>Ga0196963_10000001_pt1:337500-968870 | contig 968870 bp, 826 predicted proteins | sample S1_5metaG_FD_148600 | JGI IMG/M metagenome (GOLD analysis project Ga0196963, IMG submission 148600) | Soil microbial communities from Anza Borrego desert, Southern California, United States - S1_5 | ecosystem: Environmental > Terrestrial > Soil > Desert | place: USA: California...
CTAAGCATGTCACCGAAGCTGCGGATCGGATCACGCCTACGGGCGTGGTCAGGTGGTAGGGGAGCATTCCACTAGCCTGCGAAGCGTGACCGTAAGGACGCGTGGAGGTCGTGGAAGAGCTTATGCAGACATAAGTAGCGATAAAGAAGGTGAAAAACCTTCTCGCCGAAAGTCCAAGGTTTCCTGAGTAAAGATAATCTTCTCAGGGTTAGTCGATACCTAAGCCGAGGCCGAAAGGCGTAGGCGATGGAAATCCGGTTAATATTCCGGAACCGTCGAGTCAGCGTTTGACTGAAGGGGTGACGGAGAAGGGCAGGTCAGCCAGGTGTCGGACATCCTGGTTTAAGCGCGTAGGCGGGAGCAGTAGGCAAATCCGCTGCTCCGTTAACGCCGAGACGTGATGACGAGTGGTTCCTACGGGAACCACGAAGTGATTGATCCCATGCTTCCAAGAAAAACCTCGTAGGGAGTTGGCTAGACGATCGTACCGCAAACCGACACAGGTGGACGGGTAGAGAATACCAAGGCGCTTGAGAGAACTCTGGTTAAGGAACTCGGCATAATGACACCGTAACTTCGGAAGAAGGTGTGCCACCGGTAAGTGAAGGGACTTGCTCCCCTAGCTGACGGTGGTCGCAGAGAGCAGGGGGTAGCGACTGCTTACCAAAAGCACAGGACTCTGCGAAGTCGCAAGACGACGTATAGGGTCTGACGCCTGCCCGGTGCCGGAAGGTCAAGAGGACTCGTTAGCCCGCAAGGGCGAAGCGGGGAATCGAAGCCCCGGTAAACGGCGGCCGTAACTATAACGGTCCTAAGGTAGCGAAATTCCTTGTCGGGTAAGTTCCGACCTGCACGAATGGCGTAACGACTTCCCCACTGTCTCAACCAGGGACTCAGCGAAATTGCACTCTCGGTGAAGATACCGAGTACCCGCAGAAGGACGGAAAGACCCTGTGCACCTTTACTACAACTTTGCAGTGAAGCTAGGGACAACATGTGTAGGATAGGTGGGAGGCTTTGAAGCGTGGGCGCTAGCCTGCGTGGAGCCAACCTTGAAATACCACCCTTGTTGTTTCTGGTTTCTAACCGCAGCCCGTTACCCGGGTTCGGGACATTGCATGGTGGGTAGTTTGACTGGGGCGGTCGCCTCCAAAAGAGTAACGGAGGCGCGCTAAGGTTCCCTCAGGCCGAATGGAAACCGGCCGTCGAGTGCAAAGGCATAAGGGAGCTTGACTGCGAGACAGACATGTCGAGCAGGTGCGAAAGCAGGTCTTAGTGATCCGGTGGTTCCGCGTGGAAGGGCCATCGCTCAACGGATAAAAGGTACGCCGGGGATAACAGGCTTATCTCCCCCAAGAGTTCACATCGACGGGGAGGTTTGGCACCTCGATGTCGGCTCGTCACATCCTGGGGCTGGAGCAGGTCCCAAGGGTTCGGCTGTTCGCCGATTAAAGTGGCACGCGAGCTGGGTTCAGAACGTCGTGAGACAGTTCGGTCCCTATCCTCTGTGGGCGCAGGATACTTGAGAGGAGCTGTCCTTAGTACGAGAGGACCGGGATGGACGCACCTCTGGTGTTCCGGTTGTCGCGCCAGCGGCATTGCCGGGTAGCTACGTGCGGACGGGATAACCGCTGAAAGCATATAAGCGGGAAGCCCCCCTCGAGATAAGGTATCCCTGGGCCTTCGGGCCCCTGAAGACCCCTCGTAGACCACGAGGTTGATAGGCTGGGTGTGGAAGCGCAGTGATGCGTGGAGCTAACCAGTACTAATAGGTCGTGAGGCTTGGTTTTCCTCATGTGTGAGTTACCAGCAGAGACTGCTGAAGCACCTCCAACTCGATTGCAGTTGTCGAAAGCCTGCTCGTCCGGGCGTCATCGCCAGCGACGAGCGACTGTTTCCGGTGGCCATAGCGGAGGGGATCCACCCGTTCCCATCCCGAACACGGAAGTTAAGCCCTCCAGCGCCGATGGTACTGCACACACAGTGTGGGAGAGTAGGACGCTGCCGGATCTCTTGAAGGCCTGGATCATAGGATCCAGGCCTTTTTTTGTTCCCGTACCGCAACCGCGCCTGCGCGCTCCGTCGCTGCGATGGTAGTTGAGGGAGGTTTCAACCGTGTTAAGACTCGGGTTCGCCGGGAGGCGACGAGGTCCCCTATGCTGACTTGGAAGGAAGCGCTGGCAGATCGCATGCCACCCGAACTGGCGCGCGAGATCGACATCTACGAGACGCAGATCGAGCTGAAGCGCCAGGGCAAGATTGACGACAAGGTTTTTGCCGAGACGCGATTGCGACGCGGGACCTATGGCCAGCGCTATGACAACGGTCAGCGCGACGACGGTACGGGACCGAAGGAGCTCGAGTTCCCGGACCGCTCCCTCACCAAGGGCCCGGAGACGTTGTGGCACGCGCCGGGAATGCAGCGGATCAAGATTCCCTTCGGCGGGCTGACGGCGCGGCAACTCGAGGTACTGGCAGACCTCGCTGAAGAGTACTCCGACGCCATTTGTCACGTCACGACGCGACAGGACATCCAGCTCCACTTCGTCCACATCGAGGACACGCCGGACCTGATGCGCCGCCTGGCCGCGGAGGGGATAACGACCCGCGAAGCCTGCGGCAACTCGATTCGCAACGTGACCGGCTGCCCGCTCGCCGGCGTGTGTCGAGCCGAGACGTTCGACGTCACACCCTACGCCAAAGCGACATCGCGTTTCCTGCTAGGTCATCCCGACTGCCAGGACCTCGGGCGAAAGTTCAAGATCGCTTTTTCGGGCTGCGCTGAAAACCCGTGCGGTCTGGTGTTCATGCACGACCTCGGCTTCATCGCACGTACGCGCGTGGTCGACGGACACGAGCAGCGCGGCTTTGAAACGTACGTTGGCGGCGGGCTCGGCGCGGTACCGTACCAGGCCAAGCTGTATGATGAGTTCATACCGGAGTCGGAAATTCTGCCATTGGCGCAGGCGATCGCGCGCGTTTTCGCCAGGCTCGGCGAGAAGAAGAACAGAGCCCGCGCCCGCATGAAGTTTCTGGTGGCCAAGCTCGGCTTCGAGGAGTTTCGCCGGCTGGTCGAGGAAGAGCGGCGCATCCTTCCGGCGGACGACGCCTGGACCGCCTTCCTGTCGGGCGTGCGCGCAGTAGAGGCGGCTCCAGTGATCGACGGCGGCGTGCCTGGCGGCGCCGACATCGATGCCGGGCGCTTCGAGCAGTGGCAGCGGACGAACATCTACCGTCAGCGTCAGCCAGGCTACGTCGTAGCCACGGTGACCCTGCCGCTGGGTGATGCCACCTCATTCCAGATGCGGCGGCTCGCGGACATCGCGCGCCGCTTCTGCGGTGACAGCATTCGCGCCACGGTAGACCAGAACATTCTTCTGCGCTGGGTACGTGAGGCCGACCTGCCGGCTTTGTACGCGGCACTCGAGGAGATCGGCTTGGGCGAGCCTGGCGCCGGCAGCATCGTCGACATCACGGCATGCCCCGGGACCGATACCTGCAAGCTCGGAATCGCCTCCTCTCGCGGACTGGCGGCGGAGCTCCAGGAACGGCTGGTCGCGCGCTCCATCCATCTCGATCAGGCTGTTCGTGACCTCCACATCAAGATCAGCGGCTGCTTCAACTCGTGCGGACAGCATCACGTTGCCGACCTCGGATTCTACGGCGTCAGCCGCAACGTCGGCGGCCGAACGGTACCCCATTTCCAGGTGGTTCTGGGTGGCCGGTGGGATCGCAACGGCGGGGCCTATGGTCTGGCGATCGGAGCCGTCCCATCAAAGAGAATTCCGGACGTCGTCGACCGGATGACGGAGCGTTACGTTCGCGAACGAAACAAGGACGAGCGTTTCCAGGATTTCTGCGCACGCATCGGGAAGCGGGAGCTGAAGGCGCTGCTGTCGGACCTGATGGAAGTCCCGGCGTACGACAAGGACCGCGATTTCTACTCCGACTGGCGCGATCCTCGCGAGTTCACGCTCGGCGACCTCGGTGTCGGCGAGTGCGCCGGCGAGGTCGTATCTCTGGTCGAGTTCAGCCTCGCCGAATCGGAAAGACGGGCTTTCGAAGCTCAGTTGCTGCTGGAATCGGGGCAGGTCGAAGCCGCGGATCACATGGCTTACTCGGCGATGATTGAAGCGGCCCGCGCGCTGGTTCGCGTCCAGTACCCCGACCTCCGCGACGATGCCGAAGAGATCGTGCGCGAGTTCCGCACCCGCTTCTACGACACCGAGTTGTTCTTCGACAAGTACGCCGGTGGGCGTTTCGCACAGTTCCTGTTCAAGCGTCACGAGGATGCGCAGCGCCGGAGCTTCAGCGAAGAGCGTGTGCGCCAGCTCATCGAGGAAGCTTCGCTGTTCATCGAAGCGGCGCATGCCTGCGACGCGAAGCTGGCCTCGCGCGGGGTGATGCCCGCCGTCTCTTCGTCCGGCGACGATCCCGCTCGGGTACAGTAGCCGATGGAGCCGTATCGACTCGGTCTGAAGCTGTTTGCCGAGGGCGCGAAGGAGATCGCGCTCACGGAGTTCATTCCGATCTTCCACCGCTGGATTCGGGATCGCACCTTCGACGGCCCGCTGCTCGACGTTGCCGACTACAGCCACGTCCACCACGGGCCGGGCGTGCTTCTGGCGGGGTTCGACGCCAACTATTGTATGGACGTCGGCGACGGCAGCCTTGGGCTGATGTGGTACAACAAGCGACCGACGCAGGAGTCGGTCGCCGACGTCCTCGTACGCGGGGCTCGGCGGGCGGTGGAGATGGCCCTACGTCTGCAAGACGAGCCTGAGTTGCGCGGCAGGCTGTCATTCACCGGGTCCCCAGTCCTGGTGTTCGCCAACGATCGTCTTCATGCGCCCAACACGACCTCTGGCTGGTCCTACGTAAGTCCGGGGTTCGAGTCCCTGGCGGCGCGGCTTTATGGCGGCAACTCCCGTATCGAACGACAGGACGACCCGCGAGAGCGCCTGGCGGCGCGACTGCACAGCAACGACGGTAGCGCCGGCTCTCTTGACGATTTGGCCGCTCGGCTCCGATAACTCCCCCATCTGGGCGAAGGCGCGTTGCAGAGCAGCCTGTGGGGCAGCCTGCCGCGCGGGATCATTGCCGCACCGTCAACTTATCATTTCATAACTTCCTGCCGTGGCGGTCTGCGCAGGTGCCGCTGGCATTGGACCACCCATTTTGGTGCGGGGATTGATCCGCATGCGCCAATCCGCCCCGACTTCCGTGGCATTGCACGATCGCCATCGATCGCTGGTGCTGATCTTTCCGGCCCACGCCGATCGCGTCGTCTGAACACGGCGTAAGCAAATGGTTTGAGGCACTGCAGCGATAGGGCTTGCCGCACCATCGCAGACACGGCTAATTCGCCGGAGCGTACACCGGTCTGCGACCGAGTGACGCGCTTCGGAGAGGAGCCGAAGGCAAATGCGTGCAGAATTTTTCGAAGAGGGCGAGGTCCGCAGAGGCGACGGGGTGGACGCGGGTCGAGGCGGCGATGGGATGGCGATCGTGTCCGAGGAGCGGCCAATCTTTGGCGGACACGGCGAGGCGCTGATCGGGCAAAGCCCCGCTTTTTTGCGGGTGCTACGCAAGATTCCGAGACTCGCGGCGTCCGACGCCACCGTGCTCATCACCGGTGATACCGGCACCGGCAAGGAGTTGATTGCGGAGGCGATCCACAACTGCAGCAACCGGCGGGGCCGTGCCTTCATTGCCGTCAACTGCGGCGCTCTTCCGGAAGAGCTGGTCGAGAACGAGCTGTTCGGCCATGCCCGCGGCGCCTATACCGGAGCTGCGGCCACCGGCAAAGGGCTTCTGGCAGAAGCCGAGGGCGGCACCCTGTTCCTGGACGAGTTGAACAGCTTGAGCCTGTCGGCTCAGGCCAAGATCCTTCGCTTCCTGCAGAACCGCGAGTACCGGATGCTTGGCTCCACGAAGCTGCTGCGAGCCAACGTTCGGATCATTGCCGCAACGAACGTGGACCTGCGAAAGCACGTCGATCAGAGCCTGTTCCGGGCCGACCTCTTCCATCGCCTCCACGTGCTGTCGATCGAGCTCCCGCCGCTGCGCGAACGTCTCGAGGACATCCCGCTTCTGGCCCAGCACTTCCTTGGCAAGTATGCCCGCGACTACGGAAAGGGAACGATGCGGCTTTCGCCAGCGGCCCTGCGAAAGCTTTCGGCCTATCCTTGGTACGGAAACGTGCGAGAGCTCCAATCGGTGCTCGAGCGCAGCGTGCTTCTGGCGGGATCGCCGGAGTTGCAGGCGGACGATGTCGACCTGCCAATGCTGGACACCCCCGAATTCCGTGAGGATGAGCTGGAGGATGAGCCCGAGGAGGCTCGGTCAGGTGCTGAGGCGTTGGGACAACGCGAAGCGACGACGACTTTCCGAGAGGCGAAGGAGCGGATGATTCGCCAATTCGAGCGCACCTACCTGATCCAGGTGATGGGAGCGGCCCAGGGAAATGTCTCGAGAGCTGCGCGGCTCGCTGGAATGCAGCGCAGGGATTTCCAGCGGCTGCTTCGTAAGCACGACGTGCGGCGCCCGGAGCCGCGCGGATGGTTCGATACGTAAACCGGCAGCGGCTGGCTGCTCAGTGCAGCCAGCGGCGGTCGGGCTTCGGCAGGGCAAAGCCGTTGCGGTCGATGAGACGGGAGCGCGTGCGCGGAAACACGGCCGCCACGTTCTCCTTCTTGGCTTGTGCGGGAGTCTCGGTCACCGGAGCCAGCATCAACTCACGCTCCAGCGCGAGCTCTTCCGCTTGCTTCCTTTCCTGCTCCACATCCTTCTTTTCGCGCTTGGGCATGTCCCCCTCCTCGCCGGATCGAATTGCCGCGTCGCTACGAATCCCACCGAGCACGCGTTCCGGCTGCCCGTGGCAGTGCAAAGCGAGTGCCATAGCAACGGCCGCTCGTGCGCCCTTTCCAAGGCAGATCGCGGACCAGCAGGGGGCGGAGATGACCCGTGTGCTGTCGCGGTCTACCCAGTGGCACCATTGTCCGCACGGCCGTGCGGGCGGCAACCCGCATGCTGTGCGGCAGTTTTGTCGCACCGACTGCGGGGGCACGCCCGCAGGACATCCTGCGCGATTTTACTGAGGATTTGCGCGAACTGATCGAAAGACACGTACGCGGTGGATCGTCTCGGCGCGCGTTTGTGCGGGGTACGAAGCGGGGGCAAAGCGCAGCCCCACAAAAACGCGTGTCAATTCCACATCTTTCATGAATCCGACGACCTGGCATCCCGATTGCATAATGGGGGCAGGAGCCGATTGGCAGGGGAGTAGGGACGAACGACTCTGACCAGGCTTCAGTAAACAAAGGAGTGCAGAAAAATGGGACGTTTTGTTGCTTTCTTGAAGGATGAGACTGGCGCGACGGCGATTGAATACGGCCTTCTGGCCGCTCTGATCTCGATCGCGGCCATCACGGCCATGACCTCCGTGGGCACGAACCTGTCGGCCAAGCTCGACGAGGTCGCCACGGCGCTCAGCTAAGACCTAAGGACGAGGCAACTCCGAACAATGCTCGCCTCGGCTCGCAAGGGCCGAGGCGAGCGTGTCTCGCGCACCGGGGAGAGAAGTGAGGTGGACTTCACGATCCAGGTGGCTCTAGTAGGAACCGTCGCTATCGCGGCGGTGACCGACATCATTGGAAGCCGTGTTCCGAATTGGCTCACGCTTTCCTCGTTTCTACTCGCAGTCACTCTTCATACCATCGCAACCGGCACCGACGGCCTGCTCTTCAGCCTGGCCGGCGCGGCGGCCGGATTCGCACTTTTGATCCCGTTCTATGCCCTCGGCGGCATGGGCGCGGGCGACGTCAAGTTGCTCACCGCTGTCGGCGCCTTCATGGGCGCGCAGCAGGTCCTCTGGGTCTTCATTTTCGCAGGTCTTTTTGGCGGGCTGTATGCCGTCGGCCTGCTGCTTCTGCAGGCGTTTCTGCAGTTCGGCGCCGCCGGTGCCGCCAAGGACGTGCAATCGCATCTGAAGACCATCGTGCTGACGGGCGGCGACTTCCGATCCTGGACTTCCACCCTCCGCTCGTATCCCAAGCTCCGCTACGCAGTGGTGATCGCACTTGGCGTGGCCGTGACGCGATTCCTGGAAGGATCGCTATTGTAGGAGGTAGACCATGCGCCGTTATCGACCGTTCATTCTTTTGGGCCTTGCTGGAGTTATTGCTTTCTCGACCAGCAGCATGGTCTACCGATGGCTTCGAGCCCAGGCCTTTGCCAGTCAGGCCGTGGTGGAATCTCCGATCAAGACCGAGGAGATTGCCGTCGCCAGCTACAACATCCCGCGCGGTGCGACGATCACGCCGGAGATGCTGAAGACCGCGGCGCTGCCCACCGAAAGCCTGCCCGAGGGGTGCTTCAAGTCGGCGGAGCTGCAGACGCTGGTCGGCCGCGTGGCGACCATGGACGTCGTCCAGAACGAGCCCCTTCTGCAGGCCAAGCTCGCTCCCGTGGACGGCAGCGGCGGCGTCGCGGCCATTCTCGATCCGAACAAGCGGGCGATGTCGGTGGCCGTCGATGACGAGGTCGGCGTGGCCGGGTTCGTGAAACCCAGCGATCGGGTTGATCTTTTTGCGACCCTCGAGACCGAGGACGAGGACCGCGGCGTGGTCACGAAGCTGGTGCTGGCCAACACCCTGGTCCTGGCCATCGGGACGGAAATGATCCGCACGGGCAAGGACGAAGAGGCCAAGCCGGTCAAGGTCATCACTCTGGAAGTGACGCCGGAGGAGGCCGAGAAGCTTGCGTACGCTTCGACGCGCGGAAAGTTCCGCCTCGCCCTTCGCAGCCCGCTGACCAAGGATGATATCCTCACGAGCGGCGCGACGATCGACACGCTGCTCAACTCGTACAACGAGGGACCCGAGCGTGGTCAGGGCGCGAAGCCCGGCGCCAGCGTGCAGCTGATCAAGGGCAAGGACGTAACGTTGGTGGCGTTTTAGACGGCACCTTACTTGCACCTATTAACAACGACGCACGGTAGCGCCGTGCACGAACGCAAGGAGAGGCGATGATGGAGCGGACAGCAGGAAGGACGACTCGAGAGGCAATGATGATCATCGCATCATCGTTCCTCTTGCTTGCGCTGCCGCTGTGGAATGTGGCGGGTGCCGAGCAGGCCGAGACCGTGCGCGCCAGCGCCGCTCGTATGCTCGAGGTGCCGATCGGGAAGTCCGTGGTCGTCGAGAGCCCGGTCGCCATCACCCGCGCCTCTCTTGCCAACCCCGCCGTCGCCGACGCCGTGGTCCTGTCGCCTCGGCAGGTCTACATCACCGGCGTCGCCGTGGGATCGACGAACCTGACCCTTTGGACCAGCGACACCGAGATCTACAAAATCTTCGACATCACGGTTTCGCCGGACCTCGTGGACCTGAAGGACCAGCTTCACCGTCTGTTCCCGGAGGAGACCGGCGTGCGCGTCAGCGCGAGCCGCGAGCACCTGACGATCTCCGGGACCGTCTCCAGCACTACGCGCCTGGCCCACATCGCTTCGGTGGCCGAGGCCTACGCACCCGAGAAGGTCGTCAACCTCCTGCAGGTCGGCGGCGTCCAGCAGGTCATGCTCGAGGTTCGGGTGGCGGAGATGAACCGCGAGCTCATCCGCCGCCTCGGCATCAACATCGGGTACCTCTCGGCCAATTCCAACGTCTTCGGCGTCACCACGCTCAACGATCTGTCGGCCGTCGTCTCGCCTCGGGATGCCACTTTCCTGCCCGGCGCCGTCGGTGCCGGCACCTCGGCCCTGAAGGTCTCGCCCTTTGGCTACGTGCCGGTCATGGCCGACGCCATCCTGCGCTGGCAGACGGGTGACGCGGACTGGACCGCCTTCATCGACGCGCTGAAGGAAAATGGCCTGGTCAAGATCCTGGCCGAGCCAACGCTGGTGGCGCTCAGTGGGCAGGAGGCCAACTTCCTCGCCGGCGGCGAGTTCCCGGTGCCCGTGCCGCAGAGCCTCGGCACCACCACGATCCAGTTCAAGAAGTTCGGAGTCGGTCTCAACTTCACGCCAACCGTGCTCGGTCAGAACCTGATCAGCATGCGCGTGTCGCCGGAGGTCTCCGAGCTCGACTTCACGAACGCGATCGTCATTCAGGGTTTCCTGATTCCGGCCATCAGCACCCGGCGCGCCTCCACGGTCGTCGAACTGCGCGACGGCCAGAGCTTCGCCATCGCCGGCCTGATGCGCTCGACGGTGCGTGAGAAGCTCTCGAAGTTCCCGGTTCTCGGCGACGTGCCGGTTTTGGGCACTCTGTTCCGCTCGAGCGAGTTCCAGAAGAACGAGTCGGAGCTGATCATCCTGGTCACGCCGCGCCTGGTGCGTCCGATCGATTCGGCCACGGCGCCGCTGCCGACCGACGCCTTCATCGAGCCCAACGACTTCGACTTCTACGGCATGGGTCGCATCGAGCTGACCGAGCATTCGGATTCCCCCCGCAACCTCGAGGGCGAGTTCGGCCACGTCAACCCGTAAGGAGAGTGGAAATGATTTCTCGCACGCATTCTCGAGTCGCTTCTTTCCTGCTCGTTGCCGTGCTGCCCGCGGCGGTGGCGGCGTGCGACATCCCCGGACCCCGGCCGCAGGTTCTGCACGAGAGCTTCGGCCATGCACAGGTCTGGAATCGTCAGGCGCATGCGCTCGACCCCGACGCGAGCGCGGACATGACGCCTGTCCGTACGATGCACGGCGGAGCGGCAGCGGCCGCTCATGCCGAGTACGTCAAAAGCTTCACGCCCAAGCCGGGCGCTGGAGCTGCGCGATCCTACAGCGGTCTCAGCGGCATCGCTGGCGACTAACCTTGGTACAAGTTCAGTAAGCGGTGAACCAAGGGGGTAATGCCACATGAAAGCCAACGAGAAAGGAATGGCAGCGGTGGAATTCGGGCTCGTTCTGCCGATTCTCATGCTGCTGGTCTTTGGAATCGCCGAGTTCGGAATCGCGTTCTATCGGGAACAGGTGCTGACGGGCGCCGTGCGCGAAGGCGCCCGCAAGGGGGTGGTCGCGACTTCTCCGCGACCCAGTGAAACCACGATCAAGGACACCGTCATCACCTATCTGACGAACATGGGTTGGACGGCGTCGACCGCCACCGTTTCGGTGGTGGGAGCGCAGGGCGCTTCGGGATCTCCTCTGACGGTGACTGCGACGTATCCGACCAGCTTCGCAGTTCTTTCCAAGCTCATGCCGATGACCGGGATCGCGGTGGACGCCAGTGGCAACGCCAGCCTCAGCGCGACCGTGACCATGGAACTGGAGTAGGGGAGGGCCGGACATGAGACGACCCATCACCACGCGCCGCGAATGCGGCTCCATATCCATTTTTGCCGCCGTAGTCGCGATCGGCTTCATCGGCGTCACGGCTTTGGGAATTGATGTCGGCTACGGCCTGCTGACGAAGGCGCAGCTTCAGAACGTCGCGGATTCGGCGGCGCTGGCCGGCAATCATCAGCTCGCGCGGCTCTACGACGCGCTTGGCAACCGCGACACCAGCACCTACACGCTGACGGAGTCGGACAAGGCGTCGATCATCCGGTCGATTCAGACGTATGCGCTGCGCAACGAGGCGGGTGGCAAGGCCATCAACGTGCTTCCGGGCGACGTGCTGTTCGGTCGCTGGAACAGGAGCACCGGCGAGATCACCCCGACCGATACGGGCGTCAACGTCATCCGTGTCGTCGCACGGCGCGATGGGTCGGCCAACGGCGTGCTGTCGACACTCATGAGCTCGACCATCGGCGTTCACTCGTTCGATGTCCGCGCCGATGCGTCAGCGGTCCTGACACCGGTTGATAAGGTCCCGCCTGGTGGTGTCGGGCTGCCGGTGGGCATCGCCAAGGCCTGGTTCAATCATCCGGGCTCGCCCTGCGGTGGAAATTCCGCCATCCGTCTGTATCCGACCGGTACATTGATCGGCTGCGCGGGCTGGCACACCTATACCGACGCTCCGGCGTCGGCTTCCAAACTGCACTCGATCATCGACGGAATCCGAGCGGGCACGTTCAAGTCCCCAGGCGTCAAGGCCGGCGACAGCTGGATCTTCCAGGGCGGCGTCGACGCCAGCGTCTTTCCCGACCTGCGCGATCTGTGGCGCCAGAACCGGGACAGCAATAACGAGTGGAAGGTCCTTTTGCCGGTGTACGACAACGCGAGCTGCGAGAACGTCAGCGGCTGGACCAAGATAGTGGGCTTCGCGACAGCGGTCATCACGAACGTCACGACTTCACCGGCGAAACAGATCGATGCTCGTGTCGACTGCGACGTCATCAGCTACGGGGAAGCGGGAGGAGAGGATTACGGCACGCATGTGGCCGGAGGACGACTGATCGACTAAGACCTGGCGGAAAGAGGTGCTGCGGCGGGGTGCCCCCGTTCCCTGTCGCAGCCCGATCTTGCCCGTTATGGGGGAGCAGAATGCGCGAGTTCAAAGAACGCAATCGGGAGCGAGGCGCCATCACGATCTTGGCCGTGGGTGGCGCCATCGCTCTTTTGGGAATGGCCGGTCTCGCAATCGACGTCGGCTATGCCGTGCTCACGCGCGTACAGCTGCAGAACATCGCCGATGCCGGCGCCAGCTCCGGAAGCCGCGAGCTGGGCCGCGTGTACGCGGAGCTCGGCCCGACCAGGGACTATCGCTACTACACGCTCACCGAAGCGGACAGGGCGCGCATCCTCGCCAACATCAATGAGTTCACGACGCAGAACGAGGCGGCGGGCAACGCCATCTCCATCACCGGCGACGACGTCATCTACGGCACCTACGATAACGCCTCCGGCCAGGTGACGCCGACGATGACCGGGCCCGAGGCGGTGATCGTGAAGGCCCGGCGGGACGAGACCGCCAACGGGTCGGTCTCTACGCTGCTCAGCCATGTCCTTGGCGTGGACACGTTCCAGATCAGCGCCAGCTCGGCCAGCGCCGGCGTTTCGGCGGCTTCCTGGATTCCAGGCGGCACCGCCGACATTCCGGTCGCGATCTCCAAGGCGTGGTTTTCCCAGCACGATTCGCCGTGCGGCGCCGATTCGGCCATCCGCTTCTACCCGACGGGCTCGACGCTCGGCTGCGCGGGCTGGCATACGTTCAATGAGTCGCCGGCAAGCGCGGCCAAGCTCAAGCACATCCTGAACGGCCTGACGGCCGGGACCTATCAAACGCCCCCGATCAGCGTCGGATCGACGATCTTCAACTTCAACGGCGGAACGATCGAGTCCAACTTCGACGAACTCCAGAAGCTCTACAACAAGAAGAAAGATGCGCAGGGCAACTGGCGCGTGCTGATTCCTGTCTACGACATGGCCGACTGCTCCAATCCCAACGGCCCGCTCAAGATCATCGGAGTGGCCCACGCGCGCATCTGGTCGGTCAAGGACGCACCGAGCAAGCAGATCGACGCCAACGTCGAGTGCAAGGTGATCGAGTTCGGCAGCGGCGACGGCAACGCCGGCAATTACGGTACGGTGGTGTCGAAGCCACGGACGATCCAGTAACGGGAGACGGAAGGAGTGCCGCGTCCGAACGTCGAGATTCGCATCCATGTCCGCCCTTACGGCTGGGCAGGCATGGGTTTGCACCTCGGCACGAGTGCCCGCGGAGATAATCGCTTCCTTGGCAGCAACAGCAGTGTGACAACTCAGCGCGACGGGAGACGGTTCGGCCAAGGTGGCGGCCCGAGCCATGGGACCCTGTCGCTGGTTCGAAAGGTGATTCTGTAGCCGCCGCCACGAGGCAGGCAAAATGGCGAGTAGGATAGGGGTCAGGCTCGAGATCGAGAACCCGGGGGTTCGGCAAGCGCTCGAGCAATACGTGGCGTCGCTGGGCGAATTCACGCTTCAGCGCGAGGAAGACCCCGGCCTCCCCCAGCTTCTGATTCTCGGGCTCGATGAGACGAACCCGAGCGAAACGTTCGCACGCATCCGCAGTGTGCAGCAGACGTCTCCGTCCACGGACATCTTTTTGACGGCCGGGCGCGCGGATCCGCAGCTCCTGCTCGAGGTCCTGCGCGCGGGCGTCAAGGAATTCCTGACGCAGCCGCTTCGCCCCGAAGAGGTCCAGCATGCATTCCAGCGCTTTCGGGAGCGCCATGCGGAGGCGAACGCCGGCGAGCTCAAGCGATCCGGGAAGATCCTCAGCGTCGTCGGCGGCAAGTCCGGAGTCGGCACGACCACCGTCGCCATCAATCTCGCCACCGCGCTGCACGCAGGCGGGCAGCGCGCGGTGGCCGTGGTGGACCTGAACCTGCGCGGAGGCGACGTGCCGGCCTTCTTCGACATCAACCCGATGCGAAGCATCCGCGACATCGAGCTGGACCTCTCGCGCCTGGACAACACGTTCCTGGCAGGAATGATGAGCAAGCACGTCAGCGGCATCGACGTCCTCGCCCTCGGAGACACCGACCTGGCGGGCGTGCACGTTTCTTCGGAGTGCGTCGACCGGACGCTCAAGCTCATGCGCGCGATGTACGACTTCGTCGTCGTCGACTGCGGTCACAACATCGACATGGCCACGTACGCAGCGTTCGGCCTGTCGGCCAGCGTGCTGCTCGTCTCGACGCTGAGCGTGCCGGTGGTGCGGCGAACCAAAAGGCTGCTGGACCAGCTGCGCGGCGAGGACGGGACGGGTCTGGAAGGCAGCAGCTTCTATCTCCTGATCAACGCATACACTGATCGAGAGGAACTGATCCTGACCGAAACGCGCGACGTGCTGCAGCTCAAGCCCCAGTGGCTCCTGCCGCGCGACTTCGACACGGCCACCGATGCCCTGAACAACGGCCGGCCGATCGTGGAGTTCGCTCCTCGATCGTCCCTGTCCAAGGCGATGATCAAGGTCGCCTCGGATCTGGCAGGCGCAGCGGCTGGACCGCCGCGTGCATCGTTCCTGTCGGGAGTGTTCCGCTCGGTGAGCGAGAAAATCGTCAAAACGAATCCGAGCCCTTCGGTGGCGTAGGGCCGCAAGTGCAGGGCAGGTGGTGAACCATGGCAATGGCAGCAAGCAATCCTAGACCGGCAACCGTCGCGACGGGCTCGGGCTATCACGAGCTCAAGGGCAGAGTTCACGAACGCGTCATCGAGGTCCTGGACCTCTCGGCCGCCGCGGCGCTCGACGAGGAGTCGCTCAAACGCGAGCTCGGGCGTCTGATCCAGCGCATCCTGACCGAGGAGCAGGTCCCGCTGAACATGCGGGAGAAAGAGCAGCTCGTCGTCGACATCCAGAACGAGGTGCTGGGGTACGGCCCTCTCGAGCCCCTGCTGAACGACGCGACCGTCAACGACATCCTCGTCAACAACTTCCAGCAGGTCTACGTCGAGCGCGCCGGCAAGCTGCAGAAGACCGATGTGCGGTTCCGCGACGACGTCCACCTGCGCAAGATCATCGACCGCATCGTCAGCGGGGTCGGCCGGCGAATCGATGAGTCGATGCCGATGGTAGACGCGCGCCTCCCCGACGGCTCTCGCGTCAACGCGATCATCCCGCCGCTGGCCCTCGATGGCCCCGCGGTCTCGATTCGTAAGTTCAGCCGCGACCCGCTCCAGCTCAAGGACCTGGTCGGCAAGAAGTCCCTCACTCCCGAGATCGGCGAGATTCTCCAGCGCATCGTCAAGGCGCGCCTGAACGTCATCATCGCCGGCGGCACCGGTTGCGGTAAGACGACCATTCTCAACATCCTGTCGGGGTTCATTCCCGACGACGAGCGCATCATCACCATCGAGGATTCGGCCGAGCTTCAGCTGCGCCAGGATCACGTCGTGCGACTGGAGACGCGGCCATGCAACGTCGAAGGCAAGGGCGAGGTCACGCAGCGAGAACTGGTCAAGAACTGTCTCCGAATGCGTCCGGACCGGATCATCCTCGGCGAAATTCGAAGCGGCGAGGCCCTCGACATGTTGCAGGCCATGAACACCGGCCACGACGGCTCGCTGACCACGATCCACGCGAACACTCCACGCGACGCGCTCACCCGCGTCGAGACGATGGTGGCGATGGCGGGCCTGAACCTTCCGACCAAGGCGCTTCGTCACTACATCTCGTCGGCCATCGACGTCATCGTGCAGATGACCCGTCTGTCCGACGGCAGCCGCAAGCTGACCAGCCTGTCCGAGGTGACGGGCATGGAAGGTGAAATCATCACCCTGAACGAGATCTTCTGTTTCTCGCAGACCGGTGTCGACGGTCAGGGCAAGGTCAAGGGGCGCTTCTCGGCGACGGGAATCCGGCCGAAGTTCGTGCAGAAGTTCGAGACCATGGGGCTTCACGTTCCCCCTGATCTCTTCAATCCGCACCGAGTCTACGAGATCTGAGGGGACGGATCATGGCACCACTGGTCTTTGCAGCAGCAATCTTCTTCACAGTGCTCCTGTTCATCATGGGGGCGTACTATCTCTACGACCACGCCATCTATGGCGACCAGGCTACGACGGTCCGCCGACTGCGTGCGCAGGGTGAGTTCAACCCGCGTGCCACGGCGGTCGAGATCGTGCGGCGCGACGCGATGTCCCAGGAGGCCTGGTACACCACCATCCTGGGCCGGGTTGCACCGCTGGCGGCGATCAAGCGGCTGCTCAAGCAGGCCGACAGCGAGATGCCCGTAAGCGTTTTCCTGCTGCTGACGTCGATCTTCTTCATCGCCGGTGCGCTGATCGGTCTGTGGCTGCGCCTCGGTCCCATCGTCACCGGCGGCCTGGCAATGGCGGGCGGCCTTGCACCGCTGATGTACCAGCGCCGCAGGCGCGCCATCCGGCTCAAGAAGATCGAGGCGCAGCTGCCGGAGGCGCTCGACCTGATCGCCCGTACGCTGCTGGCAGGCCATGCGTTCATCATGGGCCTGAAAATGGTCGGAGATCAGATGGAGGATCCCGTACGCGCCGAGTTCAAGAAGACGTTCGACGAGATCAGCTTCGGCGTCTCGGTAGCGGACTCGATGAAGGAACTGTCGGAGCGAGTGGACTCGGTCGACATCAAATTCTTCGTCACCTCGCTCCTGGTGCAGCTCGAGACCGGCGGCAACCTGGCCGAGATCATCCAGGGGATCTCGCGGCTGATCCGCGCGCGGTTCGAGCTCCACGGCAAGGTGCGTGCGCTGTCGGCCGAGGGCCGCATCTCGGCAATCGTGATGTTCTCGCTGCCCTTCCTGCTCGGAATGGCGCTCTACTACATCAACCCGACCTACATGTCGCTGCTGTTCACCGATCCGGCAGGGAAGGCGATGCTTACCGGCGGCTTCCTCATGATGATGTTCGGCATGTTCGTCACGCGCCGCATGGTTCAGATCAAGGTCTGAAGGAGACTCGTCATGAACATGCCGTTGATGACCATCGCCCTCATGAGCTTCCTTGCCGCCTTTCTGGCGGTCATGGGTTTCGTGCTGCTGTACGAGAGCCGCCGCGACGGCAAGGGCTGGCAGCAGCGCGTCCGCGGCCATTCCCGCGACGCGCGGCCCGAGACCGGTGCGGCCACCAGCGGCTTCGGCTACTTCCGCGACCGCATGATGGGGTTGCTCGAGAGAGTCGGCCAGGCCAACCAGAACCAGCGCAAGGAAGCCGAGGTTTCGGCGCTGCGCCGCTCGCTGACCAGCGCGGGCTACCGCAAGGAAAGCGCGCCGGCCATCTTCACGGGGTTCAAGCTGCTGCTGGCGGTGGTGGTGCCCGGATGCCTCGTGCTGATGCCCATCCCCGCGCTCGATCATGCGCCGACCTTCCAGCGCATGTTCGCGTACGTGCTCGCAGCCGCCGTCGGTCTTTACGGGCCCGAGCTGTGGCTCACGCAGATGGTCAAGAAGCGCAAGCAGAAGATCGTCAACGCGTTTCCGGACGCGCTCGATCTGCTCGTCGTGTGCGTGGAAGCCGGACTCGGTCTGGACGCCGCGGTCGGCCGCGTCGGCAAGGAGCTGATGCTGGCGCATCCCGAACTGTCCGACGAGTTCTCGCTGCTCGCGCTCGAGCTGCGTGCTGGCCTGCCGCGTGCGCAGGCCCTGCACAACCTCGGCCGTCGCGTCGACATCGACGAGGTCAAGAACCTCGTTGCTCTGCTGATCCAGACCGATCGTTTCGGCACCAGCATCGGGCAGGCGCTGCGGGTACACTCGGACGCCATGCGCACCGATCGCGCGTTGCGAGCCGAGGAAATGGCGGCCAAGCTGCCGGTGAAGATGCTCTTCCCGCTCATGTTCTTCATCTTCCCGGTCCTGTTCATCGTGATTCTCGGTCCGGCAATCATTCAGGGCATGCGCATCCTGCTGCCGGCCCTGCAGACCTGACGCGGACGACGAGACGGCATAGCGAGAGGTGGCGATATGAAGGTCTCGATTTCATGCGGGCGCGCAGGCGCTCTGGCGGTGGCCTGCCTGGCCCTCGGCGTCAGTGCATGTGCGGTCCCCAAGGCGCTCCAGACTCCCATCGAGCGCAGTACCTACCGCGACATCCTGGAGCGGCAGGCCGAGGGGGTGGCCGTCGAAGAGGAGACGCTCAAGAAGCTGCCGCCGATGACGGCAGCCGACTATGAACGGCTCGGGGACACCTACCTCATGCAGAACAAGCTCGGGCTGGCCAACGTCAAGTACGTCAAGGCGCTCGAGCTCGATCCGACGGCATGGAAGGTCCGGTACAAGCTGGGTGTCCTCCTGCTCAAGCAGAACGTTCCGCAGCAGGCGCTGCTGTACTTCAACGAGATCGTCACCATGGACTCGATGAACGCGCGCGGCCACGAAGGCCGCGGGCGAGCCCTGCTGGCGATGGGGCAGCACGAGGAGGCGGAGAAGGCGTTGCGAACGGCGCTCGACCTGGACTCGGGCCTCTGGAAGGCGCACGAGACCCTCGGAGTTCTGTGCGATGCGCTGGGGCGATTCCCCGAAGCCATCGAGGCGTACCAGACCGCGCTGAAGATCCAGCCGAACGAGCCTTCCGTCCTCAACAACCTCGGCGTCGCCTACTATCTCAGCAAGGACTACGGACGCGCGATCTCGACTTTCGAGCGTGCGCTGACGGTGACGCCGGCCGGTGAGCGCGCGCGCGTCTACAACAACCTCGGCCGAGCCTACGCCAAGACCGGAAGCTACCCGCGCGCGTACGAGGCATTCCGCAAGGGCGCCGATCCGGCCAAAGCGTACAACAATCTCGGGCTCATCTATCTGGAGGATGGCCGCACCAAGCAGGCCGCGTCGTGTTTCCAGAAGGCAATTCACGCAAGCCCGACCTACTACGCCGAAGCGACGGAGAATCTTCGCGCCGTGCAGGCGGGCCTCTCGAGCCCCGAGGACGGACCGCTGCGCGTGGCCGCGGCGTGCCCATAGGCGCGCGCACGACTTCGCAACACGTCGCGCTTGTGCTAGCTGCGCGACATGCGAGCCGTCGTCTGTAAGGAGTTCGGTCCGCCCGAATCTCTCGTCATCGAAGAGCTGCCGTCGCCGCCGCTCGCCGCGGGGCAGGTGCGCCTGGACGTGCACGCGTGCGGCGTCAACTTCCCCGACACGCTGATCATCGACAACAAGTATCAGTTCAAGCCCCCGCTGCCGTTCTCGCCCGGAGGTGAGGTCGCCGGCGTGATCAGCGAGGTCGGCCGTGATGTCGAGGGCTGGGCCGTCGGCGATCGCGTGGTCGCGATGTCGGGCTGGGGCGGCTTCGTCGAAGAGATGGTCATCGACCCCAGCCGCCTGATGCGAGTGCCTGACGGCATGGACATGGCCACTGCGGCAGGGTTCACGATGACGTACGGCACGTCCCACTATGCGCTCAAAGATCGCGCGGCCATACGGCCGGGCGAGACGCTGCTCGTGCTCGGCGCCGCCGGTGGCGTCGGCCTGGCAGCCGTCGAGCTCGGAAAGGTGATGGGTGCGCGTGTGATCGCGGCAGCCGGCAGCGACGAGAAGCTCGAAGTGTGTCGCAGCTACGGTGCGGACGAGGTGATCCACTACGGCCGCGAGAACCTCAAGGAGCGCGCCAAGGAACTGACGGGCGGCGCGGGTGCCGACGTGATCTACGATCCGGTCGGAGGCGATGCGTTCGACGAGGCCATCCGCTGCATCGGCTGGGAAGGCCGCTACCTGGTGATCGGCTTCGCCAGCGGACGCATCCCGCAGCTCCCCGTCAATCTGGTGCTCCTCAAGAGCTGTCAGGTCGTGGGCGTATTCTGGGGAGCGTTCACAGCGCGCGATCCGGAGCGAAACAGTGCTCACCTTGCCGAGCTCGCCAGCTGGTTCGCGCAAGGGCGGCTGCGTCCGCTCGTCAGCAGCAAGTATCCGCTGGAGCAGGCCAGCGTCGCATTGCGGGCAATGCTCGATCGCAAGGTTACGGGCAAGGTCGTGCTGACGACGGAGCGGGCCGGAGCGTGACCATCTTCGTCGCGCACGGCCCGGCGGCCGCGCGCCGCCGAATCGTGCAGACCATCGTAACTGCCGCTGTGGCCGTCCTCGCCACCGCCGCACCCGTGCGCGGCCAAGAGCGAATCGATCTGGTCTGGCACGCAGAGACTCTTTCGGGCAAGGCCGTGATGTCCAAGGCGCCCGACCGGCTGGTCAACCCCGCTTCGGTCGTCAAGGTCGCCTCGACGTTTCGCGCGCTGCAGCTGCTCGGACCGTCTCATCGCTTCGACACCACGTTTGCGGCCACCGGCGGCGGCGCGCGCCGCGATGGCGTGCTGGCTGGCGACCTCGTCGTCGTGGGCGGCAAGGACCCCGACTTCCATTTCGAGAATGCGCTGCTGGTGGCGCGCGAGCTCAACCGTCTCGGCATCCGCGAAGTGGCGGGCGATCTTGTCGTGGACCGCAATTTCTGGATCGGCTGGGAGCGCGGCGCCGCCGGCCGCGAGGCGGAGCCGGACAGGCGGGCCCACGCGATGGCGCAGCGGCTCCTCGATGCGCTGAATCCGGAAAAGTGGAGCGAGGAGAACAAGCAGGCGTGGGCGGACGCCGCGCAACGCCGCAGCTGGCCGCCGGCATCGCCGCCGTCGATCGTTTTCCGCGGTGGCATTCGACTTCAGGCGGCGCCGGAGCGGACGCCTCTGCTGACCCACCGGTCGGAGCCGCTGTCGACCGCGCTGCACCGTTTCAACGTCTTCTCCAACAACGACATCGAGCGCCTCGATGCCACGGTCGGCGGCCCTGGCGATCTGGCCGCGTTCCTGACGAAGCGCTGGGGGCAGGCAGCCGCCGGGATCCGTTTCGAGACGACGTCGGGGCTGAACAGCAATCGCATGAGCGGCCGCCAGATCGTGCGCCTAGTGCGCGAGCTGCACCAGCTGCTGCAGCAGCACGGGCTCCAGCTCGGAGACGTTCTGCCGGTCATGGGCTGCGGCGACAGCACGCTGCGCCATCTGTTTCCTCGCCTGCGCGAGGATGGCAGCGCCGACGGCATGGTGGGCAAGACCGGCACGCTGAACACGACAGACGGAGGCGTCTCCGCGCTCGCGGGGATGCTGCCGGCCAGCGAGCCGGTCCTCTTTTTCGTGGCGGCTCCTGGGGCCGGCCACGCACTGGCGCGCGCGCGCGCTGCCGAGGAGGATTGGGTGGGCCGCCTGATCAAGCAGCGCGGACCGCTCCAGCCGGCGCGCTGCCCGGCCGAGGTCAAGACCTCCGATCTGCATGCGCAGGTCGTGCCTGCGGCGCCCGCGCAGCCTGCCTCGGCGCCCTGACGCGCCGGGTTGTCTTCCGCCCCCTTTGCTGGCAAGGAACGTCGGTTCATCCGCGTACTTGCGGCGCGTTTCCGCGCCTCCCGCGCGTGTTACTGCAAGCGAACCGAAGAGGAGTTCCATCGATGCCCGATCTCGTTCCCGCCCATGGCGGGTTTGCCGAACCGTTGTCCTGTGATGTTCCCGAGGCGCAGCGCGCCGCCGTTCTCGCCGAGGCGCAGAGCCTGGTTCGGGTGCCCGTATCGGATGCCGATCTCTCCACCGTCTATCGTTTCGGGGATGGGGCCCTGACGCCGCTGCGCGGGCCGATGTGCTCGAGCGTCTACAACCGCGTGCTCGACGAGATGGTCATCGAGCACGACGGCAAGCTGTATGCGTGGACGATCCCCCTCTCGCTGCCCGTGACCTCCGAGATGGCGCGCCGGCTGTCGGTGGGGCAGAAGGTCGCTCTGACGAATGGCTCGGGCGCCATCGTGGCCACGCTCGAGGTCGAGGACATCTTCGAGTGGGACAAAATGCGCTACATCGCCAAGGTGTACGGCACCGAGCGCACCGACCATCCTGGCGCCGACATGGTGCTCAAGGGCGACGCGGACAAGACGCACCTGATCGGCGGCACCATCGCCGTGCTGCCGCAGCCGAAGCACCCGGTGCTCGGACGCCACATCCTGTCGCCGCTGGAGACGCGGGCACTGCTGCGCGCACACGGATGGGATCGCGTGGTTGCGTTCCAGACGCGCAATCCGCTGCACCGCGCGCACGAGTACGCGCTCGTCTACGGCCTCGAGCAGCTCATCCGCCAGGGCCACAATGCCGGCGCCTGCCTCAATCCGCTCATCGGCGAGACCAAGGGCGACGACGTCAATGCGGTCGTTCGCATGCATACCTATGAAGCGCTCATCGAGTCCCGAGGCATCGGCGAGGGCGACAGCGATCCGAAGCTCTGGGGCCCGCGCGGCGAGCAGGTGCCGGACCGTGTGATCCTTCTCGGTCTGGACATCAAGATGTTCTACGCAGGCCCGCGAGAGGCGATCATGCACGCCATCTATCGCCAGAACTACGGCTTCAGCGACATCATCATCGGCCGCAAGCATGCCGACGCGCCCTTCCACGACGGCACGCCGATCTGGGGTGACTTCGACGCGCAGGAAATTTTCGACAACCTCAAGGGCGACCTGCAGATCAAGCCGCTCAAGGTCGGATTCGCGGCCTACTACGAATCGGTCGGCCGCGTCGACCTCATGGACGAGCACAAGGGCGAGCAGCCGGTGTTCATCTCGGGCAAGCAGGTGCGTCAGACGCTGATGGAAGGAAAGCCGGTCGATCCGCGCATCATGCGCGAGAGCACCTCACGGATCCTGGCGCAGGCGATGTCGTCGCAAAGCTCCTGATGTCCGGTCGACGGGGCCCGCGGCACGGCGCCGCGGGCCCGTCGAGCGCGAACGTTCAATCGCAGGAAGGATCGGAACCGTAGATCCAGTTCGCGACCGTCGAGACGGTGGTCTCGTCGAGCATCGGGTGGAACTGGGTCAGGTCGTCGAGCTGCAAATCCGCCCGCGGGACGCCGAGCGCGCGCACGATGGACAGCGCGAACAGCACTTCGCCGAGAGCCTGCGGGTGCACGCCGTCCTTCGTCCACTCTGCATCCGGCGCCTGCGAGTAGGCTCGGCACGCGTCGCCAGCCCAATCCACGATCGTATGACCGCCGGTGGCGGCGATGTCTTCGAGGACCATGTTGTGGTCGACGAAGTCGTTGACCCGCTCGTAGCGCACTTCCCAGCTGGCGGTAGCGTGCGCGTGGTCGAGCGGCGGCGTCGAGGCCAGCATTATGCTCAGCGAGGGTGCGGCGAGCCGGGCTTGGTCGATGGTGGCCTGGACGGCGACGGGGAAGCTGCGCGGAGAGTCGGGGTCGTTCTCGAATGCCAGCCTCAGCGCACGCCCGGAGTCCTGGAACATGACCCAGTCGTAGGGAATCTCGGAGCTGAGAAGGTCGCGGCCGATGCGGCGCGCGTAGCGGATGTAGTGCGAGCCGCGCTGGCCGATGGCTTCGATTTCGAGCAGCTCGAAGTCGCAGTAGGCGGCGGCCAGAAGATGGCGCACGAGCGCGGCGTAATGATACGGCGTTCCCAGGATGCCGACCGTGATGCTGTCGCCGTAGAACAGCACGCGACTGCCGGGATCCATCTGCACGCTGGCCGGGATGATCGCGCTGCACTCCGCGTTCGCGCTCCCCGTCGCACCGAGCGCGGTGGCTACCGCCAGCACGGTTGCGCGCAGACGGGTATGCAGCCGTCGGTCGGCTCTCATCCTGTGTCGCATAATGGATTCTTCGCCCCCAGCCCACCGGCCAGGAAGCCGGTCCACAAGTAGGCAACGAAAGACGGGTACAGTCAACGAATTGTTGTTGCGGCGGCACGCGCCGTCGCCGCGTGGCGCGCGGACTGGCCGCCGATCATGCGCCGACGCGCCGAAGGTCGGATCGAAGGCGCGCGAGCTGCTCCGGATCGTCGCTGGCATAGACGCCGCGGATGTCGCCGCGCCCGTCGACGAGGATCAGACGGATGCTGTGCACGACCGCGCCTTCGCGCTCCAGGACCGCCTCCAGCTCGTCCTTGCCGGCATCGGGGCCGAGCAGTTCGCTGGCGGTGCCGACGCTCGAAAGGAAGCCTTTTCGGATCAGCCCCAGGACCTCGTCCGTCGGACCCGTGACAAGGTGCCAGCCCTCCGAGCGGTCGATTCCGTGGCGCGCCGCATAGGCGGCCAGCGCTTCTGGGGTGTCATTCTGCGGATCGACACTGAACGAAACGAGGGCCAGCTCCTGCGGCGGCACGTCACGCCGAATCGCCTTGAGCTTCTCGACCACCACCGGGCATGGACCGGGGCAGGTCGTGTAGACGAAGCTGGCGACCCACGGCCGCCCGACAAGGTCCGATCGCGATATCGGGCCGCCGCTCTGATCGACGAGGCGAAAATCAGGAACGTGCGCGATGATGGGCAGCGAAGGCGCCGGCCGCACCAGAACGAACAGGCCAAGGGCCGCCAGCGCAGCGCCGGCGCCAATCATCGCGCCGCGCGTGATGCGCGCGATGTGCAGCGACGAGGGTCGGGCCGGCGTGGTCACGGGACGCTGGTGCCGGTGCGGTCGGATGCCACGCGCACCGATGCCAGGACGCTAGCGCCGGCGAAGAGCAGCGTGGCGATCCAGCATGTGGCGATCGACGGCAGCGCTGCCGTTGCCGGCGTCTGTCCGAGATACAGCGCATGACGAAGCGCGGCCACCCCGTAGGTCAGCGGGTTGATCGCGATGATCCAGGCCAGCCACCAGGGCGTACCCTCCGCTGGAAAGAATGCCCCCGAGAGCAGCCACATCGGCATGAGCACCGACGTCATGATGGCGTGAAAGCCTTGCGTGGAATCCATGCGCCACGCGATCAGCATTCCCAGGCCCGCCAGCGCAACCGACAGCACCACCATAACCGGGATTGCTGCGATGATCCCGGAAACTTCCACCGACATCCCTGCCAGCGGCGCAAGGATGCAGACCACGAGCGCCTGCCCGACGGCGAGCGTTGCCGTGCCGGCGATCTTGCCGAGGACGATGGCGGAGGTCGGCACCGGCGCCACCAGCACGCCCTGCAGGAACCCGCTGTTGCGGTCGTCTATGATCGAGATGGTCGCGAAGATGGCGGTGAACAGCAGGATCATCGCCACGACGCCGGGAAAGAAGTACTCGCTGTAGCCTACCTGGGCCTGGCTGCCGGCGCGGAAGGACGCGCTCAGGCCGGCACCGAAGATGAGCCAGAAGAGCACCGGCTGCGCGAGCGCGCCAAAGACGCGGTTGCGCTGGCGCAGGAAGCGCACGACCTCGCGCTGGGCGAGCGTGTAGACGGCTGTGGAGAAGCTGGTGGTCACGACGTCATTCGCTCCAGAAGCGGTGGCCGGTCTCGTGAATGAAAACGTCCTCGAGCGTGGGATGGCCGAGGCTGATGGACTCGATGCGGTCAGGGATCGCCTCGTAGATCTGACGGATCAGCAGATGAGCGTCCGGCCGCTCCAGGCGCACCGTTCCATCAACGGTGATCGAGTCATGACCGAAACGCTCGAGCAGCTCCGCGCGAAGCCCGGCCGGATCGGGCGTCTTGATCGTCAGCACGTCGCCGCCGATCTTGCGGCGTAGCGCATCGGGCGTGCCCGACGACACCAGTCTGCCGTGGTCGAGAATTCCGAGGCGATCGCATCGTTCGGCCTCTTCCATCAGATGCGTCGTCACCAGCACTGTGGTGCCGCTGCGGGCGCGCAGGTCGGCGAGGTACGACCACAGATCGCGCCGCGCGCCGGGGTCGAGACCCGTCGATGGCTCGTCCAGGATGAGGATCGATGGGGCCGAGAGCAGGCCCTTGGCGAGCTCGACGCGGCGCTTGAGTCCGCCCGACAAGGTCTCGACGATCGCAGCCGTGCGGTCGGAGAGGCCGAGGCGCGCCAGTGCGGCATCAATGGCTGCCTGCAGCTGGCTTCCTCGCAGACCGTAGAGACGCCCGTGGTGTGTCAGGTTCTCGCGCACGGTCAGCTTGACGTCCAGGCTCGGCGACTGGAACACCACTCCGATGGCGCGGCGCACGGCCGTGATGTCGCGGGCCAGATCGATGCCGGCCACCGAGACTCGGCCCTCGCTGACGGGCAGAAGCGTGGCCAGGATGCGAAACAGCGTCGTCTTGCCCCCGCCGTTGGGCCCGAGCAGCCCGAAGATCTCTCCGGGTGCGACCTCGAAGCTGACGTCGGTGAGTGCCCGATGTGCGCCGTAGCTGTGACCGAGACCCGCAACGGTGACGGCAGCGGTCATCGGGCAACGCTCCACCATGCGCGCTCCACGAATAACGCGGCAAACAACGCCGGCTGGTAGATCACCGAGCACAGCAGCAGGCGCCGCGCCGCTGTCGCCGTGCGCTCGCGCGCAGCCACCAGGCTGGCGCGAAAATAGAAGAGGCCTGCCGCCAGCGCGCACCAGAAGTAGAAGCTGCCTGCAGCGCCGGCGGCCGTCAGCAGCAGCGAGACCGGAATCAGCGCCAGCGAATACACGACCATCTGGCGCGCCGTTGCATCGCCGCTCCCGTCGACCACGACCAGCATCGGAAAGCCGCCGCGTGCGTAGTCATCGCGATACATCCAGCCGATGGCCAGGAAGTGAGGGATCTGCCACAGGAACAGGATCGCGAACAGGACCGCCGCGCCGGCGCCGATCTCGCCGGTGGCCGCGGTCCAGCCGATCACCGGCGGCAGCGCCCCCGGGACCGCGCCGGCCAGCGTCGACAGGGGCGTGAGCCGCTTCATCGGCGTGTAGACGAACAGGTACGTCGCCACCGTGACGGCATTGAGAACGGCCGACAGCAGATTGACCGTCACGGCAAGATAGACGACGCCGCCGATGGAGAGCGCCGCGCCGAGTGCCATGGCTGCCGTTGCCGACACGCGCCGCGCCGGCAGCGGACGGAAGCGCGTGCGGTCCATGGACTCGTCCGTCTCGCGCTCCAGATATTGATTGAGAGCACCCGATCCCGAGCACGAAAGAGCGGTTCCGATGAGGACGTGCACGAGCATGAGCGGTGCGTTGGCCGCGTGCGCGGCGAAGAACCCGACGGCGACCGTCAGCAGCACCATCAGCGTGATGCGCGGCTTGGTCAGCTCGAGATAGACCTGCGATCGATCGACCGCCGCCGAACGGCTCGCGCGCAGCGGCGTAGAGGCGCTTCTCATGCCGCCAGCCCTCGCTCGGGAGCGGTGGCGGGAAGCGGCCGCACGCCGAGCGCGCTGCGCGCGGCGTGAAGGTTGAGGACGACGGTCGCACCCAGAATGGCCGCGCCGCACGCCACGTGCAGGGTCGGCAGCCAGGCCTCGAGCACGGTCGCCTGACGGTCGTACTCCATGGACTCCGTGACGATGAAGGAGCCGATCCCGAGCACGATCTGCACGGCCATCAGCGACACCAGCAGCCGCGTGCACGGCAGCTCCACCTCCTCGCTCAGCGCCTGCGCGCGCCGCCGCAGCTCCAGCACCAGACACAGGACGAGGCCGGCCAGAACGACGTGCGAGTAGTAGAGGGCGCTGCCGGCGAGCGGACGCACCGACACGCCCAGGTGCCGGATGAAGATGCCGAGGCCGAGTTGCGCCACGACGGCTGCCAGCAGCATTGCCGCCAGCGTCCGGTCCGTTGCGGCCACGGGCTCGCGGGCATCAGACCAGCCGGGCGCCGTCACCGTGGCCACGGCGATCATCGAAGCGAAATACATCTGTCCGACCAGGCCATGCACCATGGCAAGGTCCAGGGACAGATGCAGGACCCGCAGTCCGCCGAGCAATGCCTGCACCAGAACCAGCGCCGCCGCAGCGAAGCCCAGGCGCCGGGTCAGCGTGTCGGGATGGCGCCAGACCTGCCAGAGCAGAAAGGCGGTCCAGGACGCGACCAGAAACGCGATGATGCGATGCAGGTGCTCCGTACGCACGTTTTCGATGCGCCACCAGCCAGGGGGGTTGAGTTCGCCGTAGGCGAGCGGCCAGTCCGGGACCGCCAGCCCTGCGTCCCGGCTGGTCACGAGGCCGCCGGCCACGATCAGCACGAAAGCCGCGGCAACGCCTATCCGTGCGGTTCGATGGACGCTCGGGCGGACATCTTCACGGGACATGGATGCTACCGATGAGCACGGCGACGCTGACGGCGGCCAGCAGCGCGGCTGCCAGCACTGGCCACAGGCGTTCGGTCGGCGCCGCAACCGGCGCGTCCGCCGATGGCACGCCGGGCAGGGAGCCGGGAGAGGTCGCGCTCCAGACGGCGATGGCGAGCGCAACGGCTGCGGTGCTCGCCCAGATCGCGGTTTCTAGGAGGGAAAGTCGTCCCAAAGGAAGGGAGCTCCAAAACGAAAAAGCCCGCCCTCCATGGCTGGAGGGCGGGCTCGGACCTTAGCGCGAGGGTAGGTTACTTGCCAGCGAACGAGAAGTCGGCTGTGGCGGCGCCGTCGGCCACGGTGACGCTGGCGGTCTTGGTGCCGAGGTTCTCATGCCAGGCCTCCACCGTGTAGTTGCCCGCCGGAACGTTGTCGATCGTGAAGGAGCCGTCGGCTGCCGTCACCGCATGGAACGGGTGCGTGAAGACGCCGATGTAGGCGGACATCCACGGGTGAACGTCGCACTTGACGTGCACCGGCATCTCCGGGGTCGAGAACTTCTTCTTGATGACCTGGTTCTGGATGGGCATGGCGTTGTTGAATTGCGGGCTTTTGGTGGGCAGCGCGTGCACGTTGTGCAGCGTGGCGTCGCTGTTCTTGATCTCGACGACCTGGTCGACCTGCGCCGTCAGCACGTGCGGCGTGTACATGCAGCCCTTCTGATCCAGCACGACGGACGTCGTTGGCGTATCGAACTTCTTGTCTGCCGGCAGGCCCTCTTTGACGTGGACGATGACATTCTGAATGCCGCCGTCCGCGCCGATGACCATCACCTCGCCCTGCCGTCCTTCGGGATTGAGCTTGTCGCAGACGGGGTCGGCGGTCATCTGGATCTTGCGACGCTCCGGAGGTGTGCCCTCGAACTTGACCTTGCCGGTGATGGAGCCGGCGAGGGCGGGGGCTGCGCCGAGGCTGCAGGAAAGGAGCAGCGCCGCGGTCGTGGTCAGAGCGATCGACTTCTTCATAAAGGTCCTCCAGTCGCGATCCGATGCGTTGGGGTTTGGGTTGATCGAAGGGTCCACCACAGGCCGTCCGTTGAGGCCTCGTGCTCATTTGATACCCACCGGCACGCCGTTATTCAACCGGGCGGGCAGCGGCGGCTGCTCATTGCCCATGGGAAAATCTGCGCGCCGCCGTCCTTGCCGCTACACTAGCGGCCTGGCGCCGGCGGGAGCCGCGGCCGACAGGCAGGGATCCAAGGGAGACGATCATGACCGATGCAGCTTCAGGAAGGCTTTCCCTGTCCGAACTCGAGCGGCTGATCCGGTCCGGTGAGATCGACACCGTCATGACCGTCTTCCCGGACCTATACGGACGCCTGGTGGGCAAGCGCATCACCGGCCATTTCTTCCTGGAGGAGACGGCCGCCGACGGCATGCACTGCTGCGACTACCTGCTGGCATGCGACATGGAGATGGACCCGGTGGCAGGCTACGAGTTCGCGTCCTGGCAACGCGGCTACGGCGACATCCTCGCGCGGCCGGATCTCGCGACGCTCCGTCGTGCCGGCTGGCTCGAGCGCACCGCCGTCGTCTTCTGCGACTTGTTCGACGAGCACGATCATCAGCCGGTGGCGGTTGCGCCGCGAACCATCCTGCAGCGCCAGCGCGAGCGCGCGGCCGCGATGGGCTTCGTGGCCAAGGCAGGGTCGGAACTGGAGTTCTTCCTGTTGCGCGAGAGCTACGAGGAAGCCGATGGAAAATATTTCGCGGGCCTGACGCCGTTCGGGCGCTACGTCGAGGACTACCACATCCTGCAGGGCGCGCGTGAAGAGCCGATCGTCGGCGCGATTCGCCGAGCCATGGACGCGTCGGCGGTTCCTGTCGAGTTCAGCAAGGGCGAGTGGGGCCCGGGCCAGCACGAGATCAACCTTCGATACGGCGAGGTGCTCGAGATGGCCGACCGGCATGCGCTCTACAAGGAAGCGGCCAAACAGATCGCGGCCGCCCACGGGCATGCGCTGACTTTCATGGCCAAGTTCGACGAGGCACTGGCCGGCAACAGCTTCCACCTGCACATGAGCCTGTGGAGCAAGGACGACGATAGACCCGTTTTCGCCGGCGACAGCCCGCTTCCGGGTTCCGACGTCGCCGCCTCGGATGCCTTCCGCTGGTATCTGGGCGGGCTGCTGACGCACGCCCGCGAGTGCATGTTGCTGTTCGCGCCCAACGTGAACTCGTACAAGCGTTACGTAGCCGGCAGCTTCGCGCCCACACGCATCGCCTGGTCCTATGACAACCGCACCGTGGGCTTCCGCCTGGTCGGCAGCGGCAGCTCGCTGCGAGCGGAGTGTCGAGTCCCAGGCGGCGACGCCAACCCCTATCTCGTCATGGCCATCGCGCTGGCGGCAGGCCTCGACGGCATCGAGCGGCGCGTCGAGCCGCCCGCGCAATTCCGCGGCGACGCGTACCAGGCAGGCGAGCTCCCCTGCGTGCCTCTGAGCCTCGAAGAAGCGCTGCGCGAGTTCCGATCCAGCGCCTGGGTACGCAGCGTCCTCGGGGACGCTGTCGTCGACCACTATGCACACTTCGCCGAGATCGAGCTGCAGAAGTTCGCGCGTGTCGTGACGACATGGGAGCGGCGGCGTTTTCTGGAGAGGGGATGAGGATGAGGATGGGAAGACCGGCCGTCGGAATCACAACGTACACGCCCGCTGGCAGCGATACCGCGTTGTACTCGCTTCCGCGCGACTACATCGATGCGCTCGCTCGCGCAGACGCCTCGCCGGTGTTGATGGTGCCGCACGGAGCCGACGCGCTGGATCGGCTCGACGGTCTGGTGCTGACGGGCGGTGGCGACATCGATCCGTCCATCTACGGTGCCGATTGGCACGAGACCAATTACTTCGTCGATCCGGTGCGCGATCGGTTCGAGCTCGACCTGGCGCGCGAGGCCATGGAAAGCGGCCTTCCGCTGCTGGCCATCTGCCGCGGCCTGCAGATCGTCAATGTCGCGCTTGGCGGGACGCTGGTCGCGCATCTGCCCGAAAGGTACGGCGAGGCCGTGGCGCACCGCGCTGTTCCGCGCAGCCCGGTCGGACACTGCGCGATCATCGCCGAGCGTTCGTTGCTGGCCGAGGTCGTCGGGGCCGAGGTGCTGGAGGTGCACTCGTGGCATCACCAGTGCGTGGACCGGCTGGGGCGGGGCCTGACGGCGACGGCGCACGCGGAAGACGGCGTCGTCGAAGCGCTGGAGCTGGAGAACGCACGCGGCTGGATGCTGGCCGTGCAGTGGCATCCGGAGCTCGGCGCGGCTTCGAGTCTGCGTCAGCAGGCGATTTTCGACGCATTCGCGCGCGCGGCGGCGCTGCGGCGCGAGCAGCGATCGGTTGCAGGAGGTGCATGATGGATCGGCTGGCCGGCAAAGTGGCGATCGTGACCGGGGGCGGCGGCGGCATCGGCAAGGCCACCGCCATGGCGATGGCGCGCGAAGGCGCCAAGGTGGTCGTGGCCGACAACCGCATGGAGCCGGCCAGCGCCGCGGCGCAGGAGATCGTCGCGCGCGGCGGCAAGGCGCAGGCTTTCGAGGTGGACGTGCGCGTGAGCGAGCAGGTGGCGGCGCTCGTGGCGTTCGCGGAGCAGGCTTACGGCGCGCTTCACGTGATGTTCAACAACGCCGGCGTCTTCCATGACGACGATGGCTCGGTTCTCGATACCGAGGAGGCGATCTGGAACCTCGTCATCGATGTCAACCTCAAGGGCGTCTTCCTGGGCTGCAAGCATGCCGTTCCGGCGCTGCTGCGAAGCGGCGGTGGCTCGATCATCAACACGGCATCGTTCGTCGCGGTGCTGGGAGCAGCGGTTTCGCAGAGCGCGTATACGGCCAGCAAGGGCGGCGTGCTGGCGTTGACGCGCGAGCTGGCGGTGGAATGGGCGCGCAAGGGCATCCGCGCCAATGCCCTGTGTCCGGGGCCGATCGACACGCCGTTGCTGGCCGAGCTGCTCAAGGACCCGGCGGCGCGCCAGAGAAGGATGGTGCACATCCCGATGGGCCGCCTGGGAAAGGCCGAGGAGATCGCCGAAGCAGTGGTGTTCCTGGCCTCCGACGAATCATCCTATGTGACCGGCACGACGTTCCTCGTCGATGGCGGCATCGCCGCCGCCTACGTCACGCCGGAATGAGGGATCGGGCACCGCTGGCAGCCGCGCCGGAACGGTGCCCGACCTTCCTGCTACGCGCGCGGAATGAAGCCGCTGCTCTCGAGGTACGCGACGATCTCGCGCAGGTTCTCCTCGGGCGTCTTGCCGGCAGTGTTGATGATCAGCTCGGCTGCCTCGGGCGCTTCATACGGCGCGGAGATTCCCGTGAACTCCGGAATCTCCCCGGCCCGGGCCTTCTTGTAGAGGTTCTTCGGATCGCGCCGCTCGCACTCGTCCAGGTCGCATTGCACGTAGACCTCGATGAATCGGCCTTCGGGTGCGGCCTTGCGGGCGATCTCCCGGTCGGCGCGGTACGGCGAGATGAAGGCCGTGATGTTGACGACCCCGGCGTCGGTGAACAGCGCGGCCACCTCGCCGATGCGGCGGATGTTTTCGGTGCGATCCTTGGGCGAGAACCCGAGGTCCTTGTTCAGACCGTGCCGAACGTTGTCGCCATCGAGGACGAAGGAGCGCACGCCGCGCTCCCACAGCGCCTTCTCGAGGAGGTTGGCCAGGGTCGATTTGCCCGAGCCGGAAAGGCCGGTCAGCCATACCGTGCATCCACGGTGGCCATTGATCTGCTCGCGCTCGTCGCGCGTTACGGTGGTCTGGTGCCAAACGATATTCTTCGACTTCGGTTCCGACATCTTCCTGCTCGTGCTGCTCTCGGGAAATGTTCGAGCGCCGCCGCGACGAGCGCAGCGGCAGACTAGCGGGCGGCCGAGATTCCGTCGCTAGCGGCGAAGACGGTCAGCCTCAGCGAGGCTGCTCGAGCTTCTTTCCGTACGTGACCTGACCTTTGTCGATGCGAAGGGAGAAACCGCAGTCGGGATTGATGCAGACCCAGGCCTTGTAGAGAACGGAGGCGCCGTCGGTCCCATAGTCGGAAAGCGGCACCAGGTGACCGTCTCCGCACTTCATGCACTTGGGGAACTCCATCTCCACAGCGTCCTTCACAACCCAAGTCGAGTCGGGGAGATGTTGCCACGCGCGCGGGCTGCGACGCGTAGACAACTCGGCTGGACCCCGCTGAGCGGGAAGCTACCGCACGACCCCCAGTCGGTCAAGGAAACCGCCGGTCCCTTTCCGGCTCCGGAGGCGCCGGACGTAGCAGGACCCGCGGCCCCCGGCGGTGCGGTCTCAGGCGTTCTGCCTCTGCGCGCGACGCAGCGCCTTGCGACGCTTGCGCTCGGCCTCCTGCCGCTTTCGCTTCCGACGAACGCTCGGCTTCTCGTAGAACGCGCGAACCTTCATCTCCTTGAAGACGCCCTCGGCAGCCAGCTTCTTCTTGAGAACACGCATTGCGCGCTCCAGCGAGCCCTCGACACGTACCTCCATTCGCAACTCCTCGACGACCGGCCGCAGAAATGAGATCGCGGCGCGGTGCGTAATCGACTGACCCTATCGAATGCGGGGCCCGCAAGTCAACCGACCCGACAGGGCAAATCGCATGAACGCAGCCCGGAGGGGCCGCGGATGTGGCAAAGAAGAAATGGTGCCCTCGACAGGACTCGAACCTGTGCACCCGGCTCCGGAGGCCGGTGCTCTATCCACCTGAGCTACGAGGGCCCGCGATGGCCGCATGGCTGCAGCCGACGCCGGTCTCCTTACCCGCCTCCCCATGCAACTGAAAGCCGGGCGCGTTGGCTATGGTGCGCTCAGAACCTGTGTCCGTGCCGACAACTCGCCAAGGACCGCCACGGCCTGGGAATGGATGTGGCCGTTGGTGGCCAGGATGCGCGGAAGCCAGGCATCGTACTGTCCGGCGTCAAAATCGCTGACCGATCCGCCCGCCTCCTCGACCACCAGCCATCCGGCCGCCGTGTCCCAGGGCTGCAGCTTCCACTCCCAGAAGCCATCGAATCGGCCGGCGGCAACGTAGCAGAGATCGAGGCTGGCCGAGCCGTAGCGGCGCACGTCCTGGGCGCGCAGGATGAAGAGGCGGAGGTAGTCGAGATAGGCATCGATGTGCTCGCGCCGGTCGTAGGGAAAGCCGGTGACGAGCAGTGATTGCGCCAGCGCCTGCGTCGCCGACACTTGGAGGGCCCTTCCGTTGCAGAACGCGCCGCCGCCGCGCTCGGCGGTGAACATCTCGTCCTTGCACGGGTCGTAGACCGCGGCGGCCTGCGGCCGGCCGTGCTCCAGATAGGCAACCGACACGGCGAAGTGGGGCAGCCGGTGCACGAAGTTGGTGGTGCCGTCGAGCGGATCCACGTACCAGCAGGGACCGTCGCTGGCACGCTGGCCGACGTCTTCCTCGGCCACGATGGCGTCGTCCGGAAACGATCGCGCGATGCCGTCGATGATGATGGACTGCGCGCCGCGATCGATCTCCGTGACCAGGTCCACCGCGGATTTGAATTCGACTGCGCGATGCCCGCCCATCGCAGCGGCGATGTAGGCGCCGGCGCGCCGCGTGAGCTCGATGGCAAGCGAGGTTCGAGCGAGCACGCATCCTGGTTGTCACGCGACCCTACGACCGTCAAACTGCCGCGGTGAGCATGCCAGCATCGTCAGGTGCAGCCTTCGTGCGTGCTCCGGCCAAGGTCAATCTCTACCTTCGCGTGCTCGGCAGGAGACCCGACGGCTATCACGAGCTGGACTCGCTGATGTTCGCCGTCTCGCTCTACGACGAGCTGACGATCCAGGTAAATCCTTCGCGGCGCCGCGCGATCTCGTGCCGCGTCTCCGGCGCCGAGCGCGTTGCGGGCGGCGCCTCCAACCTGGCGGCGCGCGCGGCCGCTGCGATGCTCGAGCATCTGGGCGTCCGCTGCCGCGTCGCGATCCGGCTTCGCAAGAACGTGCCGTTCGGTGCCGGCCTCGGCGGCGGGAGCAGCGATGCCGCGGCTGTCCTGCGTGTGCTGCCGCGCCTGCTGGGACGGCGGCTGCCGGCGGCAACGCTGCGCGCGATGGCACTGCGGCTGGGGGCCGATGTCCCCTTCTTCCTCACCTGCAGACCGGCGCGCGCCCGCGGCATCGGCGAGCGCTTGAGCCTCGTCGCCGGCGTGCCCGAGGGCGCGCTGGCGATCGTGGTCCCGCCCTCGCGCGTGGACACGGGATGGGCCTATCGAACGGCGCTTCCTGGTTTGACTTCGGGCAGGTCGGTCTCTAGGCTCCCGCCCTTGCCGCGCCGGCTCGACGCCGTCGACTCTTGGTTTTTCAACGACTTCGGTGTGGGCATCGAACGTGCCGTGCCGGAGGTTCGGGTCTGCCGCGAGCGGCTTGCCCGTCTCGGCGCACGAGCCACGGTGCTGTCGGGCAGCGGGTCGGCCGTGGTGGGCTGGTTCGACGACATGGCCGCAGCGAAAGCGGCCGCTTCGAGCTTCGCGCCGCCCGACAAGGCCTATGCCGCCAGGATCCTGCGCAGCGCTCCGCGCCCGCAGTCCGCACTCGCAGCCGCGCTCGAAAACCGTGGTCGAAACCGCGGTTGAACCGATTGATGGGCGGTCGCCAAGTGGTAAGGCACCGGTTTTTGGTACCGGCATCCGAAGGTTCGAATCCTTCCCGCCCAGCTCTCATCGAGAGGCAGCAGGAAGACTCGCCGGAAGTGCAGGGGGGCCGCGCGGACCAGACGGCCGCGCGCAGGGATGCAGGGAGCGCCGACGGCGCAATGATGTAGCTGAGATGAACTCGCTTCAGGTCTTTGCCGGCAACGCCAGTGTGGCGCTCGCCGATTCCATCTGCGCCAAGCTCGGCGCCAAGCGCGGGCGCGCAGAGATCAGGCGTTTCAGCGACGGCGAGATCTTCGTCGAGATCCACGACAACGTGCGCGGCGCCGACGTCTTCGTGGTTCAGTCCACGTCCATGCCGGGCAACGACCACATCATGGAGCTGCTGCTGATGCTGGACGCGCTCAAACGCGCGTCGGCGAAGCGCGTGACGGCAGTCGTGCCCTACTACGGCTACGCCCGCCAGGATCGCAAGGTCTCCCCGCGCGTGCCGATAAGCGCCAAGCTCGTGGCCGATCTGATCGTGACGGCCGGTGCCATGCGCGTGATGACGATGGAGCTGCACGCGGGGCAGATCCAGGGCTTCTTCAACGTTCCCGTCGACAACCTCTACTCCAATCCGGTGCTGCTGCCGCACATCTCGCGCGCCGTCGGAGACATGCCCATGGCCGTGGTTTCGCCGGATGCCGGCGGCGTCGAGCGCGCGCGAGCCTATGCCAAGCGGCTCGAGGCGACGCTGGCCATCATCGACAAGCGGCGCGTGCGAGCCAATGCGGTCGAGGAGATGCGCATCATCGGCGACGTCTCGGGCTGCGCCGCGGTGCTCATCGACGACATGATCGACACCGCCGGCACGATCTGCACCGCGGCCGCCGCCTGCATCGATGCCGGCGCAAAGAGGGTCATCGCCTGCACGACGCACGGCGTTCTGTCGGGCCCCGCGGTCCAGCGCATCAGCGACTCGCGGCTCGATACCGTCATCGTCACCGACACCATCGCGCCGCGCGAGGAAGTCGTCGGCAATCCCAAGATCCGGATCGTCTCGGTCGCCGACCTCATGGCCGAGGCCATCCTGCGCACGCATCAGGAAGAATCGATCAGCTCCCTGTTCCAGTAGGAGCAATGGTCCACCGAGGAAGGAATCATGCGAAGCATCGAGCTCAATGTCAGTCGTCGCGATAACGCCGAGAAGACCAAGACCCTTCGCCGTAGCGGCGCGCTGCCCGGCGTTTGCTACGGTGCCGGATCGGGAACCGTCAGCGTCAAGGTGGACGCGCACGAGTTCTCGCGCAGCGGGCTGAGCGGCCGCGGCGCGCACCTCATCCGCTTCCGCAGCAGCGAAGGGGCGCTCGATCAGCGCCTGGCGTTGATCCACGAGATCCAGACGCATCCGGTGACGGGCAAGCCGCTGCACGTGGACTTCCTGCGCATCGACGAGAACAAGCCGGTCACGACGCGCGTGGCCCTGGCTTTCGTCGGCAAGGCCAAGGGCATCATCGACGGCGGGATCCTGCAGCCGATCGTGCGCGAGATCGACGTTCGGGCGCTGCCGGCCAACCTTCCCGAGCAGGTCGACGTGGACGTGACGCCGCTCGGCGTCCACGACTCTCTGCACGTGGCGGACCTGGTGATGCCGGCCGGCGTGGAGGCGGTGTTCACCGAGAACTTCACGATCGTCACGGTTGCTGCGCCGACGGTGGAGGCTGCGCCGACGCCGGCGGAGGGCACCGAAGCTGCCGCGGCCCCGGCTGCGGAGGCTGCAGCCGCCGCGAGCTGAGGCGTGCCGGAAGCCGACCCGGCGAAGCTGTGCGTCGTTGGACTCGGCAATCCGGGAGAGGAATACGTCGGCACGCGGCACAACGTCGGCTTCGAAGTCGTCGACGTTCTGGCTGCCAGATTTGACACCCACATCCGGCGTCCCGAGTTCGGGGCGCTGACGGCAGTGCTGAGCATCTGCCGTTCCGAGGTGTTCGTGATGAAGCCCCAGACCTACATGAACCGGAGCGGCCGCAGTGCGGCCGAAGCGCTGCAGGCCCTCGCTCTGCGGCCGGACCGCCTTCTGGCCGTCTACGACGACCTGGACCTGCCGCTCGGCCGCCTGCGCATCCGCCAGGGCGGCAGCACGGGCGGACATCGGGGCGTGGCCTCGCTGGTGGCCGAGCTCGGCAGCGAGGACTTCGCGCGACTGCGGGTGGGCATCGGACGCCCGCCCGCCGGCGTCGCCACGATCGATCACGTCCTGTCGCGATTCACGGCAGCGGAGAGCGAGGCTGCCGCCAGGGCTGTGGCAATGGCCGCCGACGCCATCGAATCGATCGTGCGCACCGGAATTCGCGCAGCGATGGAGATCTTCAACCGCGCGCCCGTTCCGCCGCAGCTGGCCGCCTCCTGAGCGAGCGCATGCTGACTCTGCTCCTCTATCTGACGCCGCTGGCGGGCATCCTTGCGCTGTTCTGGAACGCGAGGGCGCTGTCGGTGCTGCGCGAGGAGCCGGCGGGCGATTCTTCATTGCAGACCGCGGCCGAGGCCCTCGCGGACGCCGACCGGTCGAACGTGGCGGCGTTGCGCGGTCGCGCCGCGATAAGCGCGGCCGCGTTCTTCGTGATCTGTCTTGTCTTCATCGGCCTCGACGATGCCTTTGCCTATGCGCTCGGCGCGCTGCTGACCGTCGTGGCCGGTGAGCGTGCCAGCACCGCCGCCCGATGTGGCGCGGCGCGAGCGGCCGAAGCGGCTCGCGGGGTCGGCAGCGACGCGGCCACGCGCATCGCAGCAGCAGCGGGCTCGGCGGCGGCCGTCTCGACGGTGGCGATCTCGCTCGTCGCCATCGCCGTGCTCCACTGGTTCTTCGGACATCCCTCGGATGTCGCGGTGCTCGCAGCCTTCGCCCTGGGGGCAGCGGTGATGGCGGCCTCCGCGATCGCGCCCGTCCGGGCGACGGGCGATGCGCCCGGCTCGATGATCGCGACGGGTCTTTCGGCAGCGCCGTCGGCCTGGAGCGCAGCGGCCGCCGGATTTGCCGGCTACTCGTCGGCGATCGTCATTGCCGTCGTGCTGGCGGCAACGAGCACGCCCAAAGAGCTTTACGGGCTCGCCAGCGGGCTTTCCGAGCCACTGGTGCTGCAGGCGCAGCTGATGAGCTATCCCGTCGTGCTGGCGATGCTGGGCCTGATGGTAGCGGTCGCTTGCAGGCCGTTGCTCGGCGCCGCGGCGTCGGGCTCGCGCAGAACCGGCGCATTGGCGGCATCGGTATTCGCGCTCGTCTCGCTGCTGCTGACGGCGGCCACCGACATCGCCTTTTCGGTGTGGTGTGCTCTCGTCGTGGGCATGGCCGGCGGCGTTGCCGTTGGCCAGGTTCGCGCTGCGACTTCGGATGCGGCGGTCGGCCGGGGCATGCCTGGGGGCTGGCTGTCGCTGCTGGCGTTGGCGGTTCTCGTGCTGGGCTGTCACGCGCTGGCCGGCGCCTACGGCATCGCGATGGCCGCGCTCGGCACCATGGTCACTGCCGGCACGACACTGGCTTTTTTGGTAAGCCGCGGCGTTGCGACCCGTGCCGAAGGCATCCTCGTCGCCGCCGATGCCGGAGAAGACGCGCGCCGCAGCGCTGCGCAGGCCGCCGCAGCTTGCCCGCGCGTCCACGCTGGCCTTGCCTCCGCCTCGGCCGTCGTCACGGCGGTGGCATTTTTCCTCGCCTTCCAGCGCTCGGCCGCAGGCGCGCCAGGCCGCGGCGGCTCGCTGCGCGTGCTGCTCGATGACCCGCATGTACTGGCGGGCGCGCTGGCAGGCGCTGCCATCGTCAGTGCAGCCTCGGGCCGGCTCGGTCAGGCGCCTTCGCTGGCAACGGCGGCACTGATGACGGCGGTGCTCGTCATCGCCCTGGCCATTGGCAGCGAGGCGGCGGCAGGGATGCTGGTCGGCTCATTGGTCGCAGGCGCCGTGCTGGTGCTGACGAACCGAGCCGCCGAAGATGTCGCCGAACCGGCGCAGGCGCGGTCGCCGGAGAGCGGCTGTGCAGGCGCCGTGATGGATCTGATGGTTCCCATGATGTCGATGATCGCGCTCGTGATCGCGCCGCTCCTGGCGCGGTGACCGGCGCCCCAGCAAGAGGAAGACGTTCGATATGCGTCCGTACGAAACATTGGTCGTGTTGAACTCCGGTCTCGGTGAAGAGACCGGAAAGCTGGTCTCGCGGTTCGAGACCATCATCCGAAACGGAGGGGGTACCCTCGACGCGAGTCGCGACTGGGGGGTGCGCGACCTGGCGTATCCGATTCACAAGAACGCGCAGGGCAGATACTTTCTGTTGGAGTATCAGGCCGAGCCGCCGGTGGTGAAGGAGCTCGAGCGCAACCTTCGCATCATCGAGGGCGTCCTGCGGTTCGTCAGCGTCCAGCAGGAGCACACCGGCCTGCCCGAGCCTCGAGTCCAGCGCGACTACGGCGACCGGCGCGACGTACCGTTGCACGAGATGCGCGCCGGCCTGGATGAGACCGAGCCGGTCGCCGACGAGGACGTCGCAGTGGCCGCCGAAGACGAAGGCGCCGCCGGCGCCGCAGAGGAATGAGGGGAGATCCGATGGACGACAAGACGGAAGGAAGAGGCGGCCGCGACGGCGGCCGTGGAGAGCGCGGCGGAGATCGAGGCGGCGAGGGCCGTGGCGGGGATCGCGAGAGGCGCCCGCGTGGCCGCTTCGGGCGTGGACGCGGACGGCGGCGCGTCTGCCGGTTCTGCGCGGACAAGTCGCTGAACCTCGACTACAAGTGGTCGGAGATTCTGGAGACGTTCGTCAGCGAGCGCGGCCGCATCGTGCCGAGCCGCACCACCGGAACCTGCGCCAAGCATCAGCGCCGGCTGACTGTGGCCATCAAGCGCGCCCGCAACGTGGCCCTGCTGCCGTACAGCGCCGGCTGAGGAGACTGATTCCATGGAAGTGATTCTGCGCGAAGACGTGCCCGAGCTGGGCATCATCGGCGACGTCGTCAAGGTCCGCCCCGGTTATGCGCGTAACTACCTGCTCCCTCGCGGGATGGCGGTCGTGGCCGATCGCCGCAGCCTGGCTCAGCTCGAGCATCAGAAGAAGCTGATCGAGATCAAGAAGCAGCGCGAGCGTGGAACCTACGAGCGGCTCGCCGGCTCCCTCAAGGGCCTCAAGGTCGAGATCGAGGCACGTGCGGGGCGCGGCGGTAAGCTGTTCGGCTCGGTGACGAACCAGGACGTCCATCGCCTGCTGGTCGAAAAGGGCTTCGAGATCGACCGGCGACGCATCGAGCTGCGCGAGCCGATCAAGGAGATCGGCGAATTCCCCGTGCCGGTCCGCGTGGGCCAGGACATTTCCGCGACGATCACGGTGGTCGTACGGCCGCTCGGCGGCATGCTCGAAGGAGGGGCGGAGGAGGAGAGCGCGGCGCCGGCGGCGACCGAGCCGGCGGTGCAGTCGGAGCAAGGCTGATCCGCCGTGCGAGCACGCGCACTCTGCATCGCGATCATGCTCGCCTTGGGTGCGGCGCGCGGCGCCGTTGCCGACGTCACACCCGGCGAGATCATCGAGAAGTCCAACTCCACCAAGGTGACCGAGCTGGTGTCACCGGGCGTGCTGTGGGCGGTCAACAACGGCATGGATCTGACGATCGTGCCGTACGAGAAGATCCCGCTCCCGTCCGCGTATCAGCAGGCCACGGAGAAGTACTCGGCGCAGTGCTCCCTGGATGATCGCAACGTCCTGAACAATTGGGTGGCGGGGCGTCCCTTTCCCGTCGTCGATCCCGACGACCCGAAGGCGGCGCCCAAGATCATGTACAATTTTCAGGACACGCATTACTTCACCGACGATCTCAACCTCCATCTCGTCGACGCCGACACCGGCTCGCTCTACGTCGACGCCAAGGGCAACCGGCATTACCAGGTCGAGCGTCATTTCGTCGCGGACTGGCTGCGCGTGCTGCAGTACACGGGTCGCATCCACCATCCGCCGGCGCCGGTGCTGACGCCGAACAACGATCAGACCTTCCGCAAGTCGGGCCTGTATCCGCTGATCGAGCCTTTCGACCTCAAGGGCGTCGGCGGCATCAGCTACCGGTATCTGGACCTGGTGCGCCAGGATGACACGTGGCTGTATCTGCCGTTCGTGCGGCGCGTGCGGCGCATGTCGAGCGCGCAGCGAAGCGACGCGCTGTTCGGCCAGGACATCGACGTCGACAGCTACGGCGGCTATGCCGGCCAGATCCCGTGGTTCGACTGGAAGTTCATCGGCGAGAAGCCGATGCTCGCCTCCCTCCACGGCGTGCGCCTGCCTCCCGAGCCGTGCAAGAAGGACGGCGGCATGACGTTCTGCGAGAACTGGGAAAAGCGCCCGAGCGTCTACATCATCGAAGGCACGCCGAAGGTCTCCAACTACGCCTACTCCAAGCGCGTCATCTACGTCGACAAGGAAACCTACTTCATCATCTATTCGGACCTCTACGACCACGCAGGTCAGCTCTGGAAGGTCGTGATGCAGAGCATCCGCACATCCAAGCGTCCCAACCCGAAGGTCGCCTACGAGTACGACGAGCCGCGCATGTTCATCTACGCCTTCAGCGTCATCGACATGCAGCTCATGCACGGCACCCGCGCCGCCATTCCCGGCATCGCGTTCCAGGACGAGCCGGGCTGGTACATCGACGTCGGCTTCGACAAGCCGCAGTCGGCAGGTGAAGATTGGTTCACCATTGCCGGCCTCATCGCCGGCGGCCGCTAGCGAGGCGGACGGCGGGATCGCACGCCATCTGCGGGCGTGGCCGCTCTTCGCTCCTCCGGCGTACGCGGAGTACGCCTCCGTGGCTCACCGCTGTGCGGGCCCGCATCTGGCCGCACGCTCGGCTCCCCGGCGCCCGCCTCGGGGAGTAAGAGCTATTCCACTTCGACGATGACTTCGCGTTCTCGCAGCGAGAGCATGCGTTCGCGGTAGATGGTGACGACCGACATCGCCGCGGCCAGGACGGCCGGGCCGGCGAAGAGGCCGAGGAGGCCGAAGAGGTTGATGCCGCCGAGGATGCCGAAGAACAGGAGCAGGGTGGGGAGCTTGGCCTGGCCGCCGATCAGGAGCGGACGCAGGAAGTTGTCGACCGAGGAGATGACCAGGCCCGACCAGGCCAAGAAGATGAAGCCCCGCACGTAGTCGCCGGCAATGAACAGGCCGATGACGACCGGGATCCAGACCAGTGCGGCGCCGCCCACGGGCAGGAACGCGAGGAGGAAGGTCGCCACCGACAGCAGCAGCGCAAATGGCACCCCGGCCGCCCACAATCCGATGAACATGAGAACGGCCTGCACGAGCGCCGTTGCGGCGAGGCCTTGGACCACCGCGAGCAGCGTCGTCTGCAACCGGTCGAAGATCTTGCGCTTGTCGGCCGGCGCCATCGGCAGCGATTCCTCGAGGTATTCGAGCATCGCGGCGCCGTCGCGGAAGAAGAAGAAGAGCGTGAACATCAGGATGCCGATGCCGACGAAGAAGGCCAGGACGTTGGCGGCGACCTCGCCGGCATGGGCAGCGACGAACTGCGACAGCCAGCGGATGCCGGACAGCATGAACGAGGTCGGGTCCATCTCTTCGCCGGCGAGCCGCTCCTGCGCCCAATCCCACGCCGGCGCGATCATCCAGTGGTTGCTGACGTCGTCGAGAAGCTGGACACGGTTGGCGGAAACGAACGCTGCCAGGTTCTGGTAGCCGGATACCGCCTCGCGGGCCACGACGCCCGACAGCACCAGCCCCGGCACCACGGCCAGCAGGAAGACGAGGGCGGTGGTGATGGCGGCGGCGGCGCCCGGGTTGCGCGGCATCGCCCGCAGTATCATCCGGTAGGCGGGATGGAAGACCGCTGCCAGAACGCAAGCCCAGCCGATCGGCGTGGCATAGGGCGCCAGAAGACGGATCATCAGCAGGCCCAGCCCCACCAGCGCCACCAGCAGGAAGGCGGTTGAGAACGTATCCCGCGTCATGTGTCCCCATCGTAATGGAGCGCGACGCGTTGCGACAGCGCGAGCGGCAGGTTGACTCCCGCCTCCGTGGTTGTTAACCAAGTCGCCGTTTTTGCGCCGCAAAATTCGGCGCCGTAGGCACGTAGCTCAGAGGAAGAGCACTACCTTGACACGGTAGGGGTCGGCGGTTCAATTCCGCCCGTGCCTACCAGTTTCTGAGCAAAGAGGAGGAGGAGCGAACGCCGGAACAACCGTCAGCAACAGGACCCGATAAACGCGGCCGTCCCACCGCTTCCTCGTTGCCAAGCAGCCCGGCTCAGTCGTCGATCACGCGAATGCCACAAGAAATCACCGTCACCCTGCCGGGCGGCGGCATTCGTAGAGTTCCGGCGGGCACCACCGCCGCGCAGGCTCTCGGCGACGACCTTCCTCGAGGCGCCATCGGAGCCCTCGTCGACGAAAAGCCGCGCGACCTGTTCGCTCCGCTCCACAACGACTGCAGCGTCGCGCCCATCCTTCCCGATTCTCCGCAGGGGCTCGATCTTCTACGCCATTCGACGGCTCATCTGCTCGCGCACGCCGTCAAGCGCCTGTACCCACAGGCCCAGGTCACCATCGGCCCCGTCATCGAGGACGGCTTTTTCTACGACTTCCAGTACGACCCGGGCTTCACGCCCGAGGACCTCGAAAAGATCGAGGCCGAGATGGCAAAAATCGTCGCGGAAAACCTCCAGGTTTCGCGCGAGGAGCTTCCCCGCGACGAGGCCAGCGCGTACTTCCGGTCCATCGGCGAGCAGTTCAAGGCCGAGATCATCCGCGATCTCGACGATGCCGTGGTCGGCCTCTATCGCCAGGGCGAGTTCGTCGATCTGTGCCGCGGCCCGCACGTCCCGAGCACCGGGCGGCTGGGCGCCTTCAAGCTGCTCAGCGTGGCGGGGGCGTACTGGCGCGGCAACGAGAACAACCCGATGCTCCAGCGCATCTACGGTACGGCCTGGCCGGACAGGAAGGCGCTGAAGGAGCACCTCCAGCGACTGGAAGAAGCCAAGCGGCGCGATCATCGCAAGCTCGGCAAGCAGCTCGGCCTGTTCAGCTTCCACAAGGAAGCCCCGGCCAGCCCCTTCTTCCATCCCGACGGCGCCACCGTCTACAACCTGCTCGTCGACTACGTGCGCGCGCAGTACCGGCGCTACGATTACCGCGAGGTCATCACGCCGCAGGTGCTCGATGTCGACCTGTGGCATCGCTCCGGCCACTACGACAACTATCGGGAGAACATGTACTTCACCGAGGTCGAGGAGCGCCAGTTCGCGGTCAAGCCGATGAACTGCCCCACGCACTGCCTGATGTACTCGGAGGACCTCCACTCCTACCGTGACCTTCCGATCCGCTTCGCCGACTTCGGACGTCTGCATCGGTTCGAGCGCTCGGGCGTCACCCAGGGCCTGACGCGCGTCCGCACGTTCTGTCAGGACGACGCGCACATCTTCTGCGCGCCCGAGCAGATTTCCGACGAGATCCGCTCGGTCATCCGAATGATCGCCGACGCCTACCGTGTCTTCGGCTTCACCGAGACGCGCGTGTACCTGTCGACCCGTCCTGAGAAGTCGATCGGATCCGACGATATGTGGAACCTTGCCGAAGCGACGCTGAAGGAAGTCCTTCAGAGTGAAGGCGTGGATTACCAGCTCAATGCCGGTGACGGCGCGTTCTACGGTCCGAAAATCGACTTCTGCGTCCTCGATGCCGTCCGCCGCGAGTGGCAGCTGAGCACGATCCAGCTCGACTTCTCGCTGCCCGAGCGCTTCGAGCTGCGCTATGTCAGCTCGGCCGGCACCGAGCAGCGGCCGGTCATGATCCATCGCGCGATGCTCGGCTCGCTCGAGCGCTTCCTCGGCATCCTGATCGAGCACACCGCTGGCGCGCTGCCGCTTTGGCTTGCGCCGGTGCAGGTGCAGCTGGTCACGGTGACCGACAATCAGAACGAGTACGCCGAAGCATTGGCGCAGCGGCTGCGGGATGAGGGCTTCCGCGCCCGCGCCGACGTTCGCAACGAGAAGCTCGGCTTCAAGATTCGAGAGGCTCAGACTCGCAAGATCCCGGTGGTCGGGGTCGTGGGAGACAAGGAAGTGGCGGGTCAGAGCGTCGCGCCCAGGCTTCGTGGGGGGGAGCAGGTACCTGCGATGAGCCTGGACGCATTCGTCGGCTGGCTGCGAGAGCGCAGTCATCCCGGCAACGGAGGTGTACCATAGCCAAGGCACAGGATTTTCGCATCAATAGCGAGATACGCGCCCGCGAAGTGCGCGTGATCGACAGCAACGGCGACCAGCTCGGCATCATGACTCTGAACGATGCGCGCGCGATCGCCGAAGGGAAATCGATGGATCTCGTCGAGGTCGCCGGCACCGCCCAGCCGCCGGTCGTGCGGATCATGGACTTCCACAAGTTCCGCTACGAGCAGCGCAAGAAGGTGCAGGAGTCGCGCAAGAAGAGCACGTCTCCGGCGCAGCAGATGAAGGAGGTCAAGCTCCGTTCGCGGACCGAGGCCCACGACATCGAGTTCAAGACGAGCCACATCCGGCGCTTCCTGGCCGCAGGGCATCGGGTGAAGATCACGGTCTTCTTCAAAGGCCGGGAGATCAGCCGGCCCGACATGGGCAAGGCGATGCTCCTGAAGGTGTTGGGCACGATCACCGATGTGGCCGCCGCCGAAGGCGAGCCGCGGCTGGAAGGCCGAAACATGTCGGTGGTGGTCGTGCCGACCAAGCAGAAGCCGGAGAAGCCGGAGAAGTCGGCGGCCAAGCCGCCCAAGCCGGCAGAGGGAGAACACAATGCCGAAGGTTAAGACGAAGAGAGGAGCCGCCAAGCGCTTCTCGGTGACGGGGAGCGGGCGGATCAAGCGCGGGCGCGCATACCACCGCCATCAGCTCTCCTGCAAGACGCGGAAGCAGAAGAGGCGCCTGCGCACGGCCACGATGGTGGCCGACGTGGACGTCAAGGCGATCAAGCGCATCCTGCCCAACGACTGACGCGGGCGACGCGCCGCCAAGGAGAGATCAGCAATGCCAAGAGTCACACGTGGCACCAAGGGCCACCGCCGCCACAAGAAGATCCTGAAGATCGCCAAGGGCTACGTCGGAGGGCGCAAGCTCTATCGGCAGGGCCGCGAGACCGTCGAGAAGGGCCTGACCTACGCCTACCGCGACCGCAAGGTCCGCAAGCGCGACTTCCGCCGCCTGTGGATCGTGCGCATCAACGCGGCTGCACGCGACGAGGGCCTCAGCTACGCCCTGTTCATGCACGGCCTCAAGCAGGCCGGCGTCGAGATCGATCGCAAGGCGCTCGCCGAGATGGCGGTCAACGAGCGCGCGGCGTTCTCGGAGCTCGTGGCGTTGGCGAAATCCAAGCTGGCGGCCTGAGCAGCGGCGGGTCGCATTGGCGATTTCCGAACAGGAGCCAGAGAGCATCGCGGCCGAAGCGCTCGATCGGATCCGAGCGAGCGCCGAGGCCTCCGCGCTCGAGGCCGTCAGAGTCGAGTTCCTCGGCAAGAAGGGGCGTCTGACCGGTGCCCTGCGCGCGCTGGGCAAGCTGCCGCCGCAGGAGCGGCCGGTATTCGGACAGCGGGTCAACGCCGCCAAGGAATCGCTCGAGGCCGCCATTGCCGCGCGCGAAGCCGACCTTCGCGCGCTGGCGCGGCAGGCGGCGCTCGAGTCGGAGTTCGTCGATGTCACGCTGCCCGGGTTTGGAGCGCCCCTCGGCAGCATCCACCCGCTGTCGCGCACGTTGCGCGAGATTTGCGACATCCTCGGCGGCCTCGGCTTCGAAATCGCCGAAGGCCCGGAGGTCGAGGACGACTACCACAACTTCGAGGCGCTCAACATTCCGCCCGACCATCCCGCCCGCGACATGCACGACACCTTCTTCGTGCGGGGCGGCGGGGTGATGCGCACGCACACGTCGCCGGTGCAGATTCGCGTCATGAAATCGCGCAAGCCGCCGATCCGAATCATCGCGCCCGGCGCCGCCTACCGCATCGACGACGACGCGACGCATTCGCCGATGTTCCATCAGGTGGAGGCCCTGATGGTGGACCGCGGCATCACGTTCGCTCACCTCAAGGGCGTGCTGACGGCGTTCGTGCAGCAGTACTTCGAGCGCGATCTGCCGGTGCGACTGCGACCGAGCTTCTTCCCGTTCACCGAGCCGAGCGCCGAGGTCGACATCGGCTGCGTCGTCTGCGGCCGGGACGGCAGCGACTGCCGGGTGTGCAAGGGCACCGGCTGGTTGGAGGTCCTTGGCGCCGGCATGGTCGATCCTGTCCTGTTCCGGCACGTCGGGTACGACGCCGAAGAGCTGACCGGATTCGCGTTCGGCCTCGGCGTGGAACGCGTGGCGATGCTCAAATATCGCATCGACGACATCCGCCTCTTCTACAACGGCGACCTTCGGTTCCTGCGTCAGTTCTGAGAATCCTGCATGCGCGTCTCGTATCAATGGCTGTCCGAGCTCGTTGCCGATCTGCCTCCTCTCGACGATGTCGTACGGTGCCTGACGATGGGCGGGCTCGAGGTCGAGTCGGTGGAAAAGCCGAAGCTCGCCTACGGAGAGGCGCTGGTCGTCGCGCGGATCGCACGGATGGAGCCGCATCCCAACGCCGACCGCCTGACGCTGTGCCACGTCGACGACGGCGGGCCGCTGCGCCAGGTCGTGTGCGGCGCGCGCAACATGCAGGAGGGCGACACGGTGGTGCTGGCGCGGCCGGGCTGCGAGCTGCCCGGCGGACTGCGCATCAAGGCCGCCAGGCTGCGAGGCGTCGAGTCGCAGGGGATGCTGTGCTCGGCATCGGAGCTGGGGCTCGAGCAGGAGAGCCAAGGCATCCTCATCCTCGAAAACGGCCTGACGGCGGGCATTCCGGCAGCGCGGCTGCTCGGGCTCGACGACGTGATCCTCGAGGTCGCGATCACGCCCAACCGCGGCGACTGCCTGAGCATGCGCGGAATCGCGCGCGAGGTCTCCGCGCTGTGCGGCGCCTCGCTGCGGCCGATGGCGGCGGCGCCGGCCGTGCGTCTCGGTGAAGGCGCGGTTCCCGTTTGCATCGAAGTACGCGACCGCTGCTCGCTCTATCGCGGCGGCGTGCTGCGCGGCGTGCGCGTTGCGGCCTCGCCCACCTGGCTGCGAACGCGGCTTGCGGCAGCGGGCCTGCGCTCGATCAACAATGTCGTCGACGTGACCAACTTCGTTCTTCTCGAGCTCGGTCAGCCGCTTCATGCGTTCGATCTGCCGCTGCTGGACGGCCCCGAGATCCGGGTGCGGCTGGGCCGGCCGGGTGAGCGGCTTCGCACTCTCGATGATCGAGACCTCGAGCTCGACGGCGACGATCTCGTGATCGCCGACGCGCGCCGTCCCGTCGCTCTGGCCGGCGTGATGGGTGGCGCCGAGACGGCCGTGAGCAACGGCACGCACGAGATCCTGCTTGAAGCCGCGGTCTTCGATCCGGCCGGCGTGCGCCGCACCTCCCGCCGCCACTCCATCGCCACCGACTCCTCCTATCGTTTCGAACGCGGCATCGACGCGACGTCGGTCGATTCGGCGCTGGCGCGGGCGATGGCGCTGCTGCAGGAGCTCGCGCTGGCCTCGCGTGACGAGGCCGTCTGTGCAGACGGAGCATCGCCGACCGAGGTCCGGCGCATCACGCTGCGTCCGGCGCGCGTGCAGCAGGTGCTGGGCGTGGCGGTCGAGACATCGCAGATCGGCGACATTCTCTCTGCGCTCGGTTGCGAGGTCGCAGCGCGCCAGGAGGATGGCGCACTCGCCGTCGGCGTGCCGGGCCACCGCATCGATCTGGAACGCGAGATCGATCTGATCGAGGAGGTCGCGCGCGTGCGCGGCTACGACGCCATTCCAGCCGTCCTTCCGCACATGCCGATGATGCGCGTGCGCATCTCGCGCCACGAGCGTGCGCAGCGCGACCTGCGCGCACTGCTGACGGCCTGCGGTGTGAGCGAGCACCTGGCGATGACGTTCGCGACGGCGCACGACAACCGGCGTTTCCCGGGGCTGCACGAAGGAGAGCCCGTGCGTCTGCTCAATCCCGTGCGCGCGGGAGAAGACGAGCTGAGGCGCAGCGTGCTGGGCTCGCTGACGGCAGCGGTACGGGTCAATGCGGCGGCGGCACAGCCGCGCATCGACCTCTTCACGATCGGCTCGACCTTTTTCCGGGGAAGCGGCGGCCAGGTGGAGCAGCGCCAGAGCCTGGGCATCGTGCTCTGCGGCGCCCGGCCCGGCCGCGGGCCGGGAAGGAACGAGCCGCTGTCGTTCGGCGACCTCAAGGCCATCACCGAGAGGGTGCTGACCCTGCTGGCTCCCGGCCTTGCAGCGCGGTTCGTTGCAACGAGTGCGCGGGCGGAGTACCACCCGCGATCCTGCGCCGCCGTTCAGGTGGGCGAGGCGGTCCTGGCCCACCTTGGCAAGCTCCATCCCGATATCGCGGAACAGCTGGAAATTACAGAAGAAATCTTCCTGGCCGAGATTGACTACCCGAGGGTCGTTGAGTATTCTCCGCGCCATCCGGGGCTGCGTCCGATCCCGCGCTACCCGAGCTCGACGCGTGACGTTTCACTTCTCGTTGCGCGCACGATGCCGGCTGGTGCCGCGATCGAGGCAGTGGAGCGTCTGGAGGATCCCTGCATCGAAAGCATCGTCGTGTTCGACGAGTACAGCGGAGCGGGTATCGGTCAGGACGAGAAAGCGCTTGGCTACACGATCGTGTACCGTGCAGCCGATCGAACGCTCACCGACGCCGAGGTGACGGCCCTGCATGAGAAGGTTTCAAACGTGCTGATCGAGCAACTTCGGGCGCGGGTTCGTACATGACAGCTCCCGATCTTCCCTGGGCGGCACACGAGGCGTCGCGAATGACCAAGGCCGAAATCGTCGAGCGCATCTACGAAAGGGTGGGGTTCTCCAAGAAGGAGGCCGCCGAAGTGGTCGAGTCGATCTTCGAGGTCATCAAGGCCCGACTCGAGCAGGGCGAGAAGGTGAAGATCTCCGGGTTCGGCAACTTCGTGATCAACGAGAAGAGGCCGCGCAAGGGGCGCAATCCGCAGACTGGTGAGGAGATCGTCATCACCGGTCGCCGGGTCCTCAGCTTCAAGCCGAGCCAGGTCCTCAAACGGACCATCAACTCGGACGGCGCGGCGTGAACGAGGAAGGCGAGGAGCACGGCGACCTTCAGAACGTCGAAGTCGCCGAGGGCACGGGGCTTCCGCCCGACAAGCTCTACTTCAAGATCGGCGAGGTGGCCAGAATCGTCGGGGTCAAGCCCTACGTCCTGCGCTACTGGGAATCCGAGTTCAGCGTCATCAAGCCCGGCAAGACGCGCTCCAAGCACCGCCTCTACCGCCGCAAGGACGTGGAGACGCTGCTCCGAATCAAGGACCTGCTCCACCACCGGCGCTTCACCATCGAAGGGGCGCGCCGCCAGCTCCGCCAGGATGCGGCTGCCGAAAGCGGAGGCGCCGTCGGCGGCGTCGAAACCGAGTCGCTGCGCGAGATCCGCGACGCCCTGATCCAGATCCGCGATTCGCTGTCCTGATCGTACAGGATGAGGCCCGCGACGACAGCCGCGCTCCTCCTCGCTCACGTCTTCCTGTGGCCGGCGCGCGCCGCGCACGCCGTGGAAGTCCCCATCATCGATTCCGGCGACACCGCATGGGTCCTGGTATCGGCGGCGCTGGTGCTGCTGATGACGCCGGGCCTGGCGTTCTTCTATGGCGGCATGGTGCGTCCCAAGAACGTGCTGTCGTCGCTCATGCACAGCTTCGTGGCCATGGGCGTGATGACGGTGCAGTGGGTCGTGTTCGGCTACTCGCTCGCGTTCAGCGATAACAACGCGTTCATCGGCGGCACGGGCTATCTGTTGCTGAACGGCGTGGCCAACGATGCGCCGTGGCCCGGCTACACCATCCCCCACAGCGTCTTCATGGGCTTCCAGATGATGTTCGCGATCATCACGCCTGCGCTGGTCAGCGGCGCGATCGCCGAGCGCATGCAGTTCAAGACGTGGGTCGTCTTCATCCTGCTGTGGGGAACGCTGGTCTACGATCCGATCTGTCACTGGGTCTGGGCGTCGGATGGGTGGCTGTTCCGAATGGGTGCGCTCGATTTTGCTGGCGGCACCGTCGTGCACATCAGCTCGGGCGTCTCGGCCCTGGCGCTGACGCTGCTGCTGGGGCGGCGCATCGGCTACCCGCACACGCCGATGAAACCCCACAATCTCGGCATGACGCTGCTCGGCACGGGCCTTTTGTGGTTCGGCTGGGTGGGCTTCAACGGCGGGAGCGCGCTGGCGGCCGACGCTACCGCCGCCAATGCATTCGTCGCGACCCACGTCGCGGCGTCCGCTGCGGCCATCACCTGGTCGCTCGTGGAGGCGAGCCATCGCGGCAAGGCCAGCGCGCTCGGCTTCGCCTCGGGCGCAGTGGCAGGTCTGGTCGGCATCACGCCCGCGTGCGGGTTCGTGGGCGTGGGCGGCGCGCTGGCCATCGGCGTGACCGTGGCGCTGGCCTGCTACGGCGGCGTCATGATGAAGCACCGTCTCGGCTACGATGACTCCCTCGACGCGTTCGGCATCCATGGCATCGGCGGCGCCTGGGGTGCCGTAGCCACCGGCATCTTCTGCGTCGCCGCGCTGACGCCCGACAAGGCCGGCGGGCTGCTCGATGCCGGCAACGTCGGACGCGTGGGCGTGCAGGCGATCGGCGCCGCCGCCACCCTCGGCTATGCATTCGTGGTCACGCTGGTGCTGGGCAAGATACTGGACGCGACGATGGGCCTGCGCGTCAGCGAGGAAGACGAGCGGCATGGCATCGATCTGACCGCGCATGGCGAGACCGGCTACGACCTCTAGTCACGCGACTCGTGCGCATAGCGCGCATCTCGAACGACGGCTCAGTTGCCTTGCGATCCGCGCCTGCTATCGTCCGCGGCCTCTCGACGGGGTGTGGCGCAGTCTGGTAGCGCACTCGCTTGGGGTGTGAGTGGTCGCTGGTTCAAATCCAGTCACCCCGACCATCCGGGGACTGGCTCCATTTCGGACCTTCGAAATGGCGCCCGTCCCCGCATTCCACGCACGCGTGATTTCTTCCGCACCGACGCCGTCTTGGCCACCTTGACCTCCGGAGACCACGAAGGAATCATCCGCGCCTCATGCTGCTGGCCTGCAACGACGACGGAATCCAATCGGCAGGCCTGCTGGCGCTTGTCGAGTCCCTCCAACAGATCGACGAGGTGGTGGTGGTGGCGCCGGACCGCGAGCGCTCCGCCGTCAGCCACGCGCTGACCCTGGAGCGGCCGCTGCGTGCCGAAGAGATTCGCCCCGGCTGGTTCGCGGTCGACGGCACGCCGACCGACTGCATCAACCTCGCGCTCAACGGCCTGTTTCGTGACCGGCGGCCCTGGCTGGTCGTCTCGGGCATCAATCGCGGCGCCAACCTCGGCGACGACATCACGTATTCGGGAACGGTATCGGCGGCCATGGAGTCGGTGCTTTTGGGCATTCCGGCCGTGGCCTTCTCGCAGGTCGGCCGGGTAACGTTCCAGTACGCCGCAGCCGCCTCGTTCGCCGCGGCGCTGGTGGCCTCGCTTCGCGGCCGGCCGCTGCCGCCGGACACCCTTCTCAACGTCAACGTGCCCGACAGCGCGCCCACCGGCTACGCGATCACGCGTCAGGGCAAACGGCGCTACGGGGACGCGATCGTCGAGAACGTCGACCCGCGCGGCCGCAAGTACTACTGGATCGGCGGCTCCGAACTCGAGTTCGATGATGCGCCGGGAACCGATTTCACCGCCATCCGCGATGGCCTGATTTCGGTGACGCCGCTGCATCTGGACCTGACCAACTACGATTCGATCAAGGCGCTGGCGTCGCTCGAGCTGAGCTGGCCGTGAAACCGGCGCCGGCGCGCCGCAGGTTGCAAATGGATATCTCCGCTTTGATCCGCGACGTGCCCGACTTCCCCAAGCCGGGAATCCTCTTCAAGGACATCACCCCCGTCCTGGCCAACGGCGATGCGCTGCGCGCCGTCGTCGATCGCATGGCGGAACGCTACCGCGGCCGCATCGACGCGGTGGTGGGCATCGAGTCGCGCGGCTTCCTGCTGGGAGCGCCGGTGGCCTACGCTCTCGGCGTCGGCCTTTGCATCGTTCGCAAGCCGGGCAAGCTGCCGCACGACCGCCACACCGTCACCTACGATCTCGAGTACGGCAGCGACTCCCTCGAGATCCACAAGGATGCGCTGCCCCACCACGGTCGTGTGGCGGTGATCGATGACCTGCTGGCCACGGGAGGAACTGCACGAGCCACCGTCGAGCTGGTTCGCGCCGCCGGCGGCAGCGTCGTCGAATGCGGGTTCCTGATCGAGCTCGCGTTTCTCGGCGGCGCGACGCGCTTGCAGCCGACGCCGACGTTTGCACTGCTGCGATACGACTGAACGTTATGGAGCCGACCGAGCTGCCCGCGCTGGAGCGACCGTGAAGGAACATCCGTACAAGGAAAAGCCCACGTTCAAGGACATGATGAACGACGTGGTCGAGTACGGCTCGTGCTGCGAGTGCGGCTCGTGCGTGCTGGTGTGTCCGCACAACGTCATCGAGTACATCGACGGCAAGCCCAAGCAGACCGCCAAGGCCACCGCGCCTTTCGACTACTGCGGCATCAGCGAGGGCATCGGCTGCGACGTCTGCGCGCAGGTCTGCCCGCGTCTGGCCCCGCGCGAGTTCCAGCTCCCTTCCAGCGTCTTCGGAGGCCAGGAGGGGCGTCTGTATCGCGGCGGCTTCGGCACCTACCAGGAGATCTACGCCGCTCGTGCCAAGGATCCGCGCATCCTGGAGGTGTGTCAGGACGGTGGGGTCGTCACCGCCTTGCTCGTTCACCTGATGCAGACCGGCCGCATCGACGGCGCCATCGTCTCGGCCCCCGATCCGGAGCGGCCGTGCGCGCCGAGGCCCATCTGCGCAACCACGGTGGACGAAATCGTCGAAGCCGCAGGCTCCTGGTACACCTACGTCCCCAACGACCTGGCGCTCCAGCAGGCGGTGGACAAGGACTGCCAGCGCGTCGCCTTCGTCGGTGTGCCCTGCCAGGTCACGCCCGTGCGCAAGGCCGAGCTGCGCGACACCGGCTTCATCCGCACCGACACCAAGCGCGACAAGATCATCGATCGGCAGACCAAGAGTTTGAAGGACCCGGTCAGCCGCATCGCCGTTCGCATCGGCCTGCTGTGCTCGGAGGTCTTCGATTTCGAAGGGCTGATGGTGCGCAAGATCGAAGGCGAGCTCGGCATCCCGCTGACGGACGTCAAGAAATTCAACGTCAAGGGGGAGGTGCTCGTCTACCGCAAGGACGGGGAGCTCGTGAAGATCAACCTGCGCGAGGCGCAGGAGCACGCGCGCCCCGAGTGCCATCACTGTGGAGACTTCTCCGCCGAGCTGGCCGACATCTCCTGCGGCGGCGTGGGCTCGATGGACTGGACCATCACCATCACGCGCACGGATCTGGGGCGGCGCGTCATGCAGGACATGATCGATGCGGGGTTGCTGGAGGTGAGGCCTATCGAAGACTTCGAGAACTCGCTCAAGGTCCTGCTGCGGCTGGCGCGCCGGCAGCATCAGCGAGTGCCGGTGGGGCCCGGCGGCTTGCCGGCGGTGCGGCCGAGCTACTACCGGCCTTCACCGGACGGCGCCGGCAGCTGAGGGTCCGCGCCGCCGGCTCGATTTCCCAATCCATTCCTTGACTCAGGCTGCGCAGCCGCCATAGCTTCGCGCGCGAAGCGGGGGCGCCGCCGCACGAATAATCGTCCGTCCGATCCTGGGGAGGGTCTTCATGCAGTACGTATCCAAGCTCGGCCTGGCCGGGCTCACCGCCGCAGCGTTGGCGCTGGTCTCCCATCACGCCGACGCCCGGTGCATCGATCCGAGCGACAACAGCGTGGACAACGCCGCCCACTGCCTCTTCGTCGACAAGAGCGAGGAGGATTGCCGGCTCGGCTTCGCCGTCGACATGGACGGTACGGGCACGCCGCCCGCGGATCCCAAGAAGATCGAGTGCGTGGACGGCGACGCCTGCGACGGTGACGGCGCGGTCAACGGCGTCTGCGAGTTCCGCGTCGGCGCGTGCGTCAACGTCCCGACGATGAACTGCGCTGCGGCCGCCGGTGACGGCGTCGCCGTGACGAAGCCGTCGCTCAAGGACGCCAGCGATGCGATCAAGCGGCCCGACGCCGTCTACAACCGGCGCACCATCGGAGAGGCCATCGACGCCCTGCTGCCGTCGGCGGGCGAGGCATGCACCGACCCCGACCTTCCCGTGCGCGTGGCGTTGAAGGCCAAGAAGGGCACGTGCGGCTCACCGTCGGGCCAGAGCTGCAGCAGCGATCACGAGTGCGACGATTACTGCCTGCCCTCGTTCAGCGGCAACAAGGCCCTGGTCGCTGCCACGCTGCTGATGGGCGACGACAGCATCGACAAGGCCAAGTTCAAGCTCACCTGCCTGCCCGCAGCGGCCGGCAGCCAGGGCGCCGAGGCCTTCCAGATCTCCAACGCCTCCGATCTCATCGGCGGACCGCTCGCGATGGGCAAGGTCGGCGACTGGATGATCCGCAACGGCAACGTCCGCGTGGTCATCCGCGACGTGGGCCGCGAGCATTCGTTCAGCCTGCTCAACGGCGGCCAGATCATCGACGCCGATCTCACGCGCGACGACCCCGCCGAGGATCGCGACAGCTGGCAGGGCATTCAGCCCCTGATCCATGTCTCCTCGACGCAGGCCACCGACAGCATCGTCGTCATCAACGACGGCAGCGACGGCAATCCGGCCATCATCGAGTCGAGCGGTCCCGACGATCTGTTCGACACGATTCAACCCGACGTGCTGGTGTTCTCGCAGGCGCCGCTGTCGGTGCCGCAGGACGCGGTCGACAACAACCTGCCGCTGCAGATCTCGACGCGCTTCATCCTGAGCCCGTACAGCAACTACGTGCAGATGGCGACGACCGTCGAGAACATCGGCGCGACCGATCTGGAGCTCTACGTCGGCGACTTCATCAATCCGAGCGGCCAGCTCGAGCCGTTTGGTCCGGGCCAGGGCTACGGCGAGACGCTCATCCGCAACGGCGGCAGCTCCGCCTCGAGAGGACAGACCCTCGACTTCCTGGCGTTCCAGGGACAGTTCGACGCCGCGGGCGTCACTTACGGACTGGTGTTCCCGTCGACGTCGCCCGGCGGCGGCCTGTTGACGCGCAACACCAGCGCGTTCTCGCAGTCGGGCGTGTTTGCCTGGCTCAACAACCAGAACCTGTTCGACACCTTGTTCAACGATCCCGACGACAAGCCGCCGGGGACGTTCGAGGTTCCTGCTGGCGGCGAAAACACGCTGCGCCGGTGGTTCGTCATCGGCGAGACGGTGGCCGACGTGACCAAGGTGCGGACCGAGCTGTTCCTGCAGGACAAGGGCGCCGTGCAGGGGACGATCACGGTCGACGGGATTCCAGTTGCGGGCGCGCACGTCACGCTCGTCAACAATGATGCGAACTACGAAAACGCATGTCCGACCGGCGACAACTGCGTCAACGTCTTCTCCTCGACGCTGACCGACGAAGCCGGCTTCTATCGCATGTACGCCCCGGCCGGGCGTTATCGCGTCGCGGTTCGCTCCAAGGGAGCGCCGTTCGAGGGCAACCTTGCCGTTCCCACCGAGCACGCGTTCGACATCGAGTACAAAAAGACCGCCCTGCTGGACGTGGATCTGCCGGGGACGGCGACCGTTTCGGTTTCGGTCACGGATCAGGACAGCAATCCGGTGCCCGCCAAGGTCTCCATCGTCGGCGTGCCGGCCGCACCCGATCCCCTCAACACCGAGATGACAAAAGGCCTGGTCGCCATGGTCGGACGCTATTTCGGCTGGCCCGTCGAGGACAAGGGCGACATCTTCGGACTCGCCGACGTACGCTTCGCGGACGCCAGCGGCAGCACGGGCGATTTCCAGCTCGAGCCCGGCACGTATCAGGTCGTCACCTCGCGCGGCTACGAGTACGACGTCGACAGCCAGACCCTGGTCGTGGCCGCCGGGGATGACGTGAACGTTTCGGCGCAGGTCCGCCGCGTCATCGACACCACGGGCTTCGTCTCCATCGACACGCACGTGCACATGCTCAACAGCCCCGACAGCGCCGTCTCGCGCGAGCGCCGAATCCTGACGATGATCGCCGAAGGCGTCGATTTCTTCGCCAACACCGACCACGATTTCGTCCACGAACTCTCCGACGAGATCGCGGCGATGGGCGTGGGCAGCCTGATCGCCAATGCTCCCGCGCAGGAGATCACCACCAGCCAGTACGGCCACTTCAATACCTGGCCGATGACCGTCAATCCTGCCGAGGTCGACGGCGGCGCGCTGGACTGGGGGCGGGCAGGCGAGGTCAACGGCGCCGGCTATCCCAGCGACGGTAGCTACGATCTGTCGCCGGCGGAGATCTTCGGATCGTTCAATCCGGCCACGCAGGTGATTCAGATCAACCACTTCAACAGTGGCACGCTCGGGCACTTCAACTCGCTCGGCATCGACACCGATGCGGTGCCGCCGACATCGGCGACGACGGCCTACCGGTGCGTGGGCGGCAGCTTCGATGGAAATCCCTGCGAGATCCGCATCTGCCTGGCGGGCGCCAACGACGGCAACACGTGCACCGGCGCCGGTGATTGCCCCGGCGGCACCTGCTCGAGTCCGTCCTTCGGCCGCACCTGCCCAAGCGGCACGTGCATGCCCGCCGGACATCCCAACCAGTACCTGCGCCTGGACCCGGCCATCACCAATACGTTCGACGACGGGTTCACCGCGCTGGAGGTCTGGATCGAGGCCGGCCGCAGCCAGACCGATCTGCTGCGCAGCGACAACATGTCCGACTGGTTCAACCTGCTGAACCAGGGCATCTACAAGGCGGGCGTGGCCGATTCGGACACGCACAATTCGGCGGCCGTGCAGGCCGGCGGCCCTCGCACGTTCGTGGCGTCGCCGACCGACGACCCGGCCTCGATCGACGCCACCGTGCTCGCTGGCAACGTCAATGGCATGCGGGCCATCGGCACCAACGGTCCGTTCCTGGAGGTCACGCTCAAGAACAACTCCGGCGGTACCGCCACGCATGCCCTCGGCTCCTCGCGCACGGTGGAGTTCGACGGCGGCGGCACCGACAGCATCGATATCCACGTGGAGTCGCCGACGTGGGCCGAGTACGACCGCATCGAGATCTACGTGAACGCGGTGCCGTCGTGTAAGTCGCAGTGGACGTTCATGGGCGTGGTCAATCCGTCCTCGTGCACCGTTGCGCCGACGATGACGCTCAACAAGGGAACGGGGTTCACCGTCACCACCGCCACCGGCGCCTTCGGTGTCGGGCAGAGGCTGGTGACCGACGTCAACGTCCCGCTGACCGTCGCGGCCGACAGCTGGGTCGTCGTGGTGGTGCGCGGAACCGATGGCGTCTCGCATCCACTGTTCCCGATGCAGCCCCAGGACCTCGACGATGCCGGCAACACCACGCTGGCGGCCCTGACCGACAACGGAGGTCCGCTGCCGTGGAACCTCAACGAGCTGGGCGCGCTGGCGCTGGCGTTCTCGAATCCGTTGTTCTTCGACGACGGCAACGGCGTCTGCGTCGGTGGAGGCACCTGCCCGGGACTGTGAGGCATCACGGCTGCGCTCGCGCCAGAACGCTGCTAGAAGAAGCGGGGGCCAATGCGCCCCCGCTTTTTTTGAACGAGGTGATCATGCGCAGAATGAAACACGCCGCAGCAGCCTGCGCGCTCGTGCTGCTGCTCGCAGTGCCCGTGGGTGCTGCAACGGGCAACCAGCCCAAGACGATTTTCGAACATGCCGGCAAGGCCTGGGCCGTAGGCCGGATCGCCATCGGCAAGCCCCTCAAGTTCCGTAAGGGCAGGCTGCACGTGTTCACTGGTCGCATCGTCGAGCTGGTGTCGGCGGCGCAGGGGGAACCGCGCAACATCATGCTCACGTACGAGGTTGCGTCCGACGAAATGGCCAACCCGTTCTTCAAGGGCGACGAGGAGTTCTTCGCGCCCATCGAGCTGCTGCCCGAACATTCATACTGGCGCGACAACCTGCCGCAGACGCCGCGCCACGCGGTCGCGGGCGGCCGGCGCAACGTCTTTCGCGGAGAGGAGATGGCCGAAGCCAAGCGCGTGCTGGCTCCGTTCCTGGAGGGGCGCAAGCTCAAGGGCAAACAGCGCGCTACGCACGAGATCGCAGCGGCGGCCGCGGCGCTGGACAGCTCCATCGTGCGCCTTCGGGAGGATGCGGCCCGGTTCCTGGCCGCGCATCCGACCCTGGGGCGCGACTTCTCCGATGCCGCGCGTCCTCACGTCGCCAAGTACCTGGCCAGTGCTGCGCCGACGGTCGAGCGGGCCGCGCTCATCGGCGCCATCGGGCAAGGCAAGGTCGAGGCCATGACCGGCGACCTCGAAGCGCTATCGAAGGGAAGCGACGCCGTGGCGGTGGCCGCGCTGGCGGCGCTCGAGGCCATGGGCAAGCCGACGCCGGTGGACCGCCTGTCGGCAATGACCGAGTCCAAGAGCACGGAGCTTCGCGTGTTCGGTGCCGAACGGCTGGGCAGGCTCGCCGCGCGCGACGCTGCCGCCCTCGAGCGGTCGATCAGGATGATCGGCCCCGACAACCCCGAGGCCGTTCGCATCGCTGCCGCGCGCGGCCTGGGCGCCAGCGGCGCCGCCGCGGCCGTCGAGCCTCTCGTCAAGGAAATGCGCCGCGGCGACGGAGCCAGTCGCGCGGCCGCCGAAGCGCTGGCGGCCATCGGCGGCGATCCGGCACACGGGGCGCTCAAATCGGCTTTGACCGAGGGGCGGGGGGAGACCGCCGCGGCCGCCGTGCACGGCCTGCGCAGGGTGCGCGGCTGCTCCGACTGCGGGAAGCTGCTGGCGCAGCAGCATGAGCAGCACCCGGAGCAGGGCGTACGCGACCTGATCGCGGTGGTGATGGAGATGCCGGTCGAGCACAAGCACTGACGAAGGGTCGCGTTCTTTGCGCCCGGTTAGCGATTCCATTAAGGTGCCGCGCTTCAACAGACGCCGATATGACACTTTACGACTACCCTGGTTGCCCATTCGGTAAGAAGGTCCGGATCGTCCTGGCCGAGAAGGAGCTTTCCTTCGATACCGTCATCGTCGATCTGGCCAAGGGCCAGCAGCGCGGGGAGGAATTCCGGCGCCTCAACCCGTTCGGCAAGGTGCCGGTCCTGGTCGATGAGGGTAGCGTCGTCTACGAGTCGACCATCATCAACGAGTACCTGAACGACGAGTATCCGCACGATCCCGAGCTCCTTCCCGAGGATTCGGGCGAGCGCGCGCGTGTGCGGCTGCTCGTCGACTTCGCCGATCGCGCCTTCACGCTTCCCTCGATGGCCATCGAGCGCGAGCTGGCGGCAGCCGAGCGCGACGAATCGAAGCTTTCGATGGCACGCGAAGCCGTCACCAAGTGCCTGACGGTTCTGGAGCGCGAGCTGGCGGGCAAGGAGTTCCTCTCCGAGCAGTTCTCGCTGGCCGACGTCGCGTTCGCACCGACACTGGTCCAACTCGACCGCCTGGGCATCGTCGTCGACGGCTCGCTGCCGAGCGTGCAGGCGTGGCGCGGTCGTCTGACGTCGCGTCCGAGCATCGGGAACCTGCTCAAGCTGGTGGCCTGAGACTGTGCGCCGTCCCGAAGATCTCACCTTCAGCGAGCGGATCTTCGTTCCCGAGGTCGTCCGCGGCCTGCTGGTGACGGGCCGCCGCTTCTGGCGCAACCTCTTCCTCCATATTGCGCATCAGTTCGGCATCGCACGCGGCACCGAAGCCTCGGTGACGCTGCAGTATCCCGAACAGTACCTGAAGTACGGCGCCGGTTACCGCGGCAGCCATCGTCTGACGCTCAAGGAGGACGGCTCGGTGCGCTGCACGGCCTGCTTCCTTTGCGCGACCGCGTGTCCCGCACGCTGCATCCATATCGAGGCGGGTGAGCATCCCGATCCGACGGTGGAGAAGTTCCCCGTGCGCTACGAGATCGATACTCTGCGCTGCATCTACTGCGGCTTCTGCGTCGAGGCCTGTCCGTGCGATGCGATCCGCATGGATACCTCCGTGCATCCTCGGGTGTCCGGCTACTCGCGTGAGGACTTCATCGAGGACAAGCAGATGCTCATGAGCCGCTCGATCACGATGCGCGAGAAGGGCGAGGATGTGCTGATGGAAGAGCAGATCGATCTCTACCAGCGCGCCAAGGCGGGCGAGGCCGTCGCCAGGTCGTGATCTTCTACTACCTGTGGCGCGAGGGCCTGCTGGCCCGGACGGACGGGGAGAAGCTGCGGTTCTTTCTGGGTCTGACGACCAACGCGCTGTTCCTTTCGCGTCGGCGCCCGCTCATCCGTTCCATTTCCTGGCCGGCCGCGCTGATTTCGCCGACGTACGCGCGCGCAGTCGCCGGCTGGCTACGCTACCGCGCCGATCTCTACGACGGCGCTGCCGGCTGAAGCGCAGACCCCTGGCCGAAGTGCCGGCGGGGTTGCGCCGACGGCTACCAATCGCGCCCGGCCGCGTTTAGGATGCCCGGCCAAGCGGACGCCCGGGTGGTCCGCCTCGAGGTTGACGAACATGGCTTTGACGTTTCAGCAGATGCTCGACGAGGCCAAGCGCCTCGTCCCGGAAGTGACGGCGGACGAGGTTCGCAAGCTGTCGGAAAGCAGCGACCCTCCCATCCTCATCGACGTGCGCGAGAAGGAAGAGTTCCGCGACGGCCATCTGGCCGGCGCGATGAGCATTCCGCGCGGGTTCCTGGAAATGCAGGTCGAAGGAAAGGTTCCCGACAAGGCCGCCCCCGTCATCGCCTACTGCCAGGGGGGCACGCGATCGCTGCTGGCCGGCCGCATTCTCAAGGAGATGGGGTACTCCGATGTCCGCTCGATGAGCGGCGGATTCGGCGCGTGGAAGAACGGCGGCTTCCCCTGGACGCAGGACCGCCAGTTCACGCAGGACCAACTCGCGCGCTACAGCCGCCACTTCCTGCTGAGCGAAGTCGGCGAGGCCGGGCAGGCACGGCTCCTGGACGCCAAGGTGTTGTGCCTGGGCGCGGGCGGTCTGGGCTCGCCGGTGGCGTTCTATCTGGCTGCGGCGGGCGTGGGCACGCTCGGTATCGTCGACAATGACGTCGTCGACGTCTCCAATCTGCAGCGCCAGATTCTGCACACCAACGATCGGGTCGGCATGCTCAAGACCGAGTCGGCGGCGATGACGCTCAAGGCGCTCAACCCCGACGTTCGCATCCACGAGCACCGGACGCGTCTGGACTCGTCGAACATCCTCGAGATCATCAAGGACTACGACATCATCGTCGACGGCTGCGACAACTTCCCCACGCGCTACCTGGTCAACGACGCCTGCGTCATGACGGGCAAGACGAACGTGCACGGCAGCATCTTCCAGTTCGAGGGGCAGGTCACCGTCTTCAAGCCGCACGAGGGGCCGTGCTATCGGTGCCTGTTCCCCGAGCCTCCGCCGCCGGGCATGGCTCCGAGCTGCGCGGAGGCCGGCGTGCTGGGCGTGCTGCCGGGGCTGGTCGGCTGCATCCAGGCATTGGAAACCATCAAGGTCATCCTCGGTGTGGGTTCGCCGCTGATCGGAAAGCTCGCGCACATCGAGACGCTCGGCATGGAAGTGCGGATCATGAATCTGCGCCGCGACCCGCAGTGTCCGGTCTGCGGGGAGAACCCGACGATTCACGAGCTGATCGACTACGAGGAGTTCTGCGGACTGCGCGCTCCCGCGGGCAGCGACCGCAATGCCGCCTGAGGCTCCGCCGGCCGCGTCGATCCTGTTCTTCCTGCGGCACGGCGAGACCGAATGGAATCGCCAGCGGCGCATCATGGGCGACATGGACATACCGCTCAGCCCGCGCGGCCGCGAGCAATGCCACGCCACGGCGAGGCTTCTTGACGGCTTCGGCATCGAGCGCATCCGCAGCAGCCCGCTGCTGCGTGCGCGGCAGACGGCTGAGATCGTGGCGCAGGCGCTGCACGTTCCGATCGAATTCGATGAGTCTCTGGTCGAGGTGCGGTTCGGGGAGTGGCAGGGCAAGACCTACGATGAGGTGCGCGCCGACGCCCGGTTCGTCTCGTTCGCATCCGATCCGGTCGCGCACGCCACGCCTGGCGGCGAGACCATCGCCGACGTGCAGGCGCGCGGCCTGGCGTGCGCCGGCAGCATCGCCGCCGGCGAGCGCGTCCTGCTGGTCAGCCACGGCGACATCATCCGCGCGGTGCTGTGCCACTACATGTCGATCCCGCTGAGCGAGTTTCGCCGCATCCGCATCGACAACTGTGGGCTGGCCGCGGTGTCGGTGACGGGGGACGTGGCGGTGGCGCAATTCGTCAATCTCCTCTCCGACGTGACGCGCGTGCTCGAGCCTGTGCACTGGGATCGGACGCCGCAAAAATGATGTTGACTCCCCCCCGCGACGCGGGCAGTTTCGGGGCGCTTCCGTGACCTCTGTCGAAGAACTCCAAGCCATCGCCAAAGAGCTGCGCATCGAATCGCTGCGGATGATCCACGCCGGCGGCTCGGGCCATCCGGGTGGCTCCCTGTCGGCCGCGGAGATCGCGGCGACGCTGTACTTTCGCGTTCTGCGCTACCGCGTGGGCAAGCCCGACGATCCCTCGCGCGACCGCTTCCTGATCTCCAAGGGGCACGGCGTGCCGGTGATCTATGCCGCGCTGGCTCGGGCTGGCTGCATTCCGCGGGACGAGCTCAAGACCCTTCGCCGCATCGACAGCCGCCTGCAGGGTCATCCCGACCACGTCCGCCTGCCGTACGTGGAGGCGGCCACGGGCTCGCTCGGGCAGGGCCTCTCGGTCGCGGTGGGAATGGCGCTGGCCGAGCGCCTCGATGCCAGGCACGACTATCGCGTCTACTGCCTGCTGGGCGATGGCGAGTTGCAGGCAGGACAGGTGTGGGAGGCTGCGATGGCGGCCTCCAAGTTCCGCCTGGCCAAGCTGACGGCCATCGTCGACTACAACAAGGTTCAGCTCGACGGCCACGTGCGCTCGGTGATGGATCTGGAGCCGCTGGCCGACAAATGGGCGGCGTTCGGTTGGAACGTCCAGCAGGTGGACGGCCATTCGGTCGAAGCGTTGATCGCCGCCTTCGATGCCGCCGACGCGCAGACCGAGCGGCCCGACGTCATCATCGCGCATACGGTCAAGGGCAAGGGCGTGTCGTTCATGGAAGACACGCACGCCTGGCACGGCAAGGCGCCCACCGATGAGGAGCTCGAGCGTGCGATCGCCGAGCTGGAGGCGGCCTAGTCATGGGCAAGGCAACCAGAGTCGCTTTCGGGGACGCGTTGCTGCGCATTGGCGCGACGCATCCGCGCGTGGTCGTGCTGGACGCGGATCTGGCCAGTTCGGTGCAGACCAAGAAGTTCGGCGACGCCTTTCCCGACCGTTTCTTTCAGGTCGGCATTGCCGAAGGCAACATGGTCGGTATGGCCGCAGGGATGGCGCTTTGCGGCCTCACGCCTTTTGCCGCCAGCTTCGCCTGCTTCCTGACGGGTCGCTTCGAACAGATCCGGATGTCGATCGGCTACAACAACGCCAACGTGCGGCTGGTCGGAACGCATTCGGGAATCGGCATCGGCGAGGACGGCTATTCGCAGATGGGCCTCGAGGACATCGCGCTGATGCGGTCGCTGCCGAACATGGTGGTGCTGCAGCCGGCCGACTGCCGCGAGGCCGAGCGCGCCACCGAGTTCCTCGCGGACTATGTCGGCGGCCCGGCGTACCTTCGCCTGACCAGGCAGAACGTCGACGACGTCAACGGCGAGGGCTACCGCTTCGAGTTCGGCAAGGGCGTCGAGATCCGCGACGGCAGCGACGTCACCATCGTCGCCTCGGGCGCGGTCGTCGGCGAGTCGATTCGTGCGGCCGAGCGGCTTGCCAAGGACGGCATCAGCGCCGGTGTCGTCAATCTGCACACGATCAAGCCGATCGACAGTGCGCTGCTGCTCAAACTGGCCGGCAAGACCGGACGCATCCTGACGGTCGAGGATCACGGCGTCACCGGCGGCGTCGGCGGTGCAGTCGTCGAGGCGCTGGCCGAAGTTCCCGACGTCGTCGTGAGGATCCACGGAGTTCACGGCTACGGCGAGTCCGGAACCGGTGCCGATCTGTACGCGAAACACGGACTCGACGAGGCGGGGATTGCCCGCGTCGCGAAGGAGTTTGTGTGGGCGGATCAGAAGCGCGCCAAAGCCCACGCCTGAACGCAGGCCGCCGATAGCGGCCGATCTGCGCTGATTTCGCAGGCCGCCGATAGCGGCCGATCTGCTTCGTTGCGCTCCTCGGGGCTCACTTCAGCGGGCCTCCAGCCCGCTTGCGTTCGCTCCTCGTCGCGCGCCTCGCATCTCGACCACTCTCGGCGCCTGTGTGCGCTTGCTTCAGGGCTTGGCGAACGCGGCCTGGTGGATCTGGCGGGCTTGGGCTCGGTATTTCTTTTCGTAGGCGCTGCAGGCGGGGTCGTCGGCCCGGCCTCGCCAGGGCTCTTCGGCCAAACCGCTTTCGGTCAGGCGCTGGCGGATCTCGCCGAATGCCGGTGTCACGTCCGTGGCGACGTAGATCCTTCCGCCAGGCCGCAGGGTGCGGTGGACGGCCTGGCAGAACTCCGGCGTGAAGAGGCGGCGTTTGTGATGGCGTTTCTTCCACCAGGGGTCGGGAAAATAGACGTGGTACGCGTCGATGGTCTGCGCTGCCAGGAGGTGGCTGACCATCCACCGCGCATCCGTGCACAGCATTCGCAGATTCGCCGGAAGCTCGCCGCGGCGCGCGGCGCGGGCCGGCGACGCGGCTCGGATCTCGATGCCAACGAACAACGTGTCCGGCTGCCGCCGCGCCGCCTCGATGAGGAAGCCGCAGTTGCCGGGGCCGATCTCGATCTCGATACGCGAAAGCTCCGGTGTCTGCGCGAGCCAGTGCTCGCGCTCGACGCTGAAAGGCCTCAGGGGCACGTCAGGAGGCGGGGAGCGCGGGCGTGCCCATGCCGATGGCAACCCAGATCGTCCACAGCGTCAGTCCCACCACCAGCCATGCGCCCACGACCAACCGCCGGACGCGGCCGTCGAGCACGGCATCTTCGATCGGGATCTCGGCTTCGTCCTCGCGAACGGTGCGAAGGCACAGTCCCATCGTCAGGTACACGCCGAAAAGGATGACGAGAAAGGCCAGCGACAGCTTGCCCGCCAGGGCATAGCCGATCCTGGCGAAATACTCGGCGCCGAGCGCCTGCTTGTACGGCGTCAGCCCCCAGGCGCCTGTCATCAGCGCCACGCCAAGTGCTCCGACGGCCAGCGGACTGTAGGCGCGGAACAGGGGCAGGAGGCTGCGTCGGCGCTCGGCTGCGGGTCGATCGCCGGCAGCGAGGAGCGGTGTGGCGATGGCAAGAAGCACGGTCGCGCCCAGGTGCACCGCGATGCCCGCCAGATGGGCCAGCAGCAACGGCCGCGACATGCGCCGCGCTTCTAACGCCCTCGATGGCGCATTGCAACGCAGTGTTGAAAACGCGTGGTTCCGGCCTTAGATAGCCGTATGGCAAAGCCCATCTTGACCACCAGGAAGTCTCCGGGTCTCGGCGAAATACGAGGCGACGCGGGAATGATCTCCGATGCGGTGGTCGTCACGCGCGTCGATGCCGCTCTGGCGTGGGCTCGCAAATACTCGATCTTCCCGTATCCCTTTGCCACCGCCTGCTGCGCGATGGAATTCATGTCGCTGTCGATGGCTCCCTATGACATCGACCGCTTCGGGGCGCTGCTTCCGCGCTTCACGCCGCGTCAGGCCGATCTGCTCATGGTCATCGGGACGGTCACCGTTCGCCAGGCGCCGATCCTCAAGCGCGTCTATGACCAGATGGCCGAGCCGAAGTGGGTGATGGCTTTCGGTGCCTGCGCTTCCACCGGTGGTTTCTACGACAACTACTCGACGCTTCCCGGCATCGATCGGGTCGTGCCCGTGGATGTGTACGTTGCCGGCTGCCCGCCGCGTCCCGAAGGCGTGATCGATGCGCTGATGGCGCTGCAGCGAAAGATCCAGGGCGAGCCGCAGGCGACCGCGTTCTCGTCGGTCGCAGCGGAGAGCTAGCCGAGAAATCCGTTCGACTGCGCCGCCGTTCGGCGCGAAGTGACAGCAACACGAGATGTTCCAGAAGGTACTGCTTCATTACCGCGACGTCCCGGACGGCCTCGTCGCGATCGACAAGTACATCGCCGACGGCGGCTACAAGACGGCGCGGCGCGTGCTGTCGGAGATGGCGCCGGACGCCATCGTGGCGGCGGTCAAGGAGTCCAACCTGCGCGGCCGCGGTGGCGCCGGATTCCCTACGGGCCTGAAATGGTCTTTCGTCGCCAAGAACACCGGCAAGCCCATCTACCTGCTCTGCAACGCCGATGAGAGTGAGCCCGGAACGTTCAAGGATCGCGACATCATCGAGAACGATCCTCATCAGCTTCTCGAAGGGATCATGATCTCGGCCTACGCGATCGGCTGCACCGACGCGTACATCTACATCCGCGGCGAGTTCGGTTACGGCGCCGAGGTGCTCAAGACGGCGATCGCCGAGGCCTATGCACAAGGCTTCCTCGGAACCAACGCTTTCGGCACCGGCAGGACGCTGCACATTCACCTGCATCGAGGAGCCGGCGCCTACATCTGCGGCGAGGAGACCGGACTCATCGAGTCGCTCGAAGGCAAGCGCGCGCACCCTCGCATCAAGCCGCCGTTTCCGGCGGTCTACGGGGTTTTCGGCTGCCCGACCATCGTCAACAACGTCGAGACGCTGGCCTGCGTGCGGCACATCCTCGAGCGCGGCGCCGACTGGTTCAAGGCGATCGGACCGGAATCCGGGCCGGGCCCCAAGCTCTACTGCGTCTCGGGCCACGTGCAGAAGCCGGGCGTCTACGAGCTGCCCATGGGCACGCCGCTTCGCGAGATCATCGAGGTGCACGCCGGTGGCATGCTGCCGGGACGCAAGCTCAAGGCCGTCATTCCCGGCGGCTCCTCGGTTCCCATTCTTCGCGGCGACGAGATCGACATAGCCATGGACTTCGACTCGGTTTCCAAGGCGGGCTCGATGCTGGGCTCGGCCGGCATCATCGTCATGGACGATTCGACCGACATGGTGGCGGCGTTGCGTCGCATCGCGCACTTCTACCATCACGAGTCCTGCGGGCAGTGCACGCCGTGCCGCGAAGGCACGGGATGGCTCGAGAAGATCCTGATCCGTCTGGACGAGGGCGAGGGCACGCCCGACGACATCCGCGTACTGGACAATGTCGCCAAGGGGATGCTCGGCACCACGATCTGCGTGCTCTCGGATGCGGCGGCCATGCCCGTGCGCAGCTTCCTGGCCAAGTTCGCCGACGAGTTCCGCTCGGCCGCCGGCAGGAGCGGCGGCGCGGCCGCAGCCTGACCGGCGCGAGGTAACGACAGCACCATGGCCACAGTCACCATCAACGGAGTCGTCGTCGAGGTCCCCGACGGCACCAACGTCGTGCGCGCCGCCGAGATGGCGGGCCAGGAAATCCCGCACTACTGCTACCACCCCGGGCTGTCCGTGGCGGGCAACTGCCGCATGTGCCTGATCGACATCAAGGCCATGTCGGCCAAGCAGCCCAATCCGCTGCCCAAGCTGCAGATCGGCTGCAACACCATAGTGGCCGACGGCATGGTGGTGGAGACCAACAATCCGCGCGTCGAAGAGGCGCGGCGCGGCGTCCTCGAGTTCCTGCTGATCAATCACCCCATCGACTGCCCGATCTGTGATCAGGCAGGGGAGTGCAAGCTGCAGGAATACTACATGGATTACGGCCGCTACGACTCGCGCATGCTGCTCGAGGAGAAGCAGCACAAGGGCAAGGCCATGCCGGTCGGGCCCGACATCATGCTCGACCAGGAGCGCTGCATCCTGTGCACGCGCTGCATCCGGTTCCTGGACGAGGTCACGCATACCCACGAGCTGGTGATGAAGGAGCGCGGCGACCACAGCGAGCTGGCGGCGGCCGAAGGGCGCCAGGTGGACAACGCCTACTCGGTCAACGTCGTCGACATCTGTCCGGTGGGCGCGCTGACCAGTCGCGAATTCCGATTCCAGGCGCGCGTCTGGTACCTGGACCGCACCAATTCGATCTGCCCGGGCTGCGCCAACGGCTGCAACATCGAGGTCCATTCGCGCGAAGGCCGAATCTACAGGCTCAAGCCGCGCGCCAACGAGAAGGTCAACGGCTACTGGATGTGCGACGACGGCCGCCGCACCTGGCACGGCGTGCACACCAACGACAGGCTGACCGCGAGCTACATGCGCAGCGGCGATGAGTTCGTCGAGGTCGATGCGCGCGAGGCTGCCACGGCCGCTGCGGGCGGGCTGAGCGAGTGCGGCAAGGTCGCCGTGGTCGCCTCGGCATCGTTGTCGATGGAGGAGGGGTTCCTGCTGCGGGCCATCGCGCGCCGGCTCGGCGGCGCGCCGTGCATCATCGTTTCGCCCGCAACATCCGACATTCCCGACGACGGCTTCCTGATCTCCAGCGACCGCCATCCCAACCGTGCCGGCCTGCTCGCGCTCGGCTTCGTCGAGCAGGCCTCGCTGCCGCCCGGCACCGACGGTGTCATCCTGGCGCGCGCCGACACGGTGGCCGACGACGAGAAGGCATGGGGCGATCTCCTCGAGAACATGCACGAAGTGCTGGTGGTCGACGATCACGTCGGCAAGAGCATGGCCTACGCCAACCAGGTGCTGGCAGTGGCCACGCACTTCGAGGCACCCGGCAGCTTCGTCAACCGGCGCCAGCGGCTGCAGGCTTTCGAAGGTGCCGTTCCTGCGCCGGGACGCGCGGTTGCCGGCTGGGAAGGCCTTGCCGATCTGCTGGCCGAGCTCGGCGGCCCGCGTTACGCCGACGTGCAGGAGATCTTCGCGGCCATGTGTCTCGAGCTGGGACTGACCGGCGTCGCGAGCCACCAGGATCTCGGCAGCAGCGGGGCGGTTCTGGACGACCTGCGGAGCACGCGCGCTTCGAGCGGCGCAGCGGCCGCTGCATCGCCGGCGCCCGCCTGATGCCGATGCGTCGCGGCCGCCGCGGCAGCGCTCAGAACGGCAGGCCCGTTCGAAACAGCAGCCAGTGCGCGGCGATCTCGCCGACCGCCACGACCAGCGCCGCGATGTAGAAGAGTCCGGTCGCGGCCATCGTCTGCGGTATCGCGAGTGTACGGCGGATGAGCTCGGCCAGCACCAGCGCGAGCGCCCACAGCGCCACGCGTGCAAACACGAGAATGCCGAAGCGTTCGCCGAATGCCGCCTGCAGGCCTGCATCGAAGGTGTCGCCGCCAAGCCAGACAACGGTGATGGCGAAAAAAATCGCGACGATTTCTGCACGAAGGCTCGCGCGATAGAACGCCGTCATCCTGTGCAGAGGCTGCAGATCCAGCCCGGTGTCGATCAGGTACCAGTGTCCGAGCAGCATCCCGGTCGAGGACGCGCCCGTGACGAACGCGCCGCTTAGTGCGGCAACAGCAAAGGCGATCGTTGCAGACACGCCTGCTCCGGCCGGAACGTGTGAAGCGGCGGTGATGGCGAGCGCGAGCAGCCCGAGCAGCGAGGCGATGGCGAAGGCGCGCGCACGCAGCCACGCCAGGTCCAGAAAAAGACTCACGAAATACACGCCCAGAACGGCGCTGAACGCGCACCACGACAGCAGCGCTGCAATGGTGACGGGTGCATCGGCGCCATAGGTGGCTCGCAGCGTTGCTTGTCCCGCCACCAGCAGCAGCGCGCACAGCAGGTAGACGGCGCAGGTCGATTTGTAGAAGCCACGCTCCATTTCGGCGAAGGGCGGCACCGCCATGGCAATGAGCCCGCCCACGGCGAGCTTGCCGAAAAGAAGCAGATACGTATGCGCAAAAAGTGCTTCCACCGCCGCGCACGCTAGTGGCGCCGCAGCGGCGATTCAACGCCGAGCACTGCATCGAAACGAGACAGTGCAATTTGCTCGGCTGCGAATTTCGCGTGATGCCGTGCGATGATCCGCGTCGTTGTCCGCAACCGCTGTCCACACCGCGCACGCGTTGCTGTGCCCTCATTGCACGGTCTGAACCGTCGTTCCGAGTTATCGACAGCGATTGCGACGCGTAACAAAAACGCTCGGCAGAACGCGTACCTCGCGCAAGCCATTGCAGAGCATGCTGTGCACGGCGGCGCAATTCTCGTTAGAAAATAACACTGCCGTCATTCGTCCTTGCCTGAGACCGTGCGGATTTGTACATCCCTCGTGTCGCGCGGGATGCGCAGCGGCGCTCTTCGGCGCAAGCCAAGACGTCGTCGCAGCACGGTGGGTGCAAGCAGAGCGCGGCGATCCGGACAAGCGAATCATTCAGGCGCCGGGCCCGCACGTCATGCCTTCCGGCGAGGGCACTCGTGTTGGCGGCGGCGGATCATGCGGACGTCCTTTGAGGCTGGGTAAGGGGTCGAGATGATTGGAAGCAATGATACGGAGCGACTTTGGACGCAGGCCTGCTCGTACATCGAGGAGCGGGTTTCGGAGAAGGATTTTCAGACGTGGATCCTGGAGCTCAACGCGCGGTCGTTCGACGGGGAGACGCTGACGCTGGAGGCTCCATTCGGACTTTTTCGTGACAGGGTGCGACAGTCCTTCCTGCCCGCCATCGAGACCGCGGTGGCAACGGCAGCGAAGAAGCCGTGCCGCGTCGTCGTTGTCGTCGGCCAGTACGGCATGGCCTCCAATGCGCACCGGCTGCGCACGACCAGCGCCGGCCCGGCGCGTGGCTGCGCACCGGCCGCCAAGGCGAAGCCGGTGCGCGAGAAGACCTTCGACAATTTTCTTGTCGGCGACGGCAACCGTCTCGCCTATCTCGGCGCGCGACAGCTCGCCGAAGGCAGCGCCGGCGAGTCCGGCAACCCTCTGTTCCTCTATGGCGGCGTCGGCCTCGGAAAGACGCACCTGCTGATGGCCATCGCGCACGCGCTGCGCGCCGCCGGCAAGCGCGTCCTCTACTACCAGGGCGAGGATTTCACCCGCCGGATGGTCGAGGCGCTGCAGGGCGGCCGCATGGAGTCGTTCCATCGCGAGTTCCGCGGCGCCGAAGCCCTGCTCATCGACGACGTGCAGTTCCTGTCGGGAAAGAAGCGCACGCAGCAGGAGCTCTACCACGTCTTCAACCTGTTGCACCAAGCGGGCAAGCCGATCGCGCTGGCCAGCGACCGTCCGCCCGATGAGCTCGAGAACCTGGAGCGCGGGCTGCACAGCCGCTTTGCCGGCGGCCTGCTCGCCGACCTCGGTCCGCTCGACCGCGATCTGCGCCTGCGCATTCTCAAGGGCAAGCTGTCGGAGTCGGGCATCAACCTCGACGACCACATCCTGGAGCGCCTGGCCGTGCAGCTGCAGGGCAGCGTGCGCGAGGTCGAAGGCCTGGTGTCGCGCCTGCGGGCGGCCAGCAACCACCAGACGATGCCGCTCGACGACGGCGTCGTCGAGACGATGATCACGCCGTACCTGGCACGGCGCGGACCCATCGATCTCGACGTGGTCATCGACACCGTGGCGTGGGTGCACGGGCTGACGCGCGACGAGCTGCTCTCGCGCGACCGCAGCCGCCGCGTGGCCTGGCCGCGCCACATCGCGGCCTACATGTGCCGCAAGCTGACGGCGGCATCGCTGCCCGAGATCGGGCACGCGCTCGGCGGCCGCAATCACACCTCCATCCTGCGCGCGGTTCGCTCGGTGGGCGAGCGGCAGTCGGGCGATCAGACCTTCGCAGCACGCCTGCAGCAGATGGAGAAGATGCTCGGAACCTCCCCGCAGCTGCGCGGCCGCGTGCAGCCCGCCACCTGACGGAATGGGGCCAGGTCTTGCTTTAGAGCATTCTGCTCTGATGCAAGACCTGGCCCCGCGAGCGTGAGGCACGCAAGCGACGGCCACCTCGCGCTGCCCGACGCCGAAGGGCCGCAGTGCGGCGCAACGATCGGTCCGCGGCGATGAGCGAGCGGCTCGCAACCCGCCACCCTCTCTGCTAGCAGGGACGCATGTCGCGCAAGATGGCGGGAGTCATCGACGAAGCCTCGCGCCTGGAGGCGCTGGCCATGTCGATCTACACGCGCCTTGCCGCCACCTTCCGCAACGAGCCCGAGCTGCACCGCTTCTGGATGTCGATGGCCCGTCACGAGGCGGGCCACGTCGGCGCGTTGGCCCTGCTCAAGACCCTGTTGTCGCAGTCCACCGATGATCTGCGCCTGGAGATCGACGACAGCGCCGCCGTCGAGGCCGCCGCGGTCATCGAGAGGCTGCACGAGGAAACCGCCGCGGCGGTGGACGTGGAGCGCGCCTTCGCGATCGCGCTCGAGCTCGAAAGCCTGGAGCTCGAGGACCTGGTGCTCGATCTCATCCACGTGCTCTCGGACCCCGCCGCGCGCGCGCAGGCCGAGCAGATGCTGCTTCACGACCTCAGCGACCTTTCGCTCATGATCGAGAAGCACTGCAGCGGCGACGACCTGCTCGCCAGGGCGGACGCCCTCGTCGAGAGCAGGGTGGGTGCGGGTCGGAGCGGATCGAGCTTCGTGCGCAAGTGCTGACGGCTGCGCCGCGCGTCACGATCATCGTCCTGAACTGGAACGGCGCCGAGCTGCTTCCCGACTGCCTGACCTCGCTACGACGGCAGACCTGCCAGGACTTCGAGCTGCTCCTCGTCGACAACGGCTCCACCGACGGCAGCGCCGAACTGGTGGCGCGCGACTTTCCCGAGGCGCGCCTGATCGCGCTGCCGGAGAACCGGGGCTTCTGCGGCGGCAACAACGTCGGCTTTCGCGAGGCGCGCGGCGAACTGATCCTGCTGCTCAACAACGATGCCGAGCTGCGCGAGGACTTCGTCGCCAACGTCATCGCCGCGGCCGATCTGGAACCGGACTTCGGCATGTTCGCCGCCAACGTGCGCATGTACGATCGACGCGAGGTCTTCGATTCCACCGGCCTGCTCGTCTACGCCGACGGCGTGTGCCGCTCGCGCGGCTGGCTCGAAAAGGACGTGGGGCAGTTCGACAGGGCCGACGAGGTGCTGGCTCCCAACGGCTGCGCGGCCGTCTACCGGCGCGCCATGCTCGACGACGTGGGCCTCTTCGACGAGGCCTACTTCGCGTACCTCGAAGACCTCGACCTCGGGCTGCGCGGGCAGTTGCGCGGCTGGCGCTGCCGCTACCTGCCCGGCGCCGTCGCCTACCACAAGAAGTCGATGACCAGCGGCTATCATTCCGCCTTCAAGGCCCATCTGGTCGAGCGCAACCGGATCTGGAACGCGGTGCGCCTGCTGCCGCTTCGCCTGCTGGCGCTCAGCCCGTTCTGGACGCTGGCGCGTTACGTGGCCCAGGGCTTTGCCGCCGCCAGCGGCCGCGGCATGTCGAGCACGTTCTCGCGCGACTACACGCGCGGACAGCTCGCCGGCATCCTGCTGCGCGCCTACGTGGAAGCGCTCGCACGCCTGCCCGAGGTGTGGCGCCAGAGGCAGGAGATCCAGGGGCGCAGAAAGCTAGGCGCTCTGGCGGTTTACGTGCTTCTTCGCAGGCACCGCTTGCCGCTTCTGGAGCTGGCCTTCAAGGATTAGCGAGCGCGGCCTTGCGCGCGGCCCGCTTGGCGGCCGTCTCGGCGACGACCAGCGTCTGGCGGGCCGAATCGGACTCGGGCGCGGCCGCCACCAGGCGCTGCGCGTACGTCCACGCCTCCTGCGCCCGGCCCGCATCCAGCAACAGGCGCGTGATGTTGGTCAGGGCACCGGTGTCTTCGGGCATCGCTTGGAGGTAGCGCTCGTAAACCCGTATTCCATACGCGACATCGCCGGCGGCGGCCTTGCGCTCGGCCAGATAGAACGCAGCGCGCGAGAAGGCTGCGTGGATCGACAGGGCGCGCTCGAACGCCGCGAACGATTCATCCCGGCGTCCCTGCGCCCACAGCCACAGGGCCAGGTCATACTGCGCCTTGGCCGAACGGGGCGATGCGGCCGCCGAGGCCGGGAAGTAGGTCGCCGCAGATTCCCACACGGCCGCGCGTGCCTGGAACTGCGCGAACAGGATGACGACGGCGGCGCCGGTGACCGCAGCGGCCACGGCAGCGCCGCGCGCGATTCGCGTGGCAATCCTTTCGACCAGCAGGCCCGCGGCCAGGCAAGGTCCGACCGAAGGCAGGAAGAGCAGCCGCTCGGCCATGATCGTGCCGGTGGGGAAGGCGATGTTGGCCGTCACAGCGAAGGCGACGGCGAACCAGCCGACGCAGAAGAACAGGCGAGGGTAGCGGCGCAGGCCCGCGGTCGCGGCGGCTCCGCTCGCCAGCAGCACCGCCAGCGCCACCGCGCCGGCCGCGGTCGTTGGATCGGTCTGTGCGAAGGAGCGGTCCGGCAGCAGCGGATGCGGCCAGAGCGTCAGGCGCGCGTACTCGAGCAGGACCGCCGATGCCTTCAGGATTCGCTGCACGAAAGGCTCGTAGGCCAGTGGATTGTCGACGTATTGCGGGGTGACGACCTGCTGCGCCAGCGGCAGCACGTGCAGCGCCCAGGCCGCGCCCGCCAATGTCGCGCCCGCCAGAGCCGGCCACAGCCGCACCTGTCGCGGGAACGCCAGGCGCGCGAGCACCAGCAGTCCGGGCAGGCAAAGCGCGCTCTCCTTCGAATGGAATGCCGCGTAGGCCGCGGCCGCGCTGATCGCGGCAATGGCCAGGGCCTGCCGCGGGCTGGCTCTCTCGTCGCCGCGGGCGGCGATTGCCACGAGCATCACGATCAGAACACCGAGCGCGGCAAGCAGCTCGGCCCGGCCCACCAGCGAGGCCACGGCATCGACATGCACCGGATGGACGGCGAAGATCGCTGCCGCGGCCGCCGCGCCCGGCGTCGCAAGGCCGATCCGTAGCGCGAGCTTCAGCACGAGCAGGCTGATCAGCGCCGACAGCGCGACGTTGGTCGCATGAAAGGCGGCGGGGGAACCGCCGCCCCAGAGCCGATCGACGTCGAGCGAGATCAGTGTCGCGTGGCGTCCGGTGCCCCAATGCCGCGTGGTCGCAAACGTCGACAGGCCCTCGCTCCAGAATGGAGCGCGATCGACGATGACGGCCTGGTCGTCGTAGACGAAGTCGAAGCCGATCGAAGGCGCGCCTGCCGCGATGGCCAGGCATGCGACGAGCAGGGCAGGCCAGATCCGCGAGAGCCGCCGCACGGGCGGATGCTAGGGCCCTGAGCAGGGGCGCGCAAACCTCGATGCCTTGCCGGCATGCGAGGCGCACGCTAAGGCTGCTTGCAGCGCGCCCTGGTCTGCACGGCTCAGCGGATCGGCAGCGGCTGCGTGAAGCAAACTGGACGACGCTCGGAGGCTGACGATGTCGGACCCATTTCTTTCCGCCCGCGAAGTGGCTGCCGCCATTGCCAGCGGCGACCTCGACCCTCTCGACGCCGTCGATACCTGCCTCGGCCGCATCGACCGTCTCAACCCTCAGCTCAACGCCGTCATCTGGCGCGACGACGAGGCGGCTCGCGAGCAGGCGCGCTCAGCCCGCGAGGCCGTGGCGCGCGGAGAGGCGCTCGGCCCGCTGCATGGTGTGCCCATTCCGATCAAGGATCTGACGGACGTGGCCGGCTGGCCGACCACCTACGGCTGTCGCGGCGCGCGCAGCCGCGTCGCGACGGTGACGGCGCACGTCGCGCAGGCGTTTCGCGATGCGGGCGCGATTTTGCTGTGCCGAACCAACACGCCCGAGTTCGGCACAGTCCCCGTCACCGAGAACGACTGCTATGGGCCCACGCGCAACCCGTGGAACCTGCAGCACACGCCCGGCGGCTCCAGCGGCGGCGCCTCGGCGGCCGTTGCCTCGGGAATGGTTCCCATCGCGCACGCCAATGACGGCGGCGGCTCGATCCGCATTCCCGCCTCGTGCACGGGCCTGGTCGGTCTGAAGCCGAGCCGCGGGCGCGTTCCGATGGGGCCGCTGGTCTCGGACGTCATGCACGGCGGCGCGGTCGAAGGCACGGTCACCCATACCGTCGCCGACACCGCCATCGCGCTGGATGTCATCGCGAGATTCGATCCTCACGCCTGGTACAACGCGCCGGCGCCCGAGCGTCCGTTCGCGCAGGAAGTGGGGCGCGATCCGGGCCGTCTGCGCATAGCGTTCACGACGGCGGCGCCGACCGGCGTGCCCGTTGCGCCCGAATGCATCGCCGCGGTCGAGAAGACGGCCGCACTGCTCGAAGGTCTCGGCCATCACGTCTTCGAAGGCGCCCCGAGCTGGCCCGAGCCCTCCGATGTGCTTCCCTCGTTCATGGTCGTCTGGAACACCGGCTCGGCCTACTGGGACGTCGCCGACTGGTCGGCCATCGAGCCACTCAACGCGGCGCTGCGCGCTCAGGCCGCTGCCATGGACAGCCTGACCTACGTCCGCGGCCTCCTGCACCTGCAGATCCTCAGCCGACAGATCGTCGGGAGCTGGGGGCGCGACTTCGATGTGCTGGTGACGCCGACCATTGCCACCGAGCCGCCGCGCATCGGCGAGCTGTGGGAAGGCATGGAGAACGATCCGTCGCTGCCGCTGATGCGAGCCGGAGACGTGTGCCCGTTCACGCCGCTCTTCAACGTGACCGGACAGCCCGCTGTATCGCTCCCCATGCATTGGAGCCGGACCTCGGGCCTTCCCATCGGCGTTCAGCTGGTTGGCGGTCCGTGGGCCGAGGGCCAGCTGCTGCGCGTGGCCGCGCAGCTCGAGCAGGCGGCGCCCTGGCGTGACAGGCGGCCGCCAGTGTCGTAGGCGCGTGCTGTATGTGCGGCCGGCGCGAGTGTCCGGGCGCGAAGCGGGAAGCGACGAGAACCGCGATCGTCGTCGTTGCCGGCCGCGGGACGTCCAGCGCGGCGGGTTGCTGCCCTGCGGCCGTCTGCTAGAGGAGTGCCCTGAGCGGCGCATGACAGCGCCGATTCCATCTTCCGCCCCCGTAGCTCAGGTGGATAGAGCACAGGATTCCTAATCCTGGGGCCGCAGGTTCGAGTCCTGCCGGGGGCATTTCTCCGCTCAGCTCGGCCAGTGTCGAGGAAGGCCGCCGGCCTCTTCCGACTGTGCAGGGCAGGGATTTTGATATGCGCGGGTTGCGCGGCTAGGGTGCCGCTGCTCGTCGCGAAATCGTCCGCTTACACGCAATTTGGAGGGGCTTACGTTGCACTCGCGAACACCATCGGCTCGTCGTTTCACCTACCTCTCCCTCTGCGCCGGGGCCGGCCTGGCCGGCCTGCTGGCCGTCTCCGCCGGCGGCTGCGGCGGAGGCGGCGACCGTTCCAACCCTCCGCTGCCCCAGGTGGTCATCGATGCCCTGGCCGAATACGTCGACGTCGGGCAGCGCTTCGTGCTCGATGCCAGCCGCTCCACCGATCCCAACGGCGAAGGCGACGACCTGCAGTTCCAGTGGCGCATCATCCAGGGCGGCGACGACACCGAGTTCGACGATCACTGCCGCGACGATTTCGACGTCATCTGCGAGACCAACAACGACCCGTGCAGCAACGATGCGACGCGGGTCTGCAACGACGACGACGACTGCACCATTCCCGGCGACTGCGTCGGCGGCGTGTGCGCCGACGATCCCGAAGACGAATGCGCGCGCGACACCGACTGCACCGACTTCGGCATCTGCCAGATCAACAGCGGCGACAGCTCGCCCGACTGCGCGACCGGAATCTGCGGAGTCGGGGAGGGTGACGAAGGCGAGAAGGTCACGTTCGTTGCCGACGTGCCCGGTCCCTTCACCGTGCGTGTGACCGCCATCGGTGACCGTTCCAACGGCACCGGCACGATCGTGCTGAACACGTTCCCGTCGCTGTACGTGGTCGGCTCGATTTTCGCGTTCGGCGGCACCGAAGGCGCGCTCATCGGCGAGCTCGAGGATGCCGAGGAGTTCGCGGCCGAAGCGATCAAGGGCGTCTCCAACCCCGAGGACGGAAGCATCGTCGTGATCGACGAGGACCTGGGCGTGCTGCGCGTCTTCGACCTGGAGACCGGCGAGATTCGCGGCGCCTTCGGCGAGACCGACACGTTCGTCGAGGATCCGGCGGCGCTGACGTTCCGGCAGACCAACGGCCGCCTCTACGTGGCCGAGTCGGACGGGGATACGCGCATCTTCGACGGCTCCACCGGCCTTCTCATCTCCGACTTCGGCAATGTCGGCGACTCGCCCGATGCGATGGTCTTCTCGCCCGTCAGCGGAGACCTGCTCGTCGTCAACGGCCAGCCCGGCAGCGGCGTGCGCGTGTTCGGCAACGGCGGCAATGCCAAGGGCGTCCTCGGCGACACCGACACCGCGGTCTCGCAGCCGGTCGATCTGGACTTCCTCGGCGATCCGCCGACCGATCTGCTGATCGCGGACGCGGCCGGCGACGTCATACGCTGCGACGTCGACGGCACAGACTGCGACTCCTTCGGCGACGTCGGCGCGATGCTCGCGCCCGGCAGCCCCAGCGCGATCGCGGCCAACCCCGCCTTCGCGTTCACGAACAACGACGTGATGATTGCCGATCCGGAGGGCGAGCGCGTGATCGCCTGCAACTCCGACGGCACTTCGTGCGGCACGTTCGGCGAGACCGACGAGATCGATTCGGAGTACCGCGACATCTTCTTCGCGCCGCCGGTGCTGCCGACCACGACGACGACCAACAGCACGACGACGACGACGCTCGAAGACTGAGCGGCGGCGGGCAGGGCCGTGGCGAGACGCGATCGCAGCTTCTTCGAGAAGCAGGAACGCGAGCAGCTCGCCCCCTACGCCATGCCATCGTCCGCCAGCCGCGGCCGCGCGCATCCGGAGCCCGAGCATCCGTTTCGCCTGGCGTTCCAGCGCGACCGCGACCGCATCATCCATTCGACGGCGTTTCGGCGCCTCGAGTACAAGACGCAGGTCTTCGTCAATCAGGAAGGCGACTACTACCGCACGCGCCTGACGCACACGATGGAGACGGCGCAGATCACGCGCACCGTGGCGCGGATCCTGGGCCTGAACCAGGACCTCGCCGAGGCGGTGGCGCTGGCGCATGACCTCGGTCACACGCCGTTCGGGCACGCCGGAGAGCACGTGCTCGCCGATCTGATGCGCGATCACGGCGGCTTCGACCACAACAGCCAGAGCCTGCGCATCGTCGAGGAGCTCGAGCAGCGCCATCCGCACTTCGACGGGCTCAACCTGAGCTACGAAGTGCGCGAAGGCATCGTCAAGCATTCGGGCCGCTACGACCGCCCGCGCGTGGCCGACTTCGACGCCGGCTCGGCGCCGCCGCTGGAGGCGCAGATCGTCGATTACTGCGACGAGATCGCCTACAACGCCCACGACATCGACGACGGCATCCAGTCGGGCCTCATCTCGCTCGAGGACCTGGAGGGCATCGAGCTGTGGGACCGCACCTACGACCGCATCAGGAAGGCCTTTCCGAAGGCCTCGCTCTCGGTGCTGCGCTACCAGGCGGTGCGCACGCTGATCGATGAGCTCACCACCGATCTGCTGGACGCCATCGAGGCGCGGATCCTCGAGCACGGCATCGAGACCATCGAGGACCTGCGCCGGGTCAAGCCGCACCTGGCCGGCCCGAGTCAGGCCATGGACGTCCAGGTCCGGCAGCTCAAGGCGCGGCTGATGGAGCGCCTCTATCAGCACCACCGCGTGCGGCGCATGACCGCCAAGGCCGGCCGCGTCATGCGGGCGCTGTTCGAGACGTACATGGAGGACCCGCACCAGATGCCGCCGCACATCACGGCGCGCGCCGGCGCCGGCGTCTCGATGGCGCGGGTCATCGCCGACTACATCGCCGGCATGACCGACCGCTTCGCTCTCGAAGAGCACGGCCGGCTCTTCGATCCGTTCCAGAAGGTCTAGCGGCGGCGGCCGCACCCGCCGGAACGTCCGGCGAGAGCAGCCGCGCGCGTCCGGCAGGGGACGCGCCTCGGCGCTCGCACTCGCGCGTTTCCCGAGGGATTCGCGTAGCCAAGACGACATAATACATCTTATCGGACGTAGCTGGTCGAGCCGGATTGCCCGGCGCCGGCACGGGCGGCCGTGCGATTGGAGCGTCGTTCTCGGCTCCGCGGCCGCCTTGGCCCGGCCCGCTGCAGGATTTGCCTGCCGGTGCGTCTGTAAGTGGCATCCGGCAGGTTCGCGTGTAACCGTCCGGGCCTCGCATGGATTCGTCGCTGGCTCTTGCGCTGACCGTGGGATTGCCCGCGATGACGGCCGCCGTGCAGTTGCTGCTCGCGCGCCACGTCGGTCGCTTCGGCGCGTGGGCCATGTTCGCGGCGGCGGTATCGGCGTTCGGGCTGTGCCTGGGCCTCTTCCAGTCCGAGGAAGTCGCAGCGTTTTCCGTGCCGTGGATCGCCGAGCTGGGAATCTTCTTCAGCTTGCGCGCCGACCGCTTCGGTCTGTTCTTCGCGATGCTGGTCTCCGGCGTGGGCGCGCTGGTGGCGGCGTATTCCTTCGCCTACGTCGCCGATCTGCCGCCGGCGCGGCTGGGCCGCTTCTACGCGGCGCTGACGGCCTTCATGACGGCCATGCTCGGTCTGGCCGTCTCCGACGACCTCCTGACTCTGGCGCTGTTCTGGGAAGCCACAAGCGTCACGTCCTGGATGCTGATCGGCTTCTGGTACGAGGACGACAACGCGCGCCGCGGCGCCAATGTGGCGCTGCAGGTCACCGCGCTGGGCGGCCTGGTGATGCTGGTCGGCTTCCTGGTCCTCGGCGGCGCGGCCGGCACGTTCTCGCTCCACCAGCTGGCCACGCACGCGCCGGCAGCGGCAGCGCTGCAGACGTCGGGATGGATCGATGCGGCCCTGGCGCTGATCCTGGTCGGCGTGCTCACCAAGTCGGCGCAGGTGCCGTTCCACTTCTGGCTGCCTGGGGCGATGGTCGCTCCCACGCCGGTCTCGACCTACCTGCATGCGGCAACCATGGTCAAGGCCGGCATCTTCCTGCTCGGCCGGCTCTGGCCCATCTTCGCCGACTCGCCCCTGTGGATGCCGGTGCTGACCGCCGTCGGGCTTGCGACGTTTCTCGTCGGTGCCTGGCAGGCGCTGCAGCAGGACGATCTGAAGGCCCTGCTCGCCCGCACCACCGTCTCGGCCCTCGGCATGTTCACCATGATGTACGGGCTCGGCCTGGCGGCGCAGGACTCGCTGCAACTGCTGGCCCACGCCACGTACAAGGGCTGCCTGTTCCTTTGCGCCGGCGTCATCGAGCACCACACCGGCACTCGCGATCTTCGACTGCTCGGCGGGCTGCGACGCGAGCTGCCGATCACCTTCGTCGCCGCTTTCGTCGGCGTGCTGGGCATCTGCGGGCTGCCGCCTGCCATCGGCTTCCATTCCAAGGAGTTGCTCTACGGCGGGTTGCTGGAGACGCACGCGCTCCCGGAAGGTTTTCGCATGGCGATCGTTGGAGCCGCCGTGATCGGGAATGCGTTGCTGGCCGCTGCCGGGCTGCGGTTGCTGGTCGGCAGCTTTCTCGGTGAGCGCGCCGCTCGCGGCCACGGCGCGCCTCACGGCAGCCACGGCGCCAGCGACGGCGCCAACGCCCTTCACGACGCACACCACGATGTTGCCGGCGCGCACGGCGAGCGTGCGCTTCTGTGGGCGCCGCCGCTGGTGCTGAGCGTGCTCTCGGTGGCGCTGTTCGCGCTCAGCGCCACGCCGGTTACCGAGCATCTGCTGCGCGCGACCTCCTCGACCACGGCCGAGCCCGTGCACGTGGCGCTGACTGCGCTGCACGCGGGGCCGCTGGCGCTGTCGGTGGCGACGCTGGTGCTGGCGCTGGCGATCTACGCCGGGCGCGACGCCATCGTCGCCCGCGTCGTCGGCGCCGCCGACGTGCCCTTCTCTCAGCGCCTGTGGGAGAGCGGCGTCAAGAAGCTTCTCGTCTTCGGAGACGCGTTCTCGCAGCGATGGCAGAACGGCTCGCTGCACTGGTACTTTTCGGCCACCCTGCTCTTCGCCGCCGCGCTGCCGCTGCTGGCGCTGAGCCGGACCGATCTCGCCGAGGACGCGGTGGCAATCTCGCTCGCCAACGTCGACCCCTATGGCGTGGTCGTGTGCCTGATGGCCGCGACGGCATCGATCGCCGTGGCCACCGCAAAGACGCGCCTGGCCGCGGCCATCGCGCTGACGGCCGTCGGCTTTCTGGTTGCCGCGATCTTCGTGGTGTACCGCTCGCCCGACATCGTGCTGACGCAGATCCTCATCGAGACCGTCTCGACCATCCTGGTGCTGCTCGTGCTGTTTCGCATGCCGCCGTTCCGCCCCGAGCCGATCGCGCCGCAGCGACGCGCGTGGAACCTCCTGGTGTCGGTGGCCGTGAGCGTGTCGGTGTTCGCGACGCTGCTGCTCGCCAGCAGCCCCTCGCTGCGCAGCGCCCGCACGATCGCCACCGAGTACCTCACGCGCAGCCTGCCCGAGGCCGGCGGCACCAACGTCGTCAACGTCATCATCGTCGACTTCCGCGCGCTCGACACCACGGGCGAGATCACGGTGCTCGTGGTCGTGGCACTGTGCGTGTGGGGCGTGCTGCACTCGCGCCGGAGCGCCGCGTGAGCCAGCTCGGGTCGCCGGTGCTGCGCACGGTGGCGCGCTTTGCCGTGCCGCTGTCCGTGCTCGTCTCGATCCGGATCTTCCTGCAGGGGCACGACCTGCCCGGCGGCGGCTTCATCGCCGGCGTCCTGGCCGCTGCCGCCGGCGCCATTCATCTGCTCGCGTTCGGAGCCGAAGGCGCGCGGCGATACCCGTGGTGGCGCCTGGCCGTCATCGGCCTGCTCGTGTCGCTCGGCACCGGCGCCGCCTCCTGGCTGCGCGGCGGCGCGTTCATGGACCACACGATCTGGGACTTTCACGCGCCGCTGCTCGGACACGTGCACCTTCCCACGGCAACGTTCTTCGATCTGGGCGTCTATCTGATCGTGCTCGGCACGCTCATGACGTTCTTCCTGGAGCTGGCGGAGGAATCCTGATGGAGCTGGTCATGGCGCTGCTGATCTCGGTGATGTTCGGCGCGGGGACGTACACGATCCTGCGTCCGAGCCTGATCCGCATCGTCATGGGGTTCGGGCTGTATGGAAACGCCGTCAACCTGCTGCTGATCACCTGCGGCGGCTATTCCTTGCAGCTGCAGGCTCCATTCGCCGGCGACGGCGCCGACCCTTCACGGCTGATGGATCCCCTGCCGCCCGACATCATCCTGACCGCCATCGTGATCAATTTCGCCGTCACCGCGTTCCTGCTGGTGCTCTGCTACTGCGTCTACCGGGACTGCGGCAGCGACGACCCCTCGCAGATCAGGACGCAGCCGGAGCCGCGGTGAACGAGCTGATCCTGCCGCTGCTGGTTCCGTTCGTGACGGCGCTCGTGCTGGCGCTCCTGCGCGGCCACCATGCACTGGAGCGCGTGCTCGCCATCCTCTCGACCGGCGGCCTGGCGCTGTTCGCCGCCTGGCTGCTGGTGACGGTGGATCGCAGCGGCCCTGCGGCGATGTTCGTCGGGGGCTGGCCGGCGCCCTACGGCATCGTCTTCGTCGCAGACCGGCTCTCGGCGCTGTTCCTGTTCGTGTCGCTGGCGGTGGCAACCGCGGTGCTCGTCTACAGCCTCTTCAGCCTGGACGAGCTGCGGCAGAACCACTTCTTCCATCCCTTCTTCCAGTTCACGCTGCTCGGCGTGAACTGGGCATTCCTGACAGGCGACCTCTTCAACCTGTTCGTCGCCTACGAGGTGATGCTGATCGGGTCCTACGGCGCCATGTCGGTAGGCGGCACGCGCGACCAGGTTCGCGAGACGATGAAGTACCTGGCCATCAACAGCATCGGCTCGGCCTGCTTCGTTATCGGCATCGGCCTGGTCTACGCGACCACCAGTGCGCTGAACATGGCCGACATCGCTGTTCGCAGTCAGGAGCTGGCCGGACCGCAGGCGGCGGTGCTGACGGCGGGTTCGATGTTCCTGCTCATCGTGTTCCTGATGAAGGCCGCCGCGTTCCCGGTGACGTTCTGGCTGCCCGACTCCTACCCGGTCGTGCCGCCGGGCGTGATCGGATACTTCGGCGGGCTGCTCACCAAGGTCGGCGTCTACTCTCTTCTGCGCGTGTTCGTGCTGGTGCTGCGCCAGCCCGGCCACGAGCTGGCGCTCGAGATCCTGCTGTTCCTGTCGGGCCTGACGATGTTCCTGGGCGTGGTCGGCGCGATGTGCCAGTGGGAGATGCGCCGCCTGCTGTCGTGGCACATCATCAGCCAGGTCGGCTACATGATCATGGGAATCGGCATGGCAGTCACCGGACGCGTCGCCGAGCTGGCGCTGGCCGGCACGATCCTGCACGTCGTGCACAACATGCTGGTGAAGTCCTCGCTCTTCCTGGTGGGCGGAATTCTCGAGCGCATTGCCGGATCGCAGCGGCTGCTCAAGCTCGGCGGGCTCCTCGACGCCGCGCCGTGGGCCGCCGCCACCTTCCTGCTGGCCGCGCTCTCGCTGGCGGGAATCCCCCCGTTCTCGGGCTTCCTCAGCAAGGTCGTCCTGCTGCAGGCCGGCGTCGCCGGCAATCACTGGGTGGTCGTTTCCGTCTCGGTCCTCACGAGCTTCCTGACCCTGTACTCGATGGCGAAGATCTGGACCTGGGCGTTCTGGCGAGGCGATCCTGGCGAGCTGCCGCGGTCGCGTGCGCCGTGGCCGATGCTGCCGCCCGTCCTGGCCCTGGTGCTGCTTTCGGTCGCAATCGGCGTGGGCGCGACGCCAGCATTGCGATTCGCCGGCGGCGCAGCGCGCGACCTCCTCGATTCGACGGCGTACGTCAACGCAGTGTTTCCGGACCGGCACCCGGTGCTGGCGGCCGTCGAGGAAGCGCCGTGATCCTGCGCATCGGGTACGCGCTGCGCTACCTGTCGATCTTCCTGCGCGCGCTGATCAAGGCGAACATCGACGTGGCCAGGGTCGTGCTGACGCCCGGCATGAATTTCCGCCCCGGCTTCCTGTGCGTGCCGATGAAGGCCGAAACCGACTTCGAGATCACCGTTCTCGCCAACTCGATCACCTTGACGCCGGGGACGATCACGGTCCACGTGGCGCGATCGCAGCGCGAGATCATCATCCATGCGCTCGACCTGGGCGACGACCCGCAAGCGGTCCGCGACGACGTCATGCAGACGCTGGAGGCCAACATCCTGGCGTTCACGCGGCCTCGCCGCAGCGCAGCCGAGGAGCGCGAACGGGCATGAGCCAGTGGCTGAAGCTTCTGCTCGAAGGATGCATGGTGCTGCACTTTGCGGCCATGGCTATGTGCATCTACCGCCTTGTCGCCGGCCCTCTCGCCGCCGATCGTGCCATCGCGCTGGACACGCTGACGATCGTCTTCATCGGCATCGTCTCCATCCTGTGCATCGCCTGGCAATCGACGCTGTACTTCGACGCGATCTGGATCCTGACGCTGGTCGGCTTTCTCGGATCGGCCGCCATCGCCCTGTACCTGGACCGCGGGAGGATCTTCTGATGGGCGCCGCCGTGGTGGAGATCCTGACGGCGCTGTGCCTGATCGGCGGCACCTTCTTCACCGTGGTGGCGTGCGTGGGGCTGGTGCGCCTGCCCGACATCTATTGCCGCATGCACGCTGCCGGCAAGGCCGGCACGCTCGGCGTTGCGCTGATGATCCTGGCCGTGGCGATCTGGTTCGCTGCCGCCGAGCCCGGCACCGCCGTGCGGGCGCTGCTGGCGATCCTTTTCCAGTTCTTCACCACGCCGGCCGCCACGCACGTGCTGTCGCGCGCCGCCTATCTCACCGGCTATCCCCGCTGCGAGCTCACCATCGTCGACGAGCTGCGCTCACACTTTCCTGCCCATCCCTTCCCTACGCGCGGCGAGGAGTGAGCGGGCGACTGCGCAGCTCGTGCGCGGCCAGCGCCGCCAGGATCGCGTAGCACGGCGCCACCGGCACCTTGAAGCGAGGGTCGCCGAACACGAGCAGCGGCACCGCGGCGCTGGCGGCCGTAACGGCTAGCAGCAGCCAGCAGCCGGCCTCCGCGCTCGGACGCGCCGCCGCGCGCCGCAGAGCCAGCACCGCTCCGGCAAGCGCCGCCAGCATGACGAGGCCGTAGTAGCCGTTGGAGATCCACGTCAGCGCCGTTCGCACGGACGGCGCCAGGAACGGGTCGGCGCCGTACGCCTCGACGGCCGCCAGACCGCCGGTGTCGTTGCGGTAGGTGAAAAACAGCTTGCGCAGGCTGAGCGCGGGCAGCTCGGCGATGTTCTCACTCGCCCACGCCAGCGCGCGCCGCGTCGTCTCGCGGTCGCGTGCCAGCTCCGCCTGCGGCCCCTGCACGTAGAACGCCTCGCTGTCGCAGTAGGACGAGAGATGGAAGTCGCCGGTGGCGCCCGGGTGGAAGCCGATGCACATGTTGTCGCCGCCATTGGTGGCCAGTGGAACGAAGGCGCCGAGCTCGCGCAGGTTGCGCAGCGTCCACGGCGTCAGCGCGATCGTCACGCCGAGGACCAGAGCCATCACGGCCGAGGCCGCGGTTCGGGCGCGGCGACGTGCCAGCAGCCAGGCCAGGGCGGCGGCGGGAATGGCCAGCACGACCTGAGGCCGCACCAGCGCGGCGGCGCCGAGCGCGGCTGCGGCCGCGACCTGCGGTGCTCCGGTCCGCGCGCGCGTCATCGCTGCCGCTTCGCAAGCAAGGAAGACGCTGAAGCAGGCGAGGTAGAGCGATTCGCTCAAGAGCGTTGCGCTGTACAGGACCAGGCTCGGCCAGCACGCGATGATCGCCCCGGCCCACGCCGCTGCCGCCGGCGCAATCATGCGCGCGGCAGCCGAGGCCACGGCCGCCGCCGTGATGCCGCCGAGCGCCGCCTGTGCAACGCCGGCCAGCAGCGGAAGCGCATCGTGCATGCCCAGAGAATCAGCCAGCCACTGCAGCGCTCCGAGCGCGTACGGATAGCCAGGGGGATAGTAGGCGGTGGGATGTCCGAACAGCGAGACGTAGCCGCGGCCGGCGGCGATGTTCTCGGCAAAGCTCTGGTAGAGCGCGGGATCGGACAGCCCCGCCGGCGGCCGATGCGCGTACAGCACCCACGCGGCACGCAGGAGGAATGCCGCCACGGCGCAGCTCCAGAGGGCGCGGCGCGTGGCGTCCGGATTCAATTCAGCTGGCTTTGAGCGCTTCGATGCGGCGTTCGATGGCGGCGCCGGGGGCTCCGGATCCTTCGATCTCCAGGAGCTTCTGCAGTGCCGCGATGGCCGCGGCCTTGTCGCCCGCCTTCTCGGCGATCCGCGCGCGGTCGTTGAGCGCCGCCTTGCGATAGGGGCCTTCGATCTCGGCCGCACGATCGAGCACCGGCGCCGCTTCGGCTGGCCTGCCCGCCTGCTCCAGCGCGTAGGCCTTGCCCATCAGCCCGATCTGCTCGAGGTAGTCCGTTTCGGCGTTGGGGATGAACTCGTCGTAGAGCTTGATCGCTTCGTCGTAGCGCCCGCCGTCGGCGGCGAGGTTGGCGCGATAGAGAACGGCCAGCGATGCGTACGGCCCCGCATTGGCGCGGTCGCCGACGCGGCTCAGGCTGGCATCGGCGGCGCTCGGCGAATCGAACTCCAGGTTGGAGACGGCGCTGTTGAAGTCGGTGGCTGCGCTCGAGCGCGACGAGGAGAGGTAGCCGGTGACGCCGGCGATCAGCGCGATGACGGCCACGATCGCGGCCGCGCTTCCGAAGACCTGCGTGCGGTTCCTGTCGACGTACTGGCGGGCCGACCCAAACGCCTCGAAGAACGGATCGGGCTCCTTGAGCTCCTTGCGATCGAACCTGTCGGATGCAGCCATGCCGCGCTAATTAAAGGGGGTGCCAGGCAAAGCCAAACCGCAGCTTGGCGTTCTCACTACATCTTGTACTTGAAGTCGCTGGGATCGAGCTTTTCGAGGATCTCGTCCCATTCCTCGGGTGCGACCTCCGAGAGGTCCTGAGTCACCGGAGTCTCCGGCTCGCCTTCGGCCTCGTCGCTGGCACGCGAGGCCTCGATGACGGCGCGGGCCACGAAGATGGGGCTCTGCGTGCGCAGCGCCAGCGAGATCGCGTCGCTCGGGCGCGAGTCCAGCGTATGGCGCCGACCCGCGATATGCAGGTCGATCGAAGCGTAGAACGTGTTGTCCTTGAGCTCGGTGACGACGATGCGCTCGACGGTGGCCCCCACCTCCTCGACGACCCGCTTGAGGAGATCGTGCGTCATCGGCCGTGCCATCTTGACGCCCTCCAGCTCGGTGGCCATCGAGGTGGCTTCGAGAAGACCGATCCAGATCGGCAGCGTCACCTCGTCCTTGTCGTCCTTGAGCACCACGATCGGAGTCTTGGTGAGCGGATCGAGCGTCACGCCCCCCACCGTCATGCGGACCAGGTCTTCCTTGGCGTTCACGTGGGCGAATTGTGGCCCGGTGCTCCCTGCCCGTCAACCCGACCGACGGCCCGGTGTCAGGTGTTGTCGGTCTCCTCTTCGGCCGTCTCTTCCTCGGCTTCGGGCGGAATGATGCGCACGCGCCGAACCGCGCGCGGCGTCGCATCCTGGACGACGAGCGTCACGCCGTGGCCGGCCGCCAGGCGCGCGCCGCGATTGGGCATTCCGCTCGCGAGCTTGTTGCACAGGCCGCCGATCGTGGTGACACCGTCGCTTTCCTCGAGCTCCAGATCCATCTCTCGATTGATGTCGCGGATCGGAAAGTCGCCGCGCACGCTGACCGAGCCGTCGCCGAGCTCGACCAGCGCCGGCTGCATGCCTTCCTGCTCGAAGACCTCGCCGACGAGCTCATCGACCAGATCCTCGAAGGTGACCAGCCCCGAGAGCAGCCCGTGCTCGTCGACGGCAATGGCGATGCGCTGATTGTCGTCGCGCATGTACAGCAACACCTCGATGGCCGGCACCGTCTCGGGAAAGGCCTTGACCGCCCGCAGCAGCTCGCGCAGCACGATGGTGTTGCCGCGCGACATGACGCCGAGCACGTCCTTGACGCTGACGTAGCCGACGACGTTGTCGAGGTCGCCTTCATACACCGGGATGCGCGAGCGCCGGCGCTCCAGGAGGAACTTGCGGATGTCCTCGGATGTCGCATCGATGTCCAGGGCATCGATGCGGTTGCGCGGCACGATGACCTCCGCCAGCGTCAGCTTGTCGAATTCCAGCGCACGCGAGGCAATCTCGCTGGCGTGCTCGTGGAGGGCGCCCGTTTCGGCGGCCTCCTCCACCATCTGCTGCAGCTCCTCGGTCGAGACGCGGGTCTCCATGAAGTCGGTGCGATCGGAGAACGGCCGCAGCACGAGGTTCGAGGTAGCCGTCAGCAGCCAGACCGCCGGGCGAGCCAGCCACGACAGCGCCAGCAGCGGCTTGGCCATCAGCAGCGCGTAGGCTTCGCCGCTGCGCAGCGCCAGGGACTTCGGCACCAGCTCCCCCAGCACCAGCGACAGGAACGAGATGACGGCGACCACGATCGCGAACGCGACGGTGTCGGCGCGCTCGCCGATCCAGGAAACGGTGGCCAGCACCGGCGACAGCTCGGCGGCGATGGTCGAGCCGCCGAAAGCGGCGGCGGCCGTGCCCACCACGGTAATGCCCACCTGAACGGTGGCCAGGAAGCGCTCGGGATTCTCCCGCAGGGATTCGAGGGCCGCGGCCCCGCCGCGCCCGAGGTCGACGAGCTGCTGCAGGCGCGTGCGGCGCAGCGAGACGATGGCGATTTCGGCCCCGGCAAAGACGCCGTTGGTCAGGATGAGGGCCAGGATGATGATGATTTCGCCGAGTATGGTGTGGCCTCTTACCGAGTGGGTCCGATCGTCTTCCGCTGCTTCCGGTTGCGGCAGGCGCAGCGGCTATCCTGCCGGCGGCGCCGGCGCGCTCAGCTCGTGATCAGGATGTCCACTACCTTGTATAGTTGGCGCAGATTGCGGCACTCTTCGACCACGTTGCAGTGCTTGCCGTAAAGATTCATCTCGCTGTCGCCGAAGCCCCACGTGGACTTGTTCTCGGGGTTCAGCCAGATGACCTGCTTGGCCCTCTCCTGCACGTCGCGCAGCACCCAGTCCTGGGGCGCATTGTAGTTGTTGCGTGCATCGCCGAGCACGATGACGGTGGTGCGGCTGTCGATGGCTTCGATGTGGTCACGATGGAACTGCGTGAACGCGCGCCCGAAATCGGAGTGCGCGTAGACGTTGACGACGTCTCCGTTGATCGCCTTGTGGATCGCGGTCTGGATGTCGTTGTCCTTGAACAGGCGCGTGACTTCGGCGATGTCGGCGACGAAAACGTAGCTGCGCACGCGCGAGTACATGTCCTGCAGCGAATGCACGAACTGCAGCATGAAGCGTGAGACGTTGCGCACCGAGTCGGAGACGTCGCACAGGATGATGACCTGCGGCCGCTCGCGGCGCCGGTCGTCGAAGCGGATGCGGAACGGGACGCCGCCGAACTCCATCGACCGCCGCAGGGTTCCCTTGACGTCGAGGCGCCCGCGCTTGGCGTGCTTGTAGCGCACCGCCATGACGTTCTTGAGGCGTCGCGCCAGCGCCGCCACCGCGTCGCGCATCTGCTTGATCTCGGTGGGAGACAGATAGTAGAAGCTCTTCTCCAGCAGCCGCTCGCGGTCCTTCTCGCGCTCCTCGGCGCGGTGCTGCTGCTCCTTGTCCAGGCGAAGCAGGCCCTTGAGCAGGTCGTTCAGGTCCTTTCCGCGCCGCTCCAGGTACTTGCGCATCTGGTCGAGCTCGCCATCGTCGGCGCCCTCCTCTCGCATGCGCTCCAGGATGCGGTCGAAGTCCGACTGCAGCTCCCCTGCCCCGATCATGTCGAGCATCTGCTTGCCCACACCCGGCGGCACGTAGTTGCTCTCCATCCGCGGCAGCTTTCCCGACTCCATGAGCTCGCGCAGCATGCGCTCGATCTCGCCGGAGTCCTGCAGCGCCAGCGCCTTGGCGAGGTCGGAAATGTCGAGCTCGCCGCTCTGCAGCATCTGCGCCAGGCGCTCGAGCATGTCGCGAAGCTGTTCCTCGGTCAGACCTTCGGCCGGCGTCGAGGCTGCTGCGTTGGCGCGCACGAGATCGCCGACGCCCGAGAAGAAGACGTCGAAAAGCTCATCGTAGACCGCGACGTCCGTGGTGCGCTTGACCATCGCCGCGCGCAGCGCGTTCTTGAAGTAGCCGCGATCGGCAAGGCCCGACAGGTGCACGGCACGCAGCGCATCCAGCGTCTCGGCGGTGGAGACGCGCACGCCGCTGCGCCGCAGCAGGCCCGCGAACTCGATGATGCGTTCTTCCAACGCGTCCTCCCCTAATGAAGGAGGTCTTTGGTGTCGGCCGGCGCCGGCGCCGGGGCAGCCGCTTCCTTGGCCTTCTGCGCAGCCTCCTGCTTGGCCACGAAGGACGTCAGCTCCTTCTCGGCCTTCCGAAGGTCGCCTTCGTACTTGGCGATGGTCGAAAGCGTGCTGCGCACGACGTCATCGCCCAGGCCCTTGGCGTTCATGATCACCAGAGCCTTTGCCCAATCGAGAGTCTCGGAGATGCTCGGCTGCTTCTTCAGATCGAGCTTGCGCAGGTTCTGGATGAGCGAGGTGATGTCGCCGGCCAGGCTCTCGGTGGCCTCGGGGACCTTGAGGCGAATGATCTCGAGCTCGAGATCCGGGCTCGGGAAGTCGATGTACAGGTGCAGGCAGCGGCGCTTGAGCGCGTCGGACATCTCGCGCGCGTTGTTGCTGGTCAGCACGACGATCGGGATGTGCACGGCCTCGATCGTGCCGAGCTCGGGAACGGTGACCTGGAAGTCCGACAGGATCTCGAGCAGGAAGGCCTCGAACTCGGCATCGGCCTTGTCGATCTCGTCGATCAGCAGCACCGTGCGCTGGGTCGACTGGATCGCCTGCAGCAGCGGCCGCGGCAGGATGAAGCGGTTGGAGAAGAAGACGTCGTCCTGGTTGGTGATGCGGTCGACCGCCTCCGACAAGGTGGCGGCGCCGGCGGTGATCTCGCTGATCTTGTCCTTGAGGACCTGGGTGTACAGGAGCTGCTTGGCGTACTCCCATTCGTAGAGAGCCTTGGCCTCGTCGATGCCTTCGTAGCACTGCATGCGGATCAGCCTGGCGTCAAGGCTGGAGGCCACGACCTTGGCCAGCTCGGTCTTGCCGACGCCGGCGGGCCCTTCCACCAGGAGCGGCTTGCCCAGGCGCGTGGCCAGGTAGACGACCGTGGCGATGTTGTTGTCGCAGATGTACTTCTGGCCGGCCAGGCGGCTGCGAACGTCCTCGATGGAAGAAAAAGCTGCGTCCAATGGAACCAATTCCCTACTCCCAAGCCGGGGTCAGGTCTTGCATTCGAGCATTCTCGGCATGCAGCGCTGATGCGGCGAAAACTGCGGCCGGACGCTAACATGCGACCCCGACGCGTTCCACCGGCCTCGCCGGTCGCGTCGCACGCCGCGTCTGCGCCCGCGGCACGTGTTCGTTATAGGGTCGCGTGATGTGCACCCTGGCTGTCTACCGCGGAGTCTCCAGCGCATTCCCGCTGATCGTGGCGGCCAACCGCGACGAGTTTCTCGGCCGGCCCGCCACGCCGCCGGCGCCGCTGGCCACCGATCCCGCCATCGTGGCCGGGCTCGATCTGCAAGCCGGCGGCACCTGGCTCGGCTGCCGCACCGACGGCAGCGCGCGAATCGTCGGCATCCTCAACCGGCGCCCCTCTGCCGACCACGCCGCCTCCGGACCGGGCGAGCTTTCGCGCGGCTCGCTGTGCATGGAGACGCTGCAGGCCGCTTCCGTCGACGAACTGCGCTCGCTGCCGCCGCAGCAGGCACGCCGCTACGGCGGATTCAGTCTGTTCGTCGCCGATCTGGCGCAGGCCTTCGTCATCGACAACGGCGAGGGCGGCGTGCGCGTGACCGAGCTGGGACCGGGGCTGTCGGTCCTGACCAATCTCGATGTCAACGACCCGCGCTGTCCGCGGCTGTGCAGCGCCACGCAGAAGTTCTCCGAGCTGCTGCCGCTCGTGGAGAAGGCGCAGTCGTGCGGGCTGCTGGTGCCGGCGCTGGCGCGGGTGCTGGCCGACCACGAAGGCAGCGTGCAGGCCGAAGGAGGCGCCGGCAGCGTCTTCGGCAGGATCTGCGTGCACGCCGGCGACTACGGGACGCGCTCCTCGTCGATGATCTTTGTCGGAGGTGACGGCAGCGTGCGCTATTTCCACGCCGAGGGGCATCCGTGCAAGGTCCCCTTCGCCGCCGTCCACTAGCGGCTCGAGCTCGTGGCGGCGCGCCCGCGTCCGCTCAGGCCTGGTCACCCGCCGAGCTGTCGATGCTCGAGTACCACCGCATCCCCCGCCACACGTAGTCGCTGCCCGAGATCACGCTGGCCACGCCGGTGGCGAAGAAGACGAAGCTCATGAGCCAGCCCCACGGGTCGATCCAGTCGGCCACGTCGAACAGCACCAGCGTGACGCACAGGAGCTGGAAGAAGGTCGTCATCTTGCCCCAGATCGACGGCGCCATCTCCATCGACTTGCCGACCACGGCCGCCGTCAGCAGGAAGCCGCCGAGGATGACGACGTCGCGCGTGATGACGACGATCATGAGCGGGCGCGGCACCTCGCCCATGATGCCGAGCGCGATGAACGAACTGACCACCAGCAGCTTGTCCGCCAGCGGGTCCATGTGCGCGCCGAGCTCGGTGCGCATGTCCCACATGCGAGCGATCATGCCGTCGACGGCATCGGTGAGACCCGCGACCATGTAGACGATCAGGGCCAGGCTGAACTGCTCTTCGACGAGAAGGGAGAGGAACAACGGGACGGCCAGGATGCGCGCCAGCGTCAGGGCGTTCGGGATGTTGAGCACGCCGGAGTTCACGTGGCTTTCGGTATCAGGCGTGGCGCAGCTCGTATCCTTCGGTTCCGACCATCGCGGCCAGCTGGCCGGCGCTTCGAGGGCTCAGCCACACGACGATGCGCGTGCCCTGCTCGTCCTCGGTCTCCTCTACTACACGGCCGTTCTGATACAGCCAAGCCCGCGTGCGCCCGTCCATGTGAGGAATGCGGATCGACAGCTTCTCCTCGCTCGGCGCGAACTCCTGCTCGAATCTGGCCAGCAGCTCCTGGCATCCCTCGCCTGTCACGGCCGACACACCGAAGGCGCCGGGCGGCAGCGAGGAGGCGCCATCGGAGGCGCGCAGGAGATCGATCTTGTTGTAGACGTCGATGCGCGGGCGACCGGCCGCGCCCAGCTCCTGCAGGATCGCCTCGACGACCTCGATGCGCGCCTGGCGATCGGGGCCGGCGGCGTCGATGACATGCACGATAAGGTCGGCCTCCACGACCTGCTCGAGAGTTCCCTTGAACGCCTCGACCAGCTCGTGCGGCAGCTTGGAGACGAAGCCGACGGTGTCGACAAGGATGATCGGCTTGCCGCCGGGAAGCTCGAGCCGGCGCACGGTCGTGTCGAGCGTGGCGAACAGCTGATTGGCCACGTACACGCCGGCGTCGGTCAGCCGGTTCATCAGAGAGGACTTGCCGGCATTGGTGTAGCCGACCAGCGCCACCGTCGGATACGGCACCGCTTCGCGCTCGCGGCGGTTGAGGCGGCGCGTTCGGTCCACCTCTTCCAGGCGCTCGCGCAGCTTGTCGATCCTGACGCGCACCTGGCGCCGGTCGCTCTCGAGCTGGGTCTCGCCGGGGCCGCGCATGGCCACGCCGGCGCGGATTCGCGAAAGGTGCGTCCACTGCCGCGTCAGTCGCGGCAGCAGGTACTGGAGCTGGGCCAGCTCCACCTGCAGCTTGCCGGCTCGCGTCTGCGCGCGAAGAGCGAAAATGTCCAGGATGAGCTGGCTGCGGTCAATGACCTTGATCTCGAGCGCCTTCTCGAGGTTGCGGCGCTGCGCCGGGGTCAGCGGATCGTCGAAGACGACGACGTCGATCTTCTCGTCCTTGACCAGCGTGGTCAGCTCCTCGACCTTGCCCTTGCCGATGCGAGTGGCCGGCGAGAGCTGGCGAAGCGTCTGCTTGAGCCTGGCCACGATCTCCAGGCCGGCCGTGTCCCCGAGCTGCGACAGCTCATCGAGCGAATCATCGGCGTGCTGGGAGTCCTGCCCCGCCCACACCAGGATGGCACGCTCGCGGCGGCGTGCCGTCAGATGCTCGCGCGGCGGACGGTTACCGTCCTGGCGAGGGCGCTCATCTTCCTGGTCGGGATCCTTTCGCGGCGGCTCGCCGTTGCCTGGAGGCTCCTCGCGTGCGGGCTCCTCGTCCTGCGGCTCCTCCTCGGGAACGACGTCGTCCTGCTCAGGCTCGGTCGGCTTCTGGTTCTCTTCCTCGTCTAGGTGTTCCACCGTTTCTCCCGGACCGGGTCTTCGAGTACGCCCTCGAAGCTAACGCATCCCTCGCCGAATAGCGCCTCGGCGATCTGGATCAACCCATCCGTGGGATCGACGCTGAGCTCGTCGGGCAATTCGATTTCGGTCTCGGTCGAGCCCCGTGCGACCACGTTGAGGTAGGAGCGGCAGGTGCCGCGGTTGCGCTCCAGCGCCGACTTGAGCTGCGCGAAAGCGTCCGGGCGCACGGCGCTCGAATCGACGCGCAGGCGGATGCGCTGCGCAGCCCTGCGGCGCGCCTGCGGCAGCGGGATCACTTCGTCGGCAATGATCTGCGCCTTGCGCGAATAGTCCGGGCCGGCTTCCTCGTCGCCGTGGCCGTCGCTCGCGCCGCCGCCTTCGCCGTACTCGAGGCGGCCCATGACGATGACCGGCTCGCGGCCGATGATGGCCGCTTCGCAGCGGCGGTAGCAGTCGGGCCACGCGATCACCTCGATCAGGCCGTCGCGGTCCTCCAGATTGAACGTGGCATAGCGTTCGCCCTTCTTGCTGTTCTTGCGCTTGACCGTGTTGGTGACGCCGGCGACGCGGACGGTCGAGCCGTCCTTGGTGCCGGCCAGGTCGGCGGTGCTGACGAAACGCATGAAGGCGTCGTGCGCGTAGCGGTCCAGCGGGTGTCCCGAGATGAAGAAGCCGACGGCATCGTGCTCGTAGGCCAGCACCTCGAGCGGCTCGAACTCGGGCACGCTCGGCAGCTCGGGCTCGGGCTGCGTGCTGGTGGTGCCGTTGCCGAAAAGGCCCATCTGACCGGCGGCAAGATCGCTGCGCACGCGCTCGGCCCAGGCTATCGCGCCGTCGAGGCCGGCAAGCAGCCGCGCGCGATGGGGATCGATGCTGGCCAGCGCGCCGGCCTTGATCAGGCTCTCGATGATCCTGCGCGTGATCTGCGTGCCGTCGGCGCGCATGCAGAAGTCGCCGAGCGAGGTGAACATCCCCTCCTCTCGCGCCGCCACGATGATCTCGATCGCCTTCTGTCCGACGCCCTTGACCGCTCCGAGGCCGAAACGGATGGCGTCCTCGCCCACCGTGAAGTCGGCCTTGCTGTGGTTGACGTCGGGCGGCAGCACCTTGATGCCGTGCTCGCGCGCGTCGGCCAGGTTCTTGTAGGTGGATTCGGCCGAATCCATCTCCAGCGTCAGCAGTGCCGCCAGGAACTCCTTCGGATGGTGAACCTTGAGCCAGGCGGTCTGGTAGGTGACCAGCGCGTAGGCCGCCGAGTGCGACTTGTTGAAGCCGTAGGCGGCGAACGTCTCCATCTGCTCGAAGATCTTGACCGCCTGCTCCTCGTTGCGGCCGATGGCCAGGGCGCGGTCCAGAAAGATCTTGCGCTCCTTCTGCATCGTCTCGAGCTTCTTCTTGCCCATCACGCGGCGCAGGTTGTCGGCCTGTCCGAGCGAGTAGCCGGCGTAGACCTGCGCGATCTGCATGACCTGTTCCTGGTAGACGATCACGCCGTAGGTATCGCGCAGGATCGGCTCCAGCGACGGATCCGGATAACGCACCTGCATCTTGCCGGCCTTGCGCTGGATGTACTCCTCGACCATGCCGCTATCGAGCGGGCCGGGACGGTAGAGAGCCAGCGCCGCGATCAGGTCCTCGAAGCAGCTCGGCTTCATGCGCGTCAGCAGCTTGCGCATTCCGCCGGACTCGAGCTGGAAGATGCCCACCGTGTCGCCGCGCGTGATCATGCGGTAAGGCGCGGGATCATCGAGCGGCAGGCGCGACATGTCCACGTCCCTGCCGGTGGACTCGCGCACGCGCCGCACGGCGTCCGCGATCAGCGTCAGCGTCTTCAGGCCGAGGAAGTCGAACTTGATCAGGCCGATGGCCTCGATGTCCGGGCCCGCGAACTGCGTGATGACCGAGCCGTCCTTGTCGACGTACAGCGGCACGTCCTCGACCAGCGGCCGGTCGGAGATGACGATGCCCGCGGCGTGCTTGGAGACGTGGCGCGCCAGGCCCTCGAGCTTGAGGGCGTACTCGAAGAGCTTGGCCTCGCGCTCGCCGCTGTCGCGGATCTCGCGCAGCTTGGGCTCCTGCTCCAGGGCGTCCTTGAGCTTGACGTCGCGTCCCTGCTTGGCGGCCGGGTACAGCTTGCAGATGCGGTCGGTCTCGCCGAACGAGAAGTCGAGCACGCGCCCCACGTCGCGCAGCGCCGCCTTCCCCTTCATCGTCCCGAACGTGATGATGTGCGCGACCTTGTCGTCGCCGTACTTCTCGCGCACGTACTTGATGACGTCGTCGCGCCGCTCGTAGCAGAAGTCGACGTCGATGTCGGGCATGCTGACGCGCTCGGGGTTCAGGAAGCGCTCGAACAGCAGATTGTAGGGGATCGGGTCGATGTCGGTTATCCGCATCGCATAGGAGACCAGGCTGCCGGCGGCCGACCCTCGCCCGGGCCCGACCGGGATTCCCTGCCCCTTGGCCCAGTTGATGAAGTCGGCGACGATCAGGAAGTAGCCCGCGAACTGCATCTGCTCGATCATCGCGATCTCGGATTCGAGTCGCTCGCGATAGACCGTTTCGTCGAGCTGCAGGCCGATCTCGCGCGCCGCCGCCAGCCGCTCCTCGAGGCCCGCGCGGGCCTGCTCGGCGAAGACGTCGTCGATGCGGCGTCCCTCCGGGACGGCGTAGACCGGAAACTTGTTGCGCCCGAACTCGAGCTCGACGTTGCAGCGCTCGGCCAGGCGCGCGGTCTCGTTGACCGCGTCGCGCGCGTGCGGGAACGCCGCCAGCATCTCTTCGCGGCCTTTGACGAAGAGCTGGTCGGTGCCGAATTTCCACCGGTCCTCGTCGATCAGGCGCTTGCCGGTCTGCACGCACAGCAGCACCTCGTGCGCGTGGTGGTCGTCGTGGTCGAGGTAGTGGCAGTCGTTGGTGGCCACCAGCGGAATGCCGATTTCGCGGGACCAGGGGATCAGGACATCGTTGACCTTCTGCTGCTCGGGCAGGTGGTTGTCCTGAATCTCGAGGTAGTAGCGGTCGCCGAAGATGGTCGAGTACTCCTCGATGGCCGCACGCGCGCGGTCGAGGCGGTCGGCGGTGATGGCGGTGGCGACCTCGCCCGCCAGGCAGCCCGACAGGCAGATCAGGCCCTCGTTCCACTCGCGCAGGATCTCCTTGTCGATGCGCGGTTTGTAGAAGAAGCCGTCCTTGTACGACTGCGAGACCAGGCGCGAGAGGTTCTTGTAGCCGATCTCGTTCATCGCCAGTAGGATCAGGTGGTTGTTCCCGGCGCGCTCGTAGTCGCTGCTGGCCACGGCGGTGCGCTCGGTGCGCGAGCGCGGCGCCACGTACACCTCGCAGCCGATGATCGGCTTGATGCCCGCATCCTTGGCCGACTTGTAGAAGTCGACGGTGCCGAACATGTTGCCGTGGTCGGTCATCGCCACCGACGTCAGCCCCAGGCCTTTGAGCTTGGGCATGAGGTCGGAGATCTTGTTGGCGCCGTCGAGGAGGCTGTACTGGGTGTGGAGATGGAGATGGACGAAGCTCACGGCCTGCGCAGGCTCCATCGAAACACGGCCTGAATCAAAAACGGCCGTGCGTAGGAGACGGCGCGGCCGCTGCGCCTTCGGCGCCGGCGGACAGACGCGCGGCCGTCGCTAGCGCGTCGCGGTTCCGGGCTCGGCCATCTTTCGATGCTGCTCGGCCAGGAGCGAGGCAGGGGCGACGTTGGCAAGCGTCGTCATGAGCTTATTGCTCCAGCCCGAGACGACCTCCTGCTCGCCCTTCATCATCGCTTCGAAGCCTTGCCGCGCAACGTCCGCGGGGTCGTCCTTGTCGCTGCTGCCTACGTAGGTGTCCATCATGTCGGCGCGCGCGAAGAAGTTCGTCTCGGTGGCACCCGGGATCAGGCAGGTGACGGTGACGCCGCTGTCCTTGAGCTCGTTTCGCAGCGCGAACGAGAAAGAGTTGAGAAATGCCTTGGTGCCGCCGTAGACCGCCTGGAACGTGCCCGGGATGTAGCCCGCCACCGAGCCGGTGATGAGGATTCGGCCGTGCGCTGCCGCGCGCATGCGGCGTCCGATCTTGTGAATGAGATAGACGGTGCCGGTGACGTTGGTGTCGATGACGTGACGGATGTCGTCGAATTCCTGGTCGAGAAAGGCGCGGCCGAGACCGTGTCCGGCATTGGCGAGCAACGCATCGACCTTTCTGTCGCCGACGGCCGCGCACAGCTCGTCGACCCCCTCGATCGTCGCCAGATCGATCTGCACCGCATCCACCGATGCCCCGAGGGCGCGCAGATTCTCCGCCGCATCCGGGACGCCCGCATCATCTGCGCCGATGACCAGGTCGAAGCCGCCTTCGGCGCAGCAGCGTGCGAGCTCGTAGCCGATGCCGCTCGATGCCCCGGTGATGAGTGCCAGTGGTTTTTGCGTGCCCATGCCCAGTCTCCTCGTCGACGTTTCAGGAATCGACGGGAGGCGCGCAGCGGCATTCGACTCGACCGAAGCTTTACGGCGTGGCGGTGTGGCGCCGCCGGCGAGCTTCACGCTCGTCCTGCCGGCAACGGTCGTGCCCGGCAGTGCTCACGCCGGGCACTGCAGCGGTACCGGCTGCCCCACCGCCCTGCGCAGAATCACCAAGGAATCCGTGGCCGTAACGGTGCCCGACTCGTTGACGTCGCAGACGCGCAGGTCGCAGTTGGAGCTCTGCACGGCAGCTTTCAGCACGAACAGGGCGTCGCCCGCCTTGGGCACGGTCGCGTTTAGCCTGGTCGGGATGCCGCACTGGTAGGCGATGCAGTCGGCCGAGCAGTAGTCGCCGGCCGTATAGAGGAGGTCACCGTCGTCGCAGGTCTCCGGTGCCTGCACCGCCAGGTTGCCGCACTCCGGGTCGCCGTCGTCGTCCAGGATGAAGCCGTGGCCGATGTTGCCCGCGTAGCCTCCGGGCAGGAGCTGGCCGCTGACCATCAAAAAGAACACCTCGATGCCCTCGTCGGCGGCATCGCCGAGGATCGGCACCGAGACGGTCTTGGGGGCCTCGCCGGCCGCAAAGCTCATCGCAACGTCGATGTCCTCGTAGTCGAGGCCGGCCGTTGCCGTGCCGGCCGTGGTCCGCACATTGAACGTCACCGTATGGTCGGTGGGCGTCACCGAGACCTCGATTTCGAGGTTCTTGGTCCCGTTGTCTCCCTCGCTGATGGAGGCGCTCGAAATGTAGACGCCCGGAAAGTCGGTGCTGTAGTCGAACAGCAGGATCTCACTGGTCGCCTGCGCGCCAAGGGTGGCCCCGCCCGTCGGATTGGTGAGCAGCAGGTCGATGGTCTGGTCGGCGCCGTCGGGTCCGTCGAGCACCAGAGGCACGTCGAACGACTTCAGGAACTCGCCGTCAGCGAACGTGAGCGTGCCCGACACGTCCGTGTAGTCGGCGGGCGCAGTGGCGGTGTCGGCCATCGTTGCGTACTGCACCGAGACCGTGCCGGTGGCACCGCCGCTGCGCGAGACGAGGACGGTGACGAAGCCCTGCTCCTCGTAGCCCAGGAACTTCATCTGCGAGAACTGCAGCACGCCGGCATCCTCGCCGGCATCGATGACGGCGCAGGGCGAGAACTCGGAGGTGTCGCCCTCGGGGCTGGTCGCGGTCGCGGTGACCACGGTGTCGGCGCTCGAAAAAGGCACCGTCGCCTCGATCAGGCCGATGCCGTCCTCGTCCGTCATGACGGTGGAGCTGCCGAGGTAGGTCTGACCTTCGCCAAAGCCGGAGGGGTCGCAGGCCGGGCTCGAGTAGAAGTCGATGTCGTAGGTGGTGGCGGGACGGCTGGAAAGCTTGCCCGCGATGTCGATGTCGGCGCCGACCACGAGCACCGACGTCAGCGCCGGCATGTTCTGCCGCTCGTTGGCGCCGGTGTCGCCGTCGCGCGAGTCGTCGGCGGAGAGATTCGTCGGATCCAGGTCCAGGCCCAGACCGCCGTTCGAGAAAATGGAGTTGCCGCGCATCTGGTTGTGCGTGCCGAACCAGACGAAGGCGCCGGAGTTGACGGCCCCGGCGATGATATTGCCCGCACCGGGCTCGATGCCGCCGACGATGTTCCCCGAGGCGCCGTAGTAGACGATGTTGAACCAGTTGCCGCGAAGCGTGGTGCCGTCGGCGGCCACGCCGATGCGGTTGCCCTGCACCAGGTTGTTGGTCGCGCCAGGGCCGCCGAAGACGATGCCGTAGTACTGGTTGGAAGCGATGATGTTGCCGGCGCCGGGATCGGTGCCGCCGATGACGTTGTCGGCGCTGTAGATCTCCAGCCCCGAATCGTCGTTGCCCATCGGCGTCTGCCCGTCGGCAGCAAGACCGATGATGTTGCCCTCGAAGACGTTGCCGGGCGCGTCGGCGTCGAGCGTGACGCCGCGATTGTTGCCGGAGAAGACGTTGCCGGCGCCCGGGGCGGTGCCGCCGATGAAGTTGCCAGTGGCCGAGATCAGGCGCAGAGCATAGCCGCCATTGGGAATGGCGGCGTTGCCGCTGATGTTGGTGCCGACGTAGTTGCCCTGGATCGTGTTGCCCTCGCCGCCGATGATGGCCATGCCTCCGCCGCCGGAGATGACGTTGCGGGCGCCGGCCTCGGTGCCGCCGATGGTGTTGTCGCTGCCGTAGATGCGGATTCCGCCGACCCCGCCGAGCGCGGCCGTTCCGGCGGCGTTGGTCCCGACGAGGTTGCCCTGCACGACGTGCATCGTTCCGCTGACGTCGATGCCGCCGCCGTTTCCCGAGACGAGGTTGCTCTCGCCGGCGGCGGCTCCGCCGATGAGGTTGGACTCGCCGTCGACCGAGATGCCGATTCCTGCGTTGCCAATCGCGACCATGCCGGTCACGTCGGTGCCGATGTAGTTGCCCTGCACCGTGTTGCCATCGCCGGAGGTCGCCAGTCCCGCGCCGTTGCCGGAGATGAGGTTCCTGGCAGCGGCGACATTGCCGCCGACGGTGTTGTCGTGGCCGTAGATACGGATGCCGGTCCCGCCGCCTTCCTCGAGCAGCGCCTCGGTGCCTGTGGCGTTGGTGCCGACGCGGTTGCCCTGGACAACGTTGTTGATCCCGTTGACATCGATTCCGCCGTTGTTGCCGGAGACCAGGTTGGCCGCGCCGGCGACCGTCCCGCCGATCGTGTTGGAGTCGCCGTGGACGACGATTCCGACGCCGCCGTTGCCGAACGCGATCGTGCCGGTGGGATCGGTGCCGATGTAGTTCGCCTCGATCAGGTTGTTCACCTGCCCCTCGCGAACGACGATGCCCGAATGCGTGTTGCCCGAAATCACGTTGCGGTCGCCGGCAAAGGTGCCGCCGATGAAGTTGCCGTCCGAATACACCTCGATGCCATGGTAGCTGTTCGGTATTGCGGCGGTGCCCGCGGCGTTGAGGCCGATGATGTTGCCGCGAATGCTGGTGCCTTCCGGATTCTCCGACTCCAGGCTGATGCCGCGCGCGTTCCCCGAGATCAGGTTGCCGCCGCCGGCGGCGTTGCTCCCGATCGAATTGCCCGCACCGAAGGAGCGGATCGCATAGCTGCCGTTGCCGATGGCGGCGGTGCCGGCAGGGTTGGTGCCGAAGTAGTTGCCGAGAATGTCGTTGCTGGTGGCGTTGGCACCAATCGTCATTCCGTTGCCGCCGTTGCCCGAGATGACGTTGCGATCGGCTGCCGTGCTGCCGCCAACGGTTCCGAAGCTGCCGTCGACGGCGATTCCCGTGCCCGTGTTGCCGGCGCCGCCGGCACCGGTGGAATCGAGGCCGATGTAGTTGGCCTCGACGACGAAGAGGGCGCCCTCCATGCGGACGCCGGTGGCGAACGCGTGAATCGCGAGCCCGCGCACGCTGCTCAGGTTGCCGACCAATCGAAGCCCCGTGCCGCCTGCGGTGGTGCCCTTGAGCGTCACCAGCGGAACGCCGGCATACCCGGGCTGGCTGGTGCCGTTGATGTCGACGGGCGTGGTCATGACCGGCAGCGAGGTTGCCGGAGTGATCACGCGCTGGCCCGCGGGAAGGTTGAAGCGGATCTCGTCGAACGCCGGCGTGGCGTTGGCGGCCGTCATGGCATTGCGCAGCGAGCCGGCGCCGGCGTCGAGGTTGTTGGTGACGGTGAAGACGACGGCTGCCGCCGGATGCGCGGCGACGAGCACGCCGATGGCGGCGGCAACGACGGCGAGGCGGATCGCGAATGCGGACATGTCGAGCTCCCCCCGGGCCGCATTCCGGGCGCGGCGCGAGCCGTGCTAGTGGCCGGAAATGGGACTTACGTCAATCCTGGCGCTGCCTGGCGCGGACGCTCGGCGGCTTCTTTACTGCCGGACCAGCCTTGCGAGCCCGCCGCAGCGACGCGACACGCCAAACTGGCCTGAGCTCTCCCGGCTGAATATGCTCTGGTTGTGTCGACCCGGATCGTCTCTGTGTTGTTATCCCTCCTGGCTGCGATTGGCGATCCTGCGCCCGCCGCGCAGGCGGATGATGCATCCGACAGCACGGCCGGTTCGACCGTTGTCACCACCTCGAGCACTTCGTCGAGCCAACCGTATATCGGTGCGCTCTTCGTCGAGTGCACCTACGACCTGCTCATCGGCGATGACACCGACGCGCGCTCGATGACGTTTGACGCTTTTGGGATGGGCAGCGAGACCTGTGCCCTGCCGCCCGATGGGCCGCTGGCGACGGCGTCGCTGGATTACGGCTACGGCGAGTACGGCTGGCGGTTTTCCATCGACGGAGTCCCGGGCGCGGTCGCCGCCGGCACGCGCCTGCTGAGGTGCGAGGGCACCGAGCTCATCAGCAAGTTCGACGATCCGCAGACGCTGTCGCTCGTCGACCTGATGGCGTGGAGCACGAGCGGGGAAGGAGCCGACGGTGCGCCGATCCTGCCGCCGCGTCTGTGCTTCGCCAATCTGGAATGCGACGGTGAGCCGTACGGGTTCCAATGGAAGGCTGACCCCGTGTGCGGTGACGCCGATTATGATGAGGAGATCGATGCCAGCGATGCGCTGCACGTCCTGCGCACCGCCGTCGGAACGTCCGCGTGCTCCCCGGTGCCGACATCATGCGACGGCGACGGTGACGGCGTGGTGACCAGCCCCGACTCGCTCATGGTTCTCCGCAAAGCCGTCGGTCTTCCCGTCGAGACTGCATGCCGGCGACCATGCCTCCCCGGCACGATCGGCCCACCGCAGTCAGTCCGATATTTCGATGTAATGCTGACGTCGACGATGCCGCTGTCATCGGTGCAGATCGAGGTCGACTATCAGGGGCCCGGCGGATTCATCGTTTCCAGCTTCCCACCGGACCCCGAATGCTACGGACCCAAGGGTGGGTTCTTTACCAGAGACGATGATGCGAACGTGCAGGCATCGCTGTCGGCGACAGCCGCCGGTGACCTTGCGCGCTGCCGTATGCAGACCACCGGCACGTTCCCGGTGCCCGCAGACTTCTCCATCACGGTGTCCGACGACGGCGTGCCGCTGGAGAACGCGGTCGAGGTGACGTCGATTGTTGCTTGGTGAGTTCTCCGCGACTCTCAGGCGAACGAGGAAACGGCGCGGCGTCTCGGCTTACGTCAGCGGTGCCGGCAGGCCTTCCCGGCTACTCCCACTCCACCGTTGCCGGCGGCTTCGTCGAAACGTCGTAGACGACCCGGTTCACCCCGCGCACCTCGTTCGCGATACGCGACGCCGTGCGCGCCAGCACCTCCGGCGGGAATCGGAACCAATCCGCGGTCATTCCGTCCTCGCTGACGATCGCACGCAGCGCGACGACCTGGTCGTAGGTGCGATAGTCCCCTTGCACGCCCACGGTCCGCACGGGCAAGAGAACGGCAAAGGCCTGCCAGATCTGGTCGTAGAGCCCGGCTCGGCGAATCTCGTCGATGAACACCGCGTCCGCTTCGCGCAGCGTGGCAAGCGACACTTCCTCGATCGGCCCGAGCACGCGCACGGCAAGCCCCGGACCCGGGAACGGATGGCGCCACAGCAGCTCGTGCGGCAGCCCCAACACCGCGCCCGCCGCTCGCACCTCGTCCTTGAACAGCTCGCGCAGCGGCTCGACCAGCGCCAGGTTCATCTTCTCCGGGAGGCCGCCGACGTTGTGGTGGCTCTTGATCGTGGCTGACGGTCCCTTGACGGACACCGACTCGATCACGTCCGGATACAGCGTCCCCTGCCCCAGGAACGTCGCCTTGGCGCGGCCCGCACGCGGCTTCAGCGCCGCCTCCTCGAAAACCTCGATGAACACGCGCCCGATCGTCTTGCGCTTCTGCTCGGGATCCTCGATCCCGCGCAGCGCTCCGAGGAAGCGCTGAGACGCGTCGACGTAGACGAAGTCGTCGCCGAAGCGCGGGCCGAGCATCTGGCGCACCTGCTCGGCCTCGTCCTTGCGCAGCAGGCCGTTGTTGACGAACACGCACGTGAGCTGTCCCGGCACCGCCTTCTCGATCAGCGCGGCGGTGACGGTCGAATCGACGCCGCCGCTGATGCCGCAGACCACCTGTCCGTCCCCGACCAGCGCCCGAATGCGCGCAACGGCCGACTCGACGTAGCTCTCCATCGTCCAGTCGGCCTTCAGGCCGCAGATGCGGAAGAGGAAGTTCTCGAGCACCTCACGGCCGCGCTTTGTATGGACGACCTCGGGATGGAACTGCACCGCGTACTGGCGCTTGCCCTTGTGACGAAGCGCGGCCAGCGGAGAGTTGCCGCTGCGCGCGATGGCTTCCCAGCCTTCCGGTAGCTTCTCGAGCCGGTCTCCGTGGCTCATCCAGACGGTGGTGGGCTCGCCGGCACCGAAGCCGTGGAAGAGATCCTCGTCCACGTCCACGTGCAGCTCGGCATAGCCGTACTCGCGATGCGCCGAGCGCGCGACCACACCGCCGCCGGCCACGCCCAGGATGCCCATGCCGTAGCAGATGCCGAGCAGCGGAACGCCCTGCTCGAAGATCGCCGGCGACGGCGACGGCGCGCCTTCGTCGTAGACGCTGGCCGGGCCGCCCGAGAGGATGATCGCCTGCGGCGCGAGCTGGCGGATCTTCTCGGCGGGGATGTTGAAAGGATGGATCTCGCAGTACACCCGCGCTTCGCGCACGCGGCGCGCGATGAGCTGGGTGTACTGGCTGCCGAAGTCGAGGATCAGGACCATCGACACTGGGCTACTCTCGCTGATAGTTGGGCGGCTCCTTGGTCATCGTCACATCGTGGACGTGGCTTTCGGAGAGGCCGGCCGGTGAGACGCGCATGAAGCGCGCCTTGCTGCGAAGCTCCTGGAGGCTGGCGGCGCCGATGTAGCCCATGCCGGCCTTCAGGCCGCCCACGAGCTGATGAAGGATCGGCGCGATGTTGCCCTTGTAGGGCACGCGCCCTTCGATGCCTTCGGGCACCAGCTTGATGTCCTCGGTCTCCTGCTGCGAGTAGCGGTCCTTGCTCTGGCCGCCGCGCATGGCCTCCAGAGATCCCATGCCGCGATAGACCTTGTAGGTGCGGCCCTGGTACAGCACCGTCTCGCCGGGACTTTCCTCGGTTCCGGCGAGCAGGCTGCCAATCATCGTGGCGCTCGCGCCGGCGGCGAGCGCCTTGGTGATGTCGCCGCTGTAGCGGATGCCGCCGTCGGCGATCACCGGGACGCCGGCCTTGTCGGCGGCTTCGCACGCGTCGGCAACGGCGGTGAGCTGAGGAATGCCGACGCCCGAGATCACGCGCGTCGTGCAGATCGAGCCCACCCCCATGCCGACCTTGATGCCGTCGGCGCCGGCGTCGATCAGTGCCTGCGTGCCCTCGCGCGTGGCCACGTTGCCACCGATCACCTGAAGCTCGGGAAATGTTTTCTTGATCTCGGCCACGGTCTCCAGAACGTTCTTGGAATGGCCGTGCGCCGTATCGACGGCGACCACGTCCACGCCCGCTTCGTACAGCGCACGCACGCGATCCTGCCGATCGGGGCCGACGCCGACGGCGGCGCCGACGAGCAATCGTCCGTGCGTGTCCTTGGAGGCGTTGGGAAACTCGATCGACTTCTGGATGTCCTTGACCGTGATCAGGCCTTGGAGCCGTCCTCCCTCGTCGACCACCAGCAGCTTCTCGATGCGGTGGCGGTGAAGCAGCGCCGTCGCATCCTCCATGCTGATGCCGGCTCGCGTGGTGATCAGCTCCTCGCTCGTCATCAGCTCGCTGACCGGGCGCGACAGATTGCGCTCGAAGCGCACGTCGCGGTTGGTCAGGATGCCGACCAGGCGTTTTCCCTCGATCACCGGAAGGCCGCTGATGCCATGCTGGCGCATGATCTCGAGCGCTTCCGACAGCGGCGCCTGCGGCTCGATGGTGACGGGATCGCGCACCATCCAGCTCTCGCTCTTCTTGACGCGCGCCACCATCGCCGCCTGCTCGACCACATCCAGGTTGCGATGGATGAAGCCGATGCCGCCCGAGCGCGCCATCGAGATGGCGGTGCGCGATTCGGTCACCGTGTCCATGGCCGCCGAGACGAGCGGGATGTTCAGACGGATCTTGCGCGTCAGCCGAGTGCCGACGTCCGCCTGCGCAGGAAGGATCGAAGAGGCTCCCGGGACGAGGAGAACGTCGTCGAAGGTAAGCGCCTCGCGCAGATTCTCCAGGGGTTCCATGTTCTCTTGTAGCCAGGCGGGCGCCGCGTTGCAAAGAATGCAAGACCCTTGCGCACAACTGCGAAGCACCACCCCGCATGCTGGCGGGTGGCGCTGGCCTCGAGCCGCGGTCGCGGGTCGGGTCGCACTGGCGCTGCAGCAGCGTTAGGGATCGCGGCGATGATTCGCAGCTACGACAACCTCGCGCCTCGCATCGCGTTCTCGGCGTGGGTCGCGCCGACGGCGGTCGTCGTCGGCGATGTGGAGATCGGCGAGGACTCCTCGATCTGGTACGGCTGCGTCGTGCGGGGCGACGTCTTCCACGTGCGCATCGGCGCGCGCACGAACGTGCAGGACATGACGGTCATCCATGTCACGCACGAGCGCTATCCCACCATCCTTCACGACGACATCACGGTCGGCCACCGCGCGGTGCTGCATGGCTGCACCGTCGAGAGCCGCGCTCTGATCGGAATCGGCGCCGTGGTTCTGGACCAGGCGGTGATCGGTGAAGGCGCGCTGGTCGCGGCAGGCTCGCTGGTGACGCCCTCGACCCGAGTGCCGTGCGGGATGATGGTGATGGGGGCGCCGGCGCGAGTCGTGCGCGAGGTAACAGACGCCGAACGCGCCTGGATGGCGGAATCCTCGCGGAATTACGTCGAGTACGCGCGACGGCACGCGGCGGCGGGCTGACGGCTCATGCGTCCCGCCGCGGGCCGACCGCTGCGTCCCCGTGCCGCCGAGTGCGGCACGACGGGAGGCGGCGCGCTTCGGCGCAGGCATTTCGGGTCTTCAACGGGAAGCGCCGCTTCGCATAGATCAATCTGCATTGCAGGTTGTCAGAGGGGTTCCCCCCGCCCATACTCCCCGCACCTTCACCGCCGGCAATGGCGCATCGTGCGGTGACTGCGAGGTGCAACATGTATCGGTCCGTTCCGAGCGCGCTTGGCGCTGCGCTCACCGTCCTTTGCTTCGCCACGCTCGCCGCCGCCGATGACACCGTCCAATGCGACGCCGCACGCATGCGTCTTGCCGGCCAGCACAGCTCCTGCCTGGTCAAGGCCGAGGCCGTGGCGCTGCTGAAGGGCGAGACCGCCGATACCAGCCAGTGCGAGAGCAAGTTCACGGCCAAGTGCAACAAGATCCTCGACAAGTACGGCAGCGCCTGCACGCCGCCGCAGGACTGCGCAAGTCTTGCCGAGACGGCATCGTGCGTGGCCGATGCGCTGCCGTTCCCCGCACCGACCACCACCACGACTCTTCCCCCCGACTGCGATGCGGCGGGCGATCCCGACGGAGACGGATTCGACGTCGCGGCGGGCGACTGCGACGAGTGCAGCGCCTCGGTCAACCCGGGCGCCTACGACTTTGGGCAGAACGGCGTCGACGACGACTGCGACGGCACCGCCGACAATGCGGCCGCTGCCTGCGACTCCGGCCTGCCGCTGCAGGACGTCGACCCGATGAACGCGGCCCGTGCCATCGAGCTTTGCCAGCAGACCACCGGGATGGAGCTGAAATGGGGCGTCCTGAATGCCCAGTATGTGCGCGCCAGCGGCGCGCCCTACTCCTCGACGCTGCAGAACGGCCTGATCGAGGTTTTCGGCGACAACGTCACTCCCAGGGCCGGCGTGCGCATGCTCGCGCTCTCTTCGGGAAATGCGCGCGACGCCGGCGATCCCGGTGCCTGCGGCTCCCATACCTGCACGCACAGCACCGGCGGGACGCCTCCGCCCGGTTTTCCGCAGTATGTGCCGGGTTGCCCCGTTGCCGCCAACATCAACGACGACGTCGCGCTCGAGGTCCAGCTGCGCGTGCCCACCAACGCCGCGGGCTTCCGGATCAAGCTCGACTTCTACACGTTCGATTATCCGGAGTGGGTCTGCACCCAGTACAACGACCAGTCCATCACGCTGGTCACCCCGTTCCCGCCGGGATCGATCAACGGCAACGTCAGCTTCGATGCGTCGGGAACGCCGGTCAGCGCCAACATGGCGATGCAGGTCTGCGCCGGCTGCCCGCAGGGAACCTCCGCGCTGTCCGGCACGGGTTTCGACACCTGGAGCGAGGCCGCTGCCACGGGCTGGCTGACGAGCCAGGCGCCGGTCACGCCGGGCAGCACGATGACGGTTCGACTGGCGATCTGGGATGCCGGCGACCAGGCGACGGACTCGACGGTCCTGCTGGACGCCTTCGAATGGATCGAGCAGGGACCGGTGAACGTGCAGACGACGCCGGCGCCGTGAACCGCCAGAGCCGTTGCCGTAGAGACGCCGACGCAAGCGCAGTGAACGGCCAGAGCCGGTTGGCGTGAACGGCATGAGCGCCCGTAAGGGCGACGCCGCCGACCTGGTGCAGCGGTCTTGCGGCGGAGATGGGCGCGCGCATCGCTGCCCGGCGCCGATTGCACCGGCGCCGTCACGCGCTCGATGCAGAACTCGGGTTGCCTGAAGCCGCCCCCTTTGCTCAAAGGGGCCGATGGGGATTCTTCAGTACGACACATTCCGCAAGCATCTGGCAGTCGCCGTGACGGCGGCGGTCGTCTTCCTTCTGAGCGGCGCGGCCGGCGCCGGGGCGGCAACGCCTCGCATCGTCAATGGCCTGGCGACGCATGACTTCCCGACCACGGGGGCGCTGCTGCACAGTGCCAGCGATCCCATCACGGCGACCAATGCCGGCGCCTGGTGCAGTGGAACGCTGATCGGCTGCAGCACGTTCCTGACGGCTGCCCACTGCGTCGAAGACAACGGCAATGCCGCCTACTACTGGGTCTATCTGCAGCACGGCGGCATCTACACGGTCGCCAGCATCACCTCGCACCCGCTCTACGACGGCTCCAGTGGCAACGACGTGGCCATCGTCAAGCTGGCCGAGCCGGTCGAAGGCATCGACCCGACGACCTTCAACTCCACGCACGATCTGGATGCGATGGGAGTGGGCCTGCCCGGCAGCATCGCCGGCTACGGGCAGACATCCGGCAGCGGCAACGATTACGGCATCAAGCGTCACGGCGACGTCGTCACCGCCGACTGCGATACCTCCGAGACCGACGGAGAGGGCAACGACCGCCTGGTGTGCTGGGATTTCGCCGATCCGGTCGGCGCGCCCGGCGAGGACTCCAACACCTGCAACGGGGATTCGGGGGGGCCGCTGTTCATGGAGTTCAGCGGCGTTACCGAAGTGGTCGGAGTGACCTCGGCCGGCTCCTCGGCCGATTGCCTCGCGCACGACCATAGCTGGGACGCCAGCGTGTACTTCAATCGCACGTTCATCCAGGCGCAGCTCGGCGTCGATTCGACCTCGACGTGCGGAGGCCTGCCGCCGGTCGGCGATGGCGACGTCACCGTCACGGCCGACTCGGGCACGCTCAGCAGCGGCAACACGAGCGACGCGCACATCGTGAGCATCGCGCCCAATTCCCAGCTGGCCCGCTTCACGTTCAACGGCGAGGACACCGGCAGCTTCAAGGCCAGTTTCTACGTGAAGGCAGGCTCGGGGGGCGCCGGCCCCGGCAACTTCGATTGCAAGGCCGACGGCGGCGTGGTGTTCGCGGCATGCGAGTTCGAGAACCCGACGCCTGGCGACTGGTCCATCGCGCTCGTGCGCAGCTCGGGCGCAGGTGACTACCAGATCACGACCACGCAGTTCGGCGGCGATCCGCCGATGTGCGGCAACAACGTCGTCGAAAGCGGAGAGGACTGCGACGGCACCTCCGATGATGCCTGCGACGGGTTGTGCAGCGGCTGCGCCTGCCCGGCGCCCATGTGCGGCAACAACGTCGTCGAGAGCGGCGAGGAATGCGATGGCACCTCCGATGACGCGTGCCCCGGGATGTGCCTGGGCGGCTGCAGCTGCGACGGCGGGTGCTCCGAGAGCGACCTCTACGGCCTCTCGATCTACTCGACTGCCGACAAGTTCCGCTACAAGGCGTACCTGTACGATCCCGCCGGCGAGTATGCGGGGCTCGATCCGCGCGAAGGCTTTGCGCTCTCGATCACCGACGGCGGCGGCACTGCATCGATGGAGATTCCCGGCGGCGACATTGGATGGCTCAAGTCGCAGCCGGATCTCGGCAAATACAAGTGGAAGGGCGACGGCAGCATCGACGGGCTGCTGCGCGTCAAGTTCCAGCGCAAGGCCGGGTTCCCCCACGACTATTGGCAGCTTCAGGTGAAGGGACGCGCGGTGCCCGGAGGCGGCGACATCGACGTGCTGGCGGTGCTGGACTACCTCCTCACCGTCGATGGCACGTGCCATACGGAAAGCTGGTAGCAGCCATGCTGACGCGCCGGCGGTTCTGGACTGGCTGCCAGCCCTGAGGAAACGTGTCGCGTGAACTGTCAGGCGGTGCGGCGGCCAGTGCCGGCGCACCGCCGAGCGCGGCGAATGCTCAAATGCAAGACCGGACCCCGGTTCAGGCCGGACGCATCTCCGCCGGAACGTCGCGCTTGAAGAAGTTGCGCGCGGCGCCGCTCTTGTTGCGCAGGTAGGTCGAGGCGCTCGAGGCCAGGCGCAGCAGGAAGCGCGGCTCGCGGATCATCAAACCGGCGATGCCGCGCAGGACGTCGTGGCGCTGGTAGAACGTGCGGTAGCATTGCTCGAAGTACGTCTCGAGGATGTCGACCGACAGGCCGTGCGGGACGAACACGAAGTTCATCGCGTTCATCTGCTCCCAGTTCTCCTCGAAATGCCCATGCTGGTGAATCGTCGGATAGGCCGGGGTTCCCGGGTACGGCGTGAACTTCGTGATCTGGGCCATGTCGAGCTCGACCGTCTTCAGGAAGTCGAGCGTCTCGGCCAGGCTGTCCAGGCCCTCGGTGGGATGACCGAGCATCACGTAACCCTTGGCACGGATGCCGGCGGCCCGTGTCATCCGCAGCGTTTCGCGCATCTTCGGGATCTTCACCTCGTGCTTGACGACCTGCAGGATGCGCTGGCTGCCCGACTCGATGCCGTAGTTGATCTGCCAGCAGCCCGCCCGCTTCATGAGCTGCAACGCGGGAAGGTCGAGGAGGTTGGGATGGCTGGCGCAGCTCCACGTGAAGCGGAAGCCGTTGGCCAGGAACGCCTCGCACATCGCGATGACGCGGTCCTTTCGCACCGTGAAGAGATCGTCGACGAACAGGATGTGCCGGACGCCGAGGCTCTCGAGGTGGCGGCACATCTCGACGATGTACTCGACGCTGTGCATGCGGCCCTTGCGGCCCGAGGTCGAGCGGTCGCAGAACGTGCACGAGAACGGACAGCCGCGGGAAGTGATCAGCGACGCCACCGGCGTTCGCGGGTAGCTGAACAGCGTTGGCGAATAGTGGTGCGGAAAGTCGGCGAGCAGGTCCCAGGCCGGCATCGGCAGGCTGTCGAGGTCATCGAGAAACGGCGCGCGCGGATTGGCCACCACTCGTCCCTCGGGGGTGCGATAGGCCAGGCCCTGCACCGTCTCGATGGCGGCGCCGTCTTCGAGCCGCTCGAGCAGGTCGAACAGCGAGCTCTCCCCTTCGCCGACGATGCCGTAGTCGATATCGGGAAACGCCTCGAGCGTTCGCTCGGGCACCGCGCTGACGTGCGCGCCGCCGACGATGGTGACGACCCCAGGAACGGCCGCCTTGACGCGCGCCGCGATGCGCGCGGCGTTGGTGACGGAAATCGTGGTCGCCGACAGGCCCAGGTAGTCGGGCCGAAGCGCGGCGATCTGCGCGCTGACCTCCTCCAGAGGCCGGCCCTGCTCCTTGGCGTCGAGCAGATGGACGTTGTAGCCCCTGGCGCGCGCGACCGCGGCAAGGATCAGCACGCCCATACCGGGAATGGTCTCCTCGCCTTTTCGCAGACCGTCCAGGCTGCGATCCCAGAAGATGTAGGGCGGCTCGCAAAAGACGATGGTCTTGCCGGCTTTGGGGGCAGGTGCGGTTGCCATCATCGGTCCTGGCTATACCACGCGGCCGGGCTGGCAACATCTTGCGTTGCGCAGGTCTCGCTGCGCGCGGCAGATGAGGAAAGGGCGTTTGTGCATGCCCGGGCCGCCTCGAAAGCAGCACGTTTCGCCTGCCGGCACGCCCGTGTAGATAGGCGCGATGGAGGTCCCTATGAAGCGCTCTTACCCACTGTTTGTCGCAACCGCCTTCTCGATGGCCCTGGCCGCCGGCTGTGCATCCAGCAATCGGCCGGCACCCGAAGAAGAAGCACCGCCGCCGCCGCGCGCGGCCTCGGAGTCCAAGGCTTCACGGGCGGAGGCGCCGGCCAGGCCGGCTCCGGCAGCCAAGAAAGGTACCGCGGCCGCACCCGCAACCGGCAAGCTCTCCCAGGTCAAGGTGGGAATGGGTGAGGTCGAAGTGCGTGACGTCATGGGGCCACCCGACAACGAGCAGACGTACACGACGGGCAAGCAGTTCATCCCCGGCTACGTCGGCAGCGACACCGAGCGCACCGAATGGATCTACCGCGGCGAAGGCCGGGTGGTGCTGGTGCGCAATCGATGGTCGGGAAAGCTCAAAGTCACTCGCGTGCTACCCGATCCGAACCAGTAGGACGATCGGCGCGCTTCCGACGGTCGGCGCGAACGGCTCAGCCGTGATCGCGCTGGCCGTGGGAAGCGCGGCGAGTCAGCCGTAGGCGCAGGGGCGTGCCGGTCAGATCGATCTCCTCGCGAAAGCACCGCTCCATGAACCTCTGATACTCCTCGGGCACCTGCGCGCGGTTGGTGAAGATGTTGATCGTCGGCGGCCGCACCGCCGTCTGCGTGCCGTAGAAGAACTTGGCGCGCCCGGCGCCGAGCACGGGCGGCTCGCGCCGCTCCACCGCCAGCTTGATCAAGCGATTCACCTCGACCGTAGGAATGCGGCGGTTGTGCGCGCGGTGCGCCCGATCGATCAGCCGAAACGCCTCGTCGACGCCGCGGCCCTGCTTGACCGACATCGCGGCGATCGGCACCGGAGCCAGCGTGGGGTAGCCGCCGCGAATCTGACGCTCGACCGCGGCGACGCGGCCGGGTTCGACCAGATCGATCTTGTTGAGCAGCAGCACGAGCGCCCTGCCCTCGCTCCAGGCGCGGCGCGCGATGCGCGCGTCCTGGTCGGTCAAGCCTTCCGTGGGCTCGATGAGGAGTGCGACGACATCGGCCCGGTCGATCGCCTCGATGGAGCGCCGCACGCTGATCCGCTCCACGCCCTCTTCCACCCGTGATGGCCTTCGCATTCCGGCGGTGTCGAGCAGCACGTAGCGACGGCCGCGGCGCTCGATCTCGATGTCCACGACGTCGCGTGTCGTGCCGGGACGGTCATCGACGAGCGAGAGCTCGGCGCCGGCCACGTGATTGAGCAGGGAGGACTTGCCGACGTTGGGCCGGCCGACGAAGGCGACGCGGATCGGGTGCGTGGCGGCAGCAGCCTCGGCCTCGGCGGCGTCGGCGTCGGTGACTTCGCCAGTGACGCGAACGGCTGTGCGATCCTCGCCGGCGCTGCCGTCGTCATCGCGGGCTTGGCCGCCGTCATCGCCGGCGCGGGCGTCGGCATCGTCGGTACGGGCATCGTCATCGTCGGTACGGGGATTGTCATCGCCAGCGCGGGCGTCGGCATCGTTGCCGCTGCCGTCGTCGTCGCCGGCTACGTCGTCGTCGCCGGCGCGGGCGCCGTCACGGCAGGCACCGGCGTCGTCATCGTCGGGGACTACGGCAGCATCGCCGCGCGGCTCCCGGGGGTTGTCCGCGCGAGCCAGCAGCTTGCGGGCCTCGTCGAGGATGGCCATCTGCAGGTCCGTCATGCCCTGGCCGTGCTCGGCCGAGATGGTCAGCGGCGGATCGATACCGAGCGCGCAGAATTCCAGCGCCGTCTGCTCGCCGGCGCGTCCCTCGGCCTTGTTGGCCACATAGATCACGGGAAGGCCGCTGCGCGACACGAGCTCGACGGTCTCGCGGTCGAGCGGGCTGAGGCCATCCTTCGCATCCAGCAGCACCACGAGCAGATCGCTTGCGCCGATCGCACGCACGGTGTGCTCGTGCACGCGATCGGCCAGTGCGATCGTCTGCTCGCCTCCGAGGCCGCCGGTGTCGACGAGATCGAGGTCGATACCGTCCCACGAGACGGGCTCGGCGATGGGATCGCGTGTGACGCCCGGCGTATCGAGCGTGATCGCACGTCGCTTGCGGATCAGGCGGTTGAACAGCGTCGACTTGCCGACGTTGGGGCGGCCGACGATGGCCACCCGGAGGCGACTCCTGCTCATCGGCAGCCAAGCCGCTTCGGCGACACGATGCGTCGTGTGTAGGAGGACATGAAGCAGTGGTGAACGAGAAGGCGGTCGATGTCCACTTGCAGGGGGTCGTCGACTCGAGCCTGGCCGATGGAAGCTGCGCTTCGACTCACGAACGCGTCGCGGCTCCACGTTCGAGCGCCAGCGCCGCCGTCGGCGCTGCCAGCCCGTCCCCAACGCAAGCGACGTCGCCCCGGCCGTTCTGGCTCCCCTTTCTGCCGCGAGCACGCCGCCCGAATGCGTTCGCTGTGCCGTCTGCCGCCTCAGGATGAGATGTGGAGGCGTTGCTGGCGCCGGTACGGCAGCTAGCGTCGAAGGAATCCGGCAGGCTGCGCACGGCGCCGCGTGCGGAGGGGAGACGCAAATGAGGAATGCGATTCAAGCATGGCGCGCGATGGTGCCCACCATCCTGGCGCTCCTGCTCATGGCCATGGGCGGCCCCGCCCTGGCGCAGACGAGCTCCGATACGATCGGCGGCATGGGCGAAGCGACCGGTCCCGGAACCGACGACCGTATCCATCCGCGCAACCCGAACCCGGCCGTCAACGAGGCCAACGACAAGGCGCGCGAGACGGTGCTCGAACAGAATCGGGGCGTGAACACGAACACCGACTCGGGCCGTCCGAGCAGTGGCGCAAGGGAAGCGGCCGAGAAGAAGGCGGCGCAGTAATCGAACGGGACCGCGCGTGTCGACGCACCCGACGAAGACGATCGACAGCTTCCGCCTCCGACGGCGACCCGCACCGTTCACGCGAGGATCGCAAACACCCAGGTACGCGCGCCGATAAAAGCCGCGCCTGGCCGCGCGCCCGTCACCGCCCGCTCAGAGCCCGAGTTCCTCCAGAAACCGCGGATCGTCCTGCCAGCCGGGCTTCACCTTGACGAACAGCTCGAGGAAGACCGGGCGGTCCAGCAACTCCTCGATGGTCTTGCGTGCCGCGACACCGACGGCCTTTATGCGCGCGCCGCCCTTGCCGACGATGATGCGCTTGGAGGATTCGCTGTCGGTGAAGATGGTGGCGGTGATCGAGGTGTGCTTCTTCTTATCCTCGAAGACATCGATGACCACGGCCACGCGATAGGGCAGTTCGCGCTCGAGCTGCAGGAACAGCTGCTCGCGCACCAGCTCGGCCACCAGGAAACGCTCGGTCTGATCGGTGACCTGGTCGGGCTCGAAGAAGAAGTCGGCCTGGGGGAGCCTCGACGCCAGCAGATCGAACAGCTGCGGCACCCCATCGCCCGTCTTGGCGCTGAGCGGAAAGATGTCGGCTCCCGGCACGAGCCTGGCCACCTCCTCCATGATCGGCAGGAGCTTGGGCTTGGCGGTGACATCGGTCTTGTTGATGACGACGACCGTGCGCGAGGGGTCGAGGTTCTCCGCCTCGATGCGATCGACGGTCCGGATGCCGCGCGTGCCGTCGATGACCCACAAGACGACGTCGGCCTCGCGCACACCGGCGCGAGCCTGCGCGTTCATGCGATCGTGCAGGAGGCCCTCGCTCTTGTGCAGCCCGGGCGTGTCGCAGAAGACGATCTGGATGTTGCCGCGCGTCTCGACGCCGAGCAGGCGCGTGCGCGTGGTCTGCGGCTTCGGAGTGGCGATGGCCAGCGGCCGGTCGAGGATGCGATTGAGCAGCGTCGACTTGCCGACGTTCGGTGCGCCGGCAATGGCCACGTAGCCGGCACGGCGAGGCGAAGAAGCTGGCGCGTCCTGGTCCGACATGCATTCTCCTCGAGCGCTATTGCGAGCGACCGCCCACGTCGCGGCGGCGTCGTTCAAGCACTGGTCTGCTTGTCCTGGCGACGCTTGATTTCGGCCACCGCCGCCTGCGCCGCCATCTGCTCGGCAGACTTGCGGTTGGGGCCTTCGCCCTGGGCAAGAGACTCGCTGCCGAGGCGGATCGCAACCTCGTAGTGGCGGGCATGATCGGGACCCGATACCGAGATGACCGTGTACGTGGGAGTGGTCCTGTACAGGCGCTGGGTCAGCTCCTGCAGCTCGGTCTTGTAGTCGGTGCCGGAGGGGACGGCGTTGGCGATCTGATCCGCGAAGGTACGCTCGACCACCGCGCGCGCCGCAGGATAACCGCCGTCCAGGAAGACGGCTGCCACCACCGCTTCGTAGCAGTCGGCCAGGATGCGCGACTTGTGCTTGCCGCCGCTGCGCGCCTCGCCCTTGCCCAGGCGGACCCAGCGCCCGAGATCGAGCTCGCGCGCCACGTGCGAGAGGCCGCGCGCACTGACGAGGGCGGCGCGCATGCGGGTCAGCTCGCCTTCGGTGCAGCCCGGGTGCTGGCGCATGATCAGGTCGGAGGCGGCCAGGTCCAGAACCGCATCGCCGAGGAACTCCAGCGTCTGATTGCTCTCGGCGGCCTCTTCGGTCGCGGCCGAGCTGTGCATCAGCGCGCGCTCCAGCAGCGTTCGGTCGTGGAACTTGTAGCCGAGCGCCTGTTCGAGCGATTCGACGTCGCCGGGCGGCTCGTGCTCGTCGTGATGCCTGGTCAAGCCAACGCCCCCGTCGCACGTCTCTGCACGTGGTCCCGCAGGTTCACGCGAGCGTCCCCGTCATCCGCTCGCCGTTGTCGCCGTCGATGCGGACTTCGGCCAGGCGGTTCATCCAGCGGTCGTCGGCATCGCACGTCACCGGCAGATAGTGCTCGGAGTACCCTTCGAGCGATGCCGATTCGGGACGGCGGCGGTTCTCGAACAGGACTCGCACGTTGCGGCCGACGAAGCGGCGGCGGTAGCGCGAGCGCAGGTCGCGGTCCAGCTCGCGCATCTGCCTTGCGCGCTCGTGCACGAGCGAATCGGGCAGCGGGCGCCAGCGCTTGGCGGCCGACGTCGAGCTGCGCTGCGAGTACGGGAAGACGTGCAGGTAGGAAAGGCCGAGGTCGCAAAGGAAGGCCGCGGTGTTGGCGTACTCCTGCTGCGTCTCGCCCGGAAAGCCCGTGAGCAGGTCGGTGCCGATGCAGACGTCCTCGCCGACGCGATCGCGCAGGCGCCGCAGCGCCGCAGCCGCTTCGGCGGCCGTGTAACGTCGCTTCATGCGCGACAGGACGCCGTCATCGGCCGACTGCAGCGGCACGTGGAAGTGCGGGCAGAACAGCGAGGAGTCGGCGACGACGTCGAGAAAGCGATCGGTCAGCTCGGGCGGGTCGACCGAGCTGATGCGCACGCGCAGCGGCGGACGGCGCTCGGCGATGCATTCGAGCAGCCATGCCAGGTCCACCGGCGGGTCGAGGTCGGCGCCGTAGCCGCCAAGATGGACGCCGGTGAGCACGACCTCGCGAAATCCCCGCGCGGCCAGGCGCTCGATCTCGTCGAGGACCACGCGCGCCTCTACGCTGCGGCTCTTGCCGCGCGCTACCGGCACGATGCAGAACGTACAGAACAGGTCGCAGCCTTCCTGGACCTTGACGAACGCGCGGCTGCGGCCCGAGAAGCTGCTGATGCCCAGCGTGGCCACATCGCGGGCGTGGCGCAGATCGGAGACGGCGATGGTCTCGGTCATCTCGCCGGCAACGGCCGCGAGCAGGTCGCCGAGGCGGCCGAGGCCGACCACGTAGTCGACGTACTCGAGCTCGGCGATGGAGGCCGGGCTGACCTGCGCGTAGCAGCCGGTCATGATCACGCGCGCCTTGGGATTGGTGCGGCGGGCGCGGCGCGCCAGGCGGCGCGAGTCGGAGTCGGCGCGGTCGGTGACGGTGCAGGAATTGACGACGTAGGCGTCGGCCTGCTCATCGAAGTCGACGCGATGCCAGCCCTTGTCGCCGATGAGCTTCTCCAGCACGGCGCTGTCGTACTGGTTCACCTTGCAGCCGAGGGTGGCGATGGCTACGCGCATGCGACGCCCTCCGAGGCGGTGCTCGCCGGCACCGACCGCTCGATCCAGCCTCCGCCGAGGACCTCCTCGCCGCGGTAGAAGACGACGGCCTGTCCGGGCGTCACCGCTTCCTGCGGCGCCTGAAAGCGCAGCTCGACGTGGTCGGCCGCCACGCGCGCGAGCACGGCAGGCACGGCGCGATGGCGATGGCGGATGCGCGCTTCCACGGCCTGGCCCTCTTCCAACGGCGCGCCGCCGATCCACCGCACGTCGCGTGCGATCAGCCCCGGGCGCAGGAGGTCGCGACGGGGGCCGACGGTGACGGTGCCGGAGGCGGCGTCGATGCGCGAGACATAGAGCGGCTCGGCCGCCGAAACACCGAGGCCCCGGCGCTGGCCGACGGTGAAGTGATGAATGCCGCGGTGGCGCCCGAGCGAGCGCCCCCGCTCGTCGACGATTTCGCCGGCCGCGCCGGCAACTCCACTCATGCGCTCGACCACGTCGGCGTAGCGGCCGTCGGGGACGAAGCAGATCTCCTGGCTCTCGGGCTTCTCGGCGGTGGCGATGCCGCGCGAGGCGGCGTACTCGCGCACTTCCTGCTTGGTCATGTCACCGACCGGGAAGAGCGTACGCGCGAGCTCGGCGGCCGTGATCTCGAACAGGAAATACGACTGGTCCTTGGAGGAATCGCGCGCCTTGAGGAGGCGCGGCCGGGCTTCGCGGTCAATGCGCGCGTAATGTCCCGTAGCGATCCACTCGGCGCCGAGCTCGGCGGCGCGCTGGCGCAGCGTCCCGAACTTGATCGAGCGGTTGCACAGGATGCACGGGCTCGGCGTGCGGCCGGCCAGGTACTCGGAGACGAACGGATCGATGACGCTGGCGCGAAACTGCGCGCGCATGTCGAAGACGTAGTGAGCGATGCCGAGACTTGCCGCCACGCGCTCGGCGTCCTGGAAGTCCTCGAGGCTGCAGCAGCCGCTCGAGCTGCCGCCCGGCCGCTCCTCGGCAAGACGCAACGAGATGCCGACGACCTCGTGGCCCTGCTCGGCCAGCAGCGCCGCGGCCACCGAGCTGTCCACGCCGCCGCTCATGGCGACGACGACGCGCGTGCCGGCAGCCGGCATCCGTGCGGCTCGCGCGTTCATGCCGCTGCCGCCGCCTTGCGCGCCGCCGTCAGCAGCGCGGATGCCAGTGCCTCGACGTCGTCGGCGGTGGTGGACCAGCCCATGCTGATGCGCAGCACGCCTCCGTAGTAGCGCGGCTCGATGCCGAGCGCGCGCATGACGTGCGAGGGCTCGGGAGACCCGGCGGCGCAGGCCGAGCCGGAGGAGATGCAGAAGCCTGCGAGATCCAGCGCCGCAATCAGCGAATCGGCGTTGCCATTGGCCACGGCGATCGTGAGCGTGTTGGCGAGGCCTTCGGGCGGAGTGATGCGCAGCAGGTCGATGTTGGCCGCCGCCAGCGTCGACCACAGGCTCTCGCGCAGCGCGCACAGGCGGCGGTGCTCGCTGTCCATGTCGGCCAGCGCCGCATCGGCGGCCGCGCCCATGGCGGCGGCGCCGATGACGTTGGGAGTGCCCGCGCGAAGGCTCCATTCCTGCGGGCCTCCGGTCAGCAGCGGCCGAAGCAGCGAGCGCATGCGCGGCGAGAGCATCAGGGCACCGATGCCCGGAGGCGAGCCGAACTTGTGACCGGACATCGCCAAAGAATCGATGCCGTCGCCGAGGCGCAGCTTCATGCGCCCGGCCGCCTGCGCGACGTCCAGATGCACGAGCGTGTCGGGCGCGCAGGCGCTCACGACGTCGTCGACATCCAGGACGTGGCCGCTCTCGCCGTTGGCCTGGCCCAGGCACAGCAGCGAGGGGCCGCGCGAGGTCAGCGCGGCGATCTCGTCGCGATCGTAGCAGCCGTCGCTGCGCGGCTGCAGGCGCACGATCGCCGTGCCCTGCTCTTCCAGCGCTGCCGCCGTTGCCAGCACCGAGTGATGCTCGATCTGCGAGGTGAGGATGGTGACTTGCGGCACCGCGGCGGCGACCGCACGCATCACGGTGTTGTTGGATTCGGTGGCACCCGAGGTGAAGACGACGTCGCGCGGCGCGCAGCCATCGGCGAGCTCGGCCACCGATCGCCGCGCCGCCTCCAGCGTCTGCCGCGCGCTGCGGCCGCGTGCGTGCATGCTCGAGGGATTGCCGCCCCCCTCCTCCATCCACGCCGTCATCGCCGCCGCGGCCTGCGGGCGCAGAAGGCTGCTGGCGTTGTAGTCGAAGTAGCCGCGCGGCTGCACGAGAAACCTTCTTCAGGCCCCGCTGCGACGGGCCTGCACGGGACGCGAGCGTCCGGCGCCGACGCGGCGGCGCGAGCCGGACAGCTCATCCTGCAGGAGCTTGTAGACGACGCTGTCGACCAGAGCCTGCCAGCTCGCCTCGACCACGTTATGCGAGACGCCCACTGTGCCCCAGCGGCGCGCGCCGTCGCCCGACTCGATCAGCACGCGCACGCGCGAGTCGGTGCCGGCCTTGCCGTCCAGGACGCGCACCTTGTAGTCGTGCAGCTGCACCTGCTCGATGGCCGGATAGAACTTGGTCAGCGCCTTGCGCAGCGCGCGGTCCAGGGCATTGACAGGGCCGTTGCCTTCGGCCGCCGTGTGCTCGATGGCTCCCTCGGGGCCTTCGATCATGACGGTGGCCTCGCAGACCGTCTCGCCGTCCTCGTGTCGCTTCTCGTCGATCACGCGAAAGCCGATCAGCTTGAAGAAGCGCTGGAAGGGATGGAGGTTGCGGCGCATCAGCAGCTCGAAGGACGCCTCGGCGCCCTCGAACTGGAAGCCCGAGTGCTCGAGGTCCTTGAGGTGCCCGAGAAGCGAGGCCAGCTCGTCGTGGCGGCCTTCGACCTCGATGCCGAACTGCTCGGCCTTGCTGACCACGTTGCTGCGGCCCGACAGGTCCGAGATCAGCACGCGCTGCTCGTTGCCGACGACCATCGGATCGATGTGCTCGTAGGTCTCGCGGTTCTTCCGAACGGCCGCGACGTGCAGGCCGCCCTTGTGCGCGAACGCGCTGCGGCCCACGTACGGCAGGCGCCGCTCCAGCTCCACGTTGGCCAACTCCGCGCAGAAGCGCGAGACCTCGGTAAGATGCGCGAGCTGGCTGTCGCTGACGCACTGGTAGCCGAGCTTGAGCTGCAGGTTCGGGATGATGGTGCACAAATTGGCGTTGCCGCAGCGCTCGCCGAAGCCGTTGATGGTTCCCTGCACCTGCACGGCGCCCGCCTCCACCGCAGCCAGGGAGTTGGCCACCGCGCAGCCCGAATCGTTGTGGCAGTGGATGCCGAGCGGCGTGCCGATTCCGGCAGCCTGGCGCGTGATCTCGGCGATGCGGCCCGGCAGGGAGCCGCCGCGAGTGTCGCAAAGGCACAGCAGGTCGGCGCCGGCCTCGGCGGCCGCCCGCAGGCACGACAGCGCGTACTGCGCATTGGCCTCGTAGCCGTCGAAGAAGTGCTCGGCGTCCAGGATGACGCGGTCGGTGCGGGACTTCAGGTACTCGACCGACTGCGCGATCAGCTCGAGGTTCTCCGCGAGCTCGATGCGCAGGTCCTCGTGCACGTGCATGTCCCAGGTCTTGGCCACGATCGTGACCACCGGCGTGTTCGCTTCCAGCAGCGCGGCGATGTTGGCGTCGTCGGCCGCCGGCCTGCCGGGACGCTTCGTCGACCCGAATGCCGCGATCTTCGCGTTGCGCAGGCGGACCTTCTTGATGTCGTCGAAGAACGCGGCATCGCGCGGGTTGGAGCCGGGCCAGCCGCCTTCGATCACTGCCACGCCGAGCTCGTCGAGCTTTTCGGCGACCGCGACCTTGTCGCGAACGGTATAGGTGACACCCTCTCCCTGCGTGCCGTCGCGCAGCGTGGTGTCGTAGATCTCGATGCAGCGCGCCGTCATGAAGCCGCCACGGGCTCGATGGCCCGCGCCTCCGGGCCGAGGAACGTCGAGTGCAGCGCGCGCACGGCCGGATCGACCTGCTCGGTGTCGACGACGACCGAGATCTTGATCTCGGAGGTCGTGATCATCTGAATGTTGATGCCTTCGGCCGCCAGCACCTCGAACATGCGCGCCGCCACGCCGGCGTGATTGCGCATGCCCAGTCCCACGACGGAAACCTTGGCCACCTTGGACTTGGCGTTGACGCCGCGCGCGCCGATCTTTCCCTGGATCTGCTCGCAGATCTTGCGCGTGGCCTCCAGGTCGTTCTGCGCCACGGTGAAGGTGACGTCGGTGCGCCCGCCGGCGCTGACGTTCTGCACGATCATGTCGATGATGATGCCGGCCTCGGCCAGAGGAACGAAGATGGAGGCGGCAAGGCCGGGGCTGTCGGGAACGCCCTCGATGGTCACCTTTGCCTGATCGCGCTCGAAGGCCACACCGGAAACAAGGATCTCTTCCATCGTCTCGTCCTCGGGTACCACCCAGGTTCCCTCACTGTCGTCGAAGCTGGAGCGTACGTGCACGCGCACCTGGTAGCGCTTGGCGCATTCCACCGAGCGAATCTGCAGGACCTTGGCGCCGAGGCTGGCCAGCTCGAGCATCTCATCGTAGCTGATCGTGTGAAGCTGGCGGGCGTCGGGGCACACGCGCGGATCGGTGGTGAAGACGCCGGTGACGTCGGTCAGGATCTCGCAGACGTCCGCTTCGAGCGCGGCTGCCAGCGCCACGGCGGTGGTATCGGAGCCGCCGCGCCCGAGCGTGGTGATGTTCTGATCGTCGTCGACGCCCTGGAAGCCGGCGACCACGGCCACGCAGCGCTCCTCGAAGGCCTGCTCGATTCGCGAGCAGTCGATCGAGCGAATCCGCGCGCGGCCGAAGCTCGAGTCGGTCTGGATCTGCACCTGGTGGCCGAGCAGCGAGATGGCGGGCACGCCGATGTCGTTCAGCGCCATGGCCAGGAGCGCGCAGGAGACCTGCTCGCCCGTGGAGACGAGCGAGTCCAGCTCGCGCGGATGCGGCTGCGGGGAGACCTGGCTTGCCAGCGCCAGCAGGCGATTGGTTTCGCCGGACATCGCCGAGGCGACGACCGCGATCTGGTTGCCCTCGTCGTAGTAACGCTTGATGCGCCTGGCGACCTCGTGGATGCGCTCGGGGCTGCCGACCGAGGTTCCTCCGTATTTCTGAACGATGCGGGTTGTGTCTGCCATGAGCGAGCCTGCCGCTCGCGCGGCTTCCTCCATCCCAACGCCCCTGAATTCCAGGCGAATCGACCTACTGTCGCCGGATTCGCAGGCGACTTCAATGCGCACGAGGCGCTCGGGCTGCGGACCGACGTAATAGTCCCACCACTCCACCAGCGTCACCGCCGGCGAGTCGACGGCGTCGAGCAGGCCGATGCTTTCGTAGACGCGCTCGGCGTCGTCTTCGGTCACGCCCGCGAGGCGGTAGAGATCGGCGTGGACGAAGCGCTGGCGGCCTTCCTCGTATTCGACCAGATAGACGAAGGTCGGGCTGCAGACCGCCGATGGATCGATACCGAGGCCGTCGGCCAGGCCGCGGGCCAGTACCGTCTTTCCCGCGCCGAGCTGGCCGACGATGCCGATGACGACGGGACCGCTCAGGGTCCTGCCGAGGACGCGGCCGAGCGCCTCGGTCTGTCGTTCGCTCGTGCTGCGAAGCTGGAGCCGGTGCTCGGTCTGACCGTGCTGCTCGCGCGACGGGGTCACCGCTCGGATAGCCTTGCCAGAACGGCGGGCAAGGCGTCGGCAACCTCGCCCGCCAGGAAGCCGGGACCGCCGGTGATGCGCGCCATCTCGTCGCCAGCGGCGCCGTGGGCGTAGACGGCAAGCCTGGCGGCGTCCAGGTCATCGAGAATGCGACCGGCCACAGCGCCGCAGATGCCGGCCAGAACGTCGCCCATGCCGGCGCAGGCCATGCCGGAGTTGCCGCTGCTGTTGATGGCCACCAGCTCGCCGTCGGTCACGATCGTGCCGGCGCCCTTGAGCACCAGGACACAGCGCAGGTCCCGCGCGGTGTTGATGGCGATGCCGAGACGGTCTGCTTGAACTTCCTCGATCGACCGGTTGACGAGGCGGGCCATCTCGCCGGGATGCGGAGTGAGGATGGGGAACGGCGCGTCGGGGCGACGCGCCAGCAGCGAGATGCGCTGCTCGTGGTGCAGTGCCGACAGGACGTTGAGCGCGTCGGCATCAAGAATCACCTGCCCTTTTGCCGCGCGCAGGATCTCCGAAACCGCCTCAACGGCGCCGGGGCCGGTGCCGAGGCCGGGCCCGGCAACGATGGCATCGAAGTCATCGAGCATCGCATGCAGGGCCCGCACCGAACCCGTCGAGATTTCGCCTGTTTCGCCGTCATCGACGAGCGCCCGCGTCATCGCTTCGGGAAGCGCCGCGGCAACGTCGGGCTGGACCGAGGCCGGTGTGGCCACGGTGACCAGGCCGGCGCCGGCGCGCAGGGCGCCGCGAGCGGCCAGGATGGCGGCGCCGGACTTGCCGGGCGACCCCGCCAGGATCAGCACGTGGCCGCGGTCGCCCTTGTGGGCCATCGGCGACAGCAGCGGCAGTGCGCCGGCCATCGTCGCTTCGTCCATCAGGGTCGCCACCGGCTGAAGGCCGACCTGGCGCGGCGGCAGCAGGCCGATGTCGACGACGTAGACACGGCCGGCGTGCGCGGGTCCCTCGCCGACGAACAGGCCCGGCTTGGCGGCGCCGATGGTGGCGGTGGCGCGGGCACGCACGGCCGCTCCGAGCGGCCGGCCGGTGTCGCAGCAGAGGCCCGAGGGAATGTCGGCGGCCAGGACTGGCAGGCGCGCGTCGTTGAGGTGCTGGATCAGGTCGGCGGTGGGGCCGGTGACGTCCTTGTCCAGGCCGGTGCCGAAGATGGCGTCGAGCACGAGCATGCCGTCGCGCGCGGCGGCATCGATGGCGTCGTCGGCACCGGAGGGATCGATCACGTGCCCGCCGAGCTGGCGCCAGCGCGTCAGGTTGGTGCAGGCGTCGGTACCGGCACGCGGCTCGCGGCCGATCATCGCCACCGTGCATTGCCAGCCTCGCGCCGTCAGCTCGCGCGCGACGACGAAGCCGTCGCCGCCGTTGCTGCCGCTGCCGGCGAGCACCAGCAGACGGCGCCGGTCGGCCGCGGCGGCGAGACCGGCAGAGGCAAGGCGCAGCGGGTCGGTCAGCAGCTGCACGATGGCTTCGCCGGCGCGCTCCATCAGATCGAGTCCGGCGGTGCCCGAGGCGATGGTCTTCTCGTCGAGCGCGCGCACGTCGGCGCGCGACAGGACGAAGGAGGCTGCGCTGGTCGGCTCGAGCATCAGGCGCGTTCCTGCGGGCGCGGCGGCGGCGCAGGCGCTTGCTGCTGGCGCGCGCGCACGCAGGTCTCGAGCATTTCCGCGGTGGCGCGCTCGATGCCGACCATGATCGCGCGGGCGACGATGCTGTGGCCGATGTTCAGCTCGACCATCTGTGGGATGGCCGCAATGGGAACGACGTTGCCGAGAGTCAGGCCGTGGCCGCCGTTGACCTGCAGGCCGCGCCGATGCGCGTGCGCCGCCGCCGACTGCAGGGCTTCGAGATGGCGTGCCACCGAGGCCGGAGCGGTGGCGTTGGCGTAGGCGCCGGTGTGCAGCTCGACGACGGTGGCGCCGACCTCGCCGGCGGCGTCGATCTCGCGCGCGTCGGGCTCGATGAAGAGGCTGACGGTGATGCCGGCCGCACGCATGCGCTCGATCATCGGGCGCAGCGTGCTTTCGCGGCCGGCCACGGCGAGGCCGCCTTCGGTGGTCAGCTCTTCGCGTCTTTCAGGAACGATGCAGACATCGTGCGGGCCGATCTCGCAGGCGAGGTCGGTCATGGCGGGCGTCGCTGCCACCTCCAGGTTCACCTTGGTCGTGACGAGCTTCATCAGCCGGCGGACGTCGTGCTCCTGGATGTGGCGGCGGTCTTCGCGAAGGTGGACGGTGATGCCGCCGGCGCCGCCGCGCTCGGCGGCGAGGGCCGCTTCGACCGGGTCGGGATAATCGACGCCGCGGGCCTGGCGGACGGTGGCGACGTGGTCGACGTTGACGCCGAGCCGGATGAGGGGAGGTTGGCTCATGGTCATGGGGTTGGGCGCTACCTGGAACCTGACCCATCAGGCGTTGGTTGTCGAGTTGCGACGCGGCGTTGCGCTGGCGCAAGGGGGCACGTCCGGTGCGGACGGGCATGCCGGTGTGGCACGGAAATGGACGTGGACCTCGTCGTCACGAGCATGAGCCTTCAGGTCGAGCTCGGCTGTCGTCGCACCAGTGTCGCGCCGCTGCCGCGCGGCCTCTCGCCGGGCATCCAGCCGCATGGCCGCGCTGGGATTCGGGAGCCAGGCACTGGAAGCCGATCAACCCTCCATGCATCGGACAGATCCGTGCGTTCGACACCGAACTCCATAGCGAAGATCTGCCGAAAAATCACGCCATCTCGCCAAGAGTCCGGCGCGTCCTTTGGCGTGTCCATGCTGTTTTGGCGGTTCTTTGACGCTCGCAGCTTCGGCGAACTTCGCGATCGTCGCTTCGGCGCGTTCTGATCTGCGTCGACCTTACGGGCCGCCGTCGCGGCGGCGTTTCGAGACTGACGCGGCCCCGCAAAGCGTCGTGCGGCGCGAGCATGTTCACTCGCCAAACCCCCCGCCGGTTTCGAAATGATCGTCGCGGCCTGCAGAACGCCGTGATCCTACTCGCTGGCCGTGGTCGATGGTTTATCGTGGAGGCGACCGAACCGCTGTGGGGGATCGTCCATGATCACGTTTCGGGCTGCCGCGAACGCCGCGTCCGTTGACCGCCGCATCCTCTCGACCGTCGTTGCCGTGTCCGCCGACCTGCGCATCCTGTCGACCTTCGCTGCCGCGCTCGCCGTCTCGAGCCTGCTCGCCCTCCGTCCCGCCTCCGCGGCAGCCGGGGTGCAGACCTCCGACCAGCAGCGCTGCATCAACGTCCTGAACAAGGCGGCACGGCGCGTGTCGACGGCGCAGGCAGCAGTCCAACGGGCCTGCCTTGCCGACGTCGCCGCGGGCAAAGCCGTCGATGCGGCTTCGTGCATCGAGGCCGATGCGAAGGGAAAGGTCGCCAAGGCTCGCGCCAAAGCGATGCTGCAGGCGGCGAAGAAGTGCTCGGAAACGCCGGCCTTCGCATACACGGGAGCTGATCAGGCGTCGGCCGCGGCGCAGAGCCAGCGCCTGGCGCTCCTGAACGATATGCTCGACTCCGGCTCCGGCCTCACGATTCTTTCCCGCGACGCCGACGCGGCTGCCGCCAAGTGCCAGAAGAAGGTCGTCAAGGCGGCCGATGTCTTCACCACCAAGGCCCTCGCCACCTTCAATGCCTGCAAGAAGGAGACGCTGGCGGCCGGCGCCACGGATGCCGTGGCTCTCGTCAGCGCCTGCGTGGACCCGATGCCATCGCTCGCCGACGATCCGGACGCCGCGCTCGGGGCGGCGGCCGCTCGCATGCTGAGCGCACGGACGACGTCATGCTCCACCGTCGATCTGCCCACCGCGTTTCCAGGTGCATGCGCCGCTGAGTCCACGGCCGATGAGTTCGATCGCTGCCTGCGACGGCGTGCGCTGTGCCGCGTGTGTCTTGCGCTCGACACGATGGACGCCCTCGGTGCAAGCTGCGATCTCGTCGATGACGCCGTCGCCAATGCGAGCTGCGGCGGAACCTCGACGACGACGCTGGCCTCGACCACGACCACCGCCCCTCCGACCTCCACGACCGTGCCGGTGACGACGACGCTGCCCACGACCACGACCCTCGCGCCCACCACCACCGTCACGACGACCTCGACGACCCTGCCGCCGGAGTTCATCGTCATCGCCGTCGGCGACACGGTATCCAACGGCGTGCCGGAGCCGGGCGCGGGCAACATCGAGACGGCAGGCTCTCAGGACTTCTTCGCGTTCTTCGCCGACTCCGGTGAGGAAGTGTTCTTCGACGAGCTGGGCGGCAACTTCATCCCGTGGCGAACCGAGGACGGCGGGGAGAATCCCGTCTTCGGCCTGACGCACCTCAATGGCGGCCAGCCCGGTCGCATCGTGCTGAGCCGCGGCGGCTGGTACCGCATCTTCGTCGGCAATCCCGGCGATCCGAACACCGGCACGTACAGCTTCAAGCTGTGGGCGGTGCCGGCCGACCACAGCTTCGCCATCGCCATCGGCGATACGGTCAGCAACGGCGTGCCGGGCAGCGGCGCCGGCAACATCGAGACGCCGGGCGTGCACGACCTCTATACGTTCGCGGGTACCGCCGGAGACGAGATTTTCTTTGACGAGCTGGCGCAGAGCGGGCTGCTGAACCATCCGCTCACGCTGCGCGATCCCGACGGCGACCTCGTGTTTCAGAACAACCTCGCCGGCGGCGACCCGGGACGCCTGACGCTGGAGCTGACCGGCACCTACACCGTCGACGTCGGCTCCCACACCAGCGATGCCGTGGGCACCTACTCGTTCAAGATCTGGGAAGTGCCGGCCGACCAGACGTTCGCGATAGCCATCGGCGAGATCGTCTCCAACGGAAGCCCTTCCTCGGGCGCCGGCAACATCGAGGTGCCGAGCACACGCGACTTCTACACGTTCACCGGGGCGGCGGGACAGGAAGTGTATTTCGATGAGCTGTCGCTTTCGGGACTCCTCAATCTCCCCTACCGGCTGCTCGATCCGAACGGCACGGTCGTCTTCAACAACAACCTCGGTGGCGGCGAGCCGGGGCGCCGCACGCTGACGCTGACGGGCACGTACACGCTCGAGGTCGGCACCGACACCAGCGATGCCACCGGAACCTACTCGCTGCGCATCCTGTCGGTTCCCGCTGACGACGAGTTCGCCATCGCCATCGGCGATACCGTCGCAAGCGGTGCTCCGATGAGCGGCGCCGGCACCATCGAAACGCCCGGGGCACACGACATCTACACGTTCACCGCATCGGCCGGAGAGGAGATCTACTTCGACGAGCTGTCTCAGTCCGGCCTGCTCAATCTGCCGTACGTGGTGACGGACGAGGACGGCGCCACCGTCTTCTCCAACAACCTGGCGGGCGGAGAGCCCGGGCGGCGCGTCCTGACTCGCGGCGGCACCTACACGATCGACGTCGGCTCGGACACGTCCGACGCGACCGGTACGTACTCGTTCCGGATTCTCGCGCAGCCTGCCGATGACACGAGCTCCATCTCCATCGGCGACGTCGTCAGCGATGGTTTCCCCGAGACCGGCGACGGCAACATCGAGGTTCCCGGCGCGCACGACATCTACACGTTCAGCGCGGCCGCCGGCGAAGTGGTCTACTTCGACGAGCTGAGCCAGACCGGGCTGCTCAACCTGCCCTATCTCGTCACCGACGAGGACGGCGCCACCGTGTTCTCGAACAACCTTGCCGGCGGCGAGCCGGGCCGGCGCGTGCTGACGCGCGGTGGCGAGTACACCGTCGACGTCGGATCGGACACTTCCGATGCCACCGGCACCTACTCGTTCACGATCCGCGATCAGCCCGACGACGACGTGACGGCGATCGAGATCGGCGATACCGTCAGCAACGGCTCGCCCGAGTCCGGCGACGGCAACATCGAGGTGCCCGGCGCACACGACCTGTACACGTTCGAAGCCGAGGCCGGCGACGTCGTCAATTTCCAGGAGGGCGCGTTCTCGGGCGTGCTCAACCTGCCATGGAAGTGCACGCATTCCAGCGGCACGGTCGTGTTCACCAACAACATCGGCGGGGCCAGTCCGGGCAACAAGACGCTGACGCAGGCCGGCACCTACACGATCGACGTCGGCTCCGACACCAGCGACGCCACCGGAACCTACGGCTTCACGATCACGCTCGTGCCGTAGGGAGCCGGCGGGCGCCGTACGGTTTGCTGCCGTTGGCGCGGCGAGTGGCCGCCCGCAGCGCCGACGCGTTGCCCGCAGCAGCCGGCAGCCGCCGTTCGCCCGGAGCAAACATGGCGGGTCGCCTGCAGTGCCGGGCCCGCCCGCGGCACGTCGCGCAGTTGCAGCGGTCGACAGCGCCCGGCGACCTTTGTACGTTCTGCGGCCATGAGCACGAACGCTGAGAAGGCATACGCCGTTTTTCAATCGTCGGTGGGTCAGGAAGAGGGCGTCGGCGAGTGGTTCGAGATCGATCAGGCTCGGATCAACCAATTTGCCGAGGTCACCAACGATCACCAGTTCATCCACGTCGATCCGGAAGCCGCCAAGTCGACGCCGTTCGGCACGACCATCGCGCACGGCTTTCTGACTCTGTCGATGCTGACCTGGCTGGACGCCTCGATCCCGAAGGATCCGGCGCGCTACTCGGGAATGGTCATGGGCGTCAACTACGGGTTCGAGAAGGTCCGCTTCGTCAGCCCGGTCAAGGTCGGCAAGCGCATTCGCTGCCGCAGCGTGCTGGCCAATGTCGAGCTGAAGGAGCCCTGGGTTCAGACGACGCGCACGATGACCGTGGAGATCGAGGGCGAATCCAAGCCGGCGCTGGTCGCCGACTGGATCACTCGCATCATGTACGGCTGAGCGTCGCGCTCAGCCCAGCACCGCTTCGATGGCAGCCGCGATCCTGCGTGCGTGCTCTTCGACCGCGCCCGTCTCCTCGCCTTCCACCATGACGCGAGCCAGCGGCTCGGTGCCCGAGAAGCGCACGAGCACGCGGCCGCGGCCGCCGAGCGCGCCTTCGGCCTCTGCGATGGCGCCGACGACGCTGGGGATGCTCGTCAGCTCCTTGCGCTCGCGCACCCGCAGGTTGATGAGCCGCTGCGGATACGGGCGGAAAACGCTCTTGAGCTCCGAGAGCGGTCTGCCCGAGACCTTCATGCACGTGAGCACGGTCAGCGCCGTCACCATGCCGTCGCCGGTCGTCGTGTGGCCGAGGCAGACGATGTGGCCGGACTGCTCGCCGCCCAGGATGAAGCCGCCTTCGATCATGCGCTCGACGACGTAGCGGTCGCCCACCGGCGTGCGCTCGAGCTTGATGCCCTGCTCGCGCAGCGCGACCTCCAGGCCGAAGTTCGACATCACGGTCGCGACGACCGTGTCGCTCGGCAGCTCGCCGCGCTTCTTCATCGACGTCGCCAGGATCGCGAGCACGTGGTCGCCGTCGACCTCCTCGCCCTTCTCGTCGACGAGAATGCAGCGGTCGGCGTCGCCGTCCAGCGCGATGCCGACGTCGGCGCCCATCGCACGGACCTCACGCGACAACGCGTCCACGTGCAGCGCGCCGACACCGTCGTTGATGTTGAGGCCGTCGGGCTTGACGCCGATGGCCGTCACCTCCGCGCCGAGCTCGGCCAGCACCACCGGCGCGATGCGGTGCGCGGCGCCGTGCGCGCAGTCGATGACGATGCGCAGCCCGTCCAGCGTCAGCTCGCGCGGAAGGACGTTCTTGAGGAAGACGTTGTAGCGGCCGCTGGCGTCGTCGATGCGCGTGACGCGGCCGATCTCGGTGGGCGCCGGACGTTCCTTGTCCACCGCCTCGCCGAACATCAGCGTCTCGATGTCGGCTTCGGCCGAGTCGGCCAGCTTGAAGCCGTCGGGCCCGAAGAACTTGATCCCGTTGTCCTGGAAGGGATTGTGCGAGGCCGAGATCGCCACGCCGGCGTCCGCGCGAAGGCTGCGCGTCAGGAATGCGATGCCCGGCGTGGGCATCGGCCCGACCAGCAGCACGTCCACGCCCATCGAGGTCAGGCCCGCGCACAGCGCCGTCTCGAACATGTAGCCCGAGATGCGCGTGTCCTTGCCGATGACGATCTTGTGGCGGCGCGGGCTTTCGGTGCGGAAGTGAAGGCCGACGGCGCGGCCAAGCCGCATCACCGTCTCGGGCGTCATCGGCTCCTGGTTGGCGACGCCGCGGATGCCGTCGGTCCCGAAGAGCTTTCGCTCGACGGCTGCGCCGCCCGAGCCGTTGCCCGAGGTCTTGCGCATCGGGCCGGCGGCCGCGCTGCCAGAGCCCGCGTTGCCGTCGCCGGCGCGCCCGCCGTTGCCCGACTTCGCGCCGGCCACCTTGCTCAGGCTCCTGCCGGCAACGCGCACCCGCTCGAGCGCAGGATCTCGTCGATCTCCTTGCCGTCCAGCACCTCGCGCTCGAGCAGAGCCGAGGCCATCTTGTGCAGCGCGTCCAGGTTCGACTTCAGGATCGACTTGGCGCGCGTGTAGGCGTCGCTGAGGATGTGCTTCACTTCCTCGTCGATGTTGCGCGCGGTGTCCTCGCTGTACTCGCGCTGCTGATGCAGCTCGAGGCCGAGGAACGGCTCGTCGGCCGGGCGCTTGAACATGACCGGGCCGAGGTTCTCGCTCATGCCCCACTCGCACACCATCTTGCGCGCCAGCTGCGTGGCCTTCTCGATGTCGTTGCCGGCGCCGGTGGTGATCTCGTTCAGCACCAGCTCCTCGGCCACGCGGCCGCCGTACAGGATGGCGAGCGTGTTGAGCAGGAACGCCCTTCCATACGAGTGACGGTCCTCCTCGGGTAGCTGCTGCGTCAGGCCGAGAGCCATGCCGCGCGGAATGATCGTCACCTTGTGCACCGGGTCGGCGCCCGGGAGCATCTTGGCGACCAGCGCGTGTCCGGACTCGTGGTAGGCGGTGTTGCGGCGCTCCTCTTCGGAGAGCACGAGGCTGCGGCGCTCGCTGCCCATCAGCACCTTGTCCTTGGCGTCCTCGAAGTTGCGCTGCACCACGGTGTCTCGCCCTTCGCGCGCCGCCAGCAGCGCCGCCTCGTTCACCAGATTCTCCAGGTCGGCGCCGGAGAACCCGGGCGTGGCCTTGGCGAGCTGCTCGAGGTCGACGTCGGGTGCCAGCGGCACCTTGCGGGTGTGGACCTTGAGGATGCCGGTGCGGCCGCGGACGTCGGGGCGCGGAACCACCACGCGCCGGTCGAAGCGTCCCGGGCGCAGCAGGGCCGGGTCGAGCACGTCGGGCCGGTTGGTGGCGGCCATCAGGATCACGCCTTCGTTCGACTCGAAGCCGTCCATCTCGACCAGGAGCTGGTTCAGGGTCTGCTCGCGCTCGTCGTGCCCGCCGCCCAGGCCCGCGCCGCGATGGCGGCCGACGGCGTCGATCTCGTCGATGAAGATGATGCAGGGCGCGTTCTTCTTGCCCTGCACGAACAGGTCGCGGACGCGGCTGGCGCCGACGCCGACGAACATCTCGACGAAGTCGGAGCCCGAGATGGAGAAGAACGGAACGCCGGCCTCGCCCGCCACGGCGCGCGCGAGCAGCGTCTTGCCCGTACCCGGCGAGCCGACCAGCAGCACGCCCTTGGGAATGCGGCCGCCCAGACGCGTGAACTTCTTCGGATCGCGCAGGAAGGAGATGATCTCTTCGAGCTCTTCTTTGGCTTCGTCGATGCCGGCCACGTCGCTGAACGTGACCTTGTTGGTGTGTTCGTTGAGCAGCTTGGCCCGGCTCTTGCCGAACGACATCGCCTTGCCGCCGCCCATCTGCATCTGGCGCATGAAGAAGATCCACACGCCCACCAGCAAAAGCATCGGGAACCACTGGACGAGCATGATCACGTACCAGGGATCCTCGGCTTCGGGCTTGACCGAGAACGGAATCTTCTTGTCGATGAAACGCTTGATGGCGTCTTCGGAGGGGCCGTAGCTGCGGAAATCGCGATCGTCGGAGAGCTGGCCGCGGATGAGCTCACCCTGAACGGTAACGTTGCGGACTTTGCCGGCGTCGACTTCGGCGATGAGGTCGCTGTAGCTGATCTCCTGATCGCGGATCTGCTGGGCCTGGAACATGTTGAACAGCAACACGACCATCAGGCCGAGGACGAGCCACAAGGCGAGGTTTCTGGAGAACTGATTCATGCGAAACGGCTGATCGCTTCCTTCTGTTGGCACCCGGCCGGTTCCGGAGTGCGTGGTTCAAACGCTCGGATTTTCTACGAATTCTGCGTGACGCGCCGCAACCTAACACGCCCCTTGCCAGGCGGCAACACGCTGGATTGCCCGCTGTCGTCGCTGCCGGCCGTGGCATCGATGTCGGTGCGCGCGCTGCGCAAGCGCCCATTCTCGCACCAGACGCGCACGCCAGGAAGATCCAATCCGGTTGCGCCACGGGAGCCGTCGACCAGGCTCATCAGTTGCTCGACGTAGCTGGCATCGGGCGTGTTCACGCTGCTTACGCGTCCGAGCCAGCGCTGCAGCACCCTCGCGCGCAATGCCTCGTCGGCCTCGAGAAGCGAAGGCAGATCCAACTCGGGCCTGACGCCGCCGCCGGAGCGCCGGCAGTATGCCTCCAGTCGAGTCGCCTCGCTCTCCAGATAGCGATGGTCGCGGCGCCAGTGCCGGGCCGTGTCCAGCAGGTGCGAGAGCGCCCCTTCGCCGAATGCGCGCTCGATGGCCGGAAGGACGGCCGTACGGAGTCGGCCGCGCGCATAGCGCTCGGCGACGTTGCTGGCATCGTCCGCCCACGACCGGCCCTGCTCGCGCAGCAGCTCGCGCAGGTCCTGGCGACGCTGCTCGAGAAGAGGCCGCAGCAGGTTGCCCGCCACCGTCTGCATGCCGGCCAGGCCGCCCGGTCCGGCACCGCGAAGGAATTTGAGCATGATCGTCTCGATCTGGTCGTCGGCCGTGTGCGCGAGCACGATCCAGCGTGCCGCCCGCTGCTGCGCCAATGCCGCCAGGGCCGCGTGACGCGCGCGGCGGCAGGCGTCCTCGCCGGCGTCATCCGGATGAACACGCAGCAGATGGAAGGGAAAGCCCGCGCGCGCGCTGGCGCCGGCGGCGAGCTGCTGCTCGCGCGCCGCTTCCGCCCGCAGACCGTGATCCACGCATGCTACCTCGACCTGCAGCCGCAGCGGCGCGGCAAGGAGCTCCAGAATCGTGAGCAACGCCATCGAGTCGCCGCCCCCCGACACGCCGGCAAGCAGGCGGCAATCCGCGGCGCCTGCCTCCTCGAGGCTCGCGCGTACGTCGGCCACGATACGAAACGAGCGGCGCGAAAGGCGGTTCCGATGCGGTAGCGACATCTCGCCTCATCTTGCCGGGCGCCGATGGGGCAAACGAACCGTTTCCATCCTGGCAAACGCCGCACTCCGCTGGCAGCATCGCTGCCATGCGCCGCCTGAGGACTTTGGCTCCTCTACTCATCCTTGCCGTCGTGGCGGTTCCCAGCCGCGGCCGCGGGGGCCGGCTCGAAACCACCGAAGGCGCCGCCGGCGGTCCCGTTCCGGCGGCCGTCGAGGTCGCCCCTGTTCCTTCCGCCGATCTGCCGGCAGTCGCGCCGGCAGCCGTTCCGGACGAGCAAGGAATACCGCCGGCCGTTACACGCGAGAAGATGAACACTCTGGCCGCCGAGCTGCGGCGCATCGCCAGCGCCCACGGGCCGGACAGCGTCATCCTGCAGACCAAGCTCATGATGCGCAGCATCGCAGCCGGGGCGGTCGGTCCGACCGAAGTTCGCGTGGCGGGGCCATCCGCACGCCTCGGCCCGGAGTATCTGGAGATCGATGTCGACACCGGCATCATTTTCGCCGAGCCGGAAACGACGCAGAACGGCCGCACCGACATGATCTGGCGCCAGGTTGCCGGACCCGTTCTCGAGGAAATGGTCTCTTTCAACCTGGAGCCGCACGGCCTGGAGCTGGTCTTCCTGTTCGGAGTGCAGCAGACGAACGAGGATCCCGATCCGGCCAAGCCTTCACGCTTCGAGCGGTTCTCGATCTGGCTGCCGGCCGACAAGCTGGAATCGGCGGCGACCGAGAACCATACGGCCGATGCCATCCGTGGCGCTGCCGTCTTCGGTCATCTCTCGGCAGTCGAAGGTCGCGATCACTGATTCGCAAACACCTGCGGCGTCGAAACTTTCCTTGACACCAGTCCTCTCCCGCAGTTAGGGTGCCCCGCCGCCCGGACTCCAGCCGGGCACCAACACCCAGGGGAGGGTCCACATGAAGAAGGTTCTTTCGCGCGGCGCCGCGGTTGCGGTGTCGCTCGCTTTCGCTTCGGTCGCCGGGGCCGCCGCCGACGGTCCGACCTACTGCAAAGATCACGCTGCGCCGACCATCACGGCGCCCACGGGCGGGTCGGTCGCCTGCCAGAGCGCCATCACCAAGGCGTCGCAGAAATTCGTCAAGGCGGTGGTCAAGACGCGCGGCAAGTGCATCCTGAAGCGCGACTACACCGCCTGCCCCAACACCAAGGACGACGAGAAGGTCGCCAAGGCGGCGATCAAGGCGCAGGAGACCATCGCAGCAGCCTGCGGCGATACCTCCGGCCTCGGCAGCTCCTATGACGGCGTCGGGGGCTCCGACGTCGGCAGTTGCACCCTCTCCCAGCATCATGGCACGGCCGAAGTCTTCGTCGGCCTGACCCACGGCATTCCGGCAAACATCGTCTCGGCCAACGAGGATTGCGGCGCGGAGATCGGCAAGGTTGCGCAGAAGACGCTGGCCTCGGTCCTGAAGGTCGTCGACAAGTGCATCGAGGGCAAGATCAAGGCCGGCGACACCGGCGACATCGGCGAGGCGTGCGTCGGCTCGATTTCCGGCGGCGTCATCACTGCGCCGACCGACGGCGACACGGACGCGGCGCTGGACGCCCTGTTCGCCAAGTCGAGCGCCAGCCTGATCGACGCGTGCGGATCCCTCTCCGAGGCCAACATCGTGGCCTTGACTGCCTGCCCCGGCGCAACCACGGCCGAGCACGTCGCGGAGTGCGTCACCTGCAGCGTGTTCGACGCGGTCAACGAGATCGTCGATCAGCAGTACGCCGAGACCGGCACGCTCGTCACGAATGGCGCCGGCGCCATTCAGACCGCCGTCGATGCGGCCGCCACCGGCGACAAGCTGCTCGTCCAGTCCGGCACCTACAACGAGAGCGTTCACATCCCGTCTGCGACCTGCAATGGCGGCGACAACGACGGCTTGTCCTGTCTCGGCGACAGCGAGTGTCCTGGCGGCGGCGTCTGCGAGTCGCCGGCCGACAACCTGGCCATCGTCGGCTGCGGCGCGGCTGCCGACAACCGCCCGGTCCTGGAGCCGCCGCTGATGGGCGCCGATCCGAACGGCATCACCGCGGCCGGTGTCGACGGCCTGCACTTTCAGGCCCTGGAGCTGCGCGGCTGGGACGAGAACGGCGTGTTCGCCACCAATGCCGACGGCATCAGCTTCCGCGACATCTACGGCGACGGCGCCACCGCCGATGACGACTTCAGCGTCTATGCGGTCTTCCCGGTTGTCAGCCGCAACGTCGTCGTCGAGGGCAGCGAGGTCATCAACGTCCGCGATGCCGGCATCTACGTCGGCCAGTCCGAGGACATCACGGTGCGATTCAACGACGTGCACGACAACGTCACCGGCATCGAGATCGAGAACAGCCTGACGGCCGATGTCTACGGCAACACCGCCACGGCGAACACCGGCGGCATCCTGTCGTTCAAGCTGCCTGGCCCGGCGATCCAGACGCACGGCTTCCACAACTTCTTCGACAACCTGTCGTACGCCAACAACACGCCGAACTTCGCCATCCCCGGCAGCACCGTGTCGGCGGTGCTTCCCGGCACCGGCTTCATGATCATCTCGGATGACGACTCGGTGTATCGCCACAACTTCCTGCGCGACAACGACACGTTCGGCTTCGCGATCCTGGATCAGGAGATCATCAACGTGCTGGTCGAGGGCCCGGGACCCTTCGAGCCGACCAGCCCGGATCAGGACACGGAGCGGCTGCAGTTCCGCAACAACAACGTGCGCGAGAACGGCGGGAATCCGGACCCGAGCACCGAGGAGTTCAACTCCTATGGCAACTGGGTCTTCGCGCTGAGCACGGACACCAACGGGACATGCTTCGAGGGATCGACCATCAATCCTACGTTCACGCTCCACGAGGGCTCGGAAGCGTTCCCGGATTGCCCGTAGGCCGAAAAGGGGGATTCACTTGATCAGGCTTTCGATTTCGAAGGCCGAGCGGCGGCGGGAAGTGCGACGAGCGCTTCCCGCCGCTCTCGTTGTGGCTCTGGCGGTGTCGGGGGGGATTGCGGCGCAGGCCGCTCCCCTTCCCTCCACGCGAGAGGACTTCGAGGCGCCCGGCACGCAGCCGCTGACCGTCACCGACAACTTCGCCGTGCCCTCCGATTGCACGCCGTGCCACTCCGACTACGGCTCGCCGCAGATCGAGCCGTACCGCAACTGGCAGGGCTCGATGATGGCGCAGTCCGGACGCGACCCGCTGATGTACGCGGCGATGGCGATCGCCAATCAGGATGCGCCGCACGCCGGCGAGACGTGCATCCGCTGCCACATGCCCAAGGGCTGGCTCGAAGGCCGCTCGGCGCCCGAAGATGCCACGGCCACGACGGCCGACGACCGCCAGGGCGTCCAGTGCAGCGTGTGCCATCGCCTCGTCGATCCCGTCGGCGGCGCCGGCTCTCCCGCCGAGGACGCAGCGATCCTGGGCGCGCTCACGCAGCCCGTGACGACGATCGGCAACGCGCAGATGGTCGTCGATCCGCAGCAGCGGCTGCGCGGCCCCTTCGACATCGTCGCCGACCTCGGCGGCAACCCGCATCCCAAGAGCACGCTGGTGTCGCCGTACCACGAGTCCTCGGAACTCTGCGGCACCTGCCACAACGTCAAGAACCCGCTCTTCACTCGCAACATGGGCGGCGAGTACGAGCTCAACACGTTCGATCTGGCCGGCGATCTCAGCCTGGCCTTCCCGGAGCAGTCGACCTACGACGAATGGCTCAACAGCCAGTACGCCACCACCGGCGTCTACGCGCCGCAGTTCGCGGGCGCCGGCGCGGGCGTCGAGGGCGACTACACCGTCTCGACCTGCCAGAGCTGCCACATGCCGCGCATTCCGGGCAAGGACGCCAGCACCGGCATCTTCCGGCAGAACATGCCCCTGCACAGCATGGTCGGCGCCAACACGTTCGTTCCGCGCATCATTCCGCTTCACCCGGCTTTCGGCGGCGAGGTGGACGCCGACATTCTCGAGCAGGGAGCGCAGGCCGCCGAAGAGATGCTGCGGCGGGCGGCGACGGTCTCGGCAACGATCGAGAACGGCAACCTGACGGTGCGCGTCACCAACGAGACCGGCCACAAGCTGCCGACGGGGTATCCCGAAGGGCGCCGCATGTGGCTGCAGGTGCGCGCATTCGACGCCGAGCGCAACGTCGTGCTGAGCTCGGGCCGATACTCCTTTGCCGATGCGACCATCGCCGGTTATGGCGCCCACCCGCTCGACGAGGACTACGATCCGCACCTTCAGGTCTGGGAAGCGCTGCACGGCATGAGCGAGGACGTGGCAGCAGCCGCGGGCCTCGATCCCGAAGCGGACTTCCACCTGATCCTCAACAACGTGCGCGAGAAGGACAACCGCATTCCGCCGCGCGGCTTCACCAACGCGGCCTACGCGGCGGTCGATGCGCATCCGATCGGCGACACCTTCGCCGATGGCCAGTACTGGGACGATGTCGTCTATCCCGTCGGACCCGACGCCGTCGCGGCCGAGGTGACGCTGTACTACCAGACCACCTCACGCGAATACGTCGAGTTCCTGCGCGACGAGAACATCACCAACGCTGCCGGGCCGATCCTTTTCGACCTGTGGGACCAGAACGGCCGGGCGGCGCCGGTGGAGATGGCCAGGGTCTTCGTCGAGACCGACGAGGCCGTCGTCGCCGCTTGCCGCAAGAACGTCGACAAGCTGCAGGCCAAGTACTTCAAGACGTATCTCGGCGCATGGTCGGCCTGCTACGCCACCGAGGCCGCCAGCCTCCCGTGCGACGAAGGCGCGGTCGAGGACAGCGTCGAGGCAGCCGCGGCCAGGGTGCAGGAGCGCCTCGGCGGCATTCGTGACAAGCGTTGCGCAGGAGCCAGCCTGACGCCGGCGAGCATCGGCCTGGGCAGTTACTGCCCGGCGCCCTGCTCCACCGTCGCGCTGTTCGACCTGAGCGACGTCGCCTCGTGCGCGATCTGCCTCTCCGAAGCGGTTGCCGATACCGCGCTGTCGTCGGCCTACGGCGTCGCGCCGCCGGAGGTGCCCGACAACGTCGACTTCGGGGCGCCGGCGCAGTGTCAGCGCAACCTGGCTGACGCGGCGACCCGACTGGCAGCGTCGTGGACACGAACGCTGACGCGATGCGAGGCGGGCAATGCCAACGGCACCAACGTGCCGCCGCTGGATTGCTCGTCCGATCCGACCGGGAAGATCGCGGCTGCGCAGGACAGTGCCGCCGCGCGCGTCGATCACTGCGAGTCGTTCACCAGCATCGAAGGATGCGCAGACGGCGCCGCCGACAACGCGGCCGCCTACCAGTGCATCGAGGACGCGCTCGGCGCGGTCGTGCCGGCGTTCGCGGAGGTAGCCTACCCATGAGCCGTGCAAGCAGCACCATTGCCCGAGCGGGAGTGGCCGTGCTCGCGCTCGCTTGTGGCGCGGGCGTCGCCCAGGCGCGGCCGACCTATTTCGACAACTTCAAGGCGCACTACGGGGTTGCCGAGGCGAGCAACCTCGACACGTGCGGCGTCTGCCACTTCCGCTTCACCGGATCGGGAGCGCGAAATTCCTTCGGCACCTCGGTGGAGCAGCAGCTGTATCTCGGCAAGTCGGTGGTGCAGTCGCTGACCGACGTCGAGAACGCCGACAGCGATGGCGACGGCTTCACCAACGCCCAGGAGATCATCGACTACATGACGTTGCCCGGTTTCAACTGCGACAACTTCATGCAGGCGGTGGGCGCACCCGCAGGCTATGACACGTACATCACGCCTCTGGTGGACAGCTGCCTGGAACCGCTGGACATCCGTGTCTCGCCCGACTCCGCCGTCCTCGTGGCGCTGGTAGGCAAGGTGAAGACGTTCGACATCGCCGTCTACAACAACGGCAGCGAGAACCCGCTGCAGATCAGCAGCTACGAGCTGGTCGCGGGCGCGCCGGCCAGCCTTTCGCTCAGCGGCCCGGCGGCGCCGCTGTCCATTCCGGTCGGTGGCAGCGAGATCATCCAGATCGTGTTCGCGCCGGCGTCGGCGGCCTTCTCGGATGCGACGCTGCGCATCTTCTCCGACGACCCCGATGAACCGACGCTGGATCTGCCGATCACGGCGATCTCGACGCCCGATGCCACGGCCGAAGGCGCGCTGCGCGCTCCGTGCTTCGAGACCATCGGCAAGGCGATGGCGCGCTACACGAAGGCGCACCTTCGCGAGTGGAACCGCTGCTACCTCGAGGAGCTGGCCGGTCGCGCGTGCGACACGGGCGCCCGCGAGCTGCGCCTGGCCAAGGCCGCCGAGAAGCTGGCCGCCGTCATTGGCGGCGCCAAGGACAAGACCTGCGCGGGCGCGGGCCTGACGCGCGCCAGCCTGGGCTTTCCCACGCAGTGCAGCGGCGGATGCAGCCAGATGAGCGTGAGCAGCATCTCCAACATCGGCCGGTGCCTGCAGTGCGTGCAGGACGAGGTCATGACCGAGTACCTGCGCGCCGGCATCGGCACCGGGCCGCCCGACCTTCCGCCCAACGTCATCGCGGGCGAGGACGCATTCGCCTGTCAGGAGCGCATCCTGCGCGATCTGCAGAAGGGCATGGCTCGCATCTATGCGTCGCTGAACGAGTGCGAGCTGGCTGCGGTGCTGGCCGATGCGGAGGAGGATCCCGATTGCCTGACGGCGCAGGCGGCGCAGATCGCCGAGCTGCGCGCGACGGTGGATGCGTCGGTCGACAAGTGCCTCGACACCACCGGTCTGCTCGGGTGCCGCTTCGAAGGCATGGATGCGGATCCGCTCTGTCTCGGCAACGCGGCCGAGGACCTGGCGAGCGAGCTCAGCCAGACGACCTTCGGCACATACGGCGAGGAATAGGCGCCGCGCGTTCAGCGCGGCACGGCAGTCATGAGCGGCGCGGGACGACGATGGTCGTTCCGTGCCGACAAAGCAGGTTCGGTGGCGGCGTACGTTTGCGGCGGCCACAAACAGACACGCCCCGGCTCTTTCGAGCCGAGGCGTGCTGTGTTCGGAGTTGCCTCGTCCTTAGGTCTTAGCTGAGCGCCGTGGCGACCTCGTCGAGCTTGGCCGACAGGTTGGTGCCAACGGAGGTCATGGCCGTGATGGCCGCGATCGAGATCAGAGCGGCAAGCAGGCCGTACTCAATCGCCGTCGCGCCAGTCTCGTCCTTCATGAATGCAACAAAACGTCCCATTTTTTTGTGTCCTTCTTTGTTTAGTGAAGCCGCGGAAGTCGTTCGTCCCTACGCTCCAGCTCGCTCCCGGACCCTATAAAGCAATCGCGGTGCCAACTGCGGCGGGCGTGGTAAGTCCCTGAAATTCCACGGCAGTCATTGCGGGCTGCCGGCCGGGCGCCGGTACAGGCATGAACGCGTGCGGGAAAGACGCTGCAGTTGGTGCGACAACCGTCCCGCACAAACGCGGGCTCGATCACGCATAGGTCTGAAGTGTGCGGCCATTCCGGCAGCGCTGACGGCGCCTGCATCGCACATGCTGGCGGTAAGGACGCCGCGGTGGCCGGCGCCCGTCGTTCGCGCCGGCATCTCCACGCATCGGCGAAACACCGGGGCCTGAAAACGACTTCGCCCCGGGCCGTTGCCGGCGCCGGGGCGAATGATCCGAGGCTGCAGGACAGCTCGGATCAGCTGAGGGTCGTTGCCGCCTCGTCGAGCTTTGCAGCCAGATTGGTTCCGACGCTGCTCATGGCCGTGATGGCCACTACGGAGATCAGAGCCGCCAGCAGGCCGTACTCGATCGCCGTCGCGCCGGACTCGTCGTTCCAGAATGCAATCCAATCTTTCATCTTTCTCCGGTCCTTCTTTGTTGATTGAAGCGACGAGGCGGCGCAGTGCCCGCCCCGGAACCTCGCGCCAACGAAAGCAAACCGAATGCCAGCAGGAACGGGGTCAGGTCTTCCGATCGAGCACTTCGACGCAGTGCGGAAAATGCTCCTGAGCAAGACTGACCCCGTGCCGTCGTGCCGTCAGTTGGTGTTGCGGATGAGGAAGGCCAGCAGCGGGTCGTAGACCTGGTTGTGCGACGGGTCGTCTTCGGCCGAGACGACGTCGATGTGCGCGTAGCCCTCGCTGACATAGGCCTCGAAGCCGCCCGCGACGCCGCCGTAGATCGTGTCGATCGCATCGGTCATGACGACGCGCGGGCCGCCGCTGCAGCTGGCCGCCGTGCATGGCGCGATGCTGAGCGCGAACGGCTCCCACGCCGCCATCGTCGGCGAGATGCCATTGCTGCCGCCGAAGGCGATGACCGGAATGTCGATGTCCGCGCCTTCGGTCAGGTTCTCGATGTCGGGCCGGCCGCGGCCGACCGACAGTGCCGAGGAATCCAGGCCGCCGGTAAAGCCGCCGGTGCCGACGATCAGCTCGGCCGTGACGCCGAGGCCCGAGGACGCGAAGTACCAGTCACCGATGTTGCGGTCGCCGGTGCGCACCATCGTCAGCACGCTCTCCATGCGCGAGATCTCCTTCTCCTGTCCGTTGACGTCGAAGGTGCTGCCCGGCGCGCCGTTGTCCGGCACCGCCAGAGGCGGCATCGGCCAGTCGATGCCCTTCCAGTAGCGGTACGGGTCGGTCGTGGAGGCGGCGGCGAGCAGGAACGTGCCGAAGTTGAGGTTCGGCCCGTTGTCCGAAAAGCCCATCGACGACATGAACGAGACCTCGGGCGAGTAATCGTCGTCGAGGAAGAAGCCCACGGTGGCCTCGGCGCTGCCGGCCGGCAGCAGGTCGAGCAGCGCAAGACCGGGCACCAGTTCGACGGCGGAGCCCGAGCCGTAGTCCACCTGCGCGATCGAGAGCGAATCGGGATGGCGCCGACCCTGCAGGCTGACGGCGTCGCCGACGGCGTGAATCTGCGGTGAGATGACGCCGCCGGCGAAAGCATCCACCGGCGGAACGCACTTGTTGGTCAACGCGCCCGCGGCAAGCGGCAGCGCGGCGCAGTCGGAATCGCCGTTAGGACAAGGCGTGCCGTCGTAGCAGCTGGCCGCGCCGGTGCGGATCGCGTGATAGAGGCCGCCGTCGGCCTTGGCGATGACGAAGTCGAGCGCGTCGTCGCTAGGCGGCCCGAGCGGCAGCGAGTCGCCATTGCCCTCGAACAGCACCAGGCCGTCGACCTTCTCGTATCCCGGTACCACCGGCACCCCCGGATCGAGGTCGGTGGCCGCGTAGCGCGCGCTGAACAGCGTTCCCAGCGAGTGGCCGCCGAGGAAGACGTTGGGACTGCTCGGCAGCGCGCGCGCCGCATCGATGACGGCATCGATGTCGTGGATGAACATGTTGTAGGTGAAGTTGGCGATGAAGGGGATGTCCTGCCCCTCATGGAACACCGCGCGGCGGCTGAGACGGTCATCGAGCGTCAGCCCGAGCTCCTGGCCGAAGTACCAGTCCAGCGCGAGCTGCGGATCGTCCTCGAGCTCGGCGAAATGCGCGCCCGCATCGTCTTCGAGCTGGTCGGTGCGGCGATCGAACGCCCACACCTCGAGCACGATGTTCCCGTCGGCCGCGGCCTTGGCCACCATCTTTTCCGCGACGATCTTCAGCGAATGCGCTCCGCCGGCGAAGCCTGGAACGAGCACCAGGACAGCATCCGGATCGCCCGCGCCCGGCGCGAAGTAGCGCACGTAGGACGCATTGTTGAGGTTGAAGATCGTGCTGCCGAACTGGCGGTACAGCGAGCCGCCGACCTCCACCGCGTTGGCCGGCGTGCCGTCGGGAGTGTGAGCGGGATCGGCCGAGCTCGGGATGCTGACCGACTGCGAGTCGGTCGGCCCGATCTGACACGTATTCGTGCAGGTGTCCTCGTTGACGCGGTTGCCGTCGTCGCAGGCTTCGCCGGCATCGACGACGTTGTTGCCGCACTCGGGCGTGCAGAAGTCCGCGATGTTGAACAGCGACCACGGCGACTCGTTGCCGAGCTGGCAGGTGCGCGGCGCGATCTCGTCGATGGCGTAGAACATCGCCTGCTCGGCCGCGTCCTGAGCGCAGGTGATCGCGCCGCCGATGGTCAGCGAGCCCCCGCAGTGCGCGCCAAAACCGAGCCCGCCCAGCATCTGCTCGACCGTGACCCCCTCGCAGTAGCCGGCGGCCTTGGTCAGCGACGCGGAGCCGATGGCTGCCGAGACTTTGCCATGAGCTTTGGGGCATGCCTTGGAGCTGTCGTCGTTGACGTAGCAGGAAGGCGGCTGCGGGAGCTGCGTGATGACGCGGTCGCCGGTCAGGCGGCACTCGAACAGGCTGCCGAGGCACGGCGCCATGTCCTTGGGCAGCTTCCCGAAGGGCTTGAACATCGTCTTGGCCAGCCCGCGCTGGCACGCCGCCAGCGCCGCCGGATCCCCGCTGGTGGCCGGGGAATCGGGACGGACGCTCAGGCAGGAGGTGGCCTGCGGATGCGTGCCGGTCAGGCCGGCGCGGTCCATCAGCTCGAACATGCGCGGAGAGAGGTCCTCGGCGAAGTCGGCCGCGCGGCAGCGCAGACGCGACATCACGCAGGCGATCGCCTGAGCGCGGTTGGTGATGGCGCCGCAGGAGTCCAGCAGGCGGCGAAAGCCGAGGCCGACGCTGGTGGAATAGTCATAGGGGCGAACCTGCTGGCACGAGCCGGCGATCTTCTCGCCCACGGCCGCCTCTCCCTCATCGAGCTTGTCGAGCGTGTTGCTGCAGTAGGCGACGGCCGGCCCGCTGCATGCCTCGAAGCTGCCTCCCGACAGCTCCTCCTCCAGAGCGCATGCGAGCAGCTTGTCGGAGCATTTCAGCAGCGAGTCGATGCGCTTCTTCAGAAGCGTCGCCGAGTTCTTCAGGAAGGCTTCCTGGCAGTCGACGTAGACGCTGCGGGCTCGCACCTGTGCATGCGCCGCCGGAGTGCAGACGAACAGAAAGGCCGCCGTGGCAAGCCACGCGGCCGTACGATGAATCCTCATGTGGGGTCCCTCCCTCCGAGCGCCAATGTTTCGCGCCGCCGCAGGGCTGTCAACGAAGTTCCGGGCATGCGACGCAAGGAAACGCTGCTCCGAACATCCAGGAGATACGCGCGCGTCTGGCTGACGTGCGCGCATCGCTGGCGGCGGCGCGGGCGCGGCCAGCGCGCGGGCGTCGTCGTCGCGGTGCTTGACAGAGCCGGATGAGGAGGGCCTACGCTAGTGCATCCACAGATTCACAGGCGTGGTCGCAGTCTGCGCCGGAGGCACGTCATGGCCCGCACGCACCGTAATCTTGGCCGCTTCTCGCTGGTTCTCGCCCTTGTCTCCTGCGTCGGCCTGTCGGCATTCGCGGTCGCCCAGGACGAGCCGCCGGTGCCGCGACGAAAGCTCCTGCGCGCCGAGGTCGCCAAGTTGCGCGGCGAGGTCGCGCGTCTGGCCAGCCAGCTCGACTATCTGCAGCGTAGCGAGCGGGGCGACGAGGACGGCGACGCCGGGCCCGAGCCGGGCATGCCGCCGAGCCCGGGCGGCTATCCCGTCTACGGCCTGTGCTCCGACCCGTGTTCCTACGATTCGGATGAGGACGGTCTCGGCGACTGCGAAGACCCCTGCCCCTGCGACCCGAACACCGCCGACGACGACAACGACGGCTATCCCGATTGCTACGATCCGTGCCCCGGCGAGACCGACAACGCATGCGCCGACCCATGCAAGCAGGACTCGGACGGCGATCAGGTCGGTGACTGCGAGGACCCGTGCCCCTACGATGCCAACAATGCCGATGACGACGGCGACGGCTGGGCCGACTGCTACGACCCGTGCACCGGCGACGCAGAAAATCACTGCATCGATCCGTGCCACTACGACTCCGACGGCGACGGCACCACCGACTGCGAAGACCCTTGCCCGTACGATCCCGCTGAATCCAAGGACAGCGACGAGGACGGCACGGCCGATTGTCAGGACCCCTGCCCCGATGACATCAGCAACGCCTGCAGCGACCCGTGCCAGACCGATCAGGACGGCGACGGCACCGACGACTGCTGGGATCCGTGCCCGTGGTATCCGACGGGTCCCGCAGGCGGTGAGAACGGCGGAGGCGGCACCACGGACGATTGGTGCTGGCCGTCGCCCATGGCGCTGCGCGCGCGCTGACCGGAACGATCGGCGCGGTACTAGCCACCTTGACGTTCCAAGATTGAATCCGGCAGCGGGCCGGGAACCGCCGCGATCGCCGCGGCGGGCGTCGTCGCGGCGGCCGTAGCGCAGGCGGACTCGCCGCGGCCCGATCCTGCGATGCGCGGCGGCCATTGCCGACGCGTCCGCCCGATGGCGGACGGAACTCCAGTACAGCCGGCCTATAGGCGGGGTGCGGCCGATGGGCAACGCCGACCTGCCGGTCGGCACGCCGCGGGTGTTGACACACGGCGGACATGCGGGCAAATCCACATGGGGGGCAACCGCGTGACTGGCGCAAAAACGACGTTATTCGGGAGAGGTTTCGTGACCAAACCAGGCAAATCGTGGCTGGCGGCGGCGGCATGGGTCGCTGTCGTCTTGTGTGCGCGACCGAGCACGGGCGAAGCGCAAGAATACGATCATCTCGAGTGCTACCGAACGCGGGAGCTCCGGCGTGGAGCTTGGTCGGCAAATGCTCACCTTCTCGACGTTCTGTCGCTCACGCCCGATCCGCGGTTCGCGGGAAACTTCTCCGATCACTCAGGCTGCCGGATCAAGGGCACACAGCCCACGGAAATCTGCACGCCAGTCGTCAAGTCCCCGAGCGAAGCGCCCGCCGGACCGAACCTGACCAACCGTCTCGCGTGCTATGCGATGGTGTGTCCGGCTCCATCCGGACATCAAGACATCACACTGACCAACCAGTTCGGCTCGGGCACGGCCACGCTGCGGCAAGCAGCAACCCGTCGAAAGAAGACGGTCCGATCGCTGTGCGTCCCGATTGAAGGGGCACTGCGATGAACGGCGCGAGATTGGAAATGGACGACTTCACTCGCTGCCGAATCTCGCGAGGCAGGATTCGGCCGCTGGTCCGCGTCGCTGCGGTTCTGGTTGTCGCGGCTGCCGCGTTTCCCGCCACCGCCATCGCCCAGCCTTACGATCACCTTGAATGTTACCGGCTGCGCGCGCGAGGCGACCAATGGACGGTGAATACCGGCCATGCCTCGGAGACTCTTACGCTGACGCCATCGGATATACCGCCGTTCGCGGTCGATGAAGGCTGCCGCCTGCTGCCGGTGCGCAATCCGCGTCCACGCCAGCTTTGCGTGCCGGTCGACAAGGCGCCGAGGCAGGCGCCGGCCGGGCAGGCCCTGTCCAACCTCTATGCCTGCTACTTCCTCGAATGCACGGAGAACGACGATCTCGATCTCAGTGTGACCACGCAGTTCGGCGCGGGCGCAATCGGGATTCGGCGTGACACCGAATATCGCAAGCTCTGCGTCCCAACGCAGCTGGGATCGTTCGCGACGACAACGACGAGCACGACGCTTTCGAGCACGACCACGGCACCGCCGTCCACGACAACGACCACGGCCCCGCCGACCACGACGACGACGACCACGACGACGACGACGACCACAACGACATCGGTGACGACGACGACCACGACGACGTCGACCACGACGACGACGCTGCCGGCGACCACGACGACCATCATCGTGACGACGACCGTGGAAACAGGCACCACGATCAAGGCCCCTACGACTTCGGTGACCAGCACGACGAGCGCCGAGTGCATCCCGTTTCCATGCAGGAACGGAGGTACGTTCGTGCACGACCTGTGCGTGTGTGAGTGCCCGCCAAAGATTTCGGGCAATGCGTGCGAGAACTACAACTGCAGCGCTGGTCACCAGGACGAAGGTTACTGTATCGGCGTAACGCGTGAGCAGTGTCAGGACGAAGCCGTCGCGGGGCAGTGTCCGCAAAAATGTCTCTGCTGAACGCGCTGACGCCTCGTGTGCCGGACCGTTTTGGTCGGCGGGCACCCGAGACGAGATCGACGGCAGTCCTTCAAGCATCCGCTCCGGGCTTGCGGCTGCTCCGTTCTGTAGCGGCGGACGTCGTCACGGAAGCTGCGGAATACGGAGTGGAAAGCGAGTGGCGATGGGTGGACTCGAACCACCGACCTAGGGATTATGAGGCCCTCGCTCTAACCGCCTGAGCTACATCGCCACAAAGCCGCGTTTTCTCGCCACCGCGGCGCTGGATGTCAAACGTTTCCGCGCGAGTGCGGCGTCGCGTGCCGCCGCCCTTGCGCATTGGCTGCCTGCCGTCGCGCGCGCAGGAACGAATGCCTGCCCGCGACGCCCGGCCCGCAGCATCGATATGGCTCCCCGCCACGATGTGGACCGTTTGATTCAGGACCCGACGCCGTTCTTCCCTGCCAGCATCTGCGCCAGCCGCTCGCGGTCGCCGAGAATCTCGAGCGCCGCATGGTAAGGGTCCTGCTCGCCCGCGGACACGCGCGCGAGCGTCGTTTGCACCGCTTCGTTCGCGGCGCCGCTGCGCAGCCGTCGCATCACTTCCTCTTCGCAGATCTCGAAGACCTCGGCGCGCAGCCGCCGCGCAACGACGTCGCGCTGCGGATGCTCCTTGCGAAACTCTCGGTGCGTCATCGCCGCGTCGAGCACGGCCTCGGTTCCTTCGCCCGCCGACGCCTTGGTCAGCAGCACCGGCACTTTCCATGCGTTCGAATCGTCCGCGCTCTTCAGCGCCAGCATCATCTCGAGCTCGGTGCGCATCCGCGTGGCGCCTTCGCGGTCGGCCTTGTTCACCACGAAGACGTCGGCGATCTCGAGCAGGCCGGCTTTCATCACCTGCACCGTGTCCCCGGCCTCGGGCACCAGGATCACGACGACGGTATCGGCGACTTCCATGATGTCGAGCTCGGTCTGGCCCACGCCAACGGTCTCGATGATGACGACATCCTTGCCCGAAGCGTCCATCAGCCGAGCCACGTCGCGTCCCGAGCGCGTCAGGCCGCCGTGGCTGCCGCGCGTGGAAAGGCTGCGAATGAAGACGCCTTCGTCGAGGAAATGGCGCTGCATGCGAATGCGGTCGCCGAGCACCGAACCGCCGGAGAACGGACTGGAAGGATCGATGGCCACGACGCCGACGGTCAGCCCTCGCTCGCGGCAGTGGCCGATGATCGCGCTCGTCATGGTGGACTTGCCGGCGCCGGGCGGGCCGGTCAGGCCGATCGTGAAGGCATGACCGCAGTGCTTGTAGATGCGCGACATCACCTCGGCGGTGTGCGCGGCGCGGTTCTCGACCAGCGTGATGAGGCGGGCCAGTGCCACGCGGTCGCCGGCGAGCGTGGCTTCGGCGAGCGCGTGTGGATCGCGGTTGCGCGTGGACATCGATGACCTTCGTCAATCCCGAATCGCTGAGTACCTATGCGCGGCAGTCCGCTTGGCGCTGGCGCATGCGACGGATCGTGTGCGCGGTCAGCCGCTCGGAGGCTTGGTCGCAGGGCACGGTGGCGCCTGTGGTGGCCGAGATCGTGGTGACGCGCTCGCCGCCGACGCCGCAGGTGACGATACAGTCGAAGACCGAAGCATCCAAACCGACGTTGAGCGCCACGCCGTGGTAGCTGACGCCGCGCGCGATGCGCAATCCTATGGACGCGATCTTGCCGCCGCCCGTCCAGATCCCTGCCGTTCCGGGATGACGCTCGCCGACGATGCCGTAGTCGCGGAGCGTGTCGAGCAGCGCGCCTTCGAGCAGGCAGACCCAGTCCTTGACGCCGACCCCGAGCTCCTCGATCGATACGATCGGATACATCACGACCTGGCCCGGGCCGTGGTAGGTGGCCCGCCCTCCCCGATCGCTGCGCGCAATGGTGATGCCGCGGCGGTGAAGCTCGGAGGGATCGGCCAACACGTCGGTGGCGGGCGCGTGACGGCCGAGCGTGATCGTCGGCGGATGCTCGACGACGACCAGCGTGTCCGGAACCTGTCCGCGCAGGCGGCGCTCGTGAAGCTCGAGCTGGCGAGCCAGGGCCGCTGCGTACTCGAGGCGCCCCCAATGCTCCACGCGAGGATCGGCCACGATGTTGGGATGGGCGACCTCGGACCGCATCGGCCGACCATAGCCAGCCGGTCCCCGGGCCTCAACTTGCAAGGAACACGCTCCTGGCCCCATTTCCGGACATGGCGCGGGCCCACTCCAATCTGATGCTGATCGTCGGCGCCTCGCTGCTGGCGCTGGGTATCGGCAACACGCTGCTGGGCCTTTCCAAGCTGCCCGAGTACCGCGCCAAGAAGCACGCCGCCGTGGCCATCGCCGGCGACAGCGCGCGACGCATGACGCAGGGAACGGCGGCCATCCTCGATCCGGCAACCGATGCGCAACTGCTCTTCGACAGCGCCTTTACCAAGTACGAGTACTACCGCGTCGTCCTTCGCGGCGGCATCTGGCTGACTGCGCTCGGGCTGATCCTGATCGGCGGCGTGACCGTCCGGCGAATCTTTGTGCGCACTGGTGCCGTACAAAGTTGACCACAGGAACGCGCAGCCTGTATCCTCCTCACGTTGGGTCGCCGGAGCGCCTGCTCATGCAGCAGGGTGGCGGGCGGCGGAGGTGTGGATGCGGCGAGGCTCTGGCCGGCTCGGCTCGGCAATACAATTCGTGTGCGCACAAGCGGGCGGCGGCCATCGCCTCTGCGGTCGCCGGGGTGCGCCGTGAAGCCGCGGCGCCGCTTCGAGTCCCGCTACGCCGATCTCGCCTATGCCCTGGATCGCGCGCTGACCGACTCACCGACGGCGCATGACTTCGGCCGCGCGGCCATCGACGTGCTGCGCCTGGCGCTGCGCCCGTCCTACGCCGGCCTGGTCTATCGCATGGAATCGGGCGATTTCCGCTGCGGCGATCTGGCCGTCAGCACCGATCTGCACGCTCTGCAGCAGGCGCTGTCGCGCGCGCCGCTCTCCTTCATCGCGAGGCCCCGAGCGCTGGTTCGCAGCGACGTCGGCGGCGCCGGCCTGGCCGACGTTGCCCTGGCCATGACGGCCGCAGCCTTCGAGGTGTGCTTCCCGCTGACGCTCGGCGCCGAGGTGCGTGGGGTGCTGGCCCTGGGGCCGCGCCAGGACCGCAGCCCGTATGCCGAGGAGGACCTCGAGCTGTGCTCGCGCATCGGCGCGCGCATTGCCGCCGTGGCCGGGCAGCAGAGCCTGCAGTCGGAAGTGGAAAAGCTGCGCAGCCTGGCCACGCGCCAGGAGCGCCTGGCGGCGGTCGGGGAGATGGCCGCGGGCCTGGCGCACGAGATCCGCAATCCCCTCGTTTCCATCCGCACCTTCACGCAGCTTCTTCCGGAGCGGTACGGAGACGAGGAATTCCGCTCAGGGTTTCTCGATCTGACGCTGGCCGAGATCGACCGCATCACCGCGCTGGTGGGCGAGCTGCTGAGCTTCGCGCGCCCGGCCGCCGGCGGCGACGCCGCCGAGGCCGTCGATATCGCCGAGTGCCTGGAGCGGACGTGCGCACTCCTGCGCAACCAGGCGCGCAGCGCCGGCGTCGCGCTCGATCTGGAACTCGAAGTCGGCCTGGGAGCCGCAGCCATCGAAGAGGACCGGCTGCGCCAGATCGTGCTGAACCTGATCGTCAATGCGATCCAGGCGTGCAACGGACGCGGGCGCGTGGTCGTCAGCGCCGGCCGCAGCGATCGCGCGCCGCACCTGACCTGCATCCGGGTGCGGGACGACGGGCCGGGAATGGCCGCCGAGGTTGCGGCGCGGGTCTTCGAGCCCTTCTTCACCACTCGCAGCGAAGGCACCGGGCTGGGCCTGGCGCTGGTCAAGCGCATCGTCGAAGACCACGGCGGACGCATCGGCGTCTCCACCACGCCCGGCGCCGGCGCGTGCTTCAGCGTCGAGCTCCCTATTGCGGCGGCCGTCGACACTGTGATCGGCGGCGTTGGGATCCATGGCTAGGATCGCGCTCGTAGAGGCGGGTGCCGGGACGGCTACGGCCGTGGAGGCCGTAGCCGCCGGTCACGAGCTCGTTGCGTGCTCGTTGTCTGCCGTTCCCGACGGCGTCGATCTGGCCATCGTCGACTACAACAGCACCGGGCCCGTCGATCGCGGCGCGCTGGCCGGCCTGGAGGGGCGCGTTCCGGTCCTGCTGCTGGTCGACAGGCGCATGTACGTCGCCGAAGGGCTCTACGACGCCGCCGCCGTGGCCGTGCTGCGCAAACCCTTCGATCTCTTCGAGCTGCGCCTGAAGATGCGCGGCCTTCTGATCAGCGCCATCGAAAGCGCCGAGCCGAGCCCGATTCCTCCTCCCCCCGGACCGCGACGAAGCACCGACAGCGTTCCGACGCTGGACTGGCTGACGCCGCCGCTGCTGCCGGCGGCTGCCGCGGCCACGATGGCGGCAGCACGCCGCATGGCGACGTCGCTGTGGATCGTGGGCGAGATGGGCAGCGGCCGCGAGCAGGTCGCCATTGCGTTCGCGCGCCGCCATCAGCCGGCGCTCGAGCTCGTCACCTGGTTTGCCGGGCAGTCGCTCGAGGAAGCGCTGGCCGGTTGTCGCGCCGCGAGCGCCGCGCTTTTCGTGCCCGACGTCGAGACGCGCGCGCTGTCCGAGCAGAAGCGTCTGGAGACGTATCTGGCGCGCAACCCCGACCGCTGCGTCATCGCCACCTCCGCCGACGATCCGGCCGAGGCCGTGGTGGGCGGCGCGATGTCGCGGCGCCTGTATCATCTGCTGGCGCGAGTCTGCGTGCGGCTCCCGGCATTGCGCGAGCGACGCGCAGACATCGCACCGCTGGCCGCCGCCATGGCCTCGGCCACCGCGGGCAAGGCCTTCGCCGGCATGCGCGTGCGCCTGGCACCGTCGGCCGTGGAGCGCCTGGAGCTGTATCCGTGGCCTGGCAACGTCAGCGAGCTCGAAGGCGTCATCGCACGCAGCGTCCTCGCTCGCGCCGCCACCGCCGGCGAGGGCGTGTGCATGATCGAGGCGGGGGATCTCGTCTTCTCGCCTGCCCTGTCGCCGGCCGAGCTGCCGGCTTCGGTGCCGGTGCCGCGCGCCGGCGTGGTGGTGGCGCTGCCGACGGCCGCACGAAAACAGGAAGACGCGAGCGAGACGGTCGCGGCTTCGCAGGGCAACGCCGCAGCCGCGGCGGCGACGGCCATCGAGCCGGTGCTGGCGGGCCTCGCCCACGACCTGCGCAATCCGATGGCCACTCTCAAGACGTTCGCATCGCTGGCGGCGGCCGGCGCGGTGGCCGGCGGCGGTGAGGACGCCGAGCTGGCGCGGCTGGCTGCGCAGGCGTGCACCCGCATCGACGATCATCTCGACCTGCTGCAGCGCTACTCCGATCTGCCCGACGGCAATCCTGCGGCAGTCGATCTGATTGCGGTCATGTCGGAGGCGATCCAGAGCGCCGGCATCGACGTGGAAGTGGGAGCGCGGCGCGCATTGTGGGCTCGCGTCGATCCGCATCACGCGCGCTTCATGGCCGAGGCGATGCTCGAGGAAGCGCGCGCGCGAATCGCCGCCGGCGAGCAGGCGTGGCTGGATACGACGCCCGGCGCGGCGCTGGAGCTGCGCGTGCCGCTGGGGACGGCGGCGGTGGAGAAGCTCGGCAAGTGGGTTCGCGGCCAGGCGCTGCCATGGCGTCTGGCGCTGGCGCGCGAGGTCGCGCGGCGAAGCGGTGGAGATGTGGATGTCAGCGCGAGCGGCGAGGAGCTGCGCGTGGTGTGGAAGGCGGTAGAGGCGGAGGAGCAGAGACATGGCGACCAAGCCGGTAGTGCTGATCGTCGACGACGAAGCCGGAGTTCGTGAGTCGGTAAGAATGGTCCTGAAGGATGCCTACGAGCCCGTGGCCGTGGCATCCGGCGAAGCGGCGCTCGAATTTCTCGGCGGCCGCTCCTGCGACCTGATCTTCCTGGACGTGCTGATGCCGGGCATCGATGGCCTGGAGACGCTCGAGCGCATCCGCGCCAGGGACACGCGCGTGGCGGTGGTGATGCTGACGGCGACCAAGACCGTCAAGACGGCCGTCACGGCGATGAAGCTCGGCGCCTTCGACTATCTGACCAAGCCCTTCGACATCGAGGAACTGCGCCTGGTGGCCGAGCGCGCCACCGAGAACGCGCGGCTGAAGCAGGAAGTCGAGGTGCTGCGCGAGGCGGTCGGCCAGCGCTACAGCTTCTCCAACATCGTCGGGCAGTCCGAGCCCATGCAGAAGGTGTTCAAGACCGTGGCGGCAGTGGCGCCGATGAAATCGACGGTGCTGATCACGGGCGAGTCGGGCACCGGCAAGGAGCTGATCGCTCGCGCCCTGCACTATCACAGCCCGCGCGCCAGCCGGCCGCTGGTGACGCTGAACTGCGCGGCGATTCCCGACAACCTCCTGGAGAGCGAGCTGTTCGGTCACGAGCGCGGCTCCTTCACCGACGCCGTCGACAAGAAGGTCGGACAGTTCGAGCTGGCGCATACCGGCACGATCTTCCTCGACGAGATCGGGGAGATGAGCGCGGGGCTGCAGGCCAAGCTGCTGCGCGTGCTGGAGGAGGGCGAGATCCAGCGCGTGGGTGCGCCGCGGCCGATGAAGGTGGACGTGCGCGTGGTCGCCGCGACCAACCGCAACCTCATCGAGAACATTGCCGCCGGCCGCTTCCGCAAGGACCTCTACTTCCGGCTCAACGTGGTGACGGTGGAGCTGCCGCCGCTGCGGGCGCGGCGCGACGACATCCCGCACCTGATCGCCTACTTCCTGACGCGCAAGAGCCGGGAGCTCGGCATTCCCCGCAAGGAGCTCGCGGCCGCCACCGCCGATCGCATGCTGCAGCATTCCTGGCCCGGCAACGTCCGGGAGCTCGAAAACGTCATCGAGCGCATGCTCGTGCTCAGCGGCGACTCCCCGGTGCTGACCACCGAGCACCTGCCGAGCGACATGGGCATGGAGCTGACCGGCGACGGCAATCGCGACACCGCCCTGCAGGTGCTCTCCGGACTGAAGACGCTCTCCGACGCCGTCGACGAATTCGAGCGGGAGATCATCGCGCAGGCGCTGTCGCAGACGTTCTACAACCAGACGCGCGCGGCCGAGCTCCTCGGCACGACCCGGCGCATCCTGAAGTACCGCATGGACAAGCTCGGCCTGGACTGTCCGGATTCGGCCCCGCCTGCTGCGCGGATCGGCGCCTGACGAGCGACCGGCGGGCGCAGGTGCCGCGCTCCGCACACATGCTCGGCGACGTCGGCGCCGGGGACTACGGCAACGACGCTGCTTTTGGTCTCGATTCGGCGCGTCGATGCACGCCGCAGTCTATTTTGACAACCGGAGGGGGGCTACGTAGAAGCGAAAGCGTGAATCCGGGCGCGGCGATCTTCACCATCGGACATGGCTAATCCAGCCGACATCGCGCTCGAGAAGGCCGCCCGCGGCGAGCCGCTCGACGACGACGATGCCTATGCTCTCCTGCAACTCCCGCCGCATGATCTCGCCTCGCTGTGCGAGATCGCCGGCGCGATGCGCGACGCCTTCCACGGACGCACGCTGACCTATTCGCCGAAGGTCTTCCTGCCCGTCACCAATCTCTGCCGCGACCGCTGCACCTACTGCACGTTCCGCCGCGACCCGGGCGATCCGGGCGAATGGACGATGACGCCGCAGGAGATCGCGGACTGGTCGCAGCGCGGCCGCGCGCTCGGTTGCATCGAGGCTCTGATGTGTCTCGGTGACAAGCCCGAGATCGCCTTTCGCGGCTTCAAGAGCTTTCTTGCCGACCACGGCGCGCGCACCACGGCCGAATACGTCGCGATCGCCTGCCGCATCTCGCTTGCCGCAGGGCTGCTGCCGCACACCAACGCCGGCCTGCTCTCGAAGAGCGAGATGGAGATGCTGCGCCCCCTCAACGTCAGCATGGGACTGATGCTCGAGAACATCAGCCCGCGACTGCGCTGGCGCGGCATGCCGCACTTCCACGCGCCCGACAAGGATCCGGCGCCGCGCATCAGGATGATTGCCGAGGCCGGCCAGCTCCGCATCGCGTTCACCTCGGGCATCCTCGTCGGAATCGGCGAGACCGAAGCCGAGCGCGTCGCCTCGCTCCTGGCGCTGCGGCGCGTGCACGAGCAGTACGGGCACATCCAGGAGATCATCGTCCAGAACTTCCGCGCCAAGGAAGCGACGAAGATGGAGGGCGCTCCCGAGATCAGCGACGAGGAGATGGTGCGCACGGTCGCCATCGCGCGTCTGGTGCTCGGGCGGCAGATGAACCTGCAGGCGCCGCCGAACCTGTCCCCCGGCAATCTGCATCATTTGATCCGCGCCGGGATCAACGACTGGGGCGGCATCTCGCCGCTGACGATCGACTACGTCAATCCGGAGGCCGCCTGGCCGGCCGTCGCGCGCCTGGCAGCCGTCTGCCGCGACGAGGGCTACGCGCTGGCGGCGCGTCTGCCGGTCTACCGCGAGTACATCGACGACCGCTTCATCGACCCGGCCCTGGTGCCGTTCATCGATGCATTCCGCAACCGTGCGACGCAGGATCAAGGAGCTTGTCATGAGCTATGAGACCGAAGAGTTCGCCGACCGCGTCGACCACCTGCTGTTCGACGACCGTCCCCTGGAGCGGCGCATTTCCAGCGTCGACGGCTACACCGCCGGAATCCTGGCGCGCGCGCTCGAAGGCACCCGTCCGACCGTCGAGGAAGGCGCGCACCTGCTCACGCTGCGCGGCAATGAGCTGTCGGCCCTGGTGGCCGCCGCCGACCGCATCCGCGCCGAGGACGTCGGCGACGTGGTCACCTACGTCGTCAACCGCAACGTCAACTGGACCAACATCTGCTTCGTGGGCTGCAAGTTCTGCGCGTTCGCGCACCTGAAGGGCGACGCCCTGGCCTACGACCGTCCCATCGAGACGGTGCTGGCGCGCATCCGCGAAGGCGTCGAGCGCGGCGCCACCGAAATCTGCATGCAGGGCGGCATCAACCCCGAGATGCCGGCCGACGGCTACTTCCAGCTCCTGCGCGCCATCCGCGCCGAGTTCCCGAGCCTGCACATCCACGCCTACTCGCCGATGGAGATCTACTACGGCGCGCGCCGCGCCGGCATGGACTATCCCGAGTTCATCCGCGAGCTGGTTGCCAGCGGCCTCGATACCATTCCCGGCACCGCCGCCGAGATCCTCGACGACGACGTGCGCGAGATCCTCAGCCACAAGAAGCTGGACGTGGCCACGTGGGTTCGCATCATCACGACGGCACACGAGCTTGGCGTGCCGACGACGTCGACGGTGATGTACGGGCACCTGGAGACGCCCATGCACATTGCGCGGCACGTCGACCTGCTGCGCAGCATCCAACAGCGCACCGGCGGCTTCACCGAGTTCGTGCCGCTGCGTTTCATCTGGCAGGAGACGCGCCTGTACTCGGAGGGCCTGGTCAAGCCGATCCCGCAGGGACAGCTCGACCTGGCCGTGTATGCCACCAGCCGCCTGATGCTGCGCGGCCTGATCGACAACCTGCAGACCTCCTGGGTCAAACTCGGCCACGAGCTGTCCACGCTGTCGCTCGCGGCCGGCTGCAACGACGTCGGCGGCACGCTGATGGAGGAGAGCATCTCGCGCGAAGCCGGCGCCGATGCCGGCGAGTACACCTCGGTCGAAGAGCTGCAGGCGATGATCCGCCGCATGGGCCGCATCCCGCGCCAGCGCAACACGGTTTACGGCCTGATCGACGAGCCCGCTGCCGGCGCCGAGGCCGCGCCGTCCTACGCCGCATGGTCCTGAGCCGGGCCAGCAGTACGGCTACAGCGACGAACGCATCTTGATCACCCTGATCGCAGGCGGAGTCGGCGCCGCGCGTCTGCTGCGCGGCCTGGCGCGCGTCGTGCCGCACGAGCGGCTGACGGTCGTCGTCAACACCGGCGACGACGATACGTTCTACGGCCTGCACGTTTCGCCCGACATCGACACCATCATCTACACGATGGCCGGGCTCGCCCCGATCGATCGCGGCTGGGGCATCGAGAACGACACCTCGCGCGTGCGGGAAGCGCTCGAGCGCCTCGCCGGCCCCGGCTGGTTCGCCCTCGGCGATCGCGACATGGCCACGCACATCTATCGGACCTGGCGGCTGTCGGCCGGCGCGACGCTGAGCGAGGTGACGCGCGAGATCGCCACGGCACATGGCGTGGGCCTGCGCGTGCTGCCGATGTCCGACCAGCCGGTTCGGACCATCATCGACAGCGATCGCGGCGAGCTGGCGTTTCAGGAGTACCTGGTGCGGCTGCGCGGAAGGCCGCGCGTGCAGGCGGTGCGCTACCGCGGCGCCCGCAGCGCAAAACCCGCCGCCGGCGTGCTGCGCGCCATCGAACGTTCCACGCGCATCATCATCGCGCCCAGCAACCCCTTCGTCAGCGTCGGACCGATCCTGTCGGTGCCGGGAATTCGGCGTGCGCTGGCTGCCGCGCGCGAGCGGGTGGTGGCGGTCAGTCCGCTGATCGGCGGTCGCGCGGTCAAAGGACCGCTGGCCGCGATGCTGCGCAGCCTCGGCCACAAGGCGGAAGTGACTGCGATTGCCGAGCTTTATCGCGGCCTGGCCTCGCGCCTGGTAGTGGCGCCCGGCGACCGTCCGCGCCATTCTGCTCCGCCGGGCATGCAGATCGTCGAGCACGACATCCTCATTCTGGAGCCGCGCCGCGCCGAGCAGCTCGCGCGCTTCTTGTGCGAAGGCATCTGGCCGCGGCGCGGCGCCAAAGCACGCGCGGCCAAGCCGCCCGTCGGCAAGGCAGCCGGGTCGGCGACGTCGCCGCGCACGAGCGCCCGCAGGAAGCGCCCTTGAGCTCGGTCGTCCTGCTGCCCATCGGCGGCCTTCCATCCGTGCATCCGGGACAGGATCTTGGGGGCCTGCTCGGGGATGCGATCGAAGCCGCTCGATACGGCCTCAAGGACGGCGACGTCGTGGTCGTATGCCAGAAGGTCGTCTCCAAGGCCGAAGGACGCGTCGTCAAGCTGACGGACGTCGAGCCGTCCGCCCGGGCCCGCGAGTTCGCCGCCGCCTACGAAAAGGATCCGGCGCTGGTCGAGCTGGCACTGCGGGAGGCGACCGAGGTCCTGCGCATGGGCAACGGGCATCTCATCACCGCCACCGCCAAGGGCTTCATCTCGGCCAACTCCGGCATCGACCGCTCCAATCAGGCGCACGAAGGCGAGGTCACGTTGCTGCCCGTCGATGCCGACCGTTCGGCCGAGCAGCTTCGAACGCGTCTTCTCGAGCGCTTCGGCGTCGGCGTGGCCGTCATCATCACCGATACGTTCGGCCGGCCGTGGCGACTCGGGCAGATCGACTTTGCCATCGGCGCGGCCGGTCTGAGAGTGCTCGACGATCATCTGGGCCGGCGCGACTGGAGCGGGCGCGGCCTGGAGCACACGGTCATCGCGGTGGCGGATCAGCTGGCGGCCGCGGCGGGGCTGGTCATGGGCAAGGCCGCCGGCATCCCGGCCGTGCTCATCCGCGGCTATAGGTACGAAGCCGGTGATGGCACGGCGGGCGACCTGGTGCGTCCGCCGGGCGAGGATCTGTTCCGATAGTGCAACGCTTCTTCTGGCGGAACTTCTTCCGTCTTCTCGTCTTCACGGCCGCGCTCGCGCTGTGGGTGTGTCTGGCCTGGGTGGTGGTCGTCGTCGCCGACGTCCGGCTGCCTTGGTGGATGCACCTGGCAGGCCCGGTGGCGCTGCATTTCGTCAACCGCGCCGTGCTGCGGCCGGGAACGCCGCCGCGTGCGCTGACCTCACGGCTGCGGCGCGCGTATGTCGGCGTCGTGTTCACGTCCCTGTTCGGCATGGTCTTCCTGCTCCTGAACGGAACGTTCTGGGGCGTGGCCGGCGTGTGGCTGCACGTGGCCTCGCTGGCAGGGTTGCCGGTGGATGCCGGACACGCGTACGCCGCGGCCGAAGTCCTCGGCTCGCTCGGGCTGCTCGCGGTCACCGGCGCGCTGGCGCACGGCTATGGCAGCGGGCAGCGGCGCGTCGAGATCGTGCGGCTCGAGATCGCCCTGCCGGGCCTGGCGCCGGCGTTCGACGGCTACCGCATCGTCCAGGTCAGCGACATCCACCTCGGCAACTACATGGACGCCGATGCGCTGGCTCCGCACGTGGAGACCGTTCATTCGCTGGTGCCCGATCTGGTCGTGCTCACCGGCGACATCACCGACGGCGTCCATCACGCGCCCGTGACGTTCCCGGTGCTCGGCCGGCTGCGCGCGCGCGACGGCGTGCTGGCCATTCTCGGCAACCATGATTTCTATACCGGCGCCGACGAGGTGACGGCTCTGCTGCGGCGGTACACGTCCTTCACCGTGCTGCGCAACGACTCGGTCGCCATCGAGCGAGACGGCGCGCGCCTGCACGTTCTCGGCATCGACGATGCCGGCCTGGACTGGGCGCGCGGCGTTCGCGAGCACGACGCGCTGCCGCCGCTGGCGTCGCGCCTGCCAGCCGGCGCGGCGGCCATCCTGCTTTCGCATCGGCCCGACCTGTTCGAGCAGGCGTGCGCGCTCGGCATGGGGCTGGTGCTGGCGGGCCACACGCACGGCGGCCAGCTCGCCCTGCCCTGGCCGCGTGCCCGCCAGGCATCGCTGGCGCATTTCATGACGGCCTATCCGCGCGGCACCTACCGGCGCGGCAACAGCATTCTGCACGTCAACCTGGGGCTCGGCGTCACCGGACAGCCGGTGCGCGTGTTCTCGCCGCGCGAGATCACGCTGATCACGCTGCATGCGCCCCGGGATCGAGGAGAACACGAATGATCCGCAAGCCGCTCGCCGCCGTGCTCTTCGCCTCGCTGCTGCTCGCCTGCTCCGGCGCTCGCGCCGAGGAGGTGACGTTCCAGGTCGACAAGAGCCACAGCAGCGTCAACTTCCGCATCCGCCATCTGCTCTCGAAGGTGACCGGCCAGTTCCGCTCGTTCGGCGGCACCGTCGTTCTCGATCCGGTCAAGCGCGACACGGTCAAGGTGGAGGGGACCATCGACGTCGCCAGCATCGACACGGGCGACGCCAAGCGCGACGAGCATCTGCGCAACGAGGACTTCTTCGACGTGGCGCGGCACCCGAAGATCACGTTCAAGGCCGACAAGCTCACCGACGTCAACGACGACAAGACCGCCGGCAAGCTGCACGGCGAGCTCACCATGCACGGCGTGACCAGACCGATCGTCATCGAGGTGGAATGGTACGGAGTGGCCACCGATCCGTGGGGCAACTCGAAGGCAGGCTTTGCCGGAACCACGAAGCTCAACCGCAAGGACTACGGCATCGAGTGGAACAAGAGCCTGGACAGCGGCGGCCTGCTCATCGGTGAAGAGGTCGAGATCGAGCTTCAGATGGAGGCTGCGCAGTCGAAGACCTGACGGTGTGGCGGGGGCGGAGCCGTCGACGCGCCCACGCTAGCGGTGGCGCACGCCTGGCAGACGGATTCGCGCATCAGCGATGCATCACGGTCTCGCTATGACTGGCGCACGCTGGGAGTGCTCCACTCGGTCGGGATGCCACCAAGTCACGGGCGCACAAAGACGCAATGTCTATTGCGCCATTCCCTCAGCGCTGCCCGCCATCTTTAGGGGTCGCTGCGCATGTGCTCGCCAGGATGAGTTGCGGCGCGTGGAGCGCGCACGCTGGTATCGACGCGGCCGCGCAAGTTTCACCGGCCGTATTGCACGCAAAGTTGAATCGAGACTAGGCTCGCGCTGTCGAACGAATTGGACCTTGCACCAGGCAGGGTAAAGCAACCCCAACCCAAGGATCGAATTATGAAACAGTTGATTGCAGTGCTGATGATTGCAGGAGCCGTTGCGGCCTGCAGTGGACCGGAGGATTCGGATACGACGGGCCCGGGCATGAGATCGGCCGACAGCGGCGATGATCGTGGCCTCGTCAAGGGAGACTCGGCCGACGATCAGCGCACCGCCAATGCGGCACGCGACGTCGAGGGAAGAAACGCCAATCCCGCACAGGCGCCGACGGGCGACCAGCGCACGCCGGGCAGTGACCGGCTCGCCGCCAATTCGCCTACGGCGCCGGGCGGAACGCCGCCTACCGGCACGGCCGGTGCCACCGGTACGGGCACGGCTACCGGGACGGGCACCGCGACCGGCACGGGCATGGCCGGAACCGGCGCAGCGCAGGATCAGCGACGTGCGATGGCTCCCGCGCCGGGGACGGGCGGCGATCCCAATCGTTACGCGGCCGACAACTCGGGCAAGAACGTGCGCGATCGCAGCGATGCCTCGCTGACCGCGGATGATCAGTCCAACTCCCGCGCCGACGTGACCATCACGCAGGAAGTGCGCAAGGCCGTCGTGGCGAACGATTCGCTGTCGACCAACGCCCGCAACGTCAAGATCATCACCGAAAACGGTGTGGTGACGCTGCGCGGACCGGTGGCGAGCGCCGAGGAAAAGGCGGCGGTCGCCGCGGCGGCGCAGCGGGTCGCCGGCGTCAAGCGCGTCCAGAACGAGATCGAGATCGCGACGAGCAACTGAGGTTCCCGACGTTTCGTCGCGACCAGCATCCCGTCTGCGAAGGGCAAGACGGCAGGAGGTTTGGCATGAAGAAAGCAGTGTTCGGTATCGCGGATAGCGAGTCTCAAGTGGTCCGCATCGCCAATGCGCTCAAGGCTTCGGGATTTTCCGGTGACGACATCTCGGTGCTGTTTCCGGACAAGACCGGCACGCGCGATTTCGCGCACGAGCAGCACACGAAGGCTCCCGAAGGCGCGACCACCGGCGCGGGCGCCGGCGGTCTGCTCGGCGGCGCACTCGGCTGGATGATCGGCATCGGTTCGCTGGCCATTCCCGGCGTTGGCCCGTTCATCGCGGCCGGCCCGATCATGGCCACGCTGGCCGGCGCGGCGGTCGGCGCGGCCGCCGGAGGCCTGACGGGCGCGCTGGTCGGGCTCGGCATGCCCGAGTACGAAGCCAAGCGCTACGAAGGCAAGGTCCGGGAAGGCAATGCGCTGATCTCGGTGCACGCCGACAGCGGCGACGAGATCAGCCGTGCCAAGGACATCCTGGAGCGCGAGGGCGCGCATGACATCTCCTCCACGGGAGAATCCTCGGTGGGCTCCGATCAAGCCCATGGACGCCGCTCGGCCTGAAGGCACCTGATACCTGAACGAGCGCGTGGAGAGCGCGGTTGGCAACCACCAGCCGCGCTCTTTTTTTCGCCGCTCACCGTGGTTGCTCCTACGTGGCTGTCTCAGTAGATAGCGGCGATGGATTCCGCGGTTCGGCATGATTGGACGTTGGCGGATGCCCGGGGGGTGCACGACCTTCCGCTGACGGATCTGGTTTTCCGTGCGCAGGCCGTGCACCGGCAGTTTCACGCAGCCAACGAGGTGCAGCTGTGCACGCTGCTGTCGATCAAGACGGGAGGTTGCCCCGAGGATTGCGCGTACTGCCCGCAGAGCGCGCACTACGAGACCGGCGTTGCGCGCGAGCCGCTGATGCAGGTGGATGCGGTGCTGGCCGCCGCGCGTGCGGCCAAGGATGCCGGCGCCAGCCGCTTCTGCATGGGAGCCGCCTGGCGGGAGGTCAAGGACGGCGAGCCGTTCGATCGCGTCTGCGACATGGTTCGCGGCGTCACCGACATCGGCCTGGAAGCGTGCGTGACGCTGGGAATGCTGACCGGAGAACAGGCGCGTCGACTGAAGGACGCCGGCCTGGTCGCCTACAACCACAACCTCGACAGCTCGCGCGACTTCTACGAGAAGATCATCACCACTCGCACCTACGAGGAGCGGCTGACGACGCTGCGCCACGTGCGCGAGGCCGGCATCACCGTCTGCAGCGGCGGCATCCTGGGCATGGGCGAGTCCATCGACGATCGCTGCGCCATGCTGGTGGAGCTGGCAAACCTGCCCGTGCATCCCGAGAGCGTTCCGATCAACACGCTGATGGCGGTCGAGGGTACGCCACTGGCGAACGCCGAGCCCGTGCCGGCGCTCGAGCTGGTGCGGATGATCGCCACCGCACGCATCATGATGCCCGCATCCATCGTCCGGCTGTCGGCCGGTCGCACGAACCTGACCGACGAAGCGCAGGCGCTCTGCTTCCTGGCGGGCGCCAACTCCATCTTCTACGGCGAGAAGCTGCTGACCACCGGCAATCCCGACTGCGATCACGATCGCAGCCTTCTCGAAGAGCTGGGCGTCCAGCCGCTGGTTCCGGAGCACCTGCGCGCCCGCGAGCGCGCGGCCTGATTCGCTGGCAGCGATGACGCCGCAGCAGGCCCAGGCGCACGTCGAGCGGATCGCCGAGCACGGCTACACCATCGTCGAGAACGCAATCGAGCCCGACCTCGTCGAGGAGCTGAACGAGACGCTGGCGCGCCTGGAGCGCGAGCTGAACGCGGCGCCGGCCGGCAACTCCTTCGAAGGCGCCAACACGGTGCGCATCTACAACCTGCTTGCGCGCGGCCGCTGCTTCGAGAAGGTGCCGGTGCACGAGAACGTTCTGCCGGTGGTCGAAGGCGTGCTGGACCCGGGGTGCCTGGTGTCCTCGCTTTCGTCGATCGCAATCGACCCGGGCGAGATGGCGCAGCCCATTCACGCCGACGACCAGCTCATCCCCATTCCCAAGCCGCACCCGCCCACGGTGTGCAACTCGATGTGGGCGCTGACGGACTTCACCGAGACCAACGGCGCCACCCGCATCATCCCCGGCTCGCATCGGAAGGACCGCTCGCCGGCCTACGGGAAGCATTACGATTCGATTGCGGCCGAGATGGCCCGCGGGTCGGTGCTGATCTGGCACGGCAGCCTGTGGCATGGCGGCGGCGCCAACCGCAGCGACCGGCGGCGCATGGGTCTGGCGATGAACTACTGCGCCGGCTACATCCGCCAGCAGGAGAACCAGCAGCTGGGCATTCCGCTCGAGATCGCGCGCGGATTCTCGCCACGCCTCAAGGAACTGTGCGGCTTCGGCGTCTACTGCGGCCTGATCGGCCACATCGACAAACGCTCGCCCGCCGACCTCCTCCTGTCGGAGAACACCGGCCGCAGCATGATCTGGGACGCCTGACTCGCCGCTGAAGTCCGCTCGAAAACGTCCACCGCCTCGACAGCCGACTCAGCTCGGTCAATCGCGGATCGGCCGCGGCACCTTGTACGCGCGCGCCATCACCTCTTCGTAGCAACCATTGGCAGTGCTGCAGCAGCGCTGCAGGAGCGAGCAGTCCTCGGGCTGGTAGAGGAACTCGCGAAAGTGCACCTCGTAGTAGGCCATGACCTGCTGCTGGCCGAGAACGTTGAAGCCCGGCACCAGCTCGCAGTCGGTACGGAAGGCTGCTGCGCGGCCGTTGCCGTTGATGGTGGCGTAGTCGTTGGTGCATCCCTGCGTTCGCGTGATCCAGTGGACGCGATTGCGGCCGGTGAAGCGCACGATCTCGCTGTTACCGTCCGCGTTGTGCGGACCCGGCGGCCCGATCTTGGTGCCGCGCTCGACGTCGGACGGCTCGCCGGTGGTCTCGAAGAATACGGCGGAGCTGCCGTCGCTGACCGTGGGCCGGCGGTGGCCGCCGGCGGGGTCGCCGGTGACCTGCCGCAGCAGGCCGGTCAGCGTGGCCATCTTGTAGATGTGGAATCCGCTGCTGCCGTTGTCGAAGAGGTTGGCGTCGCTGGCGAAGACGACAGAGGGCCCGCCGGTGGCCAGCCCTGCTCCCGACATGATGGGCTCGATGCTGGCGCCGCCGAGATTGTTCGGCAGCGACACCTGCTTGGTCAGCGCCTCCTGCCGGAAGAACTCATAGACGTTGGTGCCGGTGGAGCCGTTGCCGAGCTGATCGTGGTCGGACTGGTAGGTCAGCGTATGGCACTGGTTGAAGTAGAAATATCCACCCACGCTTCCATGGGAGCTGGTGGTGCCGGCCGGCCCGTTGCTCATCTGCGTGAAGTGATAGTTGTCGAAGCCGTTGTCGCGGAAGTCGAGGTAGAAGACTTCCTGACTGCCGTCCATGTTCGAGTAGCCGCTGGGGCCCGAGGTACCGAAGCCCCCGTCGTTGTTGTCGAGGTCGCCGGTGGACTCAAAGACGATGCAATCGCCCGTATCGCTCGGATGCGGCAGCGCGTTGACGACCGGAGCCGAGGTCTGCGTCAGCTGCCGAATCTCGCCCGTCTCGACCGCCCACAGGAACAGCTCGGGGTTGCCGTCGGCGTTGCCGACACCGGGCACCAGATCGCCAGTGGAAATGAAGGCGATGTAAGGCTGCCGCTTGCTGCGAAAATCGTCGGTTACGCGCGATGCGTCGTAGCTTTCGCCGCCTGGAGTGGTCGTCGCGCGTTGCAGCGCGTCAGTCGCGAACGTCCACAGGTACACCTCGCGCTGGCCGAGATGCGCGCTGCCCGGCCCCAGCACGTCGCCGTCGGAGACGAAGCTTACGAGCTCGCCCCGAACCTGCTGGATTCGCGGTCTTTCGACGATTCCCTGCGTAAGCTGCGTGACCTGCTTGATGACGTGGACCCGGCGCGCCAGGCCCTGCTCCGGCCACAGAATAGAGGCCGCCATGAGCGCGGCCGACGACAGAACTCGATATCGCATGCTCCCCCACTCCCCGTGCCGACCACGGTGGCAGCGCCTTGTAGCCGATCGCGGAAGATCATGACAGGGCCGTTCTTTTTCGGAGCCCGAACGACGAATAGATTGCCGTCACAGGGGTTGGCAACCCTCCGGAAGTATGTTTAATTATCCCCAGGATGCGGTGTTTGTTACCGCGGCTGTCGTACTGATTCTCCTGCCGAAGCGAGTTATCTCCTCCTCAGAGCTCATGCCCTCAGCCTCCGCTCCACCACAAGCATCGCACCTGTGACCGCCTCGAAAGCCCGAGCCTTATGACCGAGTTCGCGCCATGAGGGTGGCGCGAGTCCAAGGAGCACGATGTCCAAGAAGATCTACGTAGGAAACCTTCCCTTCCGCACCACGGAAGAGACCATCCGCCAGCTCTTCGCACAGCACGGCGAAGTGCACTCCGTCTCCCTCATCACCGACCGTGACACGGGCCGCCCGCGCGGATTCGGGTTCGTGGAGATGGAGGCCGCCGGTGCGGCCAAGGCCATCGAGGCGCTGGACCAGTACGAGCTCGAAGGCCGCAATCTCAAAGTCAATGAAGCCAAGCCGCGCGAAGGCGGCGGCGGTGGCGGCGGCGGTCGCGGGGGCGGCGGCCGCGGCGGCGATGATCGCGGCGGCGGCGGCCGCGGCCGCTGGTAAGACCGGTCATTCGAAACGATTGCATTCAGGAGCATCTCTCGGCGCGGGGCCGCGGCTGCTGCGGCCCCGCCTCCGATCCCCTTCCCGTCCAACCCACCCGATCAACCCCGTCTCTGGGTTCTTCACGCAGGATCACGAGACCAGACCACGCACCTCGGTTGCGAGCGCGTGCCAAGGAAGACCATGTCCAAGAAGATCTACGTAGGTAACCTCCCGTTCCAGACCACCGAAGAAGCGCTGCGCAAGCTTTTCTCCCAGCATGGCGACGTGCATTCCGTGTCCGTCGTGATCGACCGCGACACGGGCCGCTCGCGCGGTTTCGGCTTCGTCGAGATGGAAGCATCGGCTGCTGCGAAGGCCATCCAGGCCCTCGACCAGACCGAGCTCGATGGACGCAGCCTGCGCGTCAACGAGGCCAAGCCTCGTGAGCGCGACGGCGGCGGCGGCCGCCGCGGCGATGACCGCGGCGATCGCGGCAGCCGCTGGTAGGAGTTGCCTGCGGGGTACCGGACGACCACCCGCGTCCGGTACCCCGAACGCCTCGCTCGCTCCCCCGCCTTTCCCGTCATCCTTTCGCGAAGACGATTCCGATCTCAGTTCGGCTGCTGCAGAGCACCGGCCGTCCATTCGTGCGTCGCATTGGACGTGCGATTGAACCCGCCGCTGACGCTGGCCCAGTTGGCCGTGGCATTGTTCTTCTGACCGCCACTGACGTGCGCGAAGGTATGCGTGGCGGTGTTCTCACAGCCGCCCGCGATCGCAGAATGTTGTCCGCTGGCGGTATTGTCGAAGCCGCCCGCGACGGACGCATACGTCGCTGTAGCCTGATTGTCGCTGCCGCCGCTGACGGCTGCATAATCGCCGCTGGCGGTATTGGTGTTGCCACCGCTGACGCTGGCGGCGCTGCCGCTGGCCAGGTTGTTCCTGCCGCCAAGGACCGTGGCCTCGGGCCCGTCGATGGTGTTGGTGTTCCCGGCCACGATGCCGCCGAAGCTGGTGTACTCGTGCTCGCGCCCCACCACGATGTTGTGCGAGCCGGTGCGCTCCTGCGCTCCCACGCCTTCGTTGTATCCGACGATCAGGTTGCCGAGACCGTTGGTCTCGCCGGCCGTGCTGCCGCTCCCGCTGACGATCTGCAGGTTGACGCCCGTCACCACCACCGTGTCCCCGACGAGGCTGAAGCTCGCCAGCAAGGTCTCGAGCTGCTCGATGCGCTCCTGAAGATCGGCGACCTGCGGCTCGAGCGAGGCGCACTCGCCTTCGCAAGTCAGCTCGACGTTCTGGCCCACGGCCTTCTTCAGCACGAGCAATGCGTCGGAGGCAACGACGCTGTCGCTGCCGTCGACGTCCCCGCAGGTCTGTGCGACTGCGGGAACGGACAGGCCGAGAAACATGGCGGCGCTCAGCAGCGCCAGGGAAATGGGACGGGACGATCGCAGCATCGAGCTCCTCTTGATGATCAGCGCAGGTATTGACGGAGACGCACGCCAGCCTCGAGCAGGCCGAACGTCCCGGCCCACACGAAGATGGCCAGCCACCAGATTCCGGGCGGCACGCCGTTCTCCGTCAGATAGAAAACGAATTCCCAGCCGGCCCAGCCTACCAGCAGGCCCACGGCAGCGAAGAGCGGAAGGTAGCCGTTCACCCAGTCGGGCGGTCCGGTGCGCCGCAGCACGGCGCGATGAATCACCGCGACCAGAGCGAACGTGAAGATGCCGGCAACGACCAGGGCCACGGCCCCGATCGTCACGAGCTTCAGGACGACGTCGAAAACATCGTCGGCGCTCTGGGCGTTGGCGATGCCGTCGGGAAACGCGCGCTCCAGCGCGAACAGCGCCAGCACCAGCGCTCCCCAGACCTTCGGACGAGCGAACCAGGGACGATTCCGCTGCGGCGCCGCCATCGTCCCGATCTATGGGCCTAATCCCGGGCCAGGTACAATCGCCCGTTACGCTCCGTGCATCTCCTTGGAGCGCCGCTGCATCTCCTCGGCCGACACGTCCTCGACGTGCGTATGGACGTGCCACTGATGGCCGAAGGGATCCTCGAAGCTGCCGGCGCGGTCGCCATAGAACTGGTTGCTCACCTCGCGCACGCATTTGGCGCCGGCCGCCACCGCCTGCCTCGCCACCGCATCGACGTCCTCGACGTAGAGCATGATGCTGACCGGCGAGCCGCCGATGGTGCGCGGGCTGCGCGCACCGACCTCCGGATGCTCATCGGCCATCATCATGATCGAGTTGCCGATGCGCAGCTCGGCATGGCCGATCTTGTTGCCCGGTGATGGGATGCGGAACAGCTCGGTGGCACCGAACGCCTTCTTGTAGAACTCGATGGCCGCGGATGCGTCATCGACGATGAGGTAGGGGGTGATGGAGTGATAGCCTTCGGGGATGGGACGAACGTTACCAGCCATCGGCAGGCTCCTTTGGTGATGGGTTGTGGAGGCCCGATGCAGTCACAGGCCCCGCGAAGATGCCAGCGGCCCGAGTCTGCTCGCGCCCAAGCGCAAGACGGCACGCCGGTTTTTGCCGCGCCGTGCGTCGCTCGCCTGAGTAGCGGACGGCATGGCAGTGACAGGGCCGTGTAGCGCGCCTGTGTCACGGCGGACCCTGCCGCCTGCCATCCGCTACATCGACCGCTCGCAGAGAACCATCCACGGAGTACCAAAACGGTCGACGAGCATGCCGAAGCGCAGCGCGAAGAACGTCTCCCCGATCGGCTCTCGCACCACGCCCTTCTCGGACAGGTCGGCGAACATCCGCTCGGCCTGCTCGATGCTTCCGGTCCGGATGGCGACGAAGAAGCCCTGCGGCCTGTTGTAGCGCTCCGGCGGCGCATCTCCGCCCATGACGGAGCTGCCGTCGATCTCCATGTGAAAGTGCATGACCTTGTCGTGCAGCGCCTTGGGCATCTGGTCGGCCATTGGCGCTTCGGCCCACGTCATCCTGGCCAGGATTCTGGCCCCCAGGCACCGTTCGTACAGCTTCAGGGCCTCGGCGCAGTCTCCGTTGAAGAACAAATAGGGCGTCAGTTGCATGGCTTCCTCCTGCGGAATGTCGTTGTCGCGTGCCGAAGCGGCCGCTTTGCCCATAGTCGCCGGCGGCCGGCCTATTCGACATGGCCCGATTGAATTCGTCACGGCCAGGATCGGCCGCCCCGCGCGGCCCGCACGCATCGCCGCGTCAAGGATTGCCTCGACCACTCCGGGCTTTGCTGCGGTTGCCGGCGACGTTCCCGCGCGCGCGGATGTTCTGCGATGCGAGCCGAGCCGTCTCTTCGATCCGGCGCGCGCGCGTCTCCGGCTTCTTCGCCTCCAGGATCCAAGCCAGGATCATTCGCTTGACCGATGCGGGGAACATCTCGAAGTGGACGCCGGATCGGCGATGGCGCCGGAATGCGGCCGCCAGGTCGCGTGGAATCTCGAGCGCCTCGACGCCGTCGAGGCGGCTCCACGATCCATCCGCCTGCGCCGCCGCCACCTTGGCCAGCCCGGCTGCAGTCATCCGGCGCTGCGCGATCATGCGTGCGACGCGTTCCTTGTTCAGCGCGGACCACCGGCTCCCGGACTTGCGTGGACTGAACCACTGCATCGATCGAGTCGCGTCGAGCGTCATCGCTTTGCTGTCGATCCAGCCGTAGCAGAGCGCCTCTTCGACGGCGTGTGCGTACTCGACGCGAGGCTTGCCCGTCTCACGCCGATACCAGACGAGCCAGACGCCGGTCGTGCGCCGGTGATTTTTCGCCAGCCAGGCGCGCCACTGAGCGCGAGTGAAGGGATGAACGGCGTTGGCGGGAAGCCTGGGCATGCGGTGGTGCGATGTCTCGGTTCCTGGCCAGGCAGCTCGGCAATGGTTCGTGCCACGCGAACGCAGCGTCAGGCTCGTGTGCGAGCGGAAGGTCGCATGCACGCCCTGCTCGAAGTGCCGGGACCGGGACTCGAACCCGGACGGCCGTTGCCGGCCAGGGGATTTTAAGTCCCCAGTGTCTACCAGTTCCACCATCCCGGCGGATCCGAGCGTGACGTAGCCACGTTCGGAGGAACCTTCGGAGCGCGCAGTCTAGAACGCAGCACGGCGCCGCGCGACCGGCACGCCGGCGGCTCCTATCTCAAGACACCTGCAGCGGAGGCCGCACGCGCCGCTCCCCGACGCTACACGCGATGCTCGAGACTTGAGCGCATGCCCTGCTGCGGAGGTCAGCCGCAGCCAGAATGCCCAAAGCAAGACCTGACCCCATTGCGGCGCGGGGGGCGGCCTTGGAGCGGGCGATTTCTGCCATTGGCGCGGCGGTAGCCGGTGCAGGCTGGCCCACCCCTGGCATCCGCGGTACATCCTCGGAAGAAGTCCGGCGGCCATCGTGGTCAGGGCCGGCAAGGAGCGGACCATGGCAGCTACCGCCGCAAACATCGCCTTCGACACCGACGCCCGCGACCGCATCGCCGCAATCCCTGCCCGTCTTCGCGAGACGTTCCGCACGGGCAGGACGCGTCCGGCAGCCTGGCGCAAGGAGCAGCTTCGAGCGATCGAGCAACTGCTCAAGGAGAACACGCAGCGCTTCGAGGAGGCGCTGCGCAAGGACCTCGGCAAGCCGGCCTTCGAAGCCTACACGACCGATCTCGGATTCCCTTTGGGCGAAGCCGCGCTGGCGCTGAAGAACCTCGATTCGTGGATGCGGCCGCAGCGCGCGCCTCTGCCGGCGATCCAGAAGCCCGGCAAGGCCTGGATCCAGTTCGACCCGCTCGGAGTGGTTCTGATCATCGCACCATGGAACTACCCCGTGCAGCTCACCTTCAACCCGCTGGTCGCGGCCGTTGCGGCCGGCAACTGCGCGGTGGTCAAGCCGTCGGAGATGACTCCGGCGACCTCGGCCCTGATCGCCGAGCTCATCCCCAGGTACATGGACAACGACTGCATCGCGGTCGTCGAAGGCGCGGTCGAGGAGACCACGCTGCTTCTGGAGCAGCCGTTCGACCACATCTTCTACACCGGCAACGGCCGCGTCGGACGCGTGGTGATGGCGGCGGCCGCGAGGCACCTGACGCCGGTGACGCTGGAGCTGGGCGGCAAGAGCCCGTGCATCGTCATGCCGGACGCCGATCTGGACGTGGCCGCGCATCGCATCGCCTGGGGCAAGTGGACCAACGCCGGCCAGACCTGCACCGCTCCCGACTACGTGCTCGTGCACAGCGAGGTCGAGGAAGAGCTGGTCGAGAAGCTCAAGGAGACGCTGGCCGAGTTCTACGGCGACGATCCCAAGGCTTCCGACAGCTACGGCCGCATCGTCGGCGACCGTCACGTGGAGCGGCTTGCGAGCGTTCTGCAGGACGACGTCGAAGTCGTCGCGGGCGGACAGATCGACCGCGCCCAGCGTTACGTCGCGCCGACCATCGTTCGAGCAAAGCCTACGGCCAAGGTGATGGAGGATGAGATCTTCGGCCCCATCCTTCCCATCCTCACCGTCGAAAGCGAGCAGGAGGCGATCGACTTCATCAACGAGCGCGAGAAGCCGCTGGCGCTCTACGTCTTCACCTCCGACAACACGCTGGCGCAGCGCGTGCTCGGCGAGACGAGCTCGGGCGGCGCGTGCGTCAACGCCACGCTCTGGCATGTGGCGAATCCGAACCTGCCCTTTGGCGGCGTCGGGCCCAGCGGCATGGGCTCCTATCACGGGCGCTGGGGCTTCGAGTGTTTCAGCCATCGCAAGGCGGTGGTGCAAAAGCCGACGCGGATGGATCCCAAGGTCGCCTACCCGCCCTACACGCGCATGAAGGAGTGGCTGGCCCGCAAATTCATGTAGGCCGCAAGACGAAGTGACGGCAACGTTTGGCGGCGCGCTCGCGCTCGCATCCCTTCTGCTGACGGCGCGCGCGCTGGCGGCGCCGGCGGCTCTGCACGCGCAGGCCCTGGCGGCGCACGCCGACATGCATCTTCCTGGCAGAGCTGCGCCGCACGAGCCGCAAGCCGATGCGGTGGTCGCGCAGGCATCGGCAACCGGCGCGGTTGCAGCGCCGGCCTCTTCGACCGCAACGCCGTTGAACGGGCAACGCCCGCCGGCATGGGTCGACACGCAGCGGCTCGAAGCGGCCGATACCGAGCCGGGACAGTGGCTCGGCCACGGCCGCACCTTCTCCGAGCAGCGCTTCAGTCCGCTCGCCAGGATCGACAAGAGCAACGTTGCGCAGCTCGAGCTGGCCTGGTTCTACGATGCCGGCACCACGCGCGGCAACGAGACGACGCCGCTGGTGATCGACGGCGTCCTCTACGCCACCGGCGCATGGAGCAAGGTCTACGCGCTGGATGCCGCCACGGGAAAGCAGCTGTGGATGTACGATCCTGCCGTGCCGGGGGCCAAGGCCCGCGACGCGTGCTGCGACGTCGTCAATCGCGGCGTGGCCGCGTGGAAGGGCCGCCTTTATCTCGGCGCGCTCGATGGCCGCCTGATCTGCCTGGACGCTGCAACCGGCAAGGTCGTCTGGGAAGTGCAGACCACCGACACCGCCCGTCCCTACACCATTACCGGCGCGCCGCGCGTGCTGAAGGACAAGGTCATCATCGGCAACGGCGGCGCCGAGTTCGGGGTGCGCGGCTACTTCAGCGCTTACGACGCCGACACCGGCCGGATGCTGTGGCGCTTCTACACGGTGCCGGCAAGCAAGACCGGGCCGTTCGAACATCCCGAGCTCGAATTCGCGGCAGCGACGTGGTCGTCCGATTCGCTGTGGGAGTCGGGCCTCGGCGGAACCGTCTGGGACTCGATGTCCTACGACCCGCAACTCGACCTCCTCTATGTCGGCGTCGGCAACGCCTCCGTCTACAACCGCGAGCAGCGAAGCCCCGGCGGCGGAGACAATCTGTTCGTCGCCTCGATCCTGGCCGTCGATCCGGACGATGGATCGCTCCGATGGCACTACCAGACCACACCGGGCGAGGCGTGGGACTACACGGCCACGCAGCACATGATCCTGGCCGACATCGTCATCGGTGGCGCCGCGCACCAGGTACTGCTTCAGGCACCGAAGAACGGCTTCTTCTACGTGCTCGACCGCAAGACGGGCGACCTGATCTCTGCCGCGCCCTACATCGACGTCTCCTGGGCCAGCGGCATCGACATCAAGACGGGCCGGCCCATCGAGCGCGCCGAGGCGGCCTGGAACAAGGGCCGTTCACTCGTCACTCCCGGCATTCCCGGTGGCCACAACTGGCATCCGATGGCCTACAGCCCGCTGACCGGGCTCGTCTACATTCCGACTTTCGAATCGGTGTACGCCTACCTGCCCGACGCCAGGTACAAGTACGCGCTCGGCCACTTCAACACGGCCGAGGATCTGCCGTCGGTGGCGGCCGAGGTCGAAGGCTTCGAGGAGCTGGCACGCTACAACGTCCGCACGCATCTGACGGCGTGGGATCCGGTGCGCAACGCGCAGGCCTGGCAGATCGATCATGGGCACGGCATTCCTGCCGGCGCTCTGGCAACGGCCGGCGGCCTGGTCTTTCAGGGCCGGACGTCGGGAATGTTCGCGGCGTATGATGCCACAAGCGGGCAGCTGCTGTGGGAGCGCGATGCCGGCACCGGAATCATGGCATCGCCGGTCACGTACGAAGTCGCCGGTGAGCAGTTCGTCGCCGTCATGACGGGCCTCGGCGGCTCCGCCGGCGGTCATTACACGCGCGTGCCGGCGCCGAACACCGGCCGCATCGTCGCGTACAAGATCGGCGGCCAGGCGGTGTTGCCCTCGCCCCCCGAGCCCGCAGCCAAAACCATCACCGCTCCAGCCATTCCGGCCACTGCCGAGCAGCTCGAGCGCGGACGCGCGCTCTACAGCATGCACTGCGCCCGCTGCCACGGCGTCGGCACGATCAGCTCGGGCCTTTATCCGGACCTGCGCTTTTCGGCCGCCGAGATCTACACCGTCTGGAACCAGATCGTCCTTGGCGGCGTGTTCGCGAGCAGAGGCATGGCTTCCTTCGCCGACGTTCTGAGCGAGCAGGACGCGCAGGACATTCGGGCGTACGTGGCCTCGAGAGCACGGCACGAGCCGGGCTGGCTCGAGTGGCTAGGCCAGGCACTCGCCGGCCGGCTCCAGCTGCCTGCACGGTGGCTGGCGCAATAACCGGACGCCCTGCGGGCGATGGCGCTGCCGCGGACGCTCTTGCGGCCTGGCCGCGCGCTTCCGTTGCAGTGCAAGGCTGTGGCTCGCGCCCCTCGATGCGCGGGAGGTTTCTTCTGCCATTCGGCTTTGGTCGCACTTCTGCGTGTTGACACGAGTGTAAGGTGCACCTACGCTGCAAATAACCGGGCCGAAGTAGCGGAGAGGCGGCAAAGGAGACAGCGCGATGAACGGTGTCAGAGGCCGAGGCGTCCTGAAGCGAAGGATCGACCCCAAAGAGGCAAATCGAGCCATCAAGCGGCTCTTGAACAATCCCGACGATACCGCCCAGGTTTTCGCGATCATCCGCGCGCTTACCGGTGATAGCTTCGAGCGTCTCTTCCAGAGGACACTGGCCGATCCGGAAGGTCGCCGGGTTCTGGAAACGCGCACGGATCTGGTGGGCGTGCTCGAGGACCGCGAGCGGCTGCGCTCGATGCCGATCGGATCGCTTGGCCGCACGTACGTCGAGTTCGTCGAGCGCGAGCACATCTCCGCATCCGGCCTCGTCGACGCCAGCGACCAGCACATCGAGGAGAGCGTCTTCCTCGACCCGCGCGCCAAGAACCTGTCCGACCGCCTGCGCGACGCGCACGACATCTGGCACGTCGTCACCGGCTACGGGCGCGATCTGCTCGGCGAAGGCTCGCTGCTGGCGTTCACGTGCGCGCAGGTACGCAATCCCGGCGTGGCCTTCATCGTCATCGCGGGCCTGATCAAGCTCTACGCCAACGGGCACAAGGACGCGCCGCGGCTGTTCTGGCAGGGATTCCGTCGCGGTCTCAGGGCGCGCAACATGACGGCCGTCGACTGGGAAGGCTGGCTCGAGCGGCCGCTCGAGGAGATTCGCGCCGAGCTGCGGGTGGATGCGCCGCCCGTTTATGAGCCTCTGTTCTCGGAGGCTGCGGCGGCGCTGCACTGAGGCCTGTCGCTGTTCTGGAAGAGTGGAGGCGGCGAGCGGATTTGAACCGCTGCATGGAGGTTTTGCAGACCTCTCCCTTAACCACTTGGGTACGCCGCCTGGAGCTTGCGAGTATGTCAGCGTCGGGGTCGATTTCAACCTGCGCGCGCATGCGCCGGTCGGCTTGTAGCGCAGCGATTCTCCGCTAATATCCGCGCGATTTTCGGGCCGACGACGGGTCATCGCAGGCCCGTCGCGCAGGCCGCGCAGGCGGCCGATGCCCTTCCTCCAAACCAATCGCAGGAGTCCCGCTTTGCACAAGATTGCCGTCATTCCCGGCGATGGCACCGGCCCCGAGGTCGTTGCCGAAGCTCTCAAGGTCCTCAGCGCGGCCGCCGACAGCTGCGGCTTCAAATACGAGACTACCGAGTTCGACTTTGGCGGCGACCGCTACCTGCGCACGGGCGAGGTGCTGCCGGAGACGGCAGTTGCCGACCTGCAGAAATTCGACGCGATCCTGCTCGGAGCCATCGGACACCCCGACGTCAAGCCGGGTATTCTCGAGAAGGGCATCCTGCTGCGCCTGCGCTTCGAGCTGGACCTGTACATCAACCTGCGACCGGTCAAGCTCTATCCCGGTGTCGAGACGCCGCTGGCCGACAAGGGGCCCGAGCACATCGACTTCGTCGTCGTGCGCGAGAACACCGAAGGCCTCTACGCCGGCGCCGGCGGCTACCTGCGGCGCGGCACGCCGCACGAAGTGGCGGTGCAGGAGTCGGTCAACACCCGCCACGGCGTCGAGCGATGCCTGCGCTACGCGTTCGAGTACACGCGCAAGCGCGGCCGCCGCAACACGCTCACGCTTTGTGGCAAGACCAACGTCCTCACCTATGCGTTCGACCTGTGGGAGCGCGCGTTCCACGAAGTGGGCAACGCCGACTATCCCGACATCAAGCGCGAGTACGCGCACGTGGATGCCACGTGCATGTGGATGGTGAAGAACCCGGAATGGTTCGACGTGATCGTCACCGACAACATGTTCGGCGACATCATCACCGACCTCGGCGCGATGATCCAGGGCGGCATGGGCATCGCCGCCGGCGGCAACATCCATCCCGGCAAGGTCTCGATGTTCGAGCCGATCGGCGGCTCGGCGCCCAAGTACACGGGGCAGAACGTCATCAATCCGATGGCGGCCATCGCCGCCGCGCAGATGCTGCTGGCCGAGCTCGGCGAGACGCGGGCGGCCGATCAGATCGAGAAGGCCATCGCGCACGTGGCGGCCGAGAAGCTCGAATCGATGAACGCCGGCCGGATGGGCTACAGCACCACGCAGGTCGGCGACCTGGTCGCCGACGCCGTCGCCACGCTGTCGTAGCGCCGCCGCAGCTATTGGTCGAAGAACGGGTCGCGCAGCCGATCCACGGGCTGGCCGCCGATCATGTGCCGCTGGACGATTTCGGGAACGTCGGCTTCGGTGACGCCCGTGTACCAGACGCCTTCGGGATAGACGACGATGGAGGCGCCGCGCACCGGGCACGGTCCGAGGCAGCCGGTCGCGGTCAGGTTGACCTCGGCCGACAGCCCCCGTCGTTCCCTCTCCTCCCGAAGCGCGAACAGAACGGACTCCGAGCCGTTGACGGCGCAGGATGCCTTGGGGCCGCCTTCGGAGCGTCGATGAGTGCAGACGAAGAAGTGTCGTTTCACGTCGATGCTCCAGCTGCGATGACAACGCGAAGGAACAAGGCTGTCAATCCTTCAGGCGCCCGCGAAACGTGGCGTAACGTCCGCGGCGCACCAGCAGCGCGATGATCCTGCTAAGGATCGGGTATTTGGCCGCGATGGCGGCGCGATACCGCGCGGTGCCCTCCGCATCGGTGACCGGCTCGAACGTGCACTCCAAAGGGCCGGTGCCGAAGTCGACTTTGGCGCGGCCGGAGGCCCGCACGTTCTTTACCCAATTCCGGTTGCCGTCCATGCTGCCGATCCAGAGCTCGCCGTCCACGTCCGCGTACCAGATCTTGACGTTGAATGGCTTGCCCGAGCGCCGCCCGTAGTGCGTCAGGATCAACGTGGCCTGCTTCGGCAGCTTCACGGCCGGTCCTTTGCGCGGCGCGACTTCATCGAGGGCAGGCTTCGGGCCGACGGCTTCACGCGCGATCCTTGCCGAACTTTCGCGCCACGGCGGCAAACCCGGCCTCGGCCGCCGCGAGGCCCGCATCGATGTCGGCATCTTCGTGCGCGGCCGAGACGAACCAGTTGTGGTGCGGATGGAAGAACGCGCCATTGGCCGCAGCCTCGCCGGCGAAGAGGCGGTTGCGATCGAAGCCGCCGGCATCGGCCACGAAGCTCATGAACGGAATGGCCGGCGGTCCGCTGATCGTCACTTCCAGGCCGTAGCCGCGAGCGCGCTCGATCAGCCCGTCGCACAGCCGCTGGCCGGCCCGTTCCATCCTGGCGATGGCGCCGCGCTTTTCGATCTCGGCCACCGTCGCGATGGCGGCGGCGATGGGAACGGCCTGTGTGAAGAAGGTACCCGTGACGAACACGGCCCGCGCCGCATCACGGAGCGAATCGCGGCCCATCATGACGGCCAGCGGATACCCGTTGGCCACCGCCTTCGAATACACGAGCATGTCCGGTGTCACGCTCCAGCGCTGCGTCGAGCCGCCGATGTGCAGCCGGAACCCCGCGCGCACGTCGTCGACGATCATGACGCTGCCGTGGCGGGTGCACAGATCGCGCACCGCCTGCAGGAACCCCGGCGCGGGCATCTCCTGATCGTGCATGGCCTCGTGACGAAACGGTGTGACGATCACGCCGGCCACGCGGCCGTCATTCTGCGCGAACGCGTGCTCGAGCGAGCCGACATCGTTCCAGACGAAGCTGGCGATGTTGGCGCGGTCGGCGGCGGGAAAGCCACGGCCGAACGAGTTACACCAGCCGTGCACGCCGTGGTAGGTGCCCTGCGCCATCACGACGACGTCGCGGCCGGTGGCGTGCCGCGCCACGGCGAGCGCCCAGGTGCAGACGTCGGAGCCGTTCTTGGCGAACATCGCCCAGTCCATGCCGACCGTGATCGCAACCAGCTTCTCGGCCAGCTCGACCATGTTCGGCGGCGGAACGTTTCCGCTGTCGCACTGACGGCGCTGCTCCTCGGCCGCGGCCTCGACCACTGGATCGAGATAACCGAGCACCATGGGACCATACGCGCACAGGAAGTCGACGTACTCGTGCCCGTCCGGATCCCAGACGCGGCAGCCGCGCGAACGCGACAGGAAGCGCGGAAAGATGCCTTCGACGAGGAAGGATGGGCTCTGGTGGCCGTAGATGCCGCCGGGGATGACGCGCTCGGCACGCGCCATCAGGGCATCACCGACGGGATGCTCGAATCTGCTCATGGGTTCTCCATCGAGGAGTCGACTCTATGCGAATGCGCAGCCGAACGGGAAGCGCGTCCGTGCCCGCTGGACCCGGCGCCCTCGGTGCGATCACGACCGGCGAACGCGCAGAAGCCGCCAAGGAGCGCAGCGATCAGCCCCGTCGCCACTTCCACCGGTGCATCGGCTGGCGGCGCGAAGATCTCTCCTACGCGAGGCGCGAGCAGTGCGAGCACGATGGCAGCCCATCCCGTCATCGTCGCCTGCAACCACGCCGGCGTCGGCGCCGCGGCGGCACGCGCCGTGGCCACGGCCAGCGCGACGACGGCAAGCGCCATGGCCAGCACCGCCAGGCTCGGCGCGATCGCGTAGCTGGGCGCGGCGCCATAGAGCAGATCGATCTGGTAATAGACGACGCCGAGCCAGCACGCGCTGGCGGCCAGAGCGGCCCGCGGCGCCAGCCACGGCGCCACTCGCGAGAGCAGCGGCGCTGCCGGCAGAGCCGAAATGCCGAGCACCGCGACCAGTGCGACCAGTGCGCCCCACCCCGCTCCGCCGCCGGAGACGTACGCCAGCACCGCCAGCCCCAGCATCGCCGCTCGCGCAAGCTCGGCGGCGGGCGGCCGCGACCTCGTCAGCGTGCGAAAGGCTGCGGGAACCGAGATGGCGAAGAACGCGATCAGCGCCGGCAGCAGCACGAAGGACGCATGCATCGCTCCGACGGTGGATGGGGCCAGGAGCCTGGCCAGCAGCGACTGCGAGGCCCGGCCGCTTACGGCCAGCAGCAGGAAGCCGGGCGCGGGAAGCAGCACGGTCAGCGCAAGAAGCCCCGCATAGAAAAGCTCCCGGTTGCGCAGGACCAGCGGCATCTATCTGGGCGCTGCTTCCTCGGGCGTCAGCGTCGTCAGCGCCAGCGCATGGACGCTGCCGCCCATCTCGTTGCTGAGGGCCTGATAGACGAGCCGGTGACGCGCAACCGGTCCGAGACCGGCGAAGCGGTCCGAAACCACGCGCACGAGGTAGTGGCCGCCGCCGCCGCTGCCCTTGTGTCCGCGATGGCGGCCGCTGTCGTCTTCGATAACCAGCTCGGTCGGCGCCAGCGCTGCCGTCAGCTTTTCGCGGATGACGTCGACGGTGTGCATCCGGCCAACCATGTGGCACGCTCGGTCCATGAGCAACCCGACGGCCCGCACCGTCTTGCGTGCGGGCCTCAAGACCCACCAGGCGCAGCAAGCGGTCATCCTCCTGCTGGCAATGGGCCTGGATGCGCAGGCGCGCAATCAGCCGCCGCTTGGCTGGGAAGTCAGCGTGCCCGAGGAGCAGGCCGAGCGGGCCGAAGCCCTGCTGCGCGAGAAGGAGCCCGAGCGCCCGGCGCCGCCGCCGGCGCCGACGCTGTTTCCGCACGGCGCATGGTCGGGAAAGGCCGCGTACGCAGCGGCGGGCCTGGGCGCGTTGTGCGTGGCGATCCACCTGTACGTGCACGAAGGCGTCGGGCCATCGCCGCGCTCACGGATGATCGAAGCGGGCGCGGTGGTGCCCTATCTCGTCGCGCAGGGCGAGTGGTGGCGGCTGCTGAGCGCGGTCTTTCTGCACTTCGACATACGCCACTTGGTCAGCAACATGTCGGCGCTGGCCATCCTCGGCCCACCGCTCGCCGCCGAGCTGGGCGTGGGGCGGTTCCTGGCGGCCTTCGTCATCAGCGGCGTTGCCGGCAACGTCCTCAGCCAGCTGCTGAACGCCAGCGCTGCGGTCAAGGCCGGCGCCTCCGGCGGCGTGTGCGGCATCCTCGGCGCGCTGGCAGGGACGGCGCTGCCGTATGCCGCCGGAACCTATGAGCAGCGGCGTCCGGCGTGGCAGACGCTCGGTGCTCTGGCGGCGTTGTTCGGGATGATGGTGGGGTTCGAGCCGGGTCGCGATCACTATGCGCACGTCGGTGGCGTGCTGGCGGGCGTGGTGCTGGGGCGCTGGCTGAGGCCGGCAAACTCACGCATCCTGCCGGTCCCCGACCAGGACGCCGGATGAGGCCGCCTTCACTGATCGTTGCCGCGATGTCGATGCTGGCTGCGCTCGCTGCCCCAGCCGCTGCCGACGAGCCGCCGGTCGGCACCATCATCACCGGTCAGAACTACCAGGCGTATACCGACCACATCGGCCCATCGATCCAGTGGTCATTGGATCGCGGGCTGCGCATCGAGGTCATCGCACCCGAGTATGTTCCGCTCGAGCCCGCGCGGCTCGAGGCCACGCAGAAATACCACGCGCAGTGCAAGCTCTCGAAGGACAAGAACAGGGTCGAGAACTACATCGCGGGGCTGCCCTTCCCCTTCGCCGACGAGAAGGATCCGGATGCGGCCGTCAAGCTGATGTTCAACTACGAGAACCGCATCGTCGTCGACGACCTCGACGTGCGCAATTTTGAATGCGACACAGGGAGCCTCGATCCGAAAAGCGGCCTGCGCATCGAGCGTCATTTCGTGCTCGGGCACTTCCGGCGCCTCTACTACGTCAGCCGCCTCTACCATGATCCCAAGCCGACGTGGGTGACGCCCGACGGCATCCGCTATCGCGAGGTGCTCCATCCGATCCTGGAGCCGTTCGATCTCAAGGGCGTCGGCCTGACCTACAACCGGCACCAGGACCCGTTCCGACAGGACGACAGCTGGCTCTACTACCCGCTGCTCAAGCGCGTGCGCAGACTGTCGTCGGCGCAGCGCTCGGACGCGTTGTTCGGCCAGGACGCCGACATCGACAGTTACGGCGGCTTTGCCGGCAACCCTGCCTGGATGGAATGGCGCCTACTCGGCACGAAGCGCCTTCTGGCGCCGCTGCACACCAGGAACTTTCCCGCCCGATGGGCCGCCGGCGGCGCGAATTTCCTGTTCGACGACACCTGGGAGATGCGCGACGTCTACGTCATCGAAGGGCGCTCGCGTCTGCCCGAGTACGCGTACTCGCGGCGCGTGATCTACCTGGACCGGCAGAGCTTCGTCATCGCCTACACCGAGCTGTACGACAAGAAGGGAGCGCTGTGGAAGGCCTGGGTCAATCAATGGAAGATCGGCCGCAAGCCCTTCCCTGCCGCCAAGCGCGCCGTCTATGACTACGAGCAGCAGTTCATCCCGGCTCTGAGCATGTTCGACATGCAGCTCGACCACGCCACGCGCTGTCTGCTGCCCTCGCCATCGATCGCCGGCGAGGAAGGCTGGTACTTCAACTTCGGCGCGGCCGAGGGCACGACCGAGGACGTCTTCCTCATTTCCAACATCATCGCAGGCGGCCGCTGAGGCGCCGACGCGCCGAGCGCGACGAGGCGTGCCGCGCGTCGGGCAGCCGCAGCAGTCGTGGGCATCGGGGCAGGCGGTGCCTTGGCGCTTTGCCCTTGTGCGGGCCGCTGGCGTCCCTGTCCCTGGCGCGCTATAGGTCGGGCAACCCGGGGACTCGGGAATTTCCCATCTTTTCTGCAGCGAAGGAGAGCACCAGATGAGCTATCTCGACCCGTACCTGCGCTGGATTCACATCATCGCGGGCATCGTTTGGATCGGTCACCTGTACTTCTTCAACTTCGTCAATGCGCCCTTCCAGACCACCATCGGTGGTGACGTCAAGAAGGCGGTCAATCCCGAGCTCCTGCCGCGTGCGCTGTGGTGGTTCCGCTGGGGCGCCGCCTGGACATGGATCACCGGCGTGCTGATGGCGATGATCCTCTTCTATCACGGCCGTCTTGCGCTGGAGGGCGAGGCGAGCTGGTCGATCGCCGCGCTGGTGGCCATCCTGCTGACCTTCGGCGGCTTCCTCGTCTACGACATGCTGATCTCGTCGGAGGCCATCGGCGACGTCAAGATCAAATACGCGGTCGGGTTCGTGCTGGTCGTCATGGTGATGCTCATCATGCGCTGGGCCGGCTTCAGCTACCGCGGCACGCTCATCCACGTCGGCGCGATGTTCGGCACGATCATGGCTTTCAACGTGTGGTTCCGCATCTGGCCCGCCCAGCAGAAGATCATCACCGCGGTCAAGAACGGAGAGGCGCCCGATGCCAAGCTCGTGGCGCTGGCGGGCCTGCGCTCACGGCACAACACCTATCTGTCGGTGCCGCTGCTGTTCACGATGATCAATCAGCATACGGTTACCGCCTTCCCGGACTCGGTGCCGCGCGAGGTGGGGCTGGGGATCATCATTCTGGTCGGTTGGCACGTGGTGTGGCAGCTGTACAAGCGGTCGGGCGCGGTCAAAGGCTTCTAGGGCGGCAGGCCGCGCAGGGCGTTCTGCGGCGTCTCGCGTGCTCGCTCCGGCGGGCCTCCAGCCCGCCTGCGCTGTGCACGCGGCGCGCGCCTTGCATCTCACCCGCTCTGCGCGGCCTGGTCGGCGTGGGCTCGTCGCTTCCCGCCTCGCCGTCACGCGCCGGCTGAAGGCCGCGACTTCATCGCTTCGTGCCACCTGGCGAGATTCGTGAGGCTGGGGTCATAGCCTTCGCCGACCAGGCCGCCGAAGTCGATGGTGCAGAAGAGCGTGATGTCGGCGATGGTGTAGCGGTCGCCGGCGACGTAGGGCCGGCTACCGAGGATTTCGTCGATCCATGCAAGGCGCTTGCGGGCGGCAGCTCGGCTCGGCTCGACCATGCCTTCGACCTGCGTGATGCGGCCCTTGAAGAAGGGACTGCCGTGCCGGAACGCGCCGAGCAGCGGGAACATCACCTCGAGCTCCATGCGCCGCTCCCACATCCTGGTGAACGCGCGCTCTTCGGGCGTCCGGCCGATCAGTGCCGGCTCCGGATGCAGATCCTCGAAGTACTCACAGATGGCAAGGCTCTCGGCCAGCACGCGGCCGTCATCGAGCTCGAGCGCCGGAAGCGTTCCGATCGGGTTCTTCGCCAGAAACTCGCGCTGGCGGTTGGCGCCCGAGCGGATGTCGACCTGCTCCAGCGGCACGGTAATGCCCTTCTCGGCCAGGAAGATGCGCACGCGGCGCGGGTTCGGTGCGATGGTCGAGTCGTACAGTTTCATCGTCGGCTCCTGTGTCTCGGCGCATCCGGAGCGGGCAACCTAGCCGGTGACGCGATCAGTGCAAGAAGTGCAGTCGCTGCGGCGGGGACGATGGCGGCCTGAGCCGGCGCGACATCGACGACGACGTGCGAAGCGTTGCAAGGCGGGTGCGGCGAAGAGTTTGCGGCAGCTGGCGGACGGCCGCGCTGCTATCGCGGTGGCAGACGCGACGAGATGACGGCGTCGCGTTCGAGCGCAGCCACTTCTTCCGCCGACAGGCCAAGCAGCCGCGACAGGATCTCCGCATTGTGCTCGCCGCGAAACGCGGCGCTTCCACGCACACCGGCCTCGGCGTCCGAGAAGCGATACGGGCTGTTGAGCACGTACGTCGTCCGCCCGCTGCGGTCGTCGACGGGAACGGTCATGCGCCGGGCGCGCGTCTGCTCGGACTGCAGCGCCTCGGCCATCGTCACCACCTTGGCCGCCGCCATCCCGCGCGCGTGCAGCGTGGCCACCGCCGCAGCGGCGCTCGGCTGGCCTTCCACCCAGTCCTGCACGTGCGCCTCGAGCTCGGGCAGGCACGCCTCGCGCTTTTCGTAGGTGTCGTAGCGGGGGTCGGTCAGCAGCTCGGGCGCCTTCATGAGCGCGACGAGCTCGGCCCACTGCGCGCGCGGATCGGCGGGAATCACCACGTGCTCGCCCTTGCAGCGATAGACCCACGCACACAGGAAGTCGGTGTCGGAGCCGCCGTCGCCGAAGAGATGAAAATTGGCCGCCTCCTGGATGGCCAGCAGCGCATCATGCATGGCCATGTCGATGAACTGCCCTCGCCCCGTCCTTTGCCGAAGCTGGAGCGCAGCCAGGATCGCGATCGCCGCCTGCAGGCCTGTCACGGTATCGCCGACCGCCAGCACCGAGTCTTCGGGCTCGTGATGCCAGGCAGCCGCCTGACGGTGGAGCATTCCCGTGGCGGCGTGCACGACGCCTGCGAACGCTCGGCGACCGCGCTCAGGGCTGTCGTGGCCAAAGCCGCTGATCGAGCAGTAGATCAGCGCCGGATTGCGCGACCGCAGCGCCGCCTGGCCGAGCCCGAGGCCGTCCATGACACCGGGACGGAAATTCTCCACCACCACGTCGCACGCCGCGGCCAGAGATGCGGCCAGCTCGCGGCCGGCGGCCTTCTTCATGTCGATGGAGACGTTGGCCTTCCCCGCGTTCTGCTGCAGGAAGTAGCCGCTCATGCCGCCGCGCCGGCGGCCCAGCCGGCGCGACAGATCGCCCTCGGGCGTCTCGACCTTGATGACCTCGGCGCCCAGGTCCGACAGGATGCGGGTGCAGAACGGTCCGGCCAGCACATGGCTGAAATCGGCGACGCGGATGCCGGTCAGCGGCATCCGCGTCTTGTCGGGCGGAGAATCGGGAAAAGCTGCCAAGCAGAGACGGGGGCGGAAGACGCAGCCGCGCCTGCCGCCCCGACTTGGCTCTAGTTGCGGACGAACCGATCGGTGCCGGCGATGCTGCCGCCTTCCTCGGCGCCCGGAGTCGGGTTGAACTCGCGGAAGCGCTTCACGGGCAGGTTGGTGCCCTCGTACGCCAGCACTTCGTGCCCGCCTTCGGGTCGCGGGATCAGCACCAGGATCTCCTGACGCTCGTCCAGATCGACGTCGGCGGCGGCCACGCGCGCTCCGCCGGTGTAGCTGACCGGACGCGCCAGGATGCTGATGAGGTCGTCGTCGCGGCCGAACGTCACGCGATTGCCCTGATCGTCGAACACCTTGATCAGCGCGTTGCCCTGTCGCGGCGCCGTCACGATGCGCTTGTCGCCGCTGCCGGCCAGGTCGATGACCGCGACGTCCACACCCGAGAACTCGACGGGGTCGTACGCCAGGAACTGGCTGAGCAGAGCGCCCTCGCGGTTGAACACCTTGACGATCGGAACGCCGCGCGTGGTGCCGACGACGATCTCGTCCTCGTTGCCGCCGACCACGTCGCCGACGGCCACAGTGGCGCCGCCTGCGTTGATCGGGATGAACTCGTTGTAGACGTCGGTCGAGGCAAAGGCCTGGAACTCGTCGATGATGAAGAACGGGTCTTCCTCATCGAGGCGCTTGAAGATGCGCACGACCACGTTGCCGTCGGTCGAATCGGACTGCGCGCAGACCAGGTCCTCGTTGATTTCCTGGTCGATCTCGCCGCCGTCGCACTCGGCGCCCGACTGCACCTCGATCGGGAAGACGCGGAAGCGGTCCACCAGCTTGTCGCGGCGGCCCAGGCGGTAGACCTCGACCGTGGAGTCGGTGGAGCCGTGGCCGGTCGAGATCGCGGCCTGCACGGCCTTGGGAGCCGGCACATTGGCGCCGCGATCGTTCAGGACCGTCACGTCCAGCTCACCGAGCTGGATGCCGTTGAGGGCGACCGTGTCCATCTCGAGGCGGCGGCCGTTGCGGTTGAAGGAGCGCAGGCGCGCGCGCGTGGGCGTCTCGGGCAGCGCGGTGACGATGCGCGTCTCGAGGCCGCGGCGCCCCGCGAAGCGGAACAGCTCCTCGCCGTTGACGCCCGAAAGAATGCGTACCGTGCCGGCCCCGCGACGACCGAAGGGCGCGTCGCCGAGCGTGCCGACGAGGACATCCGGGACCTCGTCGAGGTTGAAGTCGAGGCCGCCTTCGAGCGCCCAGCCGAACTGCTCTTCGCGCCGGTCGCCCTCGAGCTCCCAGATCTGCGAGCCGTCCACGCCAGAGAGCGTGACGACGCGGCCGGCATCGGGCGCCTTCAGCTCGTTCACGAAGATGTCGAACTGCGAGGCCGCAGCCGCGAAGTCGGTGACGAGGTCGCCGTCGATGTCGCCGATGGTGGCCACGGCGTCGCCGAAGCGTGCGCCTTCCTGCACCTCGGTGTCGGCCTTGACCCAGTGTCGCTCGCCGTCGACGCCGAACAGCGTCACCAGACCCGACAGCCTCACGCCCGTGTCGTCGGAACCGTCCGAGCCGGCGATGAAATCCTTGATGCCGTCGTTCTGGACGTCACCTGCGTAATCGATCGACTTGCCGATGCCGTCTCGGCGCGCGCCGACGACACGGAAGAGCTCCTCGTCCAGATTGGTCGGGGAGACCAGGTCGACCACGCCGGCGCGGCGAACCTGGAAGATGTTGACCTCGTCGCTGCCGACGAGGAAATCGGTCACGCCGTCGCCGTCGATGTCCTCGGCGGCGGAGAGGCTGCGGCCGTAGTTCTTGCCGGCCTTGGGACCGACCTTGAATCCGAGGAAGTCGCCGTTGCGGCCCGATACGATCCAGACGCGGCCAGGCTGGCTGCGGCCGTCGGGAAGGCTGTCGGTGGAGGCGCTGACGACGAAGTCGTGCTTGCCGTCGTCGTTGACGTCGTTGAGAGGCTGGATCTTTTCGCCGAAGCCCGAGTGCGCGTTGGTGCCGAAGACGACCATGCGGCGCTTGCGGCGCTGCCACACGTCGACGCGCCCGGCCTGGTCCTTGGTGCGAACGAGCGGATCGCGCTGGTCGTAGGGGGTGACGTCGTAGCCGGGCGAGCCGACCGCAAGCTCATCGCGACCGTCGCCGTTGACGTCGCGGATGAAGGAGACCGCGGCGCCCATCCACTGACCGTCCTGGCTGCCTCTCTTGGTGAAGAGCTTCTTGCCGTTGCGCCCGTCCAGGACGACGACGCGACCCGCCTTCGGATGAAGACGGGCGAAGGTGCATGGCGCGCCGACGGCGATGTCATTGACGCCGTCGCCGTTGAAGTCGCCGTTGGCCGCGATCGCGAACCCCATCTGGTCGCCGCCGGTCTGGCAGGGAACATGAAAGGGTTGTGCGAAGGCCGCAGCAGGCAGCATCAGCATGACGAGCGACGCCAAGCCGAGGCCGGCGTGCAGCTTGCACGAAGTGGAGTTCACGATTCTCATACGCAGGGCTTCCCGTTCAGAGTCAGACGCCGCGTTGCGGCCCCCCGATACTATCGACATTCCAAGCCTTTACTAAAAACCGCGACCAGTGCGACCCACGCCCGTGAGTCGAGCGAAGGGGGCGAAGGGTTCCGCGGAACGAGCCACCACCAAAAGCCGCCGCTGCAATCTGGTCGAAGCATGCGGCCCCTTTGGCCGTTCCATAAGGCAGTCCCCCCTGAAAGCTCAAGCGTGAGACGGCATTCTAACAGAACGACCTGGGTATGCTACGGTTTCGGGCTCTCGAATTGAAGCCGAAAACCGAACGGCCATCGAGAGATAAGTTGGAGCGGGTGACCGGGATCGAACCGGCGACCTTCTGCATGGCAAGCAGACGCTCTAGCCAGCTGAGCTACACCCGCCCAAAGCGGAAAGACGGGCAGTTTGTAACCGAATCCGGCGTCCATGCAAGTGGGCGGTCGGGTGAAAAGGCCGCGATTTCACGGCCGACCCCGCATTTCCGCCACATTCACCCCCAGCGGGCCGGCCGCAGCCGGAGCCGTGCAAAGACCTGGAGGTGATAGTCCACGGCCGACCACGTGCCCACCACCGCCGACAGCACCAGCAAGGTCAGGCCGACGTCGTGGAAGCTGACCCCGAGGTACCGGTAATGAACGATCAGGAAGTGCACGCCGAGCGTCTGCAGGAGCATCTTCGTCTTGCCGGTGACCTCGGCGCCCATGACGATCCCCTCCACGGCCGCGATGCTGCGCAGGCCCGTCACCGAAAGCTCACGGCCGATGATGACCACCAGCAGCCAGCCCGGCACGCCGGGGTCTCGCTCGAGAACGCCGAGCATGACCAGCGCCGAAACCACCAGCAGCTTGTCGGCCAGAGGATCGAGCAGCTTGCCGAGCGGGGTGACCAGCCCGTAGCGCCGCGCGATCCAGCCGTCCAGAAAGTCGGTCATGGACGCCAGGAAGAACACGCCCATTGCGGCCACCGACTCGCGCGGCCCCGGATAGCTGAGCAGCCATACGAGCAGGGGAATGGCCAGGATGCGTAGCAGGGTCAGAATGTTGGGAAGCTGGCGGAACAGCTCGCTTCCGTCCTGCGCGTCGCTTCCGTCGTGTGGCATTACGCAACCCTACCGTGGCACGAAGAGTGCGCGCCGCGCAGCAGAGCGCGCTCAAGGTAGCCCTTTCCCCGCTGCGCCGCCACCCGCTGACAGGTGCTTTGGCCCCGTTCCGGTGAGCGAGTAGACTTTGCCGTCCATGCCCCACTTCGACTACCTCGTCATCGGCAGCGGCATCGCAGGAATGACGTTCGCCGTGCGTGCGGCGGTGCAGGGACGGGTTGCCATCCTGACCAAGCGCGCGCTCGAGGACTCCAACACGAACTGGGCACAGGGCGGTGTGGCTGCAGTGTGGGCTGCCGACGATTCGGTCGAGCAGCACGTCCGCGACACCATCGAAGCCGGCGCCGGGCTGTGCAATCGCGACGTCGTCGAGCTGGTCGTCTCCGAAGGGCCGGCGCGCATTCGTGAACTCATCGCTCTCGGCGTGCAGTTCTCGCTGAAGAACGGCGAAGGCTCGGCCGGTGGCGCAGGCGACTATGAGCTGGGGCTGGAAGGCGGCCATTCGCGGCGCCGCATCCTCCATGCCGCCGATCACACCGGAAAGGAGATGGTGCGGGCGCTGTCCGCCGAGGTGCGGCGCAATCCGAATATCGACGTCTTCGAGAGCCGCTTCGCGATCGACCTGCTGATCGACGAGAAGTTCGGCTACTCGCACGGCCAGCCGCAGTGCTGGGGAGCCTACGTGCTCGATACCACCACCGGCGCCGTCGACGCGTTCACCGCCGGCGCTACGCTGCTGGCAACCGGCGGCACCGGCAAGGTCTACCTGTACACGTCCAATCCCGACATCGCCTCGGGCGACGGCATCGCCATGGCCTGGCGCGCCGGCTGCCGCGTGGCGGACATGGAATTCATCCAGTTCCATCCCACGTGTCTGTACCATCCGCAGGCCAAGTCTTTCCTGGTCACCGAGGCCATGCGCGGCGAAGGTGCCGTCCTGCGCCGGCCCGACGGGCAGCCGTTCATGGCCAACTACGATCCGCGCGGCGAGCTGGCGCCCCGCGATATCGTTGCACGCGCGATCGATCACGAGATGAAGATGGCCGGCTTCGACAACGTGCTGCTGGACGTGACGGCGCGCGGTGAGGATTTCATCAAGCGGCGCTTCCCCGCCATCTACGAGCGCTGCCTGACCTACGGCATCGACATCACCAGGCAGCCGATCCCGGTCGTGCCGGCGCAGCACTACATGTGCGGTGGCGTGATGACGGGGCTGGACGGCGAGACCTCGGTGGATCGCCTCTACGCCGCCGGCGAGGTCGCGATGACGGGGCTTCACGGTGCCAACCGGCTCGCCTCCAACTCGCTGCTCGAGGGCCTGGTGTTCGGGCACCGCGCCGCCGAGCACGCGCGCCGGCGCCTCGCGCAGGATCCGCAGCCGCCGCCGAGAATCCCCGCCTGGAGCTCCGGGCGTGCCACCGACATCAACGAATCGGTGGTCATCGCGCACAACTGGGACGAGATCCGCCGCCTGATGTGGAACTACGTCGGCATCGTCCGCAGCGACCGGCGCCTGGCGCGGGCCGCGGCGCGCATCACGATGATCCGCGAGGAGATCCAGCAGTACTACTGGGACTTCCTGGTCACCCGCGACCTGCTCGAGCTGCGCAACATCGCGCTGGTGGCTGACCTGATGGTACGGTCGGCGCGGACGCGGCGGGAGAGCCGCGGGCTGCACTACAACGTCGACTGCCCGGAGCGCGACGATGCGCATTGGCTCCGGCACACGGTGATCTGACTCAACTGCCGGCTTTGCCGGTTCGCTGCATCTCGTTGGCGTGGAACAGCCGCATCTGTCGCGGCTCGCCGTCGTGGTTCACCGTCACCGGATATTCCTTGGAGAAGCACGCGTCGCAGAAACCCTGCCCCGGCGGCTCGGCGCTATTGCGGAAGGCGTAGAGGCCTTCGCGCGAAAGATAGGCCAGCGAGTCAGCGCCGATGTATTCGCGGATACCCTCGAGGTCGAGGTTGTTGGCGATCAGCTCGCCGTGCGTCGGCGTGTCCACGCCGAAGTAGCACGGGCTGATGGTCGGCGGCGCGCTGATGCGCAGGTGCACCTCGGTGGCTCCGGCGCTCCGGATCATGCGCACGATCTTGCGGCTGGTGGTGCCGCGTACGATCGAGTCGTCGATGACGATGGCCCGCTTGCCTTCGAGCACGTCGCGCTGCGCGTTGAGCTTCACCTTGACGCCGAAGTTTCGGATCGAGTCCGACGGCTCGATGAACGTCCGGCCGACGTAGTGGTTGCGGATCAGCCCGAGCTCAAAAGGCAGTCCGGACTCCTCCGAGAACCCCAGCGCGGCAGGAACGCCGGAGTCGGGCACGGGCACGACGATGTCGGCCGGCACCAGCGACTCGCGCGCGAGCTGGCGTCCCATCTCCTTTCGCACTTCGTAGACGTTGCGGCCGAAGACGCGGCTGTCGGGTCGGGCGAAGTAGACGTATTCGAAGATGCAGGCCCGCGTGGGCACGTGGCCGAAGGGGCGGATGGATTTCACCTCCCCGCCCTTGAACTGCACCACCTCGCCCGGCTCGATCTCGCGCACGTACTCGGCCTCCACCAGATCGAGCGCGCAGGTTTCGGATGCGACGACCCAGCCTCCGCTGGCAAAGCGCCCGAGCACCAGAGGCCGGAAGCCGTGCGGATCGCGGGCGGCGATCAACTCGTCCTCCGACAGGAACAGCACGCAGTACGCCCCTTCGACTTCGCCGAGTGCGTCGATGACGCGCTGGAGCAGCTCGGGGCGCTTGGACTGCGCCACCAGATGCACCAGCACCTCGGTGTCGGAGGTGGACTGGAAGATCGAGCCGTCCTCTTCGAGACGGCGCCGAAGGTCACCCGCGTTGACGAAGTTGCCGTTGTGGCACACCGCCAGGCTGCCGAGCGAGTATTCCGCCACCAGCGGTTGCGTATTGCGCAGCAGCGTCTCGCCGGCGGTGGAGTAGCGGTTGTGGCCGATGGCGTTGTTGCCGGCCAGCCGCCGGATGATGTTCGCATCGAAAACGTCGGCGACCAGTCCCAGCTCGCGGTGGCTGATCAGCGCCTGCCCGTCGCTGGAGACGATGCCGGACCCTTCCTGCCCCCGGTGCTGCAGCGCATACAGGCCCAGGTAGACGAGGTTGGCCGCCTCGGGCTGGCCGTACACGCCCACGACCGCACATTCCTCATGGAACCGGTCGAGCTCGGCCGTCGAGCGGCCGTGGACCTGAGGAATGCACGAGATCTTCGACATACTAGGTACGCTTCGCGACGGACGACAGGGCACGCTGCGCGCGCGCCGCACGAGTCTGTTCGTACTCGCCCAGGGCGATGGCGGGCAGCGTCTCGCGCCACGCGTCGCCAAGCTCGAGCACCGACACGTCCACGAGCGAGCCGCCGGCGGTGCTTCGTATCCGGAGCCGGTCGCCGCCGCTGGACCCCAGGTGCGTCGCCGCGATGCCGGCCGCCTTCGCTCGCGCCAGCACATCTTCGGTGCGCGCGCCCGCCACTGCTACCAGGATTCGGCAGCCGCTTTCTCCGAACAGGGCCGTGTCGGCGCGCCCGGGGACGTCGACTTCCACGGTCGCGCCAACGTCGCCGGCGATGCACATCTCAGCCAGCGCGATTGCCACGCCGCCGTCGGAAACGTCGTGGGCGCAGGTCACGGTGCCCTCGGCGATCAGGGCCCGGCACAGCTCGCCGAGAGCGCGCTCGGCGGCCAGATCGACGGGTGGTGGCCGGTCGCCGGTCAGGCCGTGGCGAAAGGCCAGATACTCCGATCCCTCGAGAACGGGCGTTCCCCCGCCGAGCAGGAGGATGTCGGCCGATGGCGGCAAGGCAATCCTTGCCACTGCGCGCGCGTCCTCGATGAGACCGACGAGCGAGACCGTCGGCGTCGGCGGGATCGAGGCGCCCTGCGTGTCGTTGTAGAAGCTGACGTTGCCGGAGATGACGGCGATCTCCAGCGTCCTGCACGCCTCGGCCATGCCGTCGATGGCGCGCGCGAACTGCCACATCACTTCCGGTTTTTCGGGGCTGCCGAAGTTGAGGCAGTCGCTGATGGCCAGCGGCCGCGCTCCCGTCACGTAGACGTTGCGCGCCGCCTCCACCACGGCATGCTGCGCGCCGACGAAGGGATCGAGCGAGCAGTAGCGCGCGTTGCAGTCAGTGCTCATCGCCAGCGCCCCGCCCGTCTCGCGCACCCGGACCACCGCGGCGTCGCCGCCCGGCTGCACGACCGTGTTGGCGCCGACGTAGGAGTCGTACTGGCGATAGACCCAGCTCTTGCTGCACAGGTTCGGCGCGACGATCAGGTCGAGGAGCTCGCTCGACAGATCGTGCGGCAGCGGCAGCGCTGCCTCGTCCAGCCGCGGCGGGCGGCTTCGCGGCTCCTGGATCGGCCGCTCGTACTTCGGCGCGGCGTCCGTAAGCGCGGCGATCGGGATCGATGCGACCTGCTGCCCGTGATGGAACGCTTCGAAGCGGCCGGTGTCCGTGATCTCCCCGACCTCGACGCAGTCCAAACCCCAGCGCGTGTAGACCTCGCGCACCGCGGCCTGGCGCCCCTGGTGCACGACCAGCAGCATGCGCTCCTGCGACTCGGACAGCAGCATCTCGTAGGGAGTCAGGTCGGCTTCCCGCAACGGGATGCGATCGAGATCGAGGCGAATGCCGACCTCGCCGCGTGATGCCATCTCCACCGACGAGCTGGTCAGGCCGGCGGCCCCCATGTCCTGGATGGCCACGACGTCGTTGCCGCGCAGCACTTCCAGGCACGCTTCGATGAGCACCTTCTCGGTGAACGGATCGCCGACCTGCACGGTCGGCTTCATCTGCTCGGACTCTTCCTTGAACTCCGAGGACGCCAGCAAGCTGGCGCCGTGGATGCCGTCGCGCCCCGTCTTGGAGCCCACGTACAGCACCGGATTGCCGGTGCCCTTGGCCACGGCCCGGAAGATGCGGTCCGCGCGCACGATGCCGAGGGTGAACGCGTTGACCAGGATGTTGCCGTTGTAGCCGGGATCGAAAACGACCTCGCCGCCCACCGTTGCCACGCCCACCGAGTTTCCGTAGCCGCCTACGCCTGCCACCACGCCTTTGAGCAGGAACGGCGTCTTCTCGTGGTCCGGCGATCCGAAGCGCAGCGAGTTCATGCTGGCGACCGGCCGAGCACCCATCGTGAAGATGTCGCGCAGGATGCCGCCGACGCCGGTGGCCGCGCCCTGATAGGGCTCGATGTAGGACGGATGGTTGTGGCTCTCGATCTTGAAGATCGCCGCCATGCCGCCGCCGATGTCGACCGCGCCGGCGTTCTCGCCCGGTCCCTGCAGCACCGCCGGCCCGCTCTGCGGCAGGCGCCGCAGATGAACGCGCGAGCTCTTGTAGCTGCAGTGCTCGGACCACATGACCGAGAACACGCCGAGCTCTTCGAACGTGGGCGTGCGGCCCGACAGGTGCTCGAGGATGCGCTCGTACTCCTGACTGGTCAGGCCGTGCTCGAGCGCCAGGCTTTCGTCGACGGGCCGGAGTTTGGGCGCTGCGCTCACGCCCTGCTCTCCTGCGCGGCGCCACGCGCCGCGCGCTCGAGCCACAGCGCGGCGGAGCGGAACAGATAGGCGCCGTCGGTCGAGCCGAGGACCGCATCGACGGCATGCTCGGGATGCGGCATCAGCCCGACGACGTTGCCGGCGTCGTTGGCCACCCCGGCGATGTCGCGCATCGCTCCGTTGGGCGCGTCGGCGGTGTAGCGGAAGATCACCCGGCCTTCGCGCTCGAGGCGGTCCAGCTCATGAGGTGGCGCCACGAAGCAGCCCTCACCGTGCTTGACCGGAATCTCCAGGAGCTGGCCCGGAAGGCATGCGCCGGTGAAGGCGGTCTCGGTGTTCTCCACGCGGATGTGGACCGGCAGGCAGAGGAAGCGCAGCGAGCGGTTGCGCACCAGCGCGCCCGGCAGCAGCCCGGCCTCGCACAGGATCTGGAAGCCGTTGCAGATGCCGAGCACGGGCCCGCCGGCGCGGGCATGCGCGGCGACCGCACGCATGACCGGCGAGAAGCGCGCCATGGCGCCGCAGCGCAGGTAGTCGCCGTAGGAGAAACCGCCCGGCAGCACGACCGCGTCGGCGCCTCGAAGGTCCTCGTCGCCGTGCCACAGCGGCACCGCCTGATCGCCGAGCAGCGAGACGGCGTAGCAGGCGTCGCGGTCGTCACAGGTTCCGGGAAAGGTGACGACGCCCCACTTCACGACCTCTGCTCCTCGACGTCGAAGCGGAAGTCCTCGATGATCTCGTTGGCCAGCAGCCGCCGGCACATCTCGTCCACCCGCGTGCGCACCGCCCCGGCGCTGTCGCCGTCGACGTGGAGCTCGATGAGCTTGCCGATGCGCGCGTCGGCCACCTCACGGAAGCCCAGCGAATGCAGCGACCCCTCCACGGCCTTGCCCTGCGGATCCAGGATCGAAGGCTTGGGCATGAGGTAGATCCGGGCCAGGAATCGCAACGTCCGCTCTCCTACTGCGCGATGCGCCGGTCGATTTCGTAGTACGCCTCGGCCACGTCGCCGAGGTCCTGGCGGAAGCGGTCCTTGTCGAGCTTCTTGCGTGTGGCCGCGTCCCAGAAGCGGCAGGTGTCGGGGCAGATCTCGTCGCCGAGCAGCACCTTGCCGTCGCTGGTGCGCCCGAACTCGAGCTTGAAGTCGACCAGGATGATGCCGCGCTCGAGCATGAACGGCTTGAGGAACGCGTTCACCGCCAACGTCTGCCCTCGGATCTCGGCGAGCTCCTGCGCCGTGGCCCAGCCGAAGCCGGTTGCGTGATCGTCGTTGATGAGCGGATCGCCGAGCTCGTCGGACTTGTAGCAGAACTCGATGATGGGATTGCGCGGCTCCTCGCCCTCCGGACGCGCCAGGCGCTTGCCGAGGCTGCCGGTGACGAGGTTTCGCAGGATCGTCTCGACGGGGATGATGGTGAGGCGCCGCACCAGCATCTCGCGCTCGTTGAGCAGCTCGAGAAAGTGGTTGTCGATGCCGCGCTCGCGAAGCAGCGTGAAGAAGCGCGCGGAGATGCGTGCGTTGAGCATCCCCTTCGACGTGATCTGGTCCTTCTTCTGTCCGTTGAACGCGGTGGCGTCGTCCTTGAAGAAGAAGATCAGCTTGTCGGGGTCGGTCGTCGCGTAGATCTTCTTGGCCTTTCCTTCGGCGATGAGCTCTGTCTTTTGCGGTGCAGCCACGGTCTTACTCCTCGAGCACTCGGTCTATGATGGTCTGGACGTGCGTCAGCGCGTGGCGCACATCGAACGCATCCTCCATTTCCGCCCGGCTCAGGTGCCGGGAAATGTCGACATCGCTTGCCACATGCGCGCGGAAGTCCCCATCGCTCAGCGCACAGCGCTGCACCCACCCATACGCCTCCTCGCGCCGGACGCCCTTGTCGACCAGCGCCAACAGTAATCTCTCCGAGGACAGGCGCCCGCCGGTCAGGTCGAGATTTTTCGCCATGGCTGCGGGCCGGACCTCCAGGCCCTCCACCACCCGCGTCAGTCGCGCGAGCATGAAGTCCAGAGCGGTGGTGGCATCGGGCCCGATCACCCGCTCGGCGGCGGAGTGGCTGATGTCGCGCTCGTGCCAGAGCGCGATGTTCTCGAGCGCGGCCAGCGAACTGGCGCGGACGATGCGGGCGAGGCCGCACAGGTTCTCCGAAAGGATGGGGTTTCGCTTGTGCGGCATCGCCGACGATCCCTTCTGCCCCTTGGCGAAGGGCTCCAGGGCCTCGAGCAGCTCGGTGCGCTGCAGGTGGCGGATCTCGGTGGCGAAACGCTCGATGCCGCCGGCGATCACCGCCAGCGTCGTGAAGAAGGCGGCGTGGCGGTCGCGGGGGACCACCTGCGTGGCCATCGGCTCGGGCCTCAGCCCGAGCTCGGCCAGGACTTCGGCTTCGATGTCGGGGCCGTTGACGGCGTAGGTGCCGACCGCTCCCGACAGCTTGCCGAAGGAGATGTCTTCCCTGGCCGCGAGCAGCCGCCTGCGCGCCCTGCCGAGCTCCGCGTACCACCCCGCCAGCTTCAGGCCGAACGTGATGGGCTCGGCATGGATGCCGTGGCTGCGGCCGACCATCACCGTGTCGCGATGGGCGAGCACCTGCCTGCGCACGGCCGCGCGCAGGCCATCGACGCCTTCGAGCAGAATGCCGCTGGCCTCCTTGAGCTGGAGGGCGAAGGCCGTGTCGACGACGTCCGAGGAGGTCATGCCGAAGTGCAGGAAGCGCCCGGCCTCGCCCACCGTCTCGGCCACGGCCGTGACGAAGGCGATGACGTCGTGGTGCACCTGCGCCTCGATCTCCGCGACGCGATCGGCGTCGACCCTGGCCCTGGCGCGAATCTCCTCGACCGCCTGGTCGGGAATCGTGCCGCGGCGGGCCAGCGCGGCGCAGACGCCGATCTCGATGGCGAGCATCAGCTCGTAACGATGCTGATCGCTCCACAGAGCGCCCATGGCCGGGCGCGTGTAACGGGGTATCATCCGGTTGCCCTCGCGGTTGCCCTGGCGGTGCCGTCGGCGTCGCACCTCGCTGCCGCGAGTCGCGGTGCAAGCAGGCGACGGGAAGACGGGAGCGGCCGCGCGACGATCAGGAGGATGTGTGGCCGAAACCGCCGCCGCCACGCCCGGTCTCGCCGAGGCTTCCGACCTCTTCGAGGCGGCACCGGGCCACGGGGCAGATCACGAGCTGCGCGATTCTCTGTCCCGGCTCGACGGTGACGGGCTCGGTTCCGATGTTGATCAGGATGACGGCGACTTCGCCGCGGTAATCCGGATCGATCGTCCCCGGAGCGTTCGGAATGCTCAGACCGTGCTTGAGCGCGAGCCCGCTGCGCGGGCGAACCTGGCCCTCGTAGCCACGGGGTATGGCAATCGCAAATCCGGTGGGAACCAGTGTGCGCTCGCCGGGAGCGAGCGTGATCGGCGCCTCCAGCGCGGCAGGCAGATCCATTCCGACCGCACCTTCGGTCATGTAGCGCGGCAACGGCAGCGTCGTGTCGCGCACGCGCGTGATGGCCACGCGCACCTCGCGTTCATCGCTGCTCATGCGTCAGGTGGCGGGCAGTGCCATGAGGTCGCCTTCGACGTCGCCGAGCAGAACGGCGGCGGCGCGATCGAAGCTGAACAGCTCGCGCGCCAGCGCGACGATGTCGTCGTTGGTGACGGCCTCGATCGCCCTCGTGATCTCTTCGATCGCCAGCGGGCGATCGAAGTAGAGCATGTTGCGCCCGATGCGCGACATGCGGCTGTCGGTGGTCTCCAGCGAGAGCGGAATGCTGCCCACGAGCTGGTTCTTGACGCGGTCGAGCTCGCCGGCACCGAGGCCGTCGCGGCACACCGAGCGCAGCTCCTCGAAGATGATGTCGCTGACTTCGGCCACCGACTCGCGCGCGCAGGCCGCGTAGACGCCGGTGTAGCCGATGTCGTGGAACGGATCCTGGAACGCGTAGATGGAGTAGGCCTTGCCGCGCTCCTCGCGGATGCGCTGGAAGAGGCGTGAGCTCATTCCACCGCCGAGCGCGGCGATGAGAACTTCGGCGGCTTCGCGCCGAGGATCGATCACCGACAGGCCGGGCATGCCGATCAGCACGTGCGCCTGCTCGATCTCGCGCTTGACGACGTAGAGGCCCGGCCGGAAGTCGGGCCGGTCGATGCGGCGCTCGGCACCGTTCTGCGGTTCGAGCGATCCGAAGATGGCGCGGCAGCGCGCCACCAGGTCGTCGTGATCGAGACGCCCGGCCGCCGAAATGACGAGCCGGTCGGGACGGCGGAACTCGCGCAGGAAGCCGACCACGTCCTCACGCGTGATGCGCTCGACGCTGGCCAGCGTGCCCGCCACGGGCCAGCCCAGCGGATGGCCGGGCCAGTAGCAGGAGAGGAAATGGTCGTGGCAGTACTCTTCGGGATCATCCTCGACGTCGAGGATTTCCTGGATGATGACCTCTCGCTCGAGCTCCACGTCCTGCGCTCGCGGCTCGGCGTGCAGCACCAGATCGGAGAGCACCTCCAGCGCCACGTCCCCGTGCTCGTGCAGCACGCGGGCGTGGTAGCAGGTGTACTCCTTGTCCGTGAACGCATCGATGCTGCCGCCGCGGCGCTCGATGGACTCGGCGATCTCGCGCGCCGAGCGGCTCGGCGTTCCCTTGAAGAGCAGATGCTCGGCGAAGTGCGCGATGCCGATCGTGCGCTCCTCTTCGTAGCGCGATCCGGTATCGACCCACACGCCGAGCGCCAGCGATGGTACGTCACGGACCGTCTCGGTCACGACGCGGACGCCGTTCTCGAGACGCGTGACGCGCAGGAGCTCGCTCAAGCGTTATCCCCGCTGGCCTGTTCCTTCTCCGCCATCTCCCGGCGCGCTTCCTTCAGGCTCAGGCGGATCTTCCCCTGCCGGTCCACTTCCAGGACCTTCACGGGAATCTTGTCGCCTTCCTTGACCACGTCGCGCACGCTCTCGACCCGCCGGTCCTCGAGCTGCGAGATGTGCAGCAGGCCGTCGGTGCCGGGCAGGATTTCGACGAAGGCGCCGAAGTCGGTGATGCGGCGGACCGTGCCGTGGTAGATGCGTCCGACCTCGGGGCTGGCGGTGATGCCGTGGATGATGTCGAGCGCGCGCTGCATAGCCTCGCCATCGCTCGATGCCACCAGGACCGTGCCGTCGTCGGAGACGTCGATCTTGCAGCCGGTCTGATCGACGATCCCGCGGATGACCTTGCCGCCGGGGCCGATGAGGTCGCGGATCTTGTCGGGATGGATGCGGATGGTCTCGATGCGCGGAGCGTGGATCGACATGACGTCGCGCGCCTGGGGCAGCGCCTTCGCCATCTCCGCAAGGATGTGCAGGCGCGCCGTGCGCGCCTTGTGCACGGCGTCGCGCATGACCTCGCGAGGCAGGCCTTCGACCTTGATGTCCATCTGCACCGCGGTGATGCCCTTTTCGGTGCCTGCGATCTTGAAGTCCATGTCGCCGAGATGGTCCTCGTCGCCGAGGATGTCGGTGAGCACGTAGAATCCGTCGTTCTCGGCGATGAGGCCCATGGCCACGCCGGCAACCGCCGCCTTGATCGGGACGCCGGCATCCATCAGCGACAGCGACGCGCCGCACACCGTGGCCATCGAGGAGGAGCCGTTGGATTCGGTGATCTCCGAGACCACGCGCAGCGTGTACGGGAACTCATCGGGGCTCGGCAGCACCGCGCTGACCGCCCGCTCCGCCAGGGCGCCATGACCGATCTCGCGGCGGCCGGCCGAGCGCAGCATCTTGGCCTCGCCCACGCTGTAGGGCGGGAAGTTGTAGTGCAGCATGAAGCGCTTCTTGGTGTCGCCGAGCAGCGAATCGATGCGCTGCTCGTCGGCCGAGGTACCGAGAGTGGCCACGACGATGGCCTGCGTTTCACCGCGCGTGAACAGCGCGCTGCCGTGCGTGCGCGGCAGAAAACCGCATTCGATGGCGATCGGCCGTACCGTGTGCAGGTCGCGGCCGTCGACGCGGAGCCCCTTGGTGACGATGTCGCCGCGAACGATGTCTTCCTTGACACGGCCGTAGGCCGCACCGACCTCGCCCATGCGCTCGGAGAGCTCGGGCGGAATCAGCGCCTTGAATTCCTTCTTGGCGACCTCGAGTTGCGCGTAGCGCTCCTGCTTGACCGTGATCGAGTAGGCCTTTCGCAGCAGCGGCTCGGCGATCTCGCGCACGCGGCTGAGCACGTCCTCGGGTATGGTCGGCGCGGTGAACTCGCGCTTGGGCTGCCCCGCCAGGCGGCGCAGCTCCTCCTGCATGTCGATGATCGGGATGATCTGCTCGTGCCCGAAGTACAGGGCCTCCAGCAGCTCGTCCTCGGGCACCTGCTGCGCGCCGCCCTCGACCATGACGATCGAATCGCGCTTGGCCGCGACCAGCAGGTTGATGTCGCACGCTTCCAGCTCATCGACCGTCGGGTTGGCGATGAGCTTTCCGCTGAGGCGCCCGACGCGCACGCCGCCGATGGGGCCGCCGAAGGGAATGTCCGAGATGTGCAGCGCCGCCGAGCTGCCGATCAGGCTGATGACGTCGGGCGCGCCGGCGCGGTCCGCCGACAGCACCGTGGCGATGATCTGCGTCTCGTTGCGGTAGCCCTCCGGGAACAGAGGGCGGATCGGACGGTCGATGCAGCGGCAGGTCAGGATCTCGTCGGCGCCGGGACGGCCCTCACGCTTGAAGAAGCCGCCGGGGATCTTGCCGGCGGCAAATGCCTTTTCCTGGTACTCGACCGTGAGTGGAAAGAAATCGACGCCCTCTCGCGGGCTGTCCTGGGATACTGCGGTGACGAGGACGACGGTGTCGTTGTACGAGACCACCACCGCGCCATGGGCCTGCTTGGCGATCCGACCCGTCTCCAGGACGAGCCGACGCCCACCGATTTCGAGGGCTACTTCATGCCTCATTTCAAGAACTTCTCCTGACCTATGATGTTTCGCGGTCGGGAGAAGAGGCAGGGAGACTGTGCGCTACTTACGAATGCCGAGCCGTTCGATGACGTTCACGTAACGGTCGTGGTCCGTCCTCTTGAGATAATCCAAGAGGCGGCGTCGCTGACTGACCAGCTTGAGCAAGCCGCGGCGCGAGTGATGGTCCTTGGCGTGAACCTTGAAATGCTCCGTGAGATGCGTGATGCGCGTGCTCAACAGAGCGATCTGCACTTCGGGCGAGCCGGAGTCGGACTCGTGCCTTCGGTAGGCCGAGATGAGTTCCTGCTTTGCTTGCTTGTTTTCGGCGATGCTGGTCACGGACGTGTCGCTTGTTCCTTTCCTCTTCTTCCGTCTGAGCCGCAGGCAGTTAACACGGGCCGGCGAGGTTGGCAAGGCAAGCGAGGGCCTTCACGAGGCCGCGGCGCGAGGCGCCGCGAACACTCGTTCGAGCGTCCACAGCTTTCCCTGTGCCACCGCCACCGCCACCAGGTCGGAGCCGGCGGCGATGCGGATACGTTCGCCCGCCGCAAAAGCCGGCCCCAGACGAGAAAGAGGATGCTGGCGCCCCAGACGAAGATCGGCGGCGTCCGCTGGCGCGATGCGGACGAGCCGGAGATGAGCGGCCGCTTCGATCAGCGGCACGATGGCGGCCTCGGCCTCGGGCCGGCCGTCCTCATCCATGATACGGGACAGTGGAATCGCCGCGTCGACGCGCAGCGCGCCGACGCGGGTGCGGCGCAGGCTCTCGAGCACGGCGCCGCAGCCGAGCGCTTCGCCGATGTCTCGCGCCAGCGAGCGAACGTAGAAGCCCTTGGAGCAGTCGATCGTGATCTCCAGCCGGCGATCCTCGAGCGCGGTCAGCTCCAGGCGGTCCACGCGCACGGGTCGCGGCTGCAGCTGCGGAGCCAGGCCGCGACGGGCCAGCTCATACATCGGCCGCCCGCCGACCTTGATGGCCGAGAATGCGGGCGGCACCTGCAGGACCTCTCCGGTATGCTCCGCCGCCAGCGCATCCAGCCGCGCCTGGTCCAGCGCGGGGAGGGGCCCACCGGCCTCGACGTTGCCGGTGATGTCGAGCGTGTCGCTGCGCACACCCAGGCGGATGACGCCTTCGTAGGTCTTGTCCGAATCGGTCAGGTAGCCGGCGAGCTTGGTGCCTTCGCCGAGGCACAGCGGCAGCAGCCCGGTGGCGAACGGATCGAGCGTTCCGGCATGGCCCGCCTTGACGCCGCCGAGCACGCGCCGCACGCGCGCGACCACGCCGGCCGACGTCACGTCGATCGGCTTGTCCACCAGCAGAAGACCGCTGGGACCGTCGCCGCCGCCCCTTCGTCGCCCGCGCATCGCTCTCACTCTCCCTGCCCTGCGCCGCCGCCGCCCTTGAGCAGCTTCTCGATGCGCTCGGCGCGCGCCAGGCTCTCGTCGTACTCGAACACCAGCGCCGGAATCGATCGCAGCGCCAGGCGCGTTCCCAGCTCACGCCGCAGATAGCCGCTCGCCGCCGTCAGTGCGTGCGCCGCCTCGGCCGCTTCCTCCTGGCCGCCGAAGCAGCTGAAGTAGACGCGTGCGTGCCTGAGGTCGTCGCTCATGCGCGCGTCGGTCAGCGTCACGCGCGACAGGCGCGCGTCGTGCGTGCCCTCCTCCAGGATCGACGCCAGCGCCTGAACGACCTGACGCGCGACGCGCTCTGCCCTTCTGACTGCCATGATGGTCCGTGCGCGTGAGCCCGCGGCTCAGTAGTTGGCGAACTCGTAGCTCTCGCGTCCCGGCTCGGCCAGGCCGAGCGCCGAAACGAACGTGGATACTTCGCGAAGACAGCGGTCGACGTGATCGCGATCATTGCCGATCTGCGCCACGCCGAGCGTGATCTTCTGCCAGTTGTCGAGGTCGTCGCATTCGGCGACCGAGACGTTGAACTTGTTGCGTACCCTCTGCTTGATCGAGCGCAGCACCGCCCGTTTGCCCTTGAGCGAGTGGTTCTCGGGCAAGTACAGGATCAGGTGCAGAACACCGACGACGACCACGGCCAGACGCTCGAGGCTTGCGCGATCACTCGCGCGCCGCCTGCTCGCTGCGCGGCTGGAGCGTGCGCTTGACCGCGTCCTGCCGGAACGTCTCGATGATGTCGCCCACCTTCACGTCGTTGAAGCGATCCAAGCCGATGCCGCACTCGTAGCCGGCCGCCACCTCGCGTGCATCGTCCTTGAAGCGACGCAGGCTGCCGACCTTGCCCTTGTAGACGACCACGTTGTCGCGCAGCAGCCGGCAGTCGTGGTTTCGGATGATGCTGCCGTCGAGCACGTAGCAGCCGGCAATGGTGCCGCCGGGCACGGTGAAGGTGTTTCGCACCTCCGCGCGGCCCTCGAACACTTCCTTGTACTCGGGCGCCAGCATGCCCTCGAGCGCCGCCTTCACCTCGTCGATGAGCTCGTAGATCACCGAGTGCAGGCGGATGTCCACGGTCTCGCGCTCGGCCAGGGCGCGCGCCTTGGCCTCGGGCCGGACATGAAACCCGACGATGATGGCGTTGGACGCCATCGCCAGCTGCACGTCCGACTCGTTGATGGCGCCGACGCCGCCGTGGATCACGCGCAGCGTGATCTCGTCGTTGGAGAGCTTCTCGAGCGCCGCCTTGATGGCCTCGACCGAGCCGTCCACGTCGGCCTTGATCACGATTCGCAGCTCGAGCGCACCGGTGCTGCTGAACTGCCGCTGCAGGTCCTCGAGGGACATGCGCGTGGTCGCGACGAGCCCCGACTTTCGCGTCGCCTCGCGCCGCATTTCGGCAACCTGCGCGGCCTTGGACGGATCCTCGACGACGACGAAAGCGTCGCCCGCCGACGGCACGCCGTCCAGGCCGATGATCTCGACCGGAGTCGACGGACCGGCCTGCTTGACGGGCCGTCCGGCATGATCGTTCATCGCGCGCACGCGTCCGACGATCTCGCCGCACACGAAATGGTCGCCGTGCTTGAGCGTGCCCTTCTGCACCAGCACCGTGGCCACCGGGCCGCGTCCGCGGTCGAGGCGCGCCTCGACGACGGTGCCGAGCGCGCGCGAGTCGGCCGGCGCGCGCAGCTCGAGCAGCTCGGCCTGCAGCGAGATGGCCTCGAGCAGCTCGTCGATCCCGGTGCCCTTGAGCGCCGAGACGGGCACGAACTGGGTCGTGCCTCCCCACTCCTCGGGCTGCAGACCGTAATCGGTCAGCTGCTGCTTGACGCGGTCGGGATTGGCATCGGGCTTGTCGATCTTGTTGACCGCCACGATCACGGGAACATCGGCAGCCTTGGCGTGATTGATGGACTCGATGGTCTGCGGCATCACGCCGTCGTCGGCGGCAACCACCAGCACGGCGATGTCGGTTACCTGGGCGCCGCGCGAGCGCATGGCCGTGAAGGCCGCGTGACCGGGAGTGTCCAGGAAGCAGATCGGGCCGATGCTCGATTCGACCATGTACGCGCCGATGTGCTGGGTGATGCCGCCCGATTCGGTGGCGATCACGTTGGCCTTGCGGATGGAGTCGAGCAGCGAGGTCTTGCCGTGGTCGACGTGGCCCATGACGGTGACCACCGGCGGCCGCACCTCTCCCTCTTCGATCTCGGTTCCTTCCTCGCCGCCGATGTTCAGAAGGGTATCGACGTCCACGGCCGTGTTCTCGACCGTGTAGCCGAACTCTTCGGCCACCAGCGTGGCGGTGTCGATGTCGAGCAGGTCGTTGGCGGTGCGCATTTCACCCGCGCGCATCAGCGATCCGAGAACCTCGCCCACCTTGATGCCCATGGCCTTGGCCAGGTCCGATGCGGTGGCCGCGGCGTTGATGCGGACGACGCGCTTGCTGGCCTTGGGAACGGTGACCTCGGTCTTGCGCAGCTTCTGGCCGGGCGCCGCGCGCTTCTTGCGCGGCCGAACCTGGTAGGCACGCTCGAGCGCGTCGAACATGTCCTCCTTGCGGACGACCTTGCGCTTCTTCTTGCGACCCTTGTCGGCCTCGCTCTCGCCTTCCTTGGCGGGCTTGGCGGGGGCCGTTCCCGGCGCGGCCTGAGCCGGCTGCTGAGCCGGCCGGGCTGCCGCGGGCTTGCGCGTCAGATCGATGCGGCCGAGCACGCGTGCGCCGCCGCGGCGGGCGCCTTCCTCGGGCGCTTCGACCGGAGGCGCGGCCGGAGCTTCGGCGCGGCTGAGCAGGGCCTCGGTGTAGTCGTCGGTGATGCGCTGGGCTTCGTCCGGCGAGACCTTGTCGGAGAAGTCCTCTTCCTCGACCGGCGGCGCTGGCGGCGGCTCGTCGATGACCGGCTCCAGGATCGGATCGGGCTCGATGATGGGAGCGGGCTCCGGCGGTGCGGCCTCGAGCGTAGGCGTCGTCTCGGCGACCGGTGTTGCAGCCGGCGTCGCTTCCTCGGCGCGTGCGGGCGGCGCCGGTGGCGGCGCGGGAGTCTCGGCCGGTGCCGGCTCGGCCGCGACCATCACGGGCAGCGAGGCGTACGCGAACGGATTGGGGTCGAACAGCGCCAGCGCCTCCGGCGTCAGCTCGATGGCCGTGGCCACCCGGCGGTTGCCGATATTGAGGCTCGGCATGCCGGGCGGTGTCGGCTTCTCCTCGGGCCGCTTGCGCGCGCGGCGGATGACGACCGCGGCCGGCGCGGCTTGCGTGCGGGAAGCCGCGGCGCCGCCGCGACCCTTGCCTACTTCACTGACGTTGCGGCTCTCTGCCATACCTTCTCGTCTCACTGGCCGCGCTCTGCTGCGGCCTCTGCCATCTGCGGCCCTGCAGGACCGATGCGCTCTTCGATGCTGCCGCGAAGCTGCAGGCGCTGCGGCGCCGCCAGCTGTGTGCGCAGCGAGCGCGTCAGTCCCCTGCTCTTCGGAAGTGCCGCCGCGCACGCCGCCGCCGGGTGCACGTAGGCGCTTCTTCCCGTGCGGGCACGGTCGACGATCACGGCCTGGCCGCGCTCATCGAGCTGCACGCGCAGCAAGGAATGCTGCGCATCGCGCCCGCCGCATCCGACGCACGTGCGCACGGGTCTGCCGCCGCTGCTCATGCCTCGACGACCGCCTCCGCGCTCTCGCCGGCATCCTCGGCGGCCGCCGCGGCTGCGGCGGCTGCGGCGGCCGCGTCCTCACGGCCGCGAGCCAGCACCGCCTCGGCGGCTTCCGTCACGGCTCGCGCGATGCGAGCGACGATCTTCTCTCGGCGTTCGACTTCGTCGGCCGCCTTGGCCGAAGCGATCATGCGCTCGGCCTCCTCGCGCGTGCACTCGAGCACGCCGGCGATGTCGTCGGGATCGGAGCCGGAAAGCTCGCCGGCCGACTTGTACCCATCGGCCAGCAGCAGCTCGGCGCGCAGGTCCGACAGCCCTTCGACGCGGCGCAGGGAGCGGCGCGACTCGCGCTGCCAGCGCTCGTATTCGCTCTCGGAGTGGACGTCGAGCTTCCAGCCGGTCAGCTTGCCGGCCAGGCGCACGTTCTGTCCCTTGCGGCCGATGGCCAGCGAGAGCTGGTCGTCGGGCACCACCACTTCCATCGAATGGTCGGCCTCGTCGATGACGATGCGCGAGACCTTGGCCGGCGACAGCGCACGGCAGACGAATTCGGTCTCATCGGGCGTCCACGGGACGATGTCGATGCGCTCGCCGCGAAGCTCCTGAACCACGGCCTGCACTCGCGAGCCGCGCATGCCCACGCATGCGCCGACCGGATCGACGTCGCTGTCGTGGCTGACCACGGAGATCTTGGCGCGACCACCGGGCTCGCGCACGACTTCCTTCACTTCGACGATACCCTCGTAGACCTCGGGCACTTCCTGCTCGAAGAGCTTCTTGACCAGCTCCGGATTGGTGCGCGACAGCACGATCTGCGGGCCGCGCGCATTCTCGTCCACGCGGACGATGAGGGCGCGGATGCGGTCGCCCTGGCGGTAGCGCTCGCGCGGAATCTGCTCGCGCTCGGGAAGGATGGCATCGACGTTGGGACGCAGCTGGACGATCAGGTTGCGGCGCTCGAAGCGCATCACGATGCCGGACTGGATGGTCCCCTCGTGCTGCTTGAACTCGTTGTAGATCATGGCCCGCTCGTAGTCGCGGACCTTCTGGACGATGTTCTGCTTGGCGGCCTGGGCGGCGATGCGCGAGTCGGGCGGGCCGAGCTTGGTCAGGAGCTCGTCGCCGATCTGCGATTCCGGATCGTACTTCTCGCGCGCGGTCTCGAGCGTGATCTCGGCGTCGGGGTTCTCCACCTCCGCCACCACGGTCTCGATCTTGTAGATGTCGATCTCGCTGGTCTCGGGGTTGAACTTCGCCTCGATGTTGAGATCGGCGCCGTGGGTCTTCTTGGCGGCCGACTTCATGGCCTCCTCGAGCGCCTCGATGACGAGCTGGCGATCGATGCCCTTTTCTTTGCTGACCTGCTCGATGACCCGAAGTAATTCTTTTTGCATCATATCGTCTGCCTCAGCGGCGCCGGCGCCGGGGTGGCTCCTTCTTTTCGAACTCGTACTCGAGGTTGGCTTTCTCGACGTCGGCCACCATCAGCCGCGTCGTTCTGCCGCCCTCCTCGGTGACCGTGATCGAATCCTCCGCCACCTCGTCCAACCGTCCGAGGAAATTGCGCCGCCCGTCGACCTCGTTCCTCATCCGCACCCGAACCTTCTTGCCGAGCACGCGCTCGAAGTGCTCGACTCTCTTCAGCGGGCGATTCAGGCCCGGAGAGGACACTTCCAGCATGTAGTTGCTCCGCACGGCCTCATGCGCCTCCAGGGCGTCCCCCAGGCGTCTGCTGACGGCCTCGCAGTCCTCGAGGCTGACTGCTCGCGCCGGGTCCGGGCTGTCCAGGAAGATCCGCACGAGCTGGCGCGAGCCGCTGCCGGCCAGCTCCACGTCGAGCAACTCGAGCCCACGCTCAGCCGCAAGCGGCTCGGCGATCGCCCAGATCTTCGAGCCGGTCGTGCTCACGCGTACCTCGGTCATCAGGGCGATCCGCCGCGGCCGGTCCGGCCGCGAGAGGATCAAACAAAAAGAGGCGGGCGAAGGGCCCACCTCCTCCACTGCCCTGACTCCGCGGGGAAGTACCACGCGCATCGCGGCGCCGCAAGAAAACGCCGACCTTGTTTCCCCGGGCGTGCGGGCAGGTCCGGGGCGGGTTCCGGGCGGGACCTCGGTTCCTGCGCAGACCTGGCCGGGACATGCCCCGATCTGCGACCTCGACGAATCTTCAGAGATTGCGGTCGTGGAGGGTGGTGACGGAGACGACGGCGTAGGTCTTGCGGCCATTGGGCAGCTGGATGGTCACCTCGTCGCCCTCCCGCTTCTTGAGCAGGGCCTGCCCCACCGGCGAGCTGAGCGAGATGCGCCCGGCCGAGGCGTCGACCTCCTCGGCGAACACCATCTCGTAGCGCACCACCTCGCCGCTGTCGGCGTCCTCGAGCTCCACGATGCTGCCGTAGCCGATGCCGTCGCGGGGAATCGAGGAAATGGTGTACAGCGACAGCTCCTTCAGGCGCGACTCCAGGGCGCCGGCGCGCGCGCTCAGCATGCCCTGGCGCTCCTTGGCCGCGTGGTATTCGGCGTTCTCGCGCAGGTCTCCGTGCTCGCGCGCGGTCTCGATGACCTTGGGCAGATCGATGTTGAGCTCGCGGCGGATGTCCGCGAGCTCGTTCTGGAGCTTCTCGACGATGGGCAGCTTCTTCATGAGAGCGGCGGAGACTAGGGGCGCCTGCACCGGCTGTCAACGCGCCATCCGTTCGGGTGCCGGCGGCTTCAGGTCCCGAGAATCGCCCGGATGAGCTCGCTCGCGCGCTTGCCGTCGTAGCGCCCCGCATAGCGGTCGCCGAGCGTCTTCATGACGGGGCCGATGCTGGTGGCGGAGGTCTCGGCCACGATGGCCAGGATCGCCTGCCGCAGCTCCTCTTCGCTCAGCGCTTGCGGCAGCAGCGTCTCGATCTCGGTCAACAGCGCCTGATGCTCGGCGACCTGATCGTCGCGCCCTGCCTTGGTGGCGAAGTCGAGCGTCTCGCGGCACTGCTTGGCCTCGCGCTGGATGATCGTCGTGATCTCCTTTTCCGGCACCTCGCCGCGCAGCTCGATGCCGCGGTTCTTGACGCCCGCCAGAATCGCTCGCAGCGCCCGCATGCGCATCGGCTGCTTCTCGCGCATCGCGGCGCTGAGGCGCTCGCGCAGCTCTTTCTCGGTCATCGGTTGCTCCTGTGGACCTGCAGGCTCTCCTGCAACCGCAGCACGAAGTCCTCGAGCTCCGGCCAGCGCGGACCCCGCAGCACCCACCGCTCGCGGCCGCCGCGCCCGCGCATCTCCGTGCGGATGAAGCCCAGCTCCTCATAGCGGCTGAGCGCGTTGCGCAGCGTGACGTCGCCCGATCCTTCGGATTTCACCACCTCGCCCAGCAGAAGACACGTCTTGTAGTGACGGCGGATCTCTTCGAGCAGCGCCTTCTGCGTCGTGCCTTCGTTGGACAGCTGGCCGTGCAGCGTCAGGGCGACGACGTAGTAGGATTCGCGGAAGTTCTGCAGGACGTTCAGCGTCGCGGCCGCGAGCGGATGCGAGTCCACCAGCTCATCGCCTCGCACCGCCCCCTTCTCGCGATAGAACGTCAGAAAGCGCTCGACCATGCCGGGAATCTCGTCGCGGGCAGGCAGCGGGAACTCGTAGCGGAACAGGTCGAGCCACCACCAGACGCGATCGGGAAGCCGCGCGACGGGATCGCCCTCTCTCATGCACGAGGTCAGCAGCGAGGGCAGCAGGAAGGCGTGGATGAGGTTGTTCTTGTAGAAGTCCAGCGCCAGGCGCCGGCCCTGCCGCACCACGAGCACCTCTTCGCGCCCGCGCTGCAGCACCTCGATCAGGCCGTTGGAGCTGAGAAAGCCGATGCTCTCGCGGAAGTCGCCGACGTTGCGCGCCAGCGAGGCCGTGGGAATGATGTTCTGGAAGCGCGTCAGATCGACCAGCGCGTTGGCGCGCTCGCGAAAGTCCCGGTAGCGGAATCCCCAGTGCGGCGACCCCAGCAGCACCGTTGCCGACACCGAGGTCGCGCCCGCGACTTCGGCGCCATTGACCTCGCGCAGGATGCGGAACCCCAGACGCTGGATGAAGCGCCGCTTCTCCTCCTCGACCTCCGGGTTGCTCTCGGCCTCCCCGAAGCGCTGCTTGCGCTCGCCCAGGACGTCGCTGAGCGAGATCGGGTCGGCGAAGGAGACGTAGGCCGTGCCGTATTTCTGCTGGAGGAAGCGGCGCGCGCGCACGAGCGCGAAGACGTTCTCCGGCTCCTTCTCCTCGCCCGTCAGCTCGGCCTGATACGCCTCCTCCTCCACGATGCGGCCGTAGTGGATCGAAACGGGCACCAGGTACAGGTCGCGCCGGATGCCGCTGGCGTAGGCGCTGACGATGGCGGACAGCATGCCCAGGCGCGGCGTCATGATCTTGCCGGTTCGGCTGCGACCGCCTTCGATGAAGAACTCCTGCGTGTAGCCCTCGCGGATCAGGAACTGCAGGTAGCGCCGGAAGACGTACTTGTAGACGTCGTCGTGGCCGAAGGTGCGGCGGATGAAGAACGCGCCGCTGCCGCGGAAGATGGGTCCCATCGGCCAGAACGACATGTTCACTCCGGCGGCGATGTGCGGCGGGCTGACGAAGTGGAGATAGAACAGGTAGGAGAGGATCAGATAGTCGAAGTGGCTGCGGTGACACGGCACCAGCACGATCGGGTGGTGCTTGGCTTTCTCGATCACCTTCTCGAAGCCGATCGGCTCGAGCCCCTGGAACATGCGGTTCCAGATCTTCTTGAACGCCCATGCCACCACCGCGAAGACGGCGGCATTGTACTCGGCCGCCATCTCGTCGAAGTAGGCCTCCGCCTGCTTGCGCAGCTTGGCCTCCGGCGTCCCCGTCTTCTGCGACGTCTGCGACAGGAAGACGCGCGTCTCCTCGTCGTCGAGGACGAGCGACTTGACCTTGCGGCGGGGCATGATCGCCGGTCCCATCACCACCCTCTCCTCGCGGTTGAGGAAGATCTGGATGGCACGCGTCAGCCGCCGCACGAGGCGGTCTTCGGTGTCGTTCTGGTAGCGGCGCGTGAAGTCGCCGACGCTGACCTCGGTGCCCACCGTCAGGAAGAGGTCGTTGCGGTAGAACCAGTAGGTCAGCAGTTTGCGCCACTCGCTCGGCACTTCGTGCACGCTGTAGACGAGCGCGGTGATGCCGGTTTCGCGCTTGCGGAAGCTATGGCCGCGGAACGGCGCCAGCGGGACGATGAAGCGCTCGCGCTCGCCTTCGCGCGCGCCGTGCACGATCTCGCGCAGATAGTCGTTGCCGACTCGCGGCGCCGCTCCCGCCTGCGCCTGCACGGGCACCGTGCGCCGGCGCGGCCCGCGCATGAAGATGAGGACCGACTGTCCGTTTCGCACCGCACGCGCACAGTAGTCGTGGCTGTTCTCGGCAGGACGGCCGCGCCCGAACATCCTGGCGATGCGATCGCGCAGCAGGCCGAGCGCGTCGCTCATCGGTGCCAGGGCGATCGAAGAGATGCCGTTGGCGAACACGGGCAGCGGCAGGCCCTCGCGTCGCAGCACCCAGTTGACCATGAAGTAGTCGACGAACGAGCGGTGCCGCAGGACGTAGATCACGGTGCCGCGCTGCGAGAGGTCGCGGATCTTCTCGACCAGGCTCTCGTTGACGACGGCCTTCTCGAACAGGCGCCGGCCCACCAGCTCGGCCAGCGTTCCGAACCGGCGTCGCATCGCCGAGCGGTGCGGGCGCTGGCGCGAAGGGGCTCCTTCGGCAATGGCCTCCGCAGCGACGCTTTCGACACGGCTTGGCTCGGCGCTCACAGCAGCTCCCGCAGCTTGCGCAACTTCGGATCGTTGGCGGCTCTGGCGTCGCCGAGACGGGCGACGACCTGGCGTACATCTTGGCACCGGGAGCGTGGACAGACGAGGAGCGCATCGCCGGCATCCACGACGACCAGATCACGCACGCCGAGCAGCGCCACGGGTTTGCCCCGCGAGGCCACCACGTTGCCGCTGGCATCGATGGCGACGAGGGGATCGCGCGAGGCGTTTCCGGCGTCGTCGGCGGGCCACAGCCCGGCCGCTGCGTCCCAGCTGCCGATGTCCGACCACGGGAAGGCCGCAGGGATCACCGCGACCGAGCTGCTCTTCTCGAGGACGCCGTGGTCGATGGAAATGGCCGGCAGCGCCGGAAAGGCCTTGGTCAGCTGCGCGGCAGGAATGCGACCATTTCGCCGCCTCTCCTCCATCGCCGACAGGCCGCGGGTCAACGCGGGCAGGTGCTCGCCCAGTTCCTGCCAGATTCGCGCAGCCTTCCAGACGAACATCCCGCTGTTCCAGTAGTACTTGCCGCTGGCCACGTATCGCTTGGCCACGGCAAGAGTCGGCTTCTCGACGAAGGCATCGACGGCCAGCGCCTTGGCGTGTCCAGGCAGAGGCTTGACGGCGCGGATGTACCCGTAGCCCGTGGCTGGCTCGGTCGGTCGGATGCCGAACGTGATCAGGTGCTCTCCGGACGCCGCGATCTCGTAGGCCTGGCGCAGGTTGCGGCGGAACGCTTCGGCATCGCCGATGACGTGATCGGCGGGCAGAACCGACATGACGGCGTCCGCGTCGCGCCGCAGGATCTCCAGGGCGGCCCAGCCGATGCATGGTGCGGTGTTGCGCCCCACCGGCTCGCCGAGAACCGACGATCGCGGCACCTCCGGCACGGCCTCGGCCACGGCCGTCACCAGCTGCCGGTTCGTGACGATCAGGATGTTGGAAGGGGCGACGACTCCTCGCAGTCGCGCCACCGTCTCGGCCAGCATCGACTGCGGGCCAACGAGCGACAGCAGCTGCTTGGGCATGCGCTGGCGGCTCCATGGCCAGAAGCGCGTGCCCGTGCCGCCGGCCATGATGACTGCATAACGGCCGCCGCCGCCCTGACGGGCCCTCTTGTCGGATCGGGGCGAATTGCGCAGCGCGGAGGAAGGGGGACGTGGAGCCACGGGCCTGGAATCCTCGTGGCCCGTGACGCGAAAAGCAAATCGGCCGCGCTTTGCCTCACATCGAAGCCCTCCGTAAATCACGCGCGTGCCGTTGCTGGTGATCCTGCTCGTGCTCGTGGTGCTCGCGCAAGGCGGCGCGCATCTGCTCATGATCTACGAGTCTCGCCGAGCCTGCGCCGGCGCGCGCGAGAAGCTGCCCGCGCAAATGTGGTGGCCGTTCCTGTTCGAATGCGTGCTGCTGCCGGTGGCGCTGCTGTGCTGGGCGTTCGGCGAATTGATCCCGCGCTCGCGGCGCTGGGACGGTGACGGGACCGGCAGCGGAAACGTGGTCGCGCTCGTGCACGAGTTGTCCACATCCCCCGTCACGATGCGTCTGCTGGCGCGCCGGCTGGCGGCCTGCGGTTGGCGCCCGGTGATCGTCGAATTCTCGAGCGAAGGCGCCGATCTGTACGCCAAGGCTTCGGACGTCGGTGCCGCTCTGGCGCGGCTCTGCCAGGATCACGGCGTCACGCGCATCGACGTGGTCGCGCACGGAGTCGGCGGATTGCTGGTGCGCGCGGCGGCGCGTTTCGACGGCGCCGGCGGACTCCTCGGCAACGTCGTCACGCTCGGAACGCCGCATCAGGGCACGGCGCTGGCCTCGCTGATCACGGGGCCGCGCTTTGCCCAGCTTCGGCCCGGCTCGCCGTTCCTGCAGCGTCTGGCTGCGGGCGATGACGTACCGGGCCACGCGCGCGTCACTGCCATCGCCTCCAGCTTCGATGCCGTCGTCTTTCCGCTCGAGAGCGCCTACTACCCCGGCGCGTTCAACATCACGGTCGATGGCGTGGGCCACCTGGCGCTGCTGGTCTCCTCGCGCGTCTGGGAGCTCGTTCTCGAGAATCTCGAGGATCGCGGCCCTTCGGCCAGCCAGGCGGCGTGAAGCTGGTCGTCGCCCGGGGCGGAGTCCGCCTCGACAAGCTCATCGCCGACATGACCGGCTGCGGCCGCCGGCGTGCCGGGCAATGGATCCGCGCCGGCCAGGTGCGCATCGATGGCCGTCCTGCGGCGGCCTCCGCCGTGCCGGCGCGTGGGCAGACCATCGAAATCCTCGAGTCGCAGCCGCGACCGACGGCCGTGCCCGCCGAGCCGGTCCGCATCCTGTGGCAGGGCGGGAACGTCCTTGCCGTTGCCAAGCCGGCAGGCCTGCACACGCAGCGAGGCCGTAGCGGCGGCAGCGTCGCCGAATTCCTCGAGCAGCGCTTCAAGGGGATCGCTCAAGTCGGCAAGCGGCCAGAAGAAGGCGGCACTGTCCACCGGCTCGACCGGGACACCTCCGGGGTCCTGTTGGCGGCCACGACCGCCGCCGAATATGCCCGCCTTCGGGCGATGTTCTCCGCCGGCCAAGCCGCCAAGGAATACCTGGCGCTGGTTGCGGGAACCCTGGAGGAGGAAGTGTCGATCGACCGGCCGTTGGCGATGCGCGGTTCGCGAGTCGGGCCGGCCTCGCGAGGCGAGCGCGCGCGGAAGGCATGGACCCGGGCCCGGCCGCTCGACGTGGGCAGAGGCTGGTCGCTGGTGCACGTGCACATGCACACCGGAGTGCGCCACCAGGTTCGCGTGCATCTGGCGCTTTGCGGCCACCCGCTGCTCGGCGATCCTCTCTACGGAGGACCGGTCCTGCCATCCGCACGCGCCGGACATCTCCTGCACGCGCTGCGGATCCGCATAGACGAGGAAATCGACGTGACCGCGCCAGCGCCGGCCGACTTCGTCTCAGTCTACGCTGCTTTGAAAACGGGGATCGAGCGGGTCTAGCGGCGGCCGCTCTTGGCGGGTTTTTTCGCTGCTGCAGCGCCGGCTTTGCCTACCGCTTTTACGGCTTTGGCTGTCTTGGCGCCCTTGGCGGCCGGGCTCGACCGTGGCGGCGCGGCCTTCTTGGCCGGCGGTGCCTTCTTCGCCGGCTTGGGCGGCTCGTTCACGGTCTTGTGGCAGTTGGTGCAGAGGTTGTTGGCGTTGCCGCTGTCCTCGACCAGACCGTCATCGAGGTTGTGGCAGACCTTGCGGCAGCGCCCGCAAATGAAGTAGACGCCCTCGAGCGTCTTGTTGATGCGCTCGCGGTTGAGGATGCGACCGGCCAGCTTCTGAACGCGGATGCCGAGCAGCTCGACGTACTGCTGCTTGATCTTGGCGCGGCCGGCTTCGTCTTTTGGAAGATCCTCCTCGGCGTCGGTGTCCGGCGCATCGCTCTCGTCGAAGAGGCTGAACTCGCCGCTCCCGGCCGAGCCCTTCTTCTTCGCCCGTCCCACGGACGATCTCAGCGGGTGCGCTGCTTGTAGCCGCAGCTCTTGTCGCAGACCCAGAACAGGCCGCGTTCGCCATATCCTGCGTACATCACGACTCGAGCTTCGGCGCCGCAATCGGGGCAGGCCTGCTTCTTGGACGGTCCAGCCTTCTGGGCTGTTTTTGCTTTCTTCGCTCCCATGACTCTCTTGCGACTCGAAAACAGCGCGGGCCAGGATTGCTCCGCGTCAGTGCCGGGTGGGTCGGCCCTCCAGTCGAACGGCGAATCTAATGGCCGCCGAAGAGGCAGTCAATCCGCTGTCGTCGAGGAAGCCCGCCCTTGCATCGCGGCCAGGATTGGGCCAAGCGGCCGCAGCCATGACCTCGGTTCTACGAGACGGCGAGCCCGTCATCCTTCACGACCGCCGCGGCCGCCGCTACCTCAAGCGCCTGCGCGCCGGGCACCGCATCACCATTCGTTCCTCGGTGCTGGCAAGCGACGCCTTGATCGGCCGCACCGAGGGTTCACGCGTCGTCGCCGACGATGATGAGCCGTTTCGCGTCTTCCGCCCCTCCTACGCCGAGGTCGTGCCGCTGCTCGAGCGCTCCGCCGAGCCCATTTTCGCCAAGGACGCAGGCCTGATCGTCATGCGCGGGGACATCCGGCCCGGCCAGACGGTGGTCGAGATCGGGGTGGGCTCGGGCGTGCTTTCGATGGCTCTCCTGCGCGCGGTAGGCCCGGCCGGGCACCTGTTCAGCTACGAGATCCGTGCCGACATGGCCGAGGAGGCCCGCGCCAACGTGGCGCTGTACGAAGGCGCCTGTCCGCAATGGACGCTCAAGGTTCGCGACGGCCGCGCCGGCGTCGACGAGCAGGACGTGGATCGCGTCGTCATCGACGTGCTAGATTCGGTGGCCGTGCTGGAAACGGCCACGCAGGCGCTGCGCGATGGCGGCATCCTGATCGCCTACGTCTGCGGCGTGCTGCAGCTCAAGGCGTTGCACGATGCCATCGAAGCTTCGCGCGGGCTCGGGCTGGCCGAAAGCTACGAGGTGCTCGAGCGAGGATGGCACATCGAAGGGCCCAGCATCCGTCCCGAAGCGCGCATGGTCGGACACACCGGGTTCATCACCGTTGCGCGGCGCCTGGCGCGCTGAGCCTCCGTTGCCGCTGCCGTCGGCGGGCGGCCGGGCCAACCGCTGCGCACACAACCGCTCTACCAGCCTCGAAGCTCGAGCCATCGCGGCAGCTCGTTCGCATCGCCGATGCGGCCGAGCGCAGGCGGATCGGCCCGTGCCTCGGAAGTGACCCACACGGCGGCGAGGCCGGCGCCGGTGGCTCCCTCGATGTCCTCGCGCCAGGTGTCGCCGACATAGAGACACTGCTGCGGCGCCAGCGACATCCGTGCGCACGTGCGCGCGAAGATCTCCCGCGACGGCTTGCGAAGACCGACGTCGGCCGAGATCACCGCGGTCTCCAGCATCGGTGTCAGGCCGTGGGTGTCCAGGATGCGGCGTGCGGTGGCGCCGTCGTCGAAGTTGGACAGCAACGCCAGGCGATGGTGCCTGCCGAGCTGGCGCAGCAGCGGCACGCGGTCGGCTGGACAAAGGACGGCGGCGAACAGGCTGTCCATGTGCTCGCGCGCCATCCTGAGCGCGATGTCGGCGGCATCCTGCTCGGGCACGCCATGCCGCAACAGGGCCCGCTCGAAACGAACGTGCGTCAGGATTTCGATGCCGGCGCGGCGCTTGACCTCGGCCAGCTCGGCTCCCACCTCCTGCAGCGTCGTCAGGAACAGCGGCATCGACGCGTGCGGACATGCGCGCCGCAGCAGCTCGGGCATCGATCGTACGGTCATGACGACGGAGCGGCCGCCGACCTCCATGCGCGGCAGGCGGTCATCGTCGAAGAAGACGAGCGTGCCGAAGAGATCGAAGAGGATGGCGTCGGGCCTAGCGTTCACGGCGTCCGAGCAGGAGCACCCCGCTCGACAGAAGCAGTGCCATGCCCGCGGCCAGCACGACGTTGTTGAGCTGGACCGAGCGGCGATGCAGCGCCTGGAAGCGCTCGACGTGCTCGGGCCTGCCGCGCAGGCCGGCCATCTCCGGATGCAGCAGCAGTGCAGAATAGGCCTGCACCGCCGCCATAACGGCCACCACCAGGACCGCTGCCTGCCACAGGCGCCCTGCCCCTCGCGCCAGCACCAGCGCCAGCACGAGCGCGATGAGCGAGCACGCCAGACCGGCGCGGAAGTAGATGGGGAACAGGAGCGCGGCAACCGCGCCGGCCTCCGAGGGCGAGGGCATGTTGATGAACAGCACCGGCAGGACCAGCGCCGAGAAGAAGACCGAGCCTCCGATCCACAATGCCATCACGGTGACGAAGGCAGAGACGAGGGCACGGGAGGGTTGCGTTGCAGCGGCCGCCTCGGACATCGACGCAGGCTAACCGGGGATGCGGCCGCAGTCGATCATGCAAGGCCTTGAGCGTGGCTCGTTAGCGGCAGCGCTCACGGCAGCATGGCGGCAATGCGGGCGGCGGCGGCCCGTGCACCGTCGACGGGCGTAGCCGGCGGCGGCGGCGACTGCGACAGCGCATCGAGCGCGCGCGCCCACTCGCCGGCTGCCAGCGAGTCGCGATCGATGCGGGCGGTGCCGCTGCGGCCCGACAGCCATTGCTCGAGGACTTCGTTTTCCGGAAAGCCCGGCCGCGCAATGTAGAGAAAGCGGGCACGTGCGGCCGTGACGTCGCCGATCAGACCGTAGCCCGGCTTGCCGACGACGATGTCGCTGGCGGCAACCGCATCGACGTACGGCATATCGTCGGGAATGCGCACGACATCGCTGCGCGGGTCGCGGAGCGGCCAGGATCGCTCGAGGATGTAGCGGACATCGCGGCGCGGCGGCGGCAGCGTCACCAGCGAGCTCGAGCTCGCCCGCAGCGCCAGCAGCACCAGCCGCTCGCCGTTGCTCGCGCCGAGCCGCGAGCGGCACTGCTGGCGAGGCAGCGAGCTGGCGCGAGCGATCATGCCGACGCACTGCCGCGCAGCGAATGCCGGCATCGGCGCCGATGGCGTGGCCTCCAGGAGCAGGTCTGCACGCGCGTAGCCGGCCGCCGCCGCAGCCGCCGCCTGGCGGTGCCCGAGACGGTCGTAGATCCAGTCCCAGGTGAAGTTGGCCAGAGCCACCGACGGAACGCCCGCGTGGGCCGAGGCCCGGAAAGCCAGCGGCGGCACGTCGCCAAGCACCAGATCGACACCGGCGCGCAGCCGCTCGGTCTCGCGCGCCAGCACGGCTTCGTGCTGCGTGGCCCATTCCCGCAGGCACGCCGCGGTGGCGTTCGCGTCGACGGTGACGTCATCGGTCTGGACGATGCCGGCGTCGGTGGCGGCGTCGATCCAGGTCGTTTGCGACTGCAGCTGCGGCGGCCACAGCGAGGGCGCGATGGGCGAGACGAGCGTCAACCGCAGCGGGAAATGATCGAGAAGCTGCTCGAGCACTGCCCCGGCACGGACCAGATGCCCGTAGCCATGGCGCGAGACGTAGACGGCCAGATGCCGGTGGATCGGGAAGGCCGGGCTCAGTCTTCGGCCGCCGCGAAGGATGCGCCGCAGCCGCAGCTATGGGAGGCGTTGGGGTTGACGAACTTCAGCCCGGCGCCGTGAAGCCCGTCGGTGTAGTCGAGCACCGTTCCGCGCAGCAGCTCGGCGCTGTCGCCATCGACGAAGACCGCCAGCGCACCGACGGTGTAGGTGAGATCGCCTTCCTTGGGTGCGGCCGCGAACTTGATGGAGTACTCGTAGCCGGAGCATCCGCCCTTCACCACCGACAGACGCAGGCCGTAGTCAGGGCCGTGCCCCTCGGCAGCGCGCGCGGCCACGACCTTGTCGATGGCTTTGGGGGTCAGTTGGACGATAGGCTCGGTGACGAAATCGCTCATGACACAGCGTGCTGACTCTAGCATCGAATCGCCCGTGCGCAATGATCGGCGTGCAGCGCGATCGAGGCCGCTCTCCGGCGTCGAGGACATCCTGCGAGCGGAGGCCCGTCGCCTCGGCTTCGTTGCCTGCGGGATCACGGACGCGGAGGATCTCGATTGCGGACCGACTCTCGAGCAGTGGCTGCAGTCGCAGCGTCACGGGCTCATGGACTACCTGGCGTCGCAGCCGATGCAGCGGGTGCAGCCGGCGGCTCGCCTGCCCGGCGCGCGATCGGTCGTCGTCGTGGCCTGGCCCTATGCGCTGCCGGCGGCGCCCGATCCGCACTGGCGGCAGCGCTTGACCGGCCGCATCGCCGCGTACGCGGCCGGCACCGACTACCACACGCACATTGCAGAAAAGCTGGAGCTTCTGGCCCGTTTTCTGCGCCAGGCAACCGGCTGCGAGGCGGTCGCACACGTCGATGCCGGGCCGCTGGTCGAAAAGGATCTGGCGCGGCGAGCGGGCCTGGGCTGGTACGGTCGCAACACGAACCTGCTCATGCAGAACGCCGGCTCGTCGTTTCTTCTCGGCTGCCTGGTCACGACCGCCGACCTTGCGGCCGATGCGCCTTTCACCGCCGACCACTGCGGTACCTGCCGCGCGTGCGTGCCGGCATGTCCGACCGGCGCGCTCGACGATGGGCCGACCATCGATGCGCGGCTGTGCATCTCCTACCTGACCATCGAGCTGCGCGGGCCGGTGCCGCCTGCGCTGCGTGAGCGCGTCGGCAACTGGATCTTCGGCTGCGACCTGTGTCAGGAGCCGTGTCCGTGGACTCCTGCCTCGCCGGTCACCCACGCTTTTCTGCAGCCCTATCTGCCGGGGCTTCTGGAGCTGACGCCGCAGCAGTTCCGCGAGACGTACGCAGGAACCGCGGTGATGCGGGCCAAGCGGCGTGGCCTGGCACGCAATGCCGCGGTTGCGCTCGGCAACACCGCCAACCCGGCGGCCGTGCCGAGCCTGGCTCGCGCGCTGCGCGAGCATGATGAGCCGCTGGTGCGCGCGCACTGCGCCTGGGCGCTGGGGCGACTGGCTGGAGCCGAAGCGGGTGCCGCACTCGAGCAGGCGCGCAAGCGCGAGCAGGTGCCGCCGGTGAAATCGGAGATCGACGAGGCGATCACGACGCTGCGCCAATCCGGGTCGAAGATCCAACCTGGCCACGATCGGGTGGCTTGACCCCGCGCCATCGCGGAGCCACCTTGCGGAAATGGGCATCGCGCAAGGCCGTCCTGCCGAAGAGCTGTTCGAGCAGTTTCGCGCGCTCGGGCAGGAAACCGTCTACGACGCCGAGAGCTGCAAGCGCATCGAAGCGCTGGTGGCCGAGATCCAGGAGCTCAAGCGCGAGAAGAACGCGGTCATTCTGGCGCATAACTACCAGCGGCCGGAGATCTTCGAGGTCGCCGACTTCGTCGGTGATTCGCTCGAGCTGGCGCGCCACGGACGCGACGTCGCACAGGACACCATCGTGCTGTGCGGGGTCCATTTCATGGCGGAAACGGCCAAGATCCTTTCGCCGCAGAAGCGGGTGCTGATCCCGGATGCGCGTGCAGGATGCTCTCTTGCCGAGAGCGTGGACGCGGACGCGCTGGTGGAGCGCCGCGACGAGCTTCGCAAGGTGTTCCCGGACCTCAAGGTCGTCTCCTACGTCAATACGACGGCGGCGGTGAAGGCGGTGACGGACGTCTGCTGCACGTCGTCGAACGCGGTCAAGATCGTCAACGCCGTTGACGCCGACAACATCCTGTTCGTGCCGGATCGCAACCTGGCAGCCTACGTCTCGCAGAACACGACCAAGAACGTGATCGCGTGGGACGGAGACTGTTACGTGCACCAGCAGATCCGTCCCGACGTCATCCGCAAGGTGCGCGAGGCGCATCCGGGCATCCGCGTCGTCGCGCACCCCGAATGCCGCCGCGACGTGCTCGAGGAGGCGGATGCGGTGCTGTCCACCAGCGGCATGATCAAGTACGCCAAGGAGACGGAGGCGCCCGAGTTCCTCATCGTCACCGAGTGCGGCCTCTCCGACCGCCTGCTCATGGAGGTTCCCGAGAAGCGCTTCTACAAGGCGTGCCAGCTGTGCCGTTACATGAAGATGATCACCCTCGAAGGCACGCGCGACTCCCTCGTCCACGACAAGGACGAGGTCATCCTCAGTCCGCAGCTGTGCGAGCAGGCGCGGCGTTCGCTGGACCGGATGCTCGAGCTGAGCTGACGCCGCGGCGCATTGCGGCATACTCGCCCGGGCGGTGCGACGCACGCGTCGGCGAACTTGCGAACACTTAGGGAATTGGAAGCCGGCAAACGGCCCCATACAATATCCTCCACCAAGGGTTGATGGAGGACGTTGTCTTGGACTCGGAAGGATCAGACGTCTCGGCCCGCCTGCTGCTTGCGGAGCTGGTTCATCAGGCTCTGGCGCGCACCGCGGTATCCACCACCGATCTCACCGAAAGCTATCTGGCCGGCCTGCTGGCCGACTTCCTGCGCAGCGAGCCCGACCGCCTCGGGCAGACCTTCGGCGTGGAGTGGCTGCGTGCGGCGTCGCTGCCGCCGATGGAGCGTTACCGTCGCCTGAAGGACATCGCCGATACCACGCTGTTCCTATCGGGCGTCTTCGCCGACTACGTCGAAGGCACGCTGACCGGCGCCGACTATTTCTCGCAGCTCGGCAGCCGCGCCTATCTCGACCTCGGCGATCTCGGCAACAACGAGCGGGACGCGTTTTCGGAGACCTACCACGACCTCGGGCGCCGCTTCGAAGACTTCGCCGCGGTCCTGGCCGTGGTCGCCGACCGAAACCTCTTCCCCGCCAACGACCGTGTCCTCGGCATCTACCGAAGCTGGCTGGAAAGCGGCTCCAAGCGAACCGCCCGCCGCCTCTACCATCTGGGAGTCATCCCGCAACGCCCGTCCAACCGTCAGAACTGACGAGACGGCGAGAAGCCGATGGCGCCGCGCGAACCGGCGGCCATCGGCGTCTGTGGCGATCGACCAGCGGCCGCTATCGTCGTCCGTCGGCCGATTCCGCTGAAGCGTTGGGTGCCTTGCGCGCCTGGACGATCGTGAACAGCGACCATGGCGACGTCTTGTAGCGCTTCTCCAGCACCATCACGCCTGGGTCCAGAATCTCGTGCAGCCGCAGCCGCGTGCTCCATCCGAGATAACGCGTGATCGGATCGATGCGATCGACGACGAAGCGCACCAGCGCGCGCTCGCTCGAGAAGTGGTTGATGATGACGATCTTGCCGCCCGGCTTGCACACCCGCACCATCTCGTCGACCATCGCCTTGGGGTCGGGGACCACGGTCACGACGTGAAATGCCATGACGTAGTCGAAGCTCTCGTCGGGGAACTCCAGATGCAGCGCATCCATCTGCCGCAGATGGATGTGCGCGTGGCGTCGCGGGTCCATCTTCTGCTGGGCGTGGTCGAGCATGTCCTGCGACAGATCGATGCCGGTCACGTCGCTGTGCGAGGGATAGGCGTCTAGCGACAGGCCGGTGCCGATGCCGACCTCCAGCACCCTGGCGCCCGGAGGGATGTTCAGGCCTTTGATGACCAGATCGATGCGTTCGGCAAAGACGCGGGTGAAGACGTGGTCGTAGATGCCGGACAGGTCCGAGTAGATCCGGCTCCGGTGCGGAAGCTCCTTGGCGCGCTGGCCGTTGGCCGCGTTTCCCTTGCTGGTGTCCAAGGTTGAGCCTGCTGCCTTTCGCGACGACACCTGCCTATACGCACGGCGTCCTTCTCTCAACCCGAACGGACTTCCGGACCGCTGCGCTTTCATGCCTTTCCTTGGCTGGGGGCGCCACCCTTCCACAGCTCCACGATGGGGCTGGCAATGAAGATCGAGGAATAGGTGCCGATGAGCAGGCCGACGATCAGGGTATAGGCGAAGGCGTGGATGACCCCGCCCCCGATGAAGAAAAGAACCACCAGCACCATGAAGGTGGTGCCGCCGGTCAGAACGGTGCGCGAGAGCGTTTCGTTGAGGCTGCGGTTGATGAGGTGGCGCAGGTCCTCCTTGGGCGACTCGAACATGTTCTCCCGGATGCGGTCGGAGACCACCACGGTGTCGTTGACCGAGTAGCCGACGCAGGTGAGCAGGGCCGCCACCACCGTCAGGTCCACCTCGAAGTTGGCCAGCGCCAGCGCCGATACCGTCACCAGGACGTCGTGGAACAAGGCCACCGCAGCGCCCACGCCGAAGCGCAGGTCGAAGCGGAAGGCGATGTAGATGCCCATGATGACGGTGGATGCGAGCACCGACAGGATGCCGCGCTGGCGAAGGTCGGCGCCGACTTTGGGGCCGACCATCTCCGTGCGCAGGTCGCGGAAGCTCTTGTCCGCAAACTTCGCCGCCAGCTTCTCCTTGATCTGCTGTCCGGTCCCCTGCGCCAGCGATTCATCCGTGACCGCGAGGCGCAGCAGGTATTCGCCGGGCTGGTTGCCGAAGTCCTGCACGGACGCGCCTTCGGCGGCCTCGCCGAGCTCGTCGACCGCGGCGCGCATCTCCGAGATCGTCACCGAAGGGTCGACGCCGACGTGCAGCAGAAGGCCGCCGGTGAAGTCGATGCCGTAATTGGGGCCGCCGCGCGCGAACAGCACGATGAGGCCGAGCACCGTCAGCACCGCGGAGAACGCGAACGCGTACGGGCGCAGCTTCATGAAGTCGATGCGAGTGTCGGGTTTGATGAGCTCGAACATCGGCTCCCTCCTCAGATGCTGGCGGCTGCTCTGGGCCGCAGATAGGCGACCAGCTCGTGAATGGCACGGGAGCAGAACACGGCGGAATACATCGTGGTCAGGATTCCGATGCAGAGCGTGAGCGCGAAACCTTTGACGGGTCCCGAGCCGAACTGGAACAGGATGAGCCCGGCCAGGAACGTAGTGACGTTCGAATCGATGATCGCCGGCAGCGCGCGGCTGTAGCCAGCCTCCAGCGCGGCGTGCGGTCCGCGCCCGGCGCGCAGCTCCTCGCGGATGCGCTCGTTGATCAGCACGTTGGCGTCGACCGCCATGCCGATGGTCAGCACGATTCCCGCAATGCCCGGCAGGGTCAGCACGCCGCGGAACAGCGCCAGTGCCGCCAGCAGCAGGATGACGTTGATGAGCAGCGCAAGATCGGCCACCCCGCCGGCGAGCCGATAGTACAGGAGCATCGACAGGATCGTCAGCGCGCCTCCGACGATGAAGGAGCGCATGCCGGCGCGGATCGAATCCTGCCCCAGCGACGGTCCGACCGTGCGCTCCTCGGCGATCGTCACCGGCGCCGGCAGTGCGCCGGCGCGAAGGACGATGGCGAGGTCGCGCGCCTCGTCCAGACTGAAATTGCCGGTGATGATGGCGCGGCCGCCGCCGATGCGTTCGTTGATCCGCGGCGCGCTCTGCACCTTGCCATCCAGCACGATGGCAAGCAGGCGGCCGACGTTGTCGCCGGTGATGCGCTCGAACAGGCTGGCTCCGGGGCCATTGAGCGTGATCGCGACGTAGGGCGCTTCGCCCATCTCGCCGGGCCGGTGGCGGGCGTCCGAGATGACCTCGCCGCTCATCAGGATGGTCGGCTCCAGGAAATAGGTCTGCTCGCGCGGACGCTGCGTGACCGGATCGATCTCGGCGCCCTGCGCGCGAACGACGCCGGGCTTCTGCGGGTCGTCGGCGACGAGCTGGAACTGGAGCTGGGCGGTGCGGCCGATCAGGCTCTTGGCCCGGGCGACGTCCTGAACGCCCGGCAGCTGGATGAGAATGGCGTCCTCGCCCTGCTTCTGGATCGTCGGCTCGGCCACGCCGAACTGGTCGACGCGGTTGCGGATGGTCTCCAGGGCCTGATCGACGGCCAGCGTTCTGACCTCCTCGATCGCGTCAGGATGCAGCTTGTACTGCAGTCGCCCGCCGGCCGGCGCCCCGGTGGGCTGAAGGTTGCCGTAGCGGTCGGCAACCAGCCTCTCCATCTCGCCGACCTTGGCATCGCCGACCACGCCGAAGCTGAGACCGTCATGCCCCTCGCGCTTCCAGTCGCGCGTGGCGATCTCCGCCTCGCGCGCCGCGCGACGCAGGTCCTCGATGGTCCGGTCCACCGAGTTCTCTACGGCCTTCTCGGTCTGCACCTCCAGCACCAGATGAATGCCACCGCGCAGGTCCAGGCCGAGGGGAATCGGATCGCTTGGCAGGAAGGACTTCCACCACTGCGGCAGCTCGCCACCGGTAAAGCTCGGTACCAGTGCCATGATGCCGATCAGCACGCTGGCCGCGATGGTCAGCAGCCGCAACAACAGTCCCCGGTCCACTCTTCAGTCCTCCTTCTTCTTGCGGCCGGCCTTGTCCACGGCGGCGATCTTGCTCCGATCCTGCTGGACGACCACGCGCGGCGAGCCGCTGATCTCCAGGCTGACGTCGTTCTCGCGCAGCTCGACGATCTTGCCGTAGATGCCGCCGTTGGTGACGACGCGGTCGCCGATGGCCAGGTCCGCCAGCATCTGCTCGTGCTCTCGGGCTTTTTGCTGCTGCGGGCGAATGAGCAGGAAATAGAAGACGCCGAGAATGAGGACGAGCGGGATGAGCTGCGTGAAGGCATCTGCGCCGGGCGCCTGGGCCAGCACCAGCTCGACGGCTGGCGGCGCATTCATCTCCAGGGCCAGCTCTGGCGCGCTAAGCATCGGTACCTCCTCGATAACGAGCACGGAAGGCCGTGCGGAACCCGTCGTACGCGTTCGCGGCCAGCGCAGCGCGTATGTCGGCCATCAGGCGTTGGTAGAAACGTACGTTGTGCAAGCTGCAGAGGATGGCTCCGAGCATCTCTCCGCGCTTTGCGAGGTGGTGAAGGTAACCGCGCGAAAAACCGTTGCAAGCTTCGCAGTCGCAGCCCTCTTCGAGCGGCTCGTCCACGCTGGCGTGGCAGGCGTTGCGGATCGAGAAGGGGCCCGAGCGCGTGAACAGGCTGCCGTTGCGGGCGTTGCGAGTGGGAAGGACGCAGTCGAAGAGGTCGTATCCCTGGCCGCACAGCTCGACCAGGTCCAGCGGCGTCCCCATGCCCATCATGTAACGAGGCTTGTCGTCGGGCAGCATCGCCACGCTGGCGGCGGCGGTGGCCATCGTCTCCTCGCGCGCCTCGCCGACCGAGAGGCCGCCGACGGCATAGCCGGGGAAGTCCAGCTCGATCAGCGCCTCGGCCGCTTCGCGACGGAGGTCCTCGAAGAGGCCGCCCTGCTGGATCGCAAAGATGGCCGTGCTCGCGTCCTCTCTCAGCGCCTGCCGGGTCCGGCGCGTCCAGCGCAGCGTCCGGGCTGCGCCGTCGGCCGCCGCCTTGCGATCGCCCGGCTTGGCCACGCACACGTCGAAGGCCATGCCGATGTCGACGCCCAGCCGGTACTCCAGGTCGACGACGCCCTCGGGCGTCATGCGCACGGGCGAGCCGTCCAGGTGCGAGCGGAAGACCGCGCCCTCCTCGTCGACCTTGACGCTGGCAGCCAGGCTGAAGACCTGGAATCCGCCGCTGTCGGTCAGGACCGGAGCGCTCCAGCCCATGAAGCGGTGGATGCCGCCGAGGCGCTCGATCGTCTCGACGCCCGGCCGCAGCGCCAGGTGGTAGGCATTGGAGAGCACCATCTGCACGCCCGCCTCCGAGAGCTGCCGCGGTGTCAGACCCTTGACCGTTCCGTACGTGCCCACCGGCATGAACGCCGGCGTGGCGACGCGCCCGTGCGCGAGCGTCAGCACGCCGGTGCGGCCGCCCGTCCGGTCGCGCGCGGTGATCTCGAAGCGCAGCCCGTGTCTCATCGAATCAGCATCGCATCGCCGTAGCTGTAGAAGCGGTAACGCTCGGCGATGGCTTCCTCGTAGGCGCGCTCGATGGCCTCGCGGCCGGCCAGCGCCATCACCAGCGCCAGCAGCGTGGAGCCGGGCAGATGGAAGTTCGTCACCATCGCGTCGACTACACGGAAACGATGGCCGGGCCGAATGAACAGCCGCGTGGCGGATGCGCCGGTGGCCAGAACCCCGCCCTCGTCGGCGGCGCTTTCGAGCGCGCGCACGGTGGTCGTTCCCACTGCCACGACCGCGCGGCCCTCGGCTCGTGCGGCCGCCACGGCGGCGGCTGCGCCGGGCAGGATCGTGAAGCTCTCGCTCTCCATCTCGTGCTCGTCGATGGAGCCGCGCACGGGGACGAAGGTGCCCGGGCCCACGTGCAGCGTGACGGTTGCGAGCTCGAAGCCGTGCTCGCGCAGCTGCGATAGCAGCTCCTCGGTGAAGTGCAGGCCCGCGGTGGGTGCAGCCACCGAGCCCGGCGCCTGCGCGTAGACCGTCTGGTAGCGCTCGTGGTCCTGGCTGCGCGGCCCGCCCGGCCGTTCGATGTAGGGCGGCAACGGGATCTCGCCGATGCGCTCGAGCACTTCCTCGACCGCCAGCGGAGAAAAATCGAGGAGACAGCGGCCGCGCTCCACCGGCCCCTGCACCCGCACGACGATCCCGTGCGCGAGCTCGATCGTCTGCCCGTGGCTGAGCCCTTTGGACGACCGCGAAAGCGCCGGCGCGCGGTGCCCGTCGCCGAGTCCGAGCACGAGCAGTTCGACGGCGCCGCCGCTGCCCTGCTTGTGCCCGCGCAGCCGCGCGCGCAGGACGCGCGAGTCGTTGGCCACCAGCAGTGCACGCGGCGGCAGGAATGCGCCGATGTCGCGAAAGCGCGCGTGCGTGAGCGCGCCGCTGCGGCGGTCGAGCACGAGCAGGCGCGAGTCCTGCCGGTGCGGCGCCGGCTCCTGCGCGATCAGCTCGGAAGGAAGCTCGTAGTCGAGCAGGCCTTTCCAGCGCCCGCCGCCGCCGGCCGAACTCAAGTCGCGGATGCCTCGGCTCGCTCGGCCGTCTTGGCCGAATGCGTGAAGAAGGGCGTGAGCAGATCGACCGGGATCGGCAGCACGATGGTCGTGCTGGTGTCGGAGGCTACCTCCACCAGGGTCTGCAGGAAGCGGAGCTGCACGGCGATGGGCTGGTCGGCCATGATCTCCGCCGCTTCGCGCAGGCGCGTGGAGGCCTGGAACTCGCCTTCGGCGGCAATGACCTTGGCGCGCCGCTCGCGTTCGGCCTCGGCCTGCCGCGCCATCGCGCGCTGCATCTCCTGCGGCAGGTCGATGTGCTTGAGCTCGACGGCCACGACCTTGATCCCCCACGGATCGGTCTGGTCGTCCAGGATGGTCTGGATCTGCTGGTTGATGCGCTCTCGGTCCGAGAGCAGATGGTCCAGCTCGGCCTGCCCGCAGATGCTGCGCATCGTGGTCTGCGCCATGAGCGAAGTCGCAAACAGGAAGTTCTCCACTTCCACCACCGCGCGGCTCGGATCGACGACGCGGAAATACAGAACCGCGTTCACCTTGACCGAAACGTTGTCGCGCGTGATCACGTCCTGGCTCGGCACGTCCATGGTGATGGTGCGCATGTCGATGCGGACCATCTTCTCGATCCCGGGGATCACGTAGATGATGCCGGGACCGCGGTGCGCCACCAGCCGGCCGAGCCGCAGGATCACCGCACGCTCGTACTCGCGCATGACCTTGACTCCGCTCGCCAGTAGAAGGACCACGGCCAGAACGACGTACAGTCCGATCATTTCGTTTCTCCTCTGGGCTGGGGCACCACGCGCACCTTGAGCCCGGTCACCGATTCGATTCGCACGCTGGTGCCGGCCGCGATCGGCGCGGTGCTGCTGGCGTTCCACAGCTCGCCGTGGACACGCACCTTGCCGCTGGGCCCGACATCGGTTACCGCCACGCCGATCTCGCCGATCAAGCCTTCGGCGCCGAGCGCCGGCCGGCGCCTGCGGTCGCGCAGCAGCAGCGAGCCCACGGCCAGCATGATCGTGGTCGCCATCACGACGGTCGTCGCGATCAGGCGCCGGTCCACGTAGAGCGAGGATTCGGGCGTGTACAGAAACAGCGAGCCGAGCGCGAGGGCGACGATGCCGCCGAAGCCCAGAATGCCGAAGCTCGGCACGAACAGCTCGGCCACCAGAAACGCCGCGCCCAGCAGCATGAGGAGTGCGCCGCCGCCGCTGATCGGAAGCACCTGCGAGGCCAGCAGCGCCAGCAGGAGCGCGATGGTCCCGACCACGCCGGGCACGACCGCGCCGGGCTGCGACAACTCCATGTACAGGCCGAGCATCGCGACCATCATCAGCAGGTAGGCGATGTTGGGATCGCTGACGAAGGACAGCACGCGCTGCCGCAGCGTCATCTCCACGTCCACGACTCGCGCGGTGCCATCCTCGCCGATGGCGCGGTGCAGGTTCAGGACGACGTCGTGGCCTGCCACTTCGACCCTGCGCCCGCTGGCCTGCTTCAGAAGATCAGTCAGGCCGCTGGCGACGAAATCGACGACCCTCAGCTCCACCGCTTCCTTCTCGGTCACGGCCACGCTCTCGCGCACGGCCTTCTCGGCCCACTCCACGTTGCGCCCGCGTCGCTGCGCGATGGCGCTGCCGAAGCTGGCGGTGAAGTTCTCGACCTTCTTGCGCATGTCGCCCTCGATGTCCTTGCCCTGCCCCGCCACCGGATGCGCGGCGCCGATGGACGTGCCCGGCCCCATCGCCGCGACGTGCGCGGCCATGGTGACGAAGACTCCGGCCGACGTGGCGCTGGCGCCGCCGGGCCAGACGTGGACCAGCACGGGCAACGGCGCCGCGAGCAGCGCCTTGACCATCGTCTTGGTCGAATCGAGGAGGCCGCCGGGCGTGTCGAGTTCCACCACCAGCGCAAGGGCCTCGGCCGCAGCGGCCTGCTCGATGCCCGCTGCCAGATAATCGGCAGCGGCGGGCGTGATCGCGCCGTCGATGCGGATGCGAAAGACGCTGGCGGAAGGCGCCGCCAGATCGGCGGCGGCCTCGTGCGACGCTGCGTCAGCGGCAGGGCGATCGCCCGCGCCGTCGTGTCTGCGATCCCTGTGCGCGGGCGCCCGCTCCGCCGCCTTCTCGTCCGCAACCTTCGGCGCCTTCTCGGCCAGCACGGTCGCGGCCGGCAGGGCCGTCAGCGCTGCCAGCGCGGCGGCAAGCGCGACCGCGCCCGCCGTGCGACGTGCCAGTGGCATGCTCATCTCACCCGCCACCGCGCTGCGGCAGCGGCAATCCGAGGCGCGCCATCACCTGCTTGATGTCGTCCCACACCAGGCGCTTGTCCGACGGGTTCCGCAGCAGGTAGGCGGGATGGAACGTCGGCATCAACGGGATGCCGGCGAATTCGTGCCACTGCCCGCGGCGGCGCGTGATGGAGGTGCGGTCTCGCAGCAGTGCCTGCGTGGCGAAGTTGCCGAGGCTGACGAGAACTTTCGGCGAGACCAGCTCGACCTGACGAAGCAGGAACGGCTCGCATGCAACGATCTCGTCGGGCTCGGGGTTGCGGTTGCTCGGCGGCCGGCACTTGACGACGTTGGCGATATAGACGTCGCTGCGCTTCAGGCCCATGCCGCGCGTGATGATGTCGGTGAGCAGCTTGCCCGCTTTTCCGACGAACGGCTCGCCCTGGACATCTTCGTCCTCGCCGGGCCCTTCTCCGACGAACATCAGATCGGCGGCGGGATTGCCCACGCCGAAGACGATGTTGGTGCGGCCGCTGCACAGCTTGCAGCGCGTGCACTCGCCGAGCACTCCGCGAAGCTGCTCGAGCGAGACCGCCTCGACGATCGCCTGCTCCACCAGCGGGCCGCCGAGGCGGGTACCGGCCGCGGCAGAGGAGACCGCCGGCGCCTGCGGCGTGGCGCCCGCCGCTGCCGTTCGCGCGTCGGCCGGAGCGGGCCCCGGTGCCGCAACGGTCGCGCCGGACCGAAGCGCGGCAATGTTCGCCGCCGCGCGTGCCTCGGCCGCCGGAGCACCCGCGCGCGGTAGCAGCTCCAGGCCCAGAGCCATCTCGCGCTCCAGGTAGACCCGTGCGAGCCTCAGTGCGTCCGGGTCCATTGTCCCATCACTTCGACCGCTGTACGGTGAGCGCTGTTTTGATTGCGTTCGTGCTGATGGCCGTGGCTCTCGTGCTCGTCGCACCCGGCGATGCCCTCGCCTGGGGCCCGATCACGCACATCGTACACGGGAGCGCCGTCCTGGCCAGCATCGAGCTGTTGCCGGAGGCCATGCAGGCGCTGCTTTCCGCCAACGCCGGCTGCTACCTCTACGGCTGCGTCGGCGCCGACATCATCCAGGCCAAGGCCTACACCCGCGACGTTTCGACACACTGCCACCGCTGGCCCGTGGCGTGGCGCATCGTCGAGGAGGCATCGACGGACCGCGAGAAGGCGTTCGCCTGGGGCTACATGACCCACCTTGCCGCCGACATCGTCTCGCACAACCATTTCGTGCCCAGCAGCCTGCTGCGGTCCTTTCCCTCGCCTGCCCTGGGGCACGCGTACTGGGAGGCTCGCGCCGATGCGCTCCAGGACCCGGAGCACCGCGGGATGGTGCGCCAGCTCCTGGCCGGCAGCTACCGCGACTGTGACGCGCTGGTGGGACGGGTCGTCGAGCACACGCTGCTGTCGCTGAAGACCAACAAGCGCATCTTCGATTCGATGCTGGCGCTGAGCAAGCTCGACCGCTGGCAGAGCTTCCTCAAGACCGTCAATGAGCGGTCGCGCTACTCGTTGGGCGTCGACACCGTGCACCGCTACAACTCGGCCTGCATTGCCGCCGCGCAGGATCTGCTCGGCAACCAGCGCGAATCCTACACCCAGAGCTACGATCCGACCGGCCACGAGGTGCTGGCGCGCGCCATCGCGCTGCGGCGCCGGCTGCGCGCTCTCAAACGCGCACGCAAGCTCGATCCGGGGCTGGAGAAGGAGATCGAGCGCCAGATCGGCCCCGACGAATCGTTCTGAGACTCAGGCCGAGGTGACGGCGCGGCGCGCCCGCGGCCGCGCGCGCAAGGCCACCACGCGATCCAGAATCCGGTCGGCGAGCTCGTCCTTCGTGACGAGGCCGGTTTCTTCGTCCTCACCGGCGGCATCCAAAAGCACCGCCGCGTTGGTCTCGGTCTCGAAGCCCGCACCGGCGCGCGTGACGTCGTTGGCGACGATGAGGTCGACGCCCTTGCGCACGAGCTTGTCGCGGCCGTGCCGGACGACGTCGTTCGTCTCGGCAGCAAAGCCGACGACGATCGCATCGGAAGACCTGCGCGCCAGCGCTGCCAGGATGTCCTCGTTCTCGGCAAGCTCGAGCACCATCGGCTCGCCCGCCTTCTTCTTGATCTTGGCCTCGGCAACGCGCGACGGGCGGTAGTCGGCAACGGCCGCGACCATGACGATCACGTCGCTGGCATCGGCGTGCGCTTCCAGCGCTTTTTTCATTTCCGCTGCGGTGCCGACGTCGATGCGCTCGACGCCGCGCGGCGCCGCCAGAGAGGTGGGGCCGCTGACCAGCGTGACGCGCGCGCCGCGGCGCCAGGCGGCCGCGGCAACCGCGTAGCCCATGCGTCCGCTCGAGCGGTTGGTCAGATAGCGCACCGGATCGAGCGGCTCGCGCGTGGGCCCCGCCGACACCAGCACGCGGACGCCCGTCAGGTCCTGCGGCGAGAGCGCCGCGCTCAACTCGGCCAGCAGCACCTCGGGATCGGGCAGACGTCCCAGCCCCTCGTAGCCGCACGCGAGCTCGCCGTGATCGCTGTCGACGATGCGATGGCCGAAAGATGCGAGCGCTGCGATGTTCCGGGCGGTAGCGGGATGCGAGAGCATGTGCGTGTTCATCGCCGGAGCGACGACGACGGGTGCGCGCGTCACCAGCAGCGCCGCGGTCACGATGTCGTCGGCCATGCCGGCGGCCATGCGCGCGATCAGGTCGGCCGTGGCCGGCGCGACCAGGACCGCATCGGCGTCCTGGGCGATCTTGATGTGTCCGATGGTGGCGTCCTCGCCCGGATCCAGGAGGCTGGTGGCGACGGGGCGGCGCGAGAGCGCCTGCAGCGTCAGCGGAGTGATGAACTCTCGCGCCGCCTGCGTCATCGCCACCTGCACGTCGGCGCCTGCAGCCAGCAGCCGTCGGACCACCTCGGCGGCCTTGTAGGCGGCGATGCCGCCGCCCACGCAAAGAAGAACGCGGTTGCCGGCCAGGCGATGCATCAGGCGCCCTTGGATACCTTTTCTTCCATTTTGCTGAGCTCGCGGAAGCTTAGTCCCTCACGGGCCAGGCAGACAACCCCAAGTATGACGGTGATCGCGAACTGACTGGCATGGACGAGGATGGCATAGCCGATGGCGCCCTCGGTGACGCCGAAGACGCCGAGGCCGACCTTGCAGCCCCACTCGAACTGGCCGACGAAGCCGGGCGCGCCCGGTACCGCCACCGCCAGCGCGACGACGGTGGCCACGGTGACGCCGCCGCCGATGTAGGGCACGTCGATTCCGGTTGCCGCAAAGCCGAGCGCGAACGTCAGCCCGATGAAGAACCAGATGTAGAGCGACCAGGCCACGGTGCGCAGCACCGTGGAGAAGTCGGATACGGTGCTCATGCTGTCGATGAACTCGTGCTGCAGCCGCACCACCATCGGGCCGATGCGGGGGATACGCGCCCAGAGTCGGTCGAGCACCGGCAGCAGCCGCTCGCGCTGGATCGTGATGACGTAGGCGCCGCCGAATCCGGCGATTGCCAGCATCGCCGCCAGCCCTGCCATCCACGACACCTCCGGCGCCACATCGACCGACGAAACGATGATCACGCCGAAGATCGCCAGTGCGACCAGGTCGAGCACGCGCTCGATCGCCACGGTGGCCACGGCCGATGCCATCGACAGCTCCAGGCTGCGCGCCACCAGGTAGGGACGGGCAATCTCTCCGACACGGAACGGCAGCACCATGTTGGCCATGAACCCGATGGCCGAGGCGGAGTAGATGGGCATCATCGGCAGCGGACGCCCGGCCGAGCGCTCGAGCAGGATGCGCCAGCGCTGGCAGCGCGTGTACAGGCCGTAGGCCCCGGCCGGGAACATCAGCGCGATGAAGCGGTAGTCGGCCCGTGCGATCTCCTGTCCGACCTGCCCCCAGTTCTCGCCGCGCACGGCCAGCCAGAGGAACAGGGCGGACAGCCCGAGCCCCACCGCCAGCTGGACGCTGCGCCGGCCGCGTGTGGTCATGGGTTAGGGCTCGCCGCTACCTCAGCGGCGGAATCGCGACGGAGGCGGCTCGGGGATCTGCACGTCGGGGTGCAGAGTCTTGGCGCGCTCCAGCAGCACGTCCTCGGTCTCGGGGATGTTGGGGTCGGGCACGCAGCAGTCCACCGGACACACCGCCGCGCACTGCTCCTGGTCGAAGAAGCCGACGCACTCGGTGCACTTCACCGGGACGATGTAATAGATGTCCTCGGCGATGGCCTCGTGCATCGAGCCGTCCGGAGCCTCCCACTGCACGCCGCCCTCATAGATGGCGGTGTTGGGACATTCGGGCTCGCAGGCGCCGCAATTGATGCATTCTTCTGTGATCAGCGTGGCCATACCACGTCTCTCCTGCCCCGGTGCGAAGTGAGCGGGACTCTGGCACAGCCAGACCTCGTAGTAAAGTTTGCCTCGAGCATTGTGGAGGCATCCATCGCAGCGGCGGCGGGTTTCGATTTGATCGCCACATGTGATTGAAGACCGATCCGCCGTGAGCGCCCACTCGCCCGAGAATTCCGCACCTGTGGGCAGTCCGCTCCGCCTCATCGACGGTGATCTGATGCGGGTCGAGGCGCGCATCGCCGAGGTGATCCGCGCGCGTGAGCCGCTCCTGACCGAGATCTCCGACTATCTCATCAACGCCGGCGGCAAGCGCGTGCGCCCGGCGGTGGCGCTGCTGGTGTTTCGCGCCTGCGGCGGCACCGACGTCACCGACATGGTGGACCTGTCGGTGTCGCTGGAGCTGATCCACACGGCCACGCTCCTCCACGACGACATCATCGACTCCAACGACGTGCGGCGCGGCAAGGACGCGGCGCCCGTGCGCTTCGGCATCGCCGACACGCTGGTGACCGGAGATTTTCTCTTCTCGCGCGCGTTCCAGGTGTGCGGACGGTTCGAGGAGAGGATCGTCGACTGGGCGGCCGACGCCTGTGTCCAGCTCACCGAAGGCGAGATCATGCAGGCCCGCTTCCGCCGCAACGCCGCGGTAACCGAAGACGATTATCTGGAGATCATCGCGCGCAAGACCGCCTCGCTGTTCGCGGCCGGCACACGCATCGCCGCGCACCTGGCCGGCCTCGATTCCGCACGGATCGATCGCATGAACGAGTGCGGACGCCAGATCGGCCTCGCGTTCCAGATGATCGATGACGTCCTCGATATCGAGGGCGACCCGCGCAAGACCGGCAAGCGCGTGGGCACCGACCTTCTCGACGGCAACCCTTCTCTCCCCGTCGTGTGGGGACTGGCCTTGCCGGCGGTGCGACGCGCGTTTCTGGAAGAGGGCTGCGGCGCCGACGTCGTCGAACAGGCGCTGAGCGAGCTGCGGTCAGCCGCGATCGGCGCGCGCGTTCGCGAGCGCGCCGTCGAGCATGCGCGCGTGGCCGCCGCGCTGGTCGACGAGCTGCCCGCTTCGGCATTTCGCGATGCGGTCCGTCAGCTCGTCTCCGAGCTCGTGGACCGCCAGCTGTAGGGAGGCGTCAGCAGGGTGCGGGGCGATCGGAGTGATTGGCCTGCCAGACGGCGCGGATGACCTGCTCGACTGCGACAAACTGCCGATTCATCGACACCAGATTGTCCAGTGCGCGCACCAGCTCGGCGCGGTCCTGTCCAACGGGCTCGGCGGGATCGCACACACGTGCCAGACGCTGTGCCGCGGTCAGCAGCTCCTCGGACGCGTGACGCAGGTGCACCGCCATGTCGATGAAGCTCTGCTCGTCGATGATCATGCTCTGTTCCCCTTGCCGTTCTTCCGTGCCCGAACGGCGATCCCATATCGCAACCCTCGTGCCAGCATCCAACACATTCGCCGCAGCCGGCTGGAAAAGGCGCTGCCGAGGCTGCTTTTTTGCGGGCGGCATCATGGCGGGCGACGCGCGGCCAGGTGCGGGGACGGCGCCGGCGCCGGGACGGCAGTGTCCGGCGGCGGTCAAATCGGTGCGCGGCTACCATCGGCGTCGGTCCTCGCCTAGGAGACGCGGATCGATGACCCGGGGCGTCGTGGCAGCGCCCGCCCGTCGCCCGACCGGCGCAACAACTGGAGGACCTCGATGATCAAGCTCGATACCGCCTTCGTCGGCGGGTCCATCGCCAAGGTGGCCGAGACGGCGCGCGCCGCCGAGCGCCTGGGCTTCGACGGCATCATGACCGCCGAGACCGCCCACGACCCCTTCCTGCCGCTGATGATCGCCGCCGAGCACACCAGCACGATCGAGCTGGGGACCGCCATCGCCGTGGCCTTCCCGCGCAGCCCGATGATCACCGCGCACATGGCGTGGGACCTCCAGCACTACTCGGGCGGGCGCTTCCTGCTCGGGCTCGGCACGCAGGTCAAGGGACACAACGAGAAGCGCTTCAGCGTGCCGTGGGTCGCGCCCGGACCGCGCCTGCGCGAGCTCGTCGAGTCGCTGCACGCGATCTGGTCGTGTTGGCAGGACAACCGGCCGCTGTCCTACCACGGCAAGTACTACTCCTTCAGTCTGATGACGCCGTTCTTCAACCCGGGACGCATCGAGGAGGGCCGGCCGCCGGTCTACATCGCCGGCGTCAATGAATACATGTGCCGCCTGGCCGGCGAGCTGTGCGACGGCTTCCACATCCACCCGCTCAACAGCACGCGCTATCTCGATGAGGTCATCCGGCCGCTGATTGCGGAAGGCGCCGCCAAGGCGGGGCGCAAGATCGAAGACATCACCCTGGCCGCTCCGTGCTTCGTCGTCATGGGTGACAGCGACGAGGAGCGCGAAGGCGCGGCGGCGGCGGTTCGCCAGCAGATCTCTTTCTATGCCTCCACGCGCACGTATTGCGCAGTGCTCGACACGCACGGCTGGGGCGAGGTGGGACCGCAGCTGCACGAGCGCTCGCAGCGCGGCGACTGGAGCGGGATGGCCGATCTGATCACGGACGAGATGCTCCAGGCCTTCGCCGTCATCGGGCGGCGCGACGAGATTCCGGGGCTGCTGAAGAAGCGCTTCGAAGGCCGTGTGCAGCGCGTGGCGCTGTATCTACCGTTCGTTCCAGGCAGCGATGACGATTGGTGGCAGCAGGTGATCCAGACTCTGCACGCGTGACCGGGGCCGACGAAGACGCGACTGTCCGTGATGGTCGTAGTGTGCGGTCGGCAGACTACCGAAGAGGCAGGCACCTTCTGGGCCGAAAGGTGCCTGCCCCGGGTTCCCCACCCTAGAAGATCTGGCTGCGCAGGTAGGTCGTGAAGCCGGCGCGTCGCAGCGAGGCCTCATGCGCAGCGGCGTCCTTGCGATTGTCGAAGGCGCCGCTGAGCACGCGGAACAAGCCGGCGTCGTTGACGATGCGCACCCGGCGTCCGCCCAGGCGCGACACCAGCTCCTCGGCATTCGCGCGCGTCCGGAACGCTCCGAGCTGGATCGTGTACAGCGTGGTGCCGCCGGTCTTGGCCGGCGCCTTGGCCGTCGCAGAGCCGACCTCCGGCTTCCGCGCCGGGGGCGCCGACGTCTTCTGCTTCGAGCGCGTCGACGGCGGCGGAGTCAGCACGGCGGCCTTGGCCTGAATGATGCGCGGCGCCTTCTCCTCGTACGCTTCCATGGCGGCCGGCATCTCTTCGTCGTCGGCGCCCATGGCCTCGTCCATGCCGAGCGTCGCATCGTCCTCACCGCGCGAATGGATGCTCGGGTCCGGCGGGATGGCGGTGGCGCGCGCCGTCTGCTGGGCGGCTGCGGCCCTCTCTCGCGCATCCGCCTCGCGCGCCTGGCGGTCGACGGCGGCTCGCTGTTGCTCCATCGCTGCGCGCTCGTGTTCGACCGCTGCGCGCTGAGCCGCCTCGCGATCGGCACGCTGCCGGGCCATTGCGTCGCGCTTGGGGAAGTTCGGCTTCTCGCGGTCGGCGGTGCCGGGCTCGTCGCCCCACATCACCTCGCCGTCATACTCGTGCGCCTCGGCATCGAGCTCACGGATCTCGAAATCGTCCTCGGAATGGGTGTCGATTCGGGTATCGCGCGATGACCACACGGCCAGATGCGCATCGGCATCCAGGCGCGGCTGTTTGCCTTCGTTGCCTGCGGCCTGGTCGTCGGACACGCGGCGCGGCGGCGCAACCGGCAGCCGTACGATCTCGGTCGGCTCGGACGACACCGGCTTGGTGAAGAGCTCGGTGGTTCGCCCCGGCGCGGCATCACGCTCGGGCGATTCGATGCTGTTGGCCGCCCACGTCAGCAGCACGCACGCGGCGACGCTGAACAGGCCCATCGCGATGAAGCTGCCGCGCCGTGAGTCGCGGCCGCGCACCGGCGCACGCCGATCCTCGTCTTCGTCGTCATCCTCGGCCCCGGCATCGAAGGTGATCTCGTCCTGATCCTCCTCGTCCTCGCCCGTGCTCCACGACAGGCGCACTTCGTCCTGTGCATCCTCGTCGGAGGTCCAGTCTTCCTCTTCGTCGGTCTCGTCACCCCAGAGGACCTCGTCCTCGTCAACGACCGTCTTTGCCGTGCGCTCCAGACGCAACTTCTGCTGCTCTCCCGCCATGGCTGATCCCTCCGCTCCACTCCACGTGTGGACGTGCTCGCTGCGAACCTGATCGCAACCTGCTCGCGCCGCTCGTTCCAGCGCCGCCAGCGTCAGCGATTCCAGCCGCATGAGACGGCCGCCGCTGGCCACGATGAGATCGTCGATCGCCTCGGGCGCGAACATCCTGCCGAGCTCGCCGGCGGCAGCGGCCAATCGCCGCTCCAGGTAGCGAATGCAGTCGCGCACGCTGAGCGGCTCGATGCGGCAGATCTGCAGAAGGTGCTCGAGCAGCGCGCGATCGGTCGTCGCATTCATGCGATCCAGAAGATCGGGACGCCCGAACAGGAACAGGTGCAGCGAGGGAGGCTCCTCGGCATCGTCGCAGAAAAGCCGTGCCAGCCCCGCCAGCGTCTGCGGCGAAAGTCGGTGCGCGTCGTCGATGACGATGGCGGTGGAGCCGCCGGCGGCCGATCGCCTGGCGGCGACGTCGATGAACGTATGAATGAGCTCGTCCTCGCAGGAGCCGTCCGTCCGATCGACGCCGAGCTGCGCCAGTGCCTCACGAACCAGACTGGAGATGGAAGAACCGGGCGAGGTGATCAGCGCGGCACGCGCGCGCCCGGCCAGTCGGCGCGCGAAAATGCGGGCCAGAAGGGACTTGCCGCTCCCCTCGTCGGCAATGAGAACGCTGAGCCCGCGAGGTGAGCGAAGGCCCGCCTGAAGCTCCGACAGCAATGCGGCCAGCGCGTTGGGCAGGCACTGCTCGTCGGCGTCACTGTTTCTTGGAAATGGGTCGCGAGAAAGCCCGAACACCGCCGCCACATCCATCCGCCTCACCTCCCGGCGGGCGGCCGACGATCTCGCCCCCGAGATCAGCCCCGCCCTCTCCTCCCGTCGTCGCATGGGCGCGTACGACGCTGCCATGCGTTGCGGCAGGCCGCAGCCTGCGCGCCACCCCATGACGCTAGCACACAGCCGCCTGTTTGCAATTCAGGCGCGGCCGCGTCCGTGAGCCGGCGCCCGGCACGAGCTCTGTAGCAGGCGGGAGAACAGCAGCAGCGGCTCGACTCGCGAGCTCTTGAGCGCAAGGTCGAGCTGAACGACTTCACGGTGCAGACGCAGCAGCTCGTCCATCTCGAAATTGGATGCAGCCTTGAGACGGAAGTAGCCGCGCCAGGAAGGATGCCGGCGGCGGAAGCTCTCGGGCAGCGACTGCATGGGACCGAACAGCAGCTTGTCGGCCTTCATCTGCATGGCCCCTCGCGGTAGCAGATCGAGCATCGGCCGCACTTCCATGAGCTCGCCGATGTGGGTGGCGAGCAGCGCCGTCAGGCGGAGCGGAGGCTCGCCGTCGGCGAGCAGGCGCTCGATCATCCTTTCGGCGTCGGCCAGGCGCCGCTCACTGACGGCGCCCGTGAAGTCGAAGACCCAGGTCTGCGCCAGGTCTCGCATCCCGCGCCGGACGTGCTCGACCTCGATGCAGGCCGGATCCGCGATCGTCAGGGTCAGGCGATCGACCTCCTGCAGCAACTCGCCGATGTTGGTGCCGGCGCGCGAGACGATCTCGCCGATGGCACCGGCACCGATGCGCGTGACGCCCGCGCCGCGAAGGCGCGCCTCGACGATGGTGGCGAGTTGCGCGGGATCGATGCGGCCTTCGCGCGTCGTATCGAGCCGAAGATCTTCGATTTTCGCGTGCTTGGCCAAGTACTTGTATAGCCGGCTTCGAGCATCGATGGAGGTGGCCGAGACGAACAGGAACGTCTCGGCGGGAAGGCCTTCTTCCAGGATGCCCAGAAGAGCCTCCTGTCCGCTGTCGCCGCTCTCTTCGCCGTCGCGCTCCTCGCCCGTCTCCGGGTCGGCCGCCTTGCCGCGCGCTCTCGGCGGCGACCATCCGCGAATCCACACGCAGCGGCGCGAGGCGAACATGCCGACCTGGCGAAGCGCGAGCAACGCCTCCGCCAGCGGCCGCTCGCCGCCACGAAACACTTCCAGGTTGAGCGACTGGGCCGATCGGTCCAGCACCTGGTCGATGGCAGACTGCACGAGCGGATCGACGAGCGAGGGCTCGCCGACAAAGAGCGTCACGGGCAGAGCGGCCTGGGCCGCCTTCGCGCTCACGCTCGCGTTCCGGGCCGTACGCGGCCGGTGCGTACCGGCGCCCACTCGCCGATCGCGGACGCGAGCAGGCGACCGCGATCGTCGTGGACGCCGGCTTCGATGACCACGCTGCGAGTGCCGTCGCCGCCGGTGATGCGTGCGCGGATCGTCAGCGGCCGACGCACGGTGACGGGTCGGCGGAACTCGACTTTCAGCGAGCGCGTCACGCCATAGCGGCCCGCCAGCTCGAGCAGCGCCCACCCCATCGCCTCATCCAGCATCGTCGCGACCACGCCGCCGTGCACGAGCCCTTCGTAGCCTTCGTACGCGCTGGTCATGCTCGCCTCGGCCACGACGGAGTCGCCGTCCCGGCGGAACGCCAGCTGCAGCCCGCGTTCGTTGCCGGGCGAGCAGCCGAAGCACCCGGCCTTGCCTTTGCCGTTGCCGCTCGATGTCCCCTCCGCACTCATGCCTGCAGGCGGGCTTCTCGACGGGGCGCGGGTGGCAGTCAAGTCTGGGCAGTGGCGCACGGATCCGAAGCGGGCAACTGCGTCGGACGCGGCGCCGTCGATGACGCGCCAGGGCGGCGGGCACCGGCAGGCGGCAATCCAGGTCCGGCCATGGCAAGCGAGGCCAACGTGGCGGCGGCAGGCGGCTGGCGTCGAAAATTGGAACCTGTTCTAATTCCGCCATGAACCCGAGGGCGCGGCGCATCGTCGACACCGCCATCGACCTTGCCGAGAAAGGCGGTTTCGAAGCCGTTCGGCTGCGCGACGTCGCCTCCGAGGCCGACGTCGCCCTTGGCACGCTGTACCGGTACTTCCGCAGCAAGGAAGACCTGCTCATCGCCGCGCTCACCTCGGAGGTCGAACAGCTCGAAGCGCGCATGCAGGCCAAGGCCACGCCCGGTGCGACTCCGCTCGAGCGTGTCAACGCATTCTTTCGCGGCGCCACCAAGGGCCTCATGCGCCGTCCGCGTCTGGCCCGCGCGATCCTGCGTGCCGCCGCCTCCGGCGATCACGAGCTTGCCGAGAAGGTCGCGTCCTTCCACGAACGGATGAGCGCGATGATCCTTGCCGCCATGCACGGTGTGACGGTGGGCGCCATCGCCGCGGCCGCAGCGCCGGGCGAAGCAAGCAACGGCGGCGCGGCGCCTGCCGTACCGACCGCGGACGAAAGGGCCGTTGCCGCTCTGCTGCAACACGTCTGGTTCTCCTGCCTGGTCGGCTGGGCCGGCGGCCTGATGGTGCAGAACCAGGTCATCGACCAGATGAACACCGCAACCTCACTGCTGATGCGCGCTGCGCACGAGGGATGAAGCCATGACCACGTCTCGCTATCCGATGCCGCCTTATCCGAACGGCTGGTACCAGGTCGCGTACACCGACGAGTTGGAAGTGGGCTCGCCGCAGCCGCTGCACTATTTCGGGCGCGAGCTGGTGATCTATCGCGGCGAGGACCGCCGCGCGCGCGTGTTCGACGCCTTCTGTCCGCACCTCGGCGCGCACCTCGGCTTCGGCGGCAAGATCGAGGGCAACGACATCCGCTGCCCCTTCCATGGCTGGCGCTACGACGGTGAAGGCAAGTGCAACGAGATCCCCTACGGCAAGCGCATTCCGCCGTCGGCCAGGCTGCGCGCGTGGGAGGTGATCGAGAAGAACGGCCTGATCATGGTCTGGCACCACGCGGGCGGGAGCGCGCCGGAGTGGGAGATTCCAGACGTGCCGGAATACGGGCACGAGGACTGGACGCCGTACGTGAAGCGGCGTTGGAAGATCAAGGCGCACAACCAGGAGATGGCCGAGAACTCGGTGGACATCGCACACTTCCGCTACGTGCATGGCACCCTGACGGTTCCCGAAAGCGTGGCCACGGCCGAAGGCGCGTGCCTGCACGTGGATTCCAAGATGAAGCTCGGCACGCCCATCGGCGAGGTCGAGGGCGGCATCGAGTCCAAGGCCTATGGCTTCGGCTTCAGCACGGTACGCTTCCGCGGCATCGTCGACACCCTGCTCGTAACTTCCGTCACGCCCATCGACGGTCAGTACGTGGACGTGCGCTTCTCGTTCAGCGTCAAGAAGATCGGCGACGCCGGCACCACGCGCGGCGTGGGCAAGGCGCTCATTGCCGACATCGACAAACAGATGAGCGAGGACATTCCGATCTGGGAGAACAAGGTGTTCCTGGAACGCCCGATGCTGTGCGACGGCGACGGGCCCATCGGCGTGTTCCGCAGCTGGTGCAAGCAGTTCTACAGCGCGGCTGCCTAGCGCCGCCGCTCGTCGCAGCGCCGGCGACGCGCGCGCATCGCGTCTTGGCACCGCAACCGGTCGGGCCGGCGCGCCGCGTCCGCGTGCTGTACCTGCCGTCTCTGCCGCCGACGACCCGTCAGCGTGCGGCGAGCTTCATCCCGGGTCCCTCCTGCCCCGCCAGCTCCATTCTGGCCGCCTTCTGAAGCTGGACGAAGGATTCCCGGATCGCCTCCACGAACACGTGCAGATCCGGCACCAGGTCCCAGTCCGCCAGCACGCCCCAGTACAGAGTTCCCATGTAGCTGAAGAGCGCGACGCCGAGGCCCTGATTCTCGAGCAGGTTCACCATCGGATAGATCTGCCGCAGCGGAGCGTCGAGCAGGTAGAGCTCGAGCTGCGGCCCCGGTACGTTGGTCACCACCAGATTGAACGGCCGCGAGCGCGTGGACAGGCGCACGGCCAGCGACAGCAGGCGCCAGGTCGTCATGTCGCTGACGCTGGCCAGGACCTGCGCGCCGAGCGCCTGTTTCGATTCCTTCAGGCGCGCCGTCGTCGCGCGTATGCGGTCCAGGCGCGTCACCGGATCCGCCTCATCGACCGGCAGATCGGTCATCCACAGCGCGATCCTGTTGCCGAGATGTCCGCGCTCCTCCGTGGATCGCACGCTGACCGGTACGTTCGCCCGGATGCGCAGAAAATCGGGATTGATGCCTCGGTGCTCGAGGAACGTGCGCACCGCGCCGGCGACCGTGGCGAGCACGACGTCGTTGACCGTGCCGCCGAGCGCATTCTTGACGGCCTTGATGTCCTCGAGCGGCAGCGCCAGCCAGTCCAGCCGCCGGTGCGGGCCGATGGGCTGGTTCCATGGCGTCGGCGAGGCAGGTCGGATCGTGGACGTCAGCGTCTCGGCCACGCCTTCGACGCCATCGACGACTTCGCGCACCACCTGCGACGGGTCCGAAAGCAGAGCCGGCACGCTCGCGAGCGCTGCCACGGGTCGCGCCACGCGCCGCCACAGCTCTTCGGCGGCAAGGACGACCGGGGACGGCGCGGGCCTGGGCACGAACGCGCGGGGCGGAAGGAACGTGGTGGTGGGAAACGGGTTCAGCAGCACCGCCATCAGATCGACGCCGGAGATGCCGTCGATCATGCAGTGGTGGACCTTCTGGATGACGGCGAAATGCCTGCCTCCTTCCAAGCCTTCGACGACCCAGAACTCCCACAGCGGCTTGCTGCGATCCAGCCCCTGCGAGTCGATGCGGCCGGCCAGCAGCTTGAGCTGCTCCGTCGTGCCGGGCCGCGGCAGGCTGGTGTGGCGCACGTGGTAGGCGATGTTGAAATGATCGTCGTCCACCCAAACCGGCAGCCGCTCGATGGGAACGTAGTCGAGGCGCTGGCGATAGCGCGGAATCTGGTCGAGGCGCGATGCAACGTAGGAGCGGATGCGCCCGATGTCGACGCCGCCGGACTCGTTGGCAAGCGAGGCGGTTTCGAAGACCGTCACCGCGCCGATGTGCATGTGCGCGTTGCCGTCCTCGAGGGCGAGGAAGGCGTTGTCGGCGGCGGTCAGCGGCTCGTAGGCGTAGCGGGCCATGGATCAGGAAGCTCCTTCAGTCGTTGCGGCCGAGCAGGCCTGTGCGGCGGCTGGCGGCGAGCGCATCGATCGCGTCGACGCGGCGGATCACGCGCCGCAGCTCGGCGGCGAATGCTCGGCGCTTCTCCGCAAGATCACTGCCGTCGCTCGCGAGCAACCCGCGGTTGCCGGCTAGCCGCAGCGCCGTCTGGAACAGCACCTTCGAGACCGACTCGGCGCGCGCCACGCGGCGCTGGAGCTGGTACTGCTTTCCGAGCGCCAGGCACTGCGCGACGAATCTTGCCTCGTCGAGCTTCTCCTTCGGATCGACCTTGGTCAGCGCGTCGGCGACCACGCGGTACGCCTCCAGGAACGGCCGCAGCACGCGGTGCGAATTGAACGGCTTGATCGAGAGCAGCAGCTGCTCGGTCTCCTTGCCGCCTGCGCGCAGCCTGCTCTCCCATTCCGGGTCGTGGAAGGCCATTTCCTCGCTCATCTCGGCGCGGAAGGTGGCGCGATCGGCGAAGAAGAACTCGAACTTGAGCAGATCGCGCAGCGCCATCGCCTCGTTCCAGAACAGCTCGAGCCTGTCGCCCGCTCCCGCCTCCGCCGCGGCCACGACCGCGAGCTCGGCGATGGAGCCGGTGACGAAGAAGTGGATGATCGTGTTGCGGTAGTACGCAGCCGTCAGGTACTCGTCGGAGCGGATGGCGTAGACGGCGTCGGCGCCCTCGGCAAAACAGGTGACGACGCCATTCTCGACCAGGTGCTCGAGCACGCGCTGCACCGAATCGGGCCGGGTCAGGTCCAGGTCCTCGGTCATCGGAAGCTTTCGGCGCCGTACGTAGGCCACCAGGTTGGTCAGCGCGGCCACCGTCTCCTCGACCGTCAGGGCCCGGTCGCCCACGCCGAGCAGCGCCAGCGTCACCAGCGAGGTGGGCGTGATGGGCGTGGCCTTGTTGATGCGGAAGCAGACTTCGAACGCGAGCTTCTGCAGATCCAGGCTGTTCTCGGCGATCTCCTCGGCGGTATCGGCCGTGCCGCGCTCGCCTAGCTGCTCGTTGAGCGAGATCGGCTCGCCGAACTCGATGTGGATGCCGCCGTAGCGGCGCCGCAGGCGGCGGATCACGCGCAGGAACCAGCCGAAGCTCTCCGACTCCTTGGCCGACCCGCGCTGCTCGGCCACGTACTCGCCGACGTCCTGGATCTGATCGTACGCGATCGCGACGGGCAGCAGCACGACGTCTTCGCTCTTGCCGCGCCGCCACGCATCCACGACGTAGGCAAGCATGCCGAAGCGCGGCGGCAGCATCTTTCCCGAGCGCGAGCGGCCGCCTTCGATGTACCACTCGAGCGAGAACCGCTTCTCGATCAGGTAATCGATGTAGTGCCGCAGCACGAACTTGTAGACCGGATTGTCCTTGAACGTGCGGCGGATGAAGAACACGCCGGCGCGCCGCACCAGCGGTCCGACCGGAAAGAAGTTCATGTTGATGCCGCCGGCCGTGTGGTTGGGCGGATGCCCGTTCTCGTGCAGCACGTACTGCAGGACCAGATGGTCCAGATTGGACTTGTGCGTGGGCAGGAACACGACCGGATGGCGCTGGGCCAGACTGTAGATCTGCTCGAGCCTCTTCTTGTCGTAGTGGATGATGTCGCCGTAGCCGCGCCGGTACAGCGAGCGGATGATGAAGGCGACGACGTCGATGACGAAGGGATCGTGAGTGGCCGCGATCTCGCGCAGATACCGCTGCGCATCCTCGGCGACCTTGGCCTCGGGCTTGCCCAGCTCGCGCGCCAGGCGTGCCAGACCTCCGCGAAATGCCGGCCGGCCCAGGATGTCCTGCTCGACCATGCGCGGGACCTTGTAGCGTGCGCCGCGAAGGCGACGCTCGGCCCGCTCCAGCGCCAGCGTGGCCTGCCGCGCGATGAACTCGGCCAGTCCCGTCGTCTCGCCGATGTCCTCGCCGCCGGCGCTGCGCCACCGCGCCCTCAGCTCCGAGAGGCGCGCCGGCTCGCCCGCCACGACCCGGCATCGCTCCGGATGACGCGCGATCGTCCATCGCTGCCGCACGCGTCCCGGATCGCGCGGATCGCTCATGGTCAGCATGTCGAGCGTGGAGAGCGTGCGTAGGCCGTCGGTCTTGCCCGAGAACCACGCCACGCGCAGCGGGGCCATCAGCGGATCTCCGCCCGAGGCGACCGCCGACTCGAGCGCCGCGTGGCTTCCCCTGCGGCGCCTGGCGGGGCCGCGCGTGGGAGGAATGGAGACGACATCGACCGCCGCGTCGGGGAATTCCCCGGGACGCTGGCGCGCGATCCAGTCCTTCAGCAGCCTGCGTTCGAGCTCGGTGCAGGCGTCGAGAAGGAAGACGATCCGCTCGGCACTCGCGCTCGGCCATGGCGGCTCGATGGACCCGGTGTCGGCGGAAAGGGCGGCCAGGCTCACGGCGAGTCTTGTAGGCCAGTGGCCGCTCACAACGCAACGGCGGCGTGCTATGGTGCGCGCCCCCATGAGTAGTAGGGCACTGATGACGCGGGACATCGAGGAAGGACCGTCCGGCCCTTCCATCGGTGCGTTCTTCGACCTCGACCGCACCTTGATCGCCGGCTTCTCGGCCTCCGCATTCGTGCGCGACTGGCTGACCAGCGGCAGGGCCGCCGCCGTCGACGTCGCGACCTCAGCCGCAGCCGCCCTTTCCTTTCAGCTCGGCCAGAAGAACTTCTCGGCCTTCGTGTCGGAAAGCCTGCAGATGGTGCGCGGCCTGACCGAGGCCGAGCTCGAGGAGATCGGCGAGCGCCTGTTCGGGCAGACGATCGCCGCCAGCATCTACCCCGAATCCCGTGCGCTGGTGGAAGCGCATCGCGCCAAGGGGCACACGCTGGCCGTCGTCTCTTCGGCCACGCGCTTCCAGGTCGCTCCCGTCGCGCGCGAGCTAGGCATCGAGCACGTCTTCTGCACCGGCCTGGAGGTGGCCGACGGCAAGCTCACCGGCAACGTGGTGCGGCCGACCTGTTACGGCCCGGGCAAGGCCGAGTTCGCCGAAGCGTTCGCGCGCGAGCGCGGCATCGACATGAGCCAGAGCTACTTCTACACCGACAGCGACGAGGATCTTCCGCTGCTGCTGGCGGTGGGGCGGCCGCGTCCGGTCAATCCGAGCAGGCGCCTGGCGGCGATCGCGGCCAAGCGCGTCTGGCCCGTGCGCACGTTCACCAGCCGCGGCATGCCGAGCATCACCGATATCGTGCGCACGTCTCTGGCCGTGGGTTCGATGATCCCCTCCTTCCTGCTCGGCCTGCCGGCGGCGATCCTGGACGGCGACTTCCGCCAGGCCATCAACCTTGCCGCCACGACCTGGGGAGAGCTCGGAACCGCGCTGGCCGGCATCCACATGACGGTGCATGGCGAGGCCAACATCTGGACGCAGCGGCCGGCCGTGTTCATCTTCAACCATCAGAGCGCACTGGACGTCCTGCTGGTATGCAAGCTGCTGCGTCGCGACTTCGTCGGCATCAGCAAGCAGGAGGTGCGCACGGTGCCTATCCTCGGGCAGGCGTTCGAGCTGGCCGGCACCATCTTCATCGACCGCTTCAATCACGCCGAGGCCATCAAGGCGCTGGAGCCGGCCACCGAGGCGCTCCGGCACGGGCTCTCGATCGCCATTGCGCCCGAAGGCACGCGCAGCGTGGGCACGCGCCTGGGCCGCTTCAAGAAGGGGGCCTTCCGCATCGCGATGGCGGCTGGCGTGCCGGTGGTCCCGATCGTCATTCACAACGCGGTGGATGCGCTGCCCAAGCACGGCCTGGTCATCCGCTCCACCAGCGTGGAGGTGACGGTGCTGGCGCCGATTGCCACCACCGGCTGGACGCACGAGAACCTCGACGAGAACATCCGCAGGATCGAGGAGCAGTACCGGCGCGTGCTGGCCATCCACGACCACGAATGAGGAGGACGACATGAGCGATGCACCGGCGCCTGCGCGCAACTTCAACCACATCGCCTTCCCCACCGCCGACACCGAAGCCACTCGGCGCTTCTACACCGAAGTGCTCGACATGAAGCTGGTCGGTGCCGTGCGGCCCGACATGAGCGGCACGACACGCCAGGAGCACCCGCACATCCATACGTTCTTCGCGACCGGCAGCGGCGAATGCATCGCGTTCTTCGAGATTCCTGGCTTCCGGCCGCAGCCCAACAAGGATGGTGCGCCCGATTTCACCCGCCACATCGCCTTCGGCGTCGATTCCGAGGAGCAGCTTCTGGCGTGGCGGCGGCGCCTGCAGGAGAAGGGCGTGGAAGTCAGCGGCGTCATCGAGCACGAAGGGATCTGGAAATCGATCTACTTCCGCGACCCCAATCACCTGGTGCTGGAGCTGACGTGGCAGACGCGGCCGCTGTCGGCGGAGGACGCCGACAACGCACGGGCAATGGTGGAGGATTGGAACAGGACCCACGGCGGCTGGGCAGCAGGAAACGTCGGATGAACATGACGCTGGACGGAAAGGTCGCGGTGGTCACGGGCGGCTCGCGCGGGATCGGCAAGGGCATTGCGGCGGCGCTGGCGCAGGCAGGAGCTCGCGTGATGATCACCTCGCGCAATGCCGAGAGCTGTCAGGCGGCGGCGGCCGAGATCGGCGCCGACTGCCTGTTCGAGCCGGGCCACGTGGGACGGCAGGAGGACGCCGAGCGCGTCGTGGCCGCCACGATGCAGCGGCTCGGACGGCTCGACATCCTCGTCAACAACGCCGCCACCAATCCCTACGCCGGCCCCACCATCGACGTCGACATCCCGCGCTGGGAGAAGACGATCAGCACCAACCTGACGGCGCCGCTGGTGTGGACGCAGCTAGCCTGGCGCACCTGGATGAAGGAGCACGGCGGCTCCATCATCAACATCTCGAGCGTAGGCGGGCTGGCGACCAACCCGATCCTCGGCGTCTATGACGTCACCAAGGCGGCGCTCATCCATCTGACCAAACAGCTGGCTGCCGAGCTCGGGCCCAAGGTGCGCGTCAACGCAATCGCACCGGGCCTGATCAAGACCGACTTCGCGCATGCACTTTGGGCAGAAGGACGCGGGGACGCCGTAGCGATGGCTTACCCGCTCAAGCGCCTCGGAGAGCCACGAGATATCGCTCAGGCTGCCCTCTATCTTGCCGACGACGCCGCCAGCGGCTGGATGACCGGCAACACGCTCGTCATCGACGGCGGCGGACTGGTCAGCTTCGGCAAGGTCGGCTGAGACCATCGTCGCGCGCGAGGCGCGCAGCAACGCGCGCGTCTTGCGCGACGAAAGTCTGGTCTTCGTGCTTCGCGCCCACAGGCGCCGGCCAAGTCCGAATATCAGCAGATACATTGCCCTGTCCTCTTGGCGGGAAGGTCGCTGCCTTCCCGCCGGTCGCAAAACCGATCCTCCATTGGATGCATGCAGCTCGAGACGCTCGCGCATCACACCAGACGCAGCCGCGCACGGCCCATGGCGCTGGATTGCAGCAGCATCCACAGCGCCATCGCACTGGCCAGGGCGCCGGCGGCGAACACCGCGCCGTAGCCCGAGGCCTCGGCCAGCACGCCCAGAGCGGCGGCGCCGCCCCACGCGCCGAGATTGAAGGCGCCGGCGAAGAGCGTCATCAGCCGCCCGCGCTCGCTCGGTAGCGAGTACTCGATTGCCAGCGCATTGAGCGACGGAAAGAACACTCCGTGCGCCAGGCCGAACACCGCGCCGATGCCGATTAGCGAGGTGGCGCCGAACAGCGCCACGTACGCGACGATGGCCACGTAGAGCGTCAGCGCCAGCAGTGCCACGCGCTTGCGCCCGAAGCGGTCGGGCAGCCAGCCGCAGAACAGGCGCACCGCCACCGCCGCCGAAGCGTACGCGACGAAGAAGCTGCTGACGTCGCGATAGCCCTCGGCCAGCGCCAGCGGCTGCAGGAACGTGAACATGGCCGCGAACGCCACTGCGATGAGGAACACCACGCTCATGTACAGGCGGCTCTGCGCGCGGCGCGCCACCTGCATCAGCGTCCCGCGACGACCTTCCTGCACCGGCGTTCGCCCGTCGGCGCAGCCGGCGAGCACCGCCGCCACCAGCGACGCGACCACGGCCAGCGCGAACACGCTCGGCCACCCCGCCGCCTCCGCCAGCGGCTCGTCGATGGCCGGAGCGATCGCATTCATGATCAGCATGCTGCTGCCGGCCAGCCCGACGGCTTCGCCGAGGCGCGAGGTCGGCGCCATGTCGGCGATCAGCGTCGAGTACGACGCCATCTGCATCGTGAAGGCGATGCCCTGCACCACACGCAGCGCGTACAGGAGAAACCCGACTTCGGTGACGTAGGTGAAGCCGAGCGAGCTGAGGGCCAGCAGCAGCGCGGATCCGACGAACAGCGCGCGCCGCGAGACGTGATCGATGCAGCTTCCCACGGCCACCGTTGCGGCCACCGAAGCTGCGCCGAAAACGCCCGCGACCCAGCCGATCTCGGCAGGACCCGCACCCAGCTCGAGGGCCAGGTACTTGGGCAGCAGATGAAAGCTCGAGAATGCGAAACCGAAGGCGCTGCCGGCACTCAGCAGCAGTGCGAACGGGCGCGTCCAGAGCACGTCGGCAGTCGCGACGCGCACCGAGGCGCCGCTGGCCAAACCGCCGGCTGTTCCTGGTCCCTGCTCTAGGATCGTGTCTCGCATCGTCTCTCTCCAGCCTTCTCCGAAGAGGCCGAGGAGCGATGCGGTTTCCGCGACACCCTTCGGCCTGGCTCCGGCGAAGGGTTGCGGTTGCTGCGTCTTACGACTTCAGGCGGACCACAACGCCTTCTCGCCATGCCAGTGCATGAGCGAAATGAACGTCGGATTAGCCTGTTTGCGTACGCGCAGCATCGGGAGCTTCGAGTTGTAGTCGCCCATTGCTTCGCGGTCAAGCCTGGCGGACGAGAAACTCACTCCTCGATGAGATCTTCGATCCAGGAATAGACTGCGACGGCCGAGGGAAGGCCGATGGTGCTTGCCGCAAGGGCAACGACATGGCGAATCGCCTCCGGTGTGCAGCCGGCTGCGCGCGCCTTGCGCACGCAGGAATGGACGGCGCCTTCGCGACCGGCGCCGACGGCCACGGCCAGCTTGAGCAGGCGCAGCGTCTGCTCGTCGTAGGGACCGGCCTCTTCGGCCTTTCGCATCATGTCCCATGCTTCGCCGAGCTTGGGAAAGTGTCGTACGAAGGAGCTGTAGGTTCTGGGCGGCTTGGCTGGCTGGTTGCTCATCACGAACCTCTCCTGTCGTTGCCGCGCGCGGGCCCGACAACGACGTTGCGCGGCGTCCCATCCAGGAACGCGCGCACGTTCTGCGCGGTCTCCCGCATTAGACGCTGCCGAGCCGCGAGAGTCGACCACGCCATATGCGGGGTGATCCAGCAGGCAGGCGCCGAGAGCAGCGGATGATCGGACGGTGGCGGCTCGGCCGACAGTACGTCGAGCGCTGCGGCGGCGGGTCGCCCGCTTGCAAGCGCGCGTGCGAGCGCGGCCTCGTCGATGAGGCCGCCGCGCGCGGTGTTGATGAGGATGCTTCCGCTGCGCATGCGCCGCAGAAGGCTCGCATCGACGAAGCGCTCGTTGTCGTCGGTCAGCGGGCAGTGCAGGCTGACGATGTCGGCCTGCTCGAAGATCTGCTCCACCGATGCCCACGCAAAGCCGCGGTAGCTGCCGGGGCGGCTGCGGCTGGGGCTGTGCGCGAGGATTCGCATGCCGAAGGCGCTGGCGATCTCTCCTACGCGGCAACCGATGCGGCCATGCCCGACGATGCCGAACGTCTTGCCGGCAAGCTCGGTCGTCGTGCGCAGCCAGAAGCTGAAGTCCGCGCTCCTGGACCAGGCGCCCTCGGCCACGGCCATGGCGTGCGCGCCCACCGCGTTCGTCACCTCCAGCAGCAACGCGAACACGTGCTGCGCCACCGACTCGGTCGAATACTCGGGCACGTTGCAGACGACGATGCCGCGTGCGGCGGCCGCCTCCAGATCGACCACGTTGGTGCCGGTGGCCAGCACCGCGATCATGCGCAGCTCCGGCAGCGCATTCAGCGCGTCGGCGGTGATGAGCGTCTTGTTGGTCAGGATGATCGCGGCGCCGCGTGCGCGCTCGACCACGGCCTCGGGCGAGGTGCGTTCGTGGACGACGAGCGTGCCGAGGGCGGCGACGTCGGTCCACGGATTGTCGCCCGGATCGAGGGTGGCGCCATCGAGGACGACGATTTTTCCCGCGCGCCCGTTGTGCTTTGCTTCGCTCAACGGCGCCGTTGTGGTCCGTCGCCTTTTGCGACGCAACACGGCCATCAGGAGCCCATCATGCCGCTCGAGCCCATCGTCCTGGACAGCGTCAAGAAGATCGGCCTCGGTCTGCAGCGCCCCGAAGACGTCGTCGTCTCCCGGGACGGACGCGTGTGGGCCTCGGATCAGGCCAGCGCCTGCGCCGAGATCCTTGCCGACGGCAGCCTTCGGCGCCTCGGCAAGGCCGGCGGCGCGCCCAACGGCATCAACATGGACCTGGAAGGCAACATCATCATCGCCAATTTCTTCGACGGGCCCCTTCAGAAGCTCGACGTAACGAGCGGCGACGTCACGACGGTCTGCAACGAGGTGGAGGGCGTGCGCCTGACGCACGCGAACTACCCGCTCGTCGACAGCCGCGGCAACATCTGGTGCACCAACTCGACGTACGCCGACCCGTGGGAGACGGCGCTCGATGGCCGCTCCGACGGCTTCCTGTTCCGCGTCGCTCCCGACGGCACGGGCACCATCCTCGCCGACGGCATCCAGTTCGCCAACGGAATCGCGCTGGATGCCGAGGAGCGCTTCCTCTGCGTGTGCCAGACCACCGGCTGCAACGTCCTGCGCTATCCCATCCATGGCGATGGCAGCCTTGGCCCGGCCGAGCTGTACGGCCCGGTGCTCGGCGAGCGTATTCCGGCCGGTGTCACGCCCGATCAGCTGCCGCCGCCCGAAGTGCTGCGCACGCTCGGCCTCACCGACGGCTGCGCCTTCGACGCCGAAGGCAATCTGTGGGTCACGCTGGTCACGGCCAACAAGATCGTCGCCATCACGCCGGCGCTCGAAGTCGTCACCATCCTCGAGGATCCCACCGGTGCGGTGATGAACCATCCCACCAACGTCAGCTTCGGCGGCGCCGACATGAAGGACCTCTACATCGGCAGCATCGCGGTCGACTACGTCCTGAAGGCGCGCAGTCCGGTCGCGGGCATGCCGCTGGTGCACCAGCGCTGACCCGCAACGCCGCGCTATCGCGGGGACGGGATCGAAACGGCCTTCGGTCCGGTCAGATCCTCGAGCATCTCACCGTACATGCCGCGCTTGAGCACGCGGCACGCATCGCGGCTCTTGCCGGCAAGCGGCCGAAGCCGCTCCACTGCCGCCGGCACGACACCCGCCTCCGGCTCGATCGCATCGACGATGCCCAGGCGCAGGCTCTCATCGGCCGAGAAGCGTGCGCCGGTCAGAACAGCGTCGCGGAAAACCCGCTCGCCGAGCTTCTCCTTGATGAGCGTGCGCATGCCCAGCACCAGCGGCATGCCAAGATCGATCTCGGGCAGGCAGAAGTAGCCGCGGTCGCTGCGCATGACGCGCCAGTCGTGCGCCAGCGCCAGCATCGCGCCGCCCGCGAAAGCATGCCCGTTCATCGCCGCGCAGGTCGCGACGGGGAACGCCACCAGACGGGCGAACAGCGCGAGCACCTGCCCGATGAACTTCATCGACGCCTCGTGCTCCTGCGTCGTCAACCAGTCCAGGTCGAGGCCGTTCGAGTAGAACTTCCCCTCCCCGGTCGTCACCAGCGCCGCCGCGCCCTTGCTGCTCTCGACTTCGTCCAGCGCCTGGTTCATCGCCCCGAGGAATGCCGGGTTGAACCGGTTCTCCCCGCACTTCATCTGCAGGATGAAAACATCCCCATCACGCGTCAGCTCGACATCGGCCATGAAAAACCCCGCGGTTAAGATGCAACTCCAAAAGCGACGTCAGGCCATCGCAACGCCACAACGCGGGCGACGAGAGTGCCCGAGATGCGAGGCAGCGGCCCGGGCCGCGAGCGGAAGCGTACTTCCTGTACGCTGAGCACGCAGGCCGGGCCGCAACGAAGCAGATCGGATGCTATCGTCGGCCGCGCATCCAGCGGCGCAGTCTCAGTCGCGACGGTACATCGTAACGACAGCCGCCCCGCCCAAGCCGAGATTATGCTGCAGTGCGACCTTGGCACCCGGCACCTGCCGCTTCTCCGCCTGTCCCCGCAGCTGCCAGTTCAGCTCCGCGCACTGCGCAAGCCCGGTGGCGCCCAGCGGATGTCCCTTCGAGATGAGGCCACCGGACGGATTGACGACCCACTTGCCGCCGTAGGTGACGGCGCCCGAATCGATCAGCTCTCCGCCCTTGCCCGGCTCGCACAGGCCGAGGCCCTCGTACGTGATGAGCTCGTTGCACGAGAAGCAGTCGTGCAGCTCGATCACCTGCACGTTCTCCGGGCCCATGCCCGACTGCTCGTAGACCTTCTCGGCGGCCTTGCGGGTCATGTCGGCGCCGACCAGCTTGATGCACGACTTCTCCTCGAACGTGGAGGGGAAGTCCGTGGTCATCGCCATGCCGGCGATCTCGACGGCGTTCTTCTGGAGGCCGTGCTTCTTGACGAAGTCCTCGCTCGCAAGGATCGCCGCACCGGCGCCGTCGCTGGTCGGGCAGCACTGCAGCTTGGTCAGCGGGCCGTAGACGGTCGGAGCGTTCAGGATGTCGTCGAGCGAATACTCGTCCTGGAACTGCGAGTACGGGTTGTTGACCGAGTGCTTGTGGTTCTTGTGCCCGATCTTGGCGAACTGCTCCCTGGTCGTGCCGTACTTCTCCATGTGCTCGATGCCGGCGTTGCCGAAGAACTGCGGTGCGCCGGGCGCATTGGCAAAGCCGCGCAGCGCGACCATCTCCGAGAAATGCTTGTCCATGGGGTTGGTGCGGTCCTGGAACTTCATTCCAAGGCTGCCCTTCTCCATCTTCTCGAAGCCGAGCGCCATGGCGCACTCGGCCAGCCCGCCCTCGATGAACTGCTTGGCCATGAACAGCGCCGTCGAGCCCGTGGAGCAGTTGTTGTTGACGTTGTAGATGGGCACGCCGGTGATGCCGATCTCGTAGACGGCGCGCTGGCCGGCGGTGGAGTCTCCATAGCAGTAGCCCACGGCCACCTGCTCGACCTTGTCGAAGGAGAGTCCGGCGTCGGTCAGGGCCTTGGTCCCTGCCTCCCTGGCCATGTCGGGGTAGTCCCAGGCCTTGCTGCCCGGCTTCTCGAACTTGGTCATGCCGACCCCGACGACGAACACTTTCCTGCCCATTTCGCTGCTCCTGTGGTTGGTTGGTGCCCGGCCCCGTCCTGCCAAGGGGCCGGTGCACGATCTTGCAGTTAACCGAGGCGCAGCGGAGAAGCGAGCGCCGCGGCGTGCCGGGGCGGTCTACGCCAGAAACCCGTCGACTGTGCCCGCGAGGCCGAGGCGTCAGACCGGGCCTGGGTTCAGGAACTCCAGGATCAACGCGTTGACCTGCTCGGCCGCCTGGATGTGCGCGCAGTGGCCGGCGCCGGGCAGCACCGCAATCTGCGCGCCCGGAATGCGGTCGGCCAGGATGCGCGCGTTGCCCGGCGGCACCAGCACGTCGTGCTCGCCGGTGACCACCAGGGTCGGGTGCGCGATCTGCGCGAGGCGTTCCCACGTGTCATGCCCCATGACCGCCGCCATCTGTGCCGCCAGCGTCGGTGCGCCAGCAGGCGTGAAGCCCGTGTCCGCGAGCAGTCCCTTGATCTCGTCGAAATTGGTTTCGAGATAGTCGCCGGGGAACAGCGTGGGCCCGATCTTGCGGATGACCTCGGCAGGATCCTCGGGCTGCTCGAGCATGAGCGTGCCGAGAAGGTCGCCGATGATCTCGCCGTCCGGCTGCTCGGTGTGCGCGCCGCCGCAGTTGGTCTCCAGAAGAATGAGCTTGTCGACGCGCTCCGGGTGCATCAGGACGAGCTCCTGCGCGATCATGCCGCCGTAGGACAGGCCCACGACGTGTGCGCGCTCGATGTCGAGATGATCGAGCACGGCCACGGCATCGGACGCGAGCAGCCCCATGGACACGGTGCGGTCGTCGCACTCGGACTTGCCGATGCCGCGGTGATCGGTCGTGATCACCTGGAAGCTGCGCGACAGCACCGGCACCTGCGGGAACCACCATCGCATCGGTGCGCCGAAACCCATCAGCATCAGGACGGGCGGCCCCTGACCATGTGTCTCATAGTAGATGCGACCGCCTTCGATCGGTGCGTACGGCATGTCTGTCTCCTGCCCTTCTCGTGCAATGCGCGTTGCTCTGCCCGCAACTCGCTGGTTCAATGCGCCTCTCGCGGCGACCCGACGCCGCGCGTTCTACCAGAGGAGCACGTCATGGCCGAGCAGTTCGAGCTGACCGACGAGATGAAGGCCCAGATCGGCAAGCAGTCGCCGCCCTGGGACTACGAGGTGACCACGACCAGCGTGCGCATGTTCGCTCGCGGCGTCGGCTACACCGATCCCGTCTACTATGACGTGGAGGCGGCCCGGAAGGCGGGCTACCGCAGCCTGCCGGCGCCGCCGACCTACCTCGGCACCGCCGTCTTCATCCCCGGCCGCTGCAGCGACACGTTCAGCGGGCCTTCCGAAGGGCTGCCCAGCGTCCATCACGGCCTCAAGGGCCTGCTCGACGGCGGCACCGAGACCGAGTACGTCGACGACATCTGCGCCGGCGACACGCTGACGGCCGTGCAGAAGCTGGCCGATCTCAAGGTCGCCAGCAGCGGCGCGCTCGGCAGGATGCTGCTGGTCACGTTCGAGACCACCTACACCAACAAGGCCACCGGCAAGGTCGTCGCCAGGCAGCGCGGCCAGGCCATCTACTACTGAGCAGGGAGGCGAGCATGCCGCGATTCGAAGAGATCGAGGAAGGCCAGGCGCTGCCCGAGCTGCGCAAGACCCCGACCCTGCAGACGCTGGTGAAGTACTCGGCCGGCAGCGGCGATTTCAATCCGCTGCACCACGACTACGATTTCCCGCAGTCCAAGCAGATCGGCTCCATCATCGTCCACGGGCGCTTCAAGTACGCGTCGCTCGGACAGCTCGTTTCGGACTGGCTGGGCCACGCCGGACGCATCGAGAGGATCTCGTGCCAGTACCGCGGCATGGACCTCCCGAACGCGACGTTCGTCTGCAAGGGCGTCATCAAGAAGAAGTCGGACGAAAACGGAAAGAGAACGGTGGAGATCGACGTTTGGACCGAGAACGCCGAAGGAAAGAAGACGACGCCCGGCTCGGTCACCGTCGCGTTTCGATGAGGAGGTCTTCGTCACGCTGGATCTCGGCCCACTTTTGCACCTTCCAGCGCTCGAACTCCTCGCCTTCCCACGCACGATGATCGCCCCGCCGGTAGGCCTGCGCATTGCGATGGTAGAGCCAGGCGTTGAGGCGATTCTCGCGTGCGGAGTCGCGCTGCTTGATGGCCTTGGCCGGAATGCCGGCGATGATCGAGCCGGGCTCGAAGGTCGAGCCTTCCTTGACCACCGCGCCGCCGGCCACGATCGAGCCCGCGCCGATCACCGCACCGTCCATCACAACCGCCCCTACGCCGATCAGGCAGGCATCGCCGATCGTCGCACCGTGCACGGTGGCGTGATGGGTGATCGAGCAGAAGTCGCCGATGATCGTCGGCACGTCGTAGCCGACGTGGATCATCACGAAATCCTGCAGGTTGGTCATGCGGCCGATGCGGACGTGGCAGCACTCGCATCGGATCACCGAGTTGAACCATAGCGAGGAGCCTTCGCCGATGGTGACTTTGCCATGGACGGCGGCCGTCGGCGCCAGGAAGACGCTGTCGTGAATCGATTGCACGAGGCCACAGATGCCGGCTGCGGCGATTCGGAGCAAGAACGCGCCGTCGCGGCGGAAGCCGAGGTGCGAAAGCGCGGCCACATCGCACTGGCATCGATGGTGGCCGTCGCGTGCCTCCTCTTCGCGTTCGTCTACCCGCCGTTCGACGTCGGCACCATCGCGCTGGTGGCGGTGGCGCCGGTCGCGCTGGTCCTGCTCGATCCCAGCCTGCGATGCTCGCTGGCGGCTGCCGCCGGCTCCGGACTGGCGTTCGGGTGGCTGGCGGCGCTGATGATCGTGGGCCCGTGGATGTACCAGGCGGCGGCGCAGTACTTCGACAAGCCCGCCACCTTCGCCGCCGCCTTCACCGTTGCCGTCAACGGCGGCTACGTGGCGGTCTTCTATGCCGCATTGTTTGCGCTGCTGCGGCTGCTGGCCGCGGCCTCGCCGGTGCAAGCGGTGCTCGGCACGGCCTCGTTGTGGACGGGCCTCGAGTACGTGCGCGCTGCCGCTGCCGGCAATGCCTGGGCGCTGCTCGGACAGGGCCTGCATGACGTGCCGGTGCTGCGCGAGGCTGCCGGCGCCGGCGGCGTCTGGCTCCTGACCTGGGCTTGCGCACTGACGGGAGCCGCCATCGGCGTGGCGCTGCGGCGCGACATCGATGCGCGCGCGCGACGCCTGGCCATCGATCTGGCCGTTGCCGGTCCCGTCGTTCTGGCGCTGCTGGCGTGGGCGACCCGGCCGGCGCCCGCTGGCCGCGCGCTGCTGCCGCTTCGCGTGGCAGGCGTGCAGGCCGACATCGCCGGCACCGATCTGTGGAAGCCCGAGCTGCGCATGGCGCATCTGCAGCGATACGTCGAGATGACGCGAGAGCTCGAGCCGGGACGCGTCGACCTGGTGGTGTGGCCCGAGAACGCGGTTCCCCTACTTCTGGACGCGGACAAGGCCGTGCGCGAGCGCCTCGCCGACCTGGCGCGCACGCTCGGCAGCGCCTTGCTCGTCGGTGCGCCGCGCAGCAGCTCGGGCGGGGACGGCACCGCACGCTTCTTCAACAGCGCCTGGCTGTTCGCGCCGGACGGCTCGGTCGCGCACTACGACAAGCTGCATCTGCTGCCCTACATCGAGACCTCTCCCGCCTTCATGCCCGTCATTGCTCCGAGCGCGCAGTACGATGAAGGCGACGGTGTCGTGCTGTTCGACGTCGCCGGATGGCGAGTCGCCCCGCTCATCTGCCTGGAGGCGATCCATCCCGGCTATGCGCGCGCGGCGGCCATGACGGGCGCGGACGTTTTCGTCAACATCTCCAACGATGCCTGGTTCGGCGCCGGATACGGCCCCGAGCAGCATCACGTGATGAGCGTGCTGCGCGCAGCCGAAAGCCGCCGCCCGATGGTGCGAGTGGCCAACGGAGGGGTGACGGGCGCCGTCGATGCGCGCGGCGCGCCGATCGGCGAGCGCAGCGTGCGATCGACGGGCGTGCGTCTGTTCGAGGTGGCGCCCGCGGACAAGCCGCTGTCGTTCTTTCACCGGTGGGGAGACTGGGCGGCCTGGGCTGCGCTCGTGCATTCGGCGCTGCTGTGCGGGCATGCGCTGCGCCGCCGCCGGCAGGCCGCGAACCGTGCCTTCCGCGACGAGAAGCCGGCGAACGCGTGACGGTCAGCGCCGGCGCCAGGTGCCGCCTGCGTCCTGCACCCACCAGCCGGGCTCCGCCTTGGCGACCCATGTTTCGGCGAAGATCTGCTGGATGTCGCGCACGCGCTCGCTTCCGTAGCCGTTGGCCGCCGCGATCTCGCGGTAGAGCTGCGTGCGGTCGCGGTTCTCCGCTTCGACCAGCCGTCGCACTGCCGCCTTGCCCGCCAGGTCCAGACCCGCAAGATCGCGCGCGACCAACACGCCGCCGCGGTCGATGCCCACCGCGCCGCTGTTCATGTACGGACGCAGCTGCGCGGAGCGAGCCTTGATGGCGTCCTTCAACGCGCGGATGGCGGGCGTGGAGACGTTGACGTCCGGATCGGCAGCGTGCGCATCGGCGACGAGGAGAGACGAAGCCATCGCCAGCAGCCTCCCAGGCGACAGGCTGCTGCGCGGCTGCACGGAAGCGTCCTTTGCGGCATCGCCCCACGTCTCCTCGACGATCTGCTCGGCGGCCTCGCGTACCTGCGGCGCCGGAAAGTAGATGTTGACCGTCACGCACGCGCTGGCGGCGGCCATCGCGAACATGAGGGCGAGCGATCGGATACTATTGCGACGTTGCATCACGCGCTTCTCCTTCCTCCTCGCCTAGGCTGCGCAGGCGCGACAGCATTTCCGAGAACGACATCCGCTGCGTATGGCTGATGACGTTGACCGTGGGCGGGAGCAAGCTGCCCTTGACCAGGTATTCGCCGCCGTCGTCGGCGCGCTCGACTCCGTGCAGTTCGAATTGATCGTTTCTCAGGCTGCCGCGCACGCCCAGCCTGGAATAGCGGAACTCGTTGACCAGCCGCAAAGCGATGCCGCCGAGCGAGGCGTCGGCGCCGCCGAGCGCGCTCAGCTTCGACAACGCCCGAACGCTGATCGTCTGGGCGACGCCCGGCCGCGGCACCGAATGCAGGTCCACGTCGAACGACTGGAGCTGGCCGGCCGCGATTTCGAGGTCGTTGACGTGCCCTTCGAGCACGCCACGTATGTGCCCGAACGGCAGCGCCTGCGTCATCTCCGCCAGCTGCAGGTCTTCGGCGACGGCATCGAGCCGGAACACCGACACGCGCGAGAAGGGCGTGCCGATGGACATGTCTCGCAGGTGCACCCTGCCGCCGAAGACGTGCGCGGTGGCGGCGCCGGTAACGCTCAGTGCCACCGGATCCATGGCCATGCCGCCAAGGTCACCTTCCAGGCGCCCCTGCACCGCAGGCCAGCCTGCATCTTGCAGCAGCCTCGAAAGATCGACGTCGCGCAGCAGACCACGCGCGCGCAGTTGCAGCGTGCGCTCCTCGCGCTCGACCAGCGCGAGGTCCTCCAGCGTCAGCGCGCCGCCCCCTACCCTCAGCGTCACGGGCGCGGTCGCATCGAGGCGCCCGGCGCGAGCGATCGACTCGATGCGAAAGGGGCCGAAGCGGATGCCGCCGATGCGCAGGTCGGCTGCCGCGAGCGTTCCGCCGATGTCGACGACGGGCTCGGCATTGCGAGAAAAGAACGGGATGCGTGCCGTCAGGTCGTCGAGCAGGAAAGCCGGCGAGCTGGCGCGCAGCGACTGCGCATGGACGACGCCAGAGATTGCCGGCGCGTCCGAGCCGGCGCCCGTGATCGTCATGCGCACGGAGGACTTGCCGGTGACGGTGAGATTGGCGAGCGCCGGATAGGCGGCGCCGAAGGGCTCGCGCACGAGCTTGTCGAAGGATCGCTCGAGGTTTTCGGCGCTCAGATGCAGTGAGCAGCGCGAGAGCTCGTCCTGCAGCGTCCAGGTGAACGCCGCCTGCATCTTCAGCAGGCCGCGCAGCTCGGCGCTGGCAATGTCCAGATCCACCGTCTTGGCCGCGGCGGTGGCGGTCGCGGCAGCCGAGACGGGAAACGCGCCCAGGTCCACGAGCACCTCGTCCCACAATGCAGAGCCGCTGCCGATCTGAAGCTCGAGCGCGTAGCGCTGATCCGTGGAGGCGGCTTCGCGCGGCAGCCTCTCGAGTCGCAGCCGACCCGCCAGCTTCTCGGCGGCGCGCGTCGCCGACGGATCCGAGATGTCGAGCGTCGTGGCGGTAATGCCCAGCGCGCCGGCGTGCTGATCCAGGACCAGGGTTCCCCTGGCGGTTGCCGCATCGCCGATCCGCACGGCGCCCTCCTCGATCTCCAGGCGCTCCAGCGGCGCCGGCAGCGCCGTGGCAAGAAGGCTGCGCAGCACGCTGCCGTCCTCGCCCGTGCGGTCGATGGACAGCCGCGGCCGGATGAGGCGCGCCGTGGTGACGAGGTAGGGCGGCTGCAGGCGCAACGTGTTGAACACCTCCACCAGCGGCGCGGCGGCCACCTCGCGGCCGCCCGCGTCGCGAATCACGACGTCGGTCGCCGTCACCGACAGCTCCCGATCCATCCGCACCGAAGCCGCCTGCACGTCGTAGCCCGCCAGCAGGAGCTGGCGTTGCAGCTCGCTGCGTACGAGCTCGGTGCCGCTCCACAGCGGAAGCGTCGCGTACAGCGCAACGACGAGCAGCAGGACCGTCGCAACGAGAACGCCGGCGGCAAGAATGGCGCGGCGCATGTCAGTGCATGGGAACCTGGGCCGTCGCCGCCCAGGTCAGACGGCGTCGCGCGGAGGAATCAGGAGATGCGTGATCTTGCGCAGGAATGCCGTCTGGCGGGCCAGACCTTCGGGCGAGGTCGCGTCGAGGTCGAACATCTGCTCGAGCAGCGGCGCCATCGCGAAGTAGCCGAGGATCAGGCTCTGGAACGCGACCATCAGCAGCGGCAGCTCCTGCGCCTCCCACTGCTCGACGGCGCGGCTGCGCTGCAGCGCCTCGATGCCGCGCATGTAGATGGGGCCGAGCCACTTGCCGCCGATGCGCGCCAGCCTCTCGCCGCCCGCCAGCGTCTCGTAGGTGATGAGCTTGGCCAGGTTGGGGCTGCCGGCGAGATGGGTGACGACCCGATCGATGGCACGGTCTTCGGTGTCCCGCGTCTGCTCCCCGCTGGCCAGCTCGACGAGCAGCTCCATGACCGGCTGCAGGCCGCGCTCCAGGACCGCTTCATAGAGGAGGTCCTTGCTCGGAAAGTGATTGTAGAGACTTGCCGGGTTCAGCCCGACGCCGGCTGCGATATCGCGGACCGCCGTCCCGGCCAGCCCGCGCTCCGCGAAGAGCTGCTCGGCGGCGTCGAGGATCCGCTCGCGCGTGGACTTGGTCTCCGACTGGATTGGCGCCGTCTCTGACATTCGTGGCCTTGCCGCCTTGCGGGGAAAGTGCTACCCAACAAACGTTCGTTTCATGGAACCGTTCGACTCCATCGCGTCTATCGCCGCCTCGTCAGCTTCGTCCGGTCTCATTGCCGCTCGCTTCCATCATCGCCAGGAACCGCGCCGGCTCCACCGAGACGAAGATTCCTTCGGCTTCGGCGGTGACGGTTTCGCCGGCGAACAGCTTGCCCGACGTGAAGATCTTGCGCCCCTCGACGCGGTCGACCCCGGCGTCGAAGCGCAAGGGCGTGTGCAGCGGCGTCGGACGCCGGTAGCGCACCGTCAGCGTGCCGGTCATTCCGGGATTTCCGCTGAGCGACTGCGCAAAGCCGAGCACCTCGTCGAAGGCGGCGGCGACGAAGCCGCCATGCACGTGTCCGGGCGGCCCTTCATAAGCGGCTCCGAACACCCCCGTGCCGTGAATGCGTCCCTCGCGCGCCTGCAGCGTCAGCGGCGGCGCAAGCGGATTGGACAAGCCGATCATCGGGCTCTGGTCGAAGAAGGCGCCGACGTCGCCGGCATTGGCGCTTTCGGCAAAGCCCCACTGCCCTTTGCGCTGGACGTGCTCCTCCAGAGTGACCGCATAGCGTTCGGCCGCCTCCGCCGCCCGCGAGAGCTGTTCTTCGGGAGCTGCGCTCAGCACCAGGCGATCGATGATCCTGCGCAGCGCAGCAGCCAGGCGCCGCTTCTGAGCCCATGCACCGCTGGCCGGCATCGTGGCCGCCTCGAAGTACAGGCTCCCTCTCTTCTCTTGCACGCCGCCGACTCTATGCAGAGCGGCGCGGCGAAACCAAAAGGACTGTGGCCGTCATGAAGCCAGGCACGCTCGATCTCTCCAACCCCGACAACTTCAACCACGGCTTTCCGCACGAGTACTTCCGCATGCTGCGGCAACAGGACCCCGTCCACTGGAGCGAGTGCGGCTTCGAGCCCGACCGCAACGGCAAGGGCTTCTGGTCCATCACCAAGTACGAGGACGTCAAGATGATGTCGCGTACGCCGCTTACGTTCTCGTCGCACGAGGGCGGCACCAACATCTTCGAGCTGCACGGCGACGACCTGATCGGGGCGCGCTCGATGATGCTCAACATGGATCCGCCGCAGCACGCCAAGTACCGGCGCCTGGTCGCGCACAACTTCACGCCGCGCCAGATCGAGAAGCTGCACGGCCACATCCGGGAGCTCGCCACCCGGATCGTCGACGACATCGCCACCCGCGGCGAGTGCGATTTCGTGGCCGACGTCGCCGCGCTGCTGCCGATGCGCACGATCATGGAGATCGTCGGCGTGCCCGAGGAGGACCAGAAGGCGGTCTTCGACCTGAGCAACCGGCTGATCGGCTTCGACGATCCCGAGTACCAGTGCTCCTTCGACGAAGGGAAGATGGCGGCGGCCGAGATGTGCATGTACGGCAACAAGCTGCGAGAGGCCGTGGCCGAGTGCCCGCAGGAGAACCTCGCCAGCGCGCTCTACCACGGCAAGGTCGACGGCGAGAGCCTGGACGCGTTCCAGTACAACTACTTCTTCCTGATGCTGATGATCGCCGGCAACGAGACGACCCGCACGATGACGTCGCACGGAATGCGGCTGCTCATGGAGCATCCGGCGCAGCGAAAGCTGCTCGTGGACGATCCGTCGCGTGTTCCGGCGGCCGTCGAGGAGATCCTGCGCTACAACCCGGCCGTCATGTACTTCCGGCGAACGGTGATGGAAGACGTCGAGCTGCGTGGCAAGAAGCTGAAGAAGGGTGACAAGGTCGTGCTGTGGTACCCGTCGGCCAACCGCGACGAAGAGATCTTCGAGGATCCCGACCGCTTCGACGTGACCCGCCCGATCCATGAGCACCTGGCTTTCGGAATCGGCGAGCACTTCTGCATCGGTGCCAGCTTCGCGCGCGCACAGCTGACGTCCATCTTCACCGAACTGCTGACGCGGCTGCCCGACATGGAGCTGGTCTCGCCGCCGCGCTACCTGCGGTCGAACTTCATCGACGGCATCAAGGAGATGCGCGTGCGATTCACGCCCGAGGCGGCCAGGCCGCGCGCGACGTGTCCGCATGCGGCGGCTGCCGCGGCGGCGGCGGAAGCCGGGGCCGAGGCTCAGCCCGCCGCGGCGGCGCAGGTATCGCAGGCCTCGCAGAGCTGAGCGGCCGACCGACGAACGCGCTCGCGGCGGGCGCCGGCGTGCACGGAGGGCGGTGCGCAGCAGGCACGCGCGGCGTGTACCGCCACTGCGCGCGGTCGGCAATCTCCTGTTCCCGATCACTTCGTGCTGTCAGCGGCCGATCGCTGGCGGCGCGTTTCCCAGAACTCGCTGCTGCCGCTAAATACGGAGCATCATGAAAGTCATCGTCGATTACGATCTGTGCGAGGCGAACGCGATCTGCATGCGCGTGGCTCCCGAGGTGTTCAAGGTGGATGAGAAGGACAACCTGCACGTCCTTCAGGAGAACCCTCCGGAGGAGCTTCGCGCCAAGGTCAAGGAAGCGGTGCGGCTGTGTCCGCGGCAGGCGTTGTCGATCCAGGATTGAAGCGGCTCGCGCCGCTGCGGCGGCGCAAAGATTCCATCCTGTCGCCCAGGCTCCTCCGCACGGCGTCGAGGCTTCGGACTCGCGCCTTTCAGAGATGCGCGGGGATGGAGCCGATCCCTCCGCTCTCGAGCCGCGGCAGCTGACTCCACGCGTGGCGGGAAAACGTCCCGCTACCGCCCCTTGAACTGCGGCTTCCTCTTCTCCTTGAACGCCCGTGGCCCTTCCTTGGCATCTTCGGTGCCGAAGACTTCCATGCCCAGGCGCATCTCGACCTCGCGCGCCTGATCCTCGGTCATGCATTCGGCCTCCAGCACCGCGCGCTTGATGTTGCGCACGGCCACAGGGCCGTTTTCGGCAATGCGCTGCGCGATCTCGCGCGCGGTTGCCAGTGCCTGACCCTCGGCGACGACGCGGCCGATCAGGCCCATCTCGCGCGCCTCGGCGGCGCTGTAGTGATCGCCGGTCAGCAGCACCTCCATCGCACGCGTGAAGGGAATCTGCCGCGGCAGGCGCGTGGTCGAGCCGCCCTGCGGAAACAGGCCCCAGCGCACTTCGGAGACGCCGAGCCGCGCGCCCTCGCCTGCCACGCGGATGTCGGTGGCCTGCAGGATCTCGACGCCGCCGGCGATGCACGAGCCTTCGATGGCCGCGATCAGCGGCTTGACCGTGCGCCGGCTGCGCAGCAGGCCGCGGAAGATCACCTGGTAGTCGTCGCGGATGCGCTGCTCCCAGTCGCTCTCGGGCGGCAGGCCCTTGAGTGAACGCGTCACCAGCTTGTCCAGATCGGCGCCCGCGCAGAAATGTCCGTTGCTGCCGGTCAGGATGACCACGCGCACGTCGTCGTCGGCGTCGGTTTCGTCCCACGCATCGGCCAAGCGGCAGATCATCTCGGGATTGAGGGCGTTGCGCGCCTCGGGCCGGTTCATGGTCAGGGTGACGACGTGGCCGTCGCGCTCGACGAGAAGGGCGGGCTGTTCAGACACTGCGTTGCTCCTGGTTCAGCTGACGGAGAATGGTTGGTGCGCGCGGTCCGATACGCGTCGTCGCCGGTCGCTCCGCACGCACCTCGTCTGGATCGACGGGGCACCGGGCCGGCCGGTCGTGGCGGCGGGAGCGCCGACGGCGCCGATTCCGTGCGCACGGCGGCGCTGCGGCAGGAACCGTGAGCTCAAGACGGGACCCCAATGCCGGCGGCCTGGGAGGCGTAGGTCTTCGCCCACCGGTAGTCGGGCTTGCCGCTGGGATGGCGTTCCATCTTCTCGACGAACTCGACGAAGCGCGGGACCTTGTAGCCGGCGACCTTGGTGCGGCAGTGCGCTTCCAGGTCGCCCGATGTCGGCTGCTTGCCGGGCCGCGGCTGCACCAGCGCCGCCACGCGCTCGCCCCAGCGGTGGTCGGGAATGCCGACGACGACGGCATCGAGCACGTCCGGATGCGCCTTGAGCGCCGCCTCGACCTCCTCGGGAAAGATCTTCTCGCCGCCGCTGTTGATGCACACGGTGCCGCGCCCGAAGACCCGGATCGTGCCATCGCTCTCGACGGTGGCCAGGTCGCCGGGCATCACCCAGCGCTTGCCGTCGATCTCGAAGAACGTCGCCGCGGTCTTCTCGGGGTCGTTGTAGTAGCCCACGGGGATGTGGCCGCAGCGCGCGAGCTTGCCGATGACCCCGGAGCCGGGCTCCACCGGCTTGCGGTTCTCGTCAAACACGCAGTTGGTCTCGTTCATCATGAACAGCGGCCCGCTACCGGCGCCGTGTCCGGTGCCCGCCATCATCGAGCCCTGATGTCCGGTCTCGGTGGCGCCGAAGCTGTCGACGATCATGACGTTGGGGATGGTCGCGCGAAGCTGCTCCTTGACCGCCTCCGACAGCACCGCGCCCGCCGAGCCGATGACGAAGAGCGACGAGACATCGGCCTCCTCGCCCATTTCGGCGATGGCTTCCACCAGCGGCCGCGCCATCGCATCGCCGACCATCGTCAGCGTGTTGACGCGCTCCTCCTTGATCAGCCGCGCCACGCGCCGCGGGTCGAAGCTCTTGCCTCGCTGCAGCACGGCCTTTCCACCGCCGAAGAACGCGATGATGGATGCCCATTCGGCCGCACCATGGATCAGCGGCGCGGCCGGCAGATACGTCAGCGCCATCCCGTTGCGGACGATGTCGGCCAGCTCCTCGCCCTTCTGGATCGGCGGCCCGCCAGGATTGCCGCCCTGCAGCCCCGCATAGAAGACGTCCTTGTGCCGCCACATGACGCCCTTGGGCATGCCCGTCGTGCCGCCGGTGTAGATGATGTAGATGTCGTCGCCGGAGCGTGGAGCGAAGTCGCGCTGCGGGCTGCCCGACGCGACGGCCTCGTCGTAGGCTACCGCGCCCTCGACGGTGCCGGCCGGCGCATCGCTGGTGTCCTCGCATTCGACCAGCACCTTCAGCGTCGGCACCTGGTCGCGAACGCCGGCCACGCGCGAGGCCAGCTCGCGCTGGAAGAAGACCGCCACGAGATCGGCGTCGCGCATCAGATACATCAGCTCGTCTTCGACGTAGCGGTAGTTGATGTTGACCGGCACCGCCCGCAGCTTGAACGTCGCCAGCATGGAGACGAGGTATTCCTCGCCGTTGTAGAGGTACATGCCGACATGATTGCCCGGCTGGACGCCGCGCGCGGCCAGGAAGTGCGCCAGACGATTGGCCTCCTCGTCGAGCTGGCGGTACGTGAAGCGCCGCTCGCCGCAGACCAGCGCCTCGCGATCGGGCGCGGTGTCCACGACCAGCTCGAAAAGGTCGGCGATGTTCAGCTCCATGAATCGGGCTCCTGGCGTCGGTGATTCGTTCGGCGCATGCGATGGCGCCGGCGCCATTTTCGGCTGCCTGCCTGTCGTCTACGGCTTCTCCGTACCCACCATCCACATCGAGAAGAACTGGCTGCCGCCGCCGTAGGCGTGCCCGAGTGCCTTCCTGGCACCGTCGATCTGATGCTCCCCGGCGGTGCCGCGCACCTGCATCGCAGCCTCCGCGAAGCGGATCATGCCGGAGGCGCCGATGGGATTGGACGAGAGAACGCCTCCCGACGGATTGATCGGCATGTCGCCGTCGATGGCCGTGGCGCCTTCCAGCGTCATCTTCCAGCCTTCGTTCTCGCCAGCGAAGCCGAGGTTCTCCATCCACATCGGCTCGTACCAGGAGAACGGCACGTAGACCTCGGCCACGTCGATGTCCTTGCGCGGATTGGTGACGCCGGCCTGCCGGTAGACCTCGGCCGCGCACTCGCGGCCGGCGCGCGGATTCATCTGATTGCGGCCCGGAAACATCGTCGGCTCGCTTCGCATCGCCGTCCCCAGCACCCACGCCGGCTTTCCCGCCGAGCGGCGCGCGCCCTCCTCGCTCGTCAGCACCATCGCACAGGCGCCGTCCGAGGACGGACAGCAATCCAGGTAGTGGAGCGGATCCCAGAGCAGCGGCGAGTTGGCCACGGTCTCCAGATCGATGTCGGGAAGATGCAGGTGTGCGTACGGGTTCTTGAGCGCGTTCTTCCTGTCCTTGACGGCCACGTGCATGCCCACGTCGGCCGGCGCCTTGGACCGGTCGATGTAGGCGCGAATGATCGGGGCGAAGTAGCCGCCGGCGCCCGCCACCAGCGGCGGCTGGAACGGGATCTTCGGCGTGATCGCCCACGTCGCCTCGCTCTCCGACTGCTTCTCGAAAGCGACCGTCAGCACGCGCTCATACATTCCCGACTGCACCAGATGCGCAGCGACGATGGCGGTGGTGCCGCCGACGCTGCCGGCCGTGTGCACGCGGATCATCGGCTTGCCCACGGCGCCCAGCGCCTCGGCCAGGAATAGCTCGGGCATCATCACGCCTTCGAACATGTCGGGCGCCTTTCCGATGACCAGCGCATCGATGTCGCCCCAGGCCGTGCCCGCGTCCTCGAGCGCGCGCAGCGCAGCCTCGCGCACGAGGCCGGTCATGGAGACGTCGCCGCGCTTGGCGGCATGCTTGGTCTGACCGATTCCGACGACGGCACAAAGGCGAGACATCACTCTCCCTCCAGGACGCAGACGAGGTTCTGCTGCAGGCACGGGCCCGAGGTCGCATGCGCGAGCGTGCGCCGCGCCTCGCCGCGATGAATCCAGGCCGCGGCCTCGCCGATTCGGATGAGGCCGGCGGCCATCATCGGATTGCCGGCCAGGACTCCGCCCGACGGGTTGATGCGGGTGTTGCCGTCCAGGCCGAGCTCGCGGCGCAGCAGGATCTCCTGATGCGTGAACGGCGCGTACAGCTCGGCGACTTCGATCGCTCCCTTGCCGGTGCCGGCGTTCTCTCCGGCGATGCGCGTCGAAGGCGACTGCGTCAGATCGCGGCTGCCGAGGTTCTGCGAATCGATGCGATGATCGATGCCGCGAATCCACGCCGGCCGCTTGCACAGCTTGCGCGCCAGATCGCCGACCGCGAGCACGACCGCGGAGGCGCCGTCGGAGATGGGCGCGCAGTCGTGCTTGCGCAGCGGCGAGGAGATGTAGGGCTGTCCGAGCAGCGCGCGCGGGTCGGAGTCGCCCTTGACCTGCGCGTACGGATTGCCGATCGCATCGCGCCGGCTGCGCGCGGCCACCTCGGCCATCTGCGCCTCGGTGCAGATGCCTGCATCGATCATCGCGCGTGCCTGCAGCGCGGCCATGGAGATGGAATCGCAGCCGAGCGGCGCGACCACATAGGGATCGGTCTGGAGGTTCATGACGTCGGGCAGGTCGCCCACGGACGACTTGCCGAACCCGTACACCAGCGCCGAGTCCACGTCGCCGTGCTGCAGCCGCACGAACGCCTCTGCCAGCGCCCACGCCCCATCCATCTCGACGTGCGATTCCTGGATGGGCGGCCAGGCGCCGACCCCGTCGAGCGCGGTGACGAACGAGAAGGGAATGCCGCCCATGTAGTCGCAGCTTCCCGAGACCGTGAAGCCGATCTCGGCGCGCGGAATGCCTGCGCGCTCGACGGCCTCGGCCACCACCGGCATGAGAATTTCAACCTCGTTGCGCAGCACGTCGCGCCGCACCGACGGTGCCTGTGCGAAGGAGATGACGGCGACCTCGCGCATCACAGGTGCTCCTTGTAGCTCTCGTACGGCATGTCCGGCTCGCCGGTGGGCTTGAAGTACTTGATGCTCTCGAGCGACGGCTTGCGCTCGGCCGGGTCGCACCACACCGCCTCCACGCGCATCCCCATGCGCACCTGTTCGACGGGCACTTCGGCGATCATGCTGAAGAAGGGAAGATCGGCGCCGTCGAGCACGATCGACGCGCAGACGTAGGGAATCTCGACGGCCTGCCCGTAGAACGGCAGATTGACGATGCAGAACGTCGTCACCGTTCCGCGATTGGACAGCTCGACCTCCTCCTCGGTCGGCACTGCGCACGTCGCGCACGATCCGCGCGGCGGCATGTAGACCTTGCGACATTTCGGACAGCGCTGACCGAGCAGGCGGCCCTCCATGATGCCCTTGAGGAAGCGCGCCGTGGCCTGCCCCGGAGTGATGTAATAATCGAGACTGATGGGCGTCGTGATGCCCTTGAGCGGCTGGATGTCGCTGGCGTCGCTCATGGTCAGCCCTCCACCGGCACGAAGCATTCGATGTCGTTGATCGACCCGCTGCGGCTGTCGCGCCAGCGTGCCTTGACGCGCATGCCGGCCTTCATCCGAGCGGGATCGCCGGCATCGACGGCGTGCAGCATGGCGGTGTCGGCGCCGTCGAGCCTGATCAGCGCCCATGCGAAGGCGTGCCTGAGCGGATGCTTGGCGCGCGGCTCGGGCACCCATGCCCAGGTGGTCACCGCGCCGGTGTCGGAGACTTCGGCGATCTCGGTCAGATCGGCACCCGTCTCCGGATCGAACTCGGAGGGTGGCACGAGAACCTTGCCGGAGGGCGTGCGGGTGCCGAGCACCCTTCCCTCTTTCAGCCCGGCCAGGAACGTGCCGATCACCTGGCCGACCGAGCGCGTGTACGGGTACTCGAGCGTATGGACCGCCCAGAGCACCCCTTCGTAGTGCTTCGCCTTGTCTTGCGTCATGGTCCTCTCGTCGGCTCCGGAGCGTCGCCGCGTGCTGCACGCCGGCTCGCACCGAAGGCCGTCCACGAAAAGCTGGGGCCGCGAAAATTGAAACGCGTTCTAGCACGGGCCGGCGCGCGGTTTCAAAGCGCCGCTCGCGCTGTGGACGCCACGCCGGTGGTTGCCGACGCAGCCTGCGCGCGGGGCCACGGCACTGGTGCCAGGCGCGGCCGGCTCGTCGCGACGGCGGGTCTGCGACGCGCTGCGCAGCGGCTCTTTTGCGCCCAAACCGGGTTTGCTTTCCGGTAGGCCGGCCGTTAACACGGCGCGGTTTTGTAGCCCTTCGCCGCGGGCAGCTCGTGAGCCAGTGAAAGGATTGGGAGCGTGACCTCGCACCTCGAAGAGAAGCTCCACAACGACATCGCCCGCATTCGCGACAAGGTCCGCGAGATGGCCGATCTCGCGCTGCGGGGGCTCGAAGACTCCATCCGTGCCCTGACCACGGCCGATACCAAGCTGGCCTACGCCGCCATCCTGCGGGACTCGCGCGTCGACGATCTCGAAAGCCTCATCGACGGGATGTGCGTGGAGTTCATCGTCCGCCACATCCCTGTGGCGACCCACCTCCGCTTCGTCCATTCCGTGGCCAAGATCGTCTCGGAGCTGGAGCGGGTCGGCGACTACGCCGAAAGCATCAATCGCCAGGCGATCCTGCTTGCCCGCAGCGAAAAAGAGCGCGACTTCGGCAAGTTCGAGCAGCTTGCGCACGTAGCGGTCGACATGATGCGCCAGGCCGTGCGGTCGTTCCTCGACGAGGATCTGGAGCTGGCCCGCCGCACCATCGATCTGGAGGGCAGGGCCAACGCCATTCATCAGGACATCTACAAGGAGCTGGAGTCGGAGATCCCGGTCAGCTCCGAGGAGCTGTCCCGACTGTTCTCGCTGCTGTCGGTGGCCAACCGCTACGAGCGCGTCGCGGACCAGGCCGTCAACATCTGCGAAGAAGTTTTTTACATACTTACCGGCGAAATCGTAAAGCATCGATCGAAGGCCGATGCGAGCATTCTGTTCGTGTCTTCGGGCGCTTCGGCGATGGCGCCGATCGTCGAGGGCATGGCGGCCATGGTCGCCGGCAACCAGTTCGCGTTCGCCTCGGCCACCACCGGCCCGGGCCTGCCCTCACCTCGCCTGCTCGAGTTCATGGCCATCCGCGGGATCAACGTGGCCGGGCAGGCCTCGCCCGTGCTGGACGAGATGGGCGACCTCAGCCGCTTCCGCGTCGTCGTGGCCATCGACCGCGAGGCGGCGCGCGCGCTCTCGACGCGAACCTTCGGCTTTCGCACCGTGATCGTGGAATGGGACATCGAGGACCCGACGCTGACCGGGACCGGCGAGGAGACGCCGGCTCAGGCGATGACGCGCACGTTCGACGACCTGCTCGAGCGCATCACCCAGCTCATCCAGAGCCTGCACGGGACCGTCGCCAGCCTCGGCGCGCCCAGCTAGGAGGGAGACCATGACCAGGAGGAGACAGCAGACGGCGCCGCGCAGCGCCAGCGCCACATCCCTGGCCGGCGCGACCACGACCATCGCGGCACGCGCCGCCGGCGTTCCCACGGCCGTCGCGGCCGTGGCGTGCGCGCTGCTGTGGTCGTGCGCGGGCGGCGATTCCTCGCGCACGCTGATCCAGAACAAGGGCTCGGACACGCTGGTGAACGTGGCGCAGGCATGGGCCGAGAATTACCGGCGGGTCAGGCCCAGCGTGGCCATCGCCGTCAGCGGCGGCGGCAGCGGCACCGGCATTGCGGCACTGATCAACGGCACCGTCGACATCGCCAACTCTAGCCGCGACATCCACACCGACGAACGCGAGAAGATCAAGGCGCAGACCGGCAAGGACGTGGTCGAGCACAAGGTGGCGCGCGACGCCATCGTCGTCTACGTGCACAAGGACAATCCGATCCAGAAGATCACGCTGGCCAATCTCGCCTGCATCTACGGCGAGAAGGGCACCTGCGACACGTGGACGTCGGTGGGCGTGGATGTGCCGGGCTGCGCCGACCAGAAGATCATCCGCGTCAGCCGTCAGTCCAATTCGGGCACCTACGAGTACTTCCGCGAGGCCGTGCTCGGCACGGAGAGCGACTTCAAGCTGGGCTCGCGTGACATGCAGGGCAGCAAGGACGTGGTCGACCTCGTTTCCAAGACGCCGTGCGCGATCGGCTACAGCGGCATCGGCTATGCCACGCCCGAAGTTCGCACGGTCTGCCTGGCCAAGGACGATGCGGCCCCGTGCGTGCCTCCCACCATCGAAAGCGCCAAGTCCGGCGAGTACCCGCTGTCGCGATGGCTGTACATGTTCACGGCCGGCGAGCCTGCAGGAGAGACGAAGGCCTATCTTGACTGGATCCATTCTCCCGAAGGTCAGAAGATCGTCGCCGACAGCGGCTTCATTCCCTCGAGCTGACGCGAGCGAAACCGTGCCCGAGCTTACCGAGCACGCACCGATAGCGGCCCGCCCCGGCCGCAGCCTGGCCGCCCTGGCCGCCGAGCGCGTCCTGGAATTGCTGGTCCGCATCTGCGGCTACAGCGCGACGTTCTTCGTCTTCTCGATCTTCCTGTTCGTGCTCCTGTCGGGCTCCGACTTCATCCTGAACCGCCTGAATCCGGGCGAGTTCCTCTTGAGCACCGAGTGGGTCCCGACCTCGGTGACGAACAAGCGCTACGGGACGCTGGCGCTGACCCTCGGTACGCTGAGCGTCACGTCGCTGGCAATGCTGATCGCGGTCCCCTTCGGCCTCGGCGCGGCCGTCTACGTCTCCGAGTTCACCACCGGCCGCACCAAGGAGATCCTCAAGGTCATCATCGAGCTGCTCGCGGCAATCCCGTCGGTCGTATGGGGCTTCATCGGACTGGTGATCATGAACCCGCTGATCATCGACTGGTTCGGGGCGCCCATCGGGCTCAACGTTCTCAACGGCGGCGTGCTGCTCGGGCTGATGAGCGTGCCCATCATCGTCTCCATCGGCGAGGACGCGCTCAAGGCCGTGCCCGACTCCTATCGCGAAGCGTCGCTGGCGATGGGTGCCACTCGCTGGCAGACGGTCGTGCACGTGCTGTTTCCGGCCGCGCGCAGCGGCCTGCTGGCTGCGGTCCTGCTGGGCGTCGGTCGCGCCATCGGCGAGACGATCGCCGTGCTGATGGCCACCGGGCACTCGGTGCAGATCCCGCACAGCGTGCTCGACTCGGTGCGCACGCTGACCGCCACCATCGCCTCCGAGCTCGGAGAGACCGCGCGCGGCAGCGACCACTACCAGGCGCTGTTCGCCATTGGCGTGCTGCTCTTCACGCTGACGTTCATCGTGAACCTGTCGGCCGACCTGATCGTGCGCGGCGCACGGGGGCAGCGCTGATGGACGAGGCCGTCCAGCTGCCGTTCGCACCCACCGATGCCACGCGCAGGAGCCGCCGGCGCGAGGCGATTGCACGCGTGTTCCTCGGCGCCATGACCGCCATGCTGGTGGTGCCTCTGCTCGCCATCCTCGGCCTGCTGGTCGCCGAAGGCCTTCCGGCGCTGACGTGGGAGTTCCTGCTCACCTCGCCGGCGGCCGGCATGACAGCCGGCGGGATCTTTCCCGCCATCGTCGGGACGCTGTGGCTGGTGGGCGTGTCGCTGGCGGTGGCCGCGCCCATCGGCGTGATGGCGGCGATCTACCTCAACGAGTACGCCACCGACAACTGGGGAACGCGCATCATCAACCTGGCCATCGTCAACCTGGCCGGCGTTCCCAGCATCGTGCACGCGCTGTTCGGCGTGGGCGCGTTCGTGCTGTTCCTCGGCCTCGGCACCAGCATTCTGGCGGCGTCGCTGACGCTTGCCGTCATGACGCTGCCGGTGATCATCGCCAGCACCAAGGAAGCGCTGGCCGCGGTCCCCCTGTCCTTCCGGCAGGCGTGCTGGGTGCTGGGCGCTTCGCGCTGGCAGACGATCCGCCACGTCGTTCTGCCCAACTCGATCCAGGGCATCCTGACCGGCGTCATCCTGCAGGTTTCGCGCGCGGCCGGCGAAACCGCGCCGATCATGTTCACGGGCGCCGCTTTCTACCTGCCCTTCCTGCCGCAGTCGGTGCAGGACCAGTGCATGGCGCTGTCGATGCATCTGTTCACGCTTTCCACGCAGGTGCCGGGCGTGCCCGAGGCGATGCCGTACGCGACCGCGCTGGTCCTGCTGGCGCTGGTGATGACGGTGAACCTGACCTCGATCCTGGTGCGCAGCTACCTTCGCGCGCGGAGAAAGTGGTGAGCGCCAAGATCGAGATTCGCGGCCTGACGGTGCGCTACCGCGGCAAGGTCGCGCTGCAGGACGTGTCGCTGACGGCCGAGGAGAACGAGATCCTGGCCATCATCGGCCCTGCCGGCGCCGGCAAGACGACGCTGCTCAACTGCATCAACCGCATGTCCGACATGATTCCGGGGATGGAGGTCGAAGGCACGATCCTCATCGATGGCATCGACGTGCGCAGCATGCGCGATGCCGCGGCGCTGCGCCGGCGCATCGGCGTCGTCTTCCCGCTGCCGGTGGGCCTTCCGATGTCGATCTACGACAACGTGGCGTTCGCGCCGCGCATGGCCGGCATCCGCGACAGGAAGAGGCTCGACGACCTGGTGGAGCGATGCCTTCGCCAGGCGGCGCTCTTCGAGGAGGTCAAGGACAGGCTCGACGACCTCGGCACCCGCCTTTCGGGCGGGCAGCAGCAGCGACTGACCATTGCGAGGGCGCTCTCGCTCGAGCCCGAGATCCTCTGCCTCGATGAGTTCTCGATCGCCGTCGATCCGGTGACCACGATGAAGATCGAGGAGGTCATCAAGCAGCTCAAGAAGGACATGACGGTGCTGCTGGTGACCAACCTGGTGCTGCAGGCGCGCCGCCTGGGTGACCGCACTGCGCTCTTCCTGGACAGCCGCCTGGTCGAGGTCGGACCGACCGAGACCATCTTCTCGCGCAATACCGCCGATGCGCGTACCTTCCAGTACGTGCAGGGGCTCTTCGGATGATCAAGGACGTCGCCGGTGCCGGCCAGCCCGTCATCGTCACACGCGGTCTTCGGTTGAGCTACGGCAGCGTCGAAGCGCTGCGCGGCATCGACCTGGACGTCACGCGCGGCCGCATCACCGCGCTGATCGGCCCCTCCGGGTGCGGCAAGTCGACGCTGCTGCGCTGCTTCAACCGCATCAACGAGCGCTACGACAACGTGACCACCAGCGGCGAGGTCGTGATCTCGGGCCGCAACATCTACGACGACGAGGTCGATCTCATCGAGCTGCGCAAGCAGGTGGGCATGGTGTTCCAGCGCCCCAACCCGATGCCGATCTCGGTGCGGGACAACGTCCTGTACGGTTACCGCCTGCATTCGCCGCGGCGTGACCGCGGCGCCAGGCTCGAGCAGGAACAGCTCGAGAGCGCCCTGCGTGCCGTGCGTCTGTGGGACGACCTCAAGGACCGGCTCGACGAGAAGGCGACGCGCCTGCAGCTCGAGCAGCAGCAGAAGCTGTGCATCGCCCGCCTGCTGCCCCTGAAGCCGTCCATCATCCTGATGGACGAGCCCTGTTCGGCGCTCGATCCCAACGCCACCGCCGCGGTCGAGGACCTCATGCGGGCGCTGGCCGGCGCCTTCACGATCGTGGTGGTGACGCACAACATGGCGCAGGCGCGCCGGGTCAGCGACGAGTGCGTCTTCATGCTGCTCGGCGAGATCATCGAGCATCGGCGCACCGAAGACCTCTTCATCGCGCCGCACGACAAACGCACCGCCGACTATATCGAAGGGCGCTTCGGCTGAGGCCGTACCAGGCGGCCGTACTGCCGCGTAACATTGGATCCGGCCGTCGCACCCTCGGTACGGCGGCGCACCAGACACGTCACGAGGAAGGCGACATGGATCAGGCCCTGCGCACCCGCCTCGACAAGCTGGCCGCCGACTGCGCCGCCACTCTTGGCAGCCGCCTGCGCGGCGTGATCGTGTACGGCGACGCGGTCTGGGCCGCGGCAGCGCCGACGACCGTGGCGCTGCTCGTGGACGCAGTCACGATGACGCTCGTGCGCGACGTGACGGCGGTGGCCGCACGCTGGCGCCGCGCGTTTCCGCCGCCGCTCGTGCTCGACGACGAGTATCTCGCCACCTCGTGTGACGTCTTTCCGCTCGAGCTTCTGGCCTTGCGCGACACGCATGAGGTGGTTGCGGGTGATGCCAGCCGCCTCGAGGGGCTCGTGCTCGACCTCGAGCACCTGCGCCTGGAGGTCGAAGAGCAGCTCAAAGGAAAGATCCTCCACCTCCGGCAGGCGTTCATCGAGGCAAGAGGGCGCACGCGGCTGCTGACGCAGCTGCTTCAGGACAGCTCCACCGGCTTCGAGACCGTCATGCGCGGCCTGCTCTATCTCGACGGACGCGAGCATCCGCGCAAGCCCGACGAGGTGCTGCGCGCGGTGCAGGAAGCCACCGGCGTGTCGCTGCCGGCATTCGAGCGCATCCAGAGCGCGCGCATGCACGGAGGCCTGCGTGCCGCCGAAGCTGATGGCCTGTTCGAGCGCTACCACGACGAGCTGGTCGAGCTGGCGCGCGCCGCCGACCGCGTCACGCGAGGCTGAGGTGGCACCGAGCCCTGCGGAGATATTTCGCGTGCCGGCGGCACCGGCGCATGCGGCAGGAGACGCCGGCGCGTGGCGCCATCGTCTCGCGCGCGCTGGCGCATGCCTGGCGGTGTCCATTCTCGTGGCACTGGCGGCAGCGCCGGCGCACGCCGCGCGCGTCACCGGCCCTGGCGCATCCGCGGAGGCACCCTCCTCGGGCACGCCGGCCATTCCGGCGCTCTCCGGTCCGGTCGTCGACGAAGCCGACGTAATGGAGGCACAGGAGGAAGCTGCGCTGGAGCGGCTGGCGATCGACGTCAAGGAGCGTACCGGCGCCGAGATCGCGGTGCTGACCGTGGCCACGACGGCGCCGCTCGACGACTTCAGCTACGGCATGAAAGTCGTGGAAGCCTGGAGGCTCGGCAGCAAGGAACGCGACGACGGCCTTCTGCTGCTGATCGCGGTCAACGACCGCCGTGCACGCTTCTTTACCGGCTACGGCCTGGAGGGCGTCCTGCCCGACGGCCGCACCGGCGCGATCCTGGACGCGGCAGTGGTGCCGCGCTTCCGAAGCGGCGACTTCGGCGGCGGCGTGATCGCCGGCATGCGCGAGGTCTCCCGCATCCTGCTGAGCGAGTACGACCACGGCACGGTCAAGCGGGCGCAGCGTGCACGCGGCCGGCAGACCGGCTTGCTCGGCCTGCTGCCCCTGCTGTTCCTCATCGGCATGATCATGCTTACCACCAGAGGACGGCGCCGCCGCTACCATCCGATCTTCTGGGGCGGCGGCTTTGGCGGACCCATGGGCGGCGGCTTCGGCGGCGGCTTTGGTGGAGGCGGAGGTTTCGGCGGATTCGGCGGCGGCGGTGGCGGCTTCGGAGGCGGAGGCGCGGGCCGCGGTTGGTAAAGGCGCAGACACAAGGAGAGCGACGATGATGAACCGACGAAGACTGCTCGCGCTGGCGGCGGCAACCCTGGCCTCGATGCTCACCCTGCCCGGCTGCGGCTACAACACGCTCGTCAAGCAGAACGAGGCCGTCGACGCCGCCTGGAGCGAGGTGCAGAACCAGCTCCAGCGCCGCAACGATCTGATCCCGAACCTGGTCAACACCGTCAAGGGCTTTGCGCAGCAGGAGAAGGACGTGCTGATCAAGGTCACCGAGGCGCGCAGCCGCGTGGCCGGGGCCGGCACGCCCCAGGAAGCGATGCAGGCATCGAACGAGCTCAGCGGCGCGCTCTCGCGCCTGCTGGTGGTGGTCGAGCAATATCCGCAGCTCAAGAGCGACCAGAACTTCCTGCGCCTGCAGGATGAGCTGGCCGGCACCGAGAACCGCCTGTCGGTGGCGCGCATGCGCTACAACGAGCAGGTGCAGGGCTACAACGCGCAGGTGAAGAGCTTCCCAACCAACCTCATGGCCAAGATGTTCGGCTTCGACGCACGTCCGTATTTCGAGGCGCCCGAGTCGGCGCGCGCGGTGCCGGAAGTGAAGTTCTGACGGCGGCGACCGGCTGCACGCGCGGGGCGCCATGACCGGGCCCAGCCCGCTGCCGTGTCACCAGCGCACCGACGAGAACGTCGTGATGGAATCCTGGCCTGTCTTCGTCGCCTGTGCGCCGGGACTCGAGCCGTTGCTCAACGCCGAGATCACCAGCATCGGCGGGGATGCCACGGCCTCGAGCATCGTCGAGGGCGGCGTGGAGCTGCACGCGGACGCGGCGACGCTTTATCGCCTGCACCTCGAGCTCGGGCTCGCGCTCAAGATCCTCGTGCGCATCGGCACCTTCCGCGCCACCGGTTTTGGCGAGCTCGAGCGCCGGGCGGCGGCGCTGCCGTGGGAGCGCTGGCTGACCCCGCCGGTTTCGGTGTTGGTGCGTGCGACGTGCCGCCACTCCCGGCTGTGGCACAGCGATGCCGTGGCGGAGCGCGTTCAGGGCGTGATTGCCGAATGGGCCGTCGCTTCGGCAGCGACGCCGTGCAGGCGCGGGCGCCGCGCGCGCAGGCGTGGCGGCGCTGAATCCGATGCGCCGGCAGGGACGACCGGCGTAGCCATGGCCAATGCGCTCGAAGTCCAGGTCCGCCTCATGGATGACGTCTGCACGATCTCGCTCGACACCGCCGGCGAACTGCTCTCGCGCCGCGGCTACCGCGAGGCGGGAGCCAAGGCGCCGCTGCGCGAGGACCTGGCGCGGGCCCTGGTGATCGCGTCCGGCTGGGACATGCGCAGTCCGCTCGTCGATCCCTTCGCCGGCTCCGGAACCATCGCCATCGAGGCCGACTGGCTCGCGCGACGCGTGCCACCCGGGCACCTTCGCCGCTTCGCGCTCTTCGAGATGCCGGCTTTCGATCCGCGACTATGGAGCGAGCTGCGCGACGCCGCCCTGCAGCGCTCGACAATCGAGGGACCGCCGATCTTCGCGAGCGATCGCGATGCAGGCGCAGTAAAAGCCGCACGCGCCAATGCCGAGCGTGCGACATGCAACAATGTTCACGTCGATGAGGCGGCGCTGATGTCGGCGCCCGCGCTGGCGGCGCCGCCCGCCGAGCGCGGCGCCATCGTCACCAATCCGCCCTGGGGCCGCCGCGTGCGCGGCCGCGACCCGCTGGCCAACCTGTACGCGGCCTTCGGCAATGCCGCACGAAAGCTGCCGGGCAGCTGGCGCGTGGCGATGGCGGTGGCTTCGCCGCAGCTGGCGCGCATGACGGGGCTCGATCTGCAGCCTGCCGTGATGACCGACAGCGGCGGCGTCAAGGTCTACTTCGCCGTCGGCGCTGCGCACGCATTGCCGCCGCGCCGCCGGCGGCCAGCTAGGCGCCCTTCTCGACCTCGGCAAGGTACTCGCTGACCGAGCGCGCGACCGCACAGACGGTGTCACCGTCCTCGCGCTCGGCTGCGCGCTCGAGCTCGGCGCCGAGCGCGGAGAGCCTGGCGAAGCCGTAACCGCCGCCGGTGCCCTTGAGCTGATGGCCGATGCGTCGAACGTCCTGCATGCGGCCGGTGGACGCGAGCTGCGGCACCTGCTCGACCTCCTCGCCCACCTCCTGCAGATAGCGATTCACCAGCGACTGAAGACCGGCCTCGCGCGCTGCGGACCAGTTGCCGCCATTGCCGTTGCCGGTGCGTGCGCCGCTGTCCGCGTCCGCAGCGACCTGAGGATCATTGTCCGACACCGGCGCCGGCCGGCGCGACAAGGGCCGTGCGCTCTCCAGAACATCGCGAGCCTGCTCGAGCGCGCGTGCGAGCGAGATCGCGGCTTCGGGCACCGACAGCGACAGGTCGACGTACGGCCGCGCTTCGCCGGATAGCGCGACCGACTCGGGACCGCGGCCGATGAGAACCACCGGGACCACGCGCTCACGAGCCTGCCGCAGCAGATCCTCGAGCACCGATACCTCGGCTGCCGACGAGCGGCCGGCCGCGATCAGGAGCGCGGCAACGGTGTCGGAGTGGATCGCGGCGCCGGCATCTTCCGTGCGCCGCGACGACAGCAGCCGATGCGTTCCCATCTGCTCGACCGCCGCGGCCAGGCGATCGACCACCGGCGTCGCCTCGTCGAGCAGGAACAAGGCCGGACGCGGGTCGCACCAGCGCTCGACCACTTCGAGCAGCGCGCGACGGCCCTGGATCGGCTTGGTGACGTAGTCGTTCATGCCGGCGGCCAGGCAGCGGTCGCGAAAGCCGGCCACGGCATGCGCCGTCAGCGCGACGATGGGAACCGGAGTGCGGGCAAAGCGCGCCTCGAAGTCGCGGATCGCCGCAGCCGCTTCGAAGCCGTCGAGCTCGGGCATCTGAAGATCGAGGAACGCGAGGTCGTACAGTCCGGCGCGGATCGCGTCGACCGCCGCTCGTCCGTCGCCGACAACCTCGACGATGTGGCCTGCGCTCTCGAGGATGCGGGCGGCCAGGAGTCGATTGAAGCGATTGTCCTCGGCAACCAGGATGCGCCGCGCCGGGGCCACGGCACCGTCGCGCGTGTCCTTGCGGACGCCGGGGCGCGCGATCGTCACGTTGGTCAGCGATGCCAGCAGATCGGCCAGCAGCGACAGGCGCACCGGTTTGCTCAGCTTTCCCGCAAGCCGGATCTCGCCGCGGCTGACGTCGCCCGCAACCGACGCGGCTCCCACCAGCACCACCGGCGGCGGGTTGGCACAGCGCGCCGACAGCACGCGCAGCAGAGCCACGCCATCCAGCTCGGGCATGGCCGTGTCGGCGAACACCGCCATCCAGTGCTCGGGCGCCTCGGCGATGCGCGCCAGCGCGCGGTACGCGTCGGGCTCGGTCTCGACGCTGAAGCCGAGGCGTTCGATCATCGCGGCCAGCGCACCGGTGGCCACCGCGCTGTCGTCGACGACGAGCACGCGCGCGCCTTCGGGCGCGAACGGCTCGTAGCGGCTGGGCGCGCCGACCACGGAGGCGAACTCGACATCGATGCGGAACGTCGTTCCTTCTCCGGGCGTGCTCTCGAGACTGATCCTGCCGCCCATCAGCTCGATGAGGGAACGGGTGATGGAAAGGCCCAGGCCGGTGCCGGGCTCGGGCTCGGCCTGGCGCGGATCGATGTAGCGCACGAAGCGCTCGAACACGTGCGCCTGGCGCTCCAGCGGAATGCCGGGTCCGGAGTCGCTGACGCGGAAGCGCACGTGCGTGCGCAGCCCTTCGGCATCGCCGCGCTCGGCGCCGAGATAGACGTGTCCCCTGGAAGTGAACTTGATGGCGTTGCCCACAAGGTTGGTCAGGATCTGACGGACGGCTCGGCGGTCGCCGGTGACCTGCGCCGGCAGCATCGGATCGATCCACAGCACCAGCTCCAGGCCCTTGCGCGAGGCCTGATCACGCAGCGCCAGGGCAACGCTCTCGACGACCTCGCACAGATCGAACGGCGCATGCTCGAGCTCCAGGCGCCCTTCGTCGATCTTGGCGAAGTCGAGCACGTCGCTGAGCAGCTCCGAGAGCGAGCGCGCGTTGACGCTGATGGCTTCGACGTACTCGCGCTGTGCCTCGTTCAGCGCCGTCTCGGCCAGCAGCTCGCTCATGCCGACCAGCGCGTTGAGCGGAGTGCGCAGCTCGTGGCTGACGGTGGCCAGGAACCGGCCCTTCTCCTGATTGGCCAGCTCGGCGCGCTCCATCGCCGCCCGCAGCTCGTCGGCAACCTTGTGGCGCTCGCTGATGTCGCGCACGTACACCGTCATCAGCTGCTGGCCGCCTTCGCGCACCTGGCTGACGCTGAGCTCGACGGGGAACGTGGTGCCGCCGGACCGGATCGCATCCAGCTCGATGCGACAGCCCTGCGTCGATGCCTTGGCGGACTTCAGACAGTTCTCCACTCCGAGCTTGTACGTCTCGCGCTCGGCCGCCGGAACGATCGTCTCGGTAAGGGAGCGCCCGATCACGTGCTCGCGCAGATAGCCGAAGAGGCGGCATGCGGCCGGATTGAACTCGAGAATCCGATCCTTCTCGTCGACGATGATGACGCCGTCGAGGGCCGTATCGACCACGCCGCGCAGCCGCGCCAGGCTGCGGCGCAGGCTCTCCTCGGCCTGCCGGCGGCGCCGCTCGATGTCCGCCCGGTCCACCAGCGCGGCACACGTGGTCAGCACCGGCGCCAGCAGCGTGCGCAGCGAGGCCAGCGAGATCTCCTCTTCGATTCCCGCCAGCAGCAGCACGCCGGCCTCGCCCGACTTGCCGTGGAACGAGCCGACCACGGCGATGCCGGGCGGGAGATTGCCCGCCATGTACGAGAACGCCTCCGGCAGCCCTTCGCGCTCGTCGAGCACGACCAGGCCGCCGCGCCGCTCGATGTCGCCGACGTCGCCGAGCGCGGCGCTGGAGTAGAGCCCGGCGCGGCACTGCTCGCGGTAGAATTCGCGCACGTCCTGCGGCCACGACGAGGACGCCAGCGCGTGCAAAGTCGCCGTCGCGCCCGGCTCGCCATTGGTGGGCACGCTCGAGAGGCTGGCGTAGCGCCCGCCCACCGCCGTCAGCACCGGCTGCAGCAGCGCGTCCCAGTCGCAGCGGTCGGCGCCGAGCATGACGAAGTCGGTCTGCGCGCGCCGGATGGCATCGAGGACGATGCGCAGCCGCTCGAGCTCGCGCTGGTTGGCGCGCTCGCCGGCAAGCGCATCGGCGAGCTCCTCTTCGCGCGCCTCGCGAAGGATCTGCTCGCGCGCGCCGCGGTGGCGCTGCATCTCGCGAACCCGTGCGATGACGACGCTGAGCAGGAAGGCCGTCCCCATCGCGAAGCGATAGGTCGTCCATGTCTCGCCCGCCTGATCCCACGACAGCGCCAGCCACGTCAGCACCGCGGCCCCGCCGAGCGCGATGGCCAGGCGAATCGAAGGCACGAGGCCGCCGCACGCGAAGAGGAACAGGATGAACAGGATCGACTGCTCGGGGACGCGCACCAGGAAGAAGTGCGCGGTGATGTTGACGAGCACGCTCAGCGCGACGAGCGTAGCGGTGACGTAGGGGCGCTGGCGCCCGATGCCGCCTTCGCGCGAGACGTGCGCCAGCCACAGGTTGATCAGGGACGCGGCCGCCGCCAGCGGCAGCATGACTCGCGCGATGGCAGGCTCGAGCAGAAGCCAGTGCGCGACCGCGTAAAGCGCGTACAGAACCGACAGGCCCAGGCACAGAAGCGGCAGCGACTCGGCTACTTCGCGATCGCGCCGGCTGCGCACCTCGCGCTCGAGCTCGGCCGCGTCGAGCGTCCTCATCGTCCTCGCGACTCTCGCGTCAGCCCCAGGCGATCCATCCGGCGATACAATGTGGCGCGGCCGATCCCCAGCCTCTTGGCCGCCACCTGCACGTTCCACTGCGTCACTTCGAGGGCGCGGCAGATCAGTCGCTTTTCGACCTGCTCGAGCGGTTCGATCACGCCGGCGCCGTTGCTGCCGTCGTGCTCCGCCGTCGCGCCCGCTGCGGCGCCCGCCTGCTGCGGCGGAGGAGACAGCCAGGTCGCCGGCTCGACGCCTTCGAGCAGCTCGTCGTCGAGCGCACCCAGGCACAGCGTGTCCGATTCTTCGAGGATGACCGCGCGCTCGACCACGTTGGCGAGCTGGCGGACGTTGCCCGGCCATGAGTACGCCTCGAGAACGCGCATGGCCTCATCGGAGACCTTGGTGATCGGACGGTTGTGGCGCGCCGCGAAGCGCTCGACGAATGCGGCCACGAGCACCCGCACGTCACCCTCGCGCTCGCGCAGCGGAGGCAGCCGGCACGGAAACACCGCCAGGCGGTAGTAGAGGTCCTCGCGGAATCGGCCCGCCTGCGCGTCGGCACGCAGGTCGCGATTGGTGGCGGCGATGACGCGCACGTCGACATGGATCTCGCGCGTCCCCCCGACTCGCTGGATCGTGCGCTCCTGGAGGGCGCGCAGCAGGCGCACCTGCAGGTCCACTCGCAGCTCGCCGACCTCGTCGAGGAAGAGCGTGCCGCGATCGGCGCGCTCGAACACGCCCACGCGCTCGGCCACTGCGCCAGTGAACGCGCCGCGCTCGTGTCCGAACAGCTCGCTCTCGATCAGGCTCTCCGGAATGGCGCCGCAGTTCACCGTCACGAATGGGCCGGCGCATCGGGCGCTCTCGGCATGGATTGCGCGCGCCGCAACCTCCTTGCCGGTGCCGCTCTCGCCTTCCAGTAGAACCGTCACCTCGCTGCTGGCCGCCTTGGCCAGGAGACGCTTGGCGGCAACCAGCGCCGGCGACTCGCCGATCATCGTCCCGAAACCGTGACGGCGGCGGAACTCCTGGGAAACCGACGCAAGTCGGCTCTCCAGAACGCCGCGCTCGCACGCATTCCGGACTGCCGTGATCAGGCGCTGGGGATCGATCGCCTTGGGGACATAGTCGATCGCGCCGGCGCTCATGCACTCGACGACGCTCTGAACGCCTTCGTCGGCAGTGGCGATGATGACCGGCAGCGATGGGTGCTCGGCGCGGATGCGCCGCAACGCCTCTTTGCCCGACATGTCGGGCAGGCCGAGGTCGAGGACGACCGCCGAGGCACGGTTGCCGCGCAGCCACTCCAGGGCTGCGGCGCCGCGATCGGCGAAGGTCACTTCGAACCCTTCGCCGAACAGCATGTGCTGGACCAGGCGGGCGAATTTTAGATCGTCCTCCACCACGAGCACGACGGGCTTCACTCTATTCTCCTCGCTAGCGCGGATCCGGCTTTGGTACCGCATCAGGGTGCAGTACGGATCGCTGCGCGATCTTAGAACCAAGCCTAGCCGCGAGTCTGTAGCAAATGTGTTTCATATCGGGACACGCTCGGCGCCGCTTCTCTCCATGAGGCGTTGCATTACGGGAAGCAGCAAGCGCCTCCATCGAGCAAAGATGACTGGTGTTGCAGGGTTGCCGGCCGTGCCGGTCTTGGCCCACGCCTTGCTGTCGTTCCAGGCAGTCCGACAACGCCGGTGCGGGGAGCACCGGGCGGACGGCGGCGGAGCAGAGTTGGGAGCGCGGTTCGCGGGGGCGAAGCAGCGCAGGCCGCAAAACCGGTCAGGGCAATCTGGGGAGATTGCCGCGCCGGCGGGAGCGGGTTCACGGGGAGGAATGACGGTCGGTCACGGGGTGGACTGGGCCGACGGTCAGACGGGGGACAACCCCGCGCTTTGGCTCGCAGCGTGTAGGCGACCCAAAGCGCGGGGTTTCTTTTTTTCAGCTCCCGGATCGAGCGGAGCCCGCCAGGCTGGCGACCACCGCCACCAGCTCGCCCGGCTCCACGGGCTTCGGCACGAACATGTTGAACCCGGCCGACAGCGCCCGGCGCCGGTCCTCGACGCGCGCATAAGCGGTCAGCGCCACCGCCGGGATCTGCTTGCCTGCCCTCGCCTCGCGCGCGCGCAGCCGCGCGATGAAGCTGAAGCCATCCTCGCCGGGCATGGCCAGGTCCGCGATCAGCACCGCCGGGTTGAACCACTGCAGCACCTCGAAGGCTTCGGCCGCCGAAGATGCCGTCCGCACCGTCGCCCCGTTCTCCTTGAGCATCGCATACAGGACGTTGAGCGTGTCGCGGTCGTTGTCGATCACCAGCAGGCGCATGCCCTCGAGCGCCGTGACCGTATCGCTGACCGGAGGCGCGGGCGCGCGTGATGCCGCACGCCTCTGCACGCCCGCTTCGGGAGCCGGAGCCAGGGGAAGGCGGACGGTGAAAGTGGCGCCGCGGCCACGACCCAGGCTTTCGGCGACCACCGCCCCGCCGTGCAGTTCCACCATGTGGCGGACGATGGCCAGGCCCAGCCCGAGCCCGCCGTGGCGGCGTGCGCTGCTGCCGTCGGCCTGCCGGAAACGATCGAACAGGAACGGCGCGAAGTCGGCATCGAAGCCCTCGCCGCTGTCGCTGACGCGCACGCAGACGTGCGACCCGGCACGCTCCATTCGCAGATCGATCGTCCCGCCGGCAGGTGTGAACTTGATCGCGTTCGACAGCAGGTTCCAGATCACCTGCTGCAGCCGGTTGGCATCCCCGAGCACGCGCTGCTGCGTCCTCTCCACGGCGACGGTGACGGAGAGGCCCTTGGACTCGGCCGCAAGCTGAACCGAGGCGACGGCCGCCTCGACCACCGCACTCATGTCGACCGGCTGGATGTTCAGCCGCAGCTTGCCCGTGATGATACGGGAAACGTCGAGGATGTCTTCGACGAGCTGTGCCTGCGTGGTGGCAGCCCGCTCGATGGTCTCGATCGCTCGCGCGCTGGTGGCTTCATCGAGACCGTCGTGCCTGAGCATGTGCGCCCAGCCGATGATCGCGGTCAGCGGCGTGCGCAGCTCGTGACTGACGGTTGCGAGGAACTCGTCCTTGAGGCGGCTGGCGCGCTCGGCCTCCTCGCGCGCACGCTGCTCGCGCAGCAGGAGCTGCGTGCGATCCTCGAGCTCGCGCCGGTCCTGCTCGTGCAGCCGGGCGTTCTCGATGGCGTCGGCCGTCATGCGGGCGTAGAGGTCCATCAGCCGCATCTCGCGCTGGGTGACGCGCCGCGGACTGCGGAAATGAACGGTCAGAACGCCGAGGATCTGGCCGGCGCGATTGATCAGGGGCGTGCAGTGGCACGCTCGAAAGCCCGCCATCCGCGCAGCATCGCGGTAGCCGTCGAAGATGGCATCCATGTCCACGTCTTCGACCACGACCCGGCGCCGTTCGGCGTAGCTGGTGCCGCAGGCGCCGCCGCGGCAAGGCACCCATGCGATACGGCGCAGGAAGTCCTCCTCGAAGCCGGCATGCGCCCGCACCAGCAGGCCGTCGCCCGTCGCGCCCGCAGCCGAGACGGCCGCACACCCCGCGTCCGCCGTCGTCGTGGCGGCGCACAGCGAGATCAGCCCCATGTCGGTGCCGTGCACGTCGAGCGCCGCGCGCAGCACGCCCTGCAGGACGGTCGTCAGATCGTCGCGGCCGCTCAGGCTCAGGCTGATTTCGTGCAGCCGGCGCATGTCTTCGACCTGCTGCTGAAGGTCACGCTGGACCGCGCGCAGGGCGTGCTCGACCTCACGGCGTTCGCGAACCTCCTTTTCCAGGAGCGTCGCCTTGTGCTGCCATTCGACCACGGCGCGCATGCGCTCGTCCTGGTTGCCGAGCCGCGCCAGGCTCTCGGAGGGCAGCACGTGCGAGTGCCGCGAGCAGATGCCGGCGATGTCGCCGGTGGCGTCGGCGCGGCCGAGCGCATCGAACCCGTAGGCACAGAAGAGCGTGAACGAATGCGTCTGCTGCAGCTCGGACCAGAGCCCCTCCAGCCGCAACGCCTCTTCGCGGCGGCCCGCGCTCCAGAGGAGCGCGACCATTTCTCCAAACACTCGCACCCGCTCGCCGGCGCGTTCCAGCAGCGCGCCGACGATGTCGGTGAAACGCGTCGCGTCGATTCTTCCGCGCACCTGCAGCGACTCCAGCGTCTGCGAGGCATCGAGGATGACGAGCTCGCCGGCGGCCGCGGCCGCATCCGGATCGATGCCCTGCCGGCGCAGCAGGTCCTGAAGTGCCCGAGCGCGGTGCGCTGTGGCAACGACGATGCAGGTGGCTCCCTCGCCCAGACCGACAGCCACGTAGCTTGCCAGCGAGCGGTCGAGAAACGGCTCCTGCTCGTAGAACTGGACGTAATGATCCGACGGCCGGACCCCCTCCCAGGCGTAGCCCGCGTCGGCGGTCTCCATCGCGAACGTGGGCATGCTCGAGACGGACTGCATGCTGCTCGATGGCGAAATCACGTAGCCTCCGTGCGGCTGCGGACCACGATGGCGGAGAGTGGAGCGGCTGGTGCCATCCGTTTCCGTCGACAGGACGAAACCGGGTGTGTGCGCGGCGCGTGACGGATATTAGCCGCCTTGGGCGACCCCAAGAAGATGGTCTGCGTCGACTGCGCGTCCGACAGCAAAAAAAATTCAGCCTGCCGGGCAGTCAAGCTCGGTAAGAAGGCCGACCGCTGCGCGCAGGACCGCCAGGGCATCGGATGCCAGCACGTGACCATTCGAGTCGACGTCGCATACCGTCGCCGCACACGAGCGCTGCCCGACCGCCGCTGCCAGCGTGAACAGCGCGTCACTGCCGACCGGGACGGCTCCCGGTGAATTGGTGGGCTTACCGCAGGGCACGCGTGTGCAGTTGCCTCTACAGGGGTCGCCGAAGTGAAAGTCGTTGTCGCCGTCGTCGCAGTCCTCGCCGTCGTCGAGCACGGCGTTGCCACACTGCGGCGAGGCCGATGTGGTCGTGGTCGGATCGGCCGGCGTGAAAACAGCAGTGTAAGTGGTGGAGCCCGGCGGGACCTGGATAAGGTGCTCGAGACCGCCGCCATCCGACCAGTGGTCGAAGACGTAATCGGTTCCCAGCAGCGTCTGCTCGGGCTCGACCGCCAGCTCGCGCGTCAGCCCCACGACGCCGTCGAACTCGGCGCCGCTCGCATAGGGGCGACCGTCGACGACGACCTCGAGCCCGGCCGGCTGCGTCTGCACGGTGAAGGTGGCGACTTCGGGAAGGACGTCTTCGTAGACGGTGGTGGTGCGGCCGCCCGAGTCGGTCACGCGCAGGTTGACGCGATACCAGACGTCGGTGGCGGTCTCGCCGAGCGTGGCGACGCTGAAGCTGCCGCCCGCCACGCCGGGCGTCGGCGGCAGATACGGATGGAAATGCGAGTTGTGGTGGAAGTCCACTCGCCACGAAAACGAGGAGGGCGGCATTGGCCCGTCTTCCGGGTCGGTTGCGGCTCCCGAGAACTCGATCAGATCGCCGCCGTGGTAGAGCTCACGCGGCCTGGTCAGCACGATCGACGGCACGGGCAGCTGGTTCGTCGTCGCCGTCAGCACCGCCGGCGCCGAAACGGTTTCACCGAAGCCGTTGTGCACGACGACGCGGAACTCGTCCTGGTCGTCTTCGGCGGTGACCGCGTCCAGCGTGTAGCTCGCACCGACGGCGCCATCGATCGCCATGCCGTTGCGCCGCCATTGATATCCGTCGGCCCCGATGCTCTCGACCGCGAACGTCACCGGATCGCCGATCAGCACCGTCTGCGACTCCGGCTGCACCGCGATCTGCGGCGCCAGCGAGCCTGTGTAGAAGATGCGATAGATCGCGCCGGGATCATCCTGGCGAACGCCGCCGGCCGGCCGCACCAGAACGAAGAGGCTGCCGTCGGGCCCGACGTCCAGATCGGTGGGGTTGCCGGCCAGCATGCGCACGAAGTCCGACGGCTGATGCGTGCCGGTGTCCAGCCATCGGATCCAGCGGCCGCAGAAGTCGGCGAAAAAGTAACCGCCTTCGTAGGCTTGCGGGAACTGCGCTGCCGCCGGCGAATAGAAGACGCCGGCGGTGATGGCGCATCCTCCCACCGGATGTCCGCCGTGCTCGTAGGCGTAGATGGGATCGATGAACGCCGGGTTCTCCGATGGCCCCTCGGCCTGCGGCCACCCGTAGTTCCCGCCGGGCGTTCCCTCGTCGATCTCCTCCCAGTCCACCGCGCCCACGTCGTTGATGAACAGGCGGCCACTGGCCGGATCGAATGCCATCGTGAAGGGATTGCGAAGCCCGTAGGCCCAGATTGCGCGATTGACGCCGGTGGCGGTGGCGTAGAACGGATTGTCGGTGGGAATCGAGCCGTCCGGATTGATGCGCAGGATCTTGCCGAACGGCACCGTCAGCTTCTGTGCATTGGTGTTCAGGCTGTGATCGCCCACGCCCAGATAGAGCTTGCCGTCGGGGCCGAAGTGCATGGCGCCACCGAAGTGGTAGCGAGCATTGACGCCATAGGGGGGAAGCTCGAACAAAAGTGTCTCGGAGCCGGGCTTTGCCTGATCGCCTTCGGCGGTGAAGCGTACGATGCGATAGGCGCGCGGGCCGGGAGACGCGAAGTAGACGTAGACGTACCCGTTGCTGGCAAAGGCCGGATCCAGCGCGATGCCGAGCAGCCCGCGCTCATAGATGTTGTCGACCGTCAGCTGGACGAACGGCTCGTCCAGCAGCGCGGCGTTCTTGACGATGCGGACGCGGCCATCCTGCTCGGCGACGAAGAGCCGACCGTCGGGCGCCAGCGCCATGGCCGTGGGGCTGACCAGATCGTCGACGACCGCAGTCTCCACGAACCCGAGCGGCAGAATCGTGGCCCCGGCCTGGGACGCCGCAGCCGCCAGCGCAAGCGACGCCGCAGCCGCCATCCACAGCCTTTTGCCGAGAGCCCTCATGCTGTCTCCTTGACGCGCCACCGCCTGGCAGCAGCGCCGTCCTTCATGCCCGGAAAGCGCCGGCAAGAAAACAGGCATTCTTGCGCCGGCCCTGCTCGATCCGCTGCCGCTCAGGCTCCATCATCGTCCATCAACGGCCTGGACATCCGCGGCGCCAACCGCTTCGAGCTCATGACAACCCCACAAACATCACCCTGACCGTCGTCCCGGACGGACGCATAAAAAAATCCCCTTTCCGACAACGATCGGAAAGGGGACTTTTTCAGCAACCACGCAGGACGAGCGAAGCGACGTCCGTCACCTTCGGACCGCGCGCAACGGGTCAGCGGCAAGGCGCGCGGCGCGGGCGCGGCGCAGGCGGGCCGGCGGCCACGGGACGCGCAACGCAACCGGTCGCCCGTTCCGCTCGTGTCCGCCCGCGCGAAGCGCGCTACAGGCGCTCAATGATCGTGGCGTTCGCCATCCCGCCGCCTTCGCACATCGTCTGCAATCCCCAGCGTCCGCCGGTGCGCTCCAGGTAATGCAGCATCGTGGTCATCAGACGGGCGCCGCTGCATCCGAGCGGATGGCCGAGCGCGATCGCGCCGCCATGCGGATTGACCTTCGACATGTCGGCGTCGTGTTCCTTCGCCCACGCCAGCACCACCGGCGCGAAGGCCTCGTTGATCTCGACCGCGTCCATCTGCGACAGCTTCATGCCGGCGCGTTTCAGCACGTTGGTGGTGGCGGGAATCGGAGCGGTCAGCATGATGACAGGGTCGCAGGCGCCGAGCGCGAAGGCATGAAAACGAGCGCGGGGCTTGAGACCGAGCGCCTCGGCCCGGCTCTTCTCCATCACCAGCACCGCGGCCGCGCCGTCGGTGAGCTGGCTCGAGTTGCCGGCCGTGATGACGCCGTTCTCGTCGAAGGCGGGGGCGAGCGACGAGAGCTTCTCGATGCTGCTGTCGGGACGGATGCCTTCATCGTTGGTGATCTTCTCGGTGCCGCCGTCGTCGTGCCGCTTCTCGATGGGCTCGATCTCCTGCGCGAACCAGCCGTTCTCGGTAGCGGCGGCGGCCTTCTTGTGGGAGCCGACCGAGAATTCGTCGAGCTCGGAGCGCTTCAGGCCCCACTTCCTGGCGATGATCTCGGCCGAGATGCCCTGCGGCACCAGACCGTGCTTGTCGTAAAGGTTGGCTTCCTCGTAACGCTGGATCATGCGCGGCCCGAAGGGCGCGCCGCCTACCGCAGCCGACGTTCCCATCGGCAGGCGGCTCATCGACTCGACGCCAGCGGCGATCACGCAATCATACGCGCCGGCCATCACACCCTGCGCCGCGAAGTGCAGGGCCTGCTGGCTCGAGCCGCACTGGCGGTCCACCGACGTGCCGCACACCGTCTCGGGAAGGCCGGCGGCGAGCGCCGCGTTGCGCGCGATGTTCAGCCCCTGCTCGCCGACCTGACCGACGCATCCCATGATCACGTCCTCGATGAGCGCGGGATCGATCCCGGTGCGGCGCACGATCGCCTTGATGGGCTCCGACGCCAGGTCCACCGCATGCCAACCGGCCAGTGCCCCGTTCTTCTTCCCGCGCCCGAGCGGCGTACGCACCGCTTCGACGATGACGGCTTCACGCATCTTGATTCCTCCTGGCCTCGGCGCCGCGTAGGGTCGCCGGCCGCTGTGATGCCGTCACAATGGCAAGACCTTGCAATACGTCAAGCGAGCGCGAGCGTCGCCCGTTCGCATCGGAAAGCGCGAGCTCAGCGCGCGATGGTCAGCGTGAAGTAGAACGACGCGCCCATGCCCGGCTCGGCCTCGGCCCACGCCCGGCCGCCGTGACGGGCGATGATGCGCCGGACGTTCGCGAGGCCGACGCCGGTTCCTTCGAACTCATCGATGTGGTGAAGCCGCTGGAAGACGCCGAACAGCTTGTCGGCGTACTGCATGTCGAAACCGACGCCGTTGTCGTGCACGGCGATGATGGCGCGACCGTCGTCTTCGCCGACGCAGCCGATCTCGATGCGCGCCAGCGGCTGCGGCTGCGTGTACTTGATCGCGTTGTCGATGAGGTTCGCGAAGACCTGGCGGATCATCGAACGGTCGCCCACGACCCTCGGCAATGGCTCCACCTTCCATTCGATGGCGCGATCGCCGCCGCCCGCTCGCATCGCGCGCACGACCTCGCTCACCAGCTCGTCCAGATCGAGCTCACCCTCGGCAGCTTCGGTGCGTCCCGCGCGCGAGAAGCTCAGCAGGTCGTCGATCAGCCCTCCCATCTGCCTGCTGGCGTCGGAGATGGATCGCAGGTGCTGCTCCGCCTGCGGCGGCATCTGCCGTGCGCAGTCCTCGGCCAGCATGGCCGCGTACCCGTTGATGTGGCGCAGCGGGGCACGCAAATCGTGCGAAACCGAATAGCAGAATGCTTCGAGCTCGGCATTGGCTTCCAGCAGCGCGTGCGTTCGCTCGTGCACGCGCGCCTCCAGCTTGGCGTTGAGCTCTGCCAGCTCCAGCTCGGCCCGCTTCCGATCGGTCACGTCCTGGACCTGCGACACGAAGTAGAGAAGCTCACCATCCTTGCCCCGAACCAGCGAGACGGTCAGCAGGCACCAGATCACGTGTCCCTGCTTGTGGATGTAGCGCTTGTCGAGCTGATAGCTGTCGAGCTCGCCCGACAACACCCGGCGCAAGAGCTCGAGGTCGGAGGCGAGGTCGTCGGGATGCGTGATGGACTGGAAGTCGCGATCGAGCAGCTCGGCCGGTGCATAGCCGGTGATCCGGCACAGCGAGCGGTTGACCGACAGGAAGCGGCCCTCGGTGCTGACCAGGCACATGCCAATGGCCGAAAACTGCATGGCGCTGCGAAAGCGGTCCTCGCTTTCCGCCAGCGACTCTTCGACCATCTTGCGATGGGTGACGTCGCGGCCTTCGGCGATGACGTAGAGCAGGCGGCCGTCGTCGTCGTACGCCGGCTTGGTCGAGACGTCCACGATCAGGCGGCCGCCGTCGCTCCGGCGGCCCTCGTGCTCCTCGCGCACGAACTCGCCCCTGGCCGCGGCCTCGGCAGCCGCGCGCAGCCGTGCGAGCACGTCGTTGCCGGCCGGCCAGGGAACCTCCCAGAACTTGCTGCCGATGGCCTGACTGTCACTGGTCAGGCCGCAGATGCCGAGCGCGGCCTGGTTGATCTCGAGAACCGTCCCATCGGCCGCCAGCAGAACCGTGAACTGGAACATCGAGTCGAAGAGCGCGCGAAAGCGGCGCTCGCTGTGCCGCAATGCCGCCTGGGCATCGCGCACCTCCTTCTTCTGGACCGCTTGCACGCCCCCCGAAATCCGCGGCGCAGTATCGCCGAACCTCCTGCTCAACCGAAGCGGATTTGTGAGGCGCGCCAAAGAAAAAGGGCGCGTCAGTACCCGACCGCCTGGCCGTCCTTGCGCGGCTCGGTCGCTGCGACGTAGCCGCCGTTCATGCGCTGGATGAGTTGGGCGCCCCCGAACATCCACGTCGCGCCGACGGCGACGTGATGACCGAGCTCGGCAAGGGCGGCGATGGTTCTTTCGCCGGCGGCCTCCTCGATGAGCACGGCGCCGTCTTCGGTCACCTGCCAGCGCGGTGCGTCGGCTGCAGCCTGTGGGTTCTGGCCATGAGCGAAGACGCGCAGCACCATCTGCACGTGTCCCTGCGGCTGCATGGGACCGCCCATGACGCCGAATGCCATCTCGGCCATGCCGTCGCGCGTGACGAACCCGGGGATGATCGTGTGGAAGGGGCGCTTGCGAGGACCTACGCAGTTGGCGTGTCCCAGTTCGAGATTGAAGCCGGAGCCGCGGTTTTGAAGGCTGATGCCGGTGCCGGGCACGACGATTCCGCTGCCGAACGAGAAGTAGTTGGACTGGATGTACGAAACCATCGTGCCGCCCGCATCGGCGGCGCAGAGATAGACGGTGTCTCCCTGCGCCAGCGGCCCCGGCGCCAGCGGCAATGCCCTCCGTGCATCGATCTTTCGCGCACGCGCGGCCAGATACTCGTCGTCGAGCAGCTCGGCGGCGGTCACCGGCATGGCCGCCGGATCCCCGACGAGGCGCTGCACGTCGGCGAGCGCCAGCTTCATGGCCTCGATCTGGAAATGCAGCCACGGCGCCGTATCCGGCGCGTGCTCCAGGACCGGCGTGTGCGCGAGCAGCTTCAGCGCCATCAAGGCGGCGATGCCCTGGCCGTTGGGTGGAATCTCATGCACGCGAACGTTCGAAAACGCCGCGTCGATCGGATCGACCCAGTCCGCGCGATGCTCGTCCAGATCGGCGGCCGTCAAGGCTGCGCCGCACTCTGCCGCATGCGCCGCAACGGCCTGCGCCAGCGCGCCGCGGTAGAACGCTTCGCCTCTGGTGCGCGCGATCTGCTCGAGGCTGGCGGCGAGATCGGGCAGGACGAAGCGCTCGCCGGCGTGCGGCGGCCGTCCCAGTGGTAGGAAGACCCGCGCGAACTCCGGAAAGGATCGGAACAGATCTGCCACCAGCGCCCACTGCTCCGCAACGACCGGCGAGACCAGATAGCCGTCGCGCGCATAGCGGATGGCCGGCTCGAACAACGCCTCGAACGGCAGGCGCCCGAAGCGCTGCGACAGCTGCACCCATGCCGAGACCGCGCCAGGCACCGTGACCGAGTCCCAGCCGAGCGCCGGCATGCGCTGCTGGCCGCGCATGCGATCGAGCGTCATTGCAGCGGGTGCTCGCCCCGAAGCGTTGAGGCCGTGCAGGGCGCCGTTGCAGGCAACGATGGCGAAGGCGTCGCTGCCGAGGCCGTTGTTGGTCGGCTCCACCACCGTCAGCGCGATGGCGGTGGCCAATGCGGCATCGACGGCGTTGCCGCCGCGGGCCAGCATCGCCAGGCCGGCCTGCGCGGCCAGCGGCTGGCTGGTGGCCACGACGTTGTCTGCCAGCACCGGCATGCGCCGCGAGGCGTACGGCATGTCCCAACGACCGTCGCTCACGCCGCTCCCGCGTGCTCGTCTGTCCAACGCGGAACCGGCCTCGGGTGCCGCTCCATGCGATAGATCGTCGGACCGTCGGGCATCGTCAGCGGCGCCACGACGCGGAAGCCGAAGCGCTCGTAATAGGGAACGTTCTCCGGGCGTGACGCCTCCAGGTACGCGAGCAGCCCTTCACGGTCGCAACGCTCCAGGATCGGCCGCAGAAGGGTCCGCCCCACCCCGCTTCGCTGCCGGAGCGGATCGGTGCCGAGAATGGAGAGGTACCAGTGCGGGGCGGTCGGATGCAGGCCGACCATCGGCTTCATTCCGCGCGCGATCCGGCCGGCGCGCGAGCCGAACACGGGCAGCACACGCACGGCGAACTCGAGCATCTCGCCCAGCGACGGCCCCGACTCCCGCGGCGGATCCCAAAGGGCGGCGCCAGCACCGTCCACGGTCGTGAAGACCTTGCCGTTGCGCAGATAGAGCGAAAGAACTCGATCGAAGAGCTTGCGCTGCCGCTGCGGACGGGTGGCCGCGTCCGGGAACAGCCATTGGTGGAACGGATCGCCGGCGAAGGCGCGGGCCAGCACCTCGGTCAGCCCCGCCAGGTCCGCGCCCGTCGCCGCCCGCATGCTCGACTCCACGGCCACGCCTTTAGCCCCGCCCAAACGCCCATCAAAGCCGCCGGCGGCCGCCCCAGCCATCTCAGTCTGATAGCGCGTGCGCTTCGCAAGCCAGCCAGTGCTAGACCACCCTCAACGCCACACCGGACCGCGCGCAACGGGCCAGTGGCAAGGCGCCTGGCCGTGAAGCGAGCGCAGGCGTACCTCCTGTACGCCGGAGCGAGCGTACGGCCAGGCAACGCAGCCAATGGCCCGTTCCGCGCGCGTCCGCGACTCAAAAGGAGGAAACAGATGGCAGATAACCCAACACGCGCCCTCGTCACCGGGGCCTCCTCCGGCATCGGCCGGTCCTTCGCTGCCGCGCTTGCCGCGCAGGGCTGCGACCTCGTCCTGACCGCGCGCAACCAGTCCCGCCTGGAGGAGCTGGCCGGCGAGCTCCGGTCCAGGCACGGCCGCAGCGTGGACGTCCTCGTCGCCGATCTGGAAGCGCCGCAGGACCTGGCGCGCGTGGAGGAGTACGTTCGCAACGACACCCGCATCGATCTGCTCGTCAACAACGCCGGCTACGGCGTCACCGGCAACTTCGCCGATCTGCCGCTGGAGCGGTCGCAGGGCCAGATCGACCTCAACGTCGTCGCCCTGACGCGGCTCAGCCATGCGGCGCTCTCGCACATGAAGCCGTCGCGGCGCGGCGGCGTCATCAACATCGCCTCCGGCGCCGCCTTCCTGCCCACGCCGGCGCTGGCGGTGTACTCGGCGACCAAGGCCTACGTCGTCAACTTCAGCCTGGCGCTCGCCGAGGAGACCAGGGGGCACGGCGTGCAGGTGCTGGTGGTCTGTCCCGGCTTTACGCGCACCGAGTTCCAGACCCGTGCCCAGTACGACACCAGCGCCCTGCCCGCGTTCGTCTGGCAGACGGCCGACGACGTGGTGCTCGAGTCCCTGGCGGCCTATCGCAAGGGTCAGACGATGCTCGTCCCCGGGGTGCAGAACCGGGTGACGATGGCACTGACGAACCTGGTGCCCAAGACGCTTCTGGTGTCGCTGGCCGGCCGCTTCAGCAAACAGCCGGCGGCATAGGCGCCGCGATTCGACTTCGCGCCTCGCCTGGCGTACCCGGCCCGAGTTTGGCAAAGCTTTCCGCGCGTCAGGAAGGGGCTCCGGGCGCCGTGGCTCGTCACTCGTGCCGGCCGTGCGTTCTCCATGGCAGACCGGTGCGGACGTCAGGGCCTCCCCGCTCTTGAGACGGCGCGGACTCGGGCGTAGGCTCCGCGCGCTCTACGGCCAAGCGTACGAAAGATATTGGATGGTAAAGGTTTTCGAAGCCTTGTGACCGCCGGCCGGGGCTGGGGCGGATGACCGTCGCCTACCTCCCCCGCGCCCGTCGTCGCACCCGGATCGAGAGCCCGGTCAACGCAACGTCAGGCTGAACCGAAACAGGAAAAGGAACGTCGATGGCGATCGATTACGAGGTCCCCGCAGACAAACGGCTGCTCTACTGGCTCGGCGACAAGCTGATCGATTACCGCCACCCGGTCTCGATCCTTGTCCTCATCATCACGGGCCTGTTCGCGTACTGGAGCTTCCAGCTCCAGCTCGTGACCAGCTTCGGAGAGCTGCTCCCGCAGACCCACCCTTACGTCCAGATCCACAACAAGTACTCGAAGGACTTCGGTGGGGCGAACAACATCGTGATGATGATGGAGGTGGAAGAAGGCCACCTCTTCAATGTCGAGAACCTCGCTCAGATCTATCTGATGACCGAGGAGATCGACAAGGTCTACGGCGTCAACCACAACCAGATCGATTCGATCGGCCACCGCACCACGCGCCATCTGCGCGTCGCTGCAGCCGGAACGCTCCGATCCGAGCCGATCATGGTCGACCTTCCGCGCAACGAGACGGAAGCGGCCGACATACGGCGAATCGTCCACAGCTCCGAGAACGTCTTCGGCATCCTGGTCTCCCTCGATGACCGCGCCGCCATCATCCGCGCGAACTTCATCGAAGGACGCCTGGACTACCGGCGCATCTTCGACGAGATGAACGAGCGCGTGATCCGGCCCTTCACCGACGGCTGGATCGGTGCTGCGCTAGAGGAAGTCGATCCCGACCGGGCCGAGGCCTTCGGCGTCGAGAAGGGCAAGGGCATCCTGGTGGCCCGCCTCTTCCCCGACAGCGTCGCCGCCGCCGCAGGCCTCAAGCAGGACGACGTCATCACCAAGGTCAACGGCAAGGAGGTCGTCAAGCGCTGGGAGGTCAGCAACGCCGTCGCTGCCAAGGACCCTGCCGGCGTGCAGATCGAGTACCTGCGCGACGGCAAGCCGGGCAACCTCGTGCTGCAGGGCGGCGGCTCCGACATCAAGCTGTGGGTGGCCGGCGAACCGCGCCTGTACGGCTGGGTCTACAGCTACGCCGGCGACGTGTTCTTCATCCTGGTCATCACCTACTGCATCGAGTGGGTGCTGCGCTGGATGTACTTCCATGACTGGCGCGGCGCGCTGCGTCCCACCATCACCGGCCTGATCGCGGCCTTCTGGGGCCTGGGCTTCATCTATCTGATCGGCCTTGCGCTGGACCCGCTCATGCTCGTGATGCCGTTCCTGATCACGGCCCGAGCAGTCAGTCACGCCATCCAGATGCACGACCGCTACTACGAGGAGTTCGAGAAGTGCGGCTGGAACAAGCGCCGCGCCATCGTCGCCTCCTTCGCTGAACTGTTCGTGCCGACGTTCTCGGGCGTGGTCACCGACGCCATCGGAGTGCTGGTGATCCTGCTGGTGCCTGTGCTGATGCTGCAGAAGCTCGCGCTGACGGCGTCGTGGTGGATTCTGGCCATCACCGTCTCCGAGATGCTCCTGAACCCGATCGTCTACTACTACCTCAAGGCGCCCGAGCCCGAGCTCGTCATGCTGCGAGAGCGCGGCGCGTTCCGCTACTACACCGAGCGGTTCGTCGACAAGCTGCTGACGCCGATGGGGCGGCGCGTCACCATCATAGGCTGGGTCGTCGTCATGGCCGTGGCCGGCTACAACCTGCAGGGCCTGCAGATCGGCGACCCCGGCTCCGCCTCGCCGCTGCTGTTCGAGGACTCGCCCTACAACCGCTCGCACGGAGCCATCCAGGGCAAGTTCGGCGGCGTCGAGCCGCTGATCATCGTGGCCGAAGGCTACGACAAGAACGCGATGAAGGACCCGCACACGCTCAAGACGATGGAGAGCTTCCAGCGCTACCTCGAGCGTGATCCGAGCGTCGGCTACAGCTTCTCGCTCTCGGACATCCTTCGCGCCGTCAACTCGGTCTTCCACGAGCTGGAGCCGAAGTGGGGCGTGATCCCTGGCAACTGGGTCGACATCGGCGGTCTCTTCTTCATCTTCTTCTCCGGCTCGCCGCCGACCGAGACGGCGAAGTACGTGTCCACCGACTATTCGACCGCGCACGTCACGTTCTTCTGCCGCGACCACAAGGGCAGCAACATCCGGCGCGTCATCGGGCGCAGCAAGGAGTTCATCACCAACGCCCAGCTCGAAGACATGGGCATCGAGGTGGCGGAGGAGAACGAGCAGGTCGTGGTCAAGGGCGAGCTCGATGCACCGTCCTGGATCAAGGCCGGGTCGACGTGGCAGGGCTCGCGCCTGGTGCTCGGCGAGAAGAAGGAAGGCCCCTTCAAGCCCGGGGACAAGATCGTGGCCATCGGCGACCACGAGGTCACCGACTTCCACAGCCTCGAGGACGCTCTGCAGGCCGAGACGTCGCAGTCCAAGAGCCTGTCGGTCAAGGTCGACCGCGGCGGCCAGACCGTCGAGGCGATGGTCGCCCCGCCCTGGAAGGCTCAGTTCAAGCTGGCCGGCGGTCTGATCGGCGTGCTCGCGGCCGCCAACGAGGAGCTCGTCCGCAACGACCTGCTGATGAACTTCCTCGGCTTCTTCACCATCTGGATCATCCTGCTGTTCACGTACCGTTCCTTCCGCTGCGGCCTCTACCTGCTGGCGCCGATGGTGTGCTCGAACGTCATCTGCAACGCGGTGATGTCGCTGCAGGGCACCGGCATCAACATCCACACCCTGCCGCTGGTGACCGTGGGCGTGGGCTTCGGCGTGGACTACGGCATGTACATGGTCAGCCGGATCATCGAGGAGATCCGCATCCGCAACGACATCGTCGACTCCACGCGCGAGGCGCTGATCACCACCGGCAAGGCGATCACGTTCACCGCCGTGACGATGGTTGTATCGACGGCGTTCTGGATCAGCTCGGAGATCCGCTTCAACGCCGAGATGGGACTGCTCCTGGCCATCTGGATGGGCATCGGCTACCTCGGGGCCCAGACGCTGCTGCCGGTCCTCCTCGTCACGATGAAGCCCGCCTTCATCATGCGCGAAGCCGGCAAGCCGCCGGAAAGCGTAGCAGCCATCAAGTAACGAACAGCAACCTCACGGCTGCATGATAAAGGGCTGGCCCGAAAGCCAGCCCTTTTTCTTTTCCCCCGCGACGCAAGCGACAGCGGCCGAGGGCCGCGGGCGACATCGAACGACGGCCAGGCGCTCCGTCGGCGTCTACTGCAAAGGCGTAAACGGCAGCACGAGCGGGATCATGGCGATCGCGATGATCGCGCACAGGATGTCCATCGGCACGCCAATCCGCAGAAAATCCGTGAAGCGGTATCCGCCCGCGCCGTACACCATCATGTGCGTCTGGTAGCCGAGCGGTGTGGCAAAACCGAGCGAGCCCGCCACCGTCACCGCCGCGACGAAGGGCATGTAGCCGACGCCGAGATTGGCCGCCGTCTGGATCGCGATGGGAAAAGTCAGCGACACGGCCGCGCTGTGCGAGACGAGCTCGGTCAGCAGCAACGTGCACAGATAGATGCCGGCCAGGCTCATCCAGGCGTCGCCCTGCGCGACCTCCGTCAGGCTGAGCGCGAGGGCCTTTGCCACGCCCGTCTTCTCGATGGCGATGCCCAGAGCGAAAGCGGCGGCCACGGCAATGATCACGTTCCACTCCACGCTCTCGCGCGCCGCGGTGGAGGTCATGCAGCCGGTCAGCAGCAGGAGGCCGGCCGCCAGCATTGCCGCGTGCAGCATCGGCAGCCACTCCAGGCTGGCGATGACCATCATCCCGATGAGGATGGCGATGGCGAGGAAGGCCCGGTCGTAGCGGACGGGCGTGGAGCCCTCGACGCGGCTGACCAGATAGAAGTGGTGCGAGTTGTGGTGCTGCTTGGCAAAGCCCTGGTGCGCTTCCAGCAGCAATGTATCGCCGCCGCGCAGCACGATGTCGCCGATCTTGCGGCGGATGCGTTCTCCCCGCCGCGCCACCGCGATCACCGCCGCGTTGTAGACGGACCGGAACTGCGCATCCCGGATCGAACGGCCCACCAGCGGCCCGTCGTCGGCAACCACGGCCTCGATCAGGCTGCGGTAGGAGCGCGGCGCGTCGAGCTTGAAGATCTGGTCGGTGGCGGGGCTCAGGCCGCGAATCCGCTGCAGATCCACCATCGCATCCACCACGCCGACGAAGATCAGGCGGTCGTTGGCGTGCAGCCTCTGGTCCGGCCCCACCGCCGCCAGGATCTCCCCTTCGCGCTCGATCTCGGCCAGGAAGCACTGGGGGAGCTGGCGCAGGCCGGCTGCCTCGATGGATTTTCCGACCAGCGGCCCGTTGGGATCCACCGACATCTCGATCGTGTACTCGCGCGGGTCGCCGAAGGTCGAGAGCGCGGGCCGGCGGTCGGGCAGCAGCCACCGATGCGTGGCGATCACGAACAGACAGCCGCCGATGGTGATGGGCACGCTGATCCAGAACAGCTCGAACATGTGCATGCCGTGGCCCTTGGTCTGGCGCAGCATGCCGTCCACGAGAAGGTTCGTGGCGGTGGAGATGATGGTGATCGTGCCGCTGAGGATGGCCGCGTAGCTCAGCGGGATCATCAGCTTGGAGACGGGGATGTCGTTCTTCTTGGCCCAGTCGTTGACGGCCGGCATGAACATCGCCACCACCGGCGTGTTGTTCATGAACGCGCTGATGAACGTCACCGGAAACATCATCTTGGCCAGAGCGCCGGTGATGGTGCGCGGCCGGCTGAGGAACTTCTCGGTGATCAGGACGTTGCCGCCGGTGGCTTCCAGGCCGGCCACGACCACGTAGAGCACCGTGATCGTCATGATGCCCTGGTTCGAAAGGCCGGCGAACGCCTCGCCCGCCGCCAGTACACCCGTCAAGAGCAGCAGCCCGACGCCGCCGACCAGGACGAGGTCGGTGGCGAGTTGCGTCAGCGCCAGCACCAACAGCACCGCAACCACCACGCCCATGGTCAGCCAGGCCTGCCAGCCCAACCCTCCCCAGATTGACCAATCCATCTCGTCCGTCCTCTTTGGCTCTCGTGAGCAGGTCGGGCTGAGCGCCCGGCTCGGCCACCTTTTACATGACCTTCGCATCCATTGCCGAACGCGCAGGTGCCGGTGGCACCCGGACCTCGCCCTGTGTATGCATGCCGTCCGGACGCGCACCCGCGTCGCTGCAACCTCAAACCCGACAGCTGGCGGAATGAAGTACTTCTACAACTCCTTCCTCGTCACCTTTCTCGGTCTGATCGCTGGCGCCTGGCTCGGCTGGGACCAGAGCGGCACCCTCGCGGGCGTCCTCACCACCGTCTTCATCGTGGCGGTGCTGGGCGTCCTGGAAGTGTCGCTGTCCTTCGACAACGCCGTCGTCAACGCCACCGTACTCGAGCACATGGACCCGGTGTGGCAGCGCCGCTTCATCACCTGGGGCATCGCCATCGCCGTCTTCGGTATGCGCATCGTGTTTCCGGTCGTGATCGTGGCGATCATCGCCCGCATAGGCCCGATCGATGCGGTGATGATGGCCGCGACCGATCCGGACGAGTACTCGCGCGTGCTGACGAGCGCCCACGTCTCGGTGTCCGCGTTCGGAGGCTCGTTCCTGGCCATGGTGGGCCTCAAGCACTTCTTCGATGCCGAAAAGGAGGTGCACTGGATCTCCGTCATCGAGCGGCCTCTGACCCGCCTCGGCCGCATAGCGTCCGTCGAGCTCGGCCTGTGCATGCTGCTTCTGTGGGCGATCGGACGGGAGCTTCCCGAACACGAGCAGATGACGTTCATGGTCTCGGGCATCTTCGGCCTTCTCACCTACATCGCGGTCGATGGGCTGTCGGCCATTCTCGATGCGGAGTCGGCCGCAACGGCCGACGTGGCGGTCCGCTCCGGCTTCGCCTCTTTCATGTACCTGGAAGTGCTCGATGCCAGCTTCAGCTTCGACGGCGTGATCGGCGCCTTCGCGCTGTCGAACAACCTCTTCATCATCGCGATCGGCCTCGGAATCGGCGCGATGTTCGTACGCAGCCTGACGATCATGCTGGTGAACAAGGGAACCCTGACCCAGTACCGCTACCTCGAGCACGGCGCCTTCTACGCCATCATCGCGCTCGGCGTCATCATGTTCCTGAAGACTCTGATGCACATCCCCGAGGCGATCACGGGCCTGATCGGCGCCAGCTTCATCGGCCTGGCCTTCTGGGATTCGGTGCGGCACAACCGGCGGCAGGCCAGAAGCCAGCTCGGCATCTGATCGACTGGCGGCGTCGCTGCGCGCCAGCGACGCGTGCGTGACCGTCAGGGAACGGCGGTGCCGTCGAAGAACTGCTTGGCCAGCAGCCAGGCATCCTGGCCGATGGCAGCCCCCATCGTCCGGCCGGCGTAATCGTCGGCCCATACGTGGATGCCCGAGAGACGGCGCGAGATGCCGGCGTCGTCGGCCGCATCGAAGTAAGTTGCCCACTGCAGCGAGATGTCCTCGGCAGGGCCTGCCTCGAACGCCAGGCCTCCCTCGGGCACGTGCACCTCGTGAATCCCGCCAGGGAAGAACGAATCGCCGGTGATGGCCGTCATCACCTCGGCGGCGGCACGGCTGAACGTGCTGTGGCCCGAGACGTAGCCAGGGAACGCCGGGGAGACGAAAGTCGACAGCTGGTACGGCACCCAGTCGATGGCGCGGATCCAGTCCGCACCCGCATACTGCGTGTCGGGATTGGCGGGATTGCCGCCCCAGGCAAGGATCGCGATCTGCCCCTCGTTTCCGGCAAGATGCGCATGCCGCTCTCCGGGCGCCGTCGTCAGCGGCGTGATCAGCTCGACCAGCCCCGGCTCCAGCGGCAGGCCTTCGGGGTCGTAGTTGTCGCTCATGGGGTCGGAGGACTGTCCCTTGCTCGCCATGTAGCGGATCATCGAGATGGGCCGCGGGTAGTCGTAGACGCGCTTGACGTTCCAGGCGGCCACGGCCGCGTCGTGCAGAGCGCCGTTGAGAGCCAGATACAGCTTCACGTCCCACTCCAGCTCCTCGATGAGCGGACCGGCTCCTTCGAACCGCCGCTCGAAATCCGGATGCGACGAGACCTCGTTGGCGATCGTGTTCCAGTGTCCTGGAGGCGTCTCGGACGCCGGACCATCGGCCCAGAACTCGGCCGTCACTCGCGTCCAGTCCGCACGCCGCACCACGTTGGCGGCATAGGGTGCGCCTGTGGCCGGATTGAGCGGATGTCCGGTGCCGTCGTCGGTGCCCAGGCTGCTGTTGCCGCGCGCGCCGGGCGAGATGTCCATCGTCGTCGCGTCGCCGCCGTCGACGTGGCTGCTGTAGCGGATGACCTCGAGCACGGCCTCCTTGAACTCCTCATCGCCGACGCCGCCGAGGTACGGAGGGTCGCCCGGATCCTGGTAGACGTCGGTCGGAAGCGCGCGGGTGAGCGCGAACGGAGCGACGTCGCCCCAGTGCGGGCCGAGGAAGCTCTGCGTATTGCTGGCGATCGGCGTGCCGTTTTGCGCCAGGATCACCGACAGCGTCAGGGGCTGCCAGCGATTGGGATCGTCCATGTCGGCGCCCGGCTGCTGGACGATCAGCGGCTCGTTGACCGGCGCGTAGCCCGTCGTGTCGTTGTAGGCGGCGCTTTCGTTGGAGCCGTCGGTCACGCCGTAGTCGATGACGGCCTGCCCGATGCGGTTGCCGACCGCGACGGGGCCGTCTCCGGTGGTCGTCGTATCGGAGGGATCGTAGCCGTAGACGGCCATGCGGTAGTCGAACAGCGTATGCGCGGTGAACGCTGCTATCGAGGATGCGAACCGGTGGCGCAGGAGCCGGTAGGCTGCGTGGCTGATCGCCTGGTGCCTCTCGCTCTGCAGATCGAACACTGCCGGCGTCTCGCTGACGAGGTAGGGATCGCCGGAGCCGTTGTACGCCACCCATGCATCGTACATGGCCACGGACAGGTGGAAGAGGTTTCGCGCATGCACGGTCGGCCGCGGCGTGTCGCGGCGAATCGCTTCGAGCAGCGTCTCGTCCCACACGTGCGCGACCGACTCGGCCGGCGGCGCAGGAAAGAAGCAGGAGCCGTTGACGGCCGCGTCGTCGTAGAGATCGCACAGACCTTCGACGTCGTCGGCCACTCCGAGGCCTTCGCATTGCGCGCACGATGCACGCTGATCGATGCACGCGGCCAGCGCCGAAAGCGCGACGCCCGCGCAGTCGCCGGGCGCCGCATCGGCGACGGCCGTGCCCGCGCAGGCCGCCGAAATCGAGCTCTGAGCCTTGGCGACCGCCTTGGCGATCTTGCCCTGCGGGTCCGTGTCGAGGCAGGTGCTCTGTGCAATCCCATTGAGGAACTGCGCGCTCTGCAGCCCCTTGTCGACGCAGCGCTGATGCTCCTTGAGCCGGACCTTGAGGATCTGCGCCATCGCCTTGGCAATGGCCGTCTGACACAGCGCACCGCCGGGATCCGTGCTGGCGTCCAGGATGGCCGCGTCGACGTCTGCGCCGAACACGGCCTCGACGGGGACGACCTGCTGATAGCCGGCCACGACGTCGGCGGCCGAGCGTGCGCCGAAGCTCGGCGCGGCGGCGCACCGCGAATCCTGCGCCGCCTGAACCTTGGCGGCAGCGGCGGCAATGCGGCCGTCGGGGTCGGAGGACAGGCACAGGGCGGCCGAGCCCGCGCCCTCGGTCGCATCATCGATGCATGCGACCATGTGCTTGCCGACCACGCCCGACAGCTTGGCGCCCGCCTTGTGGAGGGCGTTCTGGCAGGCCTGCTGCGCCGAACTCTGCCGCTGCGCGAGCGCATTGGCCGGCGCCAGCATCAGCGCGAGCAGACCAATGGCAAGCAGACTTTTGGAACCTCGGAACGGATGTGAAGACACGCCGCAGCCCCCCGTGCGTAGGAGACTCCCCATACCACGGGCAAGGTGGTGCACGGAAGACGGCTTCTTCGTCCCGGCCGAGGTCGGCGGCGCAGTGCGCCCCCGCGCCGGCCGCGGCGGCCGATCGTGGCTTCAGCCGCGCGCGAGCGCGCCGTACGCGGCGGCCGCGAGGCGATCGCTGCCGCAGGCTAACGGCCTGCGGCGATGATCGCCGACAGCTCGAAATAGCTCTCGGTCGTCCCTTCCTTGTCGCCCAGGTTCACGTACCAGCCCTGCTCGCCGGGGAAGCGGGCGCTCGGCAGCGCACAGTAGGTCGCGTGCTCGAGCTGCATGTCCACCATCGTGATCGATGGATTGTAGCTGACCTCGTAGTCGAACCCGTACTTGGCGCCCGGGAAGGGGTGCGTGGCGTACATGAAGTTGTTGATCCACACCTTCCAGAGCTCGTTGTTGGTGTCGTAGATGTCGGTGAACGGGATGCGATAACTGTCCTGGTCCAGATAGATCACGCGCTTGCCGTAGGCGTACTGCGGAAACTTCGCCTTGCCCTCCACCACCCAGACCTTGCGCGGCTCCCACGCACTGCTGTGCATGAAGTCGCCCGACGGCTCCTGCCAGGCCACCGGAATCTTCTCGGCGTGGAACGACCCCAGCAGGGTCTTCTCGCCCAGATACTTCCAGTTGAACCAGCCGACGTTGCCCGCATAGCCCGCATAGCTGTCCTGGTCGGTGTCCTGCCCGAACAATGCATCGGACCGCTGCGCGCTCGACAGCCGGCGCACGCGCCGCAGCTGCGGCAGATACAGCCACGTATCGTCCTGGCGGGTATGATCGATGTAGCGGTTGAACGTGAAGCCGGTGCCCTTGAGATCGAAGGGCTCGATCAGCGGATACAGCGCTTCCTTGTATCGCACGTTGTCGCGGTTGGGCATCTCCGGCTTCGGATCCACCTGGACGCGCTCGCGGAAGTAGAGCCGGCGGATGTGATCGATCAGGAAGTGCCGCTCCACGCGCACCGGATCGCCGCCCTTGCCCACCGCGCCCGTGTCGCAGTCGAAGTTGCGCAGGTCGAGGTCGTCGACCGCAATGGCGGCGTTGAAGTTGAACATGTGCTTGGCGCCGGCCTGCGGGTCCTCCGGCGACACCGTCGTGAACGGCAGACCCGCCACGTGATTGATCAGGTGCGTCGAGTCCGGGGAGATCTTCACCTGCGCCGAATACTGCTCGGTGGCGGCGACGAAGGGCGGCGGCATCTCGACCTTCTTGTACGGGCCGACCTTGATCTCGGCGCCACGCTCGACGATCCATTCGATGGAGGGGCTGATGACATCGCTGTACTCCTTGACGTTGCCGGCGTCGATGACGGTCCCCGGCGGAGGGACGCCGGCTTCGGTCGACGGCGCCACGAACGCGGCAAAAATCAGGGATGCGATAAGAAGCGGGCCGGTGGTCGGTCGGCCCGCGCGGTTGGGCGGCTGATTCACGCGAGTTCTCCTTCTGAAAAACACGGGCGCGCCAGGGTCGGTGCGAGAGCGCGACCTCTGGTCACGTGCCTCGGTGACACTCCTGGAATAGCTGCATCTTTGAATGCCCATGCCAGGTTGGCAATGGGGAGATGCGCGGGTTGGGGGGCGCGCCCGGCCCGATTCGAACGGGCGACCTACGGGTTCGAAGCCCGGTGCTCTATCCAGCTGAGCTACGGGCGCGCAATCGTTCGGAAGCTAGAAAGGACGCTGCGCGTTGGCAACGCACGCCCCTCACAGGCGGACGAGGATCGTGACTGCCACGCCGAGAGCGAGTCCCCACATCACGTCCTTCTCGGTCGCCGAGGCACGGCTCGGAAGGATCTCGAGCGCGACGGCCCGCAACACGAACAGCACGCCCAGGACGCCGATGGCCCACAGCATGCCCGGAAGATCGTCATTGCCGCGCGCGCGGCTGGCCTCGCGCGACAGATGAAAGAGGAAGGCCAGGATGCCGGCAACCCCGCTGATGCGAATCAGACGAATGACGATCATCGCGGGCTCGGGCCTTGGGCGTGGCGCCGCGTCGGCACGGCAGCGGACACTGTCAATGGAAAAGGCGAAGGACGCCCGGTCGGCGCCTACTCTTCGACGACTTTGGCCGAGGCGGCCAGACGCAGGAGCTCGGCCTTCTCCTTGTCGCCCGATGCGGCCAGCTTCTCCCAGTGCCGCTGACGCCACGGCTTGAGCACGTACTCGTCGAGGAAGATGACCAGAAAGCTGAAGCCGAGGACGATGACCGTCGAGCTCCATATGTCGAGTTCGTACATTCGCGCGTCTCCTGAGTGCTCCGGCAGTGGACCTGCGGCGGGACCGCCGGCGGGTCGCTCCTCTTAGTCGCCGACCGCTGCAATGTCCATGCGGGATCAGCAGTTTTTTCCGACCGGCGGATCCTGGTGCTCGCCCTGCAAGGCGGCCGCAGTGCCGTGCAGCGGGCTCAGGCGCCACTGCCGCGTCGAATGGCTCCCTTCCCGAAGCGGCCGACGATATCGTCCAGCGCCTGGTTGAGCGCCTTGCTGCGCCGGTCCTCCTCCCCTTGGAACAGGCCGAGCTGGACGGGGCGCTCGCCGTCCAGGTTGCTGATCTGGACGCCGATCAGCCGCACCGCCGTCCGCTCGGCCTCGGCCCGCCACAGCGCGATGGCCGTCTGGGCGATGGTCGGGCCGTCGTCGGTCGGCCGAGGCAGGGTCTGCGCCCGCGTGAAGAGCTTCCATTGTGCCCGCGGCCCCGATGGCCGCCATTTCACCGTGACGGTGCGTCCGGCCAGACCGTCGGCGCGCAGCCGGCGTGCGACGGTCTCGGCATGCGCCAGGATGGTGGCCTCCAGCAGCTCCGGGTCCAGCGCGTCCTCGGGAAAGGTGTTCTCCTCCCCGTACGACTTGCGGCCGCGGTCGGCTTCGACCGTCCGCAGGTCGTCGCCGCGCGCGAGGCCCTGCAGCAGCGGCGCCCACGAGCCGAGCTCGCGCTCCAGACGCTCGCTGTCGAAATCGGCGAGCTGGCCAATGGTGGCGATGCCCAGGGAATGAAGCCGCTTCTCGGTGGTCGGCCCGACGCCCCAGATCTCGCCCACCGGCAGCGGCCGCAGGAATGCGTCCGCCTGCTCGGGCGCGACGAGCAGCATCCCGTCGGGCTTGGCACGCGCCGAGGCGATCTTGGCGACGAGCTTGCCGGGGCCTCCGCCGACCGACACCGGCAGCGCGAGCTCGGCTCGGATGTCGCGGCGGATACGCTCGGCGATGGCGGCCGGTGGCCCGAACAGCTTGCGGCAGCCCGTCACGTCCAGATACGCCTCATCGAGCGACAGCGGCTCAACCAGCGGCGTATAGCGATAGAAGATCTCACGCACGGCAGCCGCGATGCGGCCGTAGTGCGACATGCGCGGCGGCAGGTAGACGCCCTGCGGACACAGGCTGCGGGCCTTGGCGGTGGGCATCGCCGAGCGCACGCCGAAGCGCCGCGCTTCGTACGAGGCGGCGCAAACGACGCCGCGGCGGCCCGTGCCGCCGACGATCACGGGCTTGCCGGCCAGCTCGGGCCGGTCGCGCTGCTCGACGGACGCGTAGAACGCATCCATGTCGGCATGAAGGATTGCAGGGCTGGAGCCGCGTGGTTCGGTCGAATTGCTCAGCGCAGCAGCACCAAAGCGATCAGCCAGCTCGAGATGAAAACCGAGGCGATCAGCGACAGGCCCACGAAGCGCCAGAACAGCGGGCTCGGCCATGCGAAGCGCGGATCGCCCAATGTCGAGCTTCGCGGCGACGAAGGCCGAAACGGCGCGTGCAGGCGCCGGACGACGGGATCGTTCCCGCCAATGCTGCCGAAGCGGCGGGCCGAAGACGAAAAGGTGCTACGACTTCTACGGTCCATGGCGTCACCCCAAGAGGTTGGGTCGGTCTGCGCCCCCGAGCCGTGCGGCCCCCTTACATAAACACCAGATCCCGCCCCGGTGGAAGACACCCTGCGGGGTAAATGCTGCTACGTCCGCACAGGCAGAGACAGCAGGCCGTGTGCCCGAGTCATCTTCTCCCGGATCGGCACCTGGAACGGGCACGCGGCCTCGCATGGCGCCGAGCACGAGGCACAGATCGAAGCGCGCCGGTCCTGCGGCAGCCGGTCGTACTTGAGCATGGCCAGGCGCTCGCTGCGGTAGCTCTCGAAGTACATGGCGTAGCGCAACACGTCATCGATGGGCAGCCCCGCCGGGCACGACTCCAGGCACTCCCCGCAGCCCGGGCGGCAGTACTCGCGGGCGATGGTCCGCTCGTACTTCTGCAGCAGCGCCAGGTCTTCGGGCTGCAGCGTCTTGCCGGATGCGTACAGGTACTCGTCGAGCTGCTCCTTGCGAGAGATCGACACCACCAGGCCGCTGACCTTGGCATTGCTGTGCACCCATTTGAATGCGGCCTGGGTAAAGCTGTTGCGCTCATCCGGCGTGAAGTCGGCAAGGGCCGTATGATAGGCGCCCTTGAGCGTCTTCATCGCCACGAAGCCGACGCCGCGGGCATGCGCCTTCTCGATGATGTTGCCGAGCTCGGGCCAGCTCTCGAAGTTGTAGGCGACCATGATGACGTCGAAGCGGTCGCTGTCGATCGCCGCGTTCATCACGGTCTCGAGGTTGGGCGTGTGGCTGGACACGCCCATGAAGCGCACCTTGCCCTGCTCCTTGAGGCGGTCGAACGCCTCGTGGAACGTCGGCGCCATCAGCCGCTCCAGATCATCGCAGGCGTGGATGTGGCACAGGTCGATATAGTCGGTGGACAGGCGCTTGAGGCTCGCTTCCACCGCTTCGATGATGCTGGCCACGCTGGCGTCGGCGGGCAGATGATCGCTGGTTGTACAAAACTTGGACGCGACGAAGACCTTGTCGCGGCGCCCGGCGATGCCCTGCCCCACCACTTTCTCCGACTCTGCGTCCGAGTAGTCGGGCGACGTGTCGATGTAGGTGATGCCGCGATCGATAGCCTCGCGAACCACGTCGGCGCTGCGCGTGTGCGCCGTGCCGAAGGAGATGTCCGACATCTTCCATCCGGTGCGGCCGAGCGTGCGGTAGGCCTGCACGCGCGAGCCGGTCCATTGACGGAGAGGCGTCTCTGCCTGCGTTGGCGCGCGCGGAATCAGGAAGTACTGGGTGCCGTACTTCTGAAGGACGCTTCCGAGGCCAAGAAAGCTCGAGAACAGGCCGGCGCGGCGCAGGAAGTCGCGACGGCCGTGGCCGGAGGACGTGCGCGGGTCGGCGACAGCCGGCGCGCAATCGCCGCTGGCGGGCTTGCGCTTGCCGGTGTCGTCGCCTTCCACGCGCGTCGTCTCCGTTCAGGTCTGCTCGTTGTCGGGCTTGGGCTTGGGCTCGCCAGGCTTCTTGTCGCCGGGCTTGGCCGGATCGGCCGGCTTGGCCGCGTCGCCAGGCTTGGCCGGCTCGGCAGGCTTGACCGCCGGAGCCGCGTCGGGCTTGGCGGGTTCGGCCGGCTTGGCAGCTGGTGTCGGTGAAGGCTCGCCAGCCTTGGGAGCCGTAGCCGCCGGAGGCGTCGACGTCGCAGGCTTCGTCTCCTCCGACTTCGTACAGGCCCCGACGCCAAGGATCAGCGCCGCAGCCAGCGAACCGGTAAGGATCCTGTTGGACATGTTGTTCCCGGACCTCCTTCTAGGGCCCCGCAGGAGTTGCGGGTCCACGACTTCTAGCATCGAAGCCAGTCAGGCCAAACAGTTCCGCACATGGGTCTGTGCCCGATGAGCATCAGCCCCGTCTCCAGGTCGTGCCGCCGGCACCGTCCTCGAGCACGATGCCCTGCGCCAGAAGCTCGGCGCGGATCTCGTCGGCGCGTCCGAAATCTCGACGGGCACGCGCGGCTGCGCGCTCGCCGATCAGCCCTTCGATCTGCTGGGCCGAAAGGCCGGCGGCCGAAGCCGCACGGGCATTGTACTCGCCGAGGAATTCGCTCGGCACGCGCATCAGCAGGCCCAGGCCCTTGCCGGCCGAGCCGATCAGGCCGGCGGCCTCGGCGGCACGCGCAATGTCACCGGCGTCGAGCGCCCGATTCGCCTCGCGCACCGCTTCGAAGATCACACCGACCGCGCGCGCCGTATTGAGGTCGGCATCCATTGCCTCGAGGAACGGCCGCGCGCCGGCGGACTCGAAATCGTACTGCGGAATCTCGGCACCGGCCTCGGCCACGCGCGCCAGTGTCTCGTACGCCCGCACCAGCGCCTTGGTGGATTCCGCGATTCCCGTCGGGCTGAAATCGAGCGGGCTACGGTAGTGGGTGGACAGCAGATGAAGGCGCAGCCCTTCGGCCTCGACCTCCCGCAGCACGTCCTCGATGGCAAAAGCGTTGCCGAGCGACTTGCTCATCTTCTCCTGATCGATGCGCACGAACGCGTGATGCACCCAGTACCGCACGAAGTCGGTGTCGAAGGCGCCGGCCGACTGCGCCAGCTCGTTCTCATGATGCGGGAAGATCAGATCCTCGCCACCGCCGTGGATGTCGAAGAGGCGACCGAGGTAGCGCATGCTCATCGCCGAGCATTCCAAATGCCAGCCCGGGCGTCCCTCGCCCCATGGGCTCGGCCACGCCGGCTCGCCCGGCTTGACCGCCTTCCACAGCGCGAAGTCCATGGGGCTCTTCTTGCGCTCGTCGATGTCGACGCGCGCGCCGGCCATCATGTCCTCGAGGCAGCGGTGCGAGAGCGCGCCGTACGGCTTGAACGCTTCGACCGAGAAATAAACGTCGCCGTCGCCGACGCGGTAGGCGATGCCCTTCTCTTCCAGCGCCGCGATCAGATCGACCATGTCGCCGATGTGATCGGTGGCCTGCGGCTCGATGTCGGGCGGCAGGCAGCCCAGGGCCGCAACGTCACGATGCATCGCCTCGATGTAGCGCGCGGTCAGCTCGCGAAAGTCCTCGCCGTTCTCGAGCGCCCTGTTGATGATCTTATCGTCGACGTCGGTGATGTTGCGGACGAACCGGACTTCGAAACCGCGCCAGCGCAGGTAGCGCACCAGCGTATCGAAGAAGACCAGCGAGCGCGCATGCCCGACGTGGCAGCGGTCGTAGACCGTGATGCCGCAGACGTAGAGCGAGACCTTGCCCGGCTCCAGAGGCTCGAACGGCTCTTCGCGGCGCGTGCGCGTGTTGTACAGGACCAGGCCCACGTGCGTCCCGCCCTACTCTTCGCTCTCGCGAAGACGTGACAGCACGGTGTAGTCCTCGAGCGTGGTCGTGTCGCCCTTGCTGTCGCGCCCGGCGGCGATGTCGCGCAGCAGCCGGCGCATGATCTTGCCGCTGCGCGTTTTCGGCAGCGCATCGGTGAAGCGGATGTCGTCGGGTTTGGCGAAGGCGCCGATCTCCTTGCCGACGTGGCTCTTGAGCTCGGCCTCCAGCTCCATGCTGGCGCTGTGGCCGGGGCCGAGCGTGACGAAGGCGGCGATGGCCTCGCCCTTGAGATCATCGGGCCTTCCCACCACGGCGGCCTCGGTAACGGCCGGATGGCTGACCAGCGCGCTTTCGACCTCCATCGTCCCGATGCGGTGGCCCGAGACGTTCATGACGTCGTCGATGCGGCCCATGACCCAGAAGTAGCCGTCCTCGTCGCGGCGCGCGCCGTCGCCGGCGAAGTACATGTCGCCGTAGCGCGACCAGTAGTTCTGCACGTAGCGATCGGGATCGCCGTAGACCGTGCGCAGCATGCCCGGCCACGGCCGCCGGATGACGAGGAAGCCGCCCTGATTGACGCCGACCGCGTTGCCTTCGGCGTCCACGACCTCGACGTCGATGCCCGGCAGCGGAATCGTGCACGAGCCGGGCTTGGTGGCCACCGCTCCCGGCACCGGGGAGATCATGATTCCGCCGGTTTCGGTCTGCCACCAGGTGTCGACGATCGGGCAGCGGTTGCCGCCGATCTTTTCGCGGTACCACATCCACGCTTCGGGATTGATGGGCTCACCCACCGTGCCGAGCAGGCGCAGGCTGGACAGATCGTGCGCGGCCGGATGCTCGTCGCCCCAGCGCATGAAGGAGCGGATGGCGGTGGGCGCGGTGTAGAGAATGGTGACCTTGTACTTCTCGATGATCTCCCAGAAGCGGTCGGGCCTGGGGGTGTTGGGCGCGCCCTCGTACATGACCGTGGTGGCGCCGTTGCTGAGCGGTCCGTAGACCAGATAGCTGTGCCCGGTGACCCAGCCGCAGTCGGCGGTGCACCAGTAGATGTCGTCGTCGCGCAGATCGAAGACCATGCGCGAGGTCTGGAAGACGTGCGTCATGTAGCCGCCGGTGGTGTGCACGACGCCCTTGGGCTTCCCGGTCGTGCCCGACGTGTACAGGATGAACAGCGGGTGCTCCGAATCCAGCGGAACGGCCTCGGCGACGGGCGCGGCATTGGCGACGGCGTCGTGCCACCACACGTCGCGGCCTTCCTTCCAGAGCACGTTGTTGCCGGCACGCTTGAGCACGACCACCTTTTCGACGGTCGGACATTCGTCGGCGGCCGCATCCACGATCGCCTTGAGATCGAGCACGCTGCCGCGGCGGTAGCCGCCATCGGCGGTGACGATGAGTCTTGCCTGCGCATCGTTGCAGCGGTCGCGCAGCGCATCGGCCGAGAAGCCGCCGAAGACCACCGAGTGCGTCGCGCCTATGCGAGCGCACGCCAGCATCGCGATCGGCAGCTCGGGCACCATCGGCATGTAGATGCCCACGCGATCGCCGCTGCTCACGCCGAGGTCGCGCAACGCGCCGGCGAAGCGGCACACTTCGTGGTGAAGCTCTTCGTAGGTCAGCGAGCGAGTGTCGCCCGGCTCGCCCTCCCATAGCAGCGCCGTCTTGTGCCGGCGCGGCCCGTCCAGGTGACGGTCCAGGCAGTTGTGGCTGAGGTTGGTCGTGCCGCCCAGAAACCACTTCGCGAATGGCGGCTTCCACTCCAGGACCTGCGTCCAGGGCGAGAACCACGTCAGCTCGCGGGCGACCTCGGCCCAGTAGCCTTCGGGATCGGCGGCTGCGCGTTCGCGCAGGCGGTCGTACTCCTGGCGGCTGCCGATGCGCGCGCCCGACGCGAACTCGGCAGGTGGATCGAAGAGACGCGACTCCTGAAGGAGAGACTCGATGTTCTGCGACATAGCGCTCCCGGTCTGCGGATGGTGTGGCCGGCGCCGCTCGCGTGCCGCATCCGAACGGCGCCGCTGCCGCCCGGCCTCGGACCGGCTCGTGTCGCGTCTGCCAGCGCCGCGCGCAACTTAACGGCCGCCGCCGTCAATGTAAACGTTGCGGGGCGTCGAGCGCACGACCGAATTCGACTCGAATTTCTTTTGCCGTTAAGCACTTGATGACGGCTGCTCCAGTGAATCCCGAAGCCTCGCAACACAGCCACGACCACGTGCGCCTGGAGCATGTGGAGATGGCCTACAACGGCCGTCCGGTGCTCCGTGACCTTACCTGCCGTTTTCCCAGGGGCCGCATTTCGGTCGTGCTCGGCGGCAGCGGCAGCGGCAAGAGCACGATCCTCAAGCTGATCGGCGGGCTGATCCACGCCCGCGACGGGGCCGTCTACGTCGGCGAACGCGACATCGGTCGCCTCAGCGAGCGGGCGCTCTACGAGGTGCGGCGCGAGCTCGGAATGATGTTCCAGAACGGCGCGCTCCTGGACTCGCTCAGCGTCTTCGACAACCTGGCCTTTCCCCTGCGCGAACACACGCGCCTTTCGCGCGACGAGATCGAGCGCCAGGTGCACGAGCGCCTGCAGGCGGTGGGCCTGGAGGACGTCGACGACCTGCTGCCGCGCGAGCTCTCGGGCGGCATGGTCAAGCGCGTCGCCCTGGCCCGAGCGCTCATCCAGAGCCCGCGGGTGCTGCTGGTGGACGAGCCATTTTCGGGGCTGGACCCGCTCTCGACCAAGCTGATCGAGGCGCTGCTGGTGCGCATCAACCGCAAGTACGGCATGACGATGATCGTGGTGTCGCACCACATACCGTCCACCCTGCGGATGGCGGATCACGTGGTGCTGCTGCTGCCGGGCGGCCCGGTGCAAGGCAGCCCGGAACAGCTGCTGGCCAGCGCCGACCCGCGCGTGCGCCGCTTCCTGACCGAAGACACCGATGCCTCCGAAGACGTCCTGGCGCATGCCGAGGAGTTCGAGGCCGGCGAGCACCGTCCGCTGCTCGAGCAGCGCCGGGGACGGAAAAGGCCGTAATGGGTGTGACGAGCATGATTCGTGCGCTGGGCCATGGGACCGGCGACATGGTGGAGAGCCTCGGACGCCTGGCAGTCTTCACCGGCCACATCCTGCGCGTGACGCTGCGGCCGCCGCTGCGCCTGCGGGAGTTCGTCGATGAGCTGTTCAAGGTCGGCGTCCTCTCCATCCTCATCATCTGCATCTCGGGACTGGCCGTGGGCATGGTGCTGGGCCTGCAAGGCTACAACACGCTGGTGCGCTTCGGCGCCGAAGGATCGCTCGGCGCCGTCGTGGGTCTGAGCCTGATCCGCGAGCTGGGGCCGGTGCTGACGGCGCTGCTGACCACCGGCCGGGCCGGCTCGGCCGTCACCGCCGAGATCGGCACGATGAAGGCGACCGAGCAGCTCGACGGCCTGCGGATGATGGCGGTCGATCCGATCGACTACGTGGTGCGCCCCAAGGCCTGGGCGATGATCTGCGTGATGCCGCTGCTTTCGGCGCTGTTCATCGTCACCGCCATCTTCGGCGGCTACCTGGTGGGCGTGGGCCTGATGGGAATCGACGGCGGAACCTACATGTCCAGCCTGGAGAATGCGGTCGACTTCGGCAATGACGTCGCCGGCAGCATCCTGAAGGCGGTCATCTTCGGAGTGCTGGTGGGCCTGATCGCCACCTACCAAGGTTTTGCCGCCGCACCGACATCGGCCGGCGTCAGTGCCGCCACCACCTCGACCGTGGTCATCGCGTCCGTGAGCGTGCTGATCTTCGACTATTTCATCACGGCGTTGTGGGGAGTTTGAGCGGATGAACGAATCGGCGACGCGCGACTTCCTGGTCGGCCTGTTCGTGCTGGCGGGGCTGGCTGCGCTGGCTTTCCTCTCCTTCTCGATCGGTGGGCTGCGTTACACGGGCAAAGGCGGCCTGCCCGTCTATGCGACCTTCGACCAGATCGCAGGGCTCAAGCCGAAGGCGCCCGTCGAGATCGCGGGCGTCAAGGTCGGAGCCGTGACGGGCATTTCCCTGGACGAGACCTACCGTGCCCGCGTCGACATGGATCTCGACGCGGACCTCAAGCTGCCCGTGGACAGCTCGGCGGCCATCGTCACCGCCGGTCTGCTGGGCGATCGCTACATCCAGCTTTCGCCCGGCGCAGAGGACCGTCATCTGGCGCCGGGCGAGCAGATTCCATACACAGAGAACGCGCTGGTAATGGAGAGGCTGATCGGCAAGTTTCTCGTCAACGTCGGCGACTCCGGCAGCGAAAAGCCGGCAGGCGGCGGCGGCACGGGCGCTCCGACGGCGCCAGCCGAGTAGAGCCGACGCCCCACGCCGCACCAGGAGATGGTTATGACAGCTCATTGTCGAGGTCGGGCGGCCGCGCGCCAAGCGGTGGCGATGGTGACCATCGTCGCCGTGCTCGCCGTGCTCTCGCCGGCAGCTCGCGCTGCCGAGCAGGAGGAGCCCGGCGCCGAGGCCGATACCTATGCAACGCCGACGACCGACAACGATCCGTTGCGCGCGATCAATCGGCCGATCTTCGCATTCAACGAAGCTGCCGACCGCTACGTGCTCGAGCCGGTGGCGCGCGGCTATGATTTTTTGCTGCCCGACCGCGTCCAAGGCTGGGTGAACAACTTCTTCTGGAACCTGCGCTTCCCGATGGTGGCCACCAACTGCCTGCTGCAGGGCAAGCCCGACGAGGCCATCACCAGCATGAGCCGGTTCATCATCAACACGTCGGTCGGCGTCCTGGGCTTCGGTGATCCTGCCACGCGGCTCGGCATGCCCCAGCCGTGGGAGGACTTCGGCCAGACGCTCGGCGTGTGGGGAGTGCCCACCGGGCCGTACCTGGTGCTGCCGCTGTTCGGCCCGTCCAACTTCCGCGACGGTGTCGGCATCGCCGCCGATTCTGCCGCGCGCATCTGGCCCTACTACGTCGACTGGTGGGTCAGCCTCGGCGTCAGTCTGGTCGAGGGCATCAATCTGCGTTCCGTCTATCTGGACGAGGTCGAGCAGGCGCGTGAGCGCGCGCTCGACTACTACGTCTTCACCCGCGACGCGTACCTGCAGCGGCGGCAGGCGCTGATCGACGACCGGCTGAAATTCGGCGAATACAACGAATACTCGGCGCCGCCGCCTGCGGCCGGCGACGACCTCTACACATTGCCCGAGGAGAACTGATCGATGCGAAGCTTTCTGTGCGCGATGACGGGCCTGCTGCTGGCGGGCGTTCTTTCCGTCAATGCCACCGCCGCCACGGCGGCGGGCCAGAGCCCCGAGCAGTTTGTCGAGCAGACGGCCGCGCAGGTGCTCGAGATCCTGCGCGGGACGGCAAGCAAGCAGGAGAAGCTGGTCAGGCTCGAGGCGCTGCTCGATACCAAGAGCGATATCGACACGGTGACCAAGCTGGTGCTGGCGTCGAACTACCGCACGTTCTCCGAGCAGCAGCGCGGCGAGTTCCAGAAGCTGTTCAAGCAGTATCTGTCGGCCACCTACGGAGGGCAGATCGACAAGTACTCGAACGAGCGGGTGGAGGTGACGGGCGGGCGGCCCGAAGCGCACGGCGATTACACCGTGCAGACGCGCTTGAAGCGCACCAACGGGCAGCCCGACATCCTGGTCGACTACCGCCTGCGCCAGAAGAACGGCCAGTGGCTCCTGATCGACGTCATCGGCGAGGGGGTCAGCCTCATCGCCAACCTGCGCTCGCAGTTCCAGGAGATCCTGTCGCAGGGAGGACCCGAGCGCCTGCTCAAGGTTCTGCGCGAGAAGAGCGCGGCCTGAGCGCGCTGGACCTCGCTGACGATTCCACTACGCTCGGCTCATGAGAATGAAAACATCGTTCCTGCTTTCGCTTCTCCTGCTCGCCGCGCCCGCGGCGGCGGCCGTCGCCGTCGGCGAGCGGGTGCCTGCGTTCACCGCCAGGACCGCCGACGTCTCGGCGGCCGAGCCGAAGACGACCGAGCTCGACTCGCAGAAGATCAGCAAGCCCACGGTGCTGTTCGTGCTCGGCACCACGTGCGGGGCCACCAACGCCTACGTGGATCGCGTGCGGGAGCTCGAAGAGGCGTATGCGGGCAAGGGCGTCGACTTCGTCTACGTCTATCCGAACCGCACCGACTCCAGCGAGACGAAGATCAAGTATCACAAGGAGAAGGGTCTCAAGGGCCCGATCATCGACGCAGAGGGCGGCGCGGTGGCCAAGGCGCTGGGCGCGCAGCGAACCACCGAAGCGTTCGTGATCGGCAAGGACGGCACGCTGCTGTACCACGGCGCCGTCGACGACAACAAGGATGATCCGAGCGCAGTCAAGAACCGATACGTCGCGGCGGCCCTGGACGAGCACCTGGCGGGCAAGCCGGTGACGACGGCCCGATCGAACGTCTCGGCTTGAGGGATCAAGTTCTGACGCTGCCGGTCGGCAGCGCACAAACCGAAAAGGGACGGCCCCGGCCGTCCCTTTTTTTTGTTGACGAGCGGCGAGCGCGGCGCGTGCTCAACCGACCAGCTCAAGGCTGCGCGCGACCTGCTCGCGATTGGCGGTGGCATCGCCATAGGTCAGCTCGTCGGCTTTGACCCGCTTGAAGTAGATGTGCAGGTCGTGCTCCCACGTAAAGCCGATGCCGCCGTGAAGCTGCACGGCGTCTGCGACCACGCGCGGGCATGCGTCGCTGGCGAACGCTTTGGCCATGGCCGCAGCCAGCGCAGCACCGGGATCACCGCTGTCGATGGCCCAGGCGGCGAAGTACGTCAGCGACTTCGCGTTCTCGACGTCCACCTTCATGTCTGCGCAGCGATGCTGGATGGCCTGGAACGTGGCGATGGCGCGACCGAACTGCTCGCGCACTGCGGCGTACTCCACCGTCATCGTCAGAGCGCGCTCGGCCGCTCCGGTCATCTCCGCCGCCAGGCCGACCTTGGCCGTATCGATGATCCGGTCGAGCACGGAAGCGCCGTGCGCGCGGCGCCCGAGCAGACAGTCGCTCTCCACGCGCACCGACTCGAGCGTGACGGCGCCGAGGCGGCGCGTGAGGTCCACCGTCTGCATCGGCCGAACCGCCAGGCCCGGCAGCGTCGCGGGCAGAGCGAAGAACCCCAGACCATCGTCGAGCCGCGCAACGAGGACGATGGTGTCGGCGACGCCCGCGTCCGGAACGAAGAGCTTGCAGCCGTCCAGCACGTAGCCGCCCTCGTCGCGGCGCGCCGTGGCGGCGATTCCGGCAGCGTCCCAGAGGCCGCTGCGCTCGGCGATCGCGCAGGCAACGCGACGCACGCCCGTGGCGATCTCGGGCACGAGCGCGCCGAGCTGATCTTCGTCGGCAGTGGCAAGGATGGCGGGCAGCGACAGCGATACCGTGGAAACGAACGGTCCAGGCAGCGCGACGGCACCGGCTTCCTCGAGCACCAGCACCAGGTCCAGAAGCCCGAGGCCGCTGCCGCCGAAGCGCTCAGGCGCCGTCAGGCCGAGCCATCCGAGCTCCGACAGTCCCTTCCACGCCTCTTCGGTGAAGCCGGCGGCATCCTCGAGCATGGCCCGAGCGAAGGACGCAGGAAGCTCCGTCCGCAGATACTCGCGCGCGGCTGCACGAAGCTGCTCCTGTTCCTGGCTGAAGCCGAAGTCCATGCAGTCAGCGCCCGCGCGCAGGATCGTTGCCCGGCGATGCCGGCGCAAGTGGCGCGGCGCCGGGAATCGGCGCCGTGCCCGGCGTCGAGGCGCCTGCGGCAGGCGCCGGCGGCTGCACCGGAGGCGGGCCGAGCGCGGCAGCAGGGCGCGGCGCCGGAGCGAGCGCATCCAACGCCGAGGGCGCGCCGTCTTCGGGCGGCACGATGGGCTCGGGCATGGCCGCGCCGGTTGATGCCAGCTGGCGGCGAACGTTCTCGAAGATCAGGTCCAGGTAGTACTGCGAGTTGAGCCCGAGAAGGTAGACCTCGTCCTTGCCGGCCTTCTTGGCGTAGACGGCGGTGCGCGTGGGGTTGAGCTCGCCGAATGCGATGGTGGACAGCACTTCCCCGGCCTGCTCGACGCGTAGGCGAATGCGCGGCGGATTCAGGCCGTACTGGCCGTGCCGCTCCACACTGTCGGCGACGATCTCGATGGGCGGCGTGGCCACCAGTCCGTCGAGCAAGGCATCGACGATGTCGCTCGGCGATGCCAAGCCGACCGGTTCCGTGATCGCCCAGCGTCCCTGCTGGCGCTGGAACTCGACGGCGGCATCCGCCCTCTCCGCGCGCACGCGGTCGATGCGCTCGGGCACCGCCGCCAGAAACGGCTCGTTGGTGGCCGCCGGCTTGGCCTCTTCGACCGTGCGGGCCGAATGCACGCTCCACAGGTGCGCGCCGAGCACGAAAGCCAGAGCGTAGTACGCGAGGATGCGCGGCCAGGTCACGGCCCGAATCTCCGGTAAAGGAACAGGCCGAAGCCCGCGAGCAGGAACAGCCCCGGCTGCACGACGACCGCGCTCCAGAAGACGCCGTCGGCATCTTCCTGGCTGACGAAGAGCTGGTTCTTCCCGCCGACCTTGCGCTGCGGGCGCGTGGCCATGAGCGTGTCCTCGCGCGCCAGCCAGTTGACCGAGTTGACCAGCAGGTCCTTGTTGCCGAGGTAGTCGAGGAAGCGGTTGCCGGCGAAGTCGGAATCGCCGAAGGCGACGATGCGCGTCTCCACGCCCTGCTCTTTTGCGGCGGCGGCCGGCTCGGTGACCGCGACGCCCACCGGCAGCGGCCCATTGATGTCGCGGCCGGCCACGAACTCGGCGGCGCCGCCTTCGAGAATCGTCGGGTCGTAACTGGCCCAGCTTCGCGGGCCCGTCTTGAGCAGCGTCTCCGCCATGCGGCCCTTGTCTTCGTCGGTGCGCGCCGTGACGACGGCGGCCAGGGAGAACATCGGCGGAGACTTCAGCGTCGAGCTGATCAGATGCTGGCGATTGACGTCGGCCACCGCGGTCGAGAATTGCTCGCCGCCGGCCAGACGGTTGCCCGCGTCCAGGACGATGTTGGCGCCCACTTCGATCCCGTACTGCCCGAGCAGCGCGACCAGACGCGGCGCTCGGAACGGGTCGAGCAGCGCCAGCATCTTTCCGCCGTTGTCGAGCCAGCGGCCGAGCGAGCGCGCCTCCGGCTCGAGCAGATCGCTCCTGGGGCCCGGGATCACGAGGATGTCGGCGTCCTCGGGCACCTCGGCGCCGCCGAGCAGGCTCAGCGGCTCGATCGTGTAGCCTTCCATCGACAGCGCCTCGCGCAGAAGCGAGCAGCCGACGTTGCGATCGGTGTTCTCGATCGAGCACTCGCCGTGCCCGGTCATCGAGTAGACCTTCTTGGCCTCCTGCATGACGCGCAGGATCGAGGACATGAGCAGGCTTTCCGTGGGATTGCTGAAATCGGCGCGCTTGGTGCCGCTCTCGACGACGGTGGAGCCGTAGGTGCTGACGCCGTACTGCGCCGCCAGCGCCGGATTGCGGTTGACGTCGACGACGTCGTAGCTGATCAGCGGCTGCTCGCGCGAGACCTGCCAGAGCAGGTCCTTGATGTAGGGATTGCGCGGGTCCTCGGTGCGGATGAACGACAGGATCTTGATCGGCTGCGTCACCTTGGCCAGCACCTGATGGGCGTGGTCGGAGAGCGTGAAGCGGTTGCCGGGGCTGAGATCGAAGCGGACGTTGTAGATGTAGGCCGCCGTCACCAGCGTGGCCAGAAACGCGGTCAGGCCGACCGTGGCGACCACGAGCTGCAGCCAGCGTCGGGTGGTGATGGAGATCATCGCCGGCCGCTCCACTGGCGCGACTCCATCGACCGCATCGTCAGCCAGCCCATCAGCGCCGTCAGCGCCACGAAGTAGGCCACGTCCTTGAGGTCGACGACGCCGCGCGCGAACGGCTCGAAGTGGTCGTAGGCGCAAAGCTGGGAGACCAGCCCCAGCCAGTCGCCCGGCACCGCGGCTTCGTTCCAGGACAGGTTCCACAGCAGCAGCACGGCGCCGAACGTGAAAACTGCGGCGATCAGCTGCGTCTCGGTCAACGACGACAGGAAGATGCCGATCGAGACCATCGCGCCGATGAGCAGGAACAGCCCGAGGTAGATCGCGGCGACGTGGCTGAGGTCGAACGGCTCGACGCGGTAGATCAGGATCGGATAAAGCGCGGTGGCGCCGATCAGCAGAGCGAACACGCCCATGCATGCCAGGAACTTCGAGGCCAGGATCTCGAAGTCGCGAAGCGGCGCCGTGTACAGGAGCTCCACCGTTCCCAGATGCTTCTCCTCGGCGTAGACGCGCATGGTCACGAGCGGGATCACCGTGATGACGACGCGCACGATGTCCGCGTACAGGCGCTGCCACAGGTGCTCGACGATGCTCTCGCCGAAGCCGAAGGTGATGAACGCGTTCAGGTTGGTGTAAAAGTAGTAGCCCGACAGCGCCAGGAAGACGGCACCGACGAAGTACACCAGCGGCGAGGCGAAGAAGCCGCGCAGCTCCTTGGCCAGCAGGGCCAGGAATGGTCTCATGACGCCTGCTCCGCGTGGCCCGAGCGCTCCAGGATTTCCACGAACAGATCCTCGAGGCTGAGCAGCTTCGGGCTGACTTCGTGAACCGACCAGCCGTGCTCGACGAGCACGCGCACCAGGTGCGAGCGCACCGCCGCGCCGCTTCGCGACCGCACCGCCAGCGACAGCACGCCGCCGCGTGCGCGCTCGATGAGCTCGGCGGCCTCCACGCCCGGCGCTGCGCGCACGGCGGCCAGCACGGCCGCCTCCGGCCCGGTCACCCGCACCAGCGTCTCGCCGCGGCCGGCCGTCTTTTCGGTCAATCCTTCGACGGTGTCCTCGGCGATGAGCTTTCCCTGGTCCAGGATCAGGACGCGCCGGCAGGTGACGCTGACCTCGGGAAGGATGTGCGTGGACAGCAGCACCGTGGCCAGGCCCGACAGCGTGCGGATGAGGCTTCGAATCTCCACGATCTGGCGAGGGTCCAGGCCGACCGTCGGCTCGTCGAGAATGAGAATCTGCGGCTGATGGATGATCGCCTGGGCGATGCCGACGCGCTGCTTGTATCCCTTGGAGAGCTTGCCGATCTGGCGCCGCCGCATCGAGGTCAGGCCGCACACGTCCATGGCCTCTTCGACCGCGCTGGTGACCCTGCCCTCGACGCCGCGCACCTTGGCGATGAATGCGAGGAAGCCCTGCACCGACATGTCCGGGTAGAGCGCGACGCGCTCGGGAAGGTAGCCGATGAGCCGGCGGGCCTGCAGCGGATTCGTCCGGATGTCGACGCCGTCGATGCTGCAGCTTCCCGAGGTCGGCGCGAAGAAGCCCGTCAGCATGCGCATGATCGTCGTCTTGCCCGAGCCGTTGGGTCCGAGCAGGCCGACGATCTCGCCGCGCTCGACGTTGAAGGAAACGTCGTCGACTGCGCGGAACAGACCGTATTCCTTGGTCAGATGCTCTGCTTGGATCACCAGCTACGCCCCGAGCAGAAACGAAGACGCCGGCCCGGAGGCCGGCGTCGTGGATTGTTGCCGAAACGGAAAACGGTCTCCAGTTTCCCGGCAAGGAAACCGGAGGATCCGCGAGCTAGCCGATGCGTCGGAACCAGGTCTTGCCGCCGTCGTTCGTGTTCATGATGAACCCGAAGCCGCCGACCATCCAGCCGACCTTCTCGTCGTAGAACTTGACCTCGCGGATCCAGTTGTTGACCTGCGTCCCGAGGTTGCCCTTGCCGAGCGGGCCGCCCGGCGGCGCATAGACCGCCTGGCCCGAAGCTCCCACCGCCCACACCGAGCCATCCGGAACCAGCGCCACCGAATAGAACGGCGCATCGTATTCCTTGATGTTGTGGGCAACCCACGTCCAGCTCTCGCCGCCGTCGTTGGAAGTGGCCACGCGGCCGTCGAGGCCCGCCACATAGGCCGTGTTGCCGCGAACCTCGACATCGAAGAACGTGGGCAGATCCATGATGTCGATGTACTCCTCGCCCACCAGCGAGGACTGCTTCTCGGTCCAGGACTTGCCGCCGTCGGTGGTCTTCATGATCTTGCCGAACTCGCCTACGACGAAACCGGTCTGCCCGTCGACGAACTGGACGTCGTAGAGGACGGGATCCTCGAACGCGATCATCGCATTCTCGTCGAGCTCCTCCGTCAGGGTGGGCTTGAGCGTGGTGGCGGTCCAGGTCTTGCCGCCGTCGGTGGTTCTGGCCACCGTGGAACGGTCGCCGACCGCGATGGCATTGTTCTCGTCGATCACGCTCAGCGCGAAAAGAGGCGCCAGCGGGCACTTGTTCGACTCTTCGGTCGCCTCGGGATCGCCGCCTTGCTCGCGGCACTCGTCGTTCATGTACATCTTGGCATCCTGGCGCTGCCAGGACTTGCCGCCGTCGGTCGTGCGCAGGATCGTCGATTCCTGACCGACGATCCAGCCGGTCTTCTTGTCGGGCGCCATGTCGATGCTGTAGAGCGCCGCCTCGGTGCCGCTGTCGATCACGTTCCAGCTGGCGCCCATGTCGGCGGTGGAAAGGAGCTTGCCGTCATAGCCGATGACGATGGCCTCCTTGGGTCCGAGCATGACGAGATCGTAGAAGCGGTCGGCGACGTAGATTTTCTGGGTCGCCATCGGCTCCCAGTCCTCATTGCCGTGGCAGGCCGCGACCGAGAGCGAGGCCAAGGCGGCAAAGGCCAGCGCCCAACGTCGACCCGAGAGGTCAATGCGATTCATTCTGCACTCCTGAAGACTGAAACGCGGGGAATTTCGGCCGCTTCCGGTCCGGCGGTCGGGCCCGCAAACCGAGCCCCTTTAACGGCCAGGGTGGTGCAAGTCAAAAACGTCCCGGTCCGCGGCGTGCGGCCGCAGCCCTAGTCGGCCACAGCATCGGCCGGGAAGTACTCGCTGCGCTCGGCGCCTTCGACCAGGGTCTGGTTGTCGATCTTCCAGACGCCGTCCTCCTTGACCAGCTCGTAGAGCTCGTACTCGTCCAGCCCGAGCTGATTCAGGAACTTGTCCTGGGACTTCAGGATATTGGGAACCTTGGCGGTGCCGTCGGCGGCAACCGCGGCGGGAAAGACCTTGTAGCCGAAGATCTTCACCTCGCCCATCTGCACGATGTACTGCTGCTCCTTGCTCCACTCCTCCTTGCTCTTGCCGGCCTTGAGCGCCTTGGAGACGAGCTCGTAGGCATCGCCGAACTTCTGTTCCTGCATCGCCTTCAGATAGCCTTCGACGGTCTGCTCGGGCGTGCGCGCCGACGGCGAAGCGGCAGGCGCCGAGGGAGCCGCCGGCTTCGCTTCCGGCTTGGCCTCGTCGGCCGCCGTGGCCGTCATGGAGGAAAGCGCGAACAGCAGCGAGGCAAGGATGGAAGTAGAAATGGCTTTCATGCCGGCATCGTAGCAACCGGCGACTCCAAGGCAACAGGGGTTTCCGGCGGTTTGCCCACCCGCTCCCGGCGGACTACATACATTCGATGAGCACGCCCAATACGGCCGCCACGCAAGGCACCCTTTCCGAACGACTCAGCCAGATCTTCGACGCATTCGTCGCGTACGGTCCCGGCGCCGCCACCACCACCACGCGCTATCTGTTCCGCCTTACCGGGCAGGCTCCCGGCTCCTACATGCTGGTCGTGTCGCCGGAGGGTGTGAGCTGGGAGGGCGGCGACGCGGCGCCGCCGGATGTCACCATTCGGATCGATGCCAACGACCTGGTCGCGATCGCCGATGGAAGCCTGGACGGGCGGCTCGCCCTGGCCAGCGAGAAGATGGAGCTGGCCGGCGATCTGGAGGCGGCGGCGCGGATGGTGGCGACGATCTGCCCGGCCGAGGCGGAGAGCTAGAGCGTCACCGGCAGCCCGTCGAAGACCTGCCGGATGACGTTGAGGACCACCTCGTCGTCGAACGGTTTGGACAGGTAGAGGTCGGCGCCCATTTCGAGAGCCCGCGTTTCATCGGATTTCTGGCCCTTGGCCGTCAGGATGATCAGGTAGGTGCCGAGCAGGTTGGGGTCCTGGCGCACCGCGCGACAGACCTCGTAGCCGTCCATGCGCGGCATCATGACGTCGACCAGGATGACCTTGGGACGCACGCGGCGCACGACCGCCAGGCCCGAGATCCCGTCGGCGGCCGTGGCGACCTCGACGCCTTCGGCTTCCAGAATGAACGCCACCGTCTCGCGAATGTTGGGCTCGTCGTCGATGATGACCACGCAGTTTCGAAGATGCGCGTTGCGTGCCGGAGGCGTCATGCTCCGCCTCCCCCGCCGCGCGGCACCCAGGCCGCCGGGCGCTTTTGAAGGAACGCGGCGATGCCCTCGGCGGCCTCGTCGGAGATTCGCAGGCGCGCGATCATCTCGGCCGTGTACTCCAGCGCGTTCTCGATGCCGAGCCGCGCTACCGTATCCACCAGTTCCTTGGCGGCGATCAGCGCATTGGGACCGGCCTTGCCGAGATCGGCGGCGGTCTTCTCCACCGCTGCATCGAGGTCGCCTTCGGGCGCCATGACGTCGATGAGCGAGTACGCCAGCGCCTGTCTCGCATCGATCGGCTCGCCGGTCAGGAAAAGGCGCTTGGCCACGGTCGGGCCGAGGCGCCGGATGCAGAACGGCGAGATCACGGCCGGCACGATGCCGAGCCTCACCTCGGAGAACTGGAAGCGCGCCTTCTCGGTGGCCACCACGATGTCGCAGGCAGCCATCAGGCCCACTCCGCCTCCGATGGCCGGTCCGTTGACGCGCGCCACCACCGGCTTGCGACAGGCGGCGACACGGTGGAACAGGCTTCCCATGCGATACGCATCGGCGCGGTTGGCGTCGTCGCTGGCGTCGCGCGCGCTCTGCATCGTGCGCAGATCGGCGCCCGCGCAAAACGCACTGCCCGCACCGGTGATGACGATGGCGCGCACGTCGTCGTCGGCCTGGTGACGCTCGATCGCCTCCCCGATCGCCTCCATCAGCTCGCCGCTGAGCGCGTTGCGGACATCGGGACGGTTGAGCGTGATCCAACCGAGTGCGTCATGAATCCGTGTTTCTACGACCACGTTGCCGCCCTCTTCCGCGCGCCCTCGAGCAGCGAGCTCGCCACCTCGATCTCCATCGTCAGCAAGCCCTGCGATGCGGTCTTGCCCTGGTTGTCGAGCTGCAGCGAGATCGTGCCGCCGCCGCCGAGCGCGTTCTGCAGCGTGAAATTGAGCGCGCACAGGTTGTCGAGCCGGAACCTGCGAACCGGTCCTTTGGCCAACGAGGCGAAGAAGGCCGCCACGCGCTCGGCCGTCACCTCGCGCACCAGCTCCGGATACAGCTCGGGCCGCAGCGCCGCCACGCCGATATTGCAGGTGTCGCCCTTGTCGCCCGAGCGCGCGTGCGCGATCACGCCGAGCGGCACCTTGACGCGCGGCCCCTCCGCGCACATCGGCGCGGCCGCTTCCTCGCCGGTCGCGATCGGACCGCTCGGCCCGCTCTCGCACGGGAGCTCGAGTTGCTCGCCTTCCATGAACATGCGCTGCACGACGTGCCTGCGCTCGATCAGCGCCGGCCAGTAGCCGAACGCCGGCTGCGGCGAGGGACGGCCACCGGCGCCGCAGATGCCCGGAGGGCCGGCCAGCGCAATGCCGGCCATCTCGCGCGAGAACGCCTCCAGCGCGCGCTTGTCGCTGCTGCGGCAGGCAAAGCGCAGCACGACCTCGTTGGGATCGACGTGCGGCGCCGCCGACTCGCCCCAGCAGCCGTTGTAGCCGAGCAGCTCGGTGCGCGTCTCCTCGAAGCTCCCGCGCACGCGGCTCCAGAAGATCTCGGCGAACTTGCGCGCCTTGGCGACGGCCTCGGGGCCGCTGACGACCACCATGCCGATCGATCGCATGCCGGCCTCGTACGTCATCGACACCTTGAGCGAGCCGGTCGGCATGCGCCCGCGCACGCCGCGAATGCGGACCCGGTCCTGGCCCTCCTCTTCCATCGTGAAGGAGGTGAAGTCGGCGATGACGTCGGGGCTGGCGTAGGCGCGCGGATCGCCGATCTCGTAGAGGCACTGCTCGGTGGCGGTGCGGCGGCTGACCAGGCCGCCCGTGCCGGGGTGCTTGGTCAGGACGAAAGAGCCGTCCGCGGCGACCTCCACCAGCGGGTAGCCCATGTTCTCGAACGAACCGACGTCGCGCCACAGCGTGTAGTTGCCGCCGGTGACCTGCGCGCCGCATTCGATGAGATGGCCGGCAAGCAGGCCGGCGGCCAGGCGGTCGTAGTCCTGCCAGTCCCAGCCGAACTCGTGCACCATCGGGGCCAGCACGCTGGCGGCGTCGTAGGTGCGTCCGGTGACCACGATGCGTGCGCCGCGGCCCAGGGCCGCGGCGATGGGCCGGGCACCGATGTAGGCGTTGGCCGAGTTGACGAGCGAGAGGCGATCGCCGATCGGCTCGCCGGTGTCCAGATGCGTGAAGGGAACGCCCGCGGCGGCAAGGTCCTGCAGGCGCGGCAGGAGATCATCGCCGTCGACGATGGCCACCGGCAGATGCACGCCCGCATCGGCAACGGCCGCTTCGAGCGCGCGCCCGCAGGCACCGGGGTTGATCCCGCCGGCGTTGCAGATGACGGTGATGCCGCGCTCGGCCACTTCGCGCAGCAGCGGCCGCATGTAGGCGACGAAGTCGCGCGCGTAGCCGGCGTCCTCGCTCGCCGCCTTCTGGCGCGCCATGATGATCATCGTGATCTCGGCCAGGTAGTCGAGCGTCAGATAATCGATCGGCCCGCCGCGCACCTGCCGTGCGATGGCCGCGCCTTCGTCGCCCCAGTACCCGGAGGCGTTCGCAATGATGATCTGGTCTTTCATGTCCCCTCCGGGGCCCCGTCCCGATTTTCCCGTCTTCGTGCGTGTTCGGCAGGCGGCGAGGACCGGGCTCGCAAACGCCGACGAATGCGCAGCCCGTAGGCGAAACACCGTAGGTTCAAGACCTGCCTCCTACATCCGGAAGACGCCGAACCTGGTTTCCGCGACCGGCTCCTGCAGCGTCGCCTCGAGCGCCAGGCCGAGCGCGGCGCGGGTCTGCAGCGGGTCGAGGATGCCGTCGTCCCACAGGCGCGCGGTGCTGTAGTAGGGGCTGCCCTCGGCTTCGTAGGTGGAGACGACCTGGTCATGGATCGCCTTCTCCATCATCGGGTCCATCTCCTGCCCGTCGCCCGCAAGCTGCGCCTTCTTGACCTGCAGCAGCACGCCCGCCGCCTGCTCGCCGCCCATCACCGAGATGCGCGAGTTGGGCCACATGAACAGGAAACGCGGCCCATAGGCGCGCCCGCACATCGCATAGTTTCCGGCGCCGTGGCTGGCGCCCACGATCACCGTCAGCTTGGGCACGTCGGCGTTGGAGACGGCGTGTACCATCTTGGCGCCGTCCTTGGTGATGCCGCCGTGCTCGTACTTCCTGCCGACCATGAAGCCGGTGATGTTTTGCAGGAACAGGATCGGCACGCGCCGCTGGCAGCACAGCTCGATGAAGTGCGTGGCCTTGAGCGAGGCCTCCGAGAAGATCACGCCGTTGTTGGCGATGATGCCGATCGTGTGTCCGTACAGGCGCGCGAAGCCGGTAACGAGCGTGGTCCCGTAGCGCTGCTTGAACTCGTGGAAGCGGCTGCCGTCGACCAGGCGCGCGATCACCTCGCGGCAGTCGTAGGGCGTGCGCGTGTCCTTCGGGATGATGCCGTAGAGCTCGGCCGGATCGTAGAACGGCTCTTCGGGCGTTTCGCGGCCCGGCTGCTCGTGCGGCCTGCGCACTAGGTTCTCGAAGATGTCGCGCGCGATGGACAGCCCTTCGCGATCGGAGCCGGCCAGATGATCGACGACGCCCGAAATGCGCGAGTGCACGTCGCCGCCGCCGAGGTCTTCGGCCGTCACTTCCTCGCCGGTGGCCGCCTTCACCAGCGGCGGCCCACCGAGGAAGATCGTGCCCTGCCCGCCCACGATCACGTTCTCGTCGCACATCGCCGGCGTGTAGGCGCCGCCGGCCGTGCACGATCCCATCACCACCGCGACCTGCGGAACGCCGGCTGCCGACATGCGCGCCTGCATGTAGAAGCCGCGCCCGCCGTTGTGCGCGTCCGGGAAGATCTCCGACTGCAGCGGCAGGAACGCGCCGCCCGAATCGACGAGGTAGACGGTGGCGATGCGGTTCTCGAGCGCGATGGTCTGCGCGCGGATCGTCTTCTTGACGGTGATCGGATAGACGGTGCCGCCCTTCACTGTCGCGTCGTTGCAGATGATCATCGCCAGACGGCCGCGGATGCGGCCGATGCCGGTGATGACGCCCGCGCACGGCGCGTCGCCGTCGTACATGTCGTAGGCCGCCAGCGTCGACAGCTCGAGGAACGGCGATCCGGGGTCGAGCAGCCCCTCGACGCGGTCGCGCGGCAGCAGCTTGCCGCGCGCGACGTGGCGCTGGCGCGCCTTCTCCGGCCCGCCCAGGCGAATCTTCTCCTGGCGCCGATTCAGCTCGGCCACCAGCTCCTCGTTCACGCGCCTGTTCTCGGCGAACTCGGCGGTGTCGGTGCGGATCTGCGAGACCAGCCGCTGCATGCTCAGTGGCCGTGCCCGGAGTGGTCTTCGCCGGCCGGCGCCGAAGGTGACGCCGGCGCCGGTGGCGGCGGCGGCACTGCCGGAGCGGGCGGCGCCGGCGGCGTCACCGGAGCAGGCTTGCCGTCGGAGGGAGCAGCATCACCGGCAGCCTTGGCATCACCGGAAGTGCCGCTTGCGCCAGGCGCAGCACCGGCAGCGTCGGCCTGGTACCGGATCGACGACAGCGTCGCGTAGAACTGCTGGAAGTAGAGCTGGTTCTCGTAGGTCTTCTCCTTGGTGATGCACTGGACGACGAGGTACTGCTTCTCGTCCGGCGACATCGTCACGTAGTAGACCTCGTAGGCGTCGGGCTCGGCGGCTCCCGGCGGCGTCTTGGCCAGGAAACGGTACGTGTAGATGTTGGTCGTGCCGGGCACCAGCAGGATCGGCGAGACGCCGGTGATCTCGTCCTTGCGCGCGTCGGCCTGCTGTTTGCGGCTGAGCTCGGCCAGCCACGACGGCGACGGGATCTGCGTGCCGGCGGGAATGTCGTGCGCCTCCATGACCACGCCGAACTTGGTGTTGATCTGATCGCTTCCCGGCGTCTGCTCGACGTACACGAGCTGCAGCGACTGCGTCGAGTTGGCGATCTGGCGCCAGCCGTCATGCCTGGGCGGCGTGTATTGGAAGCGGCCCAGCGTGTACTCGGGCGGGATGGGGTCCAGCTGCAGCAGCCCCTGCGCAAGGGCGTGGTCGGGCGCAAGCCCGAGCCAGAGAGCGGCCGCGGCGATCACCGAGGCGGGAACAAGGAGCTTTCGGTCAGACGGACGCATCGGGTGTTGTCTCCTCTGTCTCCGCCGCCGGTGGCGGAGCTTGGCGATGTTGGAGGACGGTGCGGTCGTGAATCTCATCGGCCAGCGCAGCGATGCCGTGGGCGTCGGTGACGATCTGGCAGGGCTGGCCGAAGCGCTGCCGCAGCTCGAGCTCCAGGTCGCGGCCGCGCGGCCACGGAGCCAGCACCAGAAGAGCGCCGCCCTCGCCTTCCCCTTCACGCGCAGCGCGCGCATGCCCCTGTCGCAGGAGGGCGACGTCGCGCTCGATGATCTCGATCAGATCGCGCGGCGCATCGTGACGGATCAGCACCACATCGGGCTGGCGCGCGAGCATGCGCCCGGCGCCGGCGGCATCGCCGGAGGCTAGCGTGTGGATGCCTTCGTGCTCGAGGCTGACGCACAGATCGCAGCGACGCCGGCAGTCGGTGTCGACAACGAGCGCGACCGGAACGCGTGCCCTTTGCTGCGTCGGCTGGGCTGCACGCGCCAGCTCACGCAGGCGATGCTCGATGCCGCCGAGGCGCTGCTCGCACCGCTCGATGCCGCTGCGCAGCCGTGCATCGACCGAATCGTCGGGGTCGCCGAGCTGCATCTCCACCGTCTCGAGCCGCTCGAGGCCGGCGTCGAGGAGGTCGGCAACTTCTTCGAGCGAAGAGCTCAGGCCATCGAGCCGGCTGGCAAGCGAAGCGACGGCGCTTGCATCCGCGCCCACTGCGCGGCCGGCCGCGCTTTCGGCGGCGCCGGAGCTCGTGCCGCCCGGGGCGTGGGATGCGGCGCTCTCGTCGGCGCCGGCAGAACTGTTCTCGCCGCCGGTGCCGACATCGCCGGCCTCACCGGCCTCGGCCATCTCGGCCGCGGCCCGGCGCACATCGGCCATCAGCTCGCGAGCCTGCTCGCGCAGCTCCGCGATGGCTTCGCCCGCGCCCAGCTGCGACGCGGCCGAGGCCAGCGTGTCGAGCCAGCTCTCCGATCGTTCCTTGTCCGATGCTGCTTGCGCCATGGGCCAGCTCTGCAACCTGCCGTGGCAGGACCGGGCTTGCTCGGAGCCTGCCCTGCAGGTCCGGCGGCGCGCGCCTGGTGCTCTCTATGCGCCCTCGCGCTCGCGCGCGTAGTTGGCCCGTGGCCTCGGCGGAAGGTTGAGCACGCTCTTCGGGAAGAACCCTACGAGGTAGCCGACGATGTCCTTGACGGACACGACGCCGACCGGCGCGCCCGCCTTGTCTACCAAGGGGATGTGGCGGTATCCACCGAGGCCCATCAGGTTCAGCGCGAACGCGATCGAGTCGGTGGGGCGCAAGCATTCCGGCTTCGGCGTCATCACGCGCCGCACCGCCATCTTGCTCGGGTCCAGGCCGGCGGCGACCACGCGCGAGACCACGTCACGGTCGGTGAAGATGCCCTTGAGCTTACCGCTGCGCACCACCAGCACGCATCCGATGTGACGCTCGTGCATCAGCTCGATGGTCTCCAGGACCGACGCCGGCGTCTCCACCGTCACCGGCACCGCCGGCGGCAGCACCGCAAGCGGCTGGCGCAGCATGTTCTCGTCGAACGTGCGGGCTCCGTCGCCGGTCTCCAGGTCGGCAATGCTGTCGCGAATGAAGCCGGCGATCGGATCGACGCTGTCGGGGCGCGCGGTCACGCAACCGTCCAGGTCTCGCCGCTGCGATAGAGGCGATCGAAGCTGCCCTCGCCCTTGGCCGCACGTGCCTGCTCGATCTGCGCGTGCACGCTCTGCTCGTAGAGCGGGTGCGAAGCGCCCTGGACCGCGCGCAGGACGCCGAGCGGCACCGGCAGCCCGTCGCGTCCGAGGCGCGACAGGAGCTGGGTCACCACCGGATTGGTTTCGTCGTGCACGACCAGATCGGACGCAGGCACGGCATCGACGCGGACCACTTCGGGCGACAGGTCGGCGCGCAGGCGGATGCCCTTCTTCAGGCCTTCGCCGAACACGAGCGGCTTGCCGTGCTCGAGCAGGAGCTGGTGCTCGTTCTTGGTGAGGCGATTGCTGAGGTCGTCGTAGACGCCGTCGTTGAACACCGGGCAGTTCTGGAGGATCTCGACGAAGGAGGTGCCCTTGTGCGCGGCAGCGCGCATCAGCACCGCCTGCAGGTGCCTGGTCTCCACGTCGACCGTGCGCGCGATGAAGGTCGCGCCGGCGCCGAGCGCGAGCGCGGCGGGCTCGAAGGGCGGATCGACCACGCCCATCGGACTCGACTTCGTGGCCAGACCCAGCCTGGAGGTCGGCGAGTACTGGCCCTTGGTCAGACCGTAGATCTCGTTGTTGAAGAGCAGGATGTTGACGTCCAGGTTGCGGCGCAGGATGTGGATCAGGTGGTTGCCGCCGATCGAGAGGCCGTCGCCGTCGCCGGTGACGATCCACACCGACAGCTCCGGACGCGCCAGCTTCAGGCCCGTGGCCAGCGCGGGTGCGCGGCCGTGGATGCCGTGGAAGCCGTACGTGTTCATGTAGTACGGAAAGCGGCTCGAGCAGCCGATGCCCGAGATGAACACGATGTTCTCGCGCGCCACGCCGAGCTCCGGCATCACCTTCTGCACCTGGGCAAGGATCGCGTAGTCGCCGCAGCCCGGGCACCAGCGTACGTCCTGATCGCTGGCGAAGTCCTTTCTTCCCGGCGCCGGCCTGGCGCCGCCTTCGAGATTCTCGCTGCCGACCGTGCTCACCTGCTCGCCTCCCGTCGCCGCTCCTCGATGAGCGCGCCGATCCTGGTCACCAGTTCGGCGGCCGTGAATGGAAGCCCCTGGATCTTGCTGACGGGCACCGCGTCCACGAGGAGCTCGTCACGCAGCACGCGCACGAGCTGGCCGGTATTCAGCTCCGGCACCAGCACGGTGCGATAGCGCCGCAGCACCTTGCCGAGATCGCGCGGAAGCGGATTGAGCCAGCGAAGGTGCACGTGGCCGACGGCCGTGCCCGCCGCGTTCAGGCGCGCGACCGCCTCTTCGATCGCACCGAAGGTCGACCCCCATCCCACCACCACCGCCTCGCCCAGCTCGCTTCCGCTGACGCGGGTTGCCGGAAGCTCGTCGGCGATGCGGGCGATCTTGCCCGCGCGCACCCGAACCATGCGCTCGTGGTTGGCCGGCGCGTAGCTGATGTCACCGCTGTCGTAATCCTTCTCGATGCCGCCGATGCGATGTTCGAGCCCCGGCGTGCCCGGCCGCACCCAGGGCCGTGCCAGCGTGTCCTCATCGCGCAGGTACGGCTGGAAGCCGACGGTCTGGGTCCAGAACCGGACCGGCTCCATCGCCACGTCTTCGTACGTGGGCAGGCGCCATGGCTGGGCGCCGTTGGCGAGATAGCCGTCGGAGAGAAGGATGACGGGTGTCATGTACCGGGTCGCCACGCGCACGGCCTCGATGGCCGCGTCGAAGCAGTCGACCGGCGTCGATGCGGCCAGCACCGCCACCGGGCATTCGCCGTTGCGGCCGTAGAGGGCCTGCAGCAGGTCGGCCTGCTCGGTCTTGGTGGGCAGCCCGGTGCTCGGGCCTCCGCGCTGCACGTTGACCACGACCAGCGGAAGCTCGGTCATGACGGCCAGGCCGATGGCCTCGGCCTTCAGGGCGATGCCCGGGCCGCTGGAGGCCGTGACACCGAGCGCACCGCCGAAGGAGGCGCCGACGGCCGCGCCGATGGCCGCGATCTCGTCCTCGGCCTGGAACGTCACCACGCCGAAGTGCTTGTGCGCCGACAGCTCGTGGAGGATGTCGCTGGCCGGCGTGATCGGGTACGACCCGTACACCAGGCGCAGGCCTGCCTTGGCCGCCGCCGTCATCAGTCCCCAGGCCAGCGCCTGATTGCCGGTCACGCTGGTATACAGGCCCGGCTCGATCGTCGCCGGTGCCACCGAGTAGCGACTCGTGAACAGCTCGGTGGTCTCGCCAAAGTTCCAGCCGGCCTTGAAAACTCGCGTGTTTGCCTCGACCAATGCAGGGCTTTTCTTGAAGCGCGCCTCGATCCATCGCAGCGTCTCCTCGATCGGCCGCTGGTAGAGCCAGCTGCACAGGCCGAGCGCGAAGAAGTTGCGGCAGCGCACCACCGTCCGCTGAGGCAGGTCCATGTCCGAGACGGCCTGGGAGGTAAGCTTGGTCATCGGAACTTCGAAGACGCGCCAGCGGCCGAGCTCTCCGCTCTTGACCGGCGAGTCCGTGTAGCCCGCCTTGGAGAGGTTGGATTTGGTGAACGCGTCGGCGTCCAGGATCAGCGTTCCGCCTTCGCGCAGATCCTCAACGTTGACGCGCAAGGCCGCGGGATTCATTGCCACCAATACGTCGGGCTGATCGCCAGGCGTGAACACGCGCTTGCTGGAGAAGTGGAGCTGGAAGCCGCTGACCCCGGCAAGGGTTCCGGCGGGCGCGCGAATTTCGGCGGGGAAGTCCGGGAGCGTGGCGATGTCGTTGCCGGCCAGCGCGGATTCGGTGGTGAACTTGGTTCCCGTCAGCTGCATGCCGTCGCCGGAGTCGCCGGCGAAGCGGATGACGACGGTCTCAACGGTCTCGAGTCTCTTGGGCGTGCCGCCGGATGGCGCGGAGTCCGTGGACGGCGGTACGCCGGATGCCTGGGACATGCTGTGCCTCCTCGCTCCTCGGCGCCGGGCAACCCCACATGATGCTACGCCGCGAAATGAGGGCTGACAATGGATGCTTCAAGGACCGTGCAGGGATTCTTATTTCATGAGGCGCAGGCAGCGGCGGCGCAAGTGCTGTCGCCTGCGGATTGCCACGTGCCTGCGTGGCAGGCCGCGATGCGACGCGCATCTCGGACCATGCGCCGCGCAGGTCTCATTCCGTCAGCGCTTCGATGTCCGCCTGCAGCGAGGCGTCGTCTCCGCTCGGCTCGGGCTGGGTCTTCCAGCGCCGGTGCGCCCAGTTCCACTGCTCGGGATGCCGGCGCACGAAAGTCTCGATCAAACGCGTGTATCGCTGCGTCAGCTCACGCACCACTTTGGGCCTGTCTGCGGGCGCGGGCGCCGGCGAAGGCGGCCAGATCGGGCGGCCTGAGACGGGAATGGTGTGCTCGCCGTGCCAGGCGCCAAAGACCGGCAGGACCGGCGCACCGGTGGCCAGCGAGAGGCGCGCCAGCATGGTCGAGGTGCAGGCGGGCCGGCCGAACATGTCGACGAAGATCCCGTGGCCGGGCCGCTGGTTCTGATCCAGCGCCACCGCCACGCAGGTGCCGGTCTTGATCAGCCGCAGCGCCTCGCGCACGGAGGCGCCGCGGCCGATCGACGTGACGTTCATGGCGCGGCGGTCGGCGATGACGAAGCGGTCGATCGGGTCGTTGTGGATGCTTCGGTGGAACACGGCCACCGGCCCGATGCGCACGCCCCAGGTGCGCGCCAACAGCTCGAAGTTGGCGGTGTGGGCGCTCAGGACCAGCAGCCCCTTGCCCGCCGCGCGCGCCTGCTCGGCCCGCTCGGCGACGCGCTGCCACGGCGCCGCCGGCGTGGCGGCGACGAGGTCGCGGCCATGGATGATCTCGGCTGCGATGCGCCCCCAGTTCCGGAACGCCACGCGAGCCAGATGCTCCACGCTGGCTTCGTCCATTTCCGGGAACGCGATCGAGAGATTCTCGCGCACCACTTCGACGTGGCGCCGGTCGAAGCGTGCGAACAGGTCGGCCACGTTCTGCAGCGCCCCGCGCGCAGCGGCCGGCGAGACGCTCCCGAGCACCGCCCAAAGGCCGCGCAGACCGGCGTAGACGAAATAGTTGGCGGTGCGGGCGATCGCGCCGTCGCGTTGCGCCGCAGGCGCCGCCGGCAGACCGGCGGCCGGCGCGTGCACGGGCGGCAAAGCCGGACCCTGTTCTCCTGATTGAGCCACCTGACCTGCCCTGCTACTGGTTCCCGCCGTCATGGAAAAGCGCGATCAGGCCCCGAAGAAAGACGCTCCCTGGATCATTCGCACCTACTCGGGCTACAGCTCGGCCAGGCTCTCCAACGAGCTCTACCGCAGCAACCTCGCCAAGGGTCAGACCGGCCTGTCGGTGGCCTTCGATCTGCCCACGCAGACCGGTTACGACAGCGACCATCCGCTCGCGCGCGGCGAGGTCGGAAAGGTAGGCGTGCCGATCTGCGGCATCGCGGACATGGAGACGCTGTTCGAGGGGATTCCCCTCGACCGCATGAACACCTCCATGACGATCAATGCGACGGGCGCCTGGCTGCTCTCGCTCTACATCGCGGTGGCCGAGAAGCAGGGGGTCAAGCCCGCCCAGCTCTCCGGCACCATCCAGAACGATCTGATCAAGGAATACCTTTCGCGCGGCACGTACGTCTTTCCGCCCGAACCCTCGATGCGGCTGACCACCGACATCATCACCTACACCGTGCGCGAGATTCCCAAGTGGAACCCCATCAACATCTGCAGCTATCACCTGCAGGAAGCGGGCGCGACGCCGGTCGAGGAGCTGGCGTTCACACTCGCCAACGCGCAGGCCGTGCTCGACTCCGTGCGCGCACGCGGCGTTGCCGGCGAGGACATGGGACAGGTGTTCGCGCGCATCTCCTTCTTCGTCAACGCGTCCATCCGCTTCGTCGAGGAAGTCTGCAAGATGCGCGCGTTCACGCAGATGTGGGACGAGATGGGCGCGCAGCGCTACGGCGTCACCGACGCCAAGCAGCGCCGCTTCCGCTACGGCGTGCAGGTGAATTCCCTCGGGCTGACCGAGCAGCAGCCCGAAAACAATGCCATCCGCATCGCGCTCGAGATGCTCGGCGTGGTGCTCTCGCGCGACGCTCGCGCGCGCTCCATCCAGCTGCCGGCTTGGAACGAGGCGCTCGGCCTTCCGCGGCCGTGGGATCAGCAGTGGTCGCTGCGCACCCAGCAGATCATGGCTTATGAGACCGACCTGCTGGAGTACCCGGACATCTTCAACGGCTCCAAGGTCATCGAGGCGCGCGTGCGCGAGCTGATCGAGGAAGCGCGCGCGGAGATGGCCAGGATCGACGAGCTCGGCGGCGCCGTGGCGGCCGTCGAGTCGAGCTACATGAAGCAGCGCCTGGTCGAATCCAATGCGCGCCGCGTGCGGCGCATCGAAGCCGGCGAGCAGAAGGTGGTCGGCGTCAACTGCTTCACCGAAACCGTGCCCTCGCCTCTGATGGCGGATGCCGAAGGCGCCATCATCAAGGTGGATCCCAAGGGTGAGGCCGAGCAGATCGAGCGCCTGCAGGCGTTCCGCAGCTCGCGCAACAAGGCCGAGGTCGACGCCGCCGTGCGCGGCCTGCGCGACGCGGCCATCGGTGGCGACAACATCATGAACGCCTCCATCCGCTGCGCGCTGGCTGGCGTCACCACCGGCGAGTGGTCGGATACGCTGCGCGAGATCTTCGGCGAGTACCGCGCCCCGACCGGCGTCTCGGGCCAGGCCGCGCCTGCCAGCGAAGACCTCGAGGGCGTGCGCGGCCGCGTAGCCGCCCTGACGCAGCGGCTCGGGCACGTGCCGCGGCTGCTGGTGGGAAAGCCCGGGCTGGACGGCCACAGCAACGGCGCCGAGCAGATCGCGGTGCGCGCACGCGACGCCGGGTTCGACGTCATCTACCAGGGCATCCGCATGACGGTCGAAGAGATCGTGGCCACGGCCCAGGAAGAGGACGTCGATGCCATCGGGCTGTCGATCCTGTCGGGCTCGCACATGTCGCTGGTGCCCGAGACGCTCTCGCAGCTGGCCAAGGCCGGCATGGGCGACGTGCCGCTGATCATCGGCGGCATCATTCCCGAAGACGATGCGCGCGAGCTGCGAAAGAGCGGAGTGGCCGGCGTCTACACGCCGAAGAACTTCGAGCTGACCCGCATCATGAGCGACATCCTCGAGATCCTGGAGCAGAAGCAGGCGGCATAGGCGGCGCCGCCGACGGCGACGCAACCTCCGGGATGCGATCGCCGAGGCCGGAATTGCGCCACGTCCGATCCCGGATCGTCCGTGCGCCGGTGCTGCAAAGCAGCTCGCCGGCGCGCGTGTCATCACAGTCACAGGCCATTTCAGCCTTGACCGCTCCAGTACGGCAGTGATTGGATGCCACATGCCATCCTTGCCCGCTGCCCTCCTCCTCGTCCTTGGCCTGTGGTTCGTGTCAGCCTGCGACGACGGCGGAGGATCGGCGCCGGCCTTGCGCTTCCTTGGTGTTGCCGACGATGCAGGCTGCGAGCGCCTGCGCATCGAGATAGACCGAGAGGAGGCCGGTGCCGCGTCGGGCCAGGCTGCCTCTGCAGAAGCCGTGTCCTGCACGCTGACTGCGACCGCGCAGGCTGCCGGCTGCACGCTGACACACCAGCGAGCCGAGATGGACGTAATCGTCGCGATCATCGAAGGCTGCGACGTCGGCGGCGATGCCCTGCTGGCGTGCTCGTTCGCTGGCGAGGCTCCGGCGGCCAGCGCGCTGGAGCAGGCGACGACGACGGTGTGCGCCTGCCCCTGCGACGAAAGCTGCGAGGCCGCGCCATCGGTGTGCGCAGGCGAAACGCTCGACCTCCTCTGCCCCTCCGCGCAGGCAACGACCGTGACCGCGGGCGCCAGGGCCGCGCAAGACAGCCGCGGCACGGCCAGTGGCGTCGATCCGCCGACGCGATGCGAGGTCGTCTTCTCGGTGACATCCGGCGAAGAGATCGGCGCGCTGCAGGTCGAAGTGAACTCGACCGACCCGGGCGTGCAGTTTCGCGGCACTGGCCCGTCGGTGGAGTGCGTGGGGCTCGCGCAGGGCGGAATCACGTCGTTCAACGAGCTGGGCCAGTCCCTTTATTACGGAGTGATCTCGCTCAACGGCATTCAAGGGCCGGCCGATCTCTTCCAATGCATGGTGGAAGGAACGGGCTCCCGTGACGCGGACGACTTCGACGTCTTCGTGATCGAGGTCGTCGATGCGACCGATCCTTCGTTGCGGCCCATTTCCCCGACCGTCGAGCACACGGGCACGCGTGACTGCCATCCGCTGACGCCGCCGACGACCATCGGCTGCGATGTTGCCGCGTGCTCGAGCACGACCAGCTCGAGCACGTTGACGACCTTGTGCCCTGACTGCACGACGACCACGACGATCCCGTGCGTGGATTGCCCGAGCACGTCCTCGACCGTCACCTCGACCTCGACCCCCACCAGCAGCACCACGAATACCTCGAGCACCACGTCGACGGTGCCTGCTGCTGCAACATTGCGGATTTCTGTCAGCAGCGAAGCAGCATTGAGTGCCGCCACCGTTGACGCCCGCGTGTCCAATACGAACCTGACCTCCTGCGAGGTCCTGATCGGCGCGAGCGCGGTCAGCCACGACCAGGACGATCTGTCCGCATGCCTGTACTTCGATTCGCCGCTGGCCGCCGGCACGCACGCCGTCATCGAGTGCAGCCTGAGCAATGTCGACGGCGCCGAGGTCAGCGCCGGCATCGTCCGGGCGCTCAACGAGCGACTGGAGACGGTCGAGGACGCCGAGGTCGACGTCCAGATCTTCGACTAGGAGCGTGGCGGTGCCTAGGGGCCGCGCCGTCGCGGCCGCTTGCGCATCGCTCCTCCCGGTGTAGCAGGAGCCATGAGCAACCCGTCCTCCGACTGGCGCACCATCGATCAGACTATCAAGGCCGCAGCCGATTCGGGCGCCGTTCCCGGCGCGGTGGCGATCATCATCGGACGCGACGGCGTCCTGCACGAGGCCGCCGCCGGAACACCGCACGGCACCGGCACGATGTTCCGCATCGCATCGATGACGAAGGCGGTCACGAGTGTGGCCGCTCTGCAGCTCGTCGAGCAGGGCCGGCTCTCCCTCGATGCGGCGGTGGCGAGCATCGTGCCCGAGTTCGGCGAGCTGCAGGTGCTCGAAGGTTTCGACGGCAATCGCCCGCGCCTGCGGCCGCCTGCGCGTCAGGCGACGATCCGCCAGCTCATGACGCACACCGCCGGGCACGGCTACTGGTTCAGCAACGCCGACCTGCTGCGCTACCACGACCTCACCGACACGCCCACCGTCATCACGGGCCGGAAGATCTCCATCCGCACGCCGCTCGTCAGCGATCCGGGCACGCGCTGGGAATACGGCGTCAACACCGACTGGCTCGGCCTGGTGGTGGAATGCGTGAGCGGCAAGACGCTCGACCGCTACTTCGCGTCGCACATCTTCGAGCCCCTTGGCATGAAGGAAGCCTCCTTCACGCCGACGCAGGAGCAGCGCTCACGGATGATGCCCGTGCATCAGCGCGTGGGAGCGCAACTCGAGCTCAATGGCTTCGAGTTCGAAGGCCGGCCCGAGTTCTGGGCCGGCGGCCACGGCGTCTACGCGACCGCGGGGGACTTCGGCCGCTTCCTTCGCGCCCTGCTGCGAGGCGGCGAGCTCGACGGCGCGCGCATCCTGCAGCAAGACACCAGCGACCTCATGTTCAGCGATCAGCTCTCGGGCATCGCGCTGCCCGAGCAGATGAAGTCGGCCGTGCCCGAGCTGACCAACGACGTCGCCACGCCGCCCGTGCGGCAGACCTGGGGCCTTGGCCTGCACGTCGTGCTCGAGGATCTGCCCGGCATGCGGCGCGCGGGCACCGGCGACTGGGCGGGTCTCTTCAACTCCTACTACTGGATCGATCGCACCAGCGGCATGGCCGGAGCGTTTTTCACGCAGATCCTGCCCTTCTTCGACCTCGGCGCCGTGCAGACCGCGATGAGCGTGGAGGCGGCGGCCTACGCGCAGCTCGGCATCGTCTGAGCAGGCCACTGCCGTTGCCCGTTCCGGCGGGAGCCGGGAAGAGGGACGCCGGCCTATCTTGGCGGGCGGAGGTTGGTGCGGCCGCCCTGTCGCGTGCTGACCGCGCCCTTGGCGTTGTCCTCGACGACGACGCCGCTGACCTGCACGTTGGCATCACCCGAGGCCACGATGCCGAAGCCGCCGTTGGAGGCCACGCTTCCGCCGCGCAGCTCGGCCATCGATCCGTCGATGGCGACGACACCCGAGTCCCCATTGGCATCGATGTGGGTGTCGGTCAGGACGGCCTTGGCCGCCAGCGACAGCCGCAGGCCGTCGCCGTTGGGCACCTTCTCGGCGAACTCCTCCCCGGTCCCGTTGGCCACGATCAGATTGCCCGTGCCGGTTATGCGTGCGTCACCCGCGCCCAGTCCCTTGTCGAAACTTCCGGCGATGATGCTGCGCTCCAGGCGCACGTGACTGTTCTTGGTGACGGTCACGCCATCACGGTTGGCGACCACCACGCTGTCCCGCAACGTCGCTTCGGCGTGGTCGAATACCAGCAGCCCCTTGCCCTTGGTGCGAAAGCCGTTGCCCATGAGGAGGCAGCGATCCACGAGCACCGGCCCGGCGGCGGCCGAAACCCCGACGCCGTCATCGAGATTGTCGAGCGCGACGACGTCCCGGATCGTGACGTGGTTCGCCTTGGCGCCTCGCACGGAGACACCGTCGAAGGTGAAGCCGGCCGCCGTCAGATTGCGCACCGTCACGTGCGCGGCGGTGATGGCCAGGCCATCGCAGCCGGCCTTACCGCCGGGCCGCACGCAGCCGGGACCTTCGCGAATGGTCGCGCCGCCGCCGTCGATCACCGTGCCGTCGGCCGTGATCTCGGGCAGCGCGCTCTCGACGATGATCGCGTCAGCGGCGTCGATGGCGATCGAGATCGTCGCAGGCTCTTCGGCCAGGTTGGCTTCCTCGATGGCTGCGCGAAGCGAGCCGGCGCCCGAATCCGCCGCCGACGTCACCCGCAGCGTCTCGCCACTCGATGGCGCGGCCGCCAGCACGCATGCACACGCAGCCGCGGCCGCGATTGCCCGCGGCAATCTTCTCATTGCGACATGTAGATGCCGCCGTTGGGCGACAGGACCTGACCGGTGACGAACGTCGAGTCGGGGCCGGCAAGGAACAGCGCGGCGGCTGCGATCTCCTCGGGCCTGCCCAGCCGCTGCAGCGGGGTCTGCATGGCGATGAAGCGCTTCTGCTGCTCCTGCAGCGGATCCAGGAGCGGCGTCTCGATGTACCCGGGCGCGATCGCGTTGATCAGGACGCCGTAGCTGGCGGCCTCGCGAGCCGTCGCGCGCGTGAACGCCAAGATCGCACCCTTGGCGGCGCAGTAATCCGGTGCACCCTGCAGCGAAGCGGTCCCCATGATCGAGCCCATGTTGATGATGCGCCCGCCCTGCCCCCGCCGCCTCATGCGCGGCAGCGCCTCGCGCGTGCAGTAGAACGTGCCGTACAGATGGATCCTGAGCATCCGGTCGAACATCTCGTCGGTGATGCGATCGACGCAATCCAGATGCGTGCTGATCGTGCCCGTCGACATCAGCTCCATGACCTGCGCCTGCGACTGCTCCTGCATGGTCTGGATGTAGTCGGGATCGGTGTGGATGATGCCGGCATTGTTCACCAGGATGTCGACGTCGCCGACCTTCTCGTCGAAGGCGGCGAACGCATCGCGCACCGAAGCCGAGCTCGCAACGTCGCACCGCAGCGCAACCGCGTCCGGGCACTGCGCGGCCACGGCGGTTGCGGCGGCCAGATCGATGTCGGTGACGCACACCCGCGCCCCTTCGCCGGCGAACGATCGGGCGATGGCCGCGCCGAGACCCGATCCGCCGCCGGTGATGAATGCGTTCTTCCCCGCCAGCTTCATCACACCAGGCTCTTGGCGTAGTCCCAGGTGAAGCGGCTCGTGATCGTCATCTCCAGCAGCACGGTGCTGTCGAAGCCGTCGGCGGTCATTTCCAGGTATGCATCGCCCATGTCGGCGCCCAGATAGTGGTGGGCGGTGCTTCGGCGGATGCCGTCATCGGGCGGCAGCATGCGCACGGTTCCATGCAGGATGGCACCCTTGTACGGCGCCACCCGCGTATCCAGCGTCAGGGAGACGTGGGGATTGGCCGCCACGTTGCGCGCCTTCTTGGAGGTACCGTCGACGTGGATGTAGATCTTCTCGTCGTTGTACTCGAACCACACCGGCGAGCCCTCGGGCCGCCCCTGCGCATCCACCGTGCACAGCACGCCGATCTCCGGCAGGGAGAGGAACTCGCGCAACTCGCTAGCGGTCAGTTTTCCTGGCATCTGGACCTCCGCGGCCGACTGTAGGAACGGGAGGCACGCAAGACAAGGCGTGCGTCAGGCGGCAGCGCTCCCGTTCCCCGCGTGGCGCATCACGACCACGGTGATGTTGTCGCGCCCGCCAGCCGAGTTGGCGGCGTGGATGAGCCAGGTGGCGGCCTCCGCCGCCGAGCCGGCGTGCGCGAGCAGCCTCGCCATGCCTTCCTCGTCGACCGCCTCCCACAGACCATCGCTGCATAGGACCACCACGTCGCCGTCCTCGAGCCCGACCGTGTCGACGTCCACATTGTAGCCTTCGGGAATGCCCAGCACCTCGGTGACGATGTTGCGGTCGGGCCGGTGGCGCACGGCCTCGCGGGTGAGGACACCTTCGCGCACGAGCGTGCCCAGCCGCGAATGGTCGACGGTGACGAAGGCGGCGCGGCCCTGGCGCCAGACATAGCCGCGCACGTCGCCGACATGGGCGATCACGGCGACATGGTCTTGGATGGCCGCGCCGATCAGTGTCGTGGCCATCGTCAGCTCCGCGGCTGCCGGCCGCGGCTGCGCAAGAACCCTTTCCTGCGCAGCGGCGAACGCGTCGCCGAGATCGGTGCCGAGCTGCCGCGCCACCGTTTGCGGCCGCGAGGGAACGGCCGGCGCGCTCGAGCGCGCATCGAAGCGGCTCTCCAGCAACTGCGCCGCCGCCACGACGGCGACGCGGCTGGCGATGTGTCCATCGGGCAGGCCGCCGAGCCCATCGGCCACCAGCGCGAAGCGCTCGCGCCGGTCCACCCAATAGGCATCCTCGTTGCGACGGCGCACGCGGCCCACGTCGGTCGCGCCTGCGGCCGCGTCGCTGCAGCGGGTCAGTGCCGCCCGGACGCGAGCTTCGTCATCGAGGAGATCAGCCATCGTTGAAGGTTAGCCTCTTCAGAACGGGCGAGGTACGGTCAGCGTCCTTTGTCCCAGAATCCATGACCCTGTCGAGGATCGACTCGTGAAACGCAAGCCCGTCAAGCCGCTACTGCGTACGGCTGCCACCGCCATTCATCGCCTGCACCTTCGCAGCTACGAGGTCTATCAGCCGGTTTTTACGCCCGGGGGTTACGTCCTTGGCGTCCGCGACTGCGAAGTGCGGTGGGATGCGATCGCCCCGGTTCTGACTGCGGTCGGGGCCAGGAGCCTGGTCGATCTCGGCTGCTCGGAAGGCTACTACGTCGTGCGTGCCGCCCGCTCGGGCATTCCCTTCAGCGTGGGCGTGGACTTCGATCAGCGCCGGATCTTCACCTGCACCAGCCAGGTCGTCCTCAACGATCTACAGGGTGCCGGCTTTTTGATGTCGGCCGTCGACGAGAAGCTCCTCGAGGCCCTGCCGAAGTTCGATGCCGTCATCTTCCTGTCGGTCATCCATCACATGATGTACCAGAACGGCGTCGAGTACGCGCAGCGGATCCTTCGACTCGTGGCGCAGAAGACCGGCAAGGTCTGTCTCTTCGAGATGGGCCAGTCCGACGAGCACAAGGAAAGCTGGGCCAAGAAGATGCCGGACATGGGGCCGGATCCGCACGAATGGGTCCGCCGCTTCCTGCTCGAGAACGGCTTTACCCGCGCCGACAAGATCTCGCAGGCGAGGTCGTTTGCCGGCGAGAGCCAGCGCGCGCTGTTCGCGGCCTACCCGTGAACATCGGTCTCAGGCCTCGGCGGAGCAGCCGGCGTTGACGCTCTGGCCCACCGCCCGCTTCAGCGTCGACAAGGCGTCGGAGGCGGCGATGGTGCCGCTCCCGTCGAAGTCGCAGCGCGAAGGCGGACACGCCACGCTCAGCCCCACCGCGGCGTGAAGGACCGTCAGGGCATCGGAGGCCACCACGCTTCCGTTGCCGTCGGCATCACCGCACAGCTCCTGCGATAGCGTCGTGGTCGTGGTGCCCGCCACGCGCATCACCGCATCCAGGCAGTCCAGACGCGGGATCGAGCGTCCCGTCAGCGGATCGAAGATTCTCGTGGGCGAATCGACCATCGCCGTCAGCATCTGCGACGGCGAGAGATCCTCGTCGGCCTGCCTCAGCGCGGCGGCGCAGGCGGTCACCATTGGAGCGGCCTGCGAGGTGCCGAAGAAGGTCGAGACGGTGCTGCCGAGCCCGGTCGACGTCACGGGAGCTCCGGGCGCCAGCAGATCGGTCAGCTGATTGCGGTTGCTGAAGCAGGTGATCTTGTCGGGCGCGGTCGATGGCTCCTGGCAGAAGACGTCGGGCGAGCCGACGTTGGCGTCCCACACCGCGGCCACCGACGCCACGTCGCTGATGCACGCAGGCGCAGCCATCATGGTGCCGCTCCCGTTGTTGCCGCTGGCGGCCACGGGAAGAACGCCGATGTCGCGGATGGCGTCGGCGGCCTGCGCCAGCGCGATGAACGTGCTGTCGCAGTTGCCCTGGGACAGCAGATTGGTCGCCAGGCTCATGTTCACGGCGGCGACGTCTTCGTTGTTGGCGTCGCTCCATTGCCGAACCCAGTCCAGTGCCATCGCGATGTCGGCCGTGGTGCTGAAGAACCCGTCATCGTCGAGCACACGCACCGCGACGATGTCGACGTCGGGCGTCGCGCCCACCGGAGCCCCGGCGCCGCCACCGGATGCGATGATCCCGGTGACGTTCGTGCCATGACCGTCGCCGTCGGCGGCAGCACCCGATCCATGCTGCTCCGCGTTGCCGTTGGGGCAGCAGTCCTCCGAGCAGTAGCAGGCCTCGGCCACGACGCTGCCGACCAGCGCCGGGTGCGACTTCTGCACGCCGCTGTCGATGACTGCCACCGTGACTCCGGCGCCGGTCAGGCCTGCCGCGCGGGTGTCGCTCAGATTGGCCAGCGGCAGCGACTGCAGCAGCGCCTTGCTGCCGCCCGAGTCGGGCAGGATGCGCCGCACGAGCGGATGGCGCAGCGCCGCCGCCGAAGCCTGCGAATCGATCCACCCGGCCACGAAGCTCAATCCTTCGAAGCGGTGCGTGATGTGGAAGCCCTGCGGCGCCAGATCCGAAGCGACGACCTCGCGGGTGGCCTGCACCCAGGGCCTGCGTCCCTGCCAGCTCTGCTCTTCGTGCGCTCCGGCGCCTGCCGCCTTCAGGTCCAGCTCCAGGAATACCCGCACGCGGTCGGCCTGCCCGAGCTGCTCGAGCACGAGCGGATGCACGCGGCCGCTACTCGCCAGCTCGGCCAATACACCGGCATCGGCGCCGTAACCGAGCGTTGCCGCCGTCGCGAGGAAGGCGGCCGCAAGGGTCAGAACGAAGCGCGCGTGCATCACTGCAGCGGAGAGTTCGCCTTGACCGGCCACGTCACCGCCTCGCGCGTCCAGGCCGCCTCCGATCCGGCTCGCCGCCACTCCACGGCGACCCGAAACTGACCCGGTTCGGGAATGGCCAGCCCACCGATACGCACGCGGTGTCGCTCGCCTGCCGGCTTGACGGCGACCGAGTCGGAGGCGAATACGATCTCGGCGCCGCGAAGAAGCAGCAGCCTCACTTCCAGGTCCGCGCCGATCTCGTCGGCGTCGACTTCGAAGAACGCATGACTGTGCACGGCCAGACGCGCCGGATAGTGCGGCGGGCGGAACTCTTCGAGCAGGAAGAAAAGGCTGAAGTTGTTGGTGTAGCGGTCCAGCGTCGAAGCCTGCGCCACCGCCAGCATGAAGCATCGCACGGTCCAGGAAATGTATTCGAGGCGCAGCGCGGAAGACAGTCGCGCCGCCGCGCCGCGCCGCGGATGTCACCGACTTGCATGCGCGTGGCGCGGTCCAGAGAATCGCCCGCCCTTACGAGGAGGCCGCCGTGTATCCAGCCGCCCATGCCGCCGAGAATCCCGACAAGCCCGCCTACATCATGGCCGACAGCGGCGAGGTGGTGACGTACGGCCAGCTCGATGAGCGTTCCAACCGATGCGCGCAGATGCTCTGGTCGCTGGGCCTGCGGCGCGGCGACGGCATCGCGATCATGATGGAGAACCATCCGCGCTTCCTCGAGATCTGCTGGGCGGCGCAGCGCTCCGGCCTCTACTACACCGCCATCAGCTCGCGCCTGACGCCGGCCGAGGTCGCCTACATCGTCGGCGACTGTGGCGCCAAGGTGATGTTCACGTCGGCGGCCAAGGCCGACGTGGCCTCCGAAGCGGCCGCTTCGTGCGGCGGGCTCCTCGCGCGCCTGATGGTGGATCAACCCCTGCACGGCTTCGACTCGTATGAAACGGCCGTGGCCCGCTTTGCGCCCGAGCCGCTGGCCGAGGAGCTCGAAGGCGCCGACATGCTGTACTCGTCGGGAACGACGGGAAAGCCCAAGGGCGTCAAGATACCGCTCAGCGGACAGCCGGCAGGCACGCCCAATACGATGGTGGCGTTCGTGGCGGGCCTCTACGGCGTCGGCGCCGACAGCGTCTACCTGTCGCCGGCGCCGCTCTACCACGCCGCTCCGCTGCGCTTCAACATGACGGTGCACCGTCTCGGCGGCACCTGCGTCATCATGGAGCACTTCGACCCGCAGCAGGCTCTCGCGCTCATCGAGAAGTATCGCGTCACGCACAGCCAATGGGTGCCCACGATGTTCGTGCGCATGCTCAAGCTCGACCAGAGCCAGCGGCGCGCGCACGACCTGTCGAGCCTCAGGGTCGCCGTCCATGCCGCGGCGCCCTGCCCGATTCCCGTCAAGCAGCAGATGATCGAATGGTGGGGGCCGATCCTGTTCGAGTACTACGGCGGCACCGAGGGCAACGGTCTTTGCGCGATCACCTCGGAGGAATGGCTCCGGCACAAGGGGTCGGTGGGCAAGCCGATCCTGGGCAAGCTCCACATCGTCGACGATGACGGCAACGAGTTGCCGTGCGGCGAACCGGGCACCGTCTACTTCGCCGAAGGCGGCCGCTTCGAGTACCACAACGATCCCGACAAGACGCGCCAGGCGCACAACGACAAGGGCTGGAGCACTCTCGGCGACGTCGGCTACGTCGATGAGGAAGGCTATCTGTACCTGACCGACCGCAAGGCGTTCATGATCATCTCGGGCGGCGTCAACATCTATCCGCAGGAGGCCGAGAACGTGCTCATCACGCATCCGAAGGTCGCCGACGTGGCCGTCTTCGGCGTTCCCAACGAGGACTTCGGCGAAGAGGTCAAGGCCGTGGTGCAGCCGATGGACATGGCCGACGCGGGCCCGGAGCTGGAACGCGAGCTGATCGACTTCTGCCAGCGCCAGCTCGCCAAGATCAAATGTCCGCGCAGCATCGACTTCGAGGCCGAGCTGCCCCGCCATCCCACCGGCAAGCTCTACAAGCGGCTGCTTCGCGATCGCTACTGGAGCGGACGGCAGTCGCGCATCGCCTGAGCGGCCGGGCGCGGGACCTCATCGGGCGCGACGCGTGCGTCGCTCTTCGCGTCGAGCGATCGGGCGCCGCGGCCGAGGTGGTTTTCCGGCAAGCGCTTCAGTTCTCGGGAGCGATGGGTGGTGCCGCGCTGTCGCCGCCCTTGCCAGCCGCAGCCGCTCCCGCGCGCGGCGCCGGCGGCGGCGGTATGCCATCGGCGTCGAACTTGCGCGCGAACACTCGCACGTTGTGAACCTGGAAGCGCGGCGGCGTCACGTCCTGGTACTCGTGCCGGCGCCATCCTGCCTGGCCGGGCACGATGCCGCGGCCGCTGACGATGATGTTGGGCATGCGCCCGTCGCGCAGCGGGCGGTAGGCATCGGTGTCCATGTGCCGGTTGAGATCGTCCCAGAAGAAGCCGTAAGGCACCCAGTTGTTCTGATGCAGCAGCGCCAGCAGATGCATGGGCCCGAGCATCCAGACGGTACGGCGGTGGTCGTAGTAGAGGCGGATGGCATCGGCCATCGCACGCTGATCCGCAAGGCCGAACGCGGCGCCCGGGCCGATCAGGCGGGCGATCAGACGTCCCTGCATGTAGCCCCAGCCCAGCAGCAGCATCACCACTGCCCAGGCCACGGCAATGCGGCGACGTGAGGGGCTGCCGAGCAGCAGCAGCTCGCCGAGCAGCCATCCGCATGCCACGGCGTAATACGGCTGCACCAGGAGCAGGTCGGGATGCGCCTGGTGCTCGTAGACCGTGAACGCGAATCCGAGATGCGCGGCGATCCAGAAGGCGGTGACCTCCGGCCGCGCGCGCACGGTCTCGACGACGGCGCGCGGCCGTGCCAGAGCACCCGCCCAGCGCACGAGCACCACGAGCAGGAACAAGGCCGGCAACAGCCGCGGCCATGCGCGATAGGCGCGTGCGTCGGTGACGACGAACCAGAAGTTCTCGAAGAGGCTGTCCATCCGGTGGATGCTGCCGGTGGGCAGCACGAACTCCTGGAACAGCTGCTCGCCGGCGACGCCGTGCCAGACGAAGTAGGCCTCGTACGCTGCGGCCGCGATCGCCGCGCCGAGCGCCACCAGCGTCGCCCGACGCAGCGGCGCCTCGCGCGACAACAGCAGGGACAGTCCGATCGACCCGAGCACGATCGCCGATGGCTGCCAGCACAGCAGCGCGCACGCAGCGGCGAAACCGCTGGCGATGTACCTTCGCGCGATCATCAGCACGTGTGCCGCCAGCATGGCCGTGACCGTGAACACGTGGGGCCGGCCGCCCGAGGCTCCCTCCAGGAACAACCCTTCGACCACCATCAGCGCCGCGCCAGCTGCCACGCCCGCCACCGCATGGCCCGACAACATGGTTGCGAGCCGGTACGCGAGCCATACGCTCATCAACACCGAGGCCACGCTCAAGGCGCGGAAGGACATGACCGGGTCGATGCCCGCGATCGCACCGGCGGCAATGGCGGCGCCCGACAGGAGCGAGCTGAGCTGCGTCTTCGGATCTGCCATCGAAACGTGCGGCGGCACTCCCGCCGCCGCGCGCTCGGACAGGAAGAAGAAGATCTGGTTGTCGGCCAGAATCGCGCGGCCGGTGATGTCGTAGGCCGCGCAGACGCTCAGTGCCGCTGCGAGCAGCAGAGTCACCGCGATGGCGCGCACCGCTTTCACGACGGCCCCCGCTGCGAGGGCGACGCCGGCCGATTCTGCGGCCGCGCCGGAGAGCGCCGGAGATTTTCGAGAATGCTCCGCTCGTCTTGCCGCTCAGGGACGGCAGCGCCGCGGCTCTTCGGTGCCGGCGCGCGGCGCGTATCGCGTGGCGGCGCGGCCGCATCGCTGCCCCTGCGCGGCGGCGCGGCCTCACTTCGTGGAGCGGCGGACTTGTCACTGGCCTCCGCAGGCTGCGTCTTCGGCTTGGGCTTTTCGGGAACCGCCGAGACGGCAACGCCGAGCAGAGCACCGATCTCGACGCGCCCGCCGGTTTCGGCCAGCGTCGCGGCGGACTCGCCGTGCTCGTCCTGAAGCGACTTGTCGGCGCCGGCGTCGAGCAGCTGCGCAACGAGGGCACCGTGCCCGTAGAGCGTCGCCACCATCAGCGCCGTGCGGCCGGCTGCGCTGCGATGATTCACGTCGGCTCCTGCTTGGAGCAGCTCGCCGGCCGTGCGGGCCTGCCCGGCGGCGGCGGCGAGCATCAGCGCGGTCCAGCCGTCGCTCGGCCGTTGCGCCTCGGCGTCGTCGGCGAAGAAGTTGGCGCGATCGGCAATCGATGCGCTGGCCGCCGGCACCCATCTTTGCGCATCGACGGCGGCGCCGCGCTCGAGCAGCGCGCGCACCATCGTCACCACGCCCGACTGTGCAGCGCGCATGAGAAGCGTCATGCCTTCGGTATCGCGCCGATCGATGGCGCCGGCTCGCTCGAGCGCGAGCACCACGGCGCCGTCGGCGCCGCGAAGCGCCATCCGCGCCCGTCGCGCCAATGTGTTCTGCCCGGTGCGCTCCCACGAAGCGCCGGCAAGCGTCAGGGTCGCGACCATGTCGAGGTCGTCCTGCCGAACGGCAAGATCGAGCGGCGTCGCGGCGCCCCTGGCACGCGCGTCCGGCGCCGCACCGTGCTCGAGCAGCAGCCTGGCAAGCGGAGCGTGCCGGGCAGTGACGGCAGCGAACAATGCGCTCTCGCCGAACGCCGTCGCCTGCGCGCGCGCGCCGAGCTCGAGCAGCTCGGCGACGCGGTCCTGCCGTCCGGCGGCCGCGGCGCGCACGAGCATCGCGTCGAGCACCGTCTGGCGAACCGGCGCCTCGCCGACGGCCTGCACGAGCGTCTCGAACGACCGGCTCCTGGCGCGCGCCGCCGCGATCTGCACTGCCGAACGCGCCGGACCGCCAGCGAGCGGATCGGCGCCGGCTTCGATGAGCGCCCTCGCCGTCTCCACGCGCGCCTGAAGAACGGCCAGCGCAAGCGGAGTGCGGTTTGCCTTTGCCGGCGTGTCGGCTGCGGCGCCGCGTTGCAGGAGAAGGCGCAGGCTCTCGACGTTGCCGCGTTCGGCCGCCTCCCCAAGCGGAGTCTGTCGGGCCCGGGAGCGGACGTCGACGGGCGCGCCGTCGTCCAGGAGCGCGCGCAGCCGGCCGGCATCAGCGCCTGCCGCCTCGATGACGGCGCGCGTGAGGCCACCACGTTCGCCACGCTGGCATCGCGCGGCCGGCGGCTGCGCAATCGTCAGGGCAATGGCCACCAACGCCGTCGTTGCGCCCAGAGGAACTTTCCGCACTTGCGTCAGCCTTTGGTCACGGACGGACCCGACGGCAGATCCTGCAAGGAGAAACCCCACTCGGCCAGCATCGCTTCCTCGTCTTCGGCGGACGCGGCCTTCTTGTAGCGGGCGCCCGAGCGTCCCTTCACGCGGCGTTCGCACTCGGCCCACGTCGCGTGGCGCGCCGGAACGCCGTCGACGACGCTCAGATACGAATAGGCTTTCTTGGCTTTGGCGGACTCTTTCGGCGACGGCGCCGCGCCGGGCTGCGGGATCGCTGCCAGATCGTGCGCGTATCCGCGGTACGCGCCCTGATAGAGATCGACGTGCTTGCCGCTGGCAAAGCCGGTGGCGATGGCATCGGCCCGCTCGTTGCCCGGCGTTCCCACGTGTCCGCGCACGTAGCGCCACTCGACCTTCGCGCACCGGGCGAGCGCGATCTCCAGGGCCTCCCACAGATCGCGATTGGCGACATCCCCGCCTTCGGCAGTCTTCCAACCGCGGCGCTTCCAGCTCTTCGTCCAGACCGTCACGCCGCGGATCAGATAGGTCGAGTCGGTCAGGATCGTCGTGCGCGATGCCGCAGCGCCGGCCGCTGCGCCGATCCATTCGAGCGCACGCAGGGCAGCCGTCAGCTCCATGCGATTGTTGGTCGTATGGCCGCCGCTGCCACCGAGCTCGCAGACGGTCGATCTGGCCACCCACAGCACGGCGCCCCAGCCGCCGGGGCCGGGATTTCCTTTGGCGGCACCATCGGTGAACGCCCACACTTCGATGGTCTCGTCCACCGTCGCCAGCGTCAGGGTTCGTCGAGATCCAGGGCCAGCGCGATGCCGGCGAGGTTGAGACCGTAGTACCGGCTCAGGCGGATGATGGCTGCCAGACGATCGAGCACGTGCGACGGAATGACCACGTCCGACCCGACGCGGCGGCCGCTGCCGAGCAGGCCGAATTCGTAGACCTCGCGAACCCACGACACCTCGCAGTGGTAGCACTCGGCCACGGTCTCCAGGCTGAGATAGCTCTCGCCTTCGATGACGACTCGCACCTGCCGCGTCACTGCTCCAGCTCCTCGCGGGCGCCGCCCGTCACCTTGCCCGGTGTGACCTCGGCCAGCCTGCGGAGCTGCTCGAGCTGTTTGGGCCCGAGCTCGGGCAGCGCCAGGCGCACAATGGCATAAAAGTCGCCGCGCTGCCCGCGGCTGTCTTCGAGCCCCTTGCCGCGAAGGCGCAGCCTGGCGCCGGCCTTGGTTCCCGGTTTCACGCTGAGGCTGACCTTGCCGGTGGGCGTGCGCACGCCCACGCGTGTTCCGAGCTCCGCCTCCCAGGGCGCCAGCGGGAGATCGGCCTCGACATCCTCGCCGTTGAGGCGGAACACCTCGTCGGAGGACAGGCGTATCGTCAGATACAGGTCGCCGGCCTCGCCTTCGGTGTCGCCGGCTTCGCCCATGCCCTTGAGCCGCATCGTCATGCCGTCGCGCACGTTCTTCGGAATGGCGACGTCGATCGTTCGCCGCTCGCGCACGCGGCCGACACCGACGCACGCCGGGCAGACGTGCTCGCCGATGAAGCCGACGCCTCCGCAGCGGTCGCAGGTCTTGTTGACGGGGATGTCGAAGCGGCTCTTGCCGCCGGCGAGCGCCTGGCTGATCGGCAACGACAGCTCCGCACGCACGTCGGCACCACGATGGCGGAAACGGCCGTGGCGGGCGTGCCCGCCCTGCTGGCGGCGAAGCTGCTCGCCGAACAGGGACTCGAAGAACTCGGAGAAGCCGCCGCGGCCGAAGGCGGCCTCGAACTCCTCGGGCGACATGCGCTGCTCGCCCGGCGGCGGCTGGAAATCCTGGCCGTGCTGCCAGTTCTGCCCGAAGCGATCGTACTTGGATCGCTTTTCCGAGTCCGAAAGCACCTCGTAGGCTTCGGCGATGCGCTTGAACCTCTTCTCCGCCTCGTCGCGGTCCTTGCCGTCCTTGTGGCGGTCGGGATGCCACTTGAGCGCCAGCTTGCGGTACGCCTTCTTGATGTCGTCGGCGCTGGCGTCACGAGGAACCCCGAGCACGGAGTAGTAGTCCTGGAATTCCACGAGGCCATCCTAATGCCGAGGGCGCGTCGCACAAGGCGCGGGCGGCCCGGATGCGGACGGCGGTGCGGAGCAACGTTCGCCCCGCAGGCCGTCGCCCGGCGCGCACGCGTCAGTCGTCGTCGGGCGCGATCTCCTCGAGTTCGCGTCCCGCCGTCTCCGGCACCAGGGTCAGGAGCAGCAGCGGCGCCGCCAGCGAGCACCACGCCATCGCGGTGATGGCGGCCGAGTGGCTGCCCAGCGCGTCGTAAAGCAGGCCCTCGGCGGCCAGGCCCGCTGCGATCGCCACCGTGGCGACGATGCTGCGCGCGGCCGAGGCGGTGGAGCGATAGGAGGTCGGAAACAGCTCGCTGCCGAGGGCCGCGAACAGCACGTCGATGCCGAACTGGGTGAAGATGACCATGATCCAGAACATCGGCAGCACGTAGCCCGCCGTGTTGTAGAGGCCGACGATGCCGATGGCATTGATGACGATGGCAGCCGACAGCACCGGACGGCGCCCGAAGCGATCGCTGGCGCGCCCGCACAGCAAGCCGCCGGTGATGGCCAGCAGCCCGCCGAGCAGGAACAGCATGCTGACGTTGGCGGGTGTGTAGCCGTGGATCTCCTGCAGGTACTTGGACTGGAACTGCAGGGCGCTGCCGACGGCGAACGAGACGGGGATCAGCGCCATGGCCAGGCCCAGCAGGCGCCAGGGGTAGCGCGTCAGCAGCTTGCGCAACGGGTCGAGCATCAGTGTGGGCACCTCGGCCGCCGCGCGCCGCCGCGCCTGCTCGGTGAACCGGTGCGTCTCTTCGAGCGTGCGGCGAAACCACACGATGAGCAGCAGCGGCAAGGCGCCGATGAAGTAGAGCGCGCGCCAGCCGTACGGCAGCACGTCGACCTGCGAGAACACGAGAGCGGCTACGCCGTGGCCGAACGCGCCGAAGGCGACCATCAGACCGATGCCCCAGCCTCGGGCATGGGAGTCGAGCTCCTCGGTCACGACGACGATGGCCAGCATCTCCTCGGAGTAGATGAACATGCGCGCCAGGAACTGCAGGACGGCGAACTCCACCGGGGTGCGGCAGAACGCGGTCAGGAACGTGCAGATGGTGAAGCCGAGCAGCGTCACCAGCAGCAGGCGCCGCCGCCCGATGCGGTCGGCCAGAATGTTCAGCGCCAGCGCCGGCAGCACGCCCAGGCGCACGATGCCGGTCAGATTGCCCAGACCGCTCTCGGTGACATCGAGCCCCTGCTGAATCTGCGGCAGCGCCAGACCCAGCAGGCCAAGGTCATACGAATTGACGAGATAGGTAAGACCGAGGGCGCCGAGCACCTTCCACTGCCGCTGCGTGACGCCCTCGGGCGTGCGGGAGTAGAAGAACAGCCACGACCACCACGGCTTGGCCGCCACTCAGCACGTCACCGCGCCGAGCGACGCGCTCGACACCAGCTTGGCGTACTTGGCCAGCACTCCGGTGCGGTAACGCGGCTCGGGAGCCTTCCACTGTGCGCGGCGGCGAGCCAGCTCCTCCTCGTCCACGTGCAGCTCGAGCAGATCCTTCTGCCCGTCGATCGTGATCATGTCGCCGTCCTGCACCAGCGCGATGGTGCCGCCGACGGCGGCCTCGGGCGCCACGTGCCCGACGACCAGACCGTAGGTGCCGCCCGAGAAGCGGCCGTCGGTGATCAGGCCGACCGAGTCGCCGAGGCCCTTGCCGATGATGGCCGAGGTCGGCGAGAGCATTTCGCGCATGCCCGGGCCGCCCTTGGGCCCCTCGTAGCGGATCACGACGACGTCTCCCTTGACGATGCGGTCGTTGAGGATGGCGCGCATGGCGTCCTCCTCCGAATCGAAAACGCGCGCAGGCCCGGTGATCTTGCTGCTCTTGAGACCACTGATCTTGGCCACCGCGCCTTCGGTGGCCAGATTGCCGCGCAGGATCGCCAGGTGCCCGTCCTTGTAGATCGGGTCGTCGAACGGACGCACCACGTCCTGGCCCGAGGGCGGATCGGCGGGCACGTGCTCGAGGTTCTCGGCGATCGTCCTTCCCGTCACCGTCGGGCAGTCGCCATGGATGAGGCCGCGCGCGAGCAGCATCTTCATGATCAGCGGAATGCCGCCGACGCGGTGCAGGTCGACGGCGACATAGCGGCCCGACGGCTTCAGATCGGCGATGACCGGGACCTTGCGACGGATGCGCTCGAAATCCTCGAGCGTCAGGTCGACCTCGGCGGCATGCGCGATCGCGAGCAGGTGCAGGACCGCGTTGGTCGAGCCGCCGACGGCGAAGTTGACGGCGATGGCGTTCTCGAAGGCCTTCTTCGTCAGGATGCGGCGCGACGTCACGTTGGCGCGAATCATCTCGACCAGCGCACGCCCGCTCTCGTAGGCGCTCTCGGCCTTCTCCGCATCCTCGGCCGCCATGGTGGAGGACCCCGGCAGGCTCATGCCCATCGCCTCGAAGGCGCTGCTCATGGTGTTGGCGGTGTACATGCCACCGCAGGCGCCCTTGCCGGGAATGGCGGCGCGCTCGACGGCGCAGAAATCCTCGTGCGAGATCCGTCCGGCATCGTACTCGCCGACGGCCTCGAACACGCTGACCACCGTCAGGTCCCTGCCGTTGAGATGGCCCGGCTTGATCGTGCCGCCGTAGACGAACACGGCGGGGATGTCGAGACGGGCCATGGCGATCATCGCGCCCGGCATGTTCTTGTCGCAGCCGCCGATGGCCAGGATGCCGTCCATCATCTGGCCGCGGCAGACGGTCTCGATCGAATCGGCGATGACCTCGCGGCTGACCAGGGAGCACTTCATGCCCTCGGTGCCCATGGAGATGCCGTCGCTGATCGTGATGGTGCCGAAGGTCTGCGGCATCGCCCCGCTCTCGCGCAGGCCGCGCGCCGCCTCGACGGCCAGCTCGCCGATGCCGGCGTTGCAGGGCGTGATGTCGCTGTGGGCGTTGGAGATGCCGACGATGGGCTTGCCGAAGTCCTCGTCGCGAAACCCGACCGCGCGAAGCATCGAGCGGTTGGGTGCGCGCTCGGTGCCCTCGGTGATGTGGTGGCTGTTGCGGTTCAGTCCGGTGGTCTGCGTCGATTGCGACATCGGCCGTGCTCTCCGGCACGGCAGCATACCCGAAAAGAATGACGGGGCGAGCGAGGCGCGCCGCTCCGCCGCTCTTCAGTCGGGAGGCATCGTCGTCGTCGTCGACGTGGTGGTTGAGATTTCGGCGCCGGCGGCCGATCCCTCGCAGTTCAGCTCGACCGGCTGCCCGACGGCGGCCTTGAGAATGGCCAGGGCGTCGCTGGCCGTGATGCTGCCGCTGCTGTTGACGTCGCAGACCGACAGCTCGCACTGGCCGCTGCCCACTGCCGTCTTCAGCGCCGCCAGCGAATCGCTGGCCTGGACGATACCGTTGCCCGTGGCGTCACCGCACACCGTCTCTGGCATGGTCGTGGTCGTCGTGACCGGGCACTGCGGCAGGCCGCTCGGCTCCTTGACGCAGCCCATGCCGACCTCGCAGCTGTTGATGGTGCACTCGTTGCCGTCTTCGCACGCGGCGTCGTCGGTGGCGTGATCGCAGCTGTCGCTCGTCTCGTTGCACGTGTCGGTCGTGCAGGCGAAACCGTCGCTGCAGTTGCGCGTTGCCGGCTGCGCCGGAATGCACCCGAGCGTGGCCGAGCAGAGCTCGTCGCCGTTGCAGAACGTGGTGTCCGCGCACATCGCGTGCACCGGCGTATTGGTGCACGCACCGAGCTGCATGCTGCAGGCGTCCGTCGTGCACGCGATGCTGTCGTTGCAGTTCGGCGCCGTCCCCTCGACGCAGCCGCTTTCGAGGTCACACACCTCGGTGCCGTCGCAGAAGTTGCCGTCGCTGCACGAGCCGTTGTTCGGGGTGTGCACGCAGACGGTGCCCTGGCACGTGTCGACGGTGCAGCTGACTTCGTCGCTGCAGTCGGTGACGTGCGTGCAGGTCGCGTTCTGGACGTCGCACGTGTCGACGGTGCACTCGCTGCCGTCACTGCAAAGCGGATTGGCGGGATAGCCGCCGACTGTCTGGGCGACGCAGCCGGCGAGCTGGCAGTCGGCCGTGCAGGCATCGTTCGGCGCCGTGTTGCCGTCATCGCAAGTCTCGCCCTGGTCGATCTCGCTGTTGCCGCACACCGGGCAGCCGAGCAGGTTCGCATTCACCTGCAGGACCGGCGCCGGAGTGATCGTGCCGTTGCGCACCGGCGGCTTGGCCGCATCACGGTAGATGAGGACGTTCTCGCCCGCGGTGGCGCCCGTGCGCGCCAACAGGAAGCTGCCTGCGTCCAGGCGCATGCTCTCGCGTGCGATCAGCGTGTTGACGCCATCCTGCGAGTTGTTGTTGTAGTTGGCGGTAGAGGTGAAGTGGATGCGGCAGGCTTCCAGCTCGACCTCCGCCGATATGCGGTTGGCGGTGAGCGTGCCGCTGACGGTCATGTCGCCGCTGCTGCGCGCCGAGAAGAAGCCACCGAAGCCGCCCTGGCGGCCGATCAGGCTGATGGCCCCTGCCAGCGTCATGTCTTCGCCGGAATTGATCTCGCCGATCCCTACGTTGCCGCCGTCCACGCTGAGCAGAGAGGTCGCCGACGCGTTGACGATGCCGTCCGCACTGACGTCGACGAAGCCGCCGTCACCGCTGAGCCCGTCCGACAGCGCCTCCAGCGTCCCGTGCACGGTGGCGTCGCCGCCCGCGTTCAGTGCGACCTCGCCACCGTAGCCGTCAGGGACCGATCCGCGCGAGACGAGGCTGACGAACTGGCCGACGACGATGTCGCGGCCCGCAAAGAGCAGGTGATCGCCGCCGTCGCCCGCAAAGTTGGTGACGTCCGTGTGGCCTTCCGACAAGAGGACGACGCGGTCGGCCCCGGAGCCACCGGAGAGCACGATGTCGCGCCCGGCCGTCATGTCGGTGAAGCCGCCGCTGCCGCTGCCGCCGATCGAGCTGACGGTGATATCGGCGTCGATGAGAATGTCGCGGCCGGCATTCATGGTGATCTCGCCGCCGTCGAAGTCGCCGCCGGTGGCGCTGACCGCGGTCCCGATGTCGATGTCCGTGCCGGCCGTGACGTTGAATTCTCCGCCATAGGCGAAAATGCCGCTGTCGACCTTGACGGCTCCGGTGACGTTGACGGCGCCGATGTAGGAACGGACCGTGACGCGCCCGCCGTCCGACTCGGCCTGGCTGCCGCTGAGGTCGATGCTGGAGGCAAGGGCGAGATCGCCGGTCGCGTTCAGGAAAAGATCGCCGGGAGTGACGGTCTTGCCCGTCACGGGTGCCGTCACGCTCAGGTTGCCGCTGCCCACCGAGCACGTTCCCGCCCCGCACTCGGCGTGCTGCAGGCACGGCATGGCGACGTTGTTGGAGCAGGCGCGGCGGGCGGTAACCGTGCCGCGAAAGCCGACGCCGCCCGCCTGAAGATTGATGCCCTTGCCGCCGACGGTGGTCGTGCCGGCCAGCACGGTGCCGATGTCGGCGCCGAAATCGAGCTGGCCATTGCCCGTCACCACGAGCTCGCGCACGCCAAAATCCAGGGTCGCATTGTCGACGACGATGACGCGGTCGGTGACCACGCAGGGATTGGCCGCGGGCGCGCAGACGTCGTCGGCGTGGTCGGCGGTGATGACGGCGAATGCGACGCGCGCGGAAGCGGCCGCGATCAGGGCCGCGGTGGGAAGGGTGAACCGAAGCAGATGCATTCCGGGATCAGCTCGCTGGCGCCGAAGCCTGCTGCTCGGCTGCCTCCGTGGTCTGGATGACCTGGTGAATCTCGAGAACGTTCGGGCCGGCGAACATCTCGGCCGGCGGGCGGTTGGAATGGGCTATGCGGAAGCTTTCGCTCTGGGTCCAGGCCCAGAACGCTTCCTCCGACTCCCAGTATGTCTGCACCAGGTAGTAGCCCTGCTCGGAGGATTCCTTCCAGCCGCCGGTGGCATGATCGAAGCGCCGCTGCACGGGCTTCAGGATCAGGTTCTTGATGAAGCCCGGCGAGCGGTCGATCAGGTGAGCGCGCTTGCGAAACCGATCCTCGAAGTCGGCCTCATGGCCCGCAGCGACAGGGATTCGGTTGGTCACGACAAACATGCGTCTCACCTCGCTCGTGGATTACGGACCCGGCGAGACTAACGACGAATGCCCCGGCGCACAACGCGCTTTCTCCCATTGTTTCGCGCTATCTTCGTGCCGTCGCGGCGCGTCTTGCCGTCTCCCCTTGCGCGCCCAGCGACAGCGCCAGCTCCTCGAGCAGAGCGGCCGTCTCCTCCCACCCGATGCAGGCGTCGGTGATGGACACGCCGTAGGAGAGCCTGCCGGAGACCTTCCAGTCCTGGCGCCCGGGGAACAGGTTGCTTTCCAGCAGCAGTCCCATCACGCGGCCCTCGCCCCCTTGCATCGTGGCGAGGACGTCGCGCGCAACCGCGGTCTGCCGCGCCGGGTCCTTGCTCGAGTTGCCGTGCGAGCAGTCCACCATCACCGGCCGAGCCACGCCCTCGGATGCCACCAGATCGGCAGCGGCCGCGATGTCGGCGGCCGAGTAGTTGGTGCGTCCGCCGCCGCCGCGCAGGACGATGTGGCGGTCGCGATTGCCGCGCGTCTTCATCACTGCGGTGACGCCGTCGGCGTTGATGCCGAGGAAGCTGTGGGGATGGCGCGCCGAGATCATGGCGTTGAGCGCGACGTCGAGGCCGCCGTCGGTGCCGTTCTTGAATCCGACGGGCATCGAAAGGCCGCTGGCGATCTCGCGGTGCGTCTGGCTTTCGGTGGTCCGCGCGCCGATGGCCGCCCACGAGACCACGTCGGCAACGTACTGCGGTGTGACCGGATCGAGCACTTCGGTGCCGCACGGGACGCCGAGCTCGTTGATCTCCAGCAGCAGGCTGCGCGCGAGCTCCAGGCCCCGCTCGATGTCGCACGATCCGTCCAGATCCGGATCGTTGATCAGGCCCTTCCATCCAACCGTGGTGCGCGGCTTTTCGAAGTAGGTCCGCATCACGATGAGCAGCTCATCACGCATGCGGTCGCGGATTGCGCCGAGCTTGGCGGCATATTCGAGCGCCGCTTCGGGATCGTGGATGGAGCACGGTCCCACCACGACCGCCAGGCGCCGGGCGTCACGGCCGTGAATGATGTCACGCAGCTCCTTGCGCGTGCGCGCGACCACCTCGGCCGCCCGCTCGCTCAGCGGCAGCTCCTTCTTGAGGTCCCTTGGCGGGCGCAGTGGCTTGGTCCCGATCACGTTGATGTCTTCCAATGTCTCTTTCATCGCCTGTCTCGCCTTCTCGTCCGTCGGCCGAGCCGCGAGCCGAAAAAGAAAAAGCCCCGGGAGGTCATCTCCCGGGGCTCGTCTTCCGCGTCTCGCGGCAAGGATGCTTTGCCGTTTACGCGCAGGGGGTCGGCCCGGGAGCTCTCCAGAGGCTAAAGTACCAAAAGAAGATGGAGGTCTTCGGGTTCATGCGCGTTCGCCTGGCCGGACCATAGCCGACGGTCCACGGGCCGGCAAGCGCTCGTTGCGACATCGGAACGCGAATCAGCCCACCCGAAGGAGCAGGACGGAGCCGGACATCGAAGACGGCTCGGGAGTGCGACATAGCCTGCATCGCATCGAGCGAGTGTCGGATCCGCTTGGAAGGCGTATCCGTCGCTCGCTCAGCCGATGCCGAGCTTGCGGCGGCCTTCCTCCGAAATCATCTGCGGGTTCCAGGGCGGGTCCCACACGATGCCAACGTGCGCCTCGGCCACGCTCGGTATCGAGCGCAGCTTCTCCTCCGCATCGCCGGCAATCGACGTCCCCATTCCGCAACCGGTTGCGGTCAGGGTCATCTTGACGTCGACGCGGTATCTGCCTTCGCCGGCTTCGGTGATGCGGGTGTCGTAGACCAGACCGAGATCGACGATGTTGACGGGAATCTCGGGGTCGTAGCAGGTGCGCAGCGCGGCGGTGACGAGGTCCTCGATGGGCCCCTCCCCGCTGGCAAGCACGCGCGCTTCCTCGGGAACATCCTTGCCGAGTGCGTCGGCGTCCAGGCCTGCGATCCGGAACAGCCCTCCGTAGGCCGGCGCCTGCACCGTGAAGGATCCGCCGAGCGACTGCGTAACGTAGACCTCGGTGCCCTTGGCGAGCTCGATCCGATCGCCCATCGGGATGCGAACGGCTTGCGTGTCTCGCGTCAGATCCAATCGTTCCATCGCGGCTCCCTTTGACGGGCCGGCGCGACGCGATGGCGACGCAGCGGCTCGCTCGTCTCTTCCGCCCCATCCATAGACCCGCCCTCGCCGGCCGACAAGCCGCGCGTCGGCGTCCGCACGACCGGCCGGCGCAATGGACTCGCACGGCGGCCGTGACCATGATGCGCCATGCGCGACCGAGGCAGCGCCGCGTCCGAGCGCCAACCCACCCTGGATACACGCGGCCGGCCGCTGCGCGACCTTCGCATCTCCGTCACCGACCGTTGCAACTTCCGCTGCCCCTACTGCATGCCGGCCGAGGTCTATGGTGAGCGCTACCGTTTCCTCCCACGCGAGGAGCTGCTCAGTTTCGAGGAGATCGTCCGGCTGACGCGCCTGTTCGTGGAGTCGGGCGCGGTCAAGATCCGTCTGACCGGAGGCGAGCCGCTGGTGCGCGCCGACCTGGCCTCGTTGATCGAGGGCTTGTCGGGAATCGAGGGAGTGGCCGACCTGACGCTGACGACCAATGGCGTGCTGCTCTCCGAGCAGGCTGCGGCGCTGGCGGCTGCGGGGCTTCGTCGCATCACCATCAGCCTCGACAGCCTGGATGAAGAAGTCTTCGGCCGCATGGCGGGCCGCGATGCAAAGCCCGGGATCGTTCTGGATGCGATCGAAGCGGCCCGTGCCGCGGGTCTGTCGCCGATCAAGATCAACTGCGTGGTGCAGCGCGGCGTCAATGACCACACGATCGTCGACCTGGCGCGACACTTCCGCGGCAGCGGCCACATCCTGCGCTTCATCGAATACATGGACGTCGGCACGCTCAATCGCTGGGATGCCGCCGACGTCGTCAGCGCTGCCGAGATCGTCGAGCGCATCGCAGCCCACTTCCCTCTCGAGCCCGTCCAAGCCAGCTACCGAGGGGAAGTCGCGCGACGCTGGCGGTATGTGGACGGCGCTGGCGAGATCGGAATCATCGCCTCGGTGACCCAGCCGTTCTGCGGCGACTGCACGCGCGCCCGTCTGACCACCGACGGCAAGCTCGTCACCTGCCTGTTCGCCTCCGGCGGCACCGACCTGCGCGCACCGCTGCGCAGCGGCGCCAGCGACGATGAGCTGCGCGCCCTGCTGCAAAAGGTCTGGACCGCGCGAACCGATCGCTACTCCGAAGAACGGTTCGAGGCACGCGCGCGACCCCGCGAAAAAATCCAGATGTTCCAGCTCGGCGGCTGAGACCGCGAAGCACGCGCGCACCGAGCTTACGGCGCGCGGCGGGCCGCTCCAAAACGGCAGAAGCAGAACGCCGGCCCGTCAGGTGGTCGCCGGGCGTGGCGACGTCTCTAGGAAGCGAGTCGTTCCCCCAGCTTCTCGAGATGCTCCTGCGCCCCGCCGAGCGTCAGCTCGATCTGCTTCGACAGCAGATAGTACCGATGCAGCGGATAGTCCTTGTCGACGCCGATGCCGCCGTGCAGGTGCTGCGCGGCGTAGCAGGCGCGCTGGCCACCTTCGCTGGCCCAGAACTTCGCGATCGACAGCTCGCGCGTCGCGGGCAAACCCGCCGACAGCCGCCATACGGCCTGCCACGTCGCCAGGCGGATGGCCTCGACGTCGATGTAGGCGTCGGCCGCGCGCTGCGCGACGGCCTGGAAGGTGGCGATGGCCTTGCCGAACTGCTTGCGCTCGGCCGTATACTTCGCCGTCATCCGCAGCGCCCGCTCCGCCACGCCGAGCTCCATTGCGCAAAGCCCGGCGATGGCGTGTTCCACCATCCACTGCAGCGCGGCGCTTCCACTGCCCGGGCCCGCAAGAACGTCGTCGGCGTCGACGACGACGCCCTGCAGCGTCACCCGGTGATGGATATCTCCCGTGGTGACCTCCTGCGCCTCCAGCGTCACGCCGAGCGCGTCCGGCGCGACCATGACGACGATCACCGAGCCGTTGCCGAGCCTCGCCGGCACCAGAATGCGCTCCGCCACGCGCGCCGCCGGCACGCACGTCTTGATGCCGTCGAGCACGAAGCCCTCGCCCCGCACCTCGGCGCGGGTGTTCGGCTCCAGCGCATCGCGCGAGTCGGGCTCGATGAGCGCCGCCGTCAGCACGGCCTCGCCGCGGATCACCCGCGGCAGCAGCCGCCTGCGCTGCGCGTCGCTGCCGAGCTGCAGGACGGGCGCGGCGCCGAGCATCAACGTCGGTAGCAGCGGCACGGGCGCGACGAAGCGGCCGGCCTGCTCGAGCAGCACGGCAAGCTCGGCGATGCCGAAGCCCATGCCGCCGAGCTCCGCCGGCAGCGCGACCCCGAGCAGGCCGGCCTTGGCCAGCTCGCTCCACAGGCGCGTGTCGAAATGCTCGGTCGCCTTCTCGAAATCCGGCAGCCGCTCGGGCGCGCACAGATCGGCGAAAATCTTTTCGGCAACGGTGCGGATGTCTTCCTGGTCGGCGCTGTAGGCGAAGTCCATCTCGTTCTCCTTGCTCAGCGCAGCGAGCGCGGCATCTCCAGACCGGCCATGGCGATGATGTCGCGCTGGATTTCGTTGGTGCCGCCGCCGAAGGTCAGGATGAGCATCGAGCGGTACATGCGCTCGATGCGGCCGCCGAGCAGCGCTTCGGGCGAGTCGCGCCGGATGGTGCCGGCGGCGCCGAGAACCTCGAGCATCAGGTTGTAGCCTTCGATGTAGAACTCACTGCCAAAGACCTTGACGGTGGAGGCCTCGGCGAAGTTGAAGGTGCCGTTCTCCATGTTCCAGGCCTGCCGCCAGTTGAGGAGGCGCAGGATCTCGAGCTTGGCCTCGGTGCGAGCCAGATTGTGGCGAACCCAGGGAATGTCGAGGACGCGGCTGCCGTTGGCCAGGCGCTTCTCGCGCGCCCACGCCACCGTCTCCTCGAACAGGCGCCCGATGATGCCGACGCTCATGAGCGAAACGCGCTCGTGGTTGAGCTGGTTGACGATCAGGCTCCATCCGTTGCCCTCACCTCCTACCAGCGCCGAGGCCGGCACGCGCACGTTGTCGTAGAACGTGGCGTTGGTGCGCACGCTGCCGATGGTGCGGATGGGCGTGATGCCGAAGCCGGGGCTGTCGGTGGGCACGATGAACATCGAGATGCCGGCGTGCTTGGGCGCGTCGGGATCGGTGCGCGCCGCCAGCCAGATGTAGTCGGCGAAATCGGCCAGGCTCGTCCACAGCTTCTGTCCGTTGATGACCCAGTCGTCGCCGTCGCGCACCGCGCGCGTCTTGAGCGAAGCCAGGTCCGTTCCGGCATCCGGCTCCGAATAGCCGACGGCAAACAGGCACTCACCGGCAAGGATGCGCGGCAGGAATTCGCGGCGCTGCTCTTCGCTTCCGTACTGCTGGAGCGTGGGGCCGACGGTGTTGAGCGTCAGGAAGGGGAAAGGGAAGAACGCGCGCTGCGCCTCGTCGGCAAACAGGAACTGCTCGATGTGTCCGAGGCCGCGCCCGCCGTACTCCTTGGGCCAGCCCACACCGAGCCACCCGTCGCGGCCCATCTTCTTGAGCGCCTCGCGAAACAACGGGCCTCCGCCCTCGCTGTGCGCGACTTCCTCGACCAGGTCGGGAGTCATGAGCTGCTCGAAGTAGCGGCGCAGCTCGTCGCGCAGGGCTCGATGCTCGGGACTGAGGTCGAAATGCATGCGTCACCTCGCTGCGAGGCACGCCGTCGCGCCCTCGTCGGATACCGTGCTCGAACGCCGCCGCGCCGAGCCTGCTGGCCGGCCGGCGCCGCCCGCCGAACGGACGAGGTTATGCGCGAAACTAGAACCGGTTACAAAACGGCCAAAATTCCGCAGTCTGAGCGCGGTTTTTGCGGCCGCTACTTCTTCTCGGCCGTCTTCCTGGCCGCCTGCCCGGCGGCCTTGTCGCCTGCCCTGTCACGGCAGCAGCGCACGCCGACGGTGCCCGACTGCAGGGTGTTCTCGTTGCCGGAGCAGACGTCGCCGCAGCCGGCGAAGTACTCGACGGGCTCGTTGCCCGCGTAGGCCGCGCCCCGGAACTTGCAGTAGGTGCCGTTGCAGTCCGAAACCCACTCGCTGACGTTGCCGCTCATGTCGAACAGCCCCGGAATCCCGCCCTGACAGTCCTTCATGCTGCCCGCGGGCACGGTGCCGCGGCCGCCGGCAGCCGCATGTTCATAGGAACCGGTCTGGCACGCGGCGGGCTCGAAGGCCGCGCCGTAGGGAAACGCGCGGTCCTCGCCGCCGCGGCACGCGGCCAGCCACTCGGTGCTGCTGCAGAGGCGGCCGCCGAGATGTTCGCACAGCGCCGTGGCGCCGCCGTGATTGATGCAGTTGACGGGGTGCTGCGCCTTGGCGGGATCGGAGACGTTGCACTGGCTGTCGACGGCGGCCGCATCGCATTTGCCCGCCTTCACGCAGGCCTGGAAGTCGGCGACGGTGGCCTCGGTGGAAAGGATCTCGAAAGGCTGCGTGGGATGGACCACCCACCGGCTGCCCTTTTCGGCAGCGAGGGCAGCCGTCGAGGTCAGGGTCAAGACGCAGCACGCAGCGACGCGGAACATTCTCATGACGGACGCACTCTCCCTATGATGGCGGCGACGCGGCGGTACAATCCCTTCATGGGACTGTGGGACTGGTGGAAGCGCCGGCCGCGCGCGAACACGTCCGGACAGGCTAGCGGGGACCGCGCCAGAGTCGAGCCGCGACCGCCGGAATTCCAGCCCGAGCCAGGGTTCTCGGATGCTCCAACGCCGCCGGATGGGCCCGATGCGCTCCCATCCCAGCAGTTGCGCGCCGATGCCGAGCCTTCACCGGGCGCACAAACCACGCAGGATGCAGCCGATGCAGAAGAGACGCTCGCACGCGCGGCCGTCGATGCCACCGAAGCGGCAACGGCACGCGCGGCGCTGACCGGCATCCGTGCCGAACCGTTGCTGGCCACGGTGGCCACGCGCGCCTGTCTGCCCGAAACCGCACGCCTGGCCACGAAGCGGGTGCAGTCGCCGGCCTTGCTGGCGGAGATCGCCGAGCAGGCACGCGACCGTGACGTCGCGCAGCTTGCCCTCGGTCGTCTGCGCGACCCCGAGTTGCTGATGCGGGTGGCCACGGGCGCTCGCGACGTCGTCGTCGCCAAGGCGGCGGTCAAGGAGCTCGAAGACCCGGGCATCCTGCTGCGCATCGCATTGTCGGATGCCAGTCCGCTCGTATGCCGGCTGGCGGTCAAGCGAATCGCCGACGAAACGTTGATTGCACGGGTAGCGGCCGGCGCGGCGCATCTCGAAGTGCGGCGCGCGGCCGCCGAGCGCGTTCGCGAGCAGGGACTGCTGGCAGGACTGACCGGGGCCGATGTCGAAGACGAGGTGCGTGCCGCCTCCGTTGCCAACCTCGTCGATCCTGTCGCACTTGCGCACGTGGCGAGCGAAGACCGCGACCCGGCGCTTCGCCGCCGCGCTCTCGACCGCATCGACGATCCGGCGTTGCTCGCCGACGTCGTCAGCCGCTCTCCGCATTCGGACGTGCGGCGCGCCGCCATTGCGCGCGTCGACGATCCGGCCGTTCTCGTCGATCGGGCCCAGCACGACGCGGATCATCTGGTGCGGCGAGCCGCCCTGCGCAGGATTCGCAGCAAGGCGCTGATGCTGGCCATCGTCCGCGACGGCGAGCACGCCGACGCACGCGCCGATGCCGTCCGCCGTCTCGACGACGTCACGCTGCTCGACGTCCTGGCGCTGCAGGACCGCCACTGGCAGGTGCGCGCGGCGGCAGCCCGAAAGGTGCGCAATCCAGGGGTGCTCGCGTCTCTTGCGCGTCGCGATCCGGCCTGGCAGGTGCGCGAGGCGGCGCTCGCGCATCTTCGCGACGAGGCGATCCTGGCCGAAGCCGCTCGCAACGACGACTCGTGGGAGGTGCGTCGGGCTGCGGTTGTCGCGTCCCGCGAGCCCACGCTCCTCGCTCACCGCGCGCGGTGGGACAAGGCGTGGCAGGTGCGAAAAGCCGCCGTCGCCAGACTCGATGACGAAGCGATCCTGGCCAACCGTGCCAAGAACGACGAGGACTGGGGCGTGCGGCGCGAAGCCGTCCGGCGTCTCCACGATGCCGAGCTGCTGGCCAATCGCGCGCGCTGGGACTCTTCGCCCAAGGTTCGCGCCGCCGCCGCGCGCCGACTGGGCTCGCTGGCGACGCTCGAGACGATCGCGCGAGAGGACATCGACGAGGAAGTGCGCGCGACCGCGCGGGCGCGCATCGACGAGCTGCGCGGCGAACCGACCACGCCTTCGGTGCAGGCGGGTGACGCCGATGCCTCGACTGTGCCGCACTGATCCCTAAGCTGCGCCGCATTCCACGTCGAAGCCGGCGAATGGCGATGCTGTCCGCGTCGGAGCCGTGCACAATATGCGATGTACCCGCGGCGGCGCCGGTCGCGCGAGGTGTACGCGCGTGCATCCGCACGACTGCCCGCAAGGGATCATCTTCAGAGTCCAAGGAGCGATGAGGTCATGGCACAAGTGATGGAAGCGGACGTCCGCAACGAGGATTTTTCCGAGAATCGCGCCAGCCACACCAGTCACCAGCCGTCCAGCAAGGACATCAACGTCGGCGGCCTCGACCGGCTGCTTTCCATCGTGGGCGGAGGCGCGCTGGCCATCTACGGCCTGTCGCAGGTCGCGCGAGGGCGGCGCTCGGGCGTCCCGTTCGGACTGCTCGGTGGAGCGCTCCTCCAGCGCGGCGCCACCGGCCACTGCATGATCTACCAGAAGCTGCGCATCACCACCGCCGACCTCGGCCCGCGGCCCTACAACGTGGCGGTTCCCGATCGCCTCGGCATCAAGGTCGAGCGCAGCATCGTCATCGAACGCTCGCCGGAGGAGCTCTACCGATTCTGGCGCAACTTCGAGAACCTGCCGCGCTTCATGGATCACCTCGAGTCGGTGCACGTCGATCCCGATGGCGTCTCGCACTGGACGGCGACGGGCCCGGCCGGCACCTCCTTCCACTGGCAGGCCGAGGTCTATAACGAGAAGGAGAACGAGATGATCGCGTGGCGATCGCTGCCGGGGTCGGACGTCGATCACGCCGGCAGCGTCCATTTCGAGCCGAGCGCGCAGGTCGGGGCGACCTGCGTCCGCGTCTATCTCAAGTACGATCCGCCTGCCGGCCTGGTCGGAGCCGCCGTGGCCAGGCTCTTCGGCGAAGAGCCCGGACAGCAGATCGAGGAGGACCTTCAGACGCTCAAGCGCGTGATGGAGTCCGCTGACTGGGCCACGCCGGCCGACACGCGCCAGCCGGGAAAGGAACGCGGCGGATGGGGCTCGGTCTTCAAGCTCGGCAAGCACTAGCGGCAGCGCTCGAGATCGGCGCCTCGTAGACAACGAAGTAGACGCCAGCCAAAGACCGGGGACAGCTCAAGACGGTCGTTTGATGGTCTGCTCGAGCAGCGCGCGTGCCCGGGCCAGCTCGCCGAGCCGCAACGAGCGCGCGATGCGCTCGCGCAGCGCCGCGGCATGGGCAACGCCGGCATCGGCCGCCAGCGCCGCATAGACGTAGGCGCGCAGCGAATCACGCTGGCCGCCGCGCCCCTCGCCCAGCATCAGCGCGAGATTGTGCTGCGCCTGGGGGATGCCGGCATCGGCGGCGCGCCGATACAGCTCACGCGCGCGACCCTCGTCACGCTCGACGCCGGAGCCGCTCTCGAGAGCGAGAGCCAGGTTGAAGGTCGCCTGAACATTCCCGCCGTCGCACGCACGAGCGTAGTGCTCGGCGGCTTTCGCGGCGTCACGCGCCACGCCCACGCCGCGCTCGTAGAGCACGCCCAGACCGAGCTCGGCCTCGGCACTGCCCTGCTCGGCCGCGCGCTGCAGCCAGGTCCTGGCAGCGGCCGCGTCGGGCCGCAGGCCCCGGCCGATGCAGAGGAGTCGGGCCAGCAGCAGCTGGGCCTGCACGAGCCCCTGCTCCGCCGACAGGCGGCAGAGCTCGACTGCGCGCTCGACATCGCGCCGTCCGCCGCGCGCTTCCAGCAGCATGGCCGCCAGGTTGTAGCGCGCGACCGCATCGCCGCCGCCCGCAGCGCGGTCGTACCATTGGCGAGCGGCCGCCGGATCGCGCTCGACGCCCTGGCCGCGCTCGAGCAGGTACCCGAGCATCGCCTGCGCCTGCACGTTCCCGCGCTCGGCCAGTTGGGAGAAGATCGCCGCCGCCGCGACCTCGCGGCCGGCCGACAGCTCGGCCGTCGCCCGCTCGAGCGCGCGCTCGGCCGTTTCTGGTTCGCCTTGCGCAGCGCTCTGCTCGGCCGTGGATCGTTCGCTGGCAGCCGGCAAGTCCGGCTCGCGCTCGTGCGGTGGAACGCTGCTCATGCAGGCAGCTCGAGGATCCGAACCATGGCCGTCACGACCTCGGCAATGTAGGCCTCCACGCGGCGCGCTCGACGCCCGGTGCCGGCATCCGAACGTCCATCGGCATCCTCGCCGTCGATGCGATCGACGAAGCATGCCCGCAGCGCCGCCTCCACGAGGCCGAAGAGCAGCTCGGCAACGATGCGCCCATCTCCGACGTGCACCAGCCCGAGCGCCGACCACTGCTCGAGCACACGCTCGACCTCCGACGTGACCGCGCGCCGGTTGGCTGCGTGCACGGCAGGGCCGAGTGCGGCGTGGCTGCTGAGCAGGAACAGGCCGAAGCCGCCGTGGCTCGCCTCCACGAACGCGAACGCGCGCCGCACCATCCCGTCGATGATCGCCCGGCTCGCGGCAGGCTCGACGCCTTCGAACATCGCGGCGGCAAAGTCGCGGCCCCACCGCGCGCCCACCTCGCACAGCAGGTTCTGCTTGGAGCCGAAGTAGTGAAAGACGTTGCCCTCGGCCACGCCGGCCGCCGCCGCGATCTGACCGGTCGTCACTGCCGCATAGCCGTTGCGGGCGAACAGCCGCGCCGCTTCCGCCAGCACGCGCTCGCGGCGTCCCTGCGGATCCTTCTGCCACGATGCACCCGCGCGACGTGGCCGTCGCGCGCGCGCGTCGCCTCTGGCCGGGGATGCGCTCATGGTCGCGCTTGCCGCGCTGGCGTCGTGCGCGCGTCGCGGCGACGCGCGCGAGCCGCTCGCACCCGCCGCAGCGTGCGGCGCACCATCCACGCCAGGCGATGCCGCCATGACTCGCCCGTCTCCAGCGCGAAGATGCGCGGGAACTGCAGGAACAGCGCCTTGTGCCCGCGCAGGACGACCTGGCCCGTCAGCAGCGCCCATGGAGCGCTGCGCACGCCCTGCTGGATCTGCAGGAACACCTCGCCGCGAGCGCGAATGGTCAGATCGGCATGCTCGCTCGTACCGGTGCGGATCTGGCAGCGCCCGTCCTGCACTCGCATCACCCACTGACCGGCGCCCGGCTCGCGGAAATCGAACTGGCACGTGAAATCCATTCCAGCGGCCTCATCGCTTCGGAAGAAGTGCGGCATGTTGCGCATCATCGAATCGACGTCCAGCGAGCACACGCGCTGCAACGGCACCAGGCGCACCGTCTGGGAGACCGGCTTGCCCGCGTGCGTCGGCGTGCGCCACTGTCCCGGCGCGATGTCGTACTTCGCGCGCGCGGCCGGAGTGTCGATGACGAACTGTTCCTCGTCGCGGCTGCGGCATTGCGTCAGGGGCTTGAGCGTCTCCTCCAGATACAGCCGCCGCACGCCGCGGTCCTCGTGGAAATCGGTATGAATTTCGGCCGGACACGTCGCCACGCAGTTGAAGCAGCGATACTCCACCTTGAACGCCATTGCCTGCCACAGCGCGGCCAGCTCGGCGTTGGTCCACCGCTTCCAGAAACGCCTGCGGCTGCCCCGCGCAAGATCGTGCACGAGATCGAGGAAGCCGGGGATGGAGTCGCGATAGGTGTGGTTGTAGCAGGCGAAGAAGTCGAAATCGCCGTCCGACTTGATGGCCTGCGTAGGACAGGAGGCCACGCACAGGTTGCAGGACAGGCATGGGTTCCAGGGCTGCGGCGAGTCGTAGGCGTCGAACTCCAGATTGGTGACGACGGTATCGAGGAGGCAGTAGGCGCCGAAGCGCCTGTGCAGGAAGTTGCGGCTGGTCCCGATCACACCCAGCCCCGCCGCCTGCGCCACCAACTTGTGGCTGAGGGGCCAGATCTTGTCGGCCCAGCGCTGGCTGACCTCCTGCGGCCATCCGATCGTCGTCGTCAGCGACTCTCCTCCGAGCGTGCGGATGTACCCGACGGTGCGGTGCCCCATCGCGAAGATGCGTTCCTCGCACGAGTAGAGCTCGTGGTTGGCGGTGGGGAGGTAGCGCGACTGCATCGCCGCCTTGTTCTCCTCGCCGATGAGGCAGACCAGCGAGCGTGCGTGCGGGTAGACGTAAAGCACCTCGTCGCGCTCGTGCGCGACGCCAGGATCCTCGATCGAGATCACGCCGACGTCGTCGGCCCAACCGAGCACCGCCTTCTTGAAATCGGCAAGCGCGACGGGGCTTCGAACTGCGCGGGCGCGGATCCCGCCGGGGTCGACGGTGCGATACGGCCACAGGTGGGCGGTGCGTGGCGGCAGGCGATCGGGCTGCTCGCGCCGGGGCTTGCCCGGCGCGGGAAACGGGAAGGCCCAGTCGGCGTGCGTGGTTGGCTTCATGGGCCCTCCGACTTGAGTAGCCCTCAAGTACCGCCCGCAACCATTCCCGTCAAGGGAACGCGGCGGCCCGCACGGAGGCGGTCTCCCAAGCCGCACGGCGCTCGCGTGAAAGCCTTCGGGTCGAGGCGGCGCGGGGCCGGCGGCCGAACCCGTTGCGTCAAGGCGGCGCGGCGGGCGGCGCGCAAAAGAAAAAGGGCCGCGACGTTCTCCGTCGCGGCCCTTCCGGGTGCAGTTGCACGGCCGCCCTACCCGCGCGCAGCGCTGGGTAGTGTGGCGGGCGCTGCCATTGCGATCCGCGGGACCTAGCGCCCCGCAGCGATGATGGCCGACAGCTCGAAGAAGCTCTCGACCGTGCCTTCCTTCTCGCCCACGTTGATGTACCAGCCCTGCTCGCCGGGGAATCGGTGCGAAGGCAGAGCGCAGAACGTGACGTGCTCGAGCTGCATGTCGATCATCGTGATCGACGGGAAGAAGCGGCGCTCGTACGGGAACTCGTATGCGGCCTCGTCACGCGGCTTCTTGGAGATCTTGAACTCGTTGAGCCACATCTTCCACAGCTCCCCCGCCTGATCGTAGATGTCGGAGTAGGCGATGAAGTAGCTCTCCTTGTCCAGGTAGATGACGCGCTTGCTGTACGCGTACTGCGGCAGCTTGGAGACGCCCTCGACGACCCAGACCTCACGCGGCTCCCACAGGTCGGCGTGAACGAAATCGCCCGACGGCTCGCCCCACACCACCGGCAGCTTCTCGGCATGGAACGATCCGAGGATCGTCTTCTCGCCGAGGAACTTCCAGCTCATCCAGGCGATGTTGCCGGCATAGCCGCCGTAGCTGTCCTGGTCGGTGTCCTGACCGAACAGCGCGTCCGACCGCTGCGCCGAAGACAGGCGGCGAACGCGGCGAAGCTGCGGCAGGTACAGCCAGCTGTCGTCCTGGCGCGTGTGATCGAGATAGCGATTGAAGGTGAACCCGGTGCCCTTCAGATCGAACGGCTCGATCAGCGGATACAGCGCTTCCTTGAAACGAACCTGGTCACGGTTCGGTTCGAGGCGCGGCTTGGGATCGACTTCGAGACGACCGGTGAAGTACAGACGCCGGAAGTGGTCGATCAGGAAGTGCCGCTCCACGCGCACCGGATCGCCGCCGCTGCCCACGGCGCCCGTGTCGCAGTCGAAGTTGCGAAGGTCGAGGTCGTCCACCTCGATGGCGCCCTCGTAGTTGAACATGTGCTTGACGGCCTTGTGCGGGTCGTCCGGAGCGATGGTGGGGAAAGGCAGGCCCGCCACGTAGTTTTCGGTGTGCGTGCCGTCGGCGGACAGCTTGACCTGCGCCGAATACTTTTCGGTCGCCTCGGCCACCGGCGGCGGAAGCTCGATCTTCTTGTACGGCCCGACGCGGACTTTGACGCCGCGGTCGATGGACCACAGCATCGCGGGGCCGAAGAAGTCCTTGTACTTGTCGACGTTGGTGCGGTCGATGACGGTGCCGGGCGCAGGATTTTCGGCAGCTACGGCTGGAGCGGCGAGTGCCGAGACGATCAATCCAAGCGAGAGAGCGGCCGCCGAAGTTGATTTCATGCCAGGTCCTCCTCGTAAGCTAAGCGGGCCAAGTGAAGCCCGAGGCGCGATAGGAGACATGGCCGAAGCAGGCCGCGCAAGCGAGCACGCATTCGACAACACCAGCCTGGCCGCAACGTCGAGCCTGGAAATTATGCCTGATTGCGCTGCCGGGTCCAGCCCATCGGGCCGCTGCGTTCGCCATCGAGCAAGGGAGAAGATTGGGTGCGGGGGAGGGATTTGAACCCTCGACCTGCGGGTTATGAGCCCGCCGAGCTACCAGACTGCTCCACCCCGCGAAGGCCTATTAGGTGCAGCGGTACAGGTTGTCAACTTTACGGCGGCGCAAACAGGCGGCAGATTCGCGGTCAGATCCGAACGCGCGACAGCCTCAGCGCGTTGGCGATGACGGAGACCGAGCTCAAGCTCATTGCTGCAGCCGCGATCATGGGGCTGAGCAGCCACCCGAAAAGCGGGTACAGAGCTCCCGCCGCCACCGGTATGCCCAGCGCGTTGTACGCGAACGCGAAGAAGAGGTTCTGGCGGATGTTGGCCACGGTCGCCGCGCTCAGTCGCCGGGCGCGCGCGATGCCGCGAAGATCGCCCTTGACCAGAGTGACATCGGCGCTCTCCATCGCCACGTCGGTCCCCGTGCCCATCGCGATGCCTACCTGAGCCTGCGCCAGTGCCGGCGCGTCGTTGATGCCGTCGCCTGCCATGGCCACGCGCCTGCCCTGCTCCTGCAGCCGCACGACGTGATCGCGTTTCTCTTCGGGCAGCACCTCGGCCACGACGTCGTCGATTCCCACCTCGCGCGCGACGGCCTCGGCCGTCGTGCGGTTGTCGCCGGTCAGCATGACCACGTGCACGCCCTGGTCGCGAAGCGCGGCGACGGCCTCGGCGCTGCCGGTCTTGACTGGATCGGCAACGGCAATGAGGCCGACGAGCTCCGTTCGGCGCGCGACGAACAGCACCGTCTCGCCGCGAGCTCGCCGCTCGCTCGCGCGCTCGAGCACGCGCGCAGGCACCGTGATCGCGCGCTCCGCGAGCAGCGCGGCACTGCCGAGCAGCAGCTCGGCGCCCTCGACATCCGCGCGCACGCCCTTTCCGGCGATCGCCTCGAAGTTCGCTGCCGTCGGAACCGCCAGGCCGCGCTCGCGCGCGGCAGCAACGACGGCGGCGGCGATCGGATGCTCGCTGCCGCGCTCGACGGCCGCAGCCATCGCGATCAGATCACTGTCGCTCAGAGGCGGCGCCGGCTCGGCCGCCACCAGCGTCGGCTTGCCGGCAGTGAGCGTGCCGGTCTTGTCGACGACCACCGTGTCCACCGTACGCAGCGCCTCGATCGCTTCGGCGTTGCGAAACAGGATGCCGGCCGAGGCACCTCGTCCCATCGCCACCATGATCGACAGCGGCGTGGCCAGACCGAGCGCGCACGGGCAGGCGATGATGAGCACCGAGACCGCGCTCAGCAGCGCATGCGCCATCGCCGGCGGCGGGCCGAAGAGCGCCCATGCGGCAAAGGCCAAGGCTGAGGCGACCAGCACGGCGGGAACGAACCATGCCGCCACCTGGTCCGCCAGACGCTGAATGGGCGCGCGGCTTCTCTGCGCCTGCGCCACCATGTCGATGATGCGGGCGAGCAGCGTCGCGCCGCCGACCTTCTCGGCGCGCATGAGGAGCGTGCCGCGGCCATTGACGGTGGCACCGACGACGCGATCCTGCGCCTTCTTCTCCACCGGCTCGGGCTCGCCGCTGATCATCGACTCGTCGACGAAGCTGGAGCCCTCCAGGACGACGCCGTCCACCGGCACCTTCTCGCCCGGACGGATGCGCAGCACGTCGCCCTCCTTCACCTGCGCAAGCGGCACGTCTTCTTCCTGGCCGTCGCCGGACACCCGCCGCGCCGTCTGCGGCGCCAGACGAAGCAGTGCGCGGATCGCCTCGCCGGTGCGGCTGCGCGCGCGCAGCTCGAGCACCTGTCCGAGCAGCACCAGCGCGACGATGACGGCGGCGGCCTCGAAGTAGACGCCGACCTCGCCGTGCTCGTCGCGGAACGCGCGCGGAAAGATCGCCGGAGCGGCGGTGGCGACGAGGCTGTAGACGTAGGCCACGGCAACGCCGATGCCGATCAGCGTGAACATGTTGAGGCTGCGCGCCCTCACCGATGCCACCGCGCGCTGATAGAAAGGCCACGCGGCCCACACGCACACCGGCGTGGCCAGCACGGCCTCGGTCCACACGCGCCAGCGCCCCGCCAGCGCATGCGCGAGAGAGCCGAGCGGCAGCATGTGCCCCATCGCCAGCACGAGCACGGCCGCGGCGAGCACGCCGGAGATCGCGAAGCGGCGGGTCATGTCGCGCAGCTCGCTGTCGTCTTCGTCGGCGCTCGGCATCATCGGCTCCAGCGCCATGCCGCACAGAGGGCACGGGCCCGGGCCGTCCTGGATGATTTCCGGATGCATGGGGCAGGTGAAGCTGGCGCCTGCCGCAGCGGCCGCAGCCTGCTCCTGCTGCGCGCGCGCCACGCGCTCCGGATCCAGGAACGCGCCGGGATCGGCGCCAAAGCGCTCCGCGCATTTGTCCGAGCAGAAGAAGTACGTTGTGCCGCCGTGCTCGAGTCGGCGCGGAGAATCGGCTGCCACGCTCATGCCGCAGACCGGATCGCGATGCGGCTTCTCGGGCGTCAGCTCGAATTTATCGGCGCCGGCCATCGCCTCAGCGCACCGCGCGGGAGCGTCTTGCGTCGTCCATGCCGACGGCGGCCTTGAGCGCGGCCACCTCGCTCTGCCGCAAGCGGCGCGCGTCGCCTGTGGGCAGCGAGCCGAGCGTGAGCGGACCGAGCGCCTCGCGCCGCAGCTTTTCGACGCGGATTCCGAAGGCCTCGAACATTCGCCGCACCTGCTGATTGCGGCCCTCGCGGATGCGCACATCGACCCATGCCGTCTGCGAGCCGCGCCGCTCCACTTCGCGCACGTAGGCCGGGCCGGTGTAACCGTCGCGCAGACGAACGCCCGAGCGCAGGTGATCGATGATTTCGCGCGAGGGTGCCGGGCTCACCTTGACCGCATACGCCTTCTCGATGTGGAAGCTGGGATGGGTCAGACGCTGCGCCAGCTCGCCGTCGTTGGTCAGAAGCAGCAGCCCCGAGCTCGCGTAATCGAGCCGACCCACTGGAAATAGCCCGTGTCCGCCGATGGCTTCGACGACGTCGCCGATGCAGAAGCGGCCCTCCGGGTCTTTCATCGTCGTCACGCAGTTGACGGGCTTGTGGTAGGCCCAGTACTCGCGCGGACGCTCACTGCCAAGCAGTCGGCCGCGCACCTTGACGTGGTCCCGCCCCGGAACGGCGCGCGCGCCCGGCTCGGTGATCACGCGTCCGTTGACCGTGACCTCGCCGTCCTCGATGAGCTGCTCGGCCTGCCGCCGCGACGCGAGACCGGCGCGCGCGATCAGCACGTGAACGCGGACGCCCTCGGCGGCCGCCTCGGCAGTCTCGGTGCGAGACGGCTTCGGTCGCGACCGCGGCGGAGCACCGGCGCGACCCGTCGTTTTCTTTCTGGCAGGAGCGGCCTGCGCGCGCCCGCGGTCAGGCCTCTTCTTCTTCGGCGCGGCCTGGCCCGCCGCCGGCTTGTTGACCGTCGCGCTCTTCGTCGCCCTCGCCTTCTGCGGCGGCGATGTCTTCGCGCGTCCCTTCGGCGGGCTGGCTCCCTTCCTGTCCGGTGGCCGCTGCGGCATCGTCGTTCTCCAGCGGCAGGATACGCGCGCTTTCTGCCTCGGTGAAACCGCCCTGCTCCGACATCCGCTCGAAGTCGCTGCCGAGCTCGGGCAGCGTCGGCATGTCGCGCAGGCTGCGCAGGCCGAACAGCTCGAGGAACTCCTTGGTGGTGGCGTAGACGAGCGGACGGCCCGGAACGTCCTTTCGGCCGATCACCTTGACCAGGCGCCGCTCCACGAGAGATTCCAGCACCGCCCCGCTGTCGACGCCGCGCACCGTCTCGATCTCCATCCGCGTCACCGGCTGCTTGTAGGCCACGATGGCGACGGTCTCGGTCGCTGCGCGCGTCAGGCGCTGGGGCCGCTCGCGAAACAGCTTGCGAACGTAGCGCTGGTGCTCGGGCGCGGTGCGAAGCTGCCAACCGCCGGCCACCTCGACCAGACGGATGCCGCGCGTCAGCAGGTCGACCGAGAGATCCTGCAGGGTGGCCTTGACCTCTTCGACGGTGGTGCCTTCGACGATGTCGCAGACCCTCTTGGCCGGAAGCGGATCGCCGGACGCGAACAGCAGCGCCTCCAGCACCGGACGCAGCCGGTCCACCGGCCACAACCCGCCGGTCCCCTGCTCCTGGCCGGAAAGCTCGTCTTCCTGCACTTCCTGCTCGTCGCTCACGTCATCTGCTCGCTCGGTGGTTGCTCGTCCTCGCCGTTGCCGGCGGCGATCAGCCCCTGCATGGCCGCGCTGGCAGGTCCGTACATCTCGGTGAGATCGGCGATGGTCTCATCGATGTCGTCGCCGACCAGCGTGACGTAGATGGGGCCGAAGCGGCCTTCCTGCTCCGCGACCAGCACGCCGAGCTTGGCCAGCTCGAGCACGCCCAGGAACGTCGCGATGATCAGCCCGCGCGGCGCCTCGTGCACGAACAGGTCGTGGAACTCCAGACGGCCGCTCTCGCGCAGCCGTGCGACCATCGTGCGGACAGCGTCGGAAACGCTGTACTGCTCGGCCGAGATCGTGTGCGGGCGGCGGGCGGCCGCCTTGGCCAGGACGCGGCGCAGGGCCTCGAACAGGTCGGCCAGCTCGAGGCGGCGCAGCGGCGCCGGCTGATCGTCGGCCGAGGGCTCGGGCGGCGTGGGCGCGCGCCGGAACACGTCGCGGTCCAGGAGCAGGCGGTCGCGCAGCTCTTCGGCCACCTCGCGGTAGCGCTGATATTCGGCGAGCTGGCGGACCAGGTCCGCGACCTCCTCGTCCTGCTCCTCCTCGTCTTCGTCGTCGCGTGGAAGCAGCAGACGCGACTTCATGTACATGAGCGAGGCGGCCATGACGAGATATTCGCCCGCGACGTCGAGGTTGAGTTCCTCGAACATGCCGAGGTAGGCCAGGTACTGATCCGTGATCTGCGCGATGGGCAGGTTGTAGATGTCGAGCTCGTTGGTGCGCACGAGGTGCAGCAGCAGGTCCAGCGGGCCTTCGAAGGCATTGAGCCTGACCGTGTAGGTAGGCGCGACCATCAAAGCCCCATCGCCTCGCGCACCTGTGCCATCGTCTCCTTGGCGACCTGCGTGGCGCGCGCGCAGCCGTCGGCGAGCACGTCCTCGGCCGTGCCCGGTTTTTCACCGAACCGGCGGCGTCGCTCCTGGATCGGCGTCAGCTCGGCGATCACGTGCTTGATCATCACCTTCTTGCAGTCCACGCAGCCGATGGAGGCGGTGCGGCAGCCCACGGTCAGCTCGGCCTTCTCTTCCTCGGTGCAATAGATCTCGTGCAGGCGGAACGCGGGACAGTCCTTCGGGTCGCCGGCGTCGGTGCGCCGCACGCGGCGCGGATCGGTCATCATGCGGACGAGCTTGTTGTAGACCGTGTCGGCGTCGTCGCCGAGCGAGACGGCGTTGCCGTAGCTCTTGCTCATCTTGCGCCCGTCCGTGCCGGGCACGCGCGCCGCCTGCACGACCATGCCGGCGGGCTCGGGGAAGACGTTGCCGTAGAGATGATTGAAGCGGCGCGCGACCTCTCGCGTAAGCTCGATGTGCGGGAGCTGGTCCTCGCCCACCGGCACGGCATCGGCCTTGTAGAGCAGAATGTCCGCCGATTGCAGCAACGGATAGCCGAGAAAGCCGTAGGTGGAGAGGTCGCGGCCTTCGAGCTGCTGCTGCTGCTCCTTGTAGGTGGGCACGCGCTCCAGCCACGGAACCGGGATGATCATCGAGAACAGCAGGTGCAGCTCGGCGTGCTCGCGCACGTGCGACTGCCGGAAGATCACGCACCGCTGCGGGTCCAGGCCCACGGCCAGCCAGTCCAGCACCATCTCGCCGGTGCTGTGGCGGATATTCTTCGGATCGGCGTAGTCGGTGGTCAGTGCGTGCCAGTCGGCAACGAAGAAGAAGCAGCGTGACCTCTGCTGCAGCGCCACCCAGTTCTTGAGCGCACCATTGAGGTGTCCCAGATGAAGCGCGCCGGTCGGGCGGGTGCCGGAGACGACGACCGCCGGAGCGACCGCTGCCTGCGTGCTGTCTGGCTGACCGTTCACGACGTTCCGAAGACGAGGCCGATGGCGCCGAAAACGAGGCCCATGACCGGATCGATCACGCGATGCAGGACGTTGGTCAGCAGCAGCGTCAGAACGATGAGGAAGCCGTACGGCTCAACCTGCGCGAGCGACTCGCCGAGCTGGCGCGGCAGCAGGCCGACCGCCACCCGCCCGCCGTCCAGCGGCGGGATCGGCAGCATGTTGAAAACCGCCAGCAGGACGTTCAGCTGCACGCTCATCTTGCACATGAGCGCCACCGGCTCGGCCACCTGAAAGCTGCCCTCGCCGCCGTCGGCGCCGCCCGTGGACAGCGACGCCACCGCCGTCAGGAGGCCGGCGCTGAGGAACGCCAGCGCCAGATTCATGCCGGGGCCCGCCGCGGCCACATAGATCATGTCGCGCAGCGGATTGTTGAGGCGATGGAAGGCCACCGGCACCGGTTTTGCCCACCCGAACAGGAAGCCGGCGCCGCTGAGCAGCAGCAGCCCCGGCAGCAGGATCGTGCCTAGCGGATCGATGTGCACGAGCGGATTCAGCGTCAGGCGTCCTTCGACCGCCGCGGTGTCGTCGCCCAGACGATTGGCCACGAAGCCGTGCGCCCATTCGTGGAACACCACGGCCATGAGAAAGGGCACGACCCAAAGGGCGAGCATCGCTGGATCGAAGTGCATGAGGTGCAGGTCTTGCCGCCGGCAGACCGTGTGCCGAGCCATACCAGCGGCTCTACGGGGCGGCAACTCGGCAAATCTGCGCAAAACCGACGCCGGTGGCGCAAGTTGCGGCGTCACCCTCACCGTGATTGTTGCGCGGCCGTGACCCCGGCGATCCGCCGCAGCGCGATCCCCTTCGCCATTCTCTTCGCCGTGGCCGCGTTCTCGCTGGTCGCCGCGCGACTGACGTGGACGGCGGCTTCCGTGCGCGACCAGGCGCGCTTCGAGAATGCCATCAGCAGCACCAAGGACCGCCTGGAAGGACGCGTTCAGGTATACATCGATGCGCTGACCGCCGCAGCGGCCTACGTCGATGCCAATCCCGATGCCGGCGTCGAGGGGCTGTCGGCCTTCCTCAAACGCCTCGGCGTCCACAGACGCTATCCGGGCGTGCAAGGGCTCGGCTTCGCCGAGCGGATCGAGCCGGAGCGGCTGGCCGAGCGCACGGCCGAGATGCGAGCGGGGGGATTTCCGACCTTCCGCGTATGGCCCGACACGCCGCGCGACCGGTACACGGCCATCGTCCTGCTGGAGCCGCTCGACCGCCGCAACAGGGCGGCCATCGGCTACGACATGTCGACGGAGCCGGTGCGCCGTGAAGCGATGGATCGCGCCCGCGACACCGCCTCCCCGGCGATGTCCGGCCGGGTGATGCTCGTCCAGGAGATCGATCAGGCGAAGCAGGCCGGCTTCCTGATCTACGTTCCCGTCTACCGCACCGCCTCGGTGCCAACCACCGTCGAGGAGCGCCGGCGCGAGCTGCGCGGGTATGTCTATGCTCCCTTCCGGGCCGGCGACCTGCTGCGCGGCATCTTCGGACGCGAGCGCGAGCCGCGGGTCGCCTTCCGCGTCTACGCAGGCGACGCCCCCATGGCCGAGAGTCTGCTGGCGCGAGAAGAGCCGGCGCAATGGCAGGACGAGCATTCGCTCTACCGCGCAACGACCACTCTGACGATCGCCGGGGCGCCCTGGACGCTCGAGTTCTCTTCTCTCCCTGCCTTCGACCAGGTGTCGGGACGGCCTCTGGCCTGGCTCGTAGGCATCGGCGGCACGGGCATCGGCCTGCTGCTGTTCGGCCTGGCGCGCGCTCAGGAGCACCGCCGACGCTATGCCGAAGACGTTGCCGCTACGCGCAAGCGCAGCGAGGACCGGCTGCGCATGATCACCGACACGCTGCCGGTGCTGGTCGCGTATGTGGACGCGGCCGAACGTTACATTTTCGCCAACGGCACCTATCGCTCCTGGCTCGACCTGGAGCCGCATGAGATCGAAGGCAGGACTCTTGCCGAGGTTCTCGGTCCGGATGCCTACGCGATCGTCGCGCCACGAATGAAGGCTGCGCTCGCCGGCGACATGCAGGCCTTCACCGTCGAACTGCCCTACCGCACCGGCAAGCGCCACGTGCGCGTCGAGTACGTTCCGCACCGAGAGAATGATGCCGTCGTCGGCGTCGTCAGCCACGTCAGCGACGTCACCGAAGCCGCCCAAGCCGCGCGAGAGCGCATGGAGCTGCTGGCGCGGGAACGCGCGGCACGCAACGAGGCCGAGACCCTCAACCGGATCGGCCGCAGCCTCGCCGCCGAGCTCGAGACCGAGAAGCTGGTCCAGATCATCACGGACGAGAGCACGCGCATCACAGGAGCCCAGTTCGGCGCTTTCTTTCGCAACGCGGTGGACGCGCAGGGCGGCCACTACCTGCTGCACACGCTGTCCGGCGCGATGCGCGACCGCTTCGACCACCTGCCTCCTCCTCGGGCGACGGCGATTTTCGCGCCGACCTTCGCCGGCGCCGCGCCCGTGCGACTCGACGATGTGCGCAAGGATCCCCGCTTCGGACGCAACGCTCCATACTTCGGCCTTCCCGAGGGGCATCTTCCGGTGGTCAGTTATCTTGCGGTGCCCGTCGTCTCCTCGACCGGAGAGGTGTTTGGCGGCTTGTTCTTCGGCCACGCCGAGCCGGGAAAGTTCACCGAAGAGCACGAGCGCATCGTCGTCGGCATCGCGGGCCAGGCATCCATCGCACTGGACAACGCGCGTCTGTACGAGGCTGCCAAGGAGGCCGACCGACGAAAGGACGAGTTCCTGGCGATGCTGGCGCACGAGTTGCGCAACCCACTGGCGCCCATCGTCAACTCGCTGCAGGTGATGAAGCTCAAGGAAGGCGACGCGGAGGCGCGAGCGCACGCGCGCAGCGTCATCGATCGGCAGGTCCACCGTATGGTGCGCCTGGTGGACGACCTGCTCGACGTTTCGCGCATCACCAGAGGCAAGATTCAGCTACGGCGGGAAGTGGTCGATCTGCGCACCATTGCCGAGCGCGCGGTCGAAGCTACGCGCAGCGTGGTCACGTCGCGGCGGCACCGGATCGATGCGAACCTGTCGCCGAAGCCGGTCCTGGTCCTGGCGGATCCGGTTCGGCTCGAGCAGGTTCTGACCAACCTTCTCGACAACGCCGCCAAGTACACCGAGTCTGGCGGGCAGATCACGATCAACGTGCGGGACGAAGAGAGCCAGGCGGTCGTGGAGGTACGCGACACGGGCATCGGCATTCCGCGTGCGAGCCTGCCCCACATGTTCGACCTCTTCGTTCAGGCGGACCGGACTCTGGACCGGGCCGCCGGCGGCCTCGGCATCGGGCTGACGCTGGTGCGACGCCTGGTCGAGCTGCACGATGGCCGCGTCGATGCGCACAGCGACGGCCCCGGCACCGGCAGCACGTTCGTCGTGCGTCTGCCGTTGGCCAGGGCCGTCATGGCGCCGGCCGCCGCGGCGCCGGACGCACAGCGGCCGGCGCCGCGCCGGCGGCTGCGCGTGCTGGTGGTCGACGACAACGCCGACATCACCGGGACGTTCTGCGAGCTGCTGTGGACGCTGGGGCACGAGGTGCGAACTGCCGACTCGGGGCCTGCGGCACTGGAAGTCGCGCGCGAGTTCGCGCCCCAGCTCGTGCTCCTCGACATCGGTCTTCCCGGCATGAGCGGGTACGAGGTTGCGCAGCGCCTGCGCCGACAGCCCGAGCTCTCCACGGCCCGCATCGTGGCCGTGTCCGGCTATGCACAGGAATCCGATCGGCGGCAGGCGCGCAGCGCCGGCTTCGACGACCACCTCGCCAAGCCCGTCGATTTCGCCCGCCTCGAGCAGATCCTGAGCGACGTGCAGGAGCGCGCGGCTGAAGGCTAACGCAGCTTCATCCGCGAGCGCGGATGATGCTCCTTGTGCACTTCCTGCAGCCGTGCCGTGGCGACGTGGGTGTAGATCTGCGTCGTGGTGATGTCGGCGTGTCCGAGCAGGAGCTGCACCGAGCGCAGATCGGCCCCGCCTTCGAGCATGTGCGTGGCGAAGGAATGTCGCAGCACGTGCGGCGAGACCCGCTCCACGCCGGCGCGCGCGGCGAGCGTGGTCAGCCGCTTCCAGAAGCCCTGACGCGTCAGCTTCCTTCCGCCGCGCCCCAAAAACAGCGCGTGCGAGCGTCCGAGCGGATCGAGCTCGGGGCGCCCGCGCTCCAGATACTCCTCGAGCGCGGCGAGTGCGGCCGATCCGATCGGCACCGCCCGCTGCTTCGAGCCCTTGCCGATGACCGTCAGATAGCCGTCGCTCAGATGCAGCGCCGCGGCCGTCAATCCCACCAGCTCCGAGACGCGCAGGCCGCAGCCGTAGACGAGCTCGAGCATGGCACGGTCGCGCAGAGCCAGCGCGTCGTTGCCGGCCGCCGCTGCGAGCAGCTCGAGGATCTGCTCGAGCGAAAGATACTTCGGCATCGGACGGCTGCGCCGGCCCGGCCGCAGGTCGCGCACCGGGCTGACCGCGAGCCTGCCTTCGCGAACCAGGAACTTGAACAGGCCGCGCACGGCCGACAGGCATCGTGCGCGTGAGGACGGCGCCAGGCCTTCTTCGGCCAGCGATTCGAGAAACATCACCAGATCGTCGCGCTCGACCTGATCGGCCTGCGTGCGCCCCGCCTTCGTCATGGCGGCGAGGAACCGCCTGAGGTCGTTGGCGTAGGCGTCGAGCGAGTTGCGCGCCAGTCCCTTCTCGGACGCCAGATGATCCATGTACTCGTCGGCTGCGGCGTTCAGCGGCGAGTCGGCCATGGCTCAGATGCTGACCTGATAGGGCGCCGCCTGCGGGCGCGGCGTCGCCGCGTCCGTGGTCAGCGCGGCAATGATCGAGTCTCCGATCGCATTGAGCCGATCCTGGTCCTCGACCTTTCGTCCGTGCGAATCGGTGACGTAGAAGACATCGAGCACCTCGGTCAGATGTGTCGAGATCTTGGCCATGTGGATGTCCAGGCCCACGCGGAACATCTCGTTCGACACCAGGAACAGGAGCGCCGGACGGTCGGCGGCATAGACGTCGATGACGGTGAAATCCTTGGAGAGCCGGTTGTCGATCTCCACGCGTGCATACGTGCGCCGCGCCGCCTTCTCGCCGACGCGGCGCGTGCGCCCCATCAAGGCCTTGCGCACCATCTCCTCGACGTCGACCACTCCGGCGAAGACGCCCTCGAGCGTCTCGCCGACCTGCTCCCACAGCTCCGGCGAGGTGGCGTCGGCGCCGGTGGCCAGATGCTCGATGCGAAAGACGTCCAGCGCCCAGCCCTCGGAGGTGGTGACCAGCCGCGCATTGAGGATGTTGAGGCCGTGCGCCGAAAGCGCTCCGACCATGTCCTTGAACAGGCCGCGGCGGTCGTGCGCGCAGATCGTGAACTCGGTGAAGCCGCGTTCGGGGAAGTGCTCGACGCCGTAGCGGAAGAGCGCGTTGCCGACCGATTCGTAGAGCCGCCAGTGGTCGATGATCCTCTCGTCGGGATTGCCGAGGAAGTAGGACGTGGGAAGCGTCTGCAGGAACGAGGACAGACGCGCGCTCTCGGCCTGGCCGGCCGCGCGTTCGATCAGGCGGCGCCGCGTGCGCTCGGCGCGGCTTTCCATGTCGGCTTCGGTGATCTGCCCCTTCTCGAACACCTCGACTGTGCGCCGGTACAGCTCGGCCAGAAGATGGTCCTTCCAGCCGTTCCAGATCTGCGGGCCCACCGCACGCATGTCGGCGAACGTCAGCAGGTAGAGCAGGCTCAGGTTCTCGGCGGTGCCGACCTGCGCGGCGAAGTCCATGACGAGCGCCGGATCCTCGATGTCGCGCGTCTGCGCGAGCATCGACATCGTCAGGTGGTTGCGCACCAGGAATTCGAGCGTGCCGCGGTCGTCCTCGTGCATGGAGAGGCGGTCGGCGATGTCGCGCACCATCAGCGCGCCGCGCTCATCGTGGTCGCCGCCGTAGCCCTTGCCTAGGTCGTGGAACATCATGGCCAGGAAGAGCAGCTCGGGCCGGTCGCAGTCACGCATGGTCTGCGTCAGGAACGGGCTCTTGTGCGCAAGCTCGCCGTTTCGCAGCGCCTCCAGCTCGCGGATGCCGATCAGCGAATGCTCGTCCACGGTGTAGACGTGGTAGTAGTCGTGCTGGACCATGCAGAAGAGGCGCCCGAACTCGGGAATGAGCTTTCCGAGCACGCCCAGCCGGTTCATCTGCGCCAGCGTGTCGTAGACGCCTTCCTTGGCCCTCAGGATGTCGAAGAAGATGTCGACGGCGGCCTTGGACTGCGCCACTTCGGGCGTCAGCGTCGCCGCCTTCTGTCGCACCAGCTCGCGCGTGCGCGATGCCAGGCGCACGTCGTGGCGCTGGCAGTCGCGGAAGATCGCGATGAGGTTCACCGGGTCCGCATCCAGCACCTTCTCGTCGACGACGAGTCGGTCGTTCAGTATGCTGACGCCGCTGCGCAGGTTGCGCTGGCTGACCAGGCGCCGCAGCAGGCCCGTCCGCCGCTCCGGTGCGCTCAGCAACCGGTCGACGATGTCGTCGGTGATGCGCGCCATCACCGCCGCGTGATGGTAGTAGTCGCGCATGAACATGTCGCCGATGGAGTTGTTGCCCTCGGCCTGGTAGCCGAACCGCTGCCCCACCGCCAGCTGGCGCTCGAACGTCAGATGATCGTTCTTGTTGCTGGTCAGGAAGTGCAGCGAGTTGCGCGTGCGCAGGAGGAACTCGCGCGACGCCGACAGCTCCTCGTACTCCTTGCTCGTGACGATGTCCTGCTCGCGAAGCCCCTCGAGGTCGCCGACGTCGCGGATGACGCGCGCGATCCACAGCGCCGCGTTCAGGTCGCGAACGCCGCCGTGCCCTTCCTTGACGTTCGGCTCCAGGATGAAAACCGAGCCCCCGTAGCGCGACCGCCGGCTGCGGGACTCCTCCATCTTGGCGGCGGTGAAGCCCTCGACGTCGGTCGACGCCAGCTTTCGGCGCACCGCCGTCTCGTAGTCGCCGGCCAGCTCCGGACTGCCGCACAGGAAGCGGCCGTCCAGAAGCGCCGTCTTGATGGTCAGATCGCTCTGGCCGAGGCTGACGCATTCGGCCGCATCGCGCACGGCATGGCCGACCTGCAGGCGCGCATCCCACAGCGTGTACAGCAACGATTCGGTGACGGTCTCCACGAACGGCGTGACGCCGCCCGAGTGCAGCACCAGCAGGTCCACGTCCGAGTAGGGGCACTGCTCGCGGCGGCCGTAGCCGCCGAGCGCGAAGACGGCGCAGTGCTGGCGGGTGCGCGCGTAGCGGCGCGCGTAGCGCTCGATCGAGGCGTCGAAAAGAAAACGGATGAGATGGTCGAGGCTGGAGGCCAGCCGCGTGACGGTGTCGATGCCGTTGGCGCCGGCCCAGTGCGCGGCCTCGAGCTCGGCACGCACCGCTTGGACGTACTCGCGAGCGACGTCGGAGAGCTTGCCGCCGACGCTGCCGGGCGCGGGCAGCAGCATCGCACGCGTACCGCCTGCGTCCGTGATCGCCATCAGCAGCTCACCTCACAGCGGCGAGGCGACGCTGGTGGACAGGAAGTTGGCGATGCCGCCGACGATGCCTTCGGCGGCCATGTCGCGATAGCTTTCGGAACGGATGCGCAGACCTTCTTCACGATGCGTCAGAAACGCCGCCTCGACGAGCACGCTCGGGACGTCATTGTCCGTCAGAACGTAGAAGCGTCCTTCCTTGACGCCGAGGTCGCGCACGGCCTTGTAGCGCATCCCCAGATGTCGCACCAATTCCTCTTGAATGCTGCGGGCCAGCCGGGGACTGGCCGCATTCCTGCCCGCGCGCGCAGATCGCACCCCTGCTCCACCCCGCTCCGCCTTCGGCGCGGACCGGCCCGCGCGCGCGTAGTACGTCTCCACCCCGCTCGCGCCCGCATTGCCGCTGGCGTTGGCGTGGATCGACACGAACAGATCGGCATTCCACTTGCGTACCATCGCGCGCCGCTCCTTCAGCGGAACGAAGACATCGGTCGTGCGCGTCATGACGACGTCGACGTCCAGGCGCTTGCGCAGCCGCTCGGCCACCATGTTGGCGATGGCCAGCACGATGTCCTTCTCGTACTCGCCCGCCCATACCCTGGCTCCCGGGTCCTTCCCGCCATGCCCGGGATCGATGACGATGAGCGGGCGCGCCGACAGGCCGGCGGGAACGGCCTCGTGCGGCTTGCGCCGAGCCGGCGCCGGCTCGATCGACGGCCGGGGCGCTCCGGGCATCGTGCGCGTCAGACGCACGAGCAGCTGTCCGGCGCGCGAGCCCGGCTCGACGGACGCATCGACATGGTCGGGATGATGGATGCGGATGCGAACGAGGCGCCGCTCCGGCACCGCGATGATGGAAACACCGTCGACCAGCGAGTCGGCCACCGGCACCAGCCGCGGCGTTCGCGCATCGAGCTCGGAATCCTGCAGCTCGAGCAGGTAGCCGCCGTCGGCGGCGCCGGCGCGATAGGCGACCTCGCCGTCGCACACGACGACGACGGCGGTGCCCGCGGCCGTGCGATCGACCGCGACCGAGCGCACGAGCGCCGCCTCGCTGGTAACCGCCGTCAGAGAGAGAAGAAGAACGCTCCCACGCGCGAAGGCCGGGAGCGCGGGAAGGAAACGCCGCCGCACCTCCACCTCCACCGCAACCTCGCGATTATGGCGCCGGGGCGCGCTCCGGCACAAGGCTGCGGCCCTCCGTGCGCCGCTCCTTGATCGGATCGAGTCATGGCGCGCCCGATCGATGCGGCTGGCGAACCGCGACTCGGTCCAGTCGGAAGGCGCGGCTTTACTGCGCCGCCTTGGCCTCCTCGACCAGCCGTGCCAGCAGGTTGAGCGCTTCGAGCGGCGTCATCGCGTTGGCATCCAGCGCCGCCACGCGTGCGGCAAACGCCTCGGCCGCCTCGGCGCCGGCGGCCGTGGCGGAAGACCTGGCGCTGGAGAAAAGACTGAGCTGGCTGCTGCTTGCAGGGCCGATTCCCTGGCCGCTCTCGAACCTGGCCAGAATTGTACGGGCCTTCTCGATCACCGGCTCGGGCACGCCCGCAAGACGGGCGACCTCGATGCCGAAGCTGCCACTGGTCGGCCCCGGAACGATGCGGTACAGGAAGATCACGCCGCGCTTGTAGCGCCGCACCGCGACCGAGAAGTTCTCGACGTGGTCGTGCTCGGCCTCCAGCGCCGCCAGCTCGTGGTAGTGCGTGGCGAACAGGGTCTTGGCGCGCGCCTTGCCCATGGCCTCGGCCACGGCCCAGGCAATCGAGATGCCGTCGAAGGTGGAGGTTCCGCGGCCGATCTCGTCGAGGACGACCAGGCTGCGCTCGGTCATGTCCCGGAGGATCGCCGCAGTCTCGCTCATCTCGACCATGAACGTCGACTGGCCCGCGGCCAGATTGTCGCTGGCACCGATGCGCGTGAAGATGCGGTCGACCAGAGGAATGCGCGCCGCCGTGGCCGGGACGAAGGAGCCGCAGTGCGCGAGCAGCACGATGAGCGCGACCTGCCGCAGGTAGGTCGACTTGCCGGCCATGTTGGGGCCGGTGATCACCATCAGCAGGCGTGAGTCGGCGCCGAGCCGGCAGTCGTTGGGCACGAACGTCGCGCCTAGCCGGGCCTCCACCACCGGATGCCGCCCGCCGACGATGTCGAGCTCGCCGCTCTCGTGGAGCTGCGGACGCACGTAGCCGCGCTGATGCGCGACCTCGGCCAGACCAGCGAGCGCGTCCAGCGCCGCCAGCGCGGCGGCGGTGCGGCCAAGGCTCGGCTGCACCGGCGCAAGCTCGGTCATCAGATCGCGCAGCAGGTGCGCCTCGAGCGCATTCAGCCGCTCCTCGGCCCCGAGCACCTCGTTCTCGCGCGCCTTGAGCTCGGGCGTGATGTAGCGCTCGGCGTTGGCCACCGTCTGCTTGCGTGTGTAGGAGGCCGGCGCCAGGTGCTGGTTGGCCCGTGTGATCTCGATGTAGTAGCCGAACACCTTGTTGAAGCCGACCTTGAGCGAGCCGATGCCGGTCCTTGCACGCTCCTCGGCTTCGAACGCGAGGATCCACCCCTTGCCGTCGCGGCTGATCGAGCGCAGACGGTCGACTTCCTCATGGAAGCCGCCGCGAATGACTTCGCCCTTGCCCACCATCGCGGCCGGCTCGTCGACGAGCGTGGCGCGAATACGCTCGGCAACCTGCGGCAGCGGATCCAGCTCGCCGGCGTAGGGCGCGAGCGCTTCGGCGCGCTCGGCCCCCTGCAGTCGCTGGCGCACCAGATCGACCAGAGCGAGCGCGTCGGCCAGGCGTGCCACGTCGCGCGGGCCGCCGGTGCCGGCGCCGATGCGGCCGATCAGGCGCTCCAGATCTCCGATGCGCCGCAGCGAGTCGCGCAGGTCGCTGCGGAGCGCGTAGTCTTCCACCAGCGCCTCCACCACCGACAAGCGCGCGCCGATGGCGTCGAGGTCGGCAAGCGGGCGCAGCAGGTAGGAACGCAGCGCGCGCCTGCCCATGCCGGTGGAGCAGCGGTCGAGCACCGACACCAGCGCGCCGCGGGCGCTGCCGTCGTACGCTTCGAGGATCTCCAGGTTGCGGCGCGTGGCCGCGTCCAGATGCAGAAAGCCGCGCGGGTCATAACGCACCGGCTCGCGAAGGTGCGAGACGTTTCCGCCCTGCGTGGCGGCCACGTACGCGCGCAGCAGCTGGCAGGCGGCACGTTCGGCTCCGCGCGCGGCCTCGCTTCCTCGTGCGACGCGATCGACTGCGGCCGCAGCGCCGGCTTCGACGTCCGCAGCCGCGAAATCGCCGATCAGACAGCGCGGCAGCGCCGTGCGCAGGCGCTCGATGAGCGCAGCGTCTTCACGCTCGCGCATGACCAGCTCGGTCGGCGACAGCGCCGCCAGCTCCTCGACCACCGCCTCGACCGAGGACAACTCGGTGGCCCGCACCTCGCCGGTGGAGAAGTCGGTGATGGCCAGGCCGAACCCCGCGCCGTGCGACACCAGCGCGGCAAGGAAGTTGGCGCGCTCGGGCGCCAGGCTCTCTTCGTCCAGATTGGTGCCGGGCGAGATGATGCGCGTGACCTCTCGCCGCACCAGCGCGCCCTTCTCGGGCGGATCGAGCTGCTCGCAGATCGCGACCTTGCGTCCCGCCTCGAGGAGGCGGGCCACGTAGGGACGCACCGAATGATACGGCACGCCGCACATCGGGATGGGGTGCTCGTCGTTGCGGTTGCGCGAGGTCAGCGTCAGGTCCAGCAGCTCGGCCGCCTGCTCGGCATCCTCGAAGAACATCTCGTAGAAGTCGCCCATGCGGAAGAAGACGAGCGCGTCCTCGTGCTGCCGCTTGACGTCGAGGTACTGCTGCATGGCCGGCGTCAGCTTGCCCTGCCACAACGCCCGGCCGGCTTTGGACGGCGTCGGGGCCGGCTCCGGCGCGGCGGGGGCTGCCCCTCCCACGCCCGAGCGCTGGCCGGCGCGCGCCGGCGTCACGTTCCCGGACGCCGCGCTCATACGACCTTCTTGCGCTTGGCCACGTGGTCGACGAGCACGAAACGGCCGAGCTGGTCGGGCGTGGTGTAGAAGGCCCGTCCCTTGTTGATCGCCGTCATGCGCTGCACGAACGAGCGCAGCGGCGGGCTGTCGTCGAGCATGAACGTGTTGATGCGAACGCCGCGCCGCGTGACGCGTTCGACTTCCTTGAGCGTTTCCACGGTCGCGCGCGTCGACAGGCCGCCGATGCTCATCGGCCACTCGCAGAACAGGCGGCCCTCGTGGAAGTAGGCGGTGGGTTGGCCGTCGGTGATGACGATCATCTGTTGCGTGGCCGCCGGATGGCGCGAAAGCAGGTCGGCGCCCAGGCGCAGCCCGTCCTGCAGGTTGGTGAACGGGTCGCCCATGTTCCAGGTGACCTCGGCCAGATCGGCGGGCCGCAGCTCGACCGCGCGCGTGTAGAAGCCGACCAGGCCGAAGTAGTCGCGCGGGAAGCGCGTGCGCATCAGCGTTTCCATCGCCAGCGCGACCTTCTTGGCCGCGGCGAAGCGTCCTTCCCAGCTCATCGACCAGCTCATGTCGAGCAGCAGCACGGTGGCGGTGCGCGTCAGGCGGTGGCTTTCCTTGACGTGGACGTCGGCCGCCTGCACGGCAACCGGCGTGCCGGTGCCGCGGGACAGCGCCGCACGGACGGTGGCGGCCACGTCCAGGACGAAAGGATCGCCGAACTCGTACGGCTTCGCGTCCTCGGTGTGCATCTCGCTGGCGCCGCGCTTGCGCGTGTCGTGGCGGCCCGAGGCGTCGGCGAGCAGATCGTGCAGGATTTCGCGCAGCGCGATCTGCCCCAGACGCCGCGCGCCCTTGGGCGAGAGAACGTAGCGGCCGCCCTTGGTCACGACATAGCCAGCGTCGGTCAGCGCGCGGGCGAGCTGCTGGAGGCGCAGGATCTGCTCGGCGATCTCCTGGCCGAGCATCTCGCGCACCGCATCGGGATCGATCGAATCGAAGTCGCGCTCGAGCAGCGCGCGCTCCAGCTCGCGCAGGCGCTCGTAGAACTCGAGCATCTCCAGGGTCTGCTCGAAGTCGAGGCTGTCGGGGCCATGGAACTGATCGCGGTAGCGGCGCTGGAAGCGCTCGACCCGCCGGATGTCGTCGCCGCGCTCGGAGAGGTCCTCGAACGCCGCGCGCGCGTCGCGGTCGTCGAAGGGCCAACGCGACATCTGCATGAGCGCCTCTTCGAGGATGCGCGAGAGGCCCTCCAGGTCCTGCTGGCGCCGGCGCTTCTTCTCGCCCGGCGGCATCCGCTCGGTCGCCTCCTGCTCCATCCCGGTGATCTCGTCGAGATCGTTCCACGGCTGCGCCAGCGATCGCTCCAGGTTGTACTTGTTGTGGAACTCCTCGATCGCCTCGCGCACCTTGGCCGCCAGCTCGTCGATGCCGGCGACCTCGAACTCCTCTCCGGCCATTCCTTCGCGCAGCAGACGGTCGAAGGCCTCGGCGAGGTCGTCGCTGTAGCCGAGATGCTCGGCGAGGCGGTCGAAGACCGCATCCGGATCGAGACGGACGCGCTGGGTGCCGTCCCAGATGGTGTAGCGCAGCCGCATCGAGGCTAGGCCGCGTAGGAGAGGCGCCCTCCCTGGCGCTCTCGGTTGAGCTTCTTGAGAAGATGCAGCCCCTCGAACACGAACTCGATGGCCGCCGCGGTCAGCCCCGGGCTCTCGAAGGGGCCGAGATGCTCGATGACTTCGCGAAGGCCGGGAATCGAGGAGAGGCCTTCGAGGTAGTCGGCGGCCGGCATGCTGTCGGAGACGGCCACGCCCCAACCCTGCCCCATGTACTCGAGCACGGGCTGGAGCTGCGCCACGCTCAGGCGCGAATCGAAGACCGTCTTGACCGCCACCGACAGCAGACGATCGACGACCGCGGCCTCCTTGGCGGAGTCCAGACCGTATTCGAGTTCGAGCTTGCCGTTGGTGGAGGCGAAGAGCGCGTGCAGGTCGCTGATGCGCGGGACGATCTCGCTCTCGCCGCAGCGGACCGCGCGCTTTTCGGCGTTGGCCAAAATCGTCTCGTAGTTGTTGATGCTCACGCGCACGCTCACGCCCGAAGACTGGTTCACCTCGGGCGCCTTGCGCGCTTCCATCGTCATGCGCGCGATGACTTCCTTCATGAAGTCGGGGACGCGCACGGGCCGGCCGCTGCGATCGGAGCCGGCCACCTCCTGTTCCATGATCGCGATCTCTTCGGCGACGGTGCGCGGGTAGTGCGTCCGGATCTGGACGTCGAAGCGGTCCTTGAGCGGCGTGACGATGCGGCCGCGGCTGGTGTAGTCCTCGGGATTGGCGGTGGCCACGACCACGACGTCCAGCGGCAGCCGGATCTTGTGCCCCTTGATCTGCAGGTCGCGCTCTTCCATCAGGTTGAACAGGCCCACCTGCACCTTCTCGGTCAGGTCGGGCAGCTCGTTGATGGCGAAGATGCCACGGTGGGTGCGCGCGATGATGCCGAAGTGAATCGCCTCCTCGTCGGACAGGTAGCGGCCCTCGGCGATCTTGATCGGATCGATCTCGCCGATGAGGTCGGCAACCGTCACGTCGGGCGTCGCCAGCTTCTCGCCGTAGCGCGCATCGCGCGCGATCCAGACCACGGGCAGTTCGCCGCCCTCGGCGGCGGCGCGGCGCCGGCACACGGCGCACACCGGAGCGAAAGGATCATCGTGAATCTCGCAGCCGGCGATGGCGGGAACCTGCTCGTCGAGCAGGTTGATGAGGGCGCGAATCAGACGGGTCTTGGCCTGACCGCGCTCTCCGAGCAGCACCATGTGATGGCCCGACAGAACCGCGTTCTCGATCTCGGGGATGACCGTCTCTTCGTAGCCGACGATGCCGCCGAAGACCGCGCGCGCGCCCTCTTCGCTTGCCAGCAGCGCCAGGAGGTTCTCGCGCATCTCGTCGCGAACGCTGCGCGTCCGGTAGCCGCTGGCCTGGAGCTCGGCGAGGGTGGCAGGGCGCTGCATCGGGGCGGACTATAGGCGCGGCCCCGGGCACCGGCAACGAGGCTGGTGCGCAGGCGGAGGGCCTCAGATCGAATCCACGATCAGCCGCATCATCTCCTTGTGCCAGCGACCGAGTGGAGCGCTGCGCCTCTCCCGGACCAGATCCAGTCGCGCGTCCACGTCACGGGCGGAATGCTGCAGCGGATCACCGGCGCCGGCGCCGAAGAAGCGATCGAGCTCGACGCACTGGTGACAGGCGCCCTTCCTGGCCACCAGCGCGCAGGACTCGGAGTAGATGGCCGTCAGGCGCGCCCGTGCCGACTGGATCCAGCCCTTGGCCTGCCCGAACGTCGCCCCCATCGCGTCGGCCACTTCCTCGACCGTGAAGCCGTACACCTCCTTCATCAGCAGGGCCGCCGACTGCTCAGGGCCCACATTCTGCAGCGTGCAGGCGAAGCAGACCGTCAGATGCTCGACGGCGATCGAGCGCGTTTCCGGCGAGCCGTGGAGCGCGCGCGAGGATTCGATGAACGATGGCGTGTTCTCCGCGCGCTTTCGGCATTCCCCGAGCACCGACTCGTGCCGGGTCGCGTGGCGGCGGCGGTGGTCGATGCCGAGGTTGGTGGCAACGCGAAAGAGCCACGCGCGCAGCTCCGATGCCGTGCTCGGAACGTTCTCCGCTTCGAGCATGCGCACGGCGGCCTGCTGCGCGATCTCTTCGGCGACGTCCTCGCGCAGCACCAGCCGCGTCAGGTACGCCGTCAGCTCCGGGCGCGCCGCCTCGTAGGCGGCCGCCAGCGCCTCGGCTCGGCTCGGCTCGCTCATGCGCACATCTCCACGATCCTGTCCTTGCCGCCCAGCCCGACCTCTTGCCACCACGCCACGAAATGCGCGAGGCATTCCTCGAATGCCTCTTCCTGGAAGTAGTGCCCGGCGTTGGCGAGCACGTGCGTGCGATGGCGCGGGAAGACCGCCTCCAGCCGCTGGCGCTCGCTCGCCCGGAACGCGATGTCGCCGTCCGGCCACAGCAGCAGCAGCGGCAGGTGACGCAGCCGCGCCAGGCCCGACTCCACCTCGCGCAGGAACGCGCTGCTGGCGCGGATCTCGCGCGGGAAGACGTGCGTGGGAAGACGCGACTGCGCGGTGGGAAAGGGGCCGCGATACGCGCGCATGACGCCGGCGGGAAGCCTGCCGCGCCGCAGTCCCATGGGAATCATGACGTTGACGAAGAAATTGAAGTTGCGGATGAGCCAGCCACCGAACGGCCCGCCCATGAAGCTCGAGAAGCGCTCGAAGTGCGGGTCGCCGTCGATCGGCCATGCCCACGTGTTGCCGAGCACGAGCGCATGGAAGCGATCGGGCATGCGCGAGGCCGCGCCCAGGCCGATGGGGCCGCCCCAATCGTGCGCGAACAGCGTCAACTCGCGGAGCTCGAGCCGTTGCACCAGCTTCTCAACGACGGCGCTGTGGCTGGCGGGGCGGAAGTCGTAGCCGGCCGCGGCGCGCGACAGGCCGAAGCCGGGATAGTCCAGCGCAATGCAGCGAAAGCTTCCGCGCAGCTCGCGGACCAGCCTCCGGTACACGAAGGACCACGTCGGGTTGCCGTGCAGGAACAGGATGGCCGGCCCCTCCCCTTCATCGACGTAGTGGACGACGTGGCCGTCCAGCGGGACGAAACGGCTGAGGAAGGGATAGTCGCGGCGGTCCAGCCATGAAGGATCGTCGTTCATGTTTCTTTCTCCACGCCGGGAGTCGGGTCTGGACGAACCGGTTGGCGTCATTCCAGAAACGACTCCTCGACCGTACAACGATCGAACAGCGTGTTTCGGATGGGCCGGAGGAGAAAAAAGAGCGCGCGTGCCGATCGTGGCGCGCTGCCGCGACTGGAGTGCCGGTCGAGGGCTACTGCGCCGGCGTGATGTCGGGCAGCGCCGGAATGTCCGCGTCGGCAGCGGCGGCGGCCGCTTCGGCCTGCGCCGCCAGCTCCTCGGCCCGCGCGCGATGGCGCGCCGCTTCGAGCTGCGCCTTGGTGGCTTCCTCTTCGGCGCGGTCCGCTCGGGTCTGTGCCGCCGCCAGCTCGACCTGCTTGGCCTCGAGCGCGGACCTGGCCTGATCGAGCTCGCTCGTGAGCCGCTCGACGTCGGCGCGCAGCTTGCCGTTGACCTTGGCCTGGCGCCGCACGGCAAAACGCAGTCTGGCGTGCTCGACGAACGTGCCGGTGCCGGCAATCAGCGCGCCGGCCACCAGCGCCGCCAGAAGCAGCAGCGCGAGCGGAATGTCGATGGCCGCGCCCTCGGGCCGCGGCATGAACTGGAACGGCGGCAGATAGAAGAATTTGACCGGCGCCATGTTGACGCTGGCCAGAGCGATGCCGGCCACGATGAGGATGAGCAGCAGGATGGTGCGCAGGATCTTCACGCTTCCTCCGTAAAGAGCGGCAACAGACGCTCGTAGGTATCCTGCAGATGTTGCGGGATCACGCGCGTATCAGCGAGCATGGGCATGAAATTCGTGTCGCCTTCCCACCGGGGAACGATGTGCCAGTGGAGGTGGTCGGCGATGCCGGCCCCACCGCAGCGGCCGAGATTCATTCCGATGTTGAAGCCGGCGGGCGAAAACGCCTTCTGGAGCACTCGCACCGAGCGCTGCAGGTCGGCGTGGACGGCGGCGGCGACCGCAGGCTCCAGCGCCGCGAAGTCTGCAGTGTGCGTTCGCGGGGCCACCATCAGATGCGCGTTGGCGTACGGATAGAGGTTCATCAGCACGCTCGAATGCTCGCCGACGCGGAGCACGAGGCCGCTTGCCCGCTCCTCCTGCGACACCAGCCTCGGCTTGTCACAGAAGATGCAGCCCGGCTTCGAGTCGCCCTTCTCGATGTACGACAGGCGCCAGGGCGCCCACAGAACACGCACGCGTCAGCGCATCCGTCTCGACGTCAGGAGCGCACCGAGCTGAGGCCTGCCTCGGGAGCGGAAGCGGCCAGCTCGTTCTGCTCGTTCTCGTAGCCGTCGTCGACGCGCTGCTTGAGCTCCTTGCCGACCTTGAAGAACGGCACGCGCTTGGAGGCGACGGCGACCAGGTCTCCGGTCTTGGGATTGCGTCCCTCGCGCGCCTGTCGCTGCTTGACCACGAAGCTGCCGAAGCCGCGAATCTCGATGCGGTCTCCCTTGCAGAGCGCCTCGGTCATGCTTTCGAACACGGAGTTGACGATGACTTCGGCATCGCGCCGCGAATAAGCGGGATACAGCCGGACAATCTCGTCGATCAGGTCTCTCTTGGTCATCTGATCGGGCCCTCCAGCCGGCCTACTCTCCCTTGCCGGTTTCCTCGCGACTACCGCGCCGCGCCAGCTTTTCTTGGATCATATCGCCCAAGGTGACGCTACCCCCGCGGCCACTGCCCGAGGCCTCCGAGGACATGTAGGCCCGCATCTCCTCCTTCTCGGCCGACTGCATCAGCGACCGGATGGACAGCGAGATGCGGCGCTCGCGGATATCGACCTGGGTCACCTCGGCCTCGATCTGCTGGCCGGGCTGGAAGAGGTCGCGCGGGTTCTCGACCCGCTCGCGGCCGATCTGGGAAACGTGGACCAGGCCCTCGACGCCCTCCTCCAGCTCCACGAACACGCCGAAGTCGGCGATGTTGGTGACCTTGCCGTGGATGCGCGTGCCGACCGGATAGCGCTCGTTCATGCGGCGCCACGGGTCTTCGGTCAACTGCTTGAGGCCGAGCGAGAGGCGTTCGTTCGGGATGTCGATGCCGAGGACGACGCACTCGAGCTCGTCGCCCTTCTTCACCATCTCCGAAGGATGATGGACCTTCTTGGTCCAGTGCATGTCGGAGATGTGCACCAGCCCGTCGATGCCTTCCTTGACGTTGACGAACACGCCGAAGTCGGTGACCGAGGTGACCTTGCCCTTGACGCGCGTTCCCACCGGATGCTCGATCGGCAGCATCTCCCAGGGATTGGGCGTCACCTGCTTCAGGCCCAGCGAGATGCGCCGGTTCTCGGGATCCAGCGACAGCACGACCACGTCGACTTCGTCGCCGACGCTGAGCACCTGCGAAGGATGCGTGACGCGTTTGGTCCAGCTCATCTCCGAGACGTGCACGAGGCCCTCGATTCCGTCTTCGATTTCGACGAACGCGCCGTAGTCGGTCAGGCTGACGACCTTGCCGTGCACGCGGCTGCCCGGGAAGAGACGGTCGGCAACCGTCAGCCAAGGATCCTCGCTGAGCTGCTTGAGCCCGAGCGAGATGCGATGCGAGGTCGGGTCGTACTTGAGAACGACCACGCGGATGACTTCGCCCGGCTTGACGACTTTGGAAGGATGGCTGACGCGTCCCCAGCTCATGTCGGTGACGTGCAGCAGGCCGTCGATGCCGCCGAGGTCGACGAAGGCGCCGTAGTCGGTGACGTTCTTGACGGTGCCTTCGAGGATGACGCCTTCTTCGAGAACCTTGAGGGTCTCCGCGCGCATGACCTCCTGCTCCTTCTCGAGCAGGGCCTTGCGGGAGACGACGACGTTGCCGCGGGCGCGGTTGAACTTGAGAATGGAGAACTGGGTGGTCTCTCCGATGTAGCGATCCAGGCTGCGGGTGGGACGGGTATCGACATGGGAGCCGGGCAGAAACGCGAACACTCCCACATCCACTTTGAGGCCGCCCTTGACGCGGCCGACTACGGTGCCTGTGACCGAGCCGCCGGAATTGTAGGCTTCCTCGATGGCCTTCCACACGACGTTCTGGCGGGCGCGCTGGAAGGACAGGTGCATCTCACCGCCGTCGCCGCCGGTGGACTCCACGTAGACATCGACCTCCTGACCTTCCTTGACGAGCAGGTTGCCCTGGCGGTCCTGGAACTCCGAGATCGGGATCATCCCTTCGGACTTGTATCCGATGTCGACGGTGACCATCTCGTTGTCGATCGACACGATATGGCCTTTGACGATCTCGCCCTGCTGAACGGGACGGACCGAGGCTTCGAACATGTCTGAGAAGCTCTCCGACGCTGCGTCGCGCTGGGTCATCTCATGCTGGGCCTTCTCCTGCTGCATCAAAAAGGAATCCTCCGGTTGATTGACGCCCGAACGGGCAACCACCTGCATAACGCGCTGCGGCTGCCAGTTCAAGGGAACGGCAGGATTTACGCCTACTTCGACGACGAGCGGCGCAGCGCGACCTCGGCGAGAATTTTGGACACGACCTGATCGATCTCGAGCCTGGTGGTGTCGAGAACGACCGCATCGGGCGCGGCTGCAAGTGGAGCGACGGGCCTGGTGCTGTCACGCCGGTCCCTTTCTGCCATTTCGCGCGCCACGGTGGCCGCGGCGGCGTCACCCGACTGCTTCGCGGCCAGCTCGAGGCTGCGCCGGCGCGCCCTTTCCTCGGGATCGGCATCGAGGAAAACCTTCAGGTCGGCATCGGGAAAGATGACGGTGCCGATGTCGCGGCCCTCGACGACCGTGCCCGGAGGATGCGCCGCATTCCTTTGCCATTCCACAAGCAGCCGGCGCACCGTGGGGCACGCCGAGCTCTTGGACGCCGCCTGGCTGATTTCGGGGGCACGGATTCTGTCGGTGACGTCGCGTCCGTTGAGAAGAAAGCGGCGGCCGCGCTCGATCGATTCCACCTTGATGCGCGCGACGAGCTCGCCGAGCGCAGCGTCGTCGTCGAGCGCCACACCGTCTTCGAGCGCCGCCACGGCCACGCAGCGATACAGAGCGCCCGAGTCGAGGTAGCCGAAGCCGAGCGCGTCCGCCACGCGCTGGGCGGTCGTCGACTTGCCCGCACCGGCCGGGCCGTCCAGTGCGATCAGGAACCCGCGCTGCGCCTCGTGCGATGATGGTTCGCTCATGCTCCCAACCTCTCCAGCGACGAGAAGAACTCCGGAAACGATACGGCAACCGCGCCCGCGTCGTCGAGCATGAGCGGACATCCGGCGGCCGCCGCGCCCACGGTGGCGGCCATCGCGATGCGATGATCGCCGCGGGTGGCAATCGCGCCGCCTTCGCTTTGCACGCGCAGATGCGCCGGCTGACCGTGGATGATCATTCCGTCTTCGCGCTCCTCCACCTGCACGCCCAGCGTCCTCAGCAGCGCCGCCGTCGTGGCGATCCGATCGCTTTCCTTGACGCGAAGCTCGGATGCGCCCGAAAGCACGGAGGTGCCGTCGGCGAAGGCTGCGGCAACGCACAGCAGCGGAAGCTCATCGATGCACGCCGGCACCTCCGGCGCCGTGATCTGGAACGGTCGCAGCGCCGATGCGCGCGCGCGCAGCGTGCCCACGCTCTCGCCGCCCTGCGTTCCCGTGACCGTTGCGGTGATGTCGGCGCCCATGCGCTGCAGCACGTCCAGGAATCCGGTGCGCGTCGGGTTGAGGCACACCTCCTCGACCGTCACTTCGCTTCCGGCGATGAGCACCGCGGCCGCGAGCAGGAAGGCGGCCGAGGACGGATCGCCCGCAACCGTCACGTCGCACGCCGACGGCACCACGGGCCCGTCGACGCTGACGCGAACGCCGCTGGTGCGCACGGCAACGCCCATGGCCGCGAGCATGTTCTCGGTGTGGTCGCGCGTCTTCTCGGGCTCCGTGACGCCGGTCGTGCCGGCGGCCTGCAGGCCGGCCAGCAACACCGCGCTCTTGAGCTGTGCGCTGGCCACGGGCAGCACCACGTCGGCGCCGCGGAGCGCACGGCCCTGCACCGTCAGCGGCGCATGGCCGTCGGTCGTCTCGACGAGGCCGCCCAGGCGGGCCAGCGGCTCGGCCACGCGACGCATCGGCCTTCGCGACAGCGACCCATCGCCCGACAGCCTGGCCGTCAGCCCTTCCTGTCCCGCCAGCAGCCCGCACAGAAGCCGCATGGTGGTGCCCGAGTTCTGACAATCGATCTCGATACTGCCGCGCGCCAGCTTCATGGCGCGGCCTCGTACACGCACGGCGTCGGCGTCGATGCGCTCGATGGCGGCCCCGAGACGCTGCATGGCCGCCATCGTCGACAGCACGTCCTGGCCGCGCGGCAGTCCGCGCACGAGCGCCTCGCCCTCGGCGACGGCATTGAACATGAGCGCGCGATGCCCGATCGACTTGTCGCCCGGCACGCGCACGCGCCCGCGCAGCGGTCCACGCGCGGCGCCTGCCAGGTGCGAACCGGTCATCGCGGCAGGTCCCCGCGCAGCTTCTGCGCCTTCGCGAAGACGGCGCGAAGCCACGTCTCGTCGCCTTCCTCGATGGCCGCCTGCAGCCCTCCCAGCGCAAGCTCCATCTCGCTCAGCGCCTCCAGGATCGGCTCGCGGTTGGCCGTGATGATGTCCAGCCACATGTCCGCATCGCTGGCGGCCAGACGGGTCATGTCGCGAAAGCCGCCGGCGGCGAGCTGCAGCACGCGATCGCGATTGGCTGCGTCATCGGCGGCCGCGGCCAACGCGTACGCGACCATCTGCGGCAGATGGCTGCACATCGCCACCGCCTCGTCGTGCTCGGCCGCGTTCATCACCACCACTTCGGCGTCGAGCGCGGTCCACATCGCGCGAATGGCGGCGGTCAGGGATTCGGGCGTCGCCGAATCCGGCGTCAGCACGACACGCGCGCCGCGAAACAGATCGACGTCGGCCGCGCCTGCGCCGCTTTCGGCCTTGCCCGCCATCGGATGCGCGCCAAGAAAGCGGGAGGAAAGGCCGAGGCGCGCCGCTTCGGCGACGATGGGCGCCTTGACGCTGCCGACGTCGGTGACGGCGCAGTGTGCGGGAAGCAGGTCGGTGAGCTCGCCGAGCTGGCGCAGCGCCGTCTGCACGGGCGTGGCCAGCACGACCAGATCCGCATCGGCCACCGCGCTGGCAAGGTGGCTGGTCGTGTCGTCGACCAGACGCCGCGCTCGCGCTGTCTCCAGGTTGGTCGTGCTGCGGCCCACGCCGGTCGTGCGTGCGAACAGGCCGCGTGCCTTGCCGGCACCGGCAAGGGAGGCACCGAGAAGACCCGTGCCGACCACGACACAGTGGGACCACTGGGCGGTCATCGGCTGCGCTCCGCCATCACGGCGCCGATTCCGTCGATGGCTCGCTCGTCCTCTTCACGGGTTCCGAGCGTGATGCGGACGTGATCGGGAAAGCCGTAGGCGTCCATCGGACGGACGATGATGCCGCGTCGCACCAGTGCGTCCGTCATTGCCGCACCGGCGCCGACCCTGACCAGCAGGAAGTTGGCCTGGCTCGGAACGTATTCGACGTCCATCGCGGCAAGCGCCGCGTACCAGCGCCGGCGGCTCTCGTGCACGAGAGCGCGCGAGGCCTGCACGTGTTCCTCGTCGTCGAGCGCGGCCGTGGCCGCGACCTGTGCCAGCAGATTGACGTTGAACGGCTGACGCAGCCGCGAGAGCCCGTCCATCATCTCCAGCGATCCGACGCCGTAGCCGATCCGCAGACCCGCCAGCCCGTAGATTTTGGAGAAGGTGCGCGAAACGACCAGACCAGGATGCGCATCGATGTAGCGCAGGCCGTCCGGGTATTCGGGGTCCTCGACGAATTCGAAGTACGCTTCGTCCAGCACGACCGCCACGGTCTCGGGGACCGATGCAAGGAAGCGTTCCCACTGGCTGCGGCGAAAGATCGTGCCGGTCGGATTGTTGGGATTGGCCAGGAAGACGACGCGCGTGCGAGGGCCGATGCGGCCGGCGATCGCGTCGAGGTCGTGCTCGAAGCCGTGCGCCGGCACCGCAACCGGAGTGGCGCCGACGGCGATCGTCACCAGCGGATAGACCAGGAACGCGTCGGCCGAGAAGACCACTTCGTCGCCCGGGCCGGCGAGCATGCGGCAGACCAGCTCGAGAACTTCGTTGGAGCCATTGCCGAAAACGATGCGCCGGGGGTCGACGCCGATCCTGCCCGCCATCTTCTCCGTCAGCACGACCGCACCGCCGTCGGGATAGCGATGGATATCGTCGATCGCCTCGCGCAGCGCCGCCAGCGCACGTGGCGACGGACCGAGCGCGTTCTCGTTGGACGCGATCTTGATCGATCCGTGGATGCCCAGCTCGCGCTCCACCTCTTCGATGGGACGGCCCGGCTTGTACGGTGTCAGCGAACGGATGCGCTCTGGAATGACGGGCCCTGGCACGCGCGCTAGCTAGCGGGAACGGGGGTGAATCGCCACCTTCTCCTGTTGCAAAGCCGCGTCATGCGGTTGCCGGCGTCGATGCGACGACGTGCACCGCCTCCCAAACACCGCGAGCACCCTCATCGCTGTGCGTAAGCAGCGTCATCATCGAACGCGGATCGCGAAACCGCATTGCGAGCCGAGCCGGCCGATCGCAACGTGGATGAACTTCCAAACCCTGCTCGACTCACGATGACCGGGGACGCTTCGGTTTCCCCAAGGAGGTTCGCAACGATGAATCGACCTTCCCACACACATGTGTGGAACGCTGCGCTGGCCGTGACGGCCTGCGCACCTCTTGCTGCTGTCGCACTGGCTCCGAACGCAACGGCGGGACTGCTGAGCTCCGTCACTTCGGCAGCCCCTGATCTGAACTGGACGCTCGGAGGCCACCGTGTGCATCTGATCGAAGTCCCGGCCGCGGCTCCCGTCGGCGCCGGACCGTGTGCCGGCGTAAGGCCGGGCGCCATCGTTGAAAGCGACACCGGACAGTGCACGTTCAATTTCCTCTTCACCGGAAGCGACGGCGCCACGTACATGGGCACCGCCGGCCACTGCATCCTCGGCGAATCACCGGTTGGCGGCGATGTCGGCGAAGAGACGTGGCCGGTGGGCGAAGGTCCCGAAGCCCGTGATTCCACGGGCGCCCGGATCGGCGAATTCACCTACGCGATCCTCGAGGACCCCAAGGACTTCGCTCTGGTTCTGCTGGATCCAGGCGTGGCCGCCAATGCGCAGATGTGTCACTTCGGCGGACCGACCGGCATCAACGACGATCGGACGTCGAACCCGGTGTTGCTGCATCACTTCGGCAACGGCCTCGCCATCGGCAGCGTGCTGCCGGCTCGCACGCACGTGGCCACGGGAATGCCTCATTCCGACCATGTGTTCGCCGACGGCGCCGCCCTTCCCGGCGACTCGGGCAGCGGCGTGATCAGCGAGGACGGCCGCGCCGTCGGCGTGCTCGTCACCGTCGGCGTTCATCTGGGCGGCATCGGGACGGCAGGCGTCGATGCCGGCGTCGTCGGCATCACGCGCCTGACGCCGCAGGTCGAGCGCGCCGAGCAAGTGCTCGGCATCGATCTGACGCTGGCGCCGGCGCCGGCCTTGTAGCCAGCGCCTGCGCAAGGCGGCGGCGGCGTGCTCGGGAGGCACGCCGTCGCCGCCATGCTCCCAAGCCCCGCCGACCTTCGTGCGCGCGCGCCTCGACCACGGCCAGCGCGTCGGTAACAATCGCGCGATGAATCGCATCGCTTCGACCCTGGGATGGCTGCTGGTAGCGGCGTTCGGCGCCGGCGGCCTTGCGTACGTGGCCCTGCACCGCGGCGAGAGCGTCTCGAGCCTGTGGTTCCTGATCGCGGGCCTGTGCGTCTACGCCATCGGCTACCGCTACTACTCGGCCTTCCTGGCGTCGCGCGCGCTGATGCTCGACGACTCGCGGCCGACGCCCGCGCACCGGCTAGCCGACGGCCGCGATTTCGTTCCCACCAATCGCTGGGTCGTCTTCGGGCATCACTTCGCCGCCATCGCCGGGCCGGGGCCCCTGGTCGGTCCGATCCTGGCGGCACAGTTCGGCTACCTGCCCGGCGCGCTCTACATCGTCATCGGAGTCGTCCTCGGCGGCGCGGTGCAGGACTTCACCGTGCTGGTCGGGTCGATGCGCCGCGGCGGCCGCAGCCTGGGTCAGATCGTGCGCGACGAGATCGGACCGGTCGGCGGCGCGGCAGCGCTGATCGGCGTCCTGGCGATCATGCTGATCCTCATCGGCGTGCTTGGCCTGGTGGTCACCAACGCGATGTTCGGCAGCCCCTGGGGAACGTTCACGATCGCGATGACGATTCCGATCGCCCTGGCCATGGGCGTGTACATGACCAGCATCCGTCCCGGACACGTGCTGGAAGCGTCGCTCGGCGGGCTGGCGCTGACGCTGCTGGCGGTCTGGGGCGGCCGCTTCATCCACGAGCACGAGACGCTGCGCGTCTTCTTCGATCTGTCCAAGACGCAGATTGCCGTCAGCCTGATCATCTACGGGTTCACGGCGAGCGTCCTGCCGGTGTGGCTGCTGCTCGCGCCGCGCGACTACCTGTCGGCGTTCATCAAGATCGGCACGGTGGCGCTGCTGGCGCTCGGGCTGCTGTGGGTACGGCCGGACGTTCACATGCCGGCGCTGACGCAGTTCATCGACGGCACCGGCCCCGTCTTTGCCGGAAAGCTGTTCCCCTTCTGCTTCATCACCATCGCCTGCGGCGCGATCTCCGGATTCCACTCGCTCATCGCCAGCGGCACCACACCCAAACTGCTGGATCGCGAGAGCGATGCCCGCTTCATCGGCTACGGCGCCATGCTGATGGAGAGCTTCGTGGCCCTCATGGCATTGATGGCGGCCACCGTGATGGACCCGGGCGTCTACTTCGCCATGAACGCGCCCGCTGCGCTTCTCGGCAGCACCGCCACCGAAGCGGCGGCGAGGATCGCCAGCTGGGGCTTCACGCTCGATCCGGCGGGGTTCGAGGAGCTGACGCGGCAGGTCGGCGAGTCGACGCTGCTGTCGCGCACCGGAGGAGCGCCGACGCTGGCGGTGGGAATGGCCGAGATCTTCTCGAGCGCGCTAGGCGGTCCCGCTTTCAAGGGCCTCTGGTACCACTTCGCCATCATGTTCGAGGCGTTGTTCATCCTGACGACCCTCGATGCGGGCACGCGCGTCGGCCGCTTCATGATGCAGGACGCGCTCGGCAACCTCTGGGAGCCGCTCGGGCGCACCTCGTCGCTGCCGGCCAACGTCTTCTCCTCGGCGCTGATCGTGGGCGGCTGGGGCTACTTCCTCTATCAAGGCGTGGTCGATCCTCTCGGCGGCATCAACTCGCTCTGGCCGCTGTTCGGCATCGCCAACCAGTTGCTGGCCGCCACGGCGCTGGCCGCCGTCACAACGATCTTCATCAAGTCGTCCCGCCCTGCGTACGCGCTCGTGACGCTGATCCCGCTGCTGTGGCTGCTGGTGGTGACGATGACGGCGGGCTTCCAGAAGATCTTTTCGGCGGATACGCGCATAGGATTTCTCGCGCAGGCCGCGCACCTGTCGGCGCAGCTCGAGAGCGGGAGCGTCGCCGCCGACAAGCTCGCGCAGACGCAGGCGGTGATCTTCAACAATCGCCTGGATGCCGTCGTCACCGCAGTGTTCATGGCGCTTGTCACCATCGTCGTCGTCGATGCCGCACGCGTGTGGTGGAAGACGCTGTCGCGGCCGCGCCTGGCCGCCGGTCTGGAGGAGGCGCGCGCATGAATGCGAGGAACCGGCGGCTGCATACGGCCAGGGCAATGCAGCGGATCCGGCACGGTGCGGCCGCGCTTCGAATGTTCGTGCAGGGCTTCGTCGGCGTGGCGGGCGCAACTATTGCACCGCCCGCCGCCGGCGACCCCAAGCTCGACGCCCGCGGCACGCGCCGTACCCTGGAACAGACTGCGGCGCGCCGGGGGCGCTGTTGCTGAGCGGACCCGGCGTGAATGAACCTGCCGGCCGAGGTGTCTCTTGGCCAAGGCAGCGATCTCATGCCCGAGGGACCCGAAGTGCGACGGTACGCCGACCTGCTGGCGGCCTCGCTCACCGGCAGCGCCATCCGCAAGGTCTCGGCGCGTACGCGTCAGGCACGCTCGTGGCTCGATGAGCACGGCGAGTCGCTGGACGGGCGGCGTCTGACGACCATCTGCTCGCGCGGCAAGCACCTGATCGGCTACATCGAGGGGAACGTCTACTTCCACTCGCACCTCATGATGTGGGGACGATGGCGCGTTGACCCGAGCGAGCCCGAGTTCGACCGCCGAGAGCGGGCGCGCATCGTCACGGAGGCGGGAACCGCGGTCCTGTCGTCAGCGCCCGTCTTCGAGATTGGAAGCGGCGACCCTTTCGAGAACGTCGAGCACCTTCGAAGCATCGGCCCCGACATCCTTCCCTACGAAGGCATCGCAGCGTTCGATCGGGACGTGTTCCGCCGTCGCCTGCTGTCCCCCGCACACTGCCGCTACACCATCGGCGCGGCGCTCCTGGATCAGCAGCTGGTGGCCGGCATCGGCAACTATCTGCGCTGTGAAATCCTCTACTGCTGCGGCATCAACCCCTGGCGCACGGTCTCGGCGCTGAGCGAGCCGGAGATCGGATGCCTCTCGGCAACCATCCCGCTCCTGGCACGGCGCGCGTACGAGCGCAGCGGAACCACCGTCTCGGACGAAGAAAAGCAGCGTCTAGGCAGCGAGCCGGGGCTCGTCTATCAGGCGGGGCGCGAATACGGCACGCGCCACTACGTGTTTCGCAGGACCAATCTTCCGTGCCTGCGCTGCGGCAGCACGATCCGTCAGCAGCGCCAGGTGACGCGCTTCGACGAAGAAGGCGAACACACGCGGATCACGTACTTCTGCCCGGACTGTCAGGGAGTGGACGTCGAACCGCGTGCGGCCGCGCGAGCTGCGAGGAGCTCGAGCGGCCGCCAGCGCCGCGCGTAATCGTGGGGGAGGAACTTACGCGCGAGCCCGGTAGGTGCGGCGAATTGCGGCTGCCGGCACCAGCGACGGCGCCAGATTCTTCTTCATGCGCGTGGCGCGCTCGAGCTTGCGCAGCCCTGCACGCATGTAGTCGGAATCGATTCCCAGGCTCGCGCAGATGCTCTCGAAGGAATACAGCCACTCGCAGTCGCGGCTGGCGAACCAGCGCGAGACCTCGAAGTAGCGCTTGCGGCGCTCGGGACTGCCGGAGTCGACGCCGAGCCGGAAGGTGGCGAGCGCCTCCTCCAGCACCGCAGCCATCAGCCGGTGCTCGGCCGTGGAATCGAGGTCCGAGTCGCTCGTCGCGTCGAAGGCCTCGGTGAAATTCATGATCGCATGACCTCCCTTTGTCTGGATGCGCGCGACAACCCCGGTCGCGGCCCCTTCTCCAGATGCCGGATGATCCCACACGGAGGTCGGCGCGTCACGGGGCAAAAGTCTTAAGAATTCTACAGATACGGCCGCCGTTGCGGCGTCTTGAAGCCACGCTCCTCCGACCCTAAGAGCGTGGTCGTGCCGGCGCAGGGACAATATGACCTCGACGAGATCCGGGCGCGGCTGCAGGCCTGGCTGGCCGCCGAGCTCGATGACGCCAGCGACGTTCGCGTCGGCGAGATCGGCGCGCCCGGCACGACCGGCTTTTCCAGCGAAACGATGCTTTTCGACGCTCGCTGGCGCCACGACGGCCGCGAGCACGAGCAGCGCTACGTGCTTCGCACGCGGCCTACCGAGCATCCGGTGTTTCCGGACTACGATCTGTACGCGCAGTTCCGCTGCATGCAGATCGTCGGCGCCGTCAGCAGCGTGCCGGTTCCCAAGGTGCGCTGGTGGGAGCCCGACGAGTCGGTGCTGGGCCAGCCGTTCTACGTGATGGAGCACGTCGACGGGGAGGTGCCGAGCGACAATCCGCCCTACACCGTTGCCGGCTTTCTCGCCGACGCCTCGCCGCAGCAGCAGCGCGCGCTGTACACCGCCGAGATCGGTCTGCTCGAGCGCCTGCACGCCATCGACTGGAAAACGGCCGGGTTCGACTTCCTGGATCGGCCGCAGTTCGGGCGTACCGGTTTCGAGCAGCAGCTCGGCTACTACCGGCACTTCCTTGCCTGGGCGGCGCAGGGCCGGCCGCAGCCGACGGTCGAAGCGGGGCTCGATTACCTCGAGCGGCATTGCCCCGCCGGCCGCGACATCGTCGTGCTGAACTGGGGCGATGCGCGGCCTTCGAACATCATCGTGCGAGATTTCCAGCCGGTAGCGGTGCTGGATTGGGAGATGGCCACGCTCGGCCCGCCCGAAGTCGACGTGGCCTGGTTCCTCTATCTGAACCGCTTCCTGAGCGAAGGTGTCGGCGCTCCTCCCCTGCCCGGCTTTCTCGGCGAGGTCGAGACGGCCGAGTTGTACGCGTCGCTCAGCGGGCGACGGCTGCACGATCTCCACTACTACCAGGTCTGGGCCGGCGTGCGCTTCAGCATCATCTTCATCCGCATCATCCAGCGCATGGACAAGCAGGGAGTGCTGGTCCCGGGATGGACCGAGCAGAACAACATCTGCACGCAGTTCCTCGCCAGAGTCGGCGGGTTTCCGCAGCCGCGCTGATCATGATCGCTGCGCGTACGGTGCTGCCGCTGCTGCGTGAGCTGGCGCAACCGCCGTCGGAAGAGCTGTTCGAGGCGCGTGTGGAAGGCGGCGACTGACCCTTCCGCTACAGCGGATCCACCAGCGTCACCTCCATCGCCGGGAACTCCTCCAGCGGCATCGTCTCCACATCGCTGGCATCGGCGACTTCGACTTCGAAGCTGTCTTCGTCGAGGACGTCGCGGGAGCGGAAAACGCACCGAACCACGGCACTGGGCGTCGGAATGCCGTCGAGGCTGACGAGCCCGACCTTGACGCTTCTTGCGCCTGGATAATTGGTGGCGGCAAGGCCGGCGGTCAACGCCTCGCAAATCACGCTGGCGCCGCGGCCGGCCCATCCTCCAGATTCCCCGAGGTAGCGGATCTCGAACTGAAGCGCTCCCACAAGCCCGACAGCGTCGACGACGCTGGCCGTGACCTCGTATGCAGGGGCACCCTGATCGTCGCCGTCGCTGTCATCGAACGAGCCACCCGACCCATCGCCGCACCCGCCGGCCGAGAAGAGCAGAAGCGCAAGCGCGTACGGAAGGAGGAAACCGAAGGATCGCGTCGGCATTGAGGACCTCGCCCGTCTGGGCACGTGCAGGGAATTGGATGAGCAGCATGATCGTGACGAGGGCGCATGCTCGGCGTGGCCCAACGTTCATGCAAGAGCGGCCATGGTCGCGGCAGTGGCGAGCCTCACCGACGGCAGAGCCGTCACGTCGCCACCGGATACGATCCCAGCACCTTGACCGACAGCGCGATGCGCTCCAGCGACGCGAGCGCCTTGGCCACCGGCTCCTCGCTTGCGTGCCCGCTGACGTCGACGAAGAAGCGATACTCCCAGGAGCGTCCCACCAGCGGCCGCGACTCGATCATCGACAGGTTGACCTTGTTGCGAGCGAACTGGCGGATGATGCGCTCCAGGATGCCTACCCGATCCTTGACGGTGACGACCAGCGAGGTGCGGTCGCGGCCGGTGGGCTTGGTCTTCTGGTCCGCGCCTATGACGAGGAAACGCGTGACGTTGGAGGCGTTGTCCTGGATCGACCGCGCAACCGTCTTCAGGCCGTTGAGCTCGCATGCCAGGCGGCTTCCGATGGCGCCGGTGCCGCGCTCGGTGGCAGCCAGCCTGGCGGCCGCGGCCGTGCTGGCCACCGGCAGCAGCTCCACTCCCGGAAAGTTCTCGGCCAGATAGCGGCGGCACTGCGCCAGCCCTTGCGGATGCGACGCGATGCGCTGGAGCTTCCTGCGCTCGCCGTCACGGGACATCAGGTAGTGGTCGATCTTGAGCACAACCTCGGCCAGGATCTTCGCGCTCGTCTCGGCCAGCGCGTCCAGCGTCGGCGTCACCGCTCCTTCGGTGGTGTTCTCGACCGGCACGATGCCGAATGAGGCTCGTTCGGTTTCCACCGCCGCGAAGATCTCGGCGATCGTCTCGCACGGATCGAACACGGCGCTGCTGCCGAACTGCTTGACCGCCGCTTCGTGCGTGTAGGTCCCGGCCGGGCCGAGATAGGCCACGGTCGTCTGACGCTGCAGCGCACGGCATGCGGAGATGAGCTCGCGAAACACCGCCTCGACGGCGTCGTCGCGAAGGGGGCCCGGATTGGCCTTGCGGATGCCGGTGAGCACCTGCTTCTCGCGCCCGACGTCGAGGACGCCGCGGTCGCTCTGGTTCTTGGCCTCGCCGACGGCCACGCACAGCCGGGCGCGCTCGGCGATCAGCTCCAGCAGCCTCCGGTCGATCTTGTCGATGGCCGCGCGCAGCTCGGTCAGGCTCTTTCGTGATGGCACCGATGTCTCCGGAACGCCGCGCGATGCGAGTGCAGCCAGCGGCGGTCCTGCTGCTTACCACCATTCCTCATGCATCGGAAAAGAACTGCGCCGCATGATGGAGCGCATCGGGCACCGCCCGCGCGCCGACGGGCGTGGTCGATGCCTGGCCCCGCAGCCACGTGCGCTGGCGCTTGGCGTACTGCGAGGTGGCGCTGGCGACGGCATGGACCAGGTCCCTGGCGGCCAGCTTGCCGTCGAGCACCATCGCGGCCTGGCGGTAGCCGATGGCATCGAAGGCGCGCGCGCCGGCACCGAAGCGCACGCGCAAGCCCGCCAGCTCCTCGACCAGCCCCTGCGCGACCATGTCGGCGGCGCGAGCGTAGATCCGCTGCGCCAGCTCGCCGCGATCGATGCGCACCTCCAGCATCAGCGTCTCGAACGGTCGCTCGCCCAGCGCGTGCTCGGCGTGGTGCGCGGACAAAGGACGGCCGGTGGCCTCGTAGACCTCCAGCGCGCGCACCAGGCGCACCACGTCGTTGCCGTGGATGCGCGCGGCCGAGGCCGGATCGACGATGGCCAGCCGCTCGCGCAGAGCGCCGGGACGGCGCCGTTCCTGCTCTTCGAGCCGTGCGCGCAGTTCCGGATTCGCGCTGGGGCCGGCGAACAGCCCGCGTGTCAGGCTGCGCAGATAGAGCCCGGTCCCGCCGCAGACGATCACGCGGCGGCCGCGCGAGTGGCTGGCGGCGATCGCCTCCATCGCCTGCGCCCGCCATGCCGACACGTCGAAGCTCTGATCGGGATCGACCACGTCGATCATGTGGTGCGCGACGCGCGCGCGCAGGTCGGGCTCGGGCTTGGCGGTGCCGATGTCCATGTAGCGGTAGACCTGGCGCGAGTCGGCGCCGACGATCTCGGCGCCAAGCTTCTCGGCCAGCGTCACGGCCAGCGCGCTCTTTCCCGAGGCGGTGGCTCCGGCAACGAGCAGTACGCGCTGTGGCAGCGGGCCTGGCACGCGCCTCAGCGGCCGAACATGCGCTCGATCTGCGCGCGCGTCAGCGTGCGCGCCACGGGACGCCCGTGCGGACAGGTGGAGTGGTAGGAGACGGTGGCCATCTCGCGCAGAAGCGCGCGCGCGGCGGCCAGATCCAGGTGCTTGCCCACGCGCACGGCCGAATGGCATGCGACGCTCGCCATGACTTTCTCGGCGACACGCTCGGCGCTGGCGATCCCGCGCGAGCGTGCCAGGTCGGCGGCCAGTGCTTCGACCAGCGGCTCGACGGCAATGCCGGCCGCCACGGCCGGCAGCGCGCGCACCAGCACCTCGTCGTCGCCGAACTCGTCGATCTCCCAGCCCAGCGCCAGCAGCGAATCGCGCTCGCGCTGGAGGTCCTGCACGGCGGCGGCGCCCACGCGCACGGTGACCGGCAGCAGCAGAGGCTGGCGCGCGACCTGCCGCTCGCCGAACGCCTGCATGAGCCGTTCGAACAGCGCGCGCTCGTGCGCGGCATGCTGATCCACCAGCACCACCTCGCCTCCGCCCTGGCAGACGAGGTAGCCGTCGAGCACCTGCCCGATGATCTGGAAGCGTCCAAGCGCCTCGTCCGATGTATCGCTGCCGAGGTCGAGAGAGACCTGGTCTTGCGGCGTGGGCGCCGGCGGCATCGAGGGTGCGGCCGAAACGTACCCGGGTATGGCCGTCTCGTAGACGGCCTCCGGCACCGGCGTCGCATCCGCGGGCATTGCAGCCGCGGCCGTCGTCTCGTCGCGTGAGGCGGAGGCGCCGGGCTGCACGAGCGTTCCCGCTGGCCCGGCGTGTCGTTGGTACGCCGCGCTGCCACTGGCGCTGCCACCGCCCTGCTCGCGCTGCCACGTGCGCTGCTGCGGGACCGCGCGGCGCCGCAGCGCCTCCTCGGCGCTCAGTCCCCAGCGTCCGAGCGGGCTGGCCGAGCGGCGAAGCGTGTCGCGCACGGCTTCGGCAACGAACCGATGGACGGCGTCGGGCTCGGCAAAGCGAACCTCGAGCTTGGCCGGATGCACGTTGACGTCGACCGATCCCGGCTGGCAATCCAGGAACAGCGCCACGGCGGGAAAGCGCCCGCGCAGCAGATGGGTCTGGTAGCCTTCGAGGACGGCGCGATACAGCAGACGATCGCGCACCCAGCGCCGGCCCACGAACAGCGCCATGCGCCGCGACGAGCCGTGCGCCTCGCCGGGTGCGCTGACATAGCCGGTGAGCTGGAGGCTGCCGTAGCGCGCGTCCACCTCGAGAAGACTGGCGGCGACGTCGCGGCCGAGCACCTGCCGCATGCGCGCCGCACCGTCGGCCACCGGCGCGGCGTCGAGCACGATGCGACCCGACACCACCAGCGTGAAATGCACGGCCGGAGACGCCAGCGCGAAGCGCCGAACGACATCGCCCACCATGGCGGCCTCGGCCGCGGGCGACTTGAGGAACTTGCGCCGCGCCGGCACCGAAGCGAACAGGTCGCGCACTTCGATGCTGGTGCCGGGCCGAGCCGCAGCGGCACTGCGCTCGATGATGCGGCCGCCGCTGGCCAGGACGCGCACGGCTGAGTTCGCGCCGCGGGTGGAGGTGACGATCTCGACGTCGCTGGCCGAGGCGATGCTGGCCAGTGCCTCGCCGCGAAAGCCGAACGTGGCCACCGCCTCCAGCTCCTCGAGCGTGCGGATCTTGCTCGTGGCATGGCGGCGCAGCGCCAGCTCGATCTGCTCTTCTTCGATGCCGCAGCCGTCGTCGGCCACGAGTATGCGCAGCGCAGGCTTGTCGTCGTAGTCGATGCGGATGCGGCGCGCGCCCGCATCGATTGAGTTCTCGACAAGCTCCTTGACGACCGAGGCCGGTCGCTCGACGACTTCGCCGGCAGCGATGCCCGCCACGACCGAATCGTCGAGCAGCGCGATGCGAGGGGCGGCGTCAGCCAAGGACGAGCTCGTCCTTCTTGCGCTGCAACATGGCGCGCACGCGCTCGGCATCGGCCGCGTAGCCTTGCCGGCCCGCCATCGCGAAGGTCAGCCGCTTGCCGGCCTCGACGCCGGGCTGGTCGAGCGGATCGATGTTGAGCAGCGCCCCCGCCACCAGCGTCTGGACCTCGAACATGTACAAGAGGTAGCCGAGCGCGGCCTCGTCGACGCGCTCGAGCTCGATGAGGCTCGTCATCCGGCCGGCTTCGGCCAGGGCCAGCTCGGTGGCGCGCTGCTCCATGTTCAGCAGCTCGCCGAGCGTGTGGCCGGACAGATAGTCGAGCTCCTCGAGGCCGTACGGCGACGCAGGGATGGGCACGTCCTGATGCGGCTGCACAACGCGCACGAACGTGACGACCTTGTCGCGCGGCCCCTCCACGTACAGCTGCACCTGCGAGTGCTGATCGGTGGCGCCGAGCGCGCGTACCGGCGTCTGCCCTACCTCGACGACGGCGCCGTCGAGCGCGCGCGCCTTGCCGAGGCTCTCGGCCCACAGCTGCGCATACCATTCCGCGAGACGCAGCAGCGAGTCGTTGTACGGCATCAGCACGTGAATGTTGCAGCCGCGCTCGCGCAGCGCCAGGAACAGCAGGCCGGCGTGCAGGGCGGCAGGGTTGTGCCACGGGTCCTGCTGCGAGCAGAAGGTGTCGGCGTGCTGCGCTCCCTCGCACAGGGCTTGGATGTCGATACCCGCGGCGGCGATCGGAAGCAGGCCAACGGCGGTCAGAACGGAGAAGCGGCCGCCGACGCCCGGCGGCACCGGCAGCGAACGCAGGGCTTCGCTGTCCGCGAGAGCGCGAAGCGGACCACGCTCGGGATCGGTGGTGATGACCACGTGGCGCTGCCAGGCGCGCTCGCCCACCGCGGCGATCAGCCATTGGCGCACGATGAGCAGCTGCGCGAGCGTTTCGGCCGTGCCTCCCGACTTGGAGATGACGTCGACGGCGGTGCGCTCGGGGTTCAGCGACGCCAGCAGCGTTGCGAACGAGTCGGGATCGACGTTGTCGGCAACGTGCACGCGCAGGCCGCGTGCGCGCCGTGCCGGCGCGATCGCATCCAGAACGGCTTTGGTGCCGAGAGCCGATCCGCCGATGCCGAGCACCAGCAGATCGTCGAACTCGGCGATCAGGTCACCGGCCAGGCTGCGGCACTGGGCGATGGCCTGTTCGTCGTAGGGCAGATCGTAGAACGCGAGCTCGCCGGAACGGCGGCGCACTTCGAGCCCTTCCAGGACGGTGGCGAGACGGGGAATGACGAGCTCGAGATCGCTGCTGGCGATGCCGCCTCTGCCGATCATGTGCGAAAAGAAACCGTTGACGTCGAGCCGGACGGGACGAGTGGCGCTCGCGTGCATAGGCGCGCTTAACACCCGTCCCGTGCCGGTTCCAGCATGTGGCGCCGCGTATCCGCCATGCCACGGGGCGCGTGACGTGCCGTCTTTTCCGGCAGCGCTGCTGCGCCGTTTGCGCGATCCTCATCCCGCGCGGGGGCCAATTGGCGAATTGCGAAGCCTGCGCCTGCGTCTCAATAAAGATCGTGCGGACGCGAGTCCGAGCGGCACGATCCGGAGGTGCCCGATGAGAAGCCCCATTTCATGGTCCGTCGCACTCGGTGTCGCGCTGGCGCTCGCGCCTGCAGCCAGCGCGCAGAGCAACAGCCCCGCCATGGGCGAGACCGCAACGCCGCCCGTTGGCGCGACCACACCGTCGTCGGCAGGAGGCCGCGAAGGCGGCACGCCGCCGGCCGCGCTCAATATGGAAGGCGTGCCTGCGCCGGTGCGCACGCCGCCCGCGGCGCGCGATGGCGATCTCGGCAACCCGCCATCCAATCTCGGAGAAGGTACCATTGGCGGCCCGCCCGCGATTCGCGAGGAACGCGTGGCGCCGGCAGCCAATCCCCGCAGCGACGCCACGGGTCGCGAACGGCCAGGATCCGAAGTGACGCGCGAGGTGTTCACCGATCAGACACGGACGGCGATCACGTCCTTTTACCGTGACAACTTCGAGCGTACCGGGACGTGCCCGCCAGGCTTCGCCCATGGCGCCAACACCTGCGCGCCCGATGCGCGAACCGCGCGAACGATCCGCGTCGGCGAGCCCATCCCCGCCTCCGTCACGGTCGAGCCGGTCCCTCGCGAGCTCGTCACCCTGCTCCCCCCCGCCCCGGCCGGCTTCGTCTATGGCTACACCAACGGCGAAATCGTCCTCTACGAGCTCGATACCCGAGAGGTAGCCGACTCCGTCTCGGTAGCATTCTGAAGCCCATCTCCGGCGGGCCGTCAGGCCCGCCGGCAGCGCGACGTCTGCGAGCGAAGGCGGCCGCAAGAAGCGATGCGCCTGGTCACCATCGCGCCAAGAGCGGGCGCCATGCCGTCCGCCTCCGATTCGCCACGACGTTGACGCTCCACACGTCGCATGTTACTGACCGCCGCTTACGGAGGTTCCCCAGTGGCTCGTACGTGCGACATCTGCAGCAAGCGGCGCGGCATCGGCAACAACGTCTCGCATGCCAACAACAAGACGAAGCGCTCCTGGCAGCCCAACCTCCAGAAGGTCCACGCGCAGGTGAAGGGCGCGAGCGTGACGCTGACGGTGTGCACGCGCTGCATCCGCAGCGGAAAGGTCACCAAGGCCGCCTGAGTCCGTTCCCGATCTTCTTCCAACCCTCTTTTCCGTAACTTCCTGAGCTCGCGCACCCGCTGGAGCCGCGCTCGTGCATTGCGATCATGCACGACCGCCGCCTGCGCCGGCTTGCGATCACGCAACCGCGCAAAAAACGCCGCGTCCCCCTCCCTCCGGGGTCTGTCGCGCCGAATGGCCGCCCGCCGCCAACGTCACAAAGCCGGAAGCTGGAACCCCGCATGACGGGAGACCAGCGCGCGGGAGGCCGCAGGCACGGGCGCTTCCGGTGGAGCGACGAGAGCCAGTGGCCGTTGGGGAAAGGGAGTTGCAGTCATGCAGACCAAACGACCCAGGAACGAACGTACATCCACGAAAGCTGTTTTCATCGCCGCCGCGGCCGCTTCTCTGCTGGCGCTGCCCGCCGGTTCCGCGGCGCTCGATCTCGACGTCGACGTCGATGTCGATTCCCGAATCGATGTCTCGACACGCAAGGTGTTCAACCAGGAGCACAGAGCGACCGTCCGCCGTTACCTGCACCAACGCACCGACGATTGCCCCGAGGGCATGGAGAGCAGGGATGACATGTGCACTCCGATCCAGCCCGAACGAATGTGGCTGATCGGCAAGCCGCTGCCACTGAAGATCCAGATCGTCCCGCTGCCGCCCGCGCTCGCGGAGACGCTGCCCTCTCCCGGCGCCGGCAACGATTATGGCTTCGTCAACGGCGACATCGTTCTGTACCGCAAGGACACGCGCACCGTCATCGATGCCGTGGTGTGGAGCTCCTGAATATGCGTACCGGTCCAGCCTTCCGTGCGGCAAAAGCGCGCGCCGCGGCCTCGAATCAGCAGAACGGGACGTTGGTGGCGATGCAGGCGCTGGCCATCCTCGCGCTGCTGGCGCTGGCATCGGGCGCACGCGCGGACATGCCGATCATCGACGTGGAGACGGGCGTCCGCGCCACGGAACGAATCGCGCTCGGCGTCGGCGCCTTGGACGTTCAGACGGTCGAGTATTCGCCCGGCGATCCCGACGATCGCGCGGATGCCGATGTCGATGTCGACGTGAAGGCCGATCTGGAGCCGGGCGATGACGACGCCCGCAAGGTTTTCAACGAGCAGCACCGCACCGCGGTTCGCCAGTACTTCAAGCAACCCGCGGACGGATGCACAGCGGGCATGGAAAAGAAGGACGACGGCTTTTGCGGCCCGCGCCAGAGCGAGCGCGTCTGGAGCATCGGAAAGCCGCTCGCCGAATCGGTCCTGCTCGACCCGGTGCCCGCCGCGCTGATCGGCGAGCTGCCCAACGCGGCGCCGGGGCAGGCCTACGGCCTCATCAACGGCGACATCGTCCTCTACGACCTGAAGTCGCGCGTGGTGATCGATGCCGTGACCTGGGACTCCTAGCTGCGATTCGGCCGACGCCGGCGCTCGACGACGACGTTACGGCGCGGCGGCGGTCCGCTGGTCCGTCGGTGCGGGTGTTCCTCTGGGTCGCACCCGCACCGACCGACCAGCCACGGCGCGGCGGCGGATAGCGCACGATCTGCTGCGTTGCCATTGCTCGTCGTTTCCTACGGCGGGCCTCCAGCCCGCCTCCGCTCGCTCCTCCCCCGGCGCCTTGCATCTCGCGCGCTCCCGGCCGCGCGCAGTCACGGCTGGATTCCATCGCATAGGCGGCGAGTGTTTTCGGTTCAGCGCTCGCGTACGGCGATCAAGTCGATTTCGACGAGGGCGTTTCTGGGCAGGGCGGCGACCTGGACGGTGGCGCGGGCGGGATGAGGCTCGGGGAGGAGCTCGCCAAAGATGGTGTTGAGCGCGGGGAAATTGGTGAGGTCGGTCAGGTAGACGGTCAGCTTGACGACTTCGGCGAAGGTCATGCCCGCTTCGTGCAGAACGGCTTCGAGATTGGCCAGGACGCGCCGGGCTTGGGCTTCGAAGCCGCCGGCAACGAGGTCGCCGCTTTGCGGATCGAGGCCGATCTGGCCCGAGCAGTACAGCGTGTCGCCCGTCATGCGCGCCTGCGAGTAGGGACCGATGGCTGCGGGAGCGCCTTCTGCGCGGATGACCTTGCTCACGACAGAACCTCCTGCGATCAGCCGAACAGTCGGCGCACTTCCTTGACGCCGCTGACGCGGCGCAGGTTGCGCTGCACGCGCGCCAGCTCGTCGGCCGAATGCAGCGTCACTTCGAACACGTTCATGGCGCGGTTGCCGAGCGTGCGCACGTGCGCACGATCGATATTCACGCCAGCCGACGCGATCGCCTGGCTCATGTTGGCGAGCAGGCCCGGCCGGTCGCGCGAGACGATCTCGAGGCGCACGCGGCGCGGCACCGTGGCGCCGCGCTGCCAGCTGACGGTGACCATCCGCTCGCTCTCGCCTTCGGCCAGGCGCGGGCAGTCCCTCGCGTGCACCGTCACGCCGCGCCCACGCGTCAGGAAGCCGACGATCTCCTCGCCCGGCAGCGGCTCGCAGCACTTGCCGAAGCGGATCATGCCTTCGTCGAGATCCTCGGCCATGACCAGAGGCTTGGGCGAACGGTCGAGCAGACCGAAGAGCGTCTTGAAGCTGCGCCGCGGCCGGTCGGCGTCCAGGTTCTGATCGGGCAGCAGGTGCGCCAGCACCTGGCGGCTGGTGATGCGGCCGTAGCCGAGGGCTTCGAGGAAGCCCTCCTCGTCGCGGCGGCCGAAATGATTGATGAGCTCGTTCATGCGGCCTTCGCGATGAAGGCGCGCAAGGTCGAGCTGGAAGCGCGCGAGGTCGCGCTCGAGAAGCTCGCGCCCCAGAGCGACGGCCTTCTTGCGCTCCTCGGCGCGGATCCAGCTCACGATGCGCTCTCGCGCGCGCGGCGAGCGCACGAACTTGAGCCAGTCGCGGTTGGGCGCAGCGTCTTCCGTCGTGATGACCTCGACCGTATCGCCCTGCTGCAGGGCGTAGCGCAGCGGGACCAGCCGGCCATTGACGCGTGCGCCGGCGGCATGGTTGCCGACCTCGGAATGGATGCGGTAGGCGAAGTCGACGACGGTGTCGCCCTTGTTGAACGTGAGCGTCTCGCCCTTGGGCGTGAAGACGTACACTTCCTCGCCGAACAGGTCCTCCTTGATCGAGGACAGGAACTCGCGCGGGTCGTCCAGGTGCTGCTGCCACTCCAGGATCTGGCGCAGCCACGTGTAGCGCTCGACCTCGCTCTGGCTGTTGTCGCCGTCGGCGCTCTTGTACTTCCAGTGGGCGGCCACGCCGTACTCGGCGACCTTGTGCATCTCGTGCGTGCGAAGCTGGACCTCGAGGCGTTCGCCGTAGGCGCCGATCACGGTGGTGTGCAGGGACTGGTAGCCGTTGGCCTTGGGCAGCGCCACGTAGTCGCGAAAGCGGCCCGGCACCGGGCGCCAGTACATGTGCACGACGCCGAGTGCGTCGTAGCACTCGCGGTCGCTGCCGACCACGCACCGGAACGCCACCACGTCGTAGACGTCGTCCAGCCGCAGGCCCTGGTCGCTCATCTTGCGCCAGATCGAATAGGTGCTCTTGGTGCGTCCCGAGACTTCGGCCTCGATCCCGCTGGCCTCCATCCGCTTGGACAGCAGGCCGGTGACTTCCTTGATGTAGCCTTCGCGCTCGAGCTTCTGCAGCGACAGGCGCTCGCGGATGTCCTCGTACTCGGCCGGATGCAGGATCCGGAACGAGAGCTCCTCGAGCTCGTGCTTGAGCCAGTTGATGCCGAGGCGGTTGGCCAGCGGCGCGTACAGCTCGAGCGTCTCCTCGCAGATGCGGCGCTGCTTTTCGTGCGAGAGGTGCCCGATCGTGCGGATGTTGTGGGCTCGGTCGGCCAGCTTGACCAGCAGGACGCGCACGTCCTTGGCGCTGGCCACCAGCATCTTGCGCACGTTCTCGGCCTGCGCGTGCTCGTAGGGCGCCGACTCCAGGCGGCTGATCTTGGTGACGCCGTCGACAAGGGCAGCCACCTCGGGTCCGAACAGCGTACGGATGTCTTCGAGGGTGGCCGAGGTGTCCTCGACCGCGTCGTGCAGGAGCCCGGTGACGACCGTGGGGACGTCCAGGCGCATTTCGGCGATGATCGCCGCCACGGCCAGCGGGTGCGTGACGTAGGCTTCGCCCGAAGCGCGCCTCTGTCCCTGATGCATGCGGGCCGAGTACTGATAGGCGTCGGCGACCAGACCGGCGTCGGCGCCGGGGTCGTATTCCTTGATGCGGGCGATGAGCTCGCCGACGTTCACGTCTTCTCCGCCACCGTCGCTTCGTCGAAGCTGGCGACGAGGTCGCGCAGCCCCTTCTCGGTCATGTGCGCGGTGCGCGCACGCTCGCCGCGCAGGATCGCCACGAACTGCCGGATCGCATCGTCGCGGTCGGTGTTGACGACGATGAAATCGTAGTCGGGCGCCGAGGCGATCTCGCGGCAGGCGTTGCGCAGGCGCCGCCGCACGGTCGCTTCGTCGTCGGTGCCGCGGCCGCGCAGGCGCGCTTCGAGCGTGCCACGGTCCGGCGGCAGCAGAAACACCGAGATCGAGTCGGGATAGACGTCCTTGATCTGCCTGGCGCCCTGCACGTCGATGTCGAGCAGGATGTCGCGACCTTCGGCCACGGCCTTCTCGATGGGGGCGCGCGGCGTGCCGTAGCGATGGCCATGCACCTCCGCCCACTCCCCGAGCGCGCCGTCGGCGATCATCCGATCGAAGCTCTCATCGCTGACGAAATGATACTCGACGCCGTCGCGCTCGCCGGTGCGCGGCGACCGCGTCGTGCATGAGACGGACAGCTCCAGGCCCTCCTCGAAGGTACGAAGCGCCGCGTCCGACAGAGTGGTCTTGCCGGCTCCGGAGGGGCCCGAGACGATGAACAGAATGCCGCGGCGTGGAATCATCCGTGGCTACTCGACGTTCTGGATCTGCTCCCGCAGCTTTTCCACCTCGGCCTTTCCAGAAACGACCAGGTTGGTGATCGACAGATCGGAGGCCTTCGAGCCGATCGTGTTCAGCTCGCGATTGACCTCCTGCAGCACGAAGTCGATGCGCTTGGCCACGGGCTCGGTCGAACGCAGCAGGCTCTCGAGCGACTTGAGGTGGCTCTGCAGGCGCACCAGCTCTTCGTGCACGTCGGAGCGGTCGGCCAGCAGCGCCACCTCCTGGACGACCCGCGCGGGCTCGAGGGTGGCGGCGCCGAGCAGCTCCGACAGCCGCTTCTCCAGGCGCGCGCGCAGCTTCGGCACGACCGTGGGCGCGATCTTCTCCAGGTCCTTGGTCACCGCGAAGAGCGCCTTGAGGCGGCCCTGGATGTCCTTCTTCAAGTTGGCGCCTTCGCGCTCGCGCTCCTTCTTGTGCGCCGCCAGCGCCTTGCCCAGGAGCTTCTCCAGCTCCTTCATCTCGGCGGCCGGGTCCCCGCTGCCGTCGGCGGAGGTGAACAGGTCGCTGCGGTTGGCGAACAGTGACAGGTCGAGCTGGCCAGCCAGATGGAACTCGCGCTGGAGCTGCTTCCACGCCTTGACGTAACCGGCCGCCACGTCCTTCTGCAGCGACACGCTCGCGCTGCGCGGCGGCAGCGTGCGCGACACGTGCACTTCGACGCGGCCGCGATCGATCACCGACGCCACGGTTCTCCGGATGTCAGCCTCCCACGGCGCATACTCGCGCGGCGCGTTGATCTTCAGATCGAGGAACCGCTGGTTGACCGAACGCACTTCCACGCTCAGGCGGCAGCTCCCCGCCTGACCACTGGCCGCTCCATACCCCGTCATGCTGCGCATCGGGCCATCCTATCAGGGCGTCGAAAAAAGACGCCAGCACACCAAGAGCCTGCGCCGCTGCGCTCGCCAAGTCGGCCAGCCTGGAGAGTGCCCGCGCCGTGAGCGACTCGCGTCATGGGAGCGCCGCGGGCGGCGGCGATGGATCGTGCCCCGGCTCCACCCTCGGCGTCTGCCAGGCGCGGCCGGCAATGGCCTCGGCGATGCTTCGATAGCCGGTCTCCGAAGTGCGGATTGCCGCATCGCCCGCGCGCGTCGCCCACTCGAGAAGCACGCGACGAACGCCGAGCAGGCCGCGGCTGAGCCCGCCCAGCGTCCAGTCCACCGGCGTCATCGGCGTGAACCGCTCCGGCCACGGCTCGCCGAAGGGATCGTTGAGCACGCGTCGCACCCAGTCGATGACCAGCGCGACCCGATCGACGTGCTGCAGGCTCTGGACCGGATCGATGAGCTCGCCGACGGTGATGTTGTGCAGGCGCAGCGCCTCGATGAGCTCGGCCGGTCGCCGCTTCAGCTTGCTCTCGGGCAGGCGGCCGTAGCCGTGAGCGATCTCGGTCAGCGTCGCCTGCACGGGCCGGATCTCCTGTCCCGGCAGCAGCGCATCGTAGCTGCGGTCGATCAGTCGCAGCACTTCCTGACTCGTCAGCGTGGCTGCGGTGGCCGCCAGGTTGTGCAGGTCGTACCAGCGGCGGATGTCGTGGCCGAGCGGCCCGTGGACCCGCGCGGTGCTGATCGGCGGCATCGTCAGGCCATGGTCCCAGTGCAGCGGGACGTCCTGCGGAGCAACGTCGCGCGCGCGGCCGGCGTCCTGCCAGATCCCGCGCACCGGACGCCCATCCATCGAGAACGGATCGTAGGCGATCCGGGCCAGCTCGAGAGTCGTCGGAAGGACGTCGATTATGCGTGAGGGCCGATCCAGCCGAACGCCGCGCGGCAGGCCCGGCCCGGCCACGAGGAACGGGATGCGCTTCTCGTCGCGATGCGGGCCGCCGTGGTCGGGCGCCGGCGCATGAGGTCCGGGAGCGAAGTTCCAGCCGGGCGCGGCCACGACCATGAGGTCGTAGCGAGCGCGAGCATCGATACGAGGGTGCTCGGGATCATCGAGCAGCATGTGCGCGTAGGCGACGACCGCGTCGGGGTAGAGCGAATCCGCGGTGGCTCGCAGCCATTCGCGCTCGTCGTACCATCCGCCGCGCTCGCCCGTCTGGACCAGCGGCCGCGCCGCAGGCTCCTCGAGATAGCCGAAGGGATCGTGCCTGCCACTGCGCGGCGGCAGGATCCGATACTCTCCGCCGGCGACTTCGATCCCGCCGATCACGCGATAGCGGTATTCGAAGGCGCGCGGATCCAACGATGCGCGGCGGCGACGCTCGATGAGCGCCTGCGAATCCCGCGTCCTCACCAGCACCGCATCGGGCGCCAGCGGCAGGATGACGAATCGTACGGGGTGCTCGCCGGCATCGGGGCCGGCGGCGTCGCTGCGCGGTTCGCGCGCGTCGAGCAGACGCTGCAGAACGTCGACCGGCTCGAACTCGCCATGGACGCGGTAACGGACCAGATCGGCGTAGCTGTTGGGCACGCTCCAGTCACGCGAATCGGCGGAGGCCTTGGGCAGCGCAACCCAGGCGATGTCGTAGGCCTGAGCTGCCGCGACGACGAAGTCGCGCGCGGGCATGTCGGTGTGATCGCGCTGGACGGTGAAGTCGTCGAGCAGGAACAGAACGTTCAGGCCCAGCCCGCCCGAAGCGTCCGGCACACGGTCGCCGTCGGCATCGCGGATCGAGGCGTAGAACAACTCGTTGGCCACGTCCCAGGACTGCGGGATGAAGTCCCGGCCGCCGAGCGAGCCATGATCGGCGTACAACAGCCAGTACGTCCGGTCGTCTAGGCCTTCGCGCTCGAGCTCCGCGCGCAGGCGGCCGACGTCGCGGTCGATGCGAACCAGGTCGCGCCGCGACTCGCCCCACAGCCCGCGCGGCGAGCGGTGCGAGGCGACGTCGACACCGGAGTAGTAGACGAACATGACGCGCGCCTCGTGCTCGACCACGTCGCTCAGCGCGTACGCCGTCTCCGCCGCGTCGAAATAGCGGTCCTTGAGGCGATGCGTACCGAGCAGCGGAAGCTCGTTGGCCACGCGCTGCGGATAGCGATCGGGCGGATAGTCGGGCATCACCGGAACGACGGTGGAGCGAAACACCTGCGCCGCCTGCTCGACGCGACGCTTGAGCAGGGGCGGACGTTCGGCATCCGTCACCGCCCTCTGCCACCACGCTGCCTCCAGATGCTCGGCGGCTTTCACCGGCCCGTCGGGTGTGGCCAGGTAGTTGATGTCGCCGTCGCTGCGGTCGAACACCATCTGCGTGAACAAGCCCGTGCGGTCGGGCCAGGAGCCGGTAAGAGAGGCGGCGGTGGCCACGATGGTGTTCGACGGGGCCACGGTGAACGTCGGCCCGATGTCGATTCCGCCATCGAAGAACAGCGACCGGATGTTCGGCAGATAACCGCCGTACGCCATTTCGCGCAGCGTCTCGTAGCCGAGCCCGTCGATGAACAGCACCAGCACGCGTGCATCGCCGACGGGCGCGGGCGACGGATCGGCGTCGGCCAGCAGCGGGCGCGCGTCGGTCCCACCAGGACCGACGGGCACGCGATGCGAGCCCTCCTCAGGGCGACCGAGCTCGACCCGCCATGCTCCGGAGTTGTCGGTGACGTCGAAGTCGTTGACGCCGAGCTGCAACCGGCCGGCCGCAGGAGCCCGGACCACTCCACCATTGCCGATGGGAAATGGAGCACCGTTCTCGCCGATCCGTCCGATCAGGCCGAACGGCGGCAGCGGCCCACGGCCCGCCGCGGCCAGCGGATAATCTCGGTACGTCTCATCGGCCGGATATTCGTACGTTCCGGCGGGGCCGACCTGACGGGGACCGTCACGATGGAAGTAGGACCATCGGGCGACCGTGATGCGTCCGGTGGCGCGGACGTCGATGAGCTGGCCCGGACGGACCGCGATGTTCGTGTCCGTCCACGCCGCGTTGCCCGCGACCGCGACGCTGCCGTCAGCCGGCGCCGGCGCAGGCTCGATCGATGTCGCCGCGGTGCAGGCAGCAAGCAACGCCGGTGCGAACACGGCGGCGGCACGCGCAACGAGCCGGATGATGAGCATGGAGCGCACCTTGCGTATGGGCGGCCGCGACCGCGTCGAGCGCGACCGTCATAGACGCCGCGGTGTCCGAACTCCAAGCACGCCCGGCGCAGCGGCGGGCATCCGGCACGCACCTGCTCGGCTGAGGCGCGCCTGTCCGCCCTGCGCCCGCCTACTTTCCGGCGTTCATGTAGCCGCGCTCGAACCACCGCCGCTCCTCATCGTCGAGCGGCCAGCCGCCCGCGTTCGAGAGCTTGCGCAGCGAACGCCAGAAGCGGTCGCGCCCGCGCTCGCCGAGCCGGTAGCGACGTTCGGACGACAGAACCGCGCGGTCGAAGTCGATGACCGCGACGCGGCCATCGGCATCGACGAGAAGATTGTGGCCGTTCAGATCGACGTGGTAGACGCCCGCCTCGTGCAGCCCGCGAATCGCCTCGCCTGCCGCCGACAGCAGCGACTGCCGCTCGGCAGCGCCGGCTTCTGCCAGCACATCGACGAAAGCGGTGGCTCCCTGGATGGCCGATGTGACGATCCAGCCGCGATAGAACGGCCCCACCTCCTCGACCGCCACCGCGTGCACGATCGGAACCAGGCAGCCGGAGGCGCGCGCCTGTTCGGTGGCCAGCATCTCGCGCACCGGACGCGCCGGCCGCAGCAGGTAGAGGTCGCGCGCCAGGTGGCGGGCCATGCCGCCGCGCAGGTACTTGCGAACGAAGACCTTCTTGCCGCCCCGCAGGGCGATCTGCTGGGTGCCGCCGCGGCCGTTGCGTGAGGGATCGCCCTGGAGCGTCCCGCTGCGCGCGGCCTCCAGCAGCTTGACCATCTCGGCCAGCTCGAGGCGGGCGGCGACCACGCGCCATCGGCCCCGGTCCAGATCGACGTAGCCTTCCGGGAGCCCGATCAACAGGAGTCTTGCCGAAGCGGGCTAGTTGGCGGGCAGAGGCGTGGCCTGATCGACGAGCATGACGGGGATGTCGTCCACGACCGAGAAGCGCAGCTTGCAGCGCGGGCAATCCAGCGCATCCAGCGCTGGTGTCGGCCGCAGCTCCCCCTTGCAGGCCGGACACACCAGAACATCGAGTAGTTCCTTGCTGACGGGCATCGAATCTTCCTCCCGGAGCCGCATCCCCTGGCCGCATCTTGCGCTGCGGCCGCGGCTCGCTCTACGGCGTCGTTAATCCCTGCGCACCCGTTTGCCAAGCGGCCTGACGTGCCAGCCCGTCGGCCAGCTGGACCTGGGGCGCAAAGCCAATGGCGCGCTGGGCGGCGCTCATGTCGGCGGCGGTGTGGCGGACGTCGCCGCGCTGCACCTCGCGCCGGTCCACCTGCGGCGTCTTGCCGAGAATGTGGCCGATGGTGGCGATGACTTCGTTGACGGTGGTTCGGCTTCCGCCGCCGATGTTGAGCACCGCCCCGGCGATCTTGCCCTCGGCCGCCGCGATGTTGGCGCGCACGATGTCCTCGACGAACGTGAAGTCGCGGGACTGCTCGCCGTCGCCGTACAGCACGATGGGCTTGTCGGCCGCGACGCTGTTGATGAAGCGGTGAAAGGCCATGTCCGGGCGCTGGCGCGGCCCGTACACCGTGAAGTACCGCAGCGAGACCGTCGGCAGCCCGTAGCTGATGTGGTAGAGCCACACCAGGTGCTCGGCCGCCAGCTTGCTTACGCCATACGGCGAGACCGGGCGCGGCATGCCGGTCTCGCGCATGGGAAGATCGGTGGTGTCGCCGTAGACCGAGGAAGAGGAGGCGTAGACGAGCTTGCGCAGCGGTCGCTTGCGGCACGCTTCGAGAAGCCGCTGCGTGGCGAAGATGTTGTTGTCGCTGTAGATGCGAAACTCTTCGCCCCAGCTCGACCGCACGCCGGCCTGCGCGGCCTGGTGGAAGACGTAGTCCACGCCCTCCAGCAGTGCATCCAGATTCGCAGTGACCAGATCGTCTTCGACGAACCTGTAGCGGTCGTTGGCACGCGCGGCCTCCAGGTTCCGTTCCTTGACGGCGCGCGGGTAGTAATCGAGGAAGCAGTCGATGCCGACCACTTCGTGGCCGGCGGCGAGAAGCGCCTCGCTCAGCGTCGAGCCGATGAAACCGGCGGCGCCGGTGACGAGCGCTCTCATCTCATGCCGTCCTTCGAAATCATTCGGGGAAGCCTCCGCGAGACCGCGGATGATGCTCAGGGGCGAAGGAGCGGTCAAGTTGTCGCGCGGCGCGCTCGAGCAGGCGCTCCTCGCCATCCACCTCGACGTCGATTCGCAGCGCGCGCAGCCACGAAGGCACCGCAGGGGCGAATGCCGCCAGCTTGACCAGGTCCTTCTCGGTCGTCACCACACGATCGACGCTGCGCGCGAGCTGCTCGATCTGGTGCCAGTCGGCGGCGCTGTAGGGATGATGATCGCGCCGCAGGATGGTGGCGGTGACGTCGGCGCCGGTGGCGCCGAGCATTGCGACGAACCGCTCGGGCCTCGCGACGGCGGCCACTGCCGCCACGCGTCTACCCGCGAGCGAGGCCACGGGCTCGCCGGCGCTCTCGCCGAGAGACGCGACCAGCGACGTCGCAACCGTGCGCGACTCGAGCAGCCATTCGGGCGCAGCGCTGGCGCGCAGCCATGGCGCGATGCCGCCGCTGGTGACGATGACGTGCGCCCGTCGCAGCGCCGAGGGCCGTTCGCGCAGCGGCCCCGCCGGCAGCAGGCGCTGCTCCTTCTCGGCGCCGTCGACGAGCACGATGTCGAGGTCGCGCGCCAGACCGCGGTGCTGGAAGCCGTCGTCCAGCACGAACACGTCGGGACGGAAGCGCTCCCACGCCGCATTGCATGCATCGATCCGCATCGGCGAGGTGGCCACCACCGCCCCACTGCGCGCCGCCAGCAGCGCCGCTTCATCGCCGCATTCGGCCACCGTCGTCTCGGTCAGCGCGTGCTCGGGCGTGACGAGGTGGGTCTGTCGCGAGCGGCCGCCGTAGCCGCGCGTGACGATGCAGGGCCGCAGGCCGCGCTGCTGGAGGCGGCGGGTCAGCCACAGCACGAAGGGCGTCTTGCCGGAGCCGCCCGTGGTCAGCGCGCCCACGCTGATGACCGGCGCCGGTGCCTGCCGGCTCCGCAGGATGCCCAGATCGTAGAGAAGGGAACGCGCCGAGGCGGTCACGCCGAAGGCCGCGGCCAGCGGCCACAGCAGCGCGCGCGTGGAGGCGGCGGCCGGCTCGCGGCCGTACCAGAGCTGCTCGATCACGTGTCCTCTGCCGTCTCGGCCATCAGCCATCGAGCAGCCTCGACCACCCCTCGTCGCAATCAGCCATTGAGCAGCGCGGCCAAAGATTCGACCGTTCGCGCCATGGCGCCGCGTCCTTCCAGGATCGCCGCCTGCGCGCGCCGCACGCCCGCCTGGTAGGTACCGCGATGCGTGAGCATGTCCAGCCAAGCCGCCGCCAGCTCGGCAGGATCGCGCGCGATACGAAGTGCCGAACTGCGATCCAGCAGGGCGCGCTGCTCGCTTACGTTCGTCAGATGCGGGCCCGTCACCACCGGCGCTCCGCAGGCCACGGGCTCGAGGAGGTTGTGGCCGCCGGGGCCGGGCGCCAGGCTGCCGCCGACGAACGCCGCTGCCGCGCAGGCATACAGGCCAGGCAGGCGGCCGATCTCGTCCATCACCAGCACGTCCCAGCCCGAGCATTGGCCCTCGCCCTGACTCCACATCCGCATGTGCACGTCCGTAGCCTCGACGGCCCTCTTCACCGCCGCGGCGCGAGCCGGATGGCGCGGTGCGAGAGCCAGGCGCACGCCCGGCAGTTGCCGGCGCAGGATGCGGAATGCCTGCATGACGATTTCGTCCTCGCCGTCGTGCGTGGAGCCGGCGACGACCAGCGGCCGCTTCGCGTCGCACATGAACAATGGCGCGCAAGCCTCACGAGATTGCGAGCTTAGGATGTCCAGCTTCAAGTCACCCGTAATTTCGACGGCGCCGCCTCGGGCGCCGAGCTCGATCAGCCGCTGGGCCGAGACCGCGTCGCGGGCGCACACCCGCGCCAGGCTCGAAAGTGCCGGCGCCACCAGCGGCCGTATCCATCGATAGCGCGGCATCGCAGCATCCGAAATGCGGGCGTTGGCGATCGCCGCCGGCACGCCGCGGGCCGCGAGCATCCGCAGCAGGCATGGCCAGATCTCGGTTTCGATGGAGACGAACAGGGCCGGGGCGCGGACGAGCACGTGCTTCAGCGCCGCCTCGTGATCGAGCGGGAAGTAATGAGCGGGGCCGTCGTGGATCTCGGTCAGGCGCCGCCGGCCCGTTGCCGTCTGGCAGGTGACGACGAGGCTGCGGCGGCCGGCGTGCGGCCGCAAAGCGCGAGCCAGCGCTGCCGCGATGGCAACTTCGCCCACCGATGCAGCATGGAGCCAGATCCAGGGCGAGGCCGGCGCCCCGCCCTGCCACAAACCGAGCCTTTCACGGCGGCGTGCCCGCTCCTCTTCGGTCCCGGCGCGGGCGCGGGCTCGCAACCAGCTCGCCGCCGCGGCGCCCGCGACGCGATAGGCCGCCGACAGCGCGCTCACGTCTCCTCGATGGCCGGCGCGCCGGCGGCGCGATCGGCCGCGACGCACGCTGCGCGCAGGCGCCGCTCGAGCTCGGCGCGCAGCCGCTCGCGGCGCTGCGCGCCGCTCTCACCGCTCTCGCCGCCGGCCGGCTGCCGATCGGCGCGCAGCGGATCACCCACGTACAGCACCGCGCGAGAGAAAGGACGCGGCAGCATCATCCGATCCCAGGTCGGCAGACGCATCGGGCTGGAGCAGCCGACGGCGAGCGGAAAGATCGGAGCGTTGGTCAGCATCGCCAGCTCCACCGCGCCCGCCTTGGCCACGCCCGCCGGCCCGCGGGGGCCGTCCGGGATCAGGGCCAGATCGAGGCCGCGCCGCTGCGCGCGCAACAGTCCGCGCAGTCCTGCCACGCCGCCGCGCGTGGAGGAGCCGCGCGTGCTCGAGATGCCGAACCGCTCCAGCGCGCGCGTGACGATCTCGCCGTCGCGGTGCGCGCTGTTCATGATGCAGGCGCCGCGGCCGCGGTAGAAGAACGGCAACATCAGCGAGCGGCCGTGCCAGAACGTCATCAGCACGGGCTGGCCTTCACGCCAGCAGCGCTCCAGCGCCTCGGCGTTGCGTGATTCCAAGCGCACGGTCAGCCGCACCGCTCGCAGCACCACGACGATGGCCGCCGCCGCCGCGGTGATTTCCAGCCTGGCGAAGCGCTCGTTGTTTCGCAGCCGCCGCAGCAGCCCGCTGCGGCGCTCAGGCACGAAGGGCGACGTCGCCATGGCCGTTGTCTTCATGGAGCTGCAACTCGTGCAGCCGCTGGTACAGGCGCCCGCCCGCCACCAGCTCGGCGTGCGTGCCGCATTCGACGATGCGGCCGTCGGCCACCACCACGATCTGATCGGCGCGACGCACGGTCGAGAGCCGGTGGGCGATGACCAGCGTGGTGCGCCCCGCCATCAGGCGCTCGATGGCCGATTGCACCAGCCGCTCCGACTCCGAGTCCAGCGCGCTGGTGGCCTCATCCAGGATCAGGATGGGCGCGTCCTTGAGCAGCGCACGGGCGATGGCGATGCGCTGGCGCTGGCCGCCGGAAAGCTGCACGCCCATCTCGCCGACCTGGGTGTCGTAGCCCGCCGCCAGCTTCTCGATGAAGTCGTGTGCATTGGCGGCGCGCGCCGCCGCGATGATCTCTTCGTCGTTGCGCCCCGGATTCCCGTAGGCGATGTTGGCACGCACGCTGTCGTTGAACAGGAACGTCTGCTGCGTCACCACCGCGATCAGCGACCGCAAGCTGCGCAGCGAGATCGTCCGGATGTCGATGCCGTCGAGCGTGATGCGGCCGTCATGGACCTCGTAGAAGCGCGGGATGAGGTCGGCAATCGTGCTCTTGCCGCCGCCGCTCGGCCCGACCAGCGCCACCACCTGGCCGCAGCGAATCGTCAGATCGACATCGCTCAGCACGTTCTGGTCGCCGTAGGCGAAGCAGACGCCTTCGAAGCGGATGCAGTCGGTGAACCGTTCGACCTCGAGGCCGTCCTGGCCGCGACCGCCTTCCTCGGGCTGATCCAGGAGCGCGAACACGCGCTCGGCCGCCCCAAGGCCCGCCTGCACGATGTTGTTGGTGCGCGTCAGCTTCTTGAACGGCTCGTAGATCAGGACCAGCGCCGTCATGAAGGCCAGGAACCCGCCGGCGGTGCGCCCGCCGGCGAACACGGACTCGCCGCCGTACCACAGCACCGCAGCGATGCCGACGGCCGAGAGCACCTCGGTCATGGGCGCGGTGAACGCGCCGATGCGCGCGGCCTTCATGTGGAGGCGTCGAAGGCGCAGGTTCTCCCGCTCGAATCGCCGCGACTCGTAGTCCTCCATGCCGAACGCCTTGACGACGCGGTTGCCCTGCACGCTCTCCTGCAGCAGCGAGGACAGGCCGCCGAGCGTGTCCAGGCCGCGATGGCTGAGCGTGCGCATGCGGCGCGACAGCGCCTGCAGCGGCACGATGACGATCGGCAGGACGATGAACGCGATGACGGCAAGGCCCGTGTCCAGGTAGAACGCCACCGCCACCAGCACCAGCAGCGTAGTGACGTCGCGGATCATGGCCGCGGCGCCTTCGGTCAGCGCCTGGCGCACCAGCAGGACGTCGCTGGTAACTCGCGAGACGATGCCGGCCGACGTGGTGCGGTCGAAGAAGGAGACGGGCAGATGTTGCACCTTCTCCTGCAAGCGCGCGCGCAGGTCGTAGACGATCCTCTCCCCTACCCACTCGCCGAGATAGGCCTGACCGAAGTTGACGGCTGCGCGAATCGTGAAAGTGGCAAGGATCAGTGCCGGCAGCAGCACCAGCATCTCATGGTTGCGCTTGGAAAAGATGTCGTCGATCAGGCTGCGCACCAGATACGGCACGGCGCCGGCGGTGCCGCTGTAGACGACCATGCACAGCAACGCACCGGCAAAATGCGGCCACACATACGGGCGCAGATAGGCGAGCAGGCGCCGCCCGGTGGTCGGAAGCGCATCCATGACGGGCCGGGTGGCGGGTGGCAGCGAACGCATGCTCTCCACGACAGCCGCCTTTCTCACGCAAGTGTCTCCAGCACCAGCCGGGCCGCTGCACGCACCGATCCCGGCCGCCGCAGCGAGCCTCGCACCTTGCCGAGGGCTGCAACGGTCCGGGCGCGATAGTCCGGCTCGTCGAGGTATCGTGCCACCTCCTGCGTCATGCGCGGGCCCGTCACCTCGTCCTGGATCAGCTCGGGCACGACCGTCCTGCCGAGCAGCAGATTGGGCATGGCGATGTGCGGGACCTTCACCAGGCGCCGCGCGATGGCGTAGGTGAAGGCCGACATTCGGTAGGCCACGACCATGGGGCAGCCGAGCAGCGCCGTCTCCAGCGTCGCGGTTCCCGACGTCACCAGCGCCACGTCGCTGGCGGCGAGCAGGTCGTAGGTGTCGTCGCGCACGACGGCGATGCGGCGGCCGCCGCTCCCGAGCCTGGATGCGAGAAAGCCCGGCGGCAGTGAGACCGCTTCGGCCGCGGCGCACTGCACGCGCGCCGACAGCGCGCGTGCGGCCTCCAGCATAGGCGGCAACATGATGTCGACCTCCCGGCGGCGGCTGCCCGGCAGCAACGCCAGCAGCGGCGCGTCGCCGGTGAGGCCGTAGCGCCTGCGCGTCGTTGCCGGGTCCGCACGAGCCGTCACGTCCTCGGCCAGCGGATGCCCGACGAAGTGCGCGTCGATTCCGGCCTTGCGATAAAGCTGCTCTTCGAACGGGAACAGCACGATCATTCGGTCGACGGTGGCGGCGATGGTGGCGATGCGGCCGCGCCGCCACGCCCACACCTGTGGGCTGACGTAGTAGGCGACCTTGACGCCGGCGCGGCGCGCGGTGCGGCACAGCGGCAGGTTGAAGTCGGGGAAATCGATCGGAACGAAGAGATCGGCCGCGCCTGACCTCAGCTCGCGGCGCAGCCGGCGAAGCAGCCCGATCGCACGGCCCAGGCCGCGACCGAGCTCGGCAAAGCCCATCACGCCCAGCTCGGAGATGTCGGTCAGGATCTCGACGCCGGCGCCGCGCATGCGCGGCCCGCCGACTCCGAAGAGATGCAGCGCAGGGTCGCACTCGAGCAGCGCGGCGGCCAGGCGTGCTCCGAGCGCGTCACCCGAGGCCTCGCCGGCGACCATGAGAATGCGCCGGCTCATCCTCCATGCCGCTCCCGCTCGCGCTCGAGCGCGACCAGCACCGCATCGGCCAGCTCCAGCGCCGTCATGGCTTCGCGCGCGCTGACCGCGGGCTGTCGCTCCCCGCGCACCGCGGCCACGAATGCCTCGATCTGTGCGCGCAGCGGGTCGGCATCGTCGAAGGAGCGCTCGTCCAGCGACAGCGCCTGCATCGGCGAAGCCGGATCGACGGCGCCGCCTTCCTGCCTGCGTCGCATGACGCGCAGGCTGCGCGAATCGAAGTCCACCGCCACGTAGGCGTCTTCCTGAAAGATGCGCAGCCGCCGCTCGCGCTTGAGCGAGACGCGGCTGGCGGTGACGTTGGCGATGCAGCCGCCTCGGAAGCGCAGGCGCGCGTTGGCGATGTCGGCGTGCTCGCTGAGCACGGGCACGCCGATCGCCTCCACGCTCTCGAGCTCGCGCCCGACGATGTAGGCGATCAGGTCGAGGTCGTGGATCATGACGTCGAAGACGACGTCGATGTCGGTGCCGCGGCCGGCAAACGGCGACAGCCGGTGGCATTCGATGAAGCGCGGGTTCGCGACGATCGCCGGCAGGTCGGTGAAGGCGGGATTGAAGCGCTCCAGGTGTCCGACCTGCACGAGCAGGCCCGCGCGCTCGGCAGCTTCGACGATCTCATCGCCTTGCGCGACGCTGGCGGCCAGCGGCTTCTCCACCAGCACGTGCACGCCGGCGGCCACAGCGGCGAGCGTGACCTCATGGTGCGCGACGGTGGGAACGGCGATGCTGACGCAGTCGGCGTCCGCCAGCAGCTCGTGGAGCGAAGCCATGGCGCGACAGCCGCACTGCTGCGCGACCGACCGTGCGCGTGCGGCATCGATGTCATGGATGCCGACGAGCTCCACGCCGGCCATTGCCGCGTACTTCTCCGCGTGGAAGCTGCCGAGATGGCCCGCGCCGATCACGCCGGCGCGAATCACGCTGGCGCGCGCACCGCTCATGGCCGCCGCCCGCCTGGCGCGCCAGCCGGACGCGCGAGCGCTGGCACGGGCCACGGATCATTCATGGGAAAGCCCGCTGACGACGCCGCTGGCCGTGCATCCGAGGATGCTGATGCCGTTCTGCGCCGCCAGCTCCGCCATGCGCTGGCTGTCGAGAAGGATGGTGGCGCCGGCCTGCACGGCAAGCACGCACGCGTGCGCCTTCGTCATCGTCTCGATGGTCGTCGGTCCGACGGCGGGAACGTCGAAGCGCATGTCCTGGCCGCGCTTGGCCATCTTGACCACGACGGCGCCGCCGCGGCCGATGCGCCCGGCGCGTCGCACCATCTCGTCGGTGCCCTCGACGGCCTCGATGGCCAGTACCACCCCGCGCTCCACCACGATCCCCTGCCCCACGTCGAACGGTCCGAGCGCGGTCAGCACCCGGCAGCCCAGCCGCACGTCGTCGAGACAATGGCGCGAGGGCTTGGGCCCGGCGATGAGGCCGGGATGGGCGAGGATGCGCTCCAGGAACAGCGTCGAGGGAAGGACGCGAATTCCCTCGGTCTCGAGCTCGTCGGCCAGCGCGCGCAGAATCGAGTCGTCGCCCATGCCGGACACCTTGCGCAGGAACATGAGCCCGCGAAGGTCGGGACGAAGCGAGGTCAGCGAGGCGACCTTGTTGATGCCGCCGGCCATCACCGCGCGCGTGACGCCGGCGCGATGAAACGCCTTGATCATCTTTCCGAGCTGCCCGACGCGGATCCAGGTGACCGAGTCGGCAAAATCCTCGAGCGACTCGTCGGTCTCTCCGCGATGCGCCACGGCGACGATGCGACAACCGCGCGCGCGCGCCTCGCGCGCCAGCAGCAAAGGAAAGCTGCCGTTGCCGGCCAGCAGCCCGAGCGTGTCGCCCGCCGCCACGGCCAGGTCGTCGCCGCCGGCGGCGTCGCCTGCGGACACGTCCTGCTGTCCCGGCCCCGCGCTCACCGGCAGATCCCTCGCTCCGAGGCTTCGATGAAGGAGACCAGCCGCTCCACCTCCGGCTGGGCCGGCGTCTGCTCGCGCAGCAGCCGCAGGGCCTCGCGCAGCTTGTGCCCGGTCTGGAACAGCGTGCGATAGGCGGCACGCAGTCCCTTGATCGTCTCTTCACTGAAACCACGCCGGCGCAGGCCCACGAGGTTGAGCCCGTGCAGGCTGGCGCGGTCGCCGGCGGCAAGACAGAACGGCGGCACGTCCAGCGTCACCATGGCGCCGCCGCCGAGGATCACCGATTCGCCGATGCGCACGAACTGATGGATCGCCACGAGGCCTCCGACGATCGCGAAGTCTTCGATGGTGACGTGTCCGGCAAGCGTGGCCGCATTCGCCATCACCACCTGATCGCCGATGCTGCAGTCATGCGCGACGTGCGCGTAGGCCATGAACATGCAGCGGTTGCCGATGCGCGTGACGCCGCCGCCATGCTCGGTCGCGCGATTGAGAGTGACGAACTCGCGAACGATGTTGTCGTCTCCCATCTCCAGCCGCGTCGGCCCCCCCGCATACTTCAGATCCTGCGGCGGCGTCCCGATCGAAGCCTGCCCCACGATCCGGCACCTAGCGCCGATGCGCGTATGCCCATCCACGACCACATGCGGCCCGATCTCCGTCCTGTCCCCGATCTCGACGTTGGCGCCGATGATCGAATAGGGACCGACGACGACGCCGTCGCCGAGACGCGCCCCGTCCGCAACGATAGCGGTCGGATGAACCTGTGTTCCTCTATCGACCAAGCGCGACGGCGCAGAGCGGCCCAGATGCTAGGCGGACGCCGGTCAAGCGAACGCAAGCGGGCTGAACGCCCGCTGGAGTGAGCGTACCGGCGTCCAACGACGCAGATGGCCCGCTATGCGTCGTCGTCGGTGGATTGAGCAACAACCTCATCTTCATCGACCAAGCGCGACGGCGCAGAGCGGGCCAGATGCTAGGCGGACGCCGGTCAAGCGAACGCAAGCGGGCTGAACGCCCGCTGGAGTGAGCGTACCGGCGTCCAACGACGCTGATGGCCCGCTATCCGCGGCCGCCCGCGTCCCGGGCACGATCTCACTTCGCCTTGTCGGCGGCGGCGAGGATCTCGTCCGTGACGTCCCCGTCCCCCGACACATAGAGCGTGACGCTGGCATCCAGGATCAGGTCGTATCCGTTCTCCTTCGCGAACTTCTCGATCACGCCGCGCAGCTTCTGCGTCATGTTCCCCATGACTTCGGCTTCGGCCTTGGACAGGTCGCGCTGGTAGTCCTCCTTCATCCGCTTGGCTTCGCGCAGCTGCTTCTCGTACTCGTCGCCGAGCTTCTTCTTCTCGTCCTCGTTGAGAACCGCCATGCGCTTCTCGACGTCGGCTTCCAGCTTCTTGACGCTTTCGAGCTTGCCGTCGAGCTTCTTCTGCGCGTCCTCGAGGCGGCCCTTGAGCGTGGCCTGCGCATCCTTGCCGAGCTTGGTCTCCTGCATGAGACGCTGCGTGACGATGTAACCGATCTTGAGCTCGGCGGCGGCCGGAGCGGCCGACGCCACGACCAGAAAGGCGGCGGCCGAGAAAACGAACTTCTTCATCACTACTCCTGTTGGCAAATCAGAACGGGGTGCCGAACGAGAACAGCACCAGGCTCTCCTCGTCGGCCTTCTTCGCGTTGAACGGGAAGCCGACCTCGATGCGCAGCGGGCCGAAGGGCGACAGCCATCGTACGCCCAGACCGGCCGACAGCCGCATCTCGCTCAGCTCGATTCCTTCCTCCTGGCTGAAGGCGTTGCCGGCGTCGAAGAAGATCACGCCCTTGACGCCGGCGTCCTGGATGATGGGGAAGATCAATTCGTTGTTGAAGATCAGCTCGCTGCTGCCGCCGACCTCTTCGTCCTCGCAGTCGGTGCCGTTGCGCTCGCAGAACTCCTCGCGCGGGCCGAGCGAGCGGGCCTGGAAGCCGCGCACGGTGTTGATGCCGCCGGGGAAGTAGCGCTCCGACAGCGGCAGCTCCTTGCCGTTGAGGCCGGCATCGCCGATGCCCCAGCCGAACGTGCCGGCGGTCGAGTACACCAGCTTCCAGCCGGCCTCCGAGCGGTAGATCGGCCAGTACCAGCGCGAGCTGACGTCGACCTTGATGAAGTCCTGCGCTCCGCCGAGGCCTGCGAACTCGGCCGACACCGTATTGAGCGATCCTTCGGTCGGGTCGAAAGGCTGGTCGATCGTGTTGCGCGAGATCGATGGACGCAGGCTGCTGGTGAGCTTGGTGCCCTCCTCCTCGAACATGTGCGCCGGCGCGCTGCGGCTGACGCCGTCGATGCGGGAGTTCTCGAGCCGGTACTCCAGGCCGATGCGGATGTTGTCGAGCGAGGCGCCCATCAGCTCGCGCAGGCCGAGCTCCCACAGCGGATAGCTCGCGCGGATCGAGCCACCGGTGCCGCCGCGCTCGAAATTGTCGAACTCGTACTGCCAGTGGAAGATGTCGAAGCCGAGCGTCAGCGGGATGTTGAACGCCCACGGCTCGGTAAAGCCGAGGCGGAAGTTCTGCCGCTGCGTTCCGAAGTCCACGTTGAACGTGGCGATCTGTCCGCGGCCGAACAGGTTGCGCTCGGTGATGCGCGCGTTGGCCAGCAGCGCGTCCTCGGAGCTGAAGCCGGCGCCGGCCGCGAAGGTGCCCGTGCGCGCCTCCTTGACCGTCACCTGCAGGTTCACCTTGTCGGGCTCCTCGGCGCGAGTGCTGGTGACCTCGACCTCGTCGAAGATGCCGAGGCGCTTGGTGCGCTCGCGGCTCTCGCGCAGGCCCTTGCCCGAGAAGCGCTCGCCTTCCTGCAGGCGCAGCTCGCGGCGCACGACGTAGTCGCGCGTCTTGGTGTTGCCCTTGATGTCGATGCGGCCGACGCTGACGACCGGGCCGCTGCTCATCTTGAAGGTGACGTCCACCAGCTTGGTATCCGGGTGCACCTCGGTGTCGGGCACCGCCTCGGCGAAGGCGTGGCCCAGGTTTCCGTAGGCCTCCGTCAGCCCGAAGATCGACTCGCGAAGGCGGCTGGGACGGAAGATCTTGCCGCTCTCCAGCCGCGACGCCTCGAGCAGCTCCTCCTCGGGCAGCAGAACCTCGCCGCCGAACTTGACCTGCCCGATGCGGTACTGGTCGCCCTCCTCGATGCGGATCGTCAGCTCCAGGCCATCCTCGGTGCGCGTGACCTCGGGCTCGTCGACGCGCACCTGGATGTAGCCGTTGTCATAGTAGAACGCCGTCAGGCGCTCGACGTCGGTGGCCAGCTCCTCTTCCTTGAGGATGCCGGCGCCGGTGAACCAGGAAAGGATCCACGCACGGCGCGTCGACATGACGCTGCGCAGCTTGCGCTCGCTGAACGCGTTGACGCCCTGGAAGTGGATCTCCTCGACCAGCACGCTGTTCTTCTCGTCGATCTTGTAGCGGACCTTCGCGTTGCCGGCGGCGTCGGCCTCGACGGTGTATGTGACTTCGGCGTCCGGATAGCCCTCGCCGGCATAGGTCTTCTTGATCTGCCGGATGCCCTCCCATGCCTTCTGCGGATCGAACACCGTGCGCGGGCGGATGCCCACCACGGCCTCGAGGTCGGCCTTCTCGACGTTTTCGTTGCCCTCGAACTCGACGGCGATGACGTACGGCCGCTCCTGCACGTTGTAGGTGAGCACCACGCCGCCCGGAGCCGGCTCGGTGGTCACCCACACGTTCTCGAAGAAGCCCATGCGGTAGACGTTCTTGACGTCCGCGTCGATGAGCGCCTGGTCGAGCCTGCCGCCGACCGGCTGCGTGATGTGGATGCGAATGGCGGCTTCCTCGACGCGCCTCGGGCCTCGCACCTGGATCTGCTTGACCACGGGCGCATCGGCCGCCGGCTGCGCCGCCGCCTGGCACGGAGCGAACGCGATCAGGAAGCACAGCGGCACGATCAGCAATGACCTTCGCACGTTCACGACCGCTCTACCTCCTTCAACACGCCGTCCTGCATTCGTAGCGTTCGGCCGAGCATGCCGGCCAACGCGATGTTGTGCGTTGCGACCACGAGCGCCGCACCCTCCTCTCGCTGCACGTCCATCAGCAGGCCGTGCACCTCGTCGGCCGTGGCCGGGTCCAGATTGCCCGTCGGCTCGTCGGCCAGCACCACCGAAGGCCGCAGCGCCAGCGCGCGCGCCACGGCCACGCGCTGCTGCTCGCCTCCCGACATCTCGCTCGGCCGATGGCTGCGACGGTCCCGCAGCCCCACCCTGTCCAGCAGCTCGTTGGCGCGCGCGCGCGCCCTGCCTGGCGGGTGACCGGCGACGAGCAGCGGCATCATCACGTTTTCGGTCGCATCGAAGTCGCCGAGCAGGTGGTGGAACTGGAAGACGAAGCCGATGCTTCGGCCGCGCACCGCGGCGAGCTGGCGCGCCGGAAGCGCGTACAGATCGGCTCCACCCACCCGCACCACTCCGCCGTCGGGCTTGTCGAGGCCTCCGAGCAGATGCAGCAACGTGCTCTTTCCGACCCCCGACTCTCCGATGACCGCCACCGACTCTCCTCTACCCACGCTGAGCGACAGACCGCGCAGAACCTCGATCACGCGCTCGCCGTCGTGGTAGCGGCGCTCCAGGCCGGCGGCCTCCACCGCCGGCGGCCCGCCGCCCGTGCCATCGGACGCGGGCGCCAGACCGCCTCGACCATCGGACGCGACGCTACTCATAGCGCAGCACGTCCACGGGGACGACTCGGGCGGCCTTCCAGGCCGGGAATAAGCACGCCCCGAAACAGATGACCATCGAGGCCGCCATCACCGCTGCAAAGTTGGGCGCCTCGATCCGCACAGGCAGGGTGGAGACGTAGAAGACGCCCTCGGGCAGCTCGAACAGCTCCCATCGCGCCAGCGCAAGGCAGGCCAGGTAGCCGGTCAGAGCTCCCAGCCCGGTGCCCACGCCGCCGATGAGCAGCCCCTTGAGAACGAAAATCCGGGCGATGCTCGAGTCGGAAGCGCCCATGGTCTTGAGGACGGCGATGTCGCGCCGCTTCTCCATCACGACCATGTAGAGGGTGGAGACGATCGTGAACGCGGCGACCAGGATGATCAGCAGCAGGATCAGGAAGTAGGCGGTCTTCTCCAGCTGCAGCGCCTCGAAGACGTTGCGGTGGGCCTCGGTCCAGCTCTCGACCCAGTACGGCATGCCGATGCGGTCATTGAGCGCGGCCGCCACCTCGGGCGCGTCGTACGGATCGTGGATGCGCGCCTCGATCCCGGTGGCGATGCGATCGACGTCGAACAGCGCGCGCGCCTCGTCGATGTTCATGAAGACCAGCGCGGCGTCGTACTCCACCATTCCCGAGTCATAGATCGCGGCCACCACGAAGCGGCGGCTGCGCGGCATCGCGCCCATCGGGCTGGCCGAGAACTTCGGCGACATCAGCCGGATCACGTCGCCGCGCTGGACCATGAGCTTCTTGGCCAGCTCGCGGCCGATCATGACCGTAGGCAGCTCGGCGCCGTCGACCTCGACGCGGCGTCCGATGTCCTCGATGGCGCCCTCGACGAGGTAGGACTCCAGCCCTGCGGTGCTGCTGGGCGTGACGCCGTCGACGCCGCGCCCGAAGACGCCGACCATGTATTCGCCGGCGGACACCAGCATCTGCGACTGCACCACCGCCGCCGCGTCGATGACGCGCGGATCGCTGCGCATGGCCTGCACGATGTCGTCGGGATTGTCGATGAGGCCGTTGCCGATCTTCTTGGCCACGCGAAGATGCGGATGCAGGCCGAGGATGCGCGCGCGCAGATCCTCCTCGAACCCGGTCATGATCGACAGCGCGATCGTCAGCACCATCACGCCGAGCAGCACGCCGAGCGTGGAGATGACGGTGATGACCGAGACGAACGCCTCGTTGCGACGCGAGCGCAGGTAGCGAAAGCCGACGAACAGTTCCCACGACATGCGCGGCGACGCCCTTACCTGCGCGCGGTCTCTGGGCGCAGGTGCGGAAAGGCGATGACGTCGCGGATCGACGGCGAATCGGTCAGCAGCATGACGAGACGGTCCACGCCGATGCCCTCGCCGGCCGTGGGCGGCAGGCCGTACTCGAGCGCGCGCACGTAGTCCTCGTCCATGTCGTTGGCTTCGACGTCGCCGGCCTCCTTGCGCCGCATCTGCTCGAGGAAGCGCGCATGCTGGTCTTCGGGATCGTTGAGCTCGGAGAAGCCGTTGGCGATCTCGCGGCCGGCCACGTAGAGCTCGAAACGGTCGACGAAGCGCGGATCGGCGTCGTTGCGCCTTGCCAGCGGCGAGATCTCCAGCGGAAAGCCGGTGACGAACGTCGGCTGCACCAGTGTCTCCTCGCACAGCGCTTCGAAGACGTCGGCGAGCAGGCCCAGGCCCGGCTGCCACTTGACCGGCTCGATGCCGAGCTCGTCGGCGATGCGCTCGAGACGGGCGCGGTCGGTCGCCTCCTCGCGAGTGATGCCGGTGGCCCTGGCCACCGCCTCCGCCATCTCCACGCGCCGGTACGGCGGCGAGAAGTCCAGCTCGAGCTCGCCGTACTTCACGCGCGCGCTGCCGGTGGCCTCCACCGCCAGCTGCGAAAGCATCCGCTCGGTCAGCGCGATCAGATCCTGGTAGGTGGCCCAGGCCTGGTAGAACTCGCACATCGTGAACTCGGGATTGTGCTGCAGCGAAATGCCCTCGTTGCGGAACATGCGCCCGATCTCGAACACGCGCGGCAGCCCGCCCACCACCAGCCTCTTCAGATACAACTCGGGCGCCACGCGCAGGTACAGCTGCATGTCCAGCGCATTGTGGTGGGTGATGAACGGCCGCGCAGTGGCGCCGCCGGCAATCGGCTGCATGAGCGGCGTCTCGACTTCCAGGTAGCCTTCGTCGGTCAGGAAGCGGCGGATGCCGGCGATGACTGCGGCGCGGCGGCGAAACGTCTCGCGCACGTCCTGGTTGACGATCAGGTCGACGTAGCGCTGGCGGTAGCGCGCTTCCTTGTCCTGCAGGCCGTGCCACTTCTCGGGCAGCGGCCGCAGCGATTTGACCAGCAACCGGATGCTGCTCAGGCGAAGCGTCAGCTCGTTGGTGCGGGTCCGGAAGAGCCTGCCCTCGACTCCGACGATGTCGCCGGTGTCCAGGCCCTTGACCATGCCGTGCATGTCCGGGCCGAGCTCGCCGGCGTTGGCGAAGAGCTGAAGCCGCGCGCTGCCGTCGTCCAGGGCAAGGAACGTGGTCTTGCCGAAGTCGCGGATGGCCATGATGCGGCCGCCGAGCCGATAGGTCCTCGAAGCCGCCTCGACCGCCGCACCGTCGGCGTTCTGGAACTCGGCGACGAGCTCGGCGCAGCGGGCGTCGGGCGTGAAGTCGTTGGGAAAAGGGTTGGAGATCCCGCGCAGCTCGGCCAGCTTGCCGCGCCGGACGCGAACCTGCTCGCTGTCGCCGGCCGGCTCGGCCACGGGCGAGCCGGACTGGCTGTGTGGGCTCTTCTCGGTCATGTTCGAGGACGCTCGCGGCCATGGGGCAGGCTCGCCGAGCGGGCGACGTTTAACCCGCGAGTTTCAGGCAGTCAACCGAACCGGTGCGATAAGTACGCGCAAAACTTGAACTTCTTACGTGATATCCATACGCTTCGCGCGGTGTTGCGCACAACTGGACTGCGGCGGGCCCTGCGGCTTACCCAATACGTGCTCGTCGTCGTCACTGCCTATGCGGGCGCCCTCGTTGCCGTCAAAGCTGCCGACCTGGATCTGGAGCCGGATCTTCCCGAGGTCTCCACGCAGCCGGCCGCGGCGATCGAGAGCGAGCAGCGGCGTGTCGGCGAAGGCGTGATCCTGCGCCGCAATCTGTTCGGCGTGGCCGGAATCGAGACCGACGACGATGTCGTGGTGGCGGCGCGCGCCGACCTTCGCCTGCGCGGCGTGGCCCAGGGCGAGCGCGGCGCGTTCGCCGTCTTCGAGGACAAGGCTTCGGGCAAGCAGAACGTTTTCGCCGTCGGCGACAAGATCTTCGATGGACCGCGCCTGGTATCCGTCGATGGAAGAAGCGCCCTGGTGGCGTACAAGGGAAAGAAGCAGCGCTACGAGATCGAGGACGAGTCGCAGGCCGACGGCGGCGACGCCAGGAAGAGCCGGGACAAGTCGGGCAAGCCGGCCGCCGCGGGCTCGGGGAGCACGGGCGGGATCCGCAAGACGGGCGAGGCGGCCTACCTGGTGGACCGGCGCGAGGTCGACCACTCGGTGGCCAACCTCAACGCGGTCATCACGCAGGTTCGCGCGGTTCCGGTCCTGAAGGACGGGCAGAGCTCGGGCTTCAAGCTGTTCAACATCCGCAGCGGGTCCATCTTCGAGAAGATGGGGCTGCAGGACGGCGACGTCGTGCAACGGGTCAACGACACCGAGCTTTCGGACCCGGCGCGCGCAGTCGGTTTGCTCGAGGAGGTGCAATCGATGGGAGAGGTTCGCGTGGATTTCCTCCGCGGCGGCAAGCCGCACTCCTACAAGTACACCATCCAATGATGGCGCCGTTGCCGGGCGTTTTTCGTCGGCGGCTGGGCCTGGCGCAGCCGGCGATGTCGTGGCCGCGGCTTCTGGCGCGACGCGCGAAGTTCTCGCAGCGGCTTCTGGCGCGACGCGCGTGCGTGACGCTGGCCGCCGCGCTGCTGGCGGTAGCCTCCGCCGCCCTGCCCGCTGGCGCGCAGGATCAGGACCTGGAGCCGCCGGCCGATCCGAATCAGATCGTGATGAACTTCGAGGAGGTCGAGCTGACGGCCTTCATCAAGTTCATCAGCAAGGTCACCGGCAAGAACTTCGTCTTCGGCGACAAGATCACCGGCACCGTCTCGGTGGTCTCGCCGACGCCGGTTACGCCGAACCAGGCCTATCAGCTCTTCCAGTCGGTGCTGGCCACGCAGGGACTGACTACGGTCGACGAAGGCGTGGTCACGCGCATCGTTGCGACCAAGGACGCGCGCACCGCCGGCGCCACGGTGATCTCCGAGGGCGGCGAATATCCGGGCGGCTTCGGCACGCGCCTGATCTCGCTGCGCTACGTCGGCGCGGGCGACGTAGCGCGCGTGCTCGCGCCGCTGGTCAGCAAGGACGGCTCCATCGTTCCCTACGAGGGAACCAATACGGTCATCGTCAGCGATACCTCCTCCAACCTGGCCCGCATCTCCGAGATGGTCCGGGCCATGGACATCCCCGGGCACGAGGAGACCATCGCGGTCATTCCGCTGACGCACGCCGATGCTGCGCGCACGGCCGAGCAGATCATCGAGATTCTGGTAACCGGCGAAGGACGCAGCGGCGGCGGGCGTCGCCGCGGCGGCGGCGGCGGCGATGACAAGAAGGACACCTCGCCCTCGCCCTCCCCGACGTCTGGCGCCCCGCAGCCCACGGGCTTCAAGATCACACCGGACGAGCGCACCAACTCGCTGATCGTGCTGGCGCCGGCAGTGGAGATGCGACGCATCCGCGCGCTGGCGGCGAGCCTGGACGTTCCGCTGCGCCCCGGCGAAGAACGCGTGCACGTCTATTATGCCAAGCATGCGGACGCTGAAGCCCTGGTCGAGGTCGTCTCGGGCATGCTGCTCGGCGGGAGAAGCCGGAGCCGGCGCGATCGCAAACAGCCCGACGACAGGCTGCAGCAGACGCAGGGCCTGCAGCCCACGCAGGCCGGATCTCCTCCGGCGGCGCAGACCGAAGACATCTCGATCACCGCCGATCCGGCGACCAACGCGGTCGTGGTCGATGCCGCGGCGCAGGACTGGAAGATCATCGAGGGCCTGCTGCTCAAGCTCGACATTCCGCGCCCGCAGGTCTTCATCGAAGCCATCATCGTCGAGGCCTCGGCCGACAAGGCCAAGGCGCTCGGCTTCGACTTCCGCGGCGGCGTCGACATCGGCGGCGGCGTCCTCGGCACCCAGACGAACCTCGGCGCGCTGGCGCAGGGCTTCGTCAATCCGCTCTCGCTCGGCGGCCTGGCGCTGGCGGCCGCCAGCAACGACACCATCGAGCTGCCCGACGGCAGCGAGATCCCCGCGCAGATCGCATTGTTCCAGGCGCTCGAGAACACGAGCGACATCGAGGTACTGTCGGCGCCGACGCTGCTGACGCTGGACAACCAGGAGGCCGAGATCATCGTCGGCCAGAACATTCCGTTCGTCACCGGCCGCGCCGCCGACATCAGCAACGTCGAGAACATCTTCACGACCGTGGAAAGGCGCGACGTGGGCATCAAGCTGCGCGTCAAGCCGCAGGTGGCCGAAGGCGACGTCATCGTGCTGACCGTGCAGGAGGAAGTCTCGGCTCTGGTCAGTGATCAGTTCTCCGACGACGTCGTGGCGCAGGTCGGGCCGACCACCACCGTTCGTTCGGCCAACACGACCGTCAGCGTGCAGGACGGCCGCACCGTCGTCATCGGCGGCCTGATGAGCAACCGCGTGCTCGACGGCAAGGGCAAGGTGCCGCTGCTCGGCGACATCCCGGGCCTGGGCCGGCTCTTCCAGTTCCGGCGCAAGGACGGCGAGAAGGTCAACCTGATCGTGTTCCTGACGCCGCACGTGATCCGCTCGCCGCGCCAGCTCGCCGAGATCAGCGAGGAGCGCCGCCTGCGCTTCCGCGCCGAGCTCAAGGACCCGATGCGTCCCCTGCCCGGCGATCCGGAGTTCGACGCGGTGCCGGTCATCGTCGAGACCATCGAGGCCGCGCCCGATGCCGACGCGGTCATCATCGAGGAGCGAACGGCGCCGGCGCGCGCGCCGGTCAAGCTGCGCGAGAAGGAGACGCTGACGATCGAGCCGGTCGCGCCGCCGCCTCCGCCGCCGATGCCGCAGAGCAAGGGCGCGCCGGCAACGCCTCAGGCAAAGTCGTCCGCGCGGCCCGCCGCGGTGGCCAACGTGCCGGCGCCGCCGCCCGAGCGGCAGGCCGCCGCGCAGGCGTCGCCGTCTGCATCCGCTTCGGCCGCGGCGAAGACGGCCGCGGCGGCATCCGCGCGCGAGGCCGCGGCGCGCAAGCAGGCCGAGACCGATCGCACCGAGAGCGCCTACCGTCACAACATGCGCGAGAAGAACAACCGCATCTATCCGCTCAATCGCGACACGCGCGAGCGCACTGCGTTCTGAGGTGGCTTTGACGCCCGCACCGCTCGCGCACGCGCTGGCCGAAGCCGGCATCGGACCCGAACAGCTCGAGACCGCACGCCGCAAGGCCGGCAGCGACGGCGATCTGGGCCCGCACCTGGAAGCCATCGCCGGCTTTCCGCAGCAGCGCTTCGCGGAGCTGCAGGCGCGCGTGCTCGGCCTGACCTTCGCCGACACCATCGACACCGATGGCATCGATTCGCAGCTGCTCTCGGTAGTGTCGATGCAGCAGTGCCGGCGCGGGCGCGTGCTGCCGCTGTCGCTCGAGGACGGCCGCCTGCTGGTGGCCACGGCCGATCCGTTCCGCCTGGGCCCGCTCGACGACCTGCGCGTCATCTACGGCGTGGAGATCGAGCCGGTGGTGGTGCCTTCCTCGGTGCTGCTCGAAGGCATCAATCGCGCCTTCGACCGCGCCGCCACCGGCGCCTCGCGCCTGGTCGATGACATGGAAGGCCACAACTCGCTGGCGATGAGCGCGGCCGAGCTCTCCGAAGCTCCCGACCTGCTCGAGGCCGAGGATGCCGCCCCGATCATCCGCCTGGTCAACTCGCTGATCTTCCAGGCCGCCAAGGACGGCGCCTCCGACATCCACATCGAGCCGTTCGAGCGTGTCACGTCCATCCGCTTCCGCGTCGACGGCATGATGAGCGAGGTTCTTGCGCCGCCGCGCCGCATCCATCCCGCCATCGTTTCGCGCATCAAGGTGATGGCCTCGATGAACATCGCCGAGAAGCGCCTGCCGCAGGACGGCGGCATCCGCACGCGCGTTGCCGGCCGCGAGCTCGACATTCGCGTCTCGACCGTGCCCACGGCCTTCGGCGAGCGCGTCGTGATGCGACTGCTGGATCGCAGCGCCACGCTGCTCGGCCTCGAAGAGCTGGGAATGTCGGGCGGCAACCTGTCGGCGCTGCGGCGCCTGATCGTGCAGAGCCACGGCATCGTGCTGGTGACCGGCCCGACCGGAAGCGGCAAGACGACGACGCTCTACGCCGCGCTCTCGGAGATCAACTCGCCCGAGAAGAACATCATCACGATCGAGGATCCCATCGAGTACCAGCTCCGGGGCGTCGGGCAGATCCAGGTCAATCCCAAGATCGACCTCACCTTCGCCAGCGGCCTGCGCTCGGTGCTGCGACAGGACCCGGACGTCATCATGGTCGGCGAGATTCGCGACGTGGAGACGGCGCGGATCGCGATTCAGGCGGCGCTGACAGGCCACCTGGTGTTCTCCACGCTGCACACCAACGATTCCTTCAGCGCCATCACGCGTCTGCTGGACATGGGCATCGAGCCCTTCCTGGTCTCCTCTTCGGTGATCGGCATCGCCGCGCAGCGCCTGGTGCGCAAGCTGTGCCCGGCATGCGCCGTTCCGGCCTCGGCCAGCGATCCGACGCTGGCGGAGCTCGGCATCGCGCGCGACCGCAAGCGCGCCAGCATTGCCGGCCCCGGCTGCGCGCACTGCCGTCACAGCGGCTATCGCGGGCGTCTGGCAATATCGGAGATCCTGGTGACGGACGATTCGCTGCGCGCCGGCATCATGGAGCGCACCGACGCCGCCACGCTGCGGGATCGCGCGCTGGCGCGGGGCATGTCGACGATGCGCGGCGACGGAGCGACCAAGGTGCAGGCCGGCATCACCACCGCCGCCGAGGTCCTGCGCGTCACGACCGAAGACGCCGAATAGAGCTGCATGCCATCCTTCCGCTACAGCGGTGTCTCGGCCTCCGGTCGCACGGTGTCGGGCACCATCGAAGCCGACAACCCGCGCGCGGCGCGTGCACGCCTGCGCGAGACCGGCATCTTCGCATCCTCGATGCAGGAGACCGCGCAGGGCCAGCAGGCGAGCGCGCTGTCGCTGCAGCGGCGGGTATCGCCTTCGCAGCTGGCGCGCACGCTGCGGCAGCTGGCCACGCTGCTGCGCGCGGGCGTGCCGCTGGACGAAGCGGTCGAGACGCTGCGGCGCCAGCGCACGGCGCCCGCGCTCGGGCAGGCGCTGGAAGCGGTGCGCGTGCAGATCCGCGAGGGCTCGACGCTGGCGGCGGCCATGGCCCGCCATCCTTCGGTCTTCCCTTCCATCTATACGGGCATGGTCGAGGCCGGCGAGGCGAGCGGCGCACTCGACACGGTGCTGGACCGCGTCGCCGACCACGCCGAAGGCCAGGCTCGCCTCCGAGCGCGCGCGATGGCGGCGCTGATGTATCCGGCCATCATGACGGTGGTCGGCGGTGCCATCGTGCTGTTCCTGCTCGCCTATGTCGTCCCGCAGGTCACGCGCGTGTTCGTCGAGGCACGCCAGGAGCTGCCGCTGCCGACACGGCTGCTCATGGGCATGGGATCGTTCCTGGCCAGCTACGGCCTGGTGCTGTTCGTGCTGGTGCTGGGCGGCCTCATCGGCCTGCGGTACGCAATGACGGGTGAGGCCGCTCGGCGGCGTGCCGAGCGAATACTGTTCGCCATACCTCGTCTAGGAGAGATGGTGCGCGACATCGCGGTTGCGCGCTTTGCCCAGACCCTGGCGACGATGGTCAACGGCGGCCTGCCGCTGGTGGAAGCGCTGCGCATCAGCCGCACCTCCAGCGGAAGCCTGCTGCTGTCGGACGAGCTGGCAAAGGCCGAAACCTCGGTGTCCGAAGGCGCCTCGCTGGCGGCTTGCATCGGAGCCAGCCCGCTGTTCGATCCGCTGGTGGTCGACATGATCGCGGTCGGCGAGCGCAGCGGCGAGCTCGAGACCATGCTCGGGCATGCGGCCGGCGCCATCGAGGAACAGGTCAAGCAGCGAATCGAGACCATGGCGGCGCTGCTCGAGCCCGTGATGATCCTGCTGATGGCCGGTGTGGTGCTGTTCGTGGTGCTGGCGATCCTTCTACCGGTGTTCGACATGAACCAGCTCGTGAAGTGAGGGCGGCGTAGATGAAAATTTGGCAGAGCGTCAACGACATCGACGAATCGCAGCCCGTCCTGGCGCGGCCGCGGGCGTGTCTGCGGCGGACCGCGTCGCGTCTCGCGCTTCGTGTCCGCCGCGGACATGCCCGCGGCCGCGCCCCAGCAGTTGGCCGGCCCCCGACACCGCGGGCGTGTCTGCGGCGGACCGCGTCGCGTCTTGCGCTTCGTGTCCGCCGCGGACATGCCCGCGGCCGCGGCTCGGCGCAGCGGGGCTTCACGCTCATCGAGATCCTGGTGGTCGTGATGATCCTGGGCCTGCTGATCTCGCTGGCCGCGCCGCGGCTGATCGGACGGACCGATGATGCCAAGGTCGTCAAGGCCAAGGCCGACATCACGGCCATCGAGCAGGCTCTCAACATGTACAAGCTGGACTCGGGCTACTATCCGACCTCCGAGCAGGGCCTGGAGGCGCTCGTCGAGGAGCCCACGCGCGGCGACGTCCCGCGCAACTACAAGGAAGGCGGCTATCTCGAACGCGTGCCCAAGGATCCGTGGGACAACGACTTCCTCTTCGCCAGCGACGGCTCCAGCTACGTCCTGCGCAGCCTCGGAGCCGACGGCAAGGAAGGCGGCGAAGGTTACGAAGCCGACATTGATTCGCGCGACTTCTAACCGGCGCCAGGCGCGCGCCTCGACTGCCTCGGCGCAGGCGCCCGCGGCATCCGGTTCGCCGCAGGCGCCGCCGTCGGGCCGCGCGCCTGCGGCACGCAAGCGCCCTGCCCCTGCGCGCCGCTCGCGCGGCTTCACTCTGATCGAGCTGGCGCTGACGCTGCTCATCGCCTCGATCCTGTTCTCGCTGCTGCTGCCGCGCCTGCCCGCGTTGACCGCGGCCCAGCTCGACGCCAGTGCCGACCGGCTCTCGGTGCTGATGACCTACCTGGCCGACGAGTCGGCGCTGCGCGGGCGCATCTACCGGCTCCTGCTCGACCTGGATCGCGACAGCTGGGAGATCACTTCCATCCGTCCCTACGTCACGCGCAAGGATGAGCCGCCCGAGTTCGAGGAAGAATGGGACGCCATCGCCGAAGACGGCGTCCTGCCCGAGGGCGTCCGCTTCGAGACCCTGATAACGCCCGAAGGCGAGCACATCAGCGGCCGGCAGCCGATCTATTTCCTGCCCGAAGGAGCGCCGCAGAGCGTGCGCGTGCGTGTGGCCGAAGACGACGGCGGCCTTCGCGAGATCGAGTTCGACGCGGCTTCCGGCGCCGCACGCGTGCTGACCGAGCAGGAGATGGAAGCATGGTGAACGTGCTGCGGCGCGGCCCGCGCGTGCGAGCGACCGGCGGCTTCACGCTCCTCGAGGTGCTGATCGCGGTCACGATCCTCGGCGTCGCCATCGTCTCGCTTCTGGGCCTGCACGCGCGCGACGTGCGTCTGATCTCGGAGGCGCAGGACATCACCGTGGCCGGAGCCTTGGCATCGGACATTCTGGCGGCCGCGCGCGTCGATCCCGACCTGGAAGAAGGCATCCTGGAGGGATCGTTCGTGGGGGATCCGCGACGCGCCGACGGCAAGCAGCTGATCTATGGCGGCCCTGACGCCGAGCGCTTCGTGTGGGTGCGCCAGGTCCTGCCGACCGCGCTGCCGACGCTGCGGCAGGTGCGCGTCATCGTGCGGCCCGCCGGCGAGGGTCGCACCGTGGCCGAGCTGTGGAGCGTGGTCCGCCTGGACGTGGAGGTGCCGCGCCTGTGAGAGCTGCGCGCGCCGAGTCCGGGCTGACGCTGCTCGAGCTGATGGTGGCCGTGGCGATCTTCGCGGTCGTCGGCTCGGGCATCTACTCGACGTTCATGACGGCCGTGATCACGCGCGACCATGCCACGCAGCGGGCGCGTCGCTACGCCGACGCACGCAATGCGCTCGATCGCCTGGAGCAGGACTTGCGCGGCGCATTCGACTCGCAGATCCGCGGCAATCTCGTGCCGCCGCTGCTGCGTGCCCCGCTGCCCGAGAACTCTCCGCTCGGCGATGATCGCGTGCTGCTGGAAATGACGACGATCTCGGCCCGTGGCGTGCTGGCCGCCGATGCGTTCATCGAGCACCCCGAGTTGCAGGAGCTTGCCGGCATCGCCGCCGATCGCGGTGAGCAGGCGCACGTGCGCTGGGTCGTGGACGAGGACGGCGACCTGCTGCGCTACGAGCTGCGGCCCGTGCGCGCCGAGCAGGTGGACTGGACGCTTGCGCCGTTCGAGATCATCGCTCGCGATGTGGCGGTCGCGTTCGAATTCTACGACCGGACGCAATGGTTCGGCTTCTGGGACTCGAGCGAGCCGGGCGACCAGCGCAATCGCCTGCCCACACTCGTGCGCACGCGCCTGGAGACCCACGACGAGGGCCAGCAGCCGGTCGTGCTCGTCAGCTCTGTGATCGTTCCCATGGCCGTGGAGACCGAAGCGCGACGCCGCAGCCCCTTCTTCCGCCAGCGCGAGCGCGACGGCAGGGACAGGAGCGGCGAGAAGGCCGACGAGGGCGACGGCGATGAGAGCTGACCGGCGACAGCGCGGGGTCGCGCTCCTTCTGGCGCTCTTGACGATGGTGCTGCTGACCGTCGTCGTCGTCGAGTTCACCTTCGCCACGCAGGTCGGCTACCGGCGCGCGGCCACCTGGCTGCTCGCCAAGCGCGCAGCGCTGGTGGCCGAGGGCGGGGTCATGGTCGCGTCCGAGGTCCTTGCGCAGGACTACCTGCTCAACCAGTACGACGCGCTGACCGACCTGTGGGCGCGCGAGCTGCCGCCCATCGACACCGGAAGCGGCCGCCTGCTGGTGCGCATCGAGGACGAACAGGGCCGCTTCAACGTCAACTCGCTCATCTCCGGCGCCAACTCGCTCCAGGGCAGGCGCTTCCAGACGCTGCTCGGCATCGTCAACCTCGACGCCTCGCTGGTGGCGCCGCTGGCGGACTGGATCGATCGCAACAAGGAGCCCAACGCCGGCATAGCCGGAGCCGAGGACGGCTACTACGCCACGCTCCCGCGGCCGTACACGGCGCGCAACAATCAGGTGCAGAGTTTTGCCGAGCTGGCGCTGGTGCGCGGGTACGAGCCGCGCGTGCTGGCTGCGCTGCGGCCTCTGATCAGCGCGCTTCCGCTCGACGACACCAAGGTCAATCCCAACACGGCGCCGGGGCCGGTGCTGCGCAGCATCGATCCTCGTCTGGCCGACGAGTCGCTGGTTTCGCGCCTGATGGAGCGACGCGTTCGCGAGCCGTTCCGCAATGCGGCGGCCATGCGCGCCGCGGAGGGCATGGATGCGTTCGCCGAAGGAGAGCTGGAGCGGCTGTTCACGTTCTCGAGCAGCTACTTCCGTGTGCGCTCGACGGCCGAGGTCGACGGCGTTTTCCAGTCGGTCGAGGCCCTGCTGTACCGCGAAAACGGCGAGGTCTTCGTGCTCCACCTGCTGCCGCGACGCGGCCCCAACATCGTCGGGGTCGATCTTGCAGCCACTGCTCGTATCGACGATACGAGCTTGATCGGAGCTTATTGAAGTGGGCAGCAAGACCCTGATCATCCAGATCGGCGCGCGGCGCGCTTGCGGAGCCGTCATCGAGTCGAGCATCGGCTCGCTGCACGTGACGCAGATCGTGGACCGGCCGTCGGTCGAGGAAGGACTGGGCGCGCTTGCCGCATTTGGTCCCTTCGATCGGGTGGTGGCCTCGCTGCCCGCCGAAGACGCTGCGTTCCGCATCCTGACCCTGCCCTTCCACGACCGGCGCCGCATCGCGCAGGCGGTGGGCCCTGCTCTCGAAGAGCACGTTCCGCTCTCGCTCGATGAAGCCGCGGTCGCCTGGGACTACAGCGGCCCCCAACGAAGCGGCGACGTCATCGCCGCCATGGCGCCGATCGCCCGGATCGAAGAGGTTCGCGCGCGAATCGAAGCGGCCGTCGGACAGCCGCGCCGTCTGCTGTGGACGCCGTCGGTGGTGCTCGCCGCCTACCGTCAGGCCATGGGCGAGAACGCCAGCTTCGTCGCCCTCGACGTGGGTCCCGACGGCGCCATCGTCGCATCGGTGCAGGAGGGCGCGTTGCGTGCCCTTCGCATGGTCGCGCCGTGCGAGCTGGATCTGATGAAGCGCAACGTCGTGTGGTCGGTGCGGACCATCGCCGCGCCCGGCGATCGCATCGTCATCGGCGGCCCGTGGGCTTCGCGGCTTGGCACGATGCTCGAGAAGGAGTTGACGGACCTTCGTCTGGAGCCGCTTCCGGCCGCCTCGCCCGTCGCAGGCTTCGGCGACCGCGACTGGCGCGAGCTGACCGCCGTCGCCGGCCTGGTGCTCGCGGCAGCCGGCGAGCACGCGCCGCCGTCGATCGATTTCACGCCGGCCGGCGGCGGCCTGCTCGGCATCCGCTCCCTTTCGGAGCTTCCTGACGAAGCGCGACCGGTGCTGCGATGGGGCGCGGCAGCTCTGGCACTGCTGGCCCTGTCGATAGGCCTGGACTACTTCGAGCTGATTTCGCAGCGCAACGCTGTCGCCGACCGCGCCGAAGAGATCTATGTCACGGCAATGCCGTCGGGCAGCGGCGGCACCGGCCGCAAGCTCAAGATGGAGATGCGGCTGAACGAGCTCACGACGCGCGCGGGCAGCATCGGCACGGGCGCCTCCGCCTCGCCGCTGCAGGTGATGGCGGTGCTCTCGCAGTCGGTTCCGAAGAGCCTGGCCGTGGAGCTCTCGCAGCTCGAGCTGCTGCCGCCCAACGTCAAGATCAGCGGCAACGCCGAATCCTTCGAGGCGGTGACCAAGCTGCAGGAAGCGTTGCGCAAGAGCGGCAGCTTCAACCGCGTCGATGTCCGTGAGGTGCACGCGGCCGTCAGCGGCGGCGGCGTCGATTTCCTGCTCGACCTGGGCATCGGCGAGGGCGAGCCGCGTGCGACCGCGACGGAGGCGCGCACAACAGCGCCCGCGCCTGCCGCGCGTGAAACGGCCCCGCCGCCATCACCGCCGCCGAGCCCCGATGCAGCAGCGGCCGGCGACGATGCGGGCGGCGAAGAAGCGGCCGACGCTGCGCCCAAGGACGCAGCGAAGGTCGATGACAATCCGCGGCGGGATGGCGGCGAACGCAGCGCCAAGGCGGCCGCCAAGGCCGCAGCCAAAAAGGAAGCCAAGCTGGCGGCCAAGACCGCGCTCAAGGCGGAGCGGCAGGCTCAGCGCGAAGCCGAGAAGAAGGTCCGCGCCGAGGCGAAGGCGCGCAAGAAGGCCGAGCGGGCCGCCGTCGGAAAGAAGCCGCGCCAGGGCAAGACCGGCGGCGCCAAGGATGCGCGCTCCGACAAGCCGCGCCCGGCCAGGCCGCGCGCGGACAAGGCGACGGACGGACGAGATGGCGGCTCGATCCGCGACGCGGGAGGCGATGCGTGAAGCAGTTCCTGCATCAGATCGAGCTGGCGCTTTCGCGGCTGAGCCCGCGCGAGCAGCGGCTGGTCGCCATCTTCGGCGGCCTGCTCGCCGTCGTGGTGGTCTGGTCGTTCCTGCTCGCACCGGTGCTGGCGGGACGCCAGCAGCTTGCCGAAGAGATCGTCACGCTCAGCGAGGACCTCGCCGACCTCGAGAAGCTCAGCCGGCAGATACGCGCGGCGCAGGCCGGCGGCGCCGCCAAGGCGCGGCCGACCGAAAGTGACGCAGGCTTCTCTCTGCTGGCGTTCGTCGACAAGGCAGCGCGCGCATCGCTTCGAGCCGAGTCGATCGCCGCGATGAGCCCCGGACAGCGTGCGCTCGATCAGGGCCGGCAGGAAAGCATGGTGGAGCTTCGGCTGTCGGCCGTCACGCTGCCGGAGATCGTCGAGCTGCTGCGCAGCATCGAGGACGACGACAGCGCCGTCTACGTCAAGCAGTTCCACATGAAGAAGCGCTACGAGGATCCTTCGCAGTTCGACGTCACGCTGGTAACGGCCACCGTCACGCGCATCTGATCCGTCCGGCCGATGCGCATTCTGGCCTTCCTGATCCTGTTCCTGATCTTCGTCGCCGTGACCGCGCCGCTCGAAAAGCTCATCACGCCCTACCTCAGCTCGCTGGCCGCAGCCGGCGTCGACGTGCGCATCGGGAGCGCACGGCTGGCGCTTCCCGCCGGCCTGCGCGTGAGCGACGTGCGGGCCAGCAGCGAGGACTTCGACTTCGATGTCGGGCTGGACTCTGTCTATGTCGGCATCAACCGCAGTTTCGACATCGACGCCTGCGGCGGCACCGTTCGCGGCCGCCTTCAGGGTGACCGCCTGGAGATGTCGATGCGCGGCTTCGACCCGTCACGGTGCCTGCGCATCGGACAGGTGACGCTGGAAAGCCCCATCGACGGCACCGTCGAGCTCCAGGGCCTGTCCGTCTTCGACCTGCGGCTGCGGCCCGACAGCCGCGCCAGCATCGACCTGCGCTCGGCCGGCGGGATCTTCGGCGGGCATCTGCCGTTCATCGGACCGCAGGGACCGACGCTGGTGCCCGTCGGCGACTGGGAGTTCGGCGACGTCGTCATGCGCGGACGGTTCGAGGGCGGCAGATTGCTGGTCGAGGAAGGCCATGCGCTGACGAGCGGCGTGCAGTGGGAGCTGACGGGCGCCACGCTCAAGCCGGCCGATGGCGATACGGAGGAGCTGCGCATCGATTTTCGCGCACGCATGGTCGAGGAGTCGCCGCGTGCGAACATGCTGATGGGCCTGTTGCCCAAGGCCACGGCGGACGCCGACGGATGGCGTCGCTACCGGCTGGTCACGACGGCAGGCGGACCCAAGCTCATCGGTCTGCAGTAGCGCGCACGTCCGTCGACCGTCGCCATCGGCCGCGCGCCTCCCTGTTGTCCCCCGGATACACACACGCGCAGTCATGACACGCCGTATGCAACTTTGCGGCTAAAGAAAGCCGTTGCCATCCCGGCAACCTCGCCCCCACTCAAGACGAGCGTGCTCGCGATGTGGCCGCTGCACTACGACCGGCCGCGCACAGCCGCTGAGCGTCTCTGACTGCCCAACAACTTTCGCCTGTCGAGTTGCGACCGCAGCAGTACGTGGCGGCGGTCGTTGCCCACATCGCGGATCGTACCCGTTGACGGTGACACCACGGCAGACTAGCGCGGGACCTCGACAGGGCTTGTCATGCCGCGAGCCCGGAGGGTCTCGTCATGATGGATCGTTTTCCGTGGGCGCGCTCGGCGTGGCGCGATGCGGCTGTGGTGGTCGTGCTGCTCGCTTCTGCTTCGCCTGTTTCGGCCAGCTGTCCCGAGTTCCGGCGTTTGGCCGAAGCGGCGCTTCCGTCGCAGGTCGGCAACCGTCTGGCTCTCGCCAAGCTGCTCAACCCGCCCGTCCATCCGCAGCTGCCGGACTTTCTGGCAGAACCGGCCAACATGCGGCGCACGCTGATCGGCCTTCGCACCGTCGGCCTGAAGCCCGACCGCAAGAGCTGCGGCCTGAGCAAGGGCAGCCGTCGCTCGGCATCCGCGTCCACCGAGTGCCTGCTGCGCAGCGCCAGGACCGGGGACTCCGGCCGCATCCGTGTCGCCGAGGGCGAGATCGCGGTCGCCGGCTCGCCGCCGGTGCATGTGGCTTTGCACGGCATCGTCAGCCTCACCAGCGATGCCGCGGTGATCAACACGGCGCGCGCCGCCGCTCGTTCCTGGGGCGTGCCGGTGGAGGAGATCCAGCGAAGCGATCAGGGGCTGATCGTGCAGCGCCATACCACCGTCTCCGCCCAGCCATCCGCTCATGCCGTGCAGGCGCGGGATTCCCCGGTCCGTAGCGTCGCACCGCTCGTCGAGCTGCAGCCGGGGCAGGTTCGTGTGCTCGCCGGCCGGCAGGTAGCCGGCGTGCCCGTGCTCGGATCGGGGCTGGAGGCCGTGCTGGACGGCGAAGGCCGAATCGTTCGCACCAACATTCGCTGGCCGCGCTTCTGCATCGACCCTCAGCTCGTGACCAGGCTGGACGAGAAGCTGGCTGCGCGCCAGCAGGTGATCCAGAAAGTCGTCGACTCGCTGACGGAGAAGAACGCATGCGGCTCGCTCAGCCGCCTCGGCGCCAGCATTCTCTACGTGCGGTCGGCCTCCGGGCGCTGCTATGTGCCGGCGCTCGCCCTTCATCCCGTGCAGAAGGACGGCGTCAACGCCGCCCTGGAAGGCGAGCCGCAGTATCTGATTCCGCTGCTGCGCGAGGATCCGCCAAACGGTCAGGAGAATATCGCGCAGCCGCGCAAGGAAGAACCGATGCTGGCGAGCGGCACTACACAGCAGCAGCCGATCAAGTGATGAAGAGGATCGCGGCGGATGACCGCACGACGACTCGCGCCGAACGATGCCTGGCGACGATGCTCTCCCCCGTCGAGAAAACGGGATCCGCGCGACCGGCACCGCGCGACGGCAGGCACGCACCGACCGTCATCGCATCGGCCGCTCTCGCCCCCACGCAAGAAGTCGAGTCGTCGTTCCGAGCCGCCTTCGGCTGTTCTTGCGCGGCGCGCCGGCGACGGCGGCGGCTGAAGCCTGCTGAAGTTTCGCTTCGGCCCGCCCGGCTGTTCCTGCTCCGTTTCGCGATGTCACGTCACGGGATGATTGACGGCAACAGCGCAGCGCAGTAGCCGCGAGCACTGGAGGGGCGCGCATTTTCGGCGGGCCCGGTGGGTTTCAAGGAGGGTTTGTCCATGACGATCCTGCATCAGTGCGTGCCACGCACGGCGTGGCACGTCCTTCTCGCCATCGCTTCTGTCTTCGCTTCCGCTTCCCCCGCTCTCGCAAATCATCTCGAAGCGAAGATGTACGGCGTCGACAACTGGGACCTCGACTGTTCGGGCAACAGCCTGAACTGGAGCGCACAGGTCGACCGCTGGTACAACGAGATGGACGATCACGGCTGGTACACTCGCGACGGTCGCTTCGTCGACACCGGCATGGACCGCAGCCCCTTCTGCGATCCGGACAGCGGCGCCTCGCCGTGCGTCGACCACAACCGCATGGACGACGGCGACGCCGTGATGGTTTTCTATCACGGCGGTGACAGCGGCAATCACTGGCGCGCGCTCGTGCGCAGCGACGGCGGCGCCGCCGTCAACGACTGCTACATCGACTCGCCCGAATCCTCGACGGAAGGCGGCAACGGTGCCGAGCTGTTCGCCGGCGACATGGACATGGAGTTCCTGCACCTCTCCTCGTGCCAGAGCCTCGACGACGACAACCTCAACCACGCCTGGCGCATGATGCGCGATCCGATCGATTCCCCCGCCAGCGGACAGCGCCTGCATCAAGTCGGCGGCTTCCACGGCTGCATGTGGATCGGTTCGAGCTGGCGCGACGACTACGAGGATTTCGCGGACGATGCCTTCTCGACCTCGATCAAAAACGCATGGCTCGACAACCACTACCGCAACAACGTCGGCGAGGACGACGAGGAGCAATGCCCCGTCGCCATGGCCATCGGCACCAGTGAGGCCGACTGCTTCAACCGCATAGACAACGAGCGTTACAACAACATCTTCGGCGACCCCGCCGGCAATAACTACTACTGCTACTACTTCTTCGACGGCTGTAACCCCGCCTGCGAAGATGCGTTCAACGATCCCAACGACTGAGGGGAGGAAGCCATGAAGACTGTCGTGACCGTCGCGTTTCTCTTCTCCGTGGCGCTTCTCGGGTCCGCTCCGGCCGCAGCGCAGCAGAGCTGCGAGGACTTCCGCACGCTCGCCGAAGGCGCCGTTCCATCCACCGTCGGCGACCGTAGCGTGATGGACCAGCTCCTGAATCCGCCCATCGCCAAGCCACAGCTTCCCGACTTCCTGGCCGACCCGACGAACATGCGACGAGCCCTCAAGCTGCTCGGCTCCCGCGGCCTGAGAGCCGACCCGAGCGACTGCAGGTTCGCCGGCAAGCTCCGGAAAGGTGCGGTCGGCCAGGATCCTGGACAGGAGATCGACTGCACGCTGCGCAGCCGGCGCGCGAATGAGGCCGCGCGTCTGGATCTCGCCCGAGGCAAGGTCACCTATCTGAATTCGGACCGGAACCACGATGGCGCCGCGGGCATCGAGAACACGACCAGCGACCAGGACGCCGTCGCGCGCACCATGCAGGCCGCGCTGGCTTGGGGTGTTCCCGGCGAGGAGATCCGCCCGCCGGGCAACGGCCTGCTGGTTCGTCACTTGATGGCGTCCAGTGTGCCGCTGGTCGACGAGCGGCCGATCACGGAGCAGGCCAAGACGCACACGGCGGAGATTCACGTGATCACGGGCCGCCACGTCGGCGGAGTACCGGTCTTCGGATCGCTGCTGAAGACGGCGATCGACGTCAACGGGCAGGTCGCGCGCACGCACATCCGATGGCCGCGCTTTTGCCTGGTGCCGGGCCTGCAGCAGAACCTCGACGAGACGCTGATGAGCCGCGAGGAGGTCATCCAGAAGGTCGTCGAAACGCTGGGGGCGCAGAACAAGTGCGGGACGCTGAGCAAGCTGCGCGCGAACATCATGTACGTGCGCACGTCGCAGGAGTCGGAGGCGGAGGTCAACGACTCGCGCGACGAGTCGAATACGACGCGCGGCGACGACGATCGCGGCGTCGCCGGCGAGGACCCTGCCGACGGCGGCGAGCCCTGCTACATGCCGGCGCTGACGCTGCACGCATTTCCAAATGAGCCGGAACCGGACAGCGGACAGATCGGCATGGGGGCGCCGGAGTACGTCGTGCCCTTGATCCGGGCGGATCCGACACGGGGGTAATTCAGGCGGATCCGCCGCCGAGCGCGCCAGGAGCGGCCGAGGAGGAGAGCGGTGCTTCTGGCGCGCGGTCGGCCTGGGGCGGCGCGAATCGGCACGGCCGATGCAGCCGCGTGCAGCGCACCGCGCTCAAACACCGGCGACATTTCCTACGCGCTCGGCAATCGCCCGCACCATCGCCACGTTGTGCGAATGCCCGGTCTTGCGCGCGTGGATGTGCGCCCGGATCGGCGCGCCCAGCAGATAGAAGTCGCCCAGGATGTCGAGGATCTTGTGGCGGGCCAGCTCCTCGGGAAAGCGCAGCTCGGTGTTCACGATGCCGGTCTCGCCGATGAGGATGAAGTTGCTGAGCTGACCGCCCTGCCCCAGCCCCGCGCTCTCCAAAGCCCGAATCTCGTCGACGAAGCCGAATGTTCTGGCGGGCGCGATCTCGCGCTTGAAGTCCTCGACGCTGCGCATCTCGAAGGTGTAGGTCTGATCGCCGATCGGCGCCGGGTAGGACAGCTCGTAGGTGATGCGAAGGCCGTCGTAAGGCCGCACCGACAGGAACTGCCCCGGCGCCGGATCGATTCGGATCTCTTCGAGCAGCCCGACCGCGGCAATGTGCGAGTCCTGCTCTTCGATCCCGGCCTGCTCGACCAGCTCGCACAGCTCGACGGCCGAGCCGTCGAGGATCGGCACTTCGCCTTCGATCTTCACCAGCAGGTTGGTGATGCCGTAAGCATGCAGCGTGGCCATCAGGTGCTCGACCGTGCGCACCGCCAGACCCTTCTTGTACAGGGTGGTCGCGTAGCCGGTGGAATCGACGTTCCCGACGACGGCTTCGACCTCGCCGCCACCGGAGACGCTGCTGAAGACGATGCCGCTGCCGGGCGGCATCGGATGCAGGATGATGCCGGTGCGCACCCCGCTGTGCAGGCCCAGACCGGCGCCGACCACCGAGCGCGCCACCGTGCATTCGCGGACTCGCGGCTCCCAGGCCGCGCCGGATCGCGCAAGCGACGCGACGGCCTGTGCCGCGCGCGCCGCCTCACGCTTGCGGCCTCGATCCAGCGCGTTGCCGACCGCATCGACGAGCGCCTCGATGCTGAAGGGCTTCTCGATGAAGTCGGCCGCGCCGAGCTTGGTCGCGCGCACGGCCGTTTCGATGCTCCCGTGTCCCGAGATCACGATCACCGGAAGGCGCGCGTGCTCGTGCTTGAGCTTCTCGAGCACCTGGATGCCGTCCATGCCCGGAAGCCACACATCCAGCAGCACCAGGTCCGGACACTGCACGCGCGCCGCGGCCAGCGCCTCCAGGCCGTCGCGCGCATAACGGACGCGGAAGCCCTCGTCCGTCAGCACCGCGCCGATGGTGTCGCGAACGGTGGAGTCGTCGTCGACGACGAGGATGCTGCGATACACCGGCGCTGCCCTCATGCCCGATGCTGGCCGGACGAAGCCGGGAACTCAATCACGAAGCGCGTTCCCTGCGGCTGATTGGGGCGCACGCGCAGGTAGGCGTGATGGTCGGCGGCCATCGAGGCGACGATCGCCAGGCCGAGGCCGGTGCCTTCGGGCTTGGTGGAGAAATACGGCTCGAAGATGCGCGAGCGCGACGACGCGGGAATGCCGGGGCCGGTGTCGCCAACCTCGAGCACGACCCGCGAAAGATCGGCGTCGTGACGCGTGGTGACCTCGATCGCCCGCGGCGAGCCATTGTTCGAGGAGACCGCCGAGACGGCGTTGTCGAGCAGATTCATCAGCGAACGCTTGACCGCATCGCGATTGATGCGCACCGGCGGCAGGTCCGTGCCGGCGTGGAAGCTGAGCGAAATGTCGGGGCGCGACTGGCGGTACAGCGGCAGCGTCTCCTCGACCAGCGGGTTGAGGTCCTGCACCGTCTTGTCGGCGCTGGCGGACTGGGCGAATTGCGAGAACTCGTTGACGAGCTGCTTGAGGCCGTCGACCTCGTTGACGATGGTGGCCACGCACTCCCGCACCAGCTCGGCATCGCCGCCCGGGAGTTGCGTGCTCAGGCGCCGGCCCAGGCGCTGCGCGCTCAGCTGGATCGGCGTAAGGGGATTCTTGATCTCGTGCGCGACGCGGCGCGCGACCTCGCGCCAGGCCTCCATGCGCTGGATCTCCTGGATCTGCGAGACGTCCTCGAAGAACAGCACCGAGCCCATCGGCTCGGCGCGGCCGCGGCGCAGGTTGGCGGCGGTCACCAGCAGCGTGCGCTCCTGATCGAGCAGCTTGACGTTGATGCCGCTGCCCGGGACCAGCCGTCCCAGCTGCACCTCGCGCAGCATCGTGACGACCTCGCCGAAGCCTGCCTCCTCGAACACCTCCTCGGCGCTGCGTCCGACGCTGCTCTGCTCGCGCAGACCCAGGAGCTGGAGCGCCGCCGGGTTGATCGTGCCGATGCGGCCGTCGGGGCCGATGGAGACGACGCCGGCGGCGATGTTGGCCAGCACGTTCTCGATGTACAGCCGCCGCTCCTCCAGCGCGTCGCGGCTGCGCTTGAGCTCGGCGGTCATGGCGTTGAACGATCGCACCAGCGTGGCCACCTCGTCGCCGCCCTCCTCGGGCAGCGCCACGTCCAGGTGCCCGGCCGCGACCTCGCGCGTCGCTTCGGCCAGATGTCCGATCGGATCGGTGATCCCACGCGCCATGTAGAGGCCGAGCCAGGTGGCCGAGAACACGACGACGAGCGAGGCCAGCAGCATCGTCATCAGATAGATGTTCTTGAACGGCTGCTTGTTGAGCTTGAGGCGGCGGAACTCGCGGAAGGAGTCGAGAATCTGCGCGGCCCACGCCCGCGGGCTTTCGCCGATCACCTTCTCGACGATGACGACGCCGAGCAGGCTCTCGTCGCCGCCGCGAATGGGCGCGGAGCCGCGGATGATGTCCGTCGTTTCCTGGCTGTCCACGCGCGTGAGCACCTCGCCGCGGCGCGCCGCCGCCAGCATCTCCTCCTCGCCATGCAGCGGATTGACGTTCGCCGATTCGGCCGCGCCAACGACCACCATCGGTTTGCCATTGGCATCCAGGACCTCGATGCGCGCCAGCCCATGCACCTGCTGCTCGGCGCTGAGGCGTGCCCGCAGGCCCTCCTTCTTGTTGCGGTCGATGAGACCGCCCTGCGAGATGTCGCGCGAGAGCGCCCGCGCATGCGCCACCGCATCATCGGCGGCGTCGCGATAGTAGGAGCGCGCCATGCCGTAGGCGCCGTCGAGAGCTTCTTCGACTTCGGTGCCCAGCCAGTCGTCGATGCCGTTGGCGACGAACTGATACGACATGATCACCATCACGACCGCAGGGAACAGCGCGATCGTGACGAAGGCCAGCACCATCGAGGTCCGAAGGTGGCTTCCCATGATGCCGCGGCGGCGCTCGAGCAGCAGCCGCAGCACGTTGCGCACCGTCAGAAAGGCGACCAGCAACAGCAGGACGATGTTGAGATTGACGAGCAGGAACGAGAGGACGTTGCCGGCCGCGCCCCGCGTCTCGGGATTGCCGATCTCCCAGATCGCGAAGGCGGCCACGGCCACGCCCGCGGCCACCACCGTCCACATCTCGCGGCGGCGGCGGCGCTGCTCGGAAGTTGGCTCGTTGCCGCCGTTGCTCATGGCTGCGAACTGGTCAGTCGAAAAGGGAGCGCTGCTCGCGTCGCGGCGTCACGCCGAGGTGCTGGTAGGCGCGCGCGGTGGCAACGCGTCCTCGCGGCGTCTTCTGCAGGAAGCCGCAGCGGATCAGGTACGGCTCGTACACTTCCTCGAGCGTGTCGGCGTCCTCGCCGAGCGCCGCGGCCATCGTCTCGATCCCCACGGGGCCGCCTTCGAACTTCTCGACGAGGATCGAAAGGAACCGCCGGTCCATCGCATCGAAGCCGGCGGCGTCGACGCCGAGGGTCTGCATCGCGGCCTCCGCCACCTCGGCGGTGATGTGGCCGCGGGCCTTGACCTGCGCATAGTCGCGCAGACGGCGCAGCAGCCGGTTGGCGACGCGCGGCGTGCCGCGCGAACGCTCGGACACCAGGCGGGCGGCATCGTCATCGATACCGATACCGAGCCGGCGCGCCGAGCGCCGCACGATCTCGGCCAGCTCGAACGGCTCGTAGAACTCGAGTGTGAACGTGTTGCCGAAGCGTGAGCGCAGCGGGCCGCTGAGCATGCCCGAGCGCGTGGTGGCTCCGATCAACGTGAAGCGTGCCAGCGACAGCGAGATCGACCGAGCCGACGGCCCCTCGCCGATGACGATGTCGATGCGGTAGTCCTCCATGGCCGGGTACAGGATCTCTTCGATCGCCTTGCCGAGCCGGTGGATCTCGTCGATGAACAGGACGTCGCCGCGCTCGAGCGAAGTCAGGATCGCCGCCAGATCGCCCGCCTTCTCGATGACCGGTCCGCTGGTGGGGTGGATGCGCCCGCCCATCGCGCGCGCCACGATGTGCGCCAGAGAGGTCTTGCCGAGACCCGGTGGTCCCACCAGAAGCAGATGATCGAGCGTCTCGCCGCGTGCCCGGGCTGCCGCGATCGCGATCTCCAGGTTCCGGCACACCGCGCCCTGCCCCACGTAGTCGGAGAGTGACTCGGGGCGCAGGCTGACTTCGCCGGGAAGCTCTTCGGCGGCGGCGACGGGTGTGTTCGGTTGCTGCGTGGTCATCGGCTAGGCCGCGCTCGGTGGCTGCTTGCTCAGCGCGCGACGAATCAGGTCCTCGATGGTCCCGTCGCTGCTGGCGGCTGCCACCCGCACCATGCGTTCGGCCTCGCCCCGCTTGTAGCCGAGTCCGACGAGAGCCGACACCGCATCCTCTTCTATACCGTGCGCAGCCGCCGCGCCCGCTGCCGGCTCGGGCGACATCTTGCCGCGAAGATCGAGCAGCACCCGTTCGGCCGTCTTCTTGCCGATGCCGGGGACGGCGACGAGCTTGGCAAGATCGGAGGCAGCCACGGCCTTGGCCAGCTCGTCGGGGGCGATGCCGGACAGGATCGAGATGGCCAGGCGCGGGCCGATGCCGCTGACGCCTCGCAGCAGATTGAAGGCGCTGCGCTCCTCGGCGGTGGCGAACGCGAACAGCTCGAGCGCGTTCTCGCGCATGTTGGTGATGGCGAGCAGTTCCACCGGCGCACCCGCCGGTGGCAGCGCGTAGAACGTCTGCAGGGAGATCTGGGCCTGGTAGCCGACGCCGCCGCAGTCGATCAGCACCTCGCCCGGCTGTTTGGCGGCAAGGGTGCCGCGGAGGCGGCCGATCATTGGTAATCGCCTCCGCCGCAGGCGTCGGCTGTTGGGTAATCGCCTCCGCAGGCGGCGGCTGTTCGGTAATCGCCTCCGCAGGCGTCGGCTGTTGGGTAAGCGCCTCCGCAGGCGTCGGCTGTTGGGGCGGCGGGTGTTGTTGCGGCGGGGACGCGGGCGCTGCCTGCTCCCCAGCGGCGGCGGGCGGGGCTGCTCATAGCCTTGCCGTGCGCCAGCTGCGGCCGCGACCTCGGGTCAGGCCTCGCAGGGACAGGGCGTCCGAGACGCGGGCATCGAAGCGGCCGCTCAGGCCATGGCACAGAGCGGCGGCAAGAGCGTCGGCGGCATCCGTCCTGGGCAGCTCGGCCAGGGAGAGAAGTCGCGCGATGGCGGCCTGAACCTGTGCCTTGTCGGCCTTCCCATAACCGACGACGGCCTTCTTGATCATCATCGGCGTGTACTCGTTGACGCGAATGCCGCGGGCGGCAGCGGCGGCCATGGCCACGCCGCGCGCTTCCCCGATGCGAAAGGCGCTCTGGACGTTGCGGGCGACGAAGTTGCGCTCGAGGCTGACGTCGGTCGGAGAGTGCTGGTCCACGACGGCCAGCAGTTCGGCGTAGACGAGGGAGAGGCGGCAGGCGACGTCGCCGCGTCCGGCCTCGATCGTCCCCGACGCGACGTGCGTCAGCCGGGCGCCGTCGAGCTCGACGACTCCCCACCCACAAACAATCGTTCCGGGATCGACCCCGAGTACCCGCATCCCCACCCTCCTCGCCGCCGCACCGAATCTCGCCGGCGCCGGCCGCTGCCCTGGCGCCGCGCAGTTCGGGCCGGCATCGTGCTACTCCTACGCCTGCTCCGGCACCGTGCGAAACCGCGACCTGTCCGCAGATTCCACCAACGACGCGGTCATGCCGACAGCCGGCTCAGCTCGTCCTCATCTATATCGAAGTTGGCCGATACGCGCTGCACGTCGTCGTGATCCTCGAGCGCTTCGATGAGCTTGATCGCCTTGGCGGCATCGGCGCCCGCCAGGCGCACCGTGTTCTGGGGTACAAGAGTGATCTCGGCCTGATCGACCGCGATGCCCGCAGCCTCCAGGCTGGCGCGCGCATCCTCGAGCGCATCGACCGGAATCGTGATTCGAAGGGCGTCGTCTTCGCCGACGATGTCGGTCGCGCCGGCCTCGAGCGCGAGCTCGAACACGTGCTCTTCGCCGACGCTGCTCGCGTTGGCCACGACGATCTGACCGACCCGTTCGAACATCCAACGCACGCAATTCGCTTCACCGAGATTGCCGCCGTGCTTTTGGAAGACGTTGCGCAAGTCCGCGACCGTCCTGTTCTTGTTGTCGGTCAGAGCCTCCAGCATGACGGCCATCCCGCCGGGCCCGTAGCCTTCGTACGTGGCTTCCTGGTAGTCGCCCTCCAACCCGCCTGCGCCCTTTTTTACAGCCCGTTCGATATTTTCATTCGGCATCGACTGGGCTTTGGCGGCCGCGATGGCCGTGCGTAAACGCGGGTTGGCACTTGCATCCGCGCCACCCATCCTGGCGGCAACCGTGATCTCGCGAATGAGTTTGGTAAAGACTTTTCCGCGCTTAGCGTCCTTCGCCGCCTTCTTGTGCTTGATGGTGCTCCACTTCGAGTGGCCCGACATTTTTGCCTCTTATTCGGGCACTCCCCCTTGCCCTGGTGGCTAAATACGCCCTGCAGTTGATGGTTGCACGCCGCTTTTCGATCAGGAACCTTGAGGCAACCCGGAGGCCGGGGGGCAACGAGGAGGGATGGGATGTGCGGCGGGGCCTCAAATTCTCGGGCTAGGAAAAGGGGCGACTCTCGCTACCGAACCAACACTCGATGAAAGTACTCACACTGCTACCACTGCTCTCGTTGGCAGTAGGCTGCGCTGCGTCAACGTATCCGCTGCGACCTGCCAACACCCTGTTAACAACGGCTCGCGCCACTCACTCCAAGATCTCGCCAACGACCGGCGCCAGTACCAAAGGAACAGCGGTCCTCCGACAGCAAGGCCACTGTTCCTGGTACGGCAGCGAATTCCACGGCCGCCGCACTTCCAACGGTGAACGCTTCGACAAGCACGAGCTCACCGCCGCCCACCGCACTCTCCCCTTCGGAACCCTGGTTGAAGTCACCGATCTCGAAACCGGTCGTGACGTCCGCGTTCGCATCAACGACCGCGGGCCCTACGCCCGTGGGCGGGTCATCGACATCTCGCATGCAGCTGCCGCCGAGCTCGGCATCCTTCACAAGGGTGTTGCCAAGGTTGAGGTGCGAGTGGTCGAGCCGCACAAGTCGGACTGGAGCGGTCAGGGCTACGCTCTTCAGGTCGCCAGCTTCGACAGCAGGGCCGAGGCGGAGGGTTTCGTGGCAGGGCTGACCGACAAGCAGAAGGCGGCGGCGGTCCATTACATCAAGCCGCCCGACCCGACCGCCAAGGCCTACCGCGTCCGCTTCGGCCCGCTGGCGTGCGAGCAGACGGCCAAGAAAGTGGCCGAGAAACTGCGTCTGGCCGGGCTGGAGTCCAGCGTCATCCAGGAGCAGTTCGTCTCGCAGCGCGTCGTCGCCGACGCGAAGCATTGAGATCGGCTAGTTCGGTTCTTCGTCCGCTACGGCGTCGATGAGCCAGGAGAGGTAGTGTGACTCCACCTCTTCCGCGCCGAGCGCGACGATTTCGGGTGTCTGGTAGGTGTGGAGCTCGCGAATGCGACGCTCCAGCTCCGGCCAGCGGCCGGCGGTGGTCTTGATGACCATGAGGACCTCGGGCTCCGACACCACGCTGCCCTCCCAGCGATAGGTCGAGCCTACGGGCGTTCGGCTGACACAGCCTGCCAGGCGCTCTTCGACCAGGGATTTCGCCATGACGTCGGCGGCTTCGCCGTCGGCCGCCGTGGTGAGCACCACCAGCACGCCATCCCCTTCCACGCTCCCCGCCGTCGCCGCACCTGCGTCACTCTTCACTGCCATGAACGTCCCGGGCCTCCTTGCGTCCTCTATGAGACCACAACGACACCACCCTCTCATAGTCCGGAATTGCATCTGCCTGCGGAAGTCGCAACGGCGGCCGACCCAGACGCGTCCGCAGCCATACCAGGCCTCGCGGGCCGGCGCCGCCGGGCAGGACGCGTTCGACGAGGCCGGCCTTCATCAGCCGCGTTCGGGCCAGCGTCAGGTGCTCGCGCCGCAGCCACGGCCAGCGTGAAGCGACCGAATCGAAGCTGGCGCTGAGCTCGCCGATCTCCAGACCGGACGCCAGGGCCACCTCCACCACCCCGTCGGCGCGCAGGTAGCCGATGGCGTGCAGGATCAGGGCGCACTCGAAGTAGTTGTCGAACCACAGCAGCCGCCGGCCGAAGGCTTCGAGCTCGGTGGCGGCACGACCACGTGCGCGCAGAATGAAGATGCCACGAACGTAGCGTGGCGGGCGCCGCTCCTGCAGCGCCCGATGGATGACGTCCCGGTAGTGGGCGTGGACGCCGGCGCTCGCCAGCCACGGCTCGAGCTGCTCCCAGCCGATGTTGCCGGCCATCAGATCGGCATACAGCGAGTAGATGAGCGGGTCCGACTCCCAATCGTCCCCGAACAGCAGCTCTTCGGCGCGGCGCGCGGCGGCGCTGGCGCTGCGCGTCAGCTCCGCGAGCTTGTAGCCGATCTGCTCGCGCAGGACGTCGAAGTGCCCGCGCACCAGATGGTGAACCTGATCCTTGAACCGGATCTCCTCGTACTCGATGCCGTCGAGCTCGAGCTTTTCGCGGATCGCCCTACCGATCTGCGGCGGAGAGGCCGAGACGAAGCAGACCGCCGTCTCCATGCCGCGCTGATCGGCGCTGCGCCGCACCGCCTTGATCAGCGCCACGACGCCCGGCACCGCCCGCTTGTCGGCGGCGCGCTCGAAGGGAATGCGCAGCAGACCGCGCAACGACTCGAAGTTGGAGACGAGGTAGGTCTTGTCGAGGTCCCAGCGCAGGACGGTGAGGTTTCTCAGAACGTCACTCCCCGGCTGGCCCAGCGCTCCAGCAGCTCCGCGGTCGATTCGGCTTCCGCCAGCCCGTCGCGCAGCCGCAGCGACAAGCGCAAGAGCGCGCCGGCATCATCGATGTCCTCCCATGCCGGCAGCAGGAAGGGCCGGATCGACTGCTCCTCGAGACGCCGCACCGTAGCCGCAAGAACGCCGGCGCTGCTCCATGCGGCATCGATGTCGAACAGGCCGGGCACTGGCGAGCCTGCTCCCACCAGGTAGTAGCCGCCGTCACGGCTCGGCCCCAGGACCACCGGCTCGCGCGACAGGCAGTCGACCGCCATGGCCACATAGGCGATGGGTAGGTCGGGAGTATCCGCCCCCACCAGCAACACCGGTCTCCCGCTGCCGTGCCCGCGCGCCATGAGCCCGCCCATCCGGTTCCCCAGATCCCCCTGACCCTGCTCAACCCGTGCCAGACGGAATCGGACGCAAAGCGCATCCAGAATCGGCCCGCCGCCTGCGGGATCGACCGCCAGCACGACTTCCCACGCAGCACCTGCACAAAGTCGCGCCACCGTGTCGGTCAGAAGCGCCTCGGCGAGCTCGGCAGCCTGCTGCGGCGTCAGCGGCGGACAAAGCCTCGTCTTGACGCGTCCGGGCTCGGGCTCCTTGGCCAGCACATACACGACCCCGCGCACGCTGGCGCACTACCATGAAACCACGCCGAGCCGCGAGCCGCAGTGCGCGCGGCTTACGTTGACATCACGATGGGACCGGGCTACTTCGCTGCGCTTTCGAGGAAGACGAACGATGTCGTATGCGGTGATCAGAACTGGTGGCAAGCAGTACCGAGTCAGCCCGGGCGCACGCGTGACCGTCGAGAGGCTCGCGGGCGAGCCGGGCCAGGACGTGGAGTTTCACGAGGTCCTCCTGCGCGGCGTCGCCGAGCGGGTGGACGTCGGCACCCCGCTGGTCGACGGCGCATCGGTCAAGGGCGTCATCGTGGCGCAGGACCGCGGGCACCGGATCCTGGTATTCAAGAAGAAGCGCCGGAAGAACTATCGCCGCCGTCAGGGCCATCGGCAGTACGAGACGACGGTCCAGATCACCTCGGTCGACTAGGCCCGGAGACACCGACCCATGGCTCACAAGAAAGGACAAGGCTCCTCCAAGAACGGCCGCGACTCTCGCGGCCAGCGCCGCGGCGTCAAGGTCTTCGGCGGCCAGACCGTGGTCGCGGGCAACATCCTGGTCCGCCAGCTCGGCACCAGGATCCATCCTGGCAAGGGCGTGGGCATGGGGCGCGACTACACGCTGTTCGCGCTCAGCGACGGCATCGTCAAGTACGAGCCGTTCGGCAAGGACAGAACCCGCGTCAGCGTCTACCCGGCTTAGCCAAGAACCATGAACTTTGTCGACGAGGCGCGCTTGCGCATCGTCGCAGGCGACGGAGGCGACGGTTGCGTCGCATTTCTGCGGGAGAAGTACCGCCCCAAGGGCGGTCCCTCCGGCGGTGACGGCGGCAACGGCGGCAGCGTGTACGTCGTCGGAGACCTCGGTCTTTCGACGCTCCTCGATCTGCGCTTCCGCAATCTGGTCAAGGCCGGCCGCGGCGAGGACGGTCGCGGCAAGAACCAGCACGGCAAGAACGGCGGCGACGAGGTTCTGAAGGTCCCGGTCGGGACGATGATCTTCGACGCCCAGACCGGCGAGCTGCTGGCGGACGTGACCGTTCCCGGCGACATCATTCGGATCGCCGCCGGCGGCGTGGGCGGGCGCGGCAATGCGCGCTTTGCCACGGCCACGCACCAGGCGCCGCGCCGGGCGGATCCCGGCACGCCCGGTGTCGAGCTGGAAGTGAGGCTCGAGCTGCGCCTGCTCGCCGATGCGGGTCTGGTCGGGCTGCCCAACGCCGGCAAGTCGAGCCTGCTCGCGCGCCTGTCGGCCGCCCGTCCCAAGATCGCCGACTACCCTTTCACGACGCTGGTCCCCGTGCTCGGCGTCGTCTCGTGGGCCGACGAGAAGAGCTTCGTGCTGGCCGACATCCCCGGGCTCATCGAAGGGGCGCACGAAGGCGCAGGCCTGGGCGACCGCTTCTTGCGCCACGTGCAGCGCACTGCTCTGCTCGTCCACCTGATCGACTGCACCGGCATCAGCGCGCAGGAGGCGCTGGCGAGCTTCGACACCGTCAACCGTGAGCTGGCGGCGTATTCGAACGAGCTGGCCGAGCGGCCGCAGATCGTCGTCGCCACCAAGATGGATCTGCCCGAAGTGGCGGAGCGCGTCCCCGAGCTGCGCGCGCTGCTCGAGCGGCGAGGACTGGAGCTGCACGCGATCTCTTCGGCGACCGGAGCAGGCACGCGCGAGCTGGTCCTTCGCATCGGGCGCGAGGTCGAGAAGCGGCGCAAGCTGCAGGCTGCGGCTGCGGCCACGAACGAACCCGGCGAGTAAGCGGAGCTGGACACGACATGCGCGGCGACGGCACACAGCACGCGAGCCAGAAACGAGCGGCGATCCTCGCGCGCGCCCGTCGCGTGGTCGTCAAGCTCGGCAGCTCGGTGCTGACGACGACCGGCGGCGTGCGCTCCGATCAGGTCGGCCGCATCAGCGCCGAGATTGCCGCACTGGCCGATCAGGGCCTGCAGGTCATCGTGGTCACATCGGGAGCGCGCGCCGCCGGCCTGGCGCGCCTCGGCCTGAAGAGCATTCCCAAGAAGATTCCGGAGCAGCAGGCCGCGGCGGCCATCGGGCAGATCGCGCTGATGGCGCTGTACGAGCGCTACTTCTCCGACTTCCACAAGCACGTGGGCCAGGTGCTGCTGACGGCCGACGATCTGCGCGATCGCACGCGCTATCTCAACGCCAAGCGCACCTTCGCGCATCTGCTACGACACGGCATCGTTCCCATCGTCAACGAGAACGACTCGGTGGCCACGCACGAGCTGAAGTTCGGCGACAACGATCGTCTCTCGGCGCTGGTGGCCGGGCTGGTCGACGCCGATCTGCTCGTGATCCTCAGCGACGTCGAGGGCCTCTACGCCACCGATCCACGCCTGGGCGCCGCGCCGCTGATCGAGGTCGTCGAAGACGTCGATGCGATGATCGCCTCCGGAATTGCCGGCGGCTCGGGTTCGGCGGTCGGCACCGGCGGGATGTCGAGCAAGCTGGCCGCCGCGCGCAGCGCCGCGCATCGCGGCATCGCGACCATCGTCGCCAGCGGCATGGAGCCGGGCGTTCTGCCGCGCATCTTCGAAGGGCCCCCAGGCGTCGGGACCCTGTTCCTGCCCTACGACAGCCCCATCCGCAGCCGCAAGCACTGGATCGCCTACGGGCTGCCGCTTCGCGGCGCGCTGGTGCTCGACGACGGCGCGGCGCGCGCGGTGGCACACAAGGGCAGCAGCCTGCTCGCGGCGGGCATCGCCGAGGTGCAGGGCAATTTCGCCAGCGGCGACTGCGTCAGCTGCCTGGCCATGGACGGCAGCGAGCTTGCGCGGGGGCTGGTCAACTACGACTCCTCCGAGTGCAGCCGCATCCGCGGCCACGCCAGCGCGCGCATCCAGGAAGTGCTCGGTTACCACGCCGGCGATGAAGTGATACACCGGGACGACCTCGTCCTTCTCTCCGACATCGAAGAGGAGCGGGAGACGGCATCATGAGCACGAGCGCCACAGCGCAGAGCGAAGAGCGCACGACCGACGAGAGCGCCCGCATCGAGGCCGACGTGCGCGAGCTGTGCCGCGCCGCCAAGGCCGCGGCGCGGAGGCTCGCGCTGGTCGGTGATGCCGAGCGCAGCGCGCTGCTGCGAGCGATCGCCGCACGCATCCGTCAGGATCAGGCACGCATCCGATCCGAGAACGAGGCCGACGTCGCAGCCGGACGCCACGCAGGATTGACCTCGGCGCTTCTCGACCGGCTGACGCTGACGCCCACGCGCATCGAAGCAATGGCCGCCGGCGCCGAGGCCGTGGCCGCCCTGCCCGATCCGCTGCGCGAACCGATGAACGAGTGGACCACCCAGCGCGGCCTGCGCATTGCGCAGGTGCGCATCCCGATCGGCGTGGTCGGCATGATCTACGAATCTCGACCCAACGTGACCATCGACGTGGCGGCGCTGTGCCTGAAATCCGGCAACGCCTGCGTCCTCAAGGGCGGCAAGGAAGCATTGCGCTCCAACGCCGCGCTCGCCGACATCGTTGCCGCGGAGCTCGTCGCGGCCGGTCTGCCCGCGGCCGCGGTCCAGCTCATCCGCTCGACCGACCGCCGCGCAACCGAAGCAATGCTGCGTCAGGAAGAGTCGCTCGACGTCATCGTGCCTCGCGGCGGGCCCGGCCTGGTGCGCGCGATCGCGGAGCATTCCCGCGTGCCGGTGATCCGCCATTACGAAGGCGTCTGTCACACCTATGTCGATGCCGACGCCGATCTGGCCATGGCCGCCGACATCGCCGTCAACGCCAAGTGCGATCGCCCCGGCGTCTGCAACGCGATGGAGAACCTGCTGGTCCACTCGGCCGTGGCACGGCCCTTCCTCGACGTGCTGGCGCCGCGCCTGCTCGAGAAAGGCGTGGAGCTGCGCGGGGACGAGCGCGTGCGTGCGCTCGTGCCTGCGGCCAGGATCGCCAGCGAAGAGGACTGGCGCACCGAGTATCTCGATCTGATCCTGGCCATCAAGGTGGTGGACTCGGTGGAGGAAGCCATCGACTTCATCAACACCCACGGCTCCGGCCACTCCGATGCCATCGTCACTCGCTCGCGCGAGAACGCCGATCGTTTCCTGAGGGAGGTGGATTCGGCCGCCGTCTACGAGAACGCCTCCACCCGCTTCACCGACGGTTACGAGTTCGGCTTCGGAGCCGAGGTCGGCATCTCCACCAACCGCATCCACGCGCGCGGCCCGATGGGACTGCGCGAGCTGACGACGTACAAGTACGTGGTGCGGGGTCAGGGGCAGACGCGCTGAGCGATCCCAGGCGCAGCGGGCCGACGGAGCGACGGCCGCGCATCGGCGTGCACGGCGGCACCTTCGATCCGGTACACATCGGTCACCTCACCAGTGCACGCGAGCTGGCGGCGGCCTTCGACCTGCAGAAGGTGCTGATGGTGGTGTCGGCCAATCCGCCGCACAAGCCGCAGGAGCAGGCGCCGGCCGAGCTTCGCCTGGCCATGCTCGAGGCGGCGGTGCGCGGCGATCCCGTGCTGGAGCCTTGCGGTATCGAGCTCGGACGCCACGGCCCTTCCTACACGGTCGACACGATCGCGCAGATCGCGCGAGAGCATTCCGATGCGGAGCTGTTCCTTTCGATGGGCATCGACGCCTACGAGGAGATCGATACCTGGAGCCGGCCGCACGAGCTCCTGGAGCTGTGCAACATCATCGTCACCAGCCGACCCGGATGCGAATTTTCGGAGAAAGCGCTCCGACCGCCCGTTGCCGCCCACCAGGACGGTTGTTATGATCCGGCCATCGGCTGTTTCGTTCACAAGAGCGGTCACGTCATCGTCGGCCACAGGATCACCGGAGTCGAGGCTTCCTCGTCCGAGGTCCGGCGGCGCGTGCGGCTCGGCCTCCCCTTCGAGGGGCTCACCGGCTTCGCCGTCGCTCGTATCATTCGCGAACATTGCCTCTACGGAGCACCAGCACACACGACATGCTGAACGTCGCCTCGCGCGAGCTCGCCACCACTGCGGCCGACATGGCCGCAGATCGGAAAGCAAACGACATCGTCGTCCTGGAACTGGGAAGCGTTTCGTCGCTCGCCGACTACTTCGTGGTCTGCAGCGGACGCTCGCACATCCAGGTGGACGCGATCTGCCAGCGTGTCGACGAGGGCATGCAGGAGCGCTTCGGGCTGACGCCCCTTTCGGTCGAGGGCCTGGAGAACGGCCGCTGGGCGGTGATCGATTACGGTGCCGTGGTCGTGCACGTCTTCCAGCAGAGCGTGCGCGAGATCTACGACCTGGAGCGACTGTGGAGCTCGGCACCGCGTTGGAACTACACGGAGGGGTTCGATAAACAATCGGCTCAGGCCTAGCCGATGCTGCGTCGAACCCTGACTTTCCTGGCAGCCGTCGCGCTCATCGCGGCTGTCGCCACTCTCGTCTGGTTCAATTCCCAGCCCACCACGTTCAAGCTCGCGCCCGACCGCGAATACACGCTTCCTCTGGCATGGCTCCTTGTCGGCGCCGTCACCGCCGGCCTGCTGCTCGGCCTGATCGCGCTCATCGCACGCGAAGGACACTGGGCGCTGCGGCAGTGGCGCGTCGAGCGCGCGCGGCGCAGCGCCGAGCGAGCCATCGCCCGCAAGACCGAAGCACGCAGCCTGGTGCTGGCCGGACAGTACGGCAAGGCGCGCGCGCTTCTGACCAAGGCCGTCAAGAGCCCTGGGGCCGACGTCGGAGACGTCGTCGATCTGGCCGACAGCTACGTGGCCGAGGGCGACTGGACGCACGCACGACAGGTTCTCGAGGAGGGACTCAAGGATTTCGGCAGCGATCCGCTGCTGCTGCATGCTCTGGCTCGCTGCTGCCGCGCACTCGGTGACGACGCGGCGGCAGCGTCGGCGCTCGACCGCGCCGTCGATGCCTTTCCCGCCAGCATCACGCTCAACCGCATGCTGCGCGACACGCTCGTCGACCTGCAGCGCTGGAAGCGCGCCGAAAAAGTGCAGCAGCGGCTGGTCGAGCTGCTGCCCGACGATCCGCGCGAGCGGGCATCGCTCGTGGAGATCCGCATGGAAGCCGCCGGCGTCGACGAGCCCGCGCAGCGCGAGGCCAGCCTGCGCTCGGTGCTCGCGCTCGATCCGGCCTTCGCGCCAGCGGCTGCCGAAAGCGCACGCATACTGGACACGCAGGGGCGCCACCGCGCGGCGGTGAGGCTGCTGTACAAGGCTGCCAAGCGCCGTCCCGACACCAGGACGCTGGCCGCGCTGGACGAGCTGCTCGCGGAGAAGGAGCTGCCGCGCCTCCTCAAGATCTACGGCAAGCTGCGCGCACGCCATCCCGGCAACGGCGAGCTGCAGCTGCACTACGCCCAGCTGATGATGAGCCTCGGACGCGAGGACGACGGCGAGCGTGCGCTCGATCAGCTCGACGGCAGCGGCGGGCCCTACGCCGTGGCAGCCGAGAGGCTGCGCGCCGAGCTGTACCGCAAGCGCGAGGACCTCGAACATGCCAACGAGGCGCTGCAGCGCGCGCTCGAGTGCTCGTTGCGCACCGGCTCCAAGAGCTAGTCTTTCAGGAACTCGCCGAGCCGGGCCAGCTCGGCCAGGTCGTGCACGTCGCCGCGCTGCTCGGGAACCACGGTGACGAGCACGTCGGTCGGAAGGTTGGCCTCGAAATCCTCGCGCCGCACCTCTTCGGCCGCCGCCTGCACCATGAGGTTGCGCACGGTGTGCCCGAGCCACTCGCGGATCCTGACGTTGTCAGCCGCCACCAGGTCCAGCACACGCTCGATGGCCGCGCCTGCCTCGGCACCGTCCAGCCCCGGCGGCGGAAGGTGGACGCGGTTCATGACCACGCCCTTGAGCGGCATGCCGAGGCCGCGCATCTTGGCGTAGAGGTCGTCGGCCTCTTCGAGCACCTGCTCATCGGGTCCCGAGACCAGCACGAAGGCCGTCTTGTCGCCCTGAAGGAGCGCGCGCACCCTGCGGCCGCGCTCGGTGATGCCGTCGACCAGATGCTCGATGGCCGTGAAGAAGTCGGCGATCTGCGCCAGCGCCTGCACGCCGGTGGCTTCCTCGACCTTCTCGAACAGGAAGCGGACGCCGCGGCTGGCCGTCTTCCAGGCCATCCACCCTGCCGTCATCGACGGGCGCAGCAGCCAGGAGAGCATGCCGCGATCGAAGAAGTCTTCCAGTCGCGCCGGCGCCTCCAGGAAATCCAGCGCATGGCCGGTCGGCGGCGTGTCCAGGACGATGAGGTCGAACTGCCCCGACTCGTCGATGCGCGCCAGCTCCTCGATGGCCATGTATTCGGTGGATCCGGCAAAGGAGCGCGACAGATGCTGGTAGAACTCGTTCTGCAGAATCGTCTCGCGCACCTGCTCGTTCGGCGAGTGGCGGGCAATGAACTCATCCCATGCGCTCTTCTGGTCGAGCATGCCGGCCGACAGGGAGCCCCGGATGTCGAGTCCTTGGGCGCTGAGGCGCTCGGGCGCGATCCGCTCGCCGCCGGCGCGCAGCGTGTCCAGGCCCAGCGACTGCGCCAAACGTCGCGCGGGATCGATCGTCAGAACCATCGCGCGCTTTCCCGCCAATGCGCCCTGCAGCGCCAACGCCGCCGCCACGGTGGTCTTGCCGACGCCGCCGCTTCCCACGCACACGACGATGCGGTGACTGTCGAGCAGGCGCGCGACGCTCATCGCTGCACCTGGCCCATGAGCGCGGCGGCAATCGAGTCCACTTCAGGAAGCCCGAACTCCTCGCGCACCAGGAGCGGCACCCGCACCGGCGCAAGCGCGGTTTCCTCGGCCAGCCGCGCCAGTCCCTGGTCCTGGATGCGATGCCATCCAAGGGCCACCTGCGCGGCGTCGACCACGGCCGCACGCACGGGCTCGTCGCCGGGAGACACGCGGGCATTCTCGAGGCTCGCTACCGCCCGCTCGATCCCTTCCGGCGCCGGCGGTCGCACGCGATTGACGAAGAGCGTGCCGATCGGCAGCGCAAGCGGCGTGCGCAGGCGCTCGACGATGCCGACGGCTTCGGTGATGGGCATCTCCTCGGGAATGGCCACCACGTGCACGCAGGTCGTGGACGCGTCACGCAGCAGCGCGAGCACTCGTAGGGATTCGCGATGGACCAGGCCGCTGCGGAACGTGTCGGCAGCCGCCGCCGGCATCTGCAGGTACTGCAGACTGTGGCCCGAAGCGCCGGCATCCACGATGATGCGCTCCCACAGCGGCCGCCCGTCAGGGCCCTTCTTCTGCGCCTCGTACCAGATCTTGCCGATCGTCATCAGCTCCTTGAGGCCGGGCGCCGCAGCCACGAAGACTCGGTAGAAGCGATTGCCGAGCACGGTGCGGACCAGACGCTTGATCGGCAGCGCCAGCGTCAGGTACTCGGCCAGCGCCGTCTCGCCCTGGATGCACAGCAGGCTCAGTCCGGGCCGCACCGGGACCGGATCGGTGGAGCATTGATCGGCGATATCGAACAGGCGCGCGAGCCCGCCAGGCGATCCGATCTCGACCACGAGCGTGCGCAGGCCGCGACGCGCGCATGCCACGGCGAGCGCGGCGGTGATGGTGGACTTGCCGACGCCACCCTTGCCCACCACGAACTGCAACCGCACGTCGGGTATCACCGTGCGAGCCTGCCCGCGGCCGTGGACGTTGGCAATCACGACGGCATGCGGCAGACTCGCGCCACTTGAGGCTTCGTCGCCAACGTCAGCGCGCGTGCGCGCTCTTTCTTGTCGCGCTCACCTGCGCAGTGGCGATCGCGCCGGGTTGCGCGCGCGAGCCCAAGCCGGCGGGCAAGCCGCCGCGCGTGGTCGTGCTCGGCCTGGATGCGGGCACCTGGCAACTTCTCGACAAGTACTTCGCCCGCGGCATCCTGCCCAACCTCGCGCGCCTGCGCTCACAAGGCGCCAGCGCCGTCCTCAACTCGATCGAGCCGAGCAGCTCGCCGGTCATCTGGACATCGATCGCCACGGGCAAGGTTCCCGACAAGCACGGCATCACCTGGTTCGTGCGCTTTCCCCAAGGAGCCGGCAAACCGGTGCCGGTCGACCGGCGCATGCGCAAGACCAGCGCGATCTGGAACATGCTGAGCGAGCGCGGCTTCGATGTCGCCGTCGTCGGCTGGTTCGTCACCTGGCCGGCCGAGGCGGTCAACGGCCGCATGATCAGCGACATCGCCCACTACGGCGACGTCGAGGAGGAATCGTTCCCGCCCTTCTATCTTCGACAGCTGGCGCCGGTGGAGCAGAGCGAAGCGATTCGGGCGATGCCCTCGTTCATGGATTTTCCGTACGACGCGCGGCGGGCCAATAAGCATCCGGCCGGGCAGCCGCCCGAGCTCGACTATCTCGTCTACGACAGGTTCATCCGCGCCTACACGCGCGACCTCTTCTACCTGCGCGCCACCGAGAGGATCCTGAGCGAGCCGCCGCTGCCCGACGTCCTGTTCGTCTATCTGCGCGGCACCGACGACGTGCAGCACGGGTTCTGGAAGTTCATGGACCCCGAACCGTTCGGCGACGTTCCTGCCGAGCAGGTCCGCCAGCTCGGCAAGGTCATCGAAAACTACTGGATCTGGGTCGACAAGCGCGTCGGCGACATCCTCTCGCGCTACAAGCAGGATCCTCTGGTGCTGGTCGCCTCCGATCACGGAGCCGGTCCCGCCGTGGGCCAGTTCGCGGTGGAGGTGCCCGAGTACCTGCACCTGTCGGGCTCGCATCGCTCCGACGGCATTCTGATCCTGAACGGCCCGGGCGTCCGAAAAGGCGCGCGCCTGGAGCCGGCCTCGATCATGGACGTGACGCCGACGCTGCTCCACTACCTTCGCCTGCCGGTCGGCGAGGACATGGACGGCACCGTGCGTACCGACTTCTTCGAAGATTCGCTGGCCGAGCGCGAAATCGAGCGCATCAAGACGTACGACAAGACCGACGCGGCCGCGGCCCCCGGGCCCGCCCCCATGGAGCCGGCGGTCGAGAACAAGGTCCTCGAGCACCTGCGGTCGCTCGGCTACATCGAATAGCGGTCAGGCGCGGTGTGCACGCGGGCCGGTGGAACCGCCCCGACGCCGCCGCTAGGTTCTGGCGACATGACGAAAATCGCGTCCCTGCTCCGAACCGGTCTGGTCCTGCTGGCGACGGCCGGCACCTTGAGCGCCTGTGGTGCCGGGCCCGTGCGGCCCGAGGACGAGCTGTATCGAGAAGCCTCGCTGGCCTTCGAGGAGGAGAGCTACAACTCGGCCATCGAGGACTACAAGAAGATGCTCGAGGAGTACCCGTTCTCGGACAAGGCCGAGACGGCGGGCTTCAACATCGCCTACGCCTACTACGTCACCGAGAAATATCCGGAGGCCATTGAAGCGTTCAGCGACTTCGAGCGCCTCTATCCGGTGAGCCCCCTGCTGCCGTTCGTCAGCTACACGATCGGCATGTGCTATCTCGGACAGGCCAAGTCCGATGACCGCGACCCGTCGGCCTCCGAGGCTGCGCTGCGCCAGTTCGAGCGTATGGCGCAGCAGTTCCCCAAATCGATCTACGCCGACCTGGCGCGCTACCGCGCGCACGAAGCGCGCGAGAACCTGGCGCTGCACGAGCTGGTGGTGGGCGACTTCTATCGCGAAAAGCAGCGGCACGACGCCGCCGCCGCGCGCTATCGCTACGTGCTCACGCACTATCCGACGACCGAAGCCGCGGCCCGCGCCAATCAGCGACTCGGCGAGCTGAGCGCCAATCCGCCGGCGCAGGCGGCCGGGGACGCTTCAAAGGGCTCCTGAGCTAGCCGACCAAGCGTCTGCGCAGGCGCGCGAGCGTCTCGGCGCGCACGCCGATCTCGGCCAGATAGCCTTCCGCCGATCGCCAGCGCACGTCCATGCCCGTCAGCATGTGCACCATCCGCTCGGGCGGGCTGCCGAACAGGTACAGTACGGCCGCAGGATCCAGGCCGCCCGCCATCAGCTCGTCGCGGTAGGTGGCGTGCAGCGGCTCGAGGTTGCGCTCGGACTGCGCGTAATCCTCCACGATGATCTCATCGGGCACGCCGAGCGCGCGCAGCAGGACGGCCGCGACCACGCCGGTGCGGTCCTTTCCGCCGGTGCAGTGAAAGACGGTGGGCGGCGCCTTATCATCGGCCAGGTGCTCGATGAGTGCGCGAATGGCGTGCGCGCCCTGCTCGAGCATCTCGAGGTAGCGGTTCTGCAGGTCGATCTTCTTCCAGTCGATGGTCTGGTCGCCCGGGTGGAGCGACACCTCCACCAGAGGAAGGTGGCGGTGAAACGGCGAGCCGATGCCGAACTCGCACTGCGTATCGGCGGCGAGCTCGGCCTGGCTGCGCAGGTCGAAGACGCTGCCGATCTTGAGCTCGCGCAGCAGGGAGAGATCGGCAGCAGTCAGACGGCTGAGCCGGTCGGACCGGAACACGAGCCCCTTGGCCACGCAGCGCCCACCGCCGCAGGCAAGACCGCCGAGGTCTCGGAAGTTGTACGCGCCTTCCAGTGGAATCAGTCGGGTCAAGATGTGGTTCCCGTTCGTGCAGGATGAAGGAGCACTTCGTGACACGGCCGGGCGGCGTAAGGAAGCAGCAAACTTCGACGCACCCGGCTGGCACGGCCGTCGCAATTTTGACAGCCTCTGCCCCGCCCGTTATAAGCGCCGCAACCTTATTGCGAGTGGCTGAGGGATCGGGCCCTACGACGCCACAGCAACCGGCCGGCCGCAAGGCTCGGAGGCAGGTGCTAAATCCCACATTCGGATCGAGAGGTTCGAATGGAAGATAAGGTCGAGCTCCAGCGCCTCCTGCTGAACCTCTTCCTCATCTTCCGGAAGAGGTTTTTTTGTATCGCACGGCCATGACAGACACGCCGAACGTCCTGCTGATCGGAGCGGGCGCTCTCGGCTGCGCAGCGGCGCGGGCTCTGGCCGCAACGCGTACCGTCGCGCTGACGCTCGTCGATGACGACGTCGTGGAGCTCTCGAACCTGCAGCGCCAGGTCCTCTACGACGGGGGTGACATCGGCGAGCCCAAGGTCGAGGCCGCGGCGGCACGGCTGCGAACCGAGTTCGGCACCGCCGTCACGGCTCGCAACGAGCGCGCGGGTGCCTCCAACGCCGCAGCGCTGCTGGCCGGCGCAGACATCGTCATCGATGCCTGCGACGACCCCGACACCAAGTTCCTGCTCAACCGCGAATGCGTCCAGGCACGCCTTCCGCTGATCTACGGCGGCGTCGCGCGCACCGGCGGCCAGTGGATGCTCATCGAGCCCGGCCGCTCGTGCTGCCTGGCGTGCGTGTTCCCGCCGCAGGGCAGCGAGAGCGCGCAGGGATGCTCGGCGATGGGCATCCTGGCGCCGGTGGCGGGCCTGGTCGGAACCATGCAGGCGTTGATGGCGCTGAGCTGGCTTGCGCGGCCGTCGCGCAGCCGCTCCGGACGCCTCTTCCTCTACGAGCTGACGCGCGCACGGCTGCGCTACGTCGATTTCCCGCGAAGCCCCGGCTGCGACTGCCGCGCGGCCGCGAGCGATCCGTGTGCCCGATCAGACAGAGGACTTTCATGACGGTGCGGCTCGCTCGAGAGCCGCGGGGCGGCGGCGGGCGCGGCCTAGAGTTGTTCGACCGCTGGTGCTACGCGGGGGCGAGCGCACAAGGCGCAGGAGGTAATGCAGAATGTCGGTTCGGGTGAGAATTCCTACTCCCCTTCGAAAGTACACGGGCGGCAAGGACGCCGTCACGGCCGAAGGCACCTCGATCGCTGCCGTGCTGGCCGATCTCGACAGATCGTGCCCCGGCCTCCGCGAGCGCATCTGCGAAGCGGACGGGTCGGTGCGGCGGTTCGTCAATCTGTACGTCAACGGCGACGACATCCGCTTTCTCGACAACGTCAACTCGCCGGTCAAGGACGGTGACGAGGTGAGCATCGTCCCGGCCATCGCCGGTGGCACGCCGGCGATGACGGGACGTGCGCGGTAGCGCCCGATCGTGAGCACCTCCGCCCTTGCCGACGCACGACCGTGCCAGCCCGGCACGGGTCCGCACGGCTATCCGCGGATCGTCGACCTGATCGGCAATACGCCGCTCGTGCAGCTCAACTGCCTGCGCGGACGCATTCCCGAAGGCGTGCGGATTTTCGGCAAGGTCGAAGGGTTCAATCCGGGCGGATCGGTCAAGGCACGCGCAGCATGGAACATGCTGCGCCGCGGCCTCAACAGCGGTGCGCTTCGGCCCGGCAAGACCATCCTCGATTCGACTTCGGGCAATACCGGCATCGCTCTGGCGATGATCGGCGCTGCGCTCGGCTATCCGGTGACGCTGGTGATGCCCGAGAACGTCTCGCTCGAACGAAAGCGCGTACTCGCCGCCTACGGCGCCCGCATCGTCTACTCGAGCCCGTTCGAAGGCAGCGACGGTGCGATCCTGCTGTGTCGCGAGCTGCTCGCCGAAGATCCCGACCGCTACTTCAAGCCCGACCAGTACAACAACGAGGCCAACGCCGAGGCACACTACCTGACCACCGGCCCCGAGATCTGGCGGCAGACGCAAGGCACGGTCACGCATCTGGTCGCGACCATCGGCACCAGCGGCACCGTCATGGGCACGGGCCGCTTCCTCAAGGAACTCAACGCCGGCATCGAGGTGGTCGCCGCCGAACCGGAAGACGCGTTTCACGGCATCGAAGGCCTCAAGCACATGGCCAGCTCGATCGTGCCGGGCATCTGGCACCGGGATCAGGTCGATCGCGTGATCGGCGTGGAGACCGAAGGCTCCTACGACATGGTCTACCACATCGCGGCCAAGGACGGTTTGCTGCTGGGCCAGTCCTCCGGCGCAGCGGTGCTGGCGGCCCTGGAGGTGGCGCAGGGCCTGAAGGAAGGTTGCATCGCCGTCATCCTGCCCGACTTCGGCGATCGCTACCTTTCGACCAATCTGTGGGTCGGCTGGCGCGATCGCCATCAGCTGGCGTCCGGCGCTTGACGCGCCTGACCCCATGGAACGCCACGCATGCCGTTGAGCAATGAGGACATCGAGCGATACGCGCGTCAGATCGTCATTCCGGGCATAGGCGCGAGCGGACAGGAGGCGCTGCTCGCGGCAACGGTGGCGGTGGTCGGCGATGAGGCCGGCGTCGAGCAGGTCGAGCTGTATCTGCGCGCGGCCGGACCGCGGGTGGTTCGAGACATGGAGTCGGCGACTGGCGCGGTCGTGGTGGCAGGCGTGTCGTCCATCGACGACCGAACGCGCGAGCGCATCCTGCGCAGCGGCGTGCCCGCACTCTGGTACGAGCTCACCGGCCGCGGCTTCGTCTGCGGCGTGCATCCAGATGCACGCCTGGAAGAGGCGGCGACTTCGCGTCGAGCGGCCGATGACGGGACGAGGGCGACGCAGCATGTGGCGACGCGAGATGACGCAACGACGTCGACGCAGCATCGAGCCCCCGCAGACGATGACGCGGTCAGGTCGCTGCTGCACCGCGTGGCGGCGTGTGATGCCGCTGCCGCGGCGTGCGCGGTCATTCTGCGCCTGCCCTTTCGCAGCGGCCGGCAGACGGTCGATGTTCTTGGGTGATAGCGCTCAGAACCGAGCGTCAGGATTGAGCGCCAGCTCGTAGCCGAAGACTTCGCTGAGAAGGAACCAGATCAGCGCCAGCGCGGCCATCATCACGGCAAACGCCGCGATGGCCACGCCGCAAAGCGCGATCATCGCTGCCGCGCCCGCAGCGCCGATAATGGGCGCGAGAAACGACCAGCGATTGTAGGGCTCGACCGGCCGCAGCAGCGTCGAGAGACTTGCCGGCCGGCCCGTATCGTCGGTGGCGCCACCAGCCCACGAAAAGGTGGCGCCAAATGCATCGAAAGCGCCGTTTCGCGCGTTGCGCAGGAACTCTTCGAAGCTCACGTCCATCGTCGCTCAGTTCGAGGGCTTGGCTGCCTGCGCGGGCATCGGAGCCGTCGCTTCGTTCTTCTTCTCGGCCTTCTCACCGGCCTTGTCGCCGCCACCGGCGGCTGCCGCCTTCTTGCCGCGGCCCGAGCGCGCGTTGCGTCCCCTCGGCTCCTCGGCGGCCTGCTTGGCACCGATGGTGATGATGAGCGTGCCGTCGGGCCCGCGCGGCCCGCCCAGCAGCACGACCGATCCCGGCTCCAGCTTGATGTCGGTGTTGATGAGCGGCCGGTTCGATTCGTTCAGCAGCACGTGCATTCGCAGGTGATCGCGCGTGTGGTCGCGGGTCGTGATGTGCAGGTAGCGGTCGTGCGGCAGCTGGATGCCGCACTGGTCGCCCGTGCCCTTGATCAGGCGCGACTCGGTGTCGACCAGGCGGTAGCTCTTGAAGCGCAGCGAGCGCAGCTCACTGCGCAGGTCGGTCAGCTTCGGATCGAAGTTGCGGCTCTGGTTGGACGCCAGAACCGTCGAGATCGTGATGACGGTGCGAGGCTCGCCGCCGGAGGCTCCGGTGGCGAACGTGGCGGCCAAGGCCGCCGCCATCGCGACCCGAGCCGCCGAAATCATCTGCCGAAGTCCACGTTCTCGATCGGTGTACGGTTCTCCACCCAGATCACCCGCGCCTTGCTCCTGGGATGGACCCAGGTCGAAACCATGTGGCCGGGTGCCGCTTCGATGGCATCGACGTCCGTGGCCTTCTCGTCCACCGCAGGCGGCGAGTAGTCGGAAGATGCCAGAGCGATCGTGGACTCGATGGGCTCGGGAGCTTCGGCGAGCCTGACCGGCGTCTTGACCGGGCTCATCAGCACGACGAACAACGCCGCGGCGGCAGCCGAAACGCTCGCAGCCGCTCCCACCCGCCACCATGCCGAGCCCGAGCGCGCCGAACGCTGCGCTGCCACGCGTCCGGCGCTGCGGCCGGAGCGGCTCGACGGAGCGCGGTCGTAGGCAGCCGGACGGACGGAAGAGCCGCGATCCGGATCGAGTGCTGCGTGTACGTGAGACGCGAGATCGGAAACGTCAACGGCCGTGGCAACTTCTGCTACGGCCGTCGAAAGGAGGATTCTCGTCTGCTGCCATCGGGTGACCGAGCGGTCGCACGTCGTGCAGCACGCCAGGTGGGCGCGGGCGGCGGCGGCCTCGGTCTTGTCGAGAAGACCGTCTACGTAACGGTCGAACGATTCTTCGAACTGAATACAGGTCATCGGCGGAGAGGCTCCTACACGCGTCGTCAAGCCAAGGTCACATCATCTCCTGCAGACGCGCCTGAAGCTTCTTGCGCGCGTAGTGGAGACGACTCATCACTGTTCCCATGGAGCACTGCAGGACTTCGCTGATTTCTTCGTAGGAAAGGCCGTCGATCTCGCGCAGAAGTATGACCGCGCGGTGGTCGGGCGTCAAACTTTCGATCGCCTCGAAAATCTTCTGTCCGAGCTCGCGACTACGCACCCTGTCGAAAGGATCCGTTCCGATGACCGCCGATCCCCGCCCCACCGATTCTTCGGTGTGAGCGACGCCCTCGTCGAACTCGACGGAAGGACGCTTGCCTTCACGGCGCTGGTGGTCGATGGCCAGGTTCATCGCGATACGGTACAGCCACGTGTAGAACGACGAATCGCCTTTGAACGAGTCCAGGCTCCGAAAGACTCGTACGAAGGTCTCCTGAATGATCTCTCTTGCATCATCCGGGTTGCGGACCATGCCGACGACAACGCCGAGAAGCCGGCGCTGATATCGCTGCAGGAGAACGTCAACCGCTTCACGGTCCCCGGCTCGGGCCCGCTCCACGAGTTCGCCGTCGGTCGGCTCCACACGCCGTTCTCCATGGTCCTGGGCCATAGACGGGACCCTGCCCAGGCGTATTCAGCGAGGACCGGGACTAACTCCGCTTTCGATCAAAGAATTCTGCCGGGCTCAGTGCGCCTCGGCCCAGCTCCGCCCGCTGCCGACGTCGACGACGACCGGCACCAGAAGGTCCGCTGCCTGGACCATGGTCTTCGCGACCAGGGCCGAGGCATCTTCCACCTGATCGGCAGGGCTTTCGAGTAACAATTCATCATGAATCTGTAAAACCAGCCTCGCCGCCAGCTTGCTCGCCGACAGGGCCTCGTCCAGCGCGACCATCGCGCGCTTGATGATATCGGCGGCGCTCCCCTGGATTGGGGTATTGGTGGCGACCCGCTCTGCCAGCTGCCGGCGGCCGCCGTGCTCGCTGGCGATGTCCGGCAGATAGCGGCGCCGGCCGTAGAGCGTGGCCACGTAGCCGTTGGAATGCGCACACTCGAGCATTCTTCCGTAAAACCGCCTCACTCCAGGATACCGATCGAAGTATCGCTTGATGTAGTCTTCCGCGTCGGCCCGGCTGATGCCGAGCTCGCGCGACAGCCGCACCGGCCCCATGCCGTAGACGATGCCGTAGTTGACGACCTTGGCGTCGCGGCGCATCGAAGGCGTGACCTTGTCGGCCGGCAGGTCGAACAGCTCGGCCGATGTGGCCGTGTGGATGTCGAGGCCGCTGCGGAACGCTTCGATCAGGCTGGCGTCCTCGGACAGATGGGCCAGGACCCGCAGCTCGATCTGGTTGTAGTCGGCCGAGATCAGCCGGCAGCCGTCCGGGGCGATGAATGCCCCGCGGATCAAGGCGCCCTCCTCGGTCCGGATCGGGATGTTCTGGAGGTTGGGATCGCTCGAGGACAGGCGGCCGGTGGCCGCCACCGTCTGGTTCAGGCGCGTATGAATGCGGCCGGCTCCATCGACCATGCGCCCGAGCGCATCGACGTAGGTCGATTTCAGCTTCGACATTCCCCGGTACTCCAGGACCAGGGCCGGCAGCGGATGCAGGCGAGCCAGCAGCTCCAGGGAATCGCTGTCGGTGGAGGGGCCGGACTTGGTCGTCTTGATCCCTTTGACCGGCAGCGCCAGGCGCTTGAAGAGCACGTCGCGCAGCTGGACCGGCGACAGGATGTTGAACTCACAGCCGGCGGCCTCGTAGACCCTTTCGACCAGCGTGGCCATGCGCCCTTCCAGGCTCTTGGACATGCGCGCCAGGCTGCCCGTGTCCAGCAGCAGGCCGTAGGCTTCCATTCCCGCCAGAATGCTCAGGAGCGGATGCTCGAGGGCGCGGTAGAGCTCCATCTGCTCGCGCGCCGTCAGCTGGGCCTCCAGCATCTGTGCGGCCCGCCGTACCTGGTCCAGCGCCGCCTCGCCGTGCCCCGGCTCGGCCGGCTGCTCGTGCAGGAAGCGTCGCACCACGTCGAAGCGGCTGTGATCGCCGGCTTCGGGATCGCAAAGGTAGGAGGCAAGACCGAGGTCGAGGCCGCGCCGACCTGGAACCGCGCCGAGCTCGCGCGCCAGCACCTTGAGGTCGAATCCGACCAGTGACGCGCCGGCAGCGGCCAGCCCTTGCAACGCCTGGCGCGCATGCGCTTCGCCGTGAACGCGCACGACGGCGGCGTCGCTGGCGAGCGTCAGCGACCATTCCTCGAGCGGCCCGCGCGACCACGCGACGTAAAGCGCTCCCGAACCGAGATCGCGCCAGTCGCCGACCGACTCCGGCTCCGGCGCGGCGGCGATCTGCTCGGCGCGTGCCGCGGCCTCGGCCGCCGCGCGCGCGCGGCTGCCGCGGCGTGGCGCGGGAGCCGCAGGATCCTGCGCGCGCAGCGTGAGCACCTCGCCCGACTCGGCCGCACCGCCGAGGATGCGCATGCGCTGCACCAGGCGGGGCATCTCCAGCTCCTCGGCCAGCCGCTCCAGCTCGTCGGTGGCCAGGCGCCCGAGCTGCAGTTCGTGCGGCTCCACTTCCACGGGCACGTCGCTGCGGACCTTGGCCAGCTGGCGGCAAAGACGCACCAGATCCGCGCATTCCTCGATCTTCCTGCGCACGCCGGCGGCGCCCCGCAGCCCCGGGATCTTCTCGATCTCCTCGCTGCGCTCGAGCATCGCGTCGACCGAGCCGAAATGCGCGATGAGGCAGCTCGCGGTCTTCTGCCCGATGCCCTTGACCCCGGGAATGTTGTCCGAGGAATCGCCCATCAGGCCGAGCACGTCCGGCACGGCGCGCGGCGGCACGCCGAATTTCTCGAGCACCTCCTTCTCGGTGATGCGGCCCTCGCGCATGGGGTCCAGGAGAGAGACCGACGCCGTCACGCATTGCATGAGGTCCTTGTCGGCGGTGACCAGAATCACGTCGTATCCGGCCTCCTCGTACTGCCGCGCCAGCGTGGCCAGGATGTCGTCGGCCTCGAAGCCCTCGCGGTCCAGGATCGGGATCTGCAGCGCCGAGATCAGGCGGCGGACGTAGGGAAACTGCACCTGCAGGTTCTCTTCGGGCTGGATTCGGTTCGCCTTGTACTCGGGGTACAGCGTCTGGCGGAAGGTATCGCGCGTCGTGTCGAAGCAGCAGCCCATCAGGCACGGCTTCTGCTCGCGGATCAGCTTCTCCAGCGTGGTGGCCACGCCGTGGATGGCGTTGGTCGGCAGCCCCTTGGAAGTGCTCAGCGGCGGCAGCGCGTGATAGGCCCGAAAGATGAAGTAGCTCGTGTCCAGCAGGTAGACGCAGCGCTCCGGAGGTCTGGGCACGGCGGCACGGTCGGCCAGTCGCGCGGTCGATGCAACTGCTGGCATGCGCAGCTTCAGCATGCTCGCACGATGGGCCGGTGTACGGCCGACGTCATGCACGCGGGCCTGGAGCGAGCCGCGCACGCGCCCGAGCCGCAGCCACGTTGACAGCGGTTTTCACCGTGTTTAGATGGCGCGCGTTCGCGGGCGATCTGCCTGCGATACGAACCAACGCATGATCGAAGTCTCCAACCTGACGAAGACCTACGGGTCCATCACCGCCGTCGACGGCGTTTCCTTCATGGTCGCCACCGGGCAGGCCGCGGGCTTTCTGGGCCCCAACGGCGCGGGCAAGACCACGACCATGCGGATCATCACCGGGTTCATGCCGGCGACCGCCGGCACGGTGACGGTCGACGGCTTCGACGTCTTCGACGATTCCTTCGAGGTACGCCGGCGCATCGGATACCTCCCCGAAACGCCGCCGCTGTACCTGGAGATGACGGTGCGCAGCTACCTGCGCCACGTCGGCAAGCTCAAGGGCATCGTCCGCAACCGCATCGCCTCGGCTGCCGACCGCGCCATCGAGGAGTGCAGCCTGGAGAACGTGGCCGGCCGTCTCTGCGGCCATCTCTCCAAGGGCTACCGCCAGCGCGTCGGCCTGGCACAGGCGCTCATCCACGAGCCGGCCGTGCTGATCCTGGACGAGCCGACGATCGGCCTGGATCCGGCACAGATCATCGAGATTCGCGCGCTGATCCGGCGCCTGGCCACGGAACGCACCGTCATCCTGTCCACGCACATCCTGCCCGAGGTGGCGCAGATCTGTCAGAAGGTCGTCATCATCAACCAGGGACGCATCGCGCTGGAGTCGGACATCGCCGACCTGGTGCGCGAGCGCAGCCTCGAAGAGGAATACCTGCGCCACGTCAGCGGTGAGGCGCTCGGCGCCGGCCAGCCCGAGGCGAGCACCGGCGGAGGAGGCATCTGACATGCGCAACGTTGCCGCCATCGCGTGGCGCGACATCCGCGCCGTCTTCGTCTCGCCGATCGCCTACGTCGTGCTGACGGGCTTCACGCTGCTGTCGGGGTGGTTCTTCTTCAACATGCTTGCGCAGTTCAATCGCCTCGTCGCGCAGTACTCGATGCTGCAGGGCATGGACACGACCTGGCTGAACCTGAACGACGCCGTCATCACCCCGCTCCTGCACAACATGCTGGTGGTTCTGCTGATCGTCATTCCGATGATCACGATGCGAAGCTGGTCGGAGGAGAAAGGAGCGGCCACGTTCGAGCTGCTCTTCACCTCGCCCGTGCGCGTGGGCGAGATGGTGCTCGGCAAGTACCTGGCGGGCGCCGCGCTGGTGACGCTGATGCTGGCGCTGGCCATGATCTTTCCCGCACTGCTGTTCTGGTACGGCAATCCGGAATTCGGCATGACCGCCGCCGGCTTCCTCGGCCTCTACCTGACGGCCCTGGCGTTCGTCGCGGCGGGCAATTTCACGTCGTCGCTGACTTCCAACCAGATCATCGCCACCATCAGCGCGCTCGTGATCCTGCTGCTGCTGTTCGTCATCAGCTGGCCGGCCGAGGGCGCCAACGAGACGCTGCGAGGCATCCTGACCTATCTCTCGGTCACCGAGCACTTCCGCAACATGGCCAAGGGGACGATCGAGACGCGCGACTTCGTCTACTTTCTCAGCCTGATCGCCACGTTCCTGTTCCTGACCCACCGCGCGGTGGAATCGAATCGGTGGAAGTAGTGGGCAAGCGCGCTCCCATTCTCGGCATTCTCGGCCTGGTCTTCATCCTGTTCGGCGTCATCGAACACTGGATGACGCTGATGCCGCAGCAGGGCTTTTTCGAGTTCGGCTGGTTCGCGCTGTCGCACATCCTGGCCGGCGTCGTCTGCATCATCTGGTACCTGTCCTCGGGCAGCGGGTCGCTGCTGGAGTTCGTCCAGCGCCGCTCCACCCGCTACGGCACCAACGCCATCGTCTACTCGATCGTGTTCGTGGCGGTGGTGGCGATGCTCAACTTCATCGGCGTGCGCTACAACAAGCGCTGGGACCTCTCCTCCGCCGCCGTCAACAGCCTGACCGATGCGTCGCGACAGGTGCTCGACAAGATCGAGGGCGAGGTCGAGATCCTGGCCTTCGTCGGGCCGCAGGACAAGGACTTCGTGCGCGAGGTGTCGGAGACCTACGGCTACTACACCGACAAGGTGAAGTGGAAGATCATCGACCCGCAGGTCAGCCCGGAGATCGCGCAGCGCGAGCTGATCTCCACGATTCCGACGATCAAGATCAAGCACGGCGAGCGCAATACGACCGTCTCCAAGATCGATGAGGAATCGATCACCAACGGCATCCACAAGGTCGTCAGCAGCGAGCAGAAGAAGATCTATTTCCTCGAAGGGCACGGCGAGCCGCCGATGGAGGACAAGCAGGGCCCCGGCGGCATGGGCATGTTCGCCGACACGCTGCGCAACCAGAACTACGAGGTGGCCAGCCTCTTCGCGGCCGAAAAGCCCATCCCCGACGACGCCGCGGCGATCATCGTCAGCACCGGCAACCGCGATCACTTTCCCGCGGAGATCGCGCAGATCAAGGAGTACCTGAAGAAGGGCGGCAGCATGCTGCTGCTCCTGGAGCCGCAGAAGGACGCCGAGCTGGTCAACTTCGCTCGCAGCTTCGGCGCACTCATCGGCGACGACGTCGTGCTCGATCAGCAGATGCGGCTGTTCCAGGGCGTCACCATAGGCGTGGACGTGGTCGTCACCGAGTACGGCAAGCATCCGTCGACCTCGGCGATGACCGATCGAACGCTGTTCACGGTGGCGCGCTCGACGGCGCCGGCGCCGACGCCCGTCCAGGGCATCACGCTGGAGCCGCTCGCGTTCAGCTCGCACGCGAGCTGGGCCGAGACCGACGTCGCCGGCATCTTCGATCGCGGCGAGGCCGAGCTGCAGCAGGGCCAGGACACCCCGGGCCCGATCCCGCTCGCGGTCGCGGGCGGAGGCGCCGCCAGCGCCCTCGGCGGCGCGCCCGACAAGCAGTTCAAGATCGCGATCTTCGGCGACACCAGCTTCCTGACCAACCAGTACCTTCGCCAGCTCTACAACGACGCGCTCGGCCAGAGCGTGATCGGCTGGCTTGCCGGTGAGGAGGAGCTGATCTCGATCGCGCCGCGAGTGGTGCGCGCCTCGCGCGCCTACCTGGACGAAGACTCGGCGCGCACCGTCTTCTACCTGTCGGTGCTGGTGCTGCCCGAGCTGATCCTGCTCGTCGGCATCGCCGTCTGGTGGAGGCGCTCCTCGCTGTGAGCTTCGTCCGCACGCTGATCTTCGCGCTCGTCGCGGTCGCGCTCGGCGCCTACATCTACCTCTACGAAACGCCCAAGGCGGAGAAGGAGGCCAAGGGCGAAGGCGTGGTCGAGTTCGACGCGGCCAAGGCCTCCAGAGTCCGCCTCTCCTACCCCGACGACAGCACCATCGAGCTCGAGAAGGATGGCGGGCAGTGGAAGCTGGTGGCGCCCATTGCCGCGCCCGCCGACAACAATGCGGTCGACCGCTTTCTCGAAGGCGTGCGCGATACCAGAATCGAGCGCCGCCTGAAGAAGGAGGAGGTCGAGAGCCTGGCCGCCTACGGCCTGGACAAGCCCACCGGAACCCAGGGCCGCCTGGAGATCACGCTCGAGGACGGCACAACCGTGCCGCCGGTGATCATGGGCAACACCACGCCGGTCGATCACTTCGCGTTCGGCCGCGTCGAAGGCAGCGATGACGTGCTCGTGACGCCGCTGCTCATCCACACTTCGATCAAGAAGACGCCGTTCGATTTCCGGAAGAAGCGCCTGTTCGACGTGCAGCCCGACCAGATCGGCCGCATCAGCATTCACAAAGGCGCCGATCGCATCGAGCTCGAGCGCAGCGGCGAGAAGAACTGGAACCTGATCCTGCCCAAGAACGACGCGGCCGATTCGCAGGCGGCCGAGTCGATCGCGGGGGCCTTCGATACCATCGAGGCGCTGGCCTATTTCGACGGCCCCGGCGTCAATCTGGACAGTCTCGGCCTGTCCGAGCCGACGCTGACGGTGACGGCGCATCTGGCCGGCGGCGAGCAGGTGGGATTCAAGCTCGGCAAGGAGGCGGCCGATCAGCCTGCCGGCTTCTACCTGCAGCGCAGCAGCGACGGCCAGGTCGCCAAAGTCGCCGATTGGGTTGCGCAGAAGTTCGGGCCGTCCCTGGACGATCTGCGCAGCCGCGCTCTGACGGCTTGCAAGCCCGATGACGTCGTCAAGATCACGTTCACGCAGGGCCAGGACAGCTACTCGCTCCTGCGCGAGGCAGCCGGCAAGGCGTGGACGATGGAGCCGGCGCCGCAGGAGGGACACACGGTCAAGCAGCGCATCGTCGACAACCTCCTGCGCGGCCTCGTCGACATGAAGGGCGACAAGATCGCGGGCGACGCGGCCGGCGACGCCGACAAGGCGCGCTTCGGGCTGGACGCGCCGCAGGCACGCGTGGAGCTCGCCACCAAGACCGGCGTCTGCGGCGTCATCACCGCGGCCAAGGCACCGGAGGCAAAAGCGGAGGCGGCGGAAGGTGCTGCGGCGACGGCCGGCACCAAGGACGCGAGCGCGCCCGCCGATGCAGCCGATCCCGCCGCAGCGACCGAAGACGAAGCGCTGGCGCAGGCCCTTGGCCGCGCAGCACCGCCGCCCAAGCCCGCCGCTCCGGCGCCGCAGTACTATCTGCAGGGCCGAGACCGCAGCGCGGTCGTGACGGCAGGGGCCCACCTGTTCTCGCGCCTGGCCATGAAGCGCGACGAGCTCGTCGATGCGCCGCCCGAGCCGGCGCCCGCCAAGCAAGACGCCGGCGACTGAGCGCATGTCCGTCGCCATGACCGGCGCCGGTCGCTAGAATCCGGCGTTCCCATGGCCGACAGCAGCGAGCAGACCAGCTTTCAGGCAGGACAGCGTGCGGCACGGCGGCTTCGCCGCATCGGCCTGATGCTGTCGGCGGCGGTGGTGCTGGCCGGCATCTCGGCCATCGTCAGCGACCCCGCCATCGATCTGGTCATGTCGATCCGCAACGCCGTGTTCGACGGCTACCAGCGCTCGATGCCGCGCAAGTACGAGCCGGCGCCGGTGCGAATTCTCGACATCGATGAGGAGAGCCTCGCGCGCCTTGGCCAGTGGCCTTGGCCGCGCACACGCATCGCGGAGATCGTTGCGCGGCTGCGCGAGCTCGGGGCGGCTTCGATCACGTTCGACATCCTGTTCGCCGAGCCCGACCGCATGTCGCCGCGCCAGCTGGTGAGCGAGTGGGCCGAGCGCGACGACGTCCGCGCCGTCCTCGAGCATCTTCCCGACAGCGACGAGGTGCTGGCAGCCGAGCTGGCACGCGGCAACGTCGTCACGGCCTTTGCACTGACCGAAGGCGGCGGGCCCGAGCGGCCGCCGCTCGAGAAGGCCCGCTTCGTGCGCATCGGCAGCGAAGGAAAGCTGCTGCTCAGCCATCATCAAGGCGCGGTGGCGACGCTGCCGAACCTGGAAGCGGCCGCCTCGGGGAATGGCGCCATCAATTTTCAGCCCGACCGCGACGGCGTGGTGCGGCGCGTGCCGCTCCTCCTGGAGATGGGCGGCAAGACCTATCCGAGCCTGCTCGTCGAAGCGCTGCGCGTGGCCGTCGGCCAGGGCAACGTCACGGTCCTGACTGCACCGGGCCGGTCCGAGTCGACCGCTCAGCTGACGGGATTGCGAATCGCCGAGCACGTGCTCCCGACCGACTCCACGGGTCGCATGCAGGTCTACCTGACGCGCCCGATGCCCGAGCGCTACGTTCCTGCGTGGAAGGTGCTGTCGGGCCAGGCCGAAGGGCTCATTCCCAAGGGGGCGATCGTCTTTCTCGGGTCTTCGGCGACCGCGCTCATGGATCTGCGCTTCAGTCCGCTCGGTACGGCGCTGCCCGGAGTGGAGATTCATGCGCAGCTGGTCGAGCAGATCCTGCACAAGGTGCACTCGAGCCGGCCCGATTGGGCGCGCGGCAGCGAGGTGCTGCTGGTGGTCCTGAGCTGGCTCGGCATGCTCGCCGTCGGCAATCAGCCGCGCGTGCTGCCGCTGGCGCTGGTGACCGCGCTCGGCGTGGCGCTGGCGTTCAGCGTCTCCTGGCAGTCCTGGAACCTCAGCCTGCTGCTGGTCGATCCGATCACGCCGTCGGTGACGGTGCTGGCCGCGTTTCTGGCCTACGTCGTGCCCCGACAGCTCGCCACGGAGAGCGAGGAGCGCTGGATCCGCAGCGTGTTCGCCAACTACCTCTCTCCCAACCTCGTCGAGCACCTGATCCGCAATCCCTCGGAACTGCGCGTCGGAGGCGAGCGCCGCGAGTGCTCGTTCGTGCTGACCGACGTCGCCGGCTTCACCAGCGTCGTCGAGAACATGGATCCGGCCGAGCTGACCGGAGTCATCAACGATTATCTCGACGGCATGGTGCGCATCGCATTCTCCCACGACGCCACGCTCGATCGCATCGTCGGCGACGCCGTGGCGGTGCTGTTCTCGGCCCCGGTGACGCAGGCCGACCACGCCCAGCGGGCAGTCGCGTGCGCGCTGGACATGGACGCGTTCGCCAGCGACTACGCCAGGCGCTGCAAGGAAAACGGCATCGACTTCGGCCACACCCGCATCGGCGTCCACACCGGGGAAGTGGTGGTGGGAAACTTCGGCGGCAGCCAGCACTTCGACTATCGCCCGCTCGGAGATCCCATCAATACGGCGGCGCGGCTGGAGACCGCCAACCGCCAGCTCGGCACGCGCATCTGCATCAGCGCGGCGACCGTCGCCGCGTGCACCGGCAACGGTGTTCCGCTGCGGCCGGTCGGCAGCCTGCTCCTGAAGGGAAAGACGCGGGGCGTGGACGTTTTCGAGCCGGTGCGCACCGACGCCAACGGCGTGGCGCCATTCGACGCGTACAAGCACGCGTTCGACATGCTCGAGAAGGACGGCGACGGGGCTCTGCAGGCGTTTCGCAAGCTGGCCGAGCAGCATCCCGAGGACGGGCTGGTTAGCTTCCACCTGCGGCGCCTGGAACGCGGCGAACGCGGGACGCTGATCGTTTTTACCGAGAAATAGCGGTGAGCGCTCCAGCCACCGCCGTGGCTCGGTGGCGTCCGGCGGCTCGTTCCGTCAGCGGATCATCACTTCGACGCGACGGTTCCTCGGTTCTCGCACGCCGTCGGGCGTGGGAACGACCGGTCGGGTCTCGCCGTAGGAACGGACGTCGATCTTGATGATGTCCATTCCCGCGTTGACCAGAATGCCGCGGACCTTGAGGGCGCGGGCGTAGGAGAGCGCATCGTTGGTGCGCTCGTCGGCGAACAGGTCGGTGTGGCCTTCGACGTCGGCGTCGGGTGCGGGCCGCGCCCGCACTGCCTCGATCATCGCTCGCACCGTGGCCTCGGACTCTTCGGTCAGCTCGACGTTGTCCTGCTCGAAGTAGAGCGTGAAATGCTCGGGCCGGTCCGGACGCGCACCGAAGGCGCGGGCGAATACCTCCTCGAGCTTCTCCCATTCCACGCGCCAGGGCTTGCTCGGCGCGCGGTTGGCGCGGTTGATGGTGGTGGCGTCGTTGGCGTTGTTGAGAACGCGCTCGCCCTTTGCGGTGCTGACGGTGACTTCGCCGGTGCCGCCCTCGGGGTTTTCCAACAGGACTACGTAGTTTTTCGGGGCGCAGGCCGCGGCACAGAGCGCCACGGCCAGCACCCAACCCGACAGGAGCGGCTTGTGCATGCGTCTCAGCTTTCCGACTTCTCGGTCACTTCCGCAAACTTCTGGCCCGGGGCCACCTTGACGACGAAGTGGGTTCCGCGAAGGCCGATGACGCCGGTCGGCGTGACCACCGATACCGTCTCGGGTGCCATCTTGCCGATCAGGCCGGAGACGAAATCGAGCGTGCCCTGCGAAACGCGGGCGATCAGGCCGAGCTGCTGGTCGTGCGGAGCGTAGGCGTAATCGTCCAGCGACAGGACCGTGTCAGGGCCGGCAGCCAGGGTCGTCCCGTCCTTCAACGTGACGCCGAGGGAGCTTTCGGCCCTGGTCTTGATGGTATCGTTCTCGAACACAGGATCGCCGACCGCGATCGGCTGCTCGGCGCCGCCGCGAACCACCGTCGTCGCGCCGGTGGCGGTCTTCACGTAGCCGATCGGCTCGGCGGCCAGGGCATGGATCGGTGCTGCGAGGATCAGCAGCAGGGCAAGCTTGGTCGACATTTGCATGAGAGCCTCCTTACGGCCCGCGCCTCGAGGCGCTGCACCGGATCGGCCTTGCCGTCCGGATTCGGAGCACCCCGCCAGTCCGGTGCTCGGCTGAACCACCCATACGACCTATAGCGGTCCCCGAAGACTTGGCCAAGGGGCGCAACCCACCTACGATGCAGAGGCGTGCGGGAGGGCCGGCCCGAGACGACGGGAGGGAACCAGGGCATGAGTCAGAGGGAATCGGGCGGAGGACGGGGCGGAGACCTGGAGCGACTCTCCATCCACCATCCGCTGGCGACGTATCTCGAGGAGCTTCACCGCCGCCACGCCGGCTGCAGCGACGGGGAGGTCGCCAGCTACATTCCGGAGCTGGCCAAGGCCAATCCTGGCCATTTCGGCATCGCCCTGGCCACCATCGACGGCCAGGTCTACGAAGCCGGCGACAGCCGGGTCCAGTTTTCCATCCAGTCGATCTCCAAGCCGTTCGTCTACGCGCTGGCGCTCCATGACGAAGGCCTGGAGCGCGTGCTCGAGAAGATCGGCGTGGAGCCGACCGGCGACGCGTTCAACTCGATCAGCCTGCACGAGGATACGGGGCGGCCGTTCAACCCGATGATCAATGCAGGTGCCATCGCGTCCACCGGGCTCATTCGCGGCAAGGACGAGAACGAGAAGATGCAGCGCATCCTCGAGATGTTCTCGCGCTGCGCCGGCCGCGAGCTGTCCATCGACGATTCGATCTACCACTCCGAGCACGACACGGGCTACCGCAACTTCGCGATCGGCTACATGCTGCGAAACTTCGGCATCGTCGGCTCGGCGCCGGAGCCGGTGCTCGACCTTTATTTCCGGCAGTGTTCGATCACCGTCACCTGCCGCGACCTGGCCATCATGGCCACGACGCTGGCCAACGGCGGGATCTGTCCACTGACCGGCGAGCGGGCGATCGACGCCGCCTACGTCCCGCGCGTGCTCAGCGTCATGGCCACCTGCGGCATGTACGACTACGCCGGCGAATGGATCTACCGCATCGGCATGCCGTCCAAGAGCGGCGTGGGTGGCGGCATCATCGGCGTGCTGCCGGGCCACATGGGCATCGCCGTCTTCTCTCCGCCGCTGGACGCGCGCGGCAACAGCGTGCGCGGCATCCGCGTGTTCAACGATCTTTCGGAGGATTTCGGGCTGCACCTGTTCCAGACGCCGAGCCCGGTCAAGTCGGTGGTGCGACGGCGCTTCGATGCGGCCTCCGTGGCCTCCAAGCGCATCCGGCGCCGATCGGACGCCAACGCGCTGGCCGAGCATGGCCATCGCATCGTCGTCTTCGAGCTGCAGGGCGAGCTGACGCTGTTCTCGGTCGAACGCGTCGTGCGAAACATCCTGACGCTGCCGGAGGCGGTCAGCTACCTCATCATCGACTTCAAGCGCGTGTTCGGCGCCGACCGGCCGGCCCTCGATCTGTGGGTGACGTTCCTCGAGAGCATCGAGGGCCGATACAAGGAAGTCATCCTGACCGAGCTCGACAGCAACCCCACCCTGGCCGCGTACTTCGAGATGGCGCTCGAGAACCGGCCGCCCTCCTCGCTCGGGATCCTGCGTGAAGCCGACGCCGCACTGGAGCTGTGCGAGAACAGGCTGCTCCAGGAGCTCGGCAGCGCCACCGATCCGGACGCGACGGTGCCGCTCGACGAATTCGAGATCTGCGACGGCCTGGACGAATCGCGCATCGAGACGCTGCGCAGCTACCTCGAGAAGCGCTCGTATCGGCAGAGCGAGATGATCTTCGAGATGGGCGACGATGCCAACGCGCTCTACTTCCTGACGCGAGGCCAGGTCAGCATCACCATCGACGTGCTACCGGGCACCTCCAAGCGTCTGACCACCTGCACGCCGGGCATGCTGTTCGGCGAGATGGCGATCCTGGAGCGGCAGCCACGCTCGGCCGCCGTGCGCGCCGACACGCCGGTGGAATGCTACCTGCTGTCGATGGAGAACTTCGATCGCCTCACCGAAGCCCACCCCGACATCAAGGCCAAGCTGATGGAGAACTTCGCACGCTCGCTCTCCCTGCGCGTGCGCAGGTTGACCGAAGAGGTGCGGGCACTGAGCGAGTAGGCGGCGACGAGCCGGCCATCGCTGCGGCCTTGCGCCCGCGCAGGCGGCTCAGAAGTGCCATGACAGCCCTCCGCGCAGCCGATAGTCGGCCACCACCTGCCGCCCCGAGTTGTTCTGGATCACCGGAAGCTCGGCCACCAGGTCGAACGACAGCGACTGCTTCCACGTCAGCGACACGCCGGGTCCGAGATTGACGGACGTCAGCGCCGTGTCGCCGAGCGTGGCGGCGCCCTGCCTGTCATTGCCCTTGGTTTCGCCGCTGACGACCAGCTGCAGCGCGGTCGTGTAGTCATGGCCGAGCAGCGGGTAGACGCCGGGGCCCGCCGACCACAGCAGATCGTCGGCGTACTCGTAGCCGAACGCGCCGTTGCCACGCAGCGCGTATTGCGCAGCGGCCGAGAAGAACAGTCGCTTCCAGCTCGCAAACAGCGACAGGCCGAAGGACCCGTCGACCGATCCGGAGCCCAGCGCCAGGTCGTGCCCGTGGACACCGCTGGCGTGCTCGTGCTCGTCGTGGTGCGGCCGGTGCGGCGGCCGCGCCATCGCCGCGCGGGCCGGCACCGAGCGAGCAAGCGCGTGGTGTTCGTCCTCATCGTCGTGGTCGTCTTCGGCAAGCTCCTCGGCCAGGCGGTCGGAATCGCCGGTGGGCAGCTTGACGCCGGCCAACACCTCGGCGTGCAGCACGCCGTACGTATAGGCGCGCGTCAGCGGCACCAGCCGCAGCAGCACCGACAGGTCGCCGAGGCCCCCTTCGTCTCCACGCGTGGCAACGCCATCTTCGAGCCGTCGGTATTCGCGCGAGATCAGCGGGACGCTGACCTGAACGCCGATCCACGAGGCGAACGTGTAGCCGCCGACGATCTGCGTGATCGAGCTGCGCATCCATTCGTCGTCGGGATTGGCGATGTCATCGCCGTCTTCCTTGAGGTTTCCGTAGTGCGTGTACTGCTCGGCAATGCCGATCCAGGCCCCGGTTCGGTCGGCCCGCATGATGGTGCCCGTGTAGATTGCGCACAGGTCGCAGGCCGCCGCCGGCTGGGCGACGGCTGCAGCCGCTGCGAAGGCGGCCGCGGCCACGACACGCACGATGAGCGCACGGGCGCCGGCCCGTACGCATTTCCAGTTGCTCACGATCTGTCTCCTTTCCTGCGCCGATGCGGCGGCGCGCACGCTCGCGCACACGCCGGATCGACGGCAGCGCGCACGGGCAAGCCTGCGCTCGCACCACGCGCGACACCACGGCCGGCGACGCCGCACGGCAATGCCGGCAACGTCTCGTCTTCAGGCTGAAAGGGACAGATTCGGCTCGGGCGGAGGAAGTTCGGGAGGATCCGCTCCGATCGGCACCACGACCTCGTGCCGCACGCTCAGCGCCTGGGCGCCGGACGGCGTCGCGGCCACGCCGTCCAGGCGCGCGGGCATGGCCTGATCGCGCACGACCGGCCACGCGCCCTCGCCGCCGTGATGGCAGCCGCAGTTGCGCGCGGACAGCGTCGGAGTGCGCTTGCAGCAGCATCCCTGCTTTGCGGCTTGCGACTTGTCGCTCTTGTCTTCGTGGCAGCGAAGCTGCGGCTTGGCGGCCGCCTTGGAAGTGCCGGCGGCAAGGCAGGTGGCGCGGCCGATCGGCGCCAGCGGCACCCACAGTGCGAGGAAGAGCGCACAGACGGCGCGCAAGGCTGACCCTGTCCGGATCGGTCGCACTTCGAAGCCTTGTACCGGCGGGAGGGCCTGGTGCAAGCCGCTGCGCGCGCCATCGCCGAGCCGGTCGCTCCGGCGTGCAGACGCACCCGCCGCGAGCACGTCACGTCAGCGCAGCGCCGAACCTCTCCCCGAACACGATCTCGTCCAGAGGCTTTCGCGCCAGCTTCTTCGGGAACCCGTGCAGCGGGTAGCCCATGGGAATCATGGCCGCGGTCAGCATCCCTTCCGGGATGGCGAGCAACTCCTTCACCTTCGGCTCGACCGCGCACAGCAGCGTGGTCAGCGCGGTGCCGAGCCCCTCGGTGCGCGCCGCGACAAGGAGGTTCTGCACCGCCGGATAGACCGATGCGCCCGCCACGATCGAGACGCGATCGAGATGACGATCGGTGGCCATGAGATCCGAGGTCTGTGCGCAGACCACGACGTGCACCGGGATCTCGTGCAGATGCCGCGCCATGTGGTCGGCATTGGCGAGCAGGGCCGGCAGCGGCGCACCGGGCCGGGCCGTGGCGCGCGAGGCGTACTGCTCCCACAGCGGCAGATACAGGTCGCGAAGCGCACGCCGCGTGGCCTCGTCGCGGACGACCAGGAAGCGCACGCCCTGGCGGTTGCCGCCGGTGGGTGCGTACCGCGCCGCATCCAGCACCCGCCGCAGCACATCGAGCGGGACGGGATCGCGGCGATAGAAGCGGCACGTGCCGGTCGTCGATATCGCCTCGCGAAATTCCATGGCTGCTTTCTCCTTGGCCGTGATCTCAGCCGTCTTCGTCGGCGTGGTCGTCGAGGCGGCCCGACCACAGATACCTGTCGGTCTCGCTGACGAGGACGCGCTGGAGCACCAGCAGCGAGATCAGGTTGGGCACGGCCATCAGGCCATTGGCGATGTCGGCGAATGCCCACACCGACGGCAGCGACGCCACCGATCCCACCATCACCGCAGCCACCCACAGCCAGCGGTACGGAACGATCGCGCGGGGCCCGGCCAGATATTCGGCCGCCTTCTCGCCGTAGTACGACCAGCCGAGGATCGTCGAGAAGACGAACGTCAGCAGGCCGATCGTCAGTACGATGCTGCCCACGTACGGGACGTCCTCGAACGCCGCGTTGGTCAGGGCGGCGCCCTTGAGGCCCTTGGTCCAATCGCCGGAGTTGACGACGACCAGACCGGTGAGGGCGCAGACGACGACCGTGTCCCAGAACGTGCCCGTCGACGACACCAGCGCCTGTCGCACCGGGTTCCGGGTCTGTGCCGCGGCCGCCACGATCGGCGCGCTGCCGAGCCCCGATTCGTTCGAGAAGAGGCCGCGCGCGATGCCGAAGCGCATCGCTTCGCGCACGCCGGCGCCGACAAACCCTCCAGTGGCAGCCTGCGGCGTGAACGCGCCGCTGACGATGAGATAGAGCGTCTCCGGAATCTGCGCGAAGTTCATCACCAGCAGCACGGTGCAGCCGGCGACGTAGAAGATCGCCATGAACGGCACCAGCGCTTCACACACCGCCGCGATCGACTTGATGCCACCGAGAATGACGAATGCAGTCAGTGCCGTCATCACGATGCCGCTGAGCCATGGCGAGACTCCCATGGAGTCGTGCAGCAGCGAGCTGATGGAGTTGGCCTGCACCATGCAGCCGATGCCGAAGGCGGCAACGGCCGTCAGCGCAGCGAAAACCAGCGCAAGCCAGCGCTGGCCCGTGCCCCGCTCGAGCGCGTACATCGGGCCGCCGGCCATCGTGCCGTCGGCGGTGCGGACGCGGTATTTCACCGCCAGGAGCGCTTCGGCGTACTTGGTGGCGATGCCGAACACGCCGGTCAGCCACATCCAGAACACGGCGCCGGGCCCGCCCGCGGCAACGGCGGTGGCCACGCCGACGATGTTGCCGGTGCCGATCGTGGCGGCCAGAGCCGTGGCCAGCGCACCGAACTGGCTGACGTCGCCCTGCCCTTCGCCCGATGTCTTCCACGACAGGCGGATCGCCGTGCGAAGATGACGCTGGATGAAACGCAGGCGGAAGGTCAGGAAGACGTGCGTCCCGAAAAGCAGGATCAGCAGCGGCGGCCCCCAGACGAAATCGCTGATCGAACCGAGCAGCTTCTCGAGTCCTTCCACCGTCAACCTCCCCCGGCGATCACGCCGTTCGTCGCGCTACGCCGCCGCCAGCACCGACAGGGCACGGTCCATCTGGTCGTCGGTTCCGATGCTGATGCGAATCCCCTCGCGCAGACCTTCCTGATCGAAGAAGCGCACGAGCACACTGGCCTGTCGCAGGCGCTCATAGATGGCCTTGCCGCCACCGTGGGCGCTGCAATCGATCCACAGGAAGTTGGCGCTGGAGTCGCGCACGCCGTAGCCCGCCGCGCGTAGCCGCGCCGTGACGCGAGCACGCGTGGCACGCACGCGCGCGACGTTGCTGCGCATCCAGTCGTAGTCCTCGAGAGCGGCAACGCCCGCGGCGATGGCCAGCCGCGAGACGTTGTAGGAGTCCTTGATCTTGACCAGCTCCTCGACGAGCTCCGCGTGCGCGAAGCCGAGGCCCAGTCGCAGGCCCGCCAGCGAGAAGGACTTCGAGAACGTGCGCAGCACCATCATGTTCGGATGCTGCTGCAGGATGGACAGCGCAGTGGCGTCGCCGAAATCGACGTACGCTTCGTCGACCACGACCACGCCGCGAGCCTGGCGGGTAAACGCCGCGATCTCGTCGAGAGGCAGCGCAAGACCGGTTGGCGAGTTGGGCGAGCACAGGAACGTCAGGCGTGCATCGGCCTCGGCGAGCGATGCCGGCAGCGCCTGCCCCTGCCACGGCAGCTCGATCGTGCGGGCGCCCGCCGCTTCGGCCAGAGTGCGATACAGCGAGTACGTGGGCACCGGATACGCCACCGCGTCGCCGGGCTGCGTGCAGGCGCGCACCAGGATCGAGAGCAGCTCATCGGAGCCGTTGCCGACCAGGACCTGATCTTCGCGCACGCCGTAGATCTGCGCGGCCTTGCGGCGCAGCGCATCGGCGCACGGCGACGGGTACAGGTGCAGCCGGCGCGCCTCGGCCTGGATCGCCTCGGCCACCAGCGGCGAGCATGCGTAGGGGTTCTCGTTCGTGTTGAGCTTGACGAGCCGCGCATCCGACGGCTGCTCGCCGGGCACGTAGCCCTGCATCGCCGCCGTGCGCGGCGAGACCAGATCCTTCCCGCGCGTCATCTCAGCGCCCTCCCGGCCCGGGCAGGCGGCGGCTCGGCGGAGGAATGCCCGGCTCGAGCGTGCCTTCGCGGCGCCGCTCTTCCCTCTCCTCGCGGATCTCGTCGCCGAGCTCCTTGCCGCGCTTGACGATCTTCTCGCGCAGCGGGTCGTCGGCGGGCAACGCGTCCATGGCGCGGCGGTAGTAGACCATCGCCTGCGGGAGCTGTCCCTGGATCTCGGCCGTGCGAGCGAACCAGTAGAAGCCTGCGCCCTCCTTTCCGGTCTTGCCGAGCGCGCGCGCCAGGGTCTGCAGAACGTCGGGCCGGTAGCTTTCGGCGTCCACCGACGCCTGCAGCCGCTCGACGGCCTGCTTCATGCGGCCTTCCTGGTAGTCGATGGTTCCGAGCTCGGCGAGAACGTCCCAGTCGGCAGGGTCCTTCTTGTGCGCCCGCTCCAGGCGCGTCCTGGCCTCATCGAGCCGGCCGCTGCGCAACGCGACGCGCCCCATTTCTCGGTCGACGTTGCGGCCGGCCGCTTCGGCCTCGCGAAGATACTTCTCGGCCAGGCCCCAGTCCTCACCCGCCGTCATCAGCACGCCGATGAGCTCGAGCGCTTCGGGCCGCTGCTGCGGCGTGGCCTGCGCCAGCGCGCGCTCGTAGTCGGGAATGGCCTCTTCGCGCGTCTGCGCGTATCCGCGCGCGATGGCCTGCGCGCGCTTCAGGCGCAGCGTCGGCTGCAGGCGCTCGGCCGAATATTCCTTCTTGCCGAGCACCGCCTCCAGGTTGGACAGGCGCTCTCCCGAGAGCGGATGCGACTGGAAGTAGGGCGGGATCAGCGTCGGGTTGAGCTGCTGCTCGGTGTAGATCTTGCGCAGCAGGTGCGTCAGCGCGATCGGCTCGTAACCGGCCTTGCGCGCGTACTCGATGCCGAGAAAGTCCGCCTCGCGCTCGAAATCGCGCTGATACTTGAGCTGCGCCGCCTGCCCCGCGGCCAGTGCGCCGGCGGCGAGCACCGGATTGATGATGCCCAGGAAGATTCCGAGCAGCGAGGCGTAGCCGGCGGCCGCACCCTTCTGCTGCTGGCGCACCATGTGATGGGCATGCGCGTGGCCGATCTCGTGCCCCATGACGCCGGCCAGCTCGTCCTCGCTCTCGGCGCGCGCGATCAATCCGGCATGGACGAAGACCTTGCCGCCCGGCACCGCGAACGCGTTGATGCTGTTCTCGCGGATGACGAAGAACTCGAAGTCGAAGGGCTGCGGGCCCAGCGTCTTCACCATCTTGTTGCCCATCGACCGCACGAAGCTGACCACTTCGTAGTCGTGGATGAGCGGCAGATGCGGCATGGCCTGCGCCATGAACTCGGCAGCGAGCTTCTTCTCCTCGGCCACCGACGCCAGCGCGCGGCCGACGAGCGCCGGAGGCGCCGCCAGATTGATCGCCAGCACGATCGCCAGAAGTCGGCGCATGCGCTCGCTCAGAGCCGGCCCGCCACGGACAAGGCGAAATAGGTGATGATGAAATCCGCCCCGGCGCGGCGGATGGAGAGCAGCGTCTCGTCGACGATTCGCTGCTCGTCGAGCCACCCCGCCCTGGCCGCCGCCTTGATCATCGAATACTCGCCGCTGACCTGGTAGGCGGCCACGGGGCAGTCGAACGTATCCTTGGCGCGGCGCACGATGTCCAGGTACGGCAGCGCCGGCTTGACCATGACCATGTCGGCGCCTTCGTCCAGGTCCATGGCGATCTCGCGCATGGCCTCGGCGGCGTTGCCTGGATCCATCTGATAGGCGCGGCGGTCGCCGAACTGCGGCGCGGACTCGGCTGCCTCACGAAAGGGACCGTAGAAGCCGGAGCAGTACTTGGCCGCGTACGAGAGAATGGCGACGTGGTCGAAGCCTTCCTCGTCCAGCACGGAGCGAATGCGCCCGACGCGCCCGTCCATCATGTCGGAGGGCGCAACGATGTCGGCGCCGGCGCGCGCGTGCGACAGCGCTTCCTGCGCGAGCACCTCGAGCGTGGGATCGTTGGCCACGTCCTGCCCGTCCAGAAGCCCGCAGTGCCCGTGGTCGGTGTACTCGCAAAGACAGACGTCGGTGATGACGAGCAGATCGGGCACCGCCTGCCCGATCGACCGGACCAGCGTCTGCACGGGGCCGTCGGCTCGCGCGCTGTCGCTGCCGACGGCGTCCTTCTTCTCGGGAATGCCGAAGAGCAGCACCGCGGGAATGCCGAGATCGCGCGCGCGGATGGCGGTGTCGGTGGCCTTGTCGACCGACTGCTGGAAAACGCCCGGCATCGAGCCGATCTCCTTCTCCACGCCGGTGCCGGGCACGACGAAGAGCGGCAGCACCAGATCCTCTCGCGACAGGCGCGTCTCGCGCACCATGCGTCGGATCGTCTCGTTGCGGCGCAGCCGGCGCGGCCGCTGATCGGGAAATCCCACGCGGCGATGCTAGCAGGCCGAGGCTAAAAAACCACTTGCCGCGGCCGGCGCGTGCACGTTCCGTCAGGCCTTGCGGGTGCCGCTGCCGAGGTGCGCGATGATGGCTTCGGCCAGCGCATCGATCGTGTAGTCGCCGGGCATCACCGCGACGTGCATGCCCAGATCGGCGATCGTCTGGGCGGTGACGGGACCGATGGCGGCGATGGCGGCGTCGCCGATGATCTCTCGCGTGCGGCCCTCGCACAGACGATCGAAGTTGGTCACGGTGCTCGAGCTCGTGAACGTGATCACGTCGAAGGAGCCGAGCGAGTCGGCCGGCTCGGGCGCGGACGGCAAGCCGGTGCGATAGACCGGCACCACATCGACGCAGGCGCCGCGCGCCCGCAGCTCCTCGGGCAGCACCTCGCGTGCGACTTCCGCGCGCGCCAGCAGGATCCGCTTTCCGTCGACCTCGCCGAGCGCATGCAGCAGCGCCTCGGCCCGAAACTCGGCCGGCTGCGCCGCCACCAGCACGCCGTGCGCTTCGATCGCGGCCGCGGTGACCGGACCGATGGCGGCTACGCGTACGCCGGCAAGCTGGCGCACATCGCACCGCGCCGCCTTCATCTGATCGAAGAACGAAGCCACGCCGTTCGTGCTCGTCAGCACCAGCCAGTCGTACGTCGCCAAACGATCGAAGACGTCGCGGCCGATCGGCAGCTCGGTCAGCTCGATGGTGGGATACTCGATCACCCAGGCACCGGCGCGCTCGAGCAGGGACGCCAGCGCCCCGGCCTGCGCGCGGGCGCGCGTGACGACGACGCGGCGGCCGAAAAGCGGCAGCCGTTCGTACCAGGCCAGCTCGTCCGCCAGCGCGGCGACCTGGCCGACCACGAAGATCACGGGCGGCCGCTTCAGGTCCTCGCCGGCCTTCGAGCCGATGTCTTTCAGCGTCGCGAGCACGCTCTGCTGCCTCGGCAGCGTGCCCCATCGAATCGCGGCAACCGGCGTAGCGGGGTCCATCCCCGCCGCGATCAGACGCGCCGCGATGTGCTCGATCCGCGTCATGGCCATGAGGAACACCAGCGTACCGCCGCTGCGCGCCAGGAAGTCCCAGTCCGGCTCGAACTCGGGGCGCGTGGAGCCGGGCTGGCCGGTGACGAACGTGACCGACGAGGAATGCTCGCGGTGCGTCAGCGGGATGCCCGCATAGGCGGGCACGGCGATGGCGGAGGTCACGCCCGGAACGATCTCGAAATCGATGCCGGCGGCGCGGCACGCCTGCGCTTCCTCGCCGCCGCGTCCGAAGATGTACGGGTCGCCGCCCTTGAGGCGCACCACGTTCTTCCCCTGCCGTGCCAGAGCGACCAGCATGGCCTCGATCTCTTCCTGCTCGACGCTGGTGCGGCCGTGGCGCTTGCCGACCAGGATCCGCTGCGCCGAGGGCGGCGCATGGTCGAGAAGACGGGCGTTGGCCAGCGAGTCGTAGAGCACGACGTCGGCCTGCTCGAGCACCTCCTTTCCGCGCAGCGTCAGAAGGCCCGGATCGCCGGGCCCGGCGCCGACCAGGTAGACGCGCCCGCTCACGATGGCTCTGCGGCAGCGATGATCTCGGCGGCGCCGCGATCGAAGAAGCCCCGCGCGAGCCGCTCGCCCAGGATCGCGCCGTGCTCGGCGGGGCCGATGGCCTGCTCGCGCAACACGCGCTGTCCGTCGGGCGACGACAGCAGCCCGGTGAGCGTGACGCGCGTGCCGGTGACCTCCGCGAACGCGGCCAGCGGCAGATGGCAGCCGCCGCCGAACGCGCGTGCGAAGGCACGCTCGGCATCGATGGCGGCGTGCGACGGAGGGTGATCGAGCGGGCGCAGCGCAGCGATGGTGGCCTCGTCGTCGGCGCGCGCGGTGATGGCCAGGGCACCCTGCCCCGGCGCCGGTACGAACACCGACGGATCGAGCACGACGCCGTGCGCGGGCGCCAGCGCCAGGCCGAGGCGCGCGATGCCGGCGGCCGCCAGGAACGTTGCCGCGCACTCGCCCGCCAGCAGCTTCTTCACTCGCGTCTCGATGTTGCCGCGCAGCATCCTGACACGCGCTTTCGGGCGGCGCGCGAGCAGCTGGCAGGAGCGCCGCAGGCTGGTGGTGCCGACGAGCACGTCGGCGGGAAGCTCATCGAGCGTGCGCCCGTCGGTGGTCACGAGCAGGTCGCGCGGGTCGGCGCGCTCGAGCACCGCGGCGATGGCGATGCCGGGAGCGAGCTCGGAAGGAACGTCCTTGAGCGAGTGCACGGCGCAGTCGATGCGGCCGTCCAGCAGCGCTTCGTCCAGCTCCTTGATGAACAGGCCCTTGCCGCCCGACTCGCGCAGAGGGCGGTCCTGTATTCGGTCGCCGCTGGTGACGATCTCCACCAGCTCGTAGGAGAGCGAGGCGTCGTGCACGGCCAGGGCGCGCATCGACTGCCGGGTCTGCGTCAGCGCCAGAGGGCTTCGCCGCGTTCCCACTCGCAGCTTCACCGGCTTTCTCCCAGTCCGAACAGACGCCTGACCGCGGTCAGCAGGCGCGACTCCTCGGTCGACGATTCCTCCTGCTTGAGCACGCTGGTGGGATGGTGGAGCAGCTTGTTGACGATGGCCTTGGTCATCTGGTGGATGCGCTCACGGTCTTCCTCGGACAGCGAGCGCATCTTCGCCAGCGTCTTCTCCACTTCGCCGCGCCGGATCGTGTCCGCGTACTCGCGCAGCTCGACGATCGTCGGCACGACGTCGAGCTTCTCGAACCACTGCCAGAACTGCTCGACCTCGCTTTCGACCATCGCCTCGGCGCGCACCGCTTCGCGGCGCCGCTCTCCGAGGTTGTCGTCGATGACGGCACCGAGCTCGTCGATGTCGTAGAGGTAGGCGCCGTCGAGCTGGTTGATCGCCGGCTGGAAGTTGCGCGGCACCGCAAGGTCGATGAAGAACACCGGCTTTCCGCGCCGCTCGCGCAGCGAAGTCCTGACGTCGTCGGCGGTCAGCAGCTCGCCGCCGCCCGCCGAGCCCACCACCAGGTCCGCCAGCGGCAGGTACGTACGGAAGCGCTCGAGCGGAAGCGGCGTAGCCGACAGCTCGCGCGCCAGCTCCACCGCCGTCTCGAAAGTGCGATTGACGACCATGAGCTGCCCGACGCCGGCGGCAAGGAAGTAACGGGCCGCGGTCTCGCCGGTATCGCCCGCGCCGATCAGCATCACGACCTTGCCCTCGAGCGTGTCGAAGATGTGGCGCGCCAGGTCGACGGCTGCCCCGGCCACCGATACCGACCGTGAGGCAATGCCGGTCTCGGTGCGCACGCGCTTGGCGACGGAGAAGCTCTTGTTGAAGACGCGGAACAGCACCGGTCCCACCGCCGCCATCGTGGCGGCCGCGTCGAACTGCTGCTTCATCTGGCCGAGGATCTGCGGCTCGCCCACGACCATGGAGTCCAGGCTGGAGGCCACGCGGAAGACGTGACGAACGGCGTCGCGGCCGCTCATCGCGGCGACGACCTCGGAGTGGCCCTCTGCGATGCCGCCCGACTCCAGCAGCAGCGAGCCGATGCGCGCGGCCGCGCCCTGCGACGACGCCGCGCACACCACGACCTCGATGCGATTGCAGGTGCTGAGCAGAACCGCCTCCTGCACGCCCTCCAGCGAGAGCACGCGCGAGAGAAACGCCGCCGCGTCCTCGCACGCAGCCGCCAGCCTCTCGCGCACCGCCACCGGAGCGTTGTGGTGATTGACGCTGACCACCGTCAGCTCACGACCGGCGGCGCCCTTGTGCGCGGAAGCGCTCAACTACCCGACCTGCCCCAGCCCATGACGCACGCCGATACCGAGGATGTTGACCGCCAGATACGAGACCAGCAGGAAGGAGAAGGCGGCGATGGTCCAGTGCGCGGCACGGCGGCCGCGAAGGTCGCCCAGCATGCGCAGCTGCAGGAGGCCCGCGTAGAGAATCCAGGTCAGCACGGCGAGCACTTCGCGCGGCTCCCAGCTCCAGAAATGGCCCCACGCGTTCATGGACCAGATGCCGCCGGTGACGATGCCGAGCGTCAGCAGCGGGAATCCCCACAGCAGGAAGACGTGGTTGAGGCGGTCGAGCCGCTCCAGCGCCGGCAGGCGCCGGATGAGCGCGCCGCTGCGGTGGGTCTTGAGCAGGTTCTCCTGCAGCAGGTAGATGGCGCTGACGGCGAAGGCCAGAGCGAAGACCGCGTTGCCAAGGAACGCCAGCGTGACGTGCACCGGCAGCCACGGGCTTCGCAGCCCCTGCGGCAGCGCCGCATCGCTGGCGCCCACCAGCGCGTCGCCGAGGACGGCGATGAAGGCCAGCGGCGCGACCAGCGCGCCGGCCGCCGCCAGCGGCAGACGCGACTGCAGCGCAAGGTACAGCCCCACCAGCAGCCAGGCGAAAAAGGAGAACCCGCCGGCGAAGCTCGCGACAGGCGGAGCGCCGCCGACCATGAACGCGCGCAGCAGATCGAACGTGTGCATGGCAAAGCCGGCGGCCAGCAGCCATGGCGCCAGCCGCGTGCCGGCTGCCTCGGGCGAGGCGATAGCGCGCGAGAAGCTGAACGACGCGGTCACGTAGCAGAGGGCCGCCAACAGAAGCATCAGGCTGTGCACGGGTCGACCTCGCTCATCGTCTCCCTCGTCGTTGCGCTCTGGCCATCATCGAGAGGCTCGGCCGCAGCGCGCGTGGCCGCCTCCGCCACGAGCGCCTCCGCTTCCGCGCTGCGGCCCTCGCGCAGGAGCTGCACGAGCCCGCGCTCCAACACGCTTCGCAGCGCGGTGGCGCGCTGCGCCTGCGAGGACGGCGTCGCTCGCAGCAGCGTTCGCATGTGGGCGAGGAGCTCGGCCGCCCGTCCGTACTCTTCGCCGACCGTTTCGGCGACGGCGTCTCGCGCACGCGCGGCCAGCGCGGGACTGGCGCCGCCGCTGGAGACGGCCACGCACAGCGTCCCGCGCCGCAGCACGGCGGCGCTGGAAAAATCCCCGGCTTCGGCGTCGTCGGCCCGGCAAAGCAGTGCGCCGCCGGCGTGGGCATCCGACTCGATCTCCGCCTGAGCCTCCGGCGAGGAAGTGCAGGCAAAGACGAGGAGCGCGCCGCGTGTGTCGTGCTTCTGGAAGTTGCGGGCAAGAATGCGAACGTTGTCGGCGCGTGCGGCAAGTGCGCGAAGGTTCGCGCAGGGCTCGGCATCGATGACCGTGACCAGCGCGCCCGCCTGCGCCAACGCCTCGGCCTTGGCCAGCCCGACGCTGCCGGCCCCCACCACGACACAGCGCTTGCCCTGGAGACGGAGAAAGACGGGGAACAAATGCACGACGGCCCGACGTATAGCACGCCGGGCCGTCGTTTCCGAAGGAGGCTTCGGTGGTTAGAGCGGAACCTTGATGGTCTGCCCGACTTTGACCTTGGAGGGATCGCTGATGCGGTTGATCTTCTTGATCGTGTCGACCGAGGTGCCGTACTGCCGTGCGATCGCCGACAGCGTCTGCCCCGGCTTGACCTTGTGCATGCCGTAATCGGCCGCCTTGGCTGCGGCCTTCGATGCCGTCGAGGTCGCGCTGCCGGTCGGCAGCTTGATCGTGCTGCCGACCTTGAGGTTGTCGGTGCCGGGGTTGAGACGCCTGAGCGTCTCCACCGAGGTGTCGTTGGCCTTGGCCACGCTCCAGAGAGTGTCGCCGCTCTTGACCTTGTAGCTGCCGGTGGCCGGCGCCGACGAGGCGATCTGCGTGGCGCTCGCCTTCACCTTCAGCTCCTGGCCCTGGCGGACCCTGGCGGCACTCTTGATGCCGTTGATGCGCATCAGCTCGGGCACCGTCGTCTTGTACATCGCCGCGATCTGCGTGAGCGTCTGACCGCGACCGACCTTGTGCGTGGTCGTCAGCACCGCATCCTCGTCTGCGCTCTTCTTGGCGGCCGTTTCGACCGGTCGGGGCTCGGTGGCCTCGTCGCTGCTCTTGGCGACGACGGCCGCCGGCATCGCGGCAACAGCCGTCTTGGCAGCCAGAACCGTTGCCGATGCAGCACCTGCGGGCTCGGCCGCGGAGGGCTTGGCCGGCGCGCTCGCCGCCGCCGGGACCGCAGCAGCAGCGGCTGCCGCAGCCTTGGCGTCTTCGACGTCCTTGGCCGCGGCCTTGGCGGCCTCGACCGCTTGGCTGGTCTTGCTCGACGAAGCCACCACCGCCGGCTCGACCTCGATGACCTTGGGCCCGCCCGGAATCTTCAGCGTCTGCCCGACCTTGACCGACTTGCTGCTCTTGAGCCCGTTGAGCTTCTGCAGCGAGGACACCGAGGTGCCGTAGCGGCTGGCGATCTGCGAGAGTGTCTGGCCGCGCGAAACCTTGTGCGTGCGGGTGCCCGAGGACGCGACCATCGTCGGGGCCGTGCTGCGATCCAGGCGCGCGTACGCGACGGCGAAGTCATTGCGCGCGCCGCGCGGCAGATTCAGCCGATAGCCCTTGGGCACGCGCGCACCGCCCTTGACGACGCGGTCGCCGAGCGCCGGGTTCATCGCTGCCAGATCCTCGACCGACACGCCGGCCGCCCGCGCCAGGTCCTTCAGCGACGTGTGCGCGTCGATGACGAAATCGTCGGGCATGTAGGTGTCGACGGCGATGACGCCGCAGATCTCCGGCGCGCGCTCGAGCGAGTCGTGGGCAGCGAGGAACTCGGCGTAGAAGTTGCGCGAGGCAAAGCCGAAGGTCTTGCCCTTGTAGTGACGGGCGATGACGCCGAAGTGCGTCGTCCCCATCGTCTTGACCGCATTGGCCACGCCGCCGAGGCCATGGTTGTAGGAGGTGATGGCCAGCGGCCAGGAACCCAGGGCGTCATAGCTCTTGCGCAGGTAGCGCGCAGCGCCTTCGGTGGCGCGGACCGGGTCGCGACGATCGTCGTAGAGGTCGTTGACCTCCATGTAGAGGCGGCCGGTGCTGGGCATGAACTGCCAGATGCCGGCGGCGCCGACGCTGGAGCGGGCGCCGATCTGGTAGCCGGACTCCACCAACGGCAGCGCGACGAGCTCTTCGGGCACGCCCTGGCTGCGCAGGATGGACTTCATCATCGGCATGTAGGCGGCGGCGCGCTTGTAGGCGTCGCAGAACTTGTCGCCGAGGCCGCGCTGGGAGCGGATCTGAGAGGCCAGCGTCTTGGCGTAGACCGGCTCGTGCCCGATCTTGGCGATGGCCTTGACGATGTTCTTTTCTTCCTCGGTGCGGGCGTGGCCCTCGCCGATCCGGTTGAGCATCGCTTCGATGCGCTCACCCTCGGCCTTGCGGCGGGCCGTGATGGCGGCATCCTGCTGGGGATATGGCAGGCGCGTGACGATGTCTTCGACCGACAGGACCGAGTACACCAGGTCCAGGTGCTCGACGTCGTGGAAGGCGATCTGCTTGCTCGTCCACTTCGTGAAGACGTTGCGCCAGAAGGCGACGTTGGATTCCAGCTCCTTGTATCTCGGGAAGTGCGAGCTGCCGGGAGTCGACCCCGGAGCCGCCGTCGCTGGAGCGATCGAACAAACCGACAAAGCCACCGCCGCCGCCGCAGCCGCCACTGCCCCACCAAATTTCCGCATTCCGAAGGACCTCCTGAAGGCGATAGGCGGTCATGGTACCAAACCGACCACCGGCCTTCTAATCAAAAAGGCTCATTTTCCTGCCCATTTACTCACCACCGGTGCGTTACTCGCCGTATTTTCCGCATCCTCCTGCCGCACTGCCCCAAGCTTGGTGGGCGATGTGTTTCAAATCGGGATCGAGTCGGCACCAGGAAACCTCGATCCGCGCATGGCCACCGACGCCAACGCCTCCCGGATCGCCGGACTCGTCTTCTGCTCCCTCGTCGAAGCCGATGAGAGCGGCGGCTATCGGCCTTCCTTGGCGGAGTCATGGTCGCGCCTGGACGATCAGACCTATGAGTTTCGGCTCCGCGCTGGGGCGTTTTTCCACGACGGCACGCCGGTAACCGCCGACGACGTCGTGGCTACGTATCGATCGGTGCTCGACGGCGCGGTGGCCTCGCCGAAACGGGCGGCGATGTCTTCGATCGGAACGGTCGAAAGCGATGGCATCGATGTGGTGCGGATGCGTCTGACGCAGCGCTCCGCGGCGGTGCTCGAGGCGGCCGGGCTCGGCATCCTGCCTCGAGCGCTGGCCGGCCGTTCAAATTTGAACGCGCGCGAGCTCGTTGGCTGCGGTCCCTATCGCATCCTCGCCGTCGATGAAGATCAGGGCGTCCAGCTCGAAGCCTTCCCGGGCTGGTACGGCGGCACGCCCGCTCTCGCCTCGCTTCGATTCCGCGTGGTGCCCGATTCCATCATGCGCGTCCTGGAGCTGCGCTACGGCAGCCTTCACCTGGTGCAGAACGCGCTGGAGCCGGACGCGGTGGCGTATCTTGCCGAGCACGAGCCCTCGCTGCGCGTGCTGCTCGGCCCGTACGACGCCGTGCAGTATCTGAGTTTTCGACACGACCACCCGGCCCTGCGCGACCTGCGCGTGCGGCGGGCGATCGCGCATGCCGTCGATGGCAAGGCCATCGTCACGCACGTGCTGCGAGGACAGGCCCGCGTGGCCACAGGGCTGCTGCCGCCGCATCACTGGGCGTTCCATGGCAACGTCCGCACCTACGATCACGATCCGTCTCTGGCGCGCGCGCTTCTCGACAGCGCAGGGATTCGGGACGCCGACGGTGATGGTCCGCAGCCGCGCCTTCGCCTGCGCTACCGTACGAGCACCGTCGAGCTTCGCCGCCGGATCGGCGAGGTGCTGGCGGCGCAGCTCGCCGAGGTCGGCATCGAGCTGGAGGTGCAGAGTCATGAATGGGGAACGTTCTTCGAGGACGTTCGCCGGGGCGATTTCGACCTGCACTCGCTGGCGTGGATCGGCATCCGCGATCCCGACCTGTTCCGCCTAGCGTTCCATTCGAAGATGACGCCGCCTGCGGGCAGCAATCGCGGCCGCTTCGCCGACCGCGTCGTCGACAGGCTCAGCGAGCGCGGCCAGAGCACGCTCGACCCTGCTCGACGGAGGCGCATCTACGCGCGTCTGCAAAGGCGCACGGCGCGCCTGCTGCCGTACGTGATGCTCTGGTGGCCGAACAACGTCGTGGTCGCGTCGGCGCGCCTCGACGGATTCACGCCGCATCCGACGGGCGATCTCACCGGTCTGGCGCGGGCGCGGATGCGGCCATGATGGCCTGGCTCACCGGCCGTGCAGCGCGCAGCTGGCTCACTCGCTCTGGCAGTCCGCGCTGCAGCCGTCGCCGTCCTCGACGTTGCCGTCGTCGCACGTTTCGTACTGGTCGATCTCGGAGTTGCCGCAGACCGGACATCCGCTGAGCGAGGCGTCAACCGACACTTGCGCCGCCGGCATCACTTGCCCGAGCAGAACCGGAGGCTTGGCGGCGTCGCGGTGGACGATGCGGGTTGAGCTTTCGGCCTTGTTGAGAATCTTCGTCTCCGGTCCAGCGTACATGCTCTCACCGATGTAGAAGTTCGTGTAGCCCTTGTCCTCGTACTGCTGCCCGAACCGGCCGTCGAGCGTCGCCCGCTCCTGCAGGCGCACACGGCACGCATCGAGCTCGATCTGACCTCCATACTCGGTCCCGCCCGTGACGAGGTCACCAGTGACGATGACGTTTTCTGCATCGATGCGCAGCAGGCCGCCGTTGCCGCTCGGGTATCCGTAAGATCGCCCGATGCCGCGCGCGTCGAGCCTGCCGTCGATGGTGACGTTGCGCCCGTACAGCGCAATCGGGCCCGCTACGCTCGCGGAGGTGGTGGTCATCAGCCCTCCTTCCGCGATGCGGATGTCTCCGTCGGCGTAGACCGGAATGCGCAGGCCGTAGCCTCCCGAGCCGATGCCGCGGCTGGTGACGATGCCGTGGATGTCGACGTCGCCGCCGGCCTCGAAGTACCAGTTGGCGGAGAACGGAAGATCGTCGGTGTTGCCGCGGCTCGGGCCGCTGTCGCCGAGCAGCGCCACCTTGGGCCCCAGCACCAGGTCGCGGCCGGAGAAAAGGAAGCCGTAGCCGCCCGGCCCTGCATAGGTTCCTCCGTAGTATCGGCTGCGCTCACTTCCGCCGGTGATGTTCAGACGGGTGCCGCCCGCTCCCGGCGCATCGATGATGAGGAGGTCGCGGCCGGCGGTAAGCTCGAGCGTCCCGCCGATCCAGTCCTCATTCTTCGGCCCCTGAGCGAAGATGGCAGCGCCGATGGCGACGTCCTGCCCAGATTCGATGTCGATCTCGGCGGCTCCGCCCACGGCGCGGACGCGATTGCGAAGGGTGATGTTGCCCGGCGCGCGCAGCACCAGGCTGCCGCTCAGGCCGGTCCCGCCGTAGTCGTCGTTGCGGCCCGCACTGATGTCGATGGGCCCGGCCACGTCGATGACGCCCATTCCGGACACGACCTCCACGGCGCCGCCGTAGCCTTCGGGCGCAATGCCCCTGGCACGAATGCTCCCCTCCAGGAGCACGTCTCCCGCCGCGCGCAGCATGATGCTGGGTGAAGCGCCAGAAAGGCGCCCAGACAGGAAGATGTTGCCGCTTCCCTGCGTGCACGTTCCCTGGCTCGCGGCGGCGCAGGAAGCGTCGTCCAGACACGGTGTCGAGGGCGAGAGCGAGCATCCGCGGCGAGCGGCGATGGCGACGCTGCCGGTACCGTCGGCCGGCCGCACCACCATCCACTGATCGCTCGGGTCCACCACGCTCTCGAAGGTGCCGCAGGCAAGTTCGAGGCTACCGACGAAACCGCCGGTGCCGCTCACTCGCACGGTGCGCAATCCGAAATCCAGTGGAGCGCTCGTGTCCACCTCGTACGTGCCGGTCACCAGGCACGGATCGGCGCTCGCTGGACAGATCTCCTCGGGCGATGTCACCACGGCCGCGTACGCGGCAACGACCCCAGCCAGTTGCGTGCAGATCGCCAGAAACATCGACCATGTGATCATCGAGGAACCTCTCGGGGCGACATGCGTATACGGTCGGAGCCGTCGACTCGGGCCGCGTGCGTGCACGAGCCGCGCACCAATACGCCGTCGCGGCCGTTGTCGCGGGCCGATGCGGCAGCCAGATCGTTGTCGGCACCATCGACGATGATGCCGCTGCGCGCATTTCGCACAGCAATCGCGTCCACCGCCATGCCGCGCGTGAACAGGCGAATTCCGTTCTGTCCGTTCTCTTCGCTGCGCACGCCGACCAGGCGCCCACCGGTGCCTCGCAGGTACAGGCCATCACCGCGATTGTGTCTGGCCACCACGTCCTCGAGCAGAGTTCCGGCAATGCGGAGCCTTGCACCTTCGAACCGATTGTCGCGTAGCTCGAGGCGGCTGACGCGCGCAACGCGGTTGCCCGCGTCGGCGCGCAGGCCGGTGCCAAAGCCTGCAATCGTGCCGTGCGCGCCGGCCGGTGCGCCGACGATGGCAGCACCGTGCGAGCCGCCGTACACGACGCGCACGCCAGCGCCGCTGCCGCTGCCGCGGATCATCTGTCCGCCCAGGTCCAGCTGGATGGATTCCGCCAGCTCACCGGCGCGAATGATCAGACCGTCGATGGGACAGACAGAGGCTACGACCGGGTCGGTCGCGAGAAGACGCGCATCGGTGACTACGGTGTCGCCGCAGGCGCAGGCGACGCGTCCCTGCGGGAGCTCGTCCCCGCACGCCGCCGCCGAAGCGGAAGCCGGAACGGCAGTGAGAACCAGCATGAGGCACCACCGTAGCGCCGGTCCCCCGATCGTCATGGCGCGGACCATAGTGTCCGCGCCAAGGTTGCGTCAATCGGAGACGCTCGCTCGTCGGCGCAGACGCCGTCGTGGCGCACCCATGGCAGCGCCCAAGAACGCGCTCCGGCGCCGCCATCGCTCTGCGACGATCCTCGCCCGGGACGATCGCGCTCGTGGTTGCGTGCAATTGGTGCATCCATCGTCACAATGGTTACGCAGGACGAGCGATGATCTGGCCCACACGAAAGGATCGCCCCGGCCGGGACGCTGCGCCCCGCCGCCCACCGCTGTGGCAGAAAAGCGCACCGCCGCAGCAGCAGCGCGCAGCCGCGCCGGCCATGCCGCCGCGCAACACCTGGCTGACTTTCGTCGCGATCCTGCTCGTCAACTACCTGCTCATGCGCTTCCTGCTGCCGGGGCCGGGCGACCCCGTCACCGTGCCGTACACGGCGTTCAAGGAGCAGGTGCTGGCGCGAAACGTCGCTTCCATCTACAGCCAGGGCGCGAGCATCGAGGGTCGCTTCGTTGCTCCCATCACGTGGCCGCCCCCGAGCGACGAGGCCACGGCGCAGATCAACCCCGAGGCCGGCGCCGCCGACAGGCCGGACGCCGGCGCCGCAGAGGCCGTCGAGCCCGAGGCCGGTGCTGCAGGGCGCGCGCAGCCGCGGCAGTTCGAGACATTCGAGACGACTCTGCCGGTGTTCGTCGACCCGGGCCTGGAGGGGCTCCTCATCGAGCACGGCGTCGAGATCAGTGCCGTTCCGATCCAGGACGGGAGCGGGTGGACGACGCTGCTGTTGGGGTTTGGCCCGGCCCTTCTCATCATCGGCTTCTACGTCTGGATGTACCGGCGCGCTGCCGGACAGGCCGGCGGCTTTGGCTCGCTCATGGGAATCGGCGCGAGCAAGGCGCGGCGCTACGATCAGGAGACCAGCGCAAGAGTCACGTTCGAGGACGTCGCCGGAATCGACGAGGCCGAGAACGAGCTCGTCGAGATCGTCGACTTCCTCAAGGAGCCCGACAAGTACACGCGCCTCGGCGGCAGTGCGCCCAAGGGAGTGCTGCTGGTGGGAGCGCCGGGTACGGGCAAGACACTTTTGGCGCGTGCAGTGGCCGGCGAGGCCGACGTTCCTTTCTTCTCGATGTCGGCCGCCGAGTTCGTCGAGATGATCGTGGGCGTCGGCGCGGCGCGCGTGCGCGACCTCTTCCGGCAGGCGCGCGAGAACGCGCCCGCCATCATTTTCATCGACGAGATCGATTCCATTGGCCGCGCGCGCGGCGCCGTTGCCATCGGCGGATCGACCGAGCAGGAGCAGACGCTCAACCAGATCCTCACCGAGATGGACGGCTTCTCCGGCCGCGAGGGCGTCATCGTGCTGGCGGCGACGAATCAGCCCGATCTTCTCGACAAGGCGCTGCTGCGGCCGGGCCGCTTCGACCGGCGCGTCGTCGTCAATCTGCCCGACAAGAACGGCCGGCAAGCCATCCTGAAGGTGCACACGCGAAAGGTGCCGCTGGCGTCCGATGTGCGCCTCGATGAGCTGGCCGCCGCCACTCCCGGCCTGTCGGGCGCCGATCTTCGCAACCTCGTCAACGAAAGCGCCCTGCTGGCGGCGCGGCGCAACCAGAGCGAGGTGCGGCAGAAGGATTTCCTGGACGCGCTCGAGAAGATCGTGCTCGGCCCGGAGCGGCCGCTGCTGCTCAGCCGCGAGGATCGCGAGCGCATCGCCTATCACGAGAGCGGCCACGCGATTCTGGGCCTGGTGGTGCCGGGAGCCGACCCGGTTCATCGCGTCAGCATCGTGCCGCGCGGGCAGGCGCTCGGCGTGACCTACCAGCGTCCGGAGTCGGACCGCTACAACTATCCGGAGGCGTACCTGCGGGCGCGCATCATCGGCATGCTCGGCGGCCGCGCGGCCGAAGAAATCGTCTACGGCACGCGCACGACCGGTGCGGAGAACGACATCGAGCAGGCTACGGCTCTGGCGCGCAGCATGGTCACGCGCTGGGGCATGAGCGATGCCGTGGGCCTGGTGCAGCTCGCGCCGCGGGTCAATCCGTTCCTGGGGACGCAGGACATGGCGGGACCGCGGCCGTTCAGCGACGAGACGGCGCGTCTGATCGACACCGAGGTGCAGCGCATCATCGGCGATTGCCACGACCAGGCACGCTCGCTGCTCACGCGCCACCGCAGGGAGCTGGAGGCGCTGGTCGAAGCGCTTCTCGAGCACGAGACGCTCGACGAGCAGCAGATCCTGGACGTGACCGGGCTTCCTCCGGCGCCGGCCCTGGAGAGCAGCCGCGTGGCGGCGGCCGATCGAAAGAGCGCGGCCGGCGGCGTGTAAGAGATGCAGGGACGAAAAGCCTACGCCGGCGCGCGCTCCAGCCGAACCGGAATGCCGTTGAACATCGTCGTTCCGGTGGCGACGTCGTAGGCGCGGTCGTCGGTCAGGAGGTTCGTGTTGACGCCGGCGTGCTCGGCGGCCACCGAGAGCCTGGCCCCCGGCGCATCGTGGCCCCAGCCGTGCGGCAGGCTGACGACGCCGGGCATGAGGTCGTCGGTGACCTCCACCGGCACCAGCACCCCGCCGGTTCGGCTGGTGAGGCGGACGCGATCGCCGCTGGCGACGCCGACGCGTGCCGCATCGCGCGACGACATCTGCAACGTGCACCGATCGCGCCCCTTCACCAGCGCGCGCACGTTGTGCATGAACGAATTGCACGAGCGCAGATCGCGCCGCCCGATCAGGACGAGATCGGGACGCGGCGCCGCCATGGCGGCGCGCAGGCGCGAAAGATCCGCGAGCATCGGCTCCGGCGCCAGCTCGATCTTGCCGCTGACGGTGTTGATGACGTCGGCGAGGTGCGGCTTGAGCGCGCCGAGGTCGATGCCGTGGGGATGCTCGCGCACCTTCTGCAGCGTCAGCCCGCCCGGCTTTCTGCCAAAGCCGTCGCCGTACGGGCCCACGCGCAGCAGCATGTCCAGGATCCGCTCGGGCCCCTGCCCTGCTCCTACCTTCTCGATGATCTCCTCCTCTGTCAGGCCGGGATAACGTCCGCTCTCGGCGACCGCCTGCGCGTACTGTCGCAGCACGAAGTCGTCCATCATCTGCAGCGGCGCCCCGCCCATGCCGAGAAGATGCGCGGACAGCGTCAGCAGGATCTGCCAGCTCTGCTGCGCGCCTTGCGGCGGCGGCACTGCCTCCGAATACCACTTGGCGACGTCGCGCACCGAGAGCAGGTACAGCGCCAGCTCGTATCCGGAGTGCTCGACATACGACGGCGGCGGCAGGATGACGTTGGCCAGGCGCGTGGTCTCGTTGATGTAGAAGTCGATGCACACCAGGTAATCGAGGCCCGCGAAGGCCTCGGTCAGCCGCGCCGAATTGGCTGCGCTGACGGTGGCGTTGGTCGCGAGCAGGATCATCGCCCGCACCTGCCCCGGCCCCGGCGTCAGCATCTCCTCGCACATCGCGTTGGACGGAATGAGGCCTGCGACCTCGGGCTGACCGCTGACGCGGCTTCGCCAGCGCGCGATCTCGAAGCCCTTGCCGCGTGGCAGCGCGGCATCCACGGGCGCGGCCGGCGTCGTGAACATGACGCCTCCTTCGCGGTCGAGATTTCCCGACAGGATGTTGACGAGATCGCAGCCCCAGCTCGCAAGCAGGCCGAACTCCTGTACGCAGGTGCCGAGGCGACCGTAGCACGCCGCGCTCGGCGCGGCGCAGAACTCGCGCGCGAGCCGGCGGATGTCATCGGCGCTGATTCCGCAGTAGTCGGCGACGGCTTCGGGCGGGAACCCGGAGGCGACGGCGCGCACTTCTGCAAGCCCTTCGACCATTCCCTCCGCACGCTGCAGTCGCACGAGCCCCTCGGCGAACATCACGTGCACGAGGGACAGCAGGAAGGCGGCATCGGCGCCTGGCCGGATGAAATGATGCTCGTCGGCGATGCGCGCCGTCTCGGTGCGGCGCGGATCGATCACCACGATCCTGCCGCCGCGCCCCTGCACTTCCTCCAGGCGCCGCGGCATGTCGGGCGTGGTCATGAGGCTTCCGTGCGACACGATCGGGTTGGCGCCGACGATGAGGAGATAGCTGGTGCGGTCGATGTCGGGAACCGGCACGCCCAGCGGAAACTGGCGGCCGAACATCAGCCCCGTCTGCACGATCTTCGGCAGCGTGTCGATGGCGGCCGAGTTGAACAGGTTCTTCGAACCCAGCGCGCGTGCCAGCACCGGGCGATACAGAACCGAGCCCAGGTCGTGCACGACAGGATTGCCGGTGTACATGCCGATGGCGTCGTTGCCGTGCTCGTCGCGCACGGCGAGCAGGTTGCGCGCGACGTCGGCGTAGGCCTCTTCCCAGGAGATCTCCTCCCATCCCTCCCCGACCCGGCGGACGGGACGGCGCAGGCGGTCGGGATCCTCGTAGAGACCTTTCAGGCCGTACGCTTTCGGGCAGATGTAGCCGCGCGAGAAAGGGTCGCGATCATCGCCGCGCACGGTGACGATGCGGTCCTCCTCGATCTCGAGGCTTACGCCGCAGGTCGCTTCGCAAAAGGGACAGGTCCGTTGGGCAGTGCGGGCCATGGCCGGAGCCTCCGCGTGGCGACGGATCGTTCGGACGTCGCCATCTGCAGGCAACTGTAGTGGCGGCGCTCGCTGCCGGCCATGGCCAATCCCGGCGCCGTCGCGCAGGCCACTACGAGGCTCGTCGGCCGTGGCTCAGCGTGCTCGGCGAAGCCGTCCGACGATGCAACGCGCATAGCGCGATGCACATTCGGCCGCTTGGACCGCGCCTAGCGAACCGGCTCCTCCCGGAGCGGAGGCGGCAAGCGCACCAGTCGGACTTTCGGGGGGCAACGATGGACGGAACGGGGAACCAGTCTCTGCTCCACGCGCATTTCGCCACTGGCTTGAGCGGCCCCGGCGGGCAATAACCGGCCTGCTCAACGGAACATCGGGTCAGGCGCGCTCTTCCGGCTCTCGCTGCCGGCACGACAGCCTGGGCCGCTGGTCGTCCGTGACTGGAGGGGCCCCATGAAACTCGATGTTCGCAGCGCGGGCCGCGGCCTTGGCCGCCGTCTGCTCATGTCTGCCGCGCTCGCTTTCGCCTCGGCGCTGCTGCCTGCTGCCGCCGGCGCCGAAGTGACGCTCGGCGGCTGGATGGCCCACAGCCCCGACGACATCGACACGGGCAACATCCCGGGCCTGCTCGGCTTCAGCGGCGACAACGTGGTGCAGACGGCGACGATGCCGTTCAGCATCAGCATCAACGGCACCAGCTACAACACGGTCGCGATCTCGACCAACGGCTGGCTCGAGTTCGGCGGCAACACGTCGCCCGACAGCGACCCGACCAACGACTGCCTTCCAACCAGCGCGCACACCAATCCCTTCCTGGCGGCGTTCTGGGACGACATGCAGACGGCGAGCACCAGCGAGGTGCAGTACGGGACCGTCGGCAGCACCGGCAACCGGACGTTCCTGGTCGACTTCTTCCTGGACACCAAGACCAGCAGCGACGATGGCGGTGACGACGTCAGGATGCAGGTGCAGATCCACGAGCGCTCCAGCCTGATCTCGGTAAAGTACACCGACACGCAGCCGCTGTCGGGAGGACAGACGGCAACGATCGGCTTTCAGACCTCCACTGCCGTCTCCGGCTCCTATCCCGTCGGCTGCAACGCGCGCATCCTCGACGACAACCACGTCGGCGAAGGCTGGTCGATCGACGTGCGCAACACCGGCCTGCTGACGCTGGCCGGCTCGATGGCGATGAGCTCGGACGACATCAGCGGCTTCACCACGCTCTCCGGCGACGATGCCACCGCCACGCCCACCCTTCCCTTCAGCGTCAACATCGAAGGGACCAGCTACAGCACGATGACGATCTCGACCAACGGCTGGATCGAGTTCGGCGGCAACACCTCGGGCGACAGCGATCCCACCAACAACTGCCTGCCGTCGTCCGTGCACACCAACCCGCTGCTGGCCGTGTACTGGGACGACATGCGCACGGTCAACCAGAACATCCGTTACGGCGTGACCGGCACCAGTCCCAACCGCGTCTACGTCGTCGACTTCGTGCTCGACGACGTCGATGCAAGCGACGACGGCGCCGACGACGTGGAGGCGCAGGTCCAGATCCACGAACGCAGCAGCATGATCAGCGTGCGCTACCGCCTGGCGCAGCACCTGACCAACGGCCAGGGCGCGACCATCGGTTTTCAGGGCGACGGCGGCTCCTCGGCCGTCGGTTATCCGCTCACCTGCAACGGCCGCATCCTGGACGACAACCAGATCGACAAGGAGTGGTTCTCGGTGCACCCGAAGAGTCTCGGCGCGATGTCGCTGCACGGCGCCATGGCGTTCTCCACCGACGACCTCAACGTGGGCAACTTCGCCGATATGCAGACGCTGTCGGGCAATGACGCCACGGCGACGGTGGACATGGAGTTCTCCATCACCATCGACGGCGTCGCCTACAACACCGTGACTCTGTCCACCAACGGCTGGATGGAGTTCGGCGGCAATACCTCGGGCAGCAGCGATCCGACCAACGACTGCCTGCCGACCTCGGCGCACACCAATCCCTTCCTGGCCGCCTACTGGAACGACATGCAGACGGTGACCAATGGCGTTCGCTACGGCACGCTCGGCCAGGGCACCAACCAGGTCTTCATCGCCGACTTCTCGCTCGACATGGTCACGAGCAGCGACGACAGCATCGACGACCTCGGCGTGCAGGTGCAGGTGCACCAGCGATCCGGAACCATCACCGTCAAATACCGCACCGTCCAGCCGAGCAGCGGCGGCCAGGGCACGACCATCGGCTTCCAGGGTGCCGGCGGCGCCTCGGCCACCGCCTCTCCGCTGACCTGCAACGGCAAGATCCTCGACGACAACGTCGACGGCGAGAGCTGGTCGGTGGCGCCGCTGCCCGTGTGCGACAACGGCATCGTCGAGACCAAGGAGTCATGCGACACCGGCGCGGCCAACGGCACGGGCAGCTCGTGCTGCACGAGCACGTGCGGCTTCGTCGCCGCTGCCACGCTCTGCCGCACCGGCTCGGGCGACTCGTGCGATCCGAACGAAGCGTGCACGGGCAGCTCGGGCACCTGCCCCACCGACGTTTTCGCGTCCTCCAGCACGGTCTGCCGCAGCGGCTCGGGCGACCTGTGCGATCCGGACGAGACGTGCACCGGCGTTGCCGGTCAGACCTGCCCCGCCAACACGGTGGCCGCCTCCGGCACGCTTTGCCGCGCGGGCTCCGGCGACATGTGCGACCCCGACGAGACGTGCACCGGTCAGGTCGGAGCGACCTGTCCGGCCAACGTCGTGCTGAGCGCCGCCACCGAGTGCCGCGCCGGCGGCGGAGCGTGCGACGTCGCCGAGAGCTGCACCGGCACCGCCAATCAGCCGTGTCCCGCCGACGCGTTCGTGCCGGCACAGACGAGCGTGTGCCGCACGGGCTCGGGCGACCTGTGCGATCCCGAGGAGCTCTGCAGCGGGAGCTCGGCCGACTGCCCCGGCGACGTCGTGGCGTCACCGGGCACCACGTGTCGCGCCGGCTCCGGCGACATCTGCGATCCGGATGAGCAGTGTACGGGAACGGCCGGCGCCTCCTGCCCGGCCGATACGATCTCCAGCGCGGCGACGATCTGTCGCACCGGCTCCGGCGACGTGTGCGACCCCGACGAGACCTGCACCGGCAGCGCCGGGCAGGCGTGTCCAAGCGACGTCGTCGCCTCCACCGACACGCAATGCCGGGCGCCAGCCGATCTGTGCGATGCCGCCGAGACCTGCACCGGCAGTGCCGGCCAGGGCTGCCCCAGCGATGCGCCGGCACAAGAAGGGACCTCGTGCCGCGGTGTTGCCAGCGACTGCGACGACGAAGAAACCTGCGACGGCAGCTCCTTCTCCTGTCCGGCCGATGAGCCTGCAGAGCAAGGGACGACGTGCCGCGTGGCCGCCGGCATCTGCGACGCCGACGAAACCTGCGACGGCACTTCGTTTGAATGCCCGCAGGATGCACCGGCCGCAGCCGGCAAGCCCTGTCGCGAAGCGGCCGGCGCCTGCGACGCCGCCGACACGTGCGACGGCCAGGGCTTCGACTGCATCGACGGCGTTCAGCCGAGCGACGTCCCCTGCCGCGCGGCCGCCGGCGCCTGCGACGCGGTCGACTACTGCGACGGCGGCGGAATCGACTGTCCTGCCGACGCCAAGAGCAGCGCCGTCTGCCGTTCGGCCGCGCACTCGTGCGACGTCGCCGAGAGCTGCGACGGCGTCTCCGACGCCTGTCCCTCCGACGGCCTGCACGGCGACGGCACCGCGTGCAGCGACGGAGACACCTGCACCATCGAAGAGACGTGCCTGTCGGGAGTGTGCCAGGGCGGCCTGCAGGAGCCCGACAACTGCCAGGACGGCTTCCTGTGCTACAAGGCCAAGAACCCGCCCTTCGAGCCTGCCGAAGCGATCGTCATGGACGACGTCTACGACGGGCTGCGTTTCTTCGATCTCTACAAGCCGGGGCCGCTGTGCTCACCGAGCGAGATCGACGAGGAGGCGATCATCGATCCCTCCACGTTCCTGCGTGGCTATTCCATCGACGAGACCTACTCATCGTTCACGCATGCACGGCGCACGGGCCTCGTCTTCACCAACGACCTCGGAATGATCCAGCTCGATACGATCTCGCCGGCGATGCTGATGGCGCCGGCGGCCGTCGATTCCTCGTCACCGCCGGCGGCGCCGCCGTTCGGCAGCCACGACGTCGATCACTTCAAGTGCTACAAAGTCGCAGTCACCAAGGGCACCGCCGGAATCACCAAGGGAACGCAGCTTGCGGTTCGCGACGAGCTGTCGCCTTCGGCGCCCGATCGCGTTTTGGACATCAAGAAGCCGAAGTTCGTGTGCTCGCCCGTGGACCTGGCCGGCGCCGGCATCAAGAACGAGCACGGCTATCTCGTGTGCTATGGAGCCAAGACTGCCAAGGGCGAGCCCAGGCACGAGGTGCTGGCGGTGCATGCCACCGACGCGTATGGACGAGGCCGCACCGAGGTCGGCAAGGAATCGGTCGTATGCCTGCCGTCGGAGGTCGTGCCGGATGCCGGCCCGGCGGTCGGCCGATAGATCAGGTCCCTGCACCGAACAGGCTCGGACGGCGCGTGCCCGGCGCTTTCGATGGAACGTCGGGCACGGCCGGCGAACCACGCGCCTTTCTAGCGGTCGACGAGGTCGGCCAGCGTCATCCCCTCCATCGATTGCTCGCGCGCGCCGTAGAGGCGCGAGAGCAGATCGCGGACTCGCGAGTCGACCTTGCGGCGGTCGGCGCTCTTCTCGCCGCGCAGCGCGGCCAGCACGCGGGTGACGCGGATGCTGCCCGGCGACAGCGACAGGAACACGCGCGCCTGCTCCTCGCCGCCCAGATGCACGAGCCCGGCATCCGACAGCGTGCAGACCATTTCGTTGATGTCGCGCACCGGTACGTCCAGCGCGGCCGACAGGCTCTCCAGCGTCGGCACCGGCCGCTTCTCGTAGGCCGCCGCCGCCATCTCGGTCACCAGCGCCAGCGCCAGCGTCTCGCGCTCGGCGATGCTGAGGTCCTTGTTGCGGCGCTGGCGGCTCAGCGCCGTCAGGTTCTGCACCGTGGCCGATACTTCGGCGCCCGCCAGCACGATCGTCCAGCTCGTGTACATCCACACCATCAGGACGGGCAGCTGCGCCAGGGTTCCGTAGATGGCGTTGTAGTTGGCCATGCCGAACTGGAACGCCAGATACGCCGACTGCGTGAGCTGCCAGCCGATGCCGGCCACGATCCCGCCGGCGGCGGCCGCCGTCCATCGAACGCGGGCGTTGGGCACGAACGTGTAGAGGAACGTGAACAGCGCCGACACCACCAGATACGGCACCAGCGAGGTCAGCAGATGCATGAGCACGCCCACGCCGCCGAGACTCGCCAGCCATGCCAGCATGGAGTTGGTCTTGAGAGCGGCGGTGACGCTCATCGCCGCCGCCAGAAGAATGGGCGCGCCGACCAGCAGCGCGAAGTAGTCGGCGGTGCGCCGCACCACGCCGCGCGGCTGCGCGTTGCCCCAGATGACGTCGAGCGACTGCTCGACCTGGGCCATCACCGAAACCGACGAGATGACGACGAACACGGCCCCGATCACGCCCAGGCCTGCAATGCTGGTATTGTCGATGTAGGAGACGATGGTGTCGACGGCCTCGGGTGACATCAGGGTGAACCTGGCAAGGATCACCGCCTCGAGACGATCGCCCGACCATCCCATGCCGCGCAGGAATGCGAAGGAGACTGCCATCACCGGGACCAGCGCCAGCAGGCTCGCGTACGTCAGCGCCGCCGCGCGCAGCGCGCAGTGGTCGCGCATGAAGCCCTGCCCCGCGAACCATGCCACTCGCGCCGATCGCACGGCCCATCGTCGAGCCGGCGATGCGGCCTCATCCGGATCGCGCCAGACGTAGTGGTCGAGCAGCTGTGCCAACCCGAATGTGTAGCCGCCGGAGGAAGCCATGAGCGCCGACTTAAGCCGCGACCGATCCTTTTTGGCAACCCGTGCGTGCGCCACGCGTGCGCGCAGATGCCTGCCCTGCGCCGCAGCCGCCGGCCGCGTGAGCCGATGAGCTCGCTGCGCCGCTACGTTCTTCGCCGGCTCGCGCTCGCCATCCCCACCATCCTCGGCGTGTGCACGCTCGTCTTCGCGGTGTTGCACGTGGTGCCCGGCGATCCGGTCGACATCATGCTCGGCGAGAACGCGGCTGCATCCGATCGCGCAGCGCTGCGCGCAAGGATGGGCCTGGACCAGCCGCTGCTCGCACAGTACGGCGCGTTCATGAGCGGCATTGCTCGCGGGCATCTCGGATACTCGATGCGAAGCCAGCGGCCCGTCGGCGAGGTGCTGGCCGAGCGCGCACCCGCCACTCTTCGGCTTGGCCTGGCGGCGGCCGCGCTGGCCGCCGCCATCGGCATCCCGCTCGGAGTGCTGTCGGCGCGCCGCCCGAACGGCGCGTTCGATCGGATGGCGCTTGCGGCAAGCCTCTCGGCGGTCGCCATCCCGAATTTCTGGCTCGGCCCGATGCTCGTCCTGCTGTTCTCGATTCAGCTCGGGTGGCTGCCGGTGGCGGGAGCGGGCAGCCCAGCACACCTGGTGCTGCCCGCGCTGACGCTCGGCAGCGGCATGAGCGGCATCCTCGTGCGCATGACCCGCGCCGCGATGCTCGAGACCATGAGCGACGACTATGTGCGCACCGCCCGCGCCAAGGGCCTCGGCGAGAGCCGCGTGCTGGTGCGGCACGCGCTGCCGAATGCGCTGGTTCCGATCCTGTCGCTCGTCGGCCTGCAGCTCGGAGCGGTCCTTGCCGGCTCCGTCATCACCGAGACGATCTTTGCATGGCCGGGCCTGGGGCGGCTGGTCGTGGAGGCGATCCAGGCGCGCGATTATCCCGTCGTGCAGGGAGCGGTGCTGGCCATCGCCGGCATGTACGTCGTCGTCAATCTGCTGACGGACCTTGCGCAGGCGCTCGTGCATCCGCGGCTGCGCGAAGCGGCGCACGGCGCCTGAGAGCAGGCACGATGGCGATCCGGCGCGGAACCTCGCTGTCCCTGGCGCTCGGCGCCGGCGTCATCGCGATCGTGGCAGTGGCCGCGCTCGTCGCGGATGTCGCCGCGCCCGCGCCCAATGCCATCGCGCTGGAACACGGGTTGACGCCCCCGCACGTCGAGCATCCGCTCGGTCAGGACAAGCTCGGCCGCGACGTGCTCGGGCGCCTGATGCACGGCGCGCGCGTCTCGCTGCTGGTGGCGCTGGGAACGGTGGCCGTATCGGTATTCATCGGTGTGGGCGTCGGCGCAGTGGCCGGCTTTGCCGGAGGTGCCCTCGACTTCTGGCTCATGCGCCTGGTCGACGTGCTGCTGGCCTTCCCTGGCCTGCTGCTGACCATTGCGCTGGCGGCAGCGCTCGGCGCAGGCCTCGGCAATCTCGTTCTGGCGCTGTCGGTGATCGGATGGACCGGCTATGCCCGCGTCGCACGCGCCGAGGTGATGGCGCTTCGCGGGCGTGAGCACGTCGAGGCGGCCATCGCGCTCGGCGCACGGCCGCGGCGAGTGCTGGTGCGTCACGTCCTTCCGATGGCGGTGGCGCCGCTGCTCGTGCAGGCCGTGTTCGGCATGGCCGGGGCGGTGGTGGCCGAGGCCAGCCTGTCGTTTCTGGGGCTGGGCGTGCAGCCGCCCACGCCGTCGTGGGGATCGATGCTCGCCGAGGGCCGCTCGTTCCTGATCGAAGCACCCTATCTCACCGTCGCACCGGGCATCGCCATCACGCTGCTGGTGCTGGGCCTGAACCTGCTCGGCGACGGCCTGCGCGACCTGCTCGACGTGCGGATGAAGTGACGTCCGTGGCGCCGAGCGTCTCAGCGGTTGCTGCCGGCAAGCGCGCCCGACCGCATCGCGGGCTCGAGCACGAACACGACGGCCAGCGCCGGCACCAGCATGATGCAGCCGATGGCGCTGGCCATGCCCGGATAGCCGAAGCCGGCAAAGTAGTAGAGCAGCGGCGGCAGCGTTCGGTTCGTGACCTGGATCAGCATCGCGAACGCGAACTCATCCCAGGACAGGAGAAAGACCAGGATGGCCGCCGCGCCGAGCGAGGGACGTACGAGCGGCAGCGTCACGCGCAGGAACAGGCCCAACTCGCTGGCTCCGTCGAGCCTGGCCGCGTGCTCCAGGTCCTGGGGAACCTCACGGAAAGCCTGGCGCAGCACCAGGAAGGCGATCGGAATGGCCGCCAGCGTGTGCGCGAGCACGAGCCCGAAACCGCTCGGGTGGTTGTAGAGGCCGGCGTGCACGAACAGCGCGGCCATCGGTACGGCCAGCGCGATGGACGGAAAAAGGCGCGCCACGACCGTGGCGGCATCCAGCGGCCGCTCCAGCGATCGCCTTCTTGCCGACAGGTATGCGGCGGGCAGCACCAGCGCGAGCGTGAGCACGACGGTGCAGACGGCGACGAGCAGGCTCAGCGCCAGGCCCAGCATCAGCTCCTGACCTTCGAGCAGCACGCGGAAGTTCTCGAGCGTCAGCGTCTGCGGCAGCCAGGTCGGCGGCCACGCGAAGCTCTCCTGCTCGGGCGTGACGGCCTGCTTGAAGATGAGCGCCAGCGGCGCCAGGTCGGCGAACGCGATGGCCGCTGCCGTCAGCGAGATGGCGATACCGCGGCGCCCGCTCATTCCTCGATCCTTCGCCGCAGCAGCGGAATGATCAGGAGCACGCTCATCATCGCCAGCAGCATCGATGCCGCTGCAGCGCCCGGCTCGTTGCCGTAGTCGGACCACTGGTGGTACGCGTACGTCGACAGCACGGGCGCCCCCTCGACGCCCGCGAGCACCAGCGGCGTTGCGAACATCCGCAGCGCATCCAGTCCGCGCAGCAGCACGGCCGAGACGATCACCGGCCGCAGCCACGGCAGCGTGATGTGCACGAAGCGCGTCCAGCCGCGCGCGCCGTCGAGCAACGCGGCTTCGTGCATGCCCGGCGGCATGGACGCCAGCCCCGCCAGCAGCATCAGGAACACGATGGGCGTGACGTGCCACGCGTCGACGAGCACGACCGTCGCGTAGGCCGCCGTGCTTCCCGGCGCCAGCCATTCCACCGGCGCGATGCCGGCCGCGACCAAGGCGGCGTTGGCGTAGCCGCGCGGCGCGAAGATGCTGCGCATCATCGTAAGGAACACGACCTCGGGCAGCGCCAGCGGCAGGATCACGATCGTGCGCAGCAGGCGCCGGCCGGCAAAGCGCTGGTGCAGGAACAGCGCCAGCGCCAGACCCGCAACCAGCTCCAGTGCGACGCTGGTTGCGGGGAGGACCAGATTGCCGACGAGCGCGCGCCAGAACAGCGCATCGTTCCACATCGCCACGAAGTTGTCGGCGACAGGCGCGCGGCCGCTGAAGGGATCGGTCAGCGCGAGCTTGATCGCATAGATTGCCGGATAGAGCAGGAAGGCCGCGAAGTAGAGAAGCATCGGGGCGGCCAGAACCAGCGGCGGCCCCGCCGTCCATGCGGGCGCGGCGCGCGCCGATGGCGCCGGCGCGCCTGGTTGCGGTGACTGGTTCACGCCCCGTCTCATCCTCTGCAACCGACGCTACGGCCCTTCGAGCGCTTCCTGCAAGCGGCGCTGGCCACTTCTCCTGCTGCACGCGGATGCTAGCGCGCTTGAAGCTCCTCACGCGCCTGCGCCAGCGCCTGGGCCGGCTCGGCGTGCTCGAACAGCACCGCTCGCGCCGCCTTCTGCCAGGCGTGGCTCAGGCGAGGATAATCCTTGCGCTCCGGTCGCGGCCGCACGTCCTTGCGCATCTCCAGGAAGCCGGTCAGCACGCCTGCCGCGTCCTTCAGCTGCACGTCGCGACGCGCCGAGAACCAGCCCGCCTCCTGCGCAAGACGCTGCTGCGCATGGCGTCCGAGCAGGAAGCGCGCGAGCGACAACGCCTGCTCGCGATGAGGAGCGGCGCGAGGAATGGCCAGATAGCCGCCGCCGAGAACGGTCGCGCGGCCCTGCGGGCCCTGCGGCAGCGGCGCCGAGCGCAGGCGCTGCGGCGCCAGGCCCTGGCTCTGGTAGAGCGCCATCACCGCCGGCCAGTTCAGATGCAGGACGATCTCTCCGCGCGCCATGGCCTCCGAGATCGTCGCTTCCTTGAACGTCTCGCTGTGCGGGTGAAGGTAGGGAGCCAGCTCGCGCAGCATCTGCAACGCCGCCACGGCGCCTGGATCGGCAAGCGACTCGCCGTCGCCGCCTGCCGACCACACCAGCGGAAGCACGTCGCAGGTCAGCCCTTCATACAGCGCTGCCTTGAGGCCGATCTTCCCGGGATGCGCCCGCGCAACCTCGAGCAGCTCGTCCCAGCTACCGGGCGCGCGTCCGAGAACCTCGTGATCGTAGATCATCGCCTGCCAGGCCAAACGATGAGGAAGGAAGCGAAGGCCATCGATCGTCCCGGCCTCGAGCGCCTGCTCGTCCAGGACGGCGAGCTCCTCGCCAAGAGCGCCCTCATCGAGCACGGCGACGTCGGCGGCGCTCGGCGCCAGCGAGTAGACGTCCAGCTCGACCAGGTCGAGCGTGCCGCGGCCGGCCCTGGACTCGGCCGCGACCGCCCTGCGGATGTCCGAGTACTGCTGCGGCACGATCATCACGCGATGGCCGCTTTCGCGTTCGAAATCCGCGACGACGCTGCGGTAGACCGGCAACTCGGCCGGCAGCAGCGCCACTGCCAGCACGATCGCATCCGAGCCGCGCGTGCAGCCGGCAACCAGCGTCAGAGCCAGCAGGACCAGCGACACCTCCGGCCGGTGTCGGAGCACCGACGTCACCTGCCGAAGGCGATCAGCATGTCGGCGTATTGCCTTGGCTGTTCCTGTGCGATGGCGTGGCCGGCGCCGTCGATCATCTCCAGGCGCGCGCCCGCGATCCTGTCGGCGAAGATGCGGCCGTAGGACGGCGCGATGAAGCGATCCTGCGCGCCCCAGATCACCAGCGTCGGCGCCTTGATGCGATGCAGCCGCTTCTCCACGCCGGTATCGGGAATGGGGAACAGGAACTTGGCCATCGTGCGAAGGCCGCGCTGGAGGCCGAGGAGGAATTCGACCTGCTCGTCGGTGCGATCGTCCTTGTTGCTGAGCAGGTCGCTGACGCCGCGCATGCGGCGAGCGGACTCGCAGTCGGGATCGTGGAACAGGTACGGCACCAGCTCGTGCGACATCATGCCGAACATGTCCTGCACGGGAGCCTCATCGCGCCAGATGCCCACCGGCGCGGCCAGCGCCAGGCGCCCGACTTCCTTCGGCCGCAGCGCCGCCATCTCCGCCGCCAGCCATCCGCCCAGCGACTCGCCGACGAGGTAAGGCCGCTCCAGGCCCAGCGCCTCGCAGACGTCGAAGCAGTGCAGGACCAGATCGAGCTTGTCGTCGATGAACTCGAGGCCCGTGGACTTTCCGAAGCCCGGCAGCAGCGGCGCAACGACGCGGAAGTGCTCGGCCAGCAGCGGCAGCGCAGCTTCCCACACCGGAATGCCGCCGCCGCTGTGCAGGAACAGCAGCGGCTCGCCCCACCCCGCCTCCAGCACTTCGATGGTCGGGCGGTTCTCGCCCAACTCCAGCATGCGCGAGCGGACCTCGGCGGCGCTCATCGCACTCCCTCGGCGGCGCGCTCGGCCGAAGCGCGCACGAAGTCGTTGTGGCCGCCGGGCACGGATCGCTCTTCGAGCGGAAGCGGCCGCGGCGACCATAGATCTTCATAGCCCTGCCACAACGGCCGAAGCCTCGGAAGGACGTGCTGTCCGAGCAGGTAGGTCGAGCGATTGGTGAGGTCGATGGGCGAGGAGCCGATGTGCACGCCGAGCAGCAGGTGGCCGACGCGCAGCGATTTGACCAGCTCCTCGAGCTGCTGCGTCACCGTCTCCACCGAGCCGGCGACGATGTAGCGCTGATCGATGAGCTCCTTCCACGATTTGTCGCGCCCGTAGTTGCCGCCGGTGTTGCCGACCTGGGAGACGATGCCCGCGCGCAGCGACGCTTCGCTCATGTGTCCGGGTGCCGAGGCCATGCCCGGATACAGGTGCAGGCAGTTGTTGAAGAAGTAGTCCACGTGCGGCCACCACTCGCGCTCGCAACTGGCGTCGGTGTCGCTGACGCACACCTGCTGGAAGAAGGCCGCGCTGTAGGGATTGTCGTCCAGCCCGCGAGCGGCACGCCGCTCCCAGTATCCTTCCATCACCTTCTGCGCGCGCTTGTAGCCACTGAAGGAAAGGTAGCTGTAGTTGTAGCCGTGCTGGGCGCAGAAGTCCCAGGTCTCGATCGAGCCGAGGCCGGGGATCCAGATCGGCGGATGCGGCTTCTGGATCGGTTGCGGCCAGACGTTGACGTAGCGCAGCTTCGTATACTTGCCGTTGAATGCGAACGGCTCCCGCTCCGCCCACGCCTTGAGCACCAGATCGTGCGCCTCGCGGTACTTCTCGCGCAACAGCGGCGGGTTCTCTCCGTAGCAGTAGTTCGTGTCCATCGACGTGCCGACGGGGAAGCCGGCGATCAGGCGTCCGCCGCTGATCACGTCGAGCATCGCGAACTCTTCGGCCACGCGCACCGGGGGATTGTAGAGGGCCAGCGAGTTGCCGAGGACCAGAAGGTTGGCCTTGGATGTGCGCCGGGCCAGCGCCGCCGCCATGATGTTGGGCGACGGCATCATTCCGTATGCGTTCTGATGATGCTCGTTGACGCCGATGGCGTCGAAGCCGCAGGTCTCGGCGTACTCGAGCATGTCCAGATACTCGTTGTAGAGATGGTGCCCCTTGCGCGGATCGTAGAGACGGTTGGGAAGATCGACCCAGATGCTGTGGTACCGCTCGCGAAAATCGGCTGGCAGGTAGCGCCAGGGCATGAGGTGGAACCAGCTTGTCTTCATGGCGTGCTCCCGGCCGCCGCTGCGGCCACTGCGTTTTCGCTCAATCCATCCGTTCGAAACCCGCGCTGCGAGCTTTGGTCACGCGCCGTTCGATAGACCGTAACGATAGAATTCGCGACAAACGTATTGCCGCCGCGCTCGAGCGGTGCCTAGCCTAGCTGCATACCGCGGAGTCGAGAAGGTTCAGGGGTGGCATGGATGGACCGATATTCCTCGCGCGCCGGGCTTGGCGTCGCCGCCCTTTCCGTTCTTTTCGCGTCCGCCCCGCCCTTGCCGGCAAGGGGCGATTGCACGCAGCCCCTCACAACGGGGTCGTCGCCGGCGACTGCCTGCACAACCGGGAATCGGCGGTGGGCGTGGAGAGCCGCGACTCCCGCGTGTTCGCGGCCCGCAGCAGCTCGGGCAGATTCGTGGCCGAGCGCGACGGTGACGATTCATTCTTCGATGTCGACAATCAGCGCCTGACGGCCGCGATGGGACCGCATCGGTGCATCCGCGGCCAGGAGTATTGCCATGAACACATTCGCAGCCGCACGGTCTCGCAACGGATTCACGCTCATCGAGCTGCTGGTCGTCATTGCCATCATCGCGATCCTGATCGGCCTGCTGCTGCCCGCGGTGCAGAAGGTGCGCGAAGCGGCCGCCCGCATGCAGAACATCGACACCACCTCCGACCTCGCCGGCAGGATGATGGCGGCCGCCGACGACATGGACGCCGATCTGTCGCAGTTCCGGCAGCCCCTGGGCGCGGCATTGGCCGGGGAGGATATCGACTCGCAGGACGTCGAAGGATTCTTTCCCGTACTCTGCCAGCACGAGGAGACTCTCACGGACCTTCGCAATGAAGCGCAACAGCTGCTGAAGGCGGAAGCCAATCGTGAGACGCGCAAGGCCCTGGCCATGGGCGTGCGCGCGCTCTCGCAGGCGCTGCGCGGGGTAAAGAAGTCGCGAGCGCATCTTTCGAGGCTGCTCGGCGACGACAAGCTGGCCTGCATCCGGTAGCTGCGCTCTAACGCTGGCACTTCGGGCAATAGAAGCTCGAGCGCTGGCCGACGATCACAGCCTTGATCGGGGTGCGGCAGCTCGGACAAGGCTGGCCTTCCCTGTCGTAGACGCAGTGCCGCCACTGGTAGCCGCCGCGGCGGCCGATCCCGTCGAGGAAATCGGAGATCGTGCTGCCGCGGTGCTCGATCGCGTCGGCGATGACCGTTCGAGTGGCCTCCACGACGCGCTCGAGATCGGCGGCCGTCAACCGCTTGATGCTGCGCCGCGGCCGCAGACCGGCGCGGAAGAGGATCTCGTTGACGTAGATGTTGCCCAGCCCCGCGACCACGCGCTGATCCATCAGCACGTCCTTGATGCTGCGACGGGTTGTCGCGCGGCGGCTGCACAGGTACTGCGCCGTGAAGCGCTGCTCGTCCAGCGGCTCCGGGCCCATGTCGGCCAGCAGCTTGCTGACGGCGGCGTCTTCGACCACCGACAGTCCGAAGCGCCGCGGATCGTGAAACACCAGCGTGCCGCCTTCGACGAACCGCGCCAGCAGGTGCTCGTGCAGCGCCGGCAGGTGCTCGCCGTCGACGAAGCGCAGGCGGCCGCTCATCCCCATGTGGAAGAACCAGGTTCGTCCGTCGCTCAAGGCCAGCAGCAGATACTTGCCGCGTCGCGAGCTGCCGACGATGCGCCGCCCGAGCAGTGCGGTCCGCAGGGTCTGGTCCAGCGGACGCCGCAGCATCGGCGCGCGCAGCTCGACGTCGGCGATGGTGCGTCCGACCAGGACGGGGTCGAGCGAGACGCGAATGGTCTCGACTTCCGGGAGCTCAGGCATGCGGCTCGGACCGCGGCGCTTCCGCCTTCGCGGCAAACGTGGCCCGCGACAGCGCGGCGAATGCCTCGAGGGGAAGATCCTCGGGACGCACGCTCGGCGCGACATCCGCGTCGGCGAACACGCGCGCTGCCGCCTGCTCGCCAACGCGCCGCTCCAGCCAGGCGCCGAGGCTGTTGCGGAGCATCTTGCGCCGGTTGCCGAAGCTGGCGTGCACGACCTCGCGCAGCGTCTCCTCGTCTCCGACGTCCACGCGCGGGGACGACAGCGGCCGGATGCGCACGACCTGCGACTCCACGCGCGGCCGCGGACGGAACGATCGGGGCGCCACGACGAAGCCGGTCCTGACGTCGGCGATCATCTGCACGAGCACGCTGAGCCCGCCGAAGGACTTGCTGCCGGGTCTGGCGGCAATGCGCTCGACGACTTCCTTCTGCAGCATGACGACCATGTCCTCGACGAGCGGGCGCGCGCGGAGAAGAGACGCCACGATGGCGGTGCCGCTCTCGTAGGGCAGGTTCGATACGACGCGGGTACCGGCGGCCACGACGGCAGGCAGATTCATCCGCAGGACGTCGCCTTCGACCACCCTTACGCCGTTCGCGCCGGCGAATTTCTCGCGCAGAGCGCCGGCCAGCGCCGGATCGATCTCGACGAGCGTCAGCGATGCCGCATGCTGCGCCAGCAGCGCCGTCAGCGCACCGCGCCCGGGACCGATCTCCAGCACCGGGCGTCCCTCGACGTCGGCCCACGCGACGATCCGCTCGGCGACGCTGCGGTCGATCAGGAAGTTCTGGCCCCAGCGGGCGCGCGCGGTCACGACGCTCGGCGTGCCGACGGCGGTGCTTCCGCGTCCCGCGACATGCGCGGCCCCAGCGGCAGCCGCGACCGAACCTCGAGCTCTTCGCATGGCAGGCCTCGCTGCGCCCGCAGAATGGCCGCATGCGCGATCATCGCACCATTGTCCGTGCACATCGCCATCGGCGGAAAGACGGCAAGCGGCCATCGCTCGCGCACCTTCTCGCGAAGGCGGCTGTTGGCGGAGACGCCGCCGGCGACGGCGATGCGATCGACGCCGGTGGCAACCGACACCGCCTGCAGCCGGTCGACCAGCGCGTCGACGATCGCCTCCTGGAACGATGCGCAGATGTCCTCCTTGGCGGCGCCGCCCGGCTTGGACAGGTAGTCCCACAGCGACGTCTTCAAGCCGGAGAACGAAAGCGCCAGCGGGTCCGCCTTCACGCGCGCGCGCGGAAACGACAGCGCGCGGCAGTTGCCCTTGCGCGAAAGCTCGTCGATCACACGCCCGCCCGGATAGCCGAGGCCGAGCATCTTGGCACCCTTGTCGAAAGCCTCGCCGGCCGAGTCGTCACGGGTGCAGGCGACCTCGACGTAATCGCCGACGTCGCGGACGAGGTAGATCGAGCTGTGACCGCCAGAGACGAGCAGCGCCAGGAACGGCATCTGGATGTCCGCGTGCACGAGCGGCGACAGGACGTGGCCCTCCAGATGATTGATGCCCAGCAGCGGCTTGCCGCTGCGCAGCGACAGCCCCGTCGCCGCCGCCACCCCCACCAGCAGCGAGCCGATGAGGCCCGGCCCGCGCGTGACCGCGATCGCGTCCAGCTCGTCGACGGCGGTCGAGGCACGCTCGAGCGCCAGCTGAAGAACTTTGGTGATCGTCTCCAGATGCCGGCGCGCGGCGAGCTCCGGGACCACGCCGCCGTAAGGAGCATGCACGGCGTCCTGCGAGGCGATGACGTTGGAGAGAACGCTGCGATCGTCGACGACGGCGGCCGAGGTGTCGTCGCAGGAGGTCTCGATGCCAAGGACTCGCACGGTCTCTAGGATCTGGCGCGCGATGAAGGTGCGCGGCTTTCGGTGTTGGACTTGATCGAGCGCGAGAGCCCCTCGAGCTCGCCGTGCACGCGCGGGTCGGGCGGCAGGTAGCGACGCGCGCTCGAGAGGAACTCGGCGCCGCGCGCCGAACGGCCCTGCAGATGGTGCACGTAGGCCAGGAACATGTAGGCGTAGCCGTTGCCCTTGTACATGGAGATGGAGCGCTCGAGCAGCTCCAGCGCCGATCCCGGCGATCCCTTTTCGATCATGCCCCGCGCGCGATTGGTCATGCGCAGGCTTGCCAGCTCGGCCGGCTGATTCCCCGCCGGCCCTTTCTTGAGCGCCGCGGCGCGCTCGCGGATCTCCTTCTGCAATGCTTCGGAGGCATGGAGGAATGCCTCCCAATTCTCGACCTTCACCGGCGCCACCGGCTGCCGCGCCTTCTGCACCACCGCCGGCGGCCTGCGAGGCGGAGGCGCCGGTGCCCGAGCCGGCTGCTGCGCCGCACACCCCGCCACGACGAACGAAACAGCAAGAGCACCAATCGCGCAGCGGCAAAGATCAGAACGCAGCATCAATCACCCTCTTGGACCCGTGCGACCGGAGCGGGCGCGCAGAGTGGGCCGGATACGAGGCGCAGACCGAAGAGTGAGCGGCATCGCCGAGCGCGGGCGCGCAGAGTGGGCCGGATACGAGGCGCAGACCGAGGAGTGAGCGGCATCGCCGAGCGCGGGCGCGCAGAGTGGTCCGGATACGAGGCGCAGACCGAGGAGTGAGCGTAGGCGGGCTGGAGGCCCGCCGGAGCGAGCCCCGAGGGCTGCAACGAAGTAGACGGGCCGCTATGCGCGCCCGCCGGCCGATTCAGCAACACCGCCGATCTCACTGCCACATGCCTCCGTGCTCGGAGCAGTACTCCGTCGGCTGCTCGCCGTCGAGAAACGCCTCGCGCACCTGCTTCGGACACTGCGGCCTGGCAATCCCTCCCGTCCTCTTGTCGACGTCCGCCAACACGATGCCCGGAGGAACATCGAAGCTCGTGTGCGGATGGTCCGCCAGCGCCTGGCGCATGAAATCGGTCCAGATCGGCAGCGCAGCTTCCGATCCGGCAAGGCCCATGCTCGCGGCCTCGTCGAAACCGACCCACACCGCCGTCAGCAGATCGGGCGTGAAGCCGACGAACCAGGCGTCCTTGTAGTCATTGGAAGTGCCGGTCTTTCCCGCGGCCGGATGGCGAAATCCCTTGCGGCGCGCCGTCGCGCCGGTGCCGCGCTCCATGACGCCCTCCAGGATGTGCGTGACGAGGTAGGCGTCGGCTGCCGGCACCACGCGCCGCATCTCCACGCTGGCGTCGTGCACGGTCTTGCCGCGTCCGTCTGTCACGCGCCGTACCGACTGGATCGTCGGCCGCATTCCGTCGGTGGCAAAGACGCTGAACACGCGCGCCATGTCCATGAGCGGTACCGGATGCCCGCCCAGCACGATGCTCGGGTAGACGCCGAGATCGGCGCTCATGCCCATGCGCACGGCGAGGTCGCGAATCGCCTTGACCCCCACGTCCTTGGAGATGCGGGCGACGGCCGAGTTCAGCGAGTGCTCGATGGCCTCCCGGACCGTGACGGGGCCGTAGAACTCGCCTTCGTAGTTGCGAGGCGACCACACCTGCCCCTGCCACTCCCACTGCATGCGCTCGTCGATGACGATGCTGGTGGGCTTGAAGTGCGCCGCGCCCACGCGCTCGCTGCCGAGCGCCGCCAGCGCGACGATCGGTTTGAACGTCGAGCCCGGCTGGCGCCGCATGTCGACCGCCCGATTGAACTGACTGAGCCCGTAGTCGCGGCCGCCCACCATCGCCCGGATGGCGCCCGTGCGCGGCTCGATGGCGATCAGCGCCGCCTGCAGCGGCTGGCCCGCCTTGGCCAGCGCCTCGCCGATGTCGTTCTCGATCTCGCGCACGTTGTCGGCCACGACGTACTCGGCGATCGCCTGCATCTCCGGGTCGAGGGTGGTGAAGATGCTGTAGTTGTCGGCATCCAGCGTCTGGCGCGGAAAGCGCTTGCCGAGGTCGCGGCCGACGTAGTCGACGAAGTACGGCGCCTGCACGCCCGAGGCGTCGGGGGCGATCACGCGCATCGGCTCGCCCACCGCGAGCTGATAGTCCGCCTCGCTGATGTCGCCCTGCTCGTGCATCATCGACAGCACCAGATCGCGGCGCGACTGCGCGCGCTCGGGGTGGCGGTGCGGCGAATAGAAGTTCGGCGAGCGGATGATGCCCGCCAGCGTCGCGATCTCCGCCAGCGAAAGGTCCTGCACGTCGTGCCCGAAGTAGAAGCGAGCCGCTTCTCCGACTCCGTGCACCGAATCCGACCCGTTCTGCCCCATGTAGATCTCGTTCAGATAGTTCTCGAGAATCTCGAGCTTCGAGAACTTCTGCTCGGCAACCAGCGCCAGTGCCGCCTCGTTCATCTTCCTGCTCATGGTCCGTTCATTGGACAGGAAGAAGTTCTTCATGAGCTGCTGCGTCAGCGTGGATCCGCCCTCGATGACGCGGCCGGAAGTGACGTTGACGGCCACGGCGCGCGCCAGCGCGCGCATGTCGACGCCGGCATGCTCGAAGAAGCGCTTGTCTTCGACCGCGATGACCGCGCGCACGAGCAGGCGCGGGAACTCCTCGAGCTTCATGACGCGCCGGTGCTCGTAGCCGCGCGCGCTGCGCCCGGAGATCAGCGCCGGCTCGAGCCGGAAATCGAAAACCTCGTTGCCGGTGCCGCGGTCGACGATGCGGATGACGCGCCCGAGCTCGTCGAGATCCATGTGCAGGAAACGGCCCGGCTCGTTGCCGTCGGGATAGTCGAAAGCGTTCAGGTAGAGATCGAGGCCGCGCGGGCGAGCGGCGAACGCGTAGGTACCGCGCCGTTCGGGCTCGCGCGAGACGCGCGTGTAGCCGAGCCGCTCCAGCCGTCGCCGGAACGCGTCCGTGTCGACGCGAAGCCCCGGATAGACCGAAAACGAATCGCTGTAGATGCGCGCGGGCACTTCCCAGCGCTGGCCTTCGAACTTCTGCGCCAGCTGCTGCTCGATCTTCTCGTACTGGACCCACGTGCCCAGCGCGCCGAGCGCGAGCGTCGGCGGGACCAGCACGAACGCCAGCGAGGCCACGAAGCGTCCGATCGAGAACGCCCTGGCGCTCTTCCTTCTTCCTCCGCCCGTGCTCTCGTTCACCGCCGGTCCCCTTCCTTCGTGCCGTTGTTCTCTTGGTCGCCGTCCTGTTCTTCGGTCTCTTCCTTGTCCTTGCCGCCCTCGCCGCCGTCGGTCTTGGGCGGCTTGATCACTCGGAACAAGGTCTGGTCGCCGCGTCGCACCAGCACCAGGACGCTCTGGGTCTTGTCGACGTCGGCGAGCAGCGTGGCGAACTGCTCGGCGCTCTCGACCGAGCGATTGCCGACCATCTGGATGAGATCGCCGGGCTGCAGACCCGCTTCCTCTGCCGGCGAGCCCTTCTTGACGGAGGTGACGACGACGCCGCGAGCGTCCTTGGCCAGGCCGAGCTCCTCGGCCATCTCGGGCGCCAGATCCTGCACCGAAAGGCCGAGCGCGCCGGTCTGCACGGGCTTGGCCGCCTGCGCTTCATCCTCGAGCTGCGCCACTTCCACCTTGATGGTCATCCGCTCGCCGCCGCGCATCACCACGACGTCGACGGTCTTGCCCACCGGCGTCCCCGCGACGATGGCCGGAAGATCACTCGATTTGGCGACCTCGACTCCATCGAACGAGGTGATGACGTCGCCCACCTTCAGCTCGGCCTTGGAGGCCGGGCTGTCCGGGAAGATCTCGGCGACGAGCGCGCCCTTGGCGTCGGTAAGACCGAGCGAGCGCGCGATATCCGCGTCGACGGGCTGGATCTTGACGCCCAGCCATCCGCGCGTGACGTGCCCGCTCTCCTGAAGCTGCGGCACGATGGTGCGCGCCATGTTGACCGGGATGGCGAAGCCGATGCCGATGTTGCCGCCGCCTTGGGAGAAGATCGCCGTGTTGATGCCCACAACCTGCCCGGCAAGGTTGACGAGCGGGCCGCCGGAGTTGCCGGGATTGATGGCGGCATCGGTCTGGATGAAGTCGTCGTAGGGATTGCGCCGGTTGATCTGGCGCCCCTTGGCCGAAACGATGCCGGCGGTCACCGTGTGATCGAGGCCGAACGGGTTGCCGATGGCCACGACCCACTCGCCGACTTTGAGCGCATCGGAATCACCGAGCGGCACCGGCACCAGCCCAGTGGCGCCTTTGATGCGGATGACGGCCAGGTCGGTCTTGGAATCGACTCCGACCACCTCGGCCTCGAACTCGCGCTCGTCGTGCAGGCGCACGACGATCTTCGCTGCATCCTCGACGACGTGGGAATTGGTGATGATGGCGCCGTCGGTGTCGAGCACGAACCCGGAGCCGAGGCTGCGGCGCGGGCCGCGGAAGAACGGCTCGAAAGGTCCTTCCATCCCACCGCGTCCGCCGAGCTCCTCCTTCTCTTCGGACTCGGTGGAGATGTTGACGACCGAGGGGCCCAGCACTTCCACGAGCTTGCTGAAATCGGGCAGGCCCTGCACCAGCGCGTCCCGCGCGGTGACGGGCAGCTGGTCGGGCAGATGCGGCGCCGGCGGCGCCGGCGGCACGAGCACCGGTGGCCCTTCGACGTTGCCTTCACCTCTTGCGCCGCCGCTGTCCTGATCTTCGCGAGCATCGCCAGGCTGATTCTCGGGCCTCTCGCGCGGCTGCGGAGCTTCCATCGCCGGCGGTGCACCGGCGCCGCGCTCGCGCTGGCCCTCGGGCGCATCCATTCCGTGCTGCTCCTGCGGCGCGTCCGTGTCGCGCTGCTCCTGCGGCGCGTCCATTCCTCGCTGCGCCAGCGGCGCATCCATTCCGCGATGCGCCTGCGGCGCATCCATTCCGCGATGCGCCTGCGGCGCATCTATGCGCTCCTCCTCGCAGCCTCGGACGGCCGTGGTCACGCCGACGCCGAGGATCGCGCCGAACACCAAACCCAACGTCAGCATCGAACGTGTGGCCTTCATCAGCCCTGGTTTCCTTCACCCGCTCCGCGGCGAGTTTCGCGCACATAGCGCATGCGTAAGTCGTAAAGGACGTCCTCGATCAGTCGCGCCTCGTCCTCGGCGAGATTGCCCGCCGTCTTGCGCTCGAGCATCCCGAGGATGTCGATCAAAGCCGCGGCCTCGGCGAGGTTCCGCTTCGGCCCCTTGCCGGCCGGGTCGGGCACGGCGCCCATGAACATCAATGCCTGCGTGGCCAGACCGACGACGAAGCTCGAGAACGTGATCTCGGAGGGCTTGCCGCCAGCGGCCTTGTTGGCCGCGTTGAACGCGGCTTCGCTCTCCGCAGCCGAAGTCGATGATCCCCGCTCCGGCGATGCCTCGCCGGCACCGGCGCCCTGCTCGTCCGCCGTGGCGTCCGCGCCCGCCGCGTGCGCACTGTCTTTCGGACCCGAGGCGCCCGTTCGCTCGCGCTCGTTGGCAGCCGAGCCGGCCTCCGCCGCGTTGCCCTCGCCGTTCTCCGCGCGCGGCGTGCCGTCGGGGCCGAAGCGCCGCCGGTCTTCCACCTTGAACGCACGCTCGTCTCGTTCGTCGCTCATAAGTCCCTACCTGTGCCTGCGGAACGCCTCGACCGCGACCGGCCAGCCGGTAAAGCCGCCGTGCATCCATGAGCCCAGCGCCTCGCCGCGTCGATGGCCTCACGAGTAGCCGATGCAGTAGCAGAAGCCCGAAAAAGCTTCATATGCAGCCTGGGCAAGGTTTTTGACTCCATGCAATGGGGTTCCTATCATCCGCTCCCGCGGTGGCCCTGCCGCGCCTCTTTCATGCCGCAAGCCTGCCAAGTCGCCAGCAACACCCTCGAGCTGATCGGCAACACCCCCGTCATCGAACTCACGCGCATCGTCCCGGCGGGCGGCGCTCGCGTGCTCGGCAAGCTCGAGTCCCAGAATCCCGGCGGCAGCGTCAAGGATCGGATCTGCCTCAGTATCATCGAAGCCGCCGAGCGCGACGGCCTTCTCGGCCCCGGCGGCACGATCGTCGAGCCGACCAGCGGCAATACCGGCATTGGCCTGGCCCTGGTGGCGGCAGCGCGGGGCTATCGGCTCATCCTGACGATGCCGGACACGATGAGCGAGGAGCGGCGAAGCCTGCTGCGCGCGTATGGGGCCGAGCTGATCCTGACGCCCGATAGCAAGGGAATGCACGCGGCCATCGCCAAGGCCGAAGAGATCGTCCGCTCCAACCCCGGCTTCTTCATGCCGAGCCAGTTTTCGAACCCCGCCAACCCCGATGCGCACCGCCGCAGCACCGCCCGCGAAATCCTCGACCAGTGCCCGCGCATCGATGCATTCGTGGCCGGGGTGGGAACGGGCGGCACGATCACAGGTGTCGGCTCGGTGCTGAAGAAGGAGCGGCCCGGCGTGAGCATCGTGGCCGTGGAGCCGGCGGGGTCGGCGGTCCTGTCGGGCGGTGAGGCCGGCTTTCACGCCATCCAGGGCATCGGCGCCGGCTTCGTCCCCGCCAACCTGGACGTGGGCGTCATCGACCGCGTCATCACGGTCAGCGACGACGACGCCAAGACCTACACTCGCCGCCTGGCTGCGGAAGAAGGAATTCTCGTCGGCATTTCGGCAGGCGCCGCGGCAGCCGCCGCCCTACGTGTTGCCAGCGAGCTTCCCTCCGATGCCATCGTCCTGTTCATGCTGTGCGACACCGGAGAGCGATATCTGACCACGGATCTGTTCGGGTCGGCCGGCATCTGAGCGCTGCGATGGCCGGCGGCGACTGCAGCGATCTCTCCCACAAGCATGAACGGCTGCTGCGCTCGCTGGCCGACATGCGCTCGGCGGTGCTCGCGTTCTCGGGCGGTGTCGATTCGACGCTCGTGCTGGCGGCCGCCGCCGACGCGCGCAGCCGCTTCGGCGGCGACATGCTGCGATTCCTCGCGCTGACGACAGCTTCACCCACCAACACCGCCGAGGAGGTCGAGCAGGCGCGCGCGCTGGCGGAGCGCATCGGCATCGAGCACGTCGTCATCGCCACCAACGAGCTGGAGACGCCAGGCTACGCCGACAACCCGGCCCATCGATGCTACCTGTGCAAGCAGACGCTGTATCCGCTGTGCCTGTCGATGGCGCACCGGCATGGGCTCGCGTTCGTCGCCGACGGCGTCAACCGCGACGATCTTTCCGACTACCGGCCGGGCCTGCGCGCCGCCGTCGAGCTCGGCGTGCGCCACCCGCTGGTGGAGGCCGAGCTGACCAAGGCCGAGGTGCGCGAGCTATCGCGCCGCTACGGCCTGCCGACCGCCGACGCTCCGGCCTCCCCCTGCCTTTCCTCGCGCTTTCCCTACGGCACCCGCATCACCGAGCAGCGCCTGGCCCAGGTCGCAGCCGCCGAGGCAGCGCTGAAGCGGCTGGGGTTCGTCGAGCTGCGCGTGCGTTACTACGGTGAGCGCGCGCGAGTGGAAGTGGCCGCCGGCGAGCTCGGCCGCCTGAGCGACGCGTCGCTGCGGGACGCGGCCGTGGCCGCCGTTGCCGCCGCCGGGTTCTCGGAGGTGGAGCTGGCGGCTGAGCCGCTGCGCTCGGGCAGCCTCAACGCGGCCATCGGCCGCTAGTGCCGCCGGCCCACCGTCGCTCTTGTTGCGACGACGGGCTACAGCCACGACGCTGACGCAGAGCGGTTCGAGCTCCAGCGCACGGCCCCGCTAGAGGCCGAGCAGGGCTCGCGCCACCAGGAGATCGGCCGCACTGGTGATCTTGAGGTTGCAGCTTCCCGACCCAACTACGCGAATCTGCACGCCGAGCGCTTCGACGAGGGACGCATCGTCGGTGCCCTCGGTGCCGTCGCGCAGAGCCCGGGCGTGCGCACGCTCGAGAAGCTCGCGACGGAAGGCCTGAGGCGTCTCGACCAGCCATACCCGCGCCCGATCCACCGCACGGGTGACGGCGGCGTGGCCTCCGCCGTCGCCGGCGGCAGGGGTTCGGCTGGGGCTGAGAGTACCGCTCCGGTCGCCGCTGCCGCTGATCGCGCCACTTGCCGCGTCGCCGCCGTCCTCGACGCGGATGCTGTCGGCCGGCCGCGACGCCGCCGTCGCCGCGCCGTGCGCCCGGGCCTGCTCGAGCACGCCGCGAACGGTGGCAGCATCGACGAGCGGCCTTGCCGCGTCATGAACGCAGACCAGATCGCAGGCGGGACTCAGAGCCGTCAGTCCTGCCCGGACCGACGCCTGCCGCGTGGCGCCGCCGGCGCAGACCTGCAGCTGGCCGAGGGCGGTGGCCAGGCCGGCGAGCGCCTGCTCCATCTGCGGCAGCCAGGCGGCGGGTGCGAGCACGACTGTCTCGTTGAACGTCGTCGCCTGGGCCAGGCGCTCCAGCGTGCGGCGCACGAGCGGCTGCCCGTCCAGCTCGACCAGCGCCTTGGGCGTGCCCAGCCCCAATCGCTCGCCGCTGCCCGCCGCCGGAACCAGAAGCCCCACTCTCATGGCTGCACCATGAAAAGCCGGCCCGCCGAATGCAAAAAGGCCGGGCGCACTGTTTCAGCGCCCGGCCTTTTCGACCTCTCTTTTTTCTGTCGGAGCTGCTCAGTGACCGAAGATGGTCTTGAGCTCCTCCATGATGTTCTCTTCGGTGTTGGACTTGGCGATCGCCAGCTCTTTGACGAGCAGATTGCGCGCCGTGTCGAGCATCTTGCGCTCGCCGAACGACAGCTCCTTGTCACCCTTGAGCATGAACAGATCGCGAAGGACCGATGCAATCTCCAATACCGATCCGGTCTTGATCTTCTCGGTGTACTCACGGTAGCGACGGTTCCAGGTCGCCTGGTCGACCGTGATGCGCTTCTCGCGAAGGACCTTGTAGACCTTGTTGACCATGTCCTTGCCGATCACGCGGCGAAGGCCCACGGCTTTGCTCTTGCCCGTGGGAATCATGATCTTCATGTCGGTGTCGAGGATCCGCAGCGAGTAGAATGTCGCAGTAGCCCCCGAGATCATTCGTGCCTCGACTTCCTCGATGACGCCTACCCCATGAGCGGGGTACACGACCTTGTCTCCTACTTTGAATTCCAAAGGAACCTCCTGGCCCGGACAGGGAAAACCGGCCGAAGTGTAGCTTTGGCTTGATGGACGGTCAAACTTGTGTTTGCGGAAATCTGCTTCTCCGACGCCGGTTTGGCGCCTTCGGGCGGTCTGGACATCAAGCATGCCGCGGCTGTGCTGATCGTCCACGAAGGCGACCAGAGGCCCGCCCAACGCTCTCGCCGTCAGTCGTTTTCGCACACTCCCCACGACACGTACGGCTTCGCGCCACCCGAATTGTGAATGTTGCGACTCGTGCCGCACACGGAGTCCCGAAGGTTCGGCCTGCGCCGGCTGGCGATGTCCGCACATGGGCTCGCGGTTCCCTCTACGCAGTTGCCGGTGACGGTCGAGCGATCCAGCCGAAGGAAGCGGCCGATAACGCCGTAGTTGTCGGCGCCAGTGACGACGGTGTCCTCGAGATCGACGCGCCGCGCGTTCAGCTCTGCGGAAAACGTGGAGTTGGAAACCTCGATGCGCCGACCCGTGAAACGGGTTGCCGAAGTCGTAGCCGTAATGTCGATATTCCGGCCGCTGGAATTCCAGGCGCTCTCCCCAAGCACCAGGTGCTCGAGCTGAAGGTCACCGCCGACGATGGCCTGTCCATAAAAGCCCGAGATTTCCATTCGAGTGATGATGAGGAGGTGGCGCGTCGACATGCCGTCCGCAAAGCCATCCGTGAAGACACCAGGCGCGTAATCGAGAGGGCTTCCCTCGACTCCCAGCCCCAGGATCGCGCCTTCACGGCCGATGACGAAGCAGTCGGCCTCGCAGTAGACACCACCGCCCGCTCCGGCGTGAATCGTAAAGCCTGCAAGGTCGAGCTGCCCGCCCGGCGAGACGGTGACGGCCGGAACGCTCGAAGACGAGCAATCCAGATCGTTGATGAGAACGCCATTGGCGACGGTCTGACCGCACGCCGATACGGAAGTCTGTGCAACGGCAAGCAATGGACACAACGCCACGAGCACGATTGCAAGGGCGGCAGCAGCGGATCGACGCATGGTGGACCTCCGAATGGATCGAATGCGGCCACCCTAGGCCGGCGGCAGGAGCAACGTCCAATCAAATGTGCCCGATGTGACGAGCAACACCGGACGGTCAGGTCCTCAGGGTTGCGATCACGGCGGCGGCGTCAGTGGCACCGATCGTTCGGAGGCATTCGGCGAGCTCGGCCGCGATGCGGGCCGGAGCGCCGGGATCGTAGAGGCTGGCCGTGCCCACCTCCACCGCCGCCGCGCCGGCCATGAGAAACTCGACCGCATCACGACCGGTCATGATGCCGCCAACGCCGACCACGGGAATGCGCACGGCCTTGGCGGTGGCGTGCACCATGTACAGCGCGACCGGTTTGATTGCCGGTCCCGACAGGCCGCCGCTGCCGTTGGCGAGAGATGGCCGCCGCGTCTCGATGTCGATGGACAGCCCGCGCAGCGTGTTGATCAACGTCACCGCATCGGCACCTTCGGCCTCGGCAACTTTGGCGATCTCGGTGATGTCGGCCACGTTCGGCGACAGCTTGATCCACAGCGGACGCCGCGTCCGTTGTCGCACCGCGCGGACGACTTCCGCGGTCATGCGCGGATCGGCCGCCAGCACCCCGCCCCACTCGTGCTTGTGCGGACACGACAGGTTGACCTCGATCGCATCGACCTCGGCGGCATCGAGCTTCTCCACCACGCGCTCGAAATCGGTGGTGGTATTGCCCCAGCAGTTGGCGATGATGCGCGGCCCGAGCTGGCGAAGCCGCGGCAGCTTGTCGCGCACGAATGCATCGGCACCGATGTTCTGAAGCCCGATGGCATTGAGCATGCCTCCAGGCGTCTCGACCATTCGCGGCGCCGCATGCCCCTCCGATGGCTCGGCCGAAAGCCCTTTGACCGAGACTCCACCGACCAGCGACCAATCGAGCAGATGATCGTACTCGACCCCGTAACCGAACGTCCCCGACGCAGCAATGACCGGAGTCGCAAGCTCGACGCTGCCGACGCCAACCCGCAGATCAACGTTGCTATTCACACTCTTCGACCAGGCGCAGGCGCGCAGAGTGGTCCAGATGCGAGGCGCAGGCCGAGGCGTGAGCGTAGGCGGGCTGGAGGCCCGCCGGAGCGAGCACCGAGGACTGCAACGAAGCAGATGGGCCGCTATGCGCGTCCGTCCGCGTCTCAGCCACAACCGTTACCACCGCAACAGCGCAGCGCCCCACGTGAATCCGGACCCGAACGCAGCCAGACAAACGAGATCGCCGCGCTTGATGCGTCCCGCCGCCCAAGTCTCGGCCAGCAGGATTGGAATGGTCGCCGCGGTGGTGTTGCCGTAGCGGTCGATGTTGTTGCCCATGCGGTCGTCGCCGATGCCGAGGCCCATCGCGACGAGCTGGTTGATGCGCAGGTTGGCCTGGTGCGGCACCAGCATCGCGATGTCTTCCTTGCGCGCGCCGATGTCGGCCAACGCCTCTTCGATCGCCTCGGTCATGCGCGTCACCGCGTGGCGAAACACGAGCTTGCCGTCCATCTGCGGCCAGCCATAGATGTCGGCGGGGCTCCAGCCGGCGGGGATGCGCGGCTTGCGCAGCGAACCCGGCCCGAGCAGGCACAGCTTCTCCGCGTACTTTCCCTCGGCGTGAAGGTTGATGGTCAGCAGGCCGCGCTCCGCATCCGGCGCCGGCCCGACGACCACCGCGCCGGCGCCGTCGCCGAACAGCACGGTGACGTGACGGCTGCGGTCGGCGTACTCGATTCCACTCGAATGCACCTCGCTGCCCACGATCAGCACGTGGCGGGCTCCTCCCGTGCGCACGTACTGATCGGCGATCGAAAGCATGTAGAGGAATCCCGAGCACTGGTTGCGCACGTCGAAGGCGAGCACGCCTTCCAGACCGAGGCGCTGCTGCAGCCACGAGGAGTTGCCGGGGAAGTCGACGTCGGGGCTGAGCGTTCCGCAAAGGATCAGATCGATGTCGGCCGGCGTGATGCCGGCCATCTCGATGGCGCGGCGGCTGGCGCGCTCGGCCAGCGGCACGCTGCCCTGGTCGTCGTCGACATAGCGGCGTTCCTTGATGCCGCTGCGCTGCTGAATCCACTCGTCGCTCGTATCGAGCACGCTCGACAGCTCATCGTTGGTGACGACGGTCTGGGGAACTTCGAAGCCTGCGCCGAGGATGTGCGATCGCTGCGGTAGGGTCATCACGAGCACCTGATGACGGCCGCGCCCCATGACGCGCCCGCGCCGGAAGTCGCCAAGGCCACCGTCTGTCCTGCCTGCACGCGGCCGTCGCTGCGCGCATGCGCCAGCAGAACCGCCAGCGACGCACCGCCGCTATAGGCCAACGTCGAACGTACGATGCTTCCGGCGCGAGCCCCGAGCCTGGTCGCCAGCTCCTCTTCCACATCCGGAAGCAGATGCGCGATCAGCGTCGCGTCCACCGCTGCCACGCCGGCCTGCTGCAGTGCCTCGTCGAAGACCGCCGGCACGCGCGCCAGCGCCAGCTCGCGAAGCGCCTCCAGGTTCACGCGCGGGAGGTGCAGCCCCTGCGCCACCTTGTCGGCGGGCAGGCGGTTGCGGCCCCGGATCGCGCTGCCCTCGCGATGGCGGCTGGCCGGGTACTCGCACCAGTAGTCGGTGGCGCGCGAGCCGTCGGTGTGTACGCGTACAGCGAGCACTTCCGATGCGGTCTCGGCGCGCTCGAGCAGAACGGCGCAGGCGCTGTCGCCCATGGCGCACGCAAGCTCGGGCGTGCGACCGTTGCGGCCGTTGAAGTGCGATGGCGTGTCGGCCGCCGCCACGAGCACGCGCCGGTAACGGCCGCTGGCGACGAACCGCGAGCCGACATCGAGCGCGACGAGGAAACCCGTGCAGTTGGCGCGCACGTCGAGCGCGCCGATCGGCGGCGCCTCGAGCAGGCTCTGCAGCACGCAGCCGGTGCCGGGGAAGAACATGTCGGGGGTGTTGGTGGCCGCAACCAGGAAGTCGATCTCGCCGGTCGCCAGCCCGCGGCGCTCGAGCAGGCGCTGCGTGGCACGAGCCAGCAAGGCGGCAGGGCCCTCGCCCTCCCCGCTCTCGTGTCGAGCGCGGCCGCCCGACCAGCGCGCGACCTCGCTCTCTTCGATCCTCAGCTCGCGAGCCAGCTCGGCATCGCTTACCGGCGTGCCGGGAAGCTCGGCTTCCAGATCACGCAGCGCGACGGCATGCACTATGAGGCGTCCTGGCGAAGCACCACGACCTCCAGCACCTTGTCGGCGTAGCGATGGCGGAAGCCGGCGAGCCTGCCTTCGAGAGGAATCGGCGTCTTGAAGTCGGCAGGGAATGACGAGGACACGCCGCACAGCGCGCGCAGGCTCTCGTCCACCACGCGCCCCCGCACCGTCAGCGTGTGATCATCGAGGCTGAGCTTCACGTCGTAGTCGGGCATTTCGTCGCCGATGCCGAGGTCGTGTTTGGCGCCGGAGCGCGGAACCTTTCGCGGCAGCTCGAAACGCACGTAGTAGCCGGCCGGATACTGATCGACGCGATAGACCTCGCCGTAGCGGCGCTCGCGCTCGCGCTTCTCGTCGAACTCCGTCGTGTAGAAACCTTCGGTGCCGGCGCCGCCGCTCTGACGCGAGCTGCTGAACCGCGACGCGATCGGCGCAACCAGGATGCTCAACGGCGCACCGTAGATCGCGGGCCCGAAACGCATGTCGGAGGCTGGCATGCCGCGGAAGCCGTCGCGCAGTCGCCAGCCGGCTTCCGCCATCGCGATGAGCAGGCCGAGAATGATCCAGCCCTTGTCGTCTTCGGTGAACGGCGTGACGCTGCCGCCGAGGAAGGCGATCACGGTGAACGCGATCGGATACAGAAGGAAGTTGAGCAGGATGTTCAGGCCCGTGGCCATCTCGGCGTTGAAGTAGCGACGGTCGCCGATGGCGGCTTCCAGGTCGCGCTTGGCCTTGTGCCCCAGTGCGCCCAGCAGCGGCGAAGCGAGCAGGATGGGCAGACCGAGCAGCGCAGGAACGCGGCGCCTCGGCCCCTTCTGCAGCCGATCGAGCAGCAACGAGAAAGGCTCGCGCAGCTCGCCTTCGAAGTCCTTGCCGGGATCGCCGGCAGCGAGCGTGCGAGCCGGAGGACGCAGCGGCTTCTCGACGCGCGCAGCAGCCGCAGGAGCGGCGGCGGCTTTTGCCGCCGGCGCGGCAGCCGGCGCTGCGGCGGCGGGTTTGGCGGCGGGTGCGGCCGGCGCTGCGGCAGCAGGTTTGGCAGCAGCGGCCGGTGCAGCGGCGGACGGAGCGGCTACGGCTGCTGCGGGTGCGCCGTCGCCGGCCGGCGCAGCCCCGTTGCCTTTGTGGAAACGCGACGGCGCGTCGGCGCCGAAGGCCTTGTCCGGATGCAGCTCGCGCGCACGCTGCAGCAGGGCATCGTGCGTCTCCGGTCGCTTGGGATCGGGCACGCAGCAATCGACGGGACAGACCGCCGCGCAGGCCTCGTGGTCGAAGAAGCCCACGCACTCGGTGCACTTCTCCGGAACGATGTAGAAGAAGTCGTTGGAAAGCGCCGCGTGCTTGCTGCCTTGCCAGTCGTACTCGACGCCGCCCTGGTAGATGGCGGTGTTCGGGCACTCGGGCTCACACGCGCCGCAGTTGATGCACTCCTCGGTAATGACCGTCGCCATCGTGCCGCATCGCTCCGCGTCGGAATCGCCCCCGGCAGCGCCGGCGGCGATGCTAGCTAACGGTATTTCCTATTGAAATCCACCGGGATCGGCCCGCCTGTGGGTTGCGGGACCGGCGGCCGTTTCGTCTCGGCCGGGACGACCTCGCCCACCGGCCCGCGCTGCTCGATGATCAGAGTGTGCGGCCCGGCATCGACGGACCCGGGCTTCTCCACGTCCTCCAGCACGCGGTCGACGCGGCGGCGGAACTCTTCGGTGACCGACTGGGCCTCCTCGCGGTCGCGGACCACGAATGGGGTGATGAGGATGATCAGCTCGGTGCGGCGCCGGTTGGTGTTGTCGCTGCGGAAGAGCTGCCCCAGCACCGGCACATCCATCAGATAGGGCACGCCCGAGCGGTCCTCGTTGGAGGATTCCGAGATGATGCCGCCGATGATGATGGTCTCGCCGCTGTGCACCACCACGGTCGTCTCGGCCTCGCGGGTCGTGAACGTCGGAGAGGAAATCTCCTGGACGCTGTTGCCCTGCGAGGAGATCTCGCTGACCTCCTGCGCCAGCTCCATGTTGACGAGGCCCTCGGAGTTCACCTGCGGCAGCACGCGGATGATGATGCCCGTGTCGCGGTACTGGACGTTCTGCAGGAAGCGGCTCTGACCCGACGTGATGACGTCGGTGTCGGACTGGCTGGTGATGATCGGGACTTCCTGGCCGACCAGGATGCGCGCCTCCTGGTTGTCGGTGGTCATCAGGTGCGGACGCGAGAGCACCTTGACGCGCGAGCGCGTCGACTGCGCCTCCAGGAGCCCGCGGTAGACCTCGATGCCGTTGCGGTAGCCGGAGATGGTGCCGAGCAGGCCGCCGCTGCCGAGCTCGCCGATGAGCCGCAGCTGCTGCCCGAACGCATTGAAATAGCCTCCGCCGAGGTCGCCGGTGCCCACGTCGGTGTCCGAGTTGTTCGGCAGCAGAGACTGGAGGACGCTCAGCGTATCGTTCTCGCCGATGGTGATTTCGGCGATCATCGATTCGATCAGCACCTGGCGCGGCACGATGTCGAGGTCGCGCAACACCACTCGCAGCGTCTGGTAGTCGCGCGGCGTGGCCAGGATGACGAGCGAGTTGGTCACCTCGTCTTCGACCACGCGCACTTCCTGCTCGAACAGATCGTCTTCGGTGCCGCCAATGACGACGCCGGAGACGCCGCCGCCACCGCCGCCGCCGCGGCCGCCGCGCGTCGTGCTCCCGTCGCCGCGTCCGGAGCGCGAGGAGCCACGGCTGCTGCCGAGGCCGCCGCCGCCCGAGCTTCCCAGCCCGCCGCCGCCGCTGCTGCCGAGCGCGGAACCGCCGCCGCCGTCGTCGAGGCCCCCGCTGATGCGAGTGCTGCCGCTGCCGCCGCCGCTGCGCCGTCCCGAGCTTCCACCGCCGGAGGCGCGCCCGAGCCCGCCGCCGATGCCGAGGCCGGCTTCGGCCGCATCGCCGCTTCGGCCGCGGCGGCCGCCGCGGCCGGTGCCGCCGCCTTCGCCGTACACTTCGCTCAGCACGGCGGCCAGGTCGGCAGCCTTGCTGTTCTCGACGCGATAGACGTAGACCTGCCGGCGCCCGCCGGCCTCCGAGCGAACGTCCAGGACGCCGACCCAGTAGTCCACCGCCATCACCACGGCCGGGTCCTGCGCGATCAGCGCGATGGCGCCCAGACGCGGCAATGGGATCAGGAAGGCCGGGCTGCCGGTTTCGGCGGCGTGGTACGCCTCCAGGATCGACTGCAGCTCCTCGGCAAGATCCTCGAGCACGGCGTGCTCGACCTTGAACAGCTTCGCGTTCATCTCGGCGAAGGTGTTGGTGTCGAACGTGTGAACCAGATCGGTGAGCCGGTCGGCGTTGGTGGCGACGTCGGTGATGATGAGCAGGTTCGAGCGCGGGAACGCGATGGCGTCGCCGCCAGGAGAGACGAACGGCGTGATGGTCTGCGCCATCTGATCGGCGCCGACGTGGTAGACCTTGACCACGTTCATCACGAAGTGGTTCTCGGCGGCGAGCTCGCGGCTGCCGATGATCTTGGTCTTGCCCTCCTCGGCCGGGACGATCGAATACAGATCGCCGGTCTTGACGGCGGTGAAGCCGGTGTTGCGCAGGAGCTGGTGGAAGATCGGAAAGAGATCCTCGCGCGAGAGCCGGCCCGAGGTGCGCACCGTCACCTGGCCCTGCACGCGCGGGTCGATCCAGTAGTTGATGTTCATCGCCGCGGCCAGCGAATAGATGACTTCGCGGATGTCGGCGTTCTCGAAGTTCAGGACGATGCTCTCGTCGCCGATCTCGGCGGCGGCGGCCGTCGGCGCTGCCGGCGGTGCCACGCGCGCCGGAGCAGGCGGCGGAGGCGGAGCCAGCTCGGTGTCTTCCTCGTCCTGCGCGCGGGCGCCGCTGGCGAGCATGGCCAACGCCATCGCCGCCAGCAGCGTCGCCACCGGTCGGCGGCGGCGGGTGCAGCTATCGAGCATCCTTCTCTCCATGTCCCCTCATGCCGCGCCGGCCCGACGCAGCGTTGCATGTCTTAACGTGATTTGGCCGCCTCACGAAGCCGCCGCAGGGCGTCCAGACGGGCCTGCACAGGATCGGCGCCGCCTGCCTCTTCCTTCTCGCCGCCGCCCTTGCCGCCCTGCTGGTTACCGGCCGTCCTGCCACGCGCGGCGGCGTTACGCTGCGCGATGGCCTGGGCGCGCTCGCGCGCAGTCATCGATCGTGTCTCGTCCTGCGGCTCGGGCTCGCCTCGGCCGGGCCTGGGCGTGGCCGGCCGCGCCGCGGCGGTCGTACCGGGCCGATTGGCTGCTGCCGAGGGCCGCGCCCCCGGGGCCGGCGGCGCCGCAGCCACGCCTCCTCCGCCCGAGCCGCCCTGAATCTTGAGCGGCACGTGGAACTGCTGGCCTGCCTGTCCGAGCAGCGTCACCGAAGACGACGTGATCTCGCCGACCTCGTAGTCGCCGAGCATCTCGCCCTTGCGCAGGCTCTGCTGCTCGGGCCCGACTGCCGGATCGGAAAGGATCGCCACCGGCTCGGCGCCGATGATCATGACGCCGGTCAGCGTCACGCTGGTCGGAGGCGGCAGCGGCGTGGCATCCACCGGAGCGTCGTCGATGTTGATGTCGCCGAGGCCGGCTCCACGTTGCGCGTCGAAGAGGTCTCCCTTGACCACCGCCTCGGTGACGGCCGGAGAGATCCTGGCGCGCGGCTTGGGCGGCGGAATGGGCGCGGGCGCGGGCGCGTCGGGGATCTCGCCGAACTGCGGCGGCTCGGTGCGCATCACCTCGACCACGCGCAGACCCAACGCGACCACCAGCGCCAGCTGGACGATGGCCAGCGCCTGGAAGAGCCGCTTCACGACTCCTGCCTCATGAACGTGCGCACCTCCAGGCTGACCGTGAGCGGCGCGGTGGCCGGCTCGGGCGCTGTGGTCCCGGCGCGCGAGGTGGGAGGACGGCGGGTGGTTCCGAGCTTGCGGTTGATCTCCAGGTGCGTGACGACCATGTCCTTTTCGCCGCCTTCGATCGACGACAGGAGCCGGGTGACGCCCTCCAGGCTACCCGACAGCGTCAGGCGCACGCCCACGCGCTTGAAGCCGTCGGTGTCCTCTTCCTTCAGAATCTGGGAGCTGAGCACGTTCAGGCCCGCGTTGCCGGCCATCGTGCCGATGGCGCCCTGCAACTCGGCGGCGACTTGCGTGGCGGTGGCGCCGCTGCTGAGACGCGACTGCTGGTCGTTGTAGCGCTTCTCGAGCTCGGTGGCCTGCTGCTCGAGCGCGCGGCGGCGCGCGGCCAGGCGCCGGTAGTTCTCGACCTTGGCCACCTGCACCCACTGCGCGTCGGCGCTGACCGTGCCGACTTCTTCGTCGTCGCCCATGACGGTGAACCGCAGCACGAGCGCAAGGGCGATGGCGAAGGCGGCGCCGACCAGTACGCGCTCGCGCGAGGAGAGCGCGGTCCAGCGTTCCACCAGCGTCATTCTTCAAGATCCATGCGAAGCGAGAAACGCTCCTGGTTGGCCAGGTACTTGGTGGTGGGCGCGGTGAAGTTCACGTTGGCAAAGCTTGCCGAGGCTTCGAGGATCGCGATCAGGTCGGAGGCGCGCGCGGCGATGCCGTCGAGCTCGATGCGATTCTCCTTGTACCGGAAGGTCGTCAGATACGCATCCTGCGGGACGAGGTCTGTGATCTCCTTGAGATAGCGCGTGACGTTGCTGCGGCTCTTGCTCTCGAGCTTCTCGACGCGCGCCAGCATCTCCAGGTTCTTGTCCTGCTGTCGCAGGACCTGCTCGGCCATCGGCTCGAGAGTCTCGACCTCGGCGGCCAGGGCATTGTCGATGGCGAGGTTCTTGGCGGCGATGGTGGCCATCAACACGAGCGCCATGACCACGACCGCGCCCGACAGGGCCATTTCGCGAAGGCCGACGCCGGCCGCGGTCTGCACCAGCGTGGCCGGCAGGAGATTGAGAGGCGCGCGCGATTCGCTCAGCTGCGAGAGCGCCGCGCCCACCGCCACGATCTCCGCTTCGCCGACGGTGGCGCCGACGGGAAAGAAGTCCGGCGGCGCCACCGAGGTCAGCGAGGCCTCGGCGTCGCTGGCGGGCCGGGCCGAAAGGCAGGCCGGCGCGCGGTCGCTGTATTCGGGAAGCGTCGCTTCGACCTCGCGTGCCACCGCTTCGGTGCGGGAGCGTGCGCGCGGGTCCAGGTGATGGCTGGAGACCAGCAGCCCGTCCGCGCACAGCGTGATGTAGTCGCGGGTGCCCGAGCGGGTGAACACGGCGGCCAGCGGCAGCCCGGCAAAGCCGGTGTAGTCGGCCAGCGCCAGGGGCTCGGCCGTGACGGCCGAGACGGGCAGGCCAGCGTTGGTGACGACGGCGGCGGCCTCTTCCACGGCCACGCGCGGAGCCGAAACGATGGTGACGGCCACGCGCTCGCCCACGGTGCCGACGGGGCGAACCAGGTGTCCCCAGAACAGCGAGTCGGGAGGAACCGGAATCAGACGGTCCAGCTCGTATCCGGCCACCGTGGCGGCGTTGCCGGCGGCCGAGGCGGGAATCTGCATGCTGGCCATGAGCGTGACGCTTCGGTCGACGGCGATGGCCACGCGTCCGGCCTCGACGCCGGTGTTGGCAACGAATTCGCGAAGGAAGCTGGTGGCCTCGGCGCCGTGCGCTTCGGCCGGTCCCTCCAGGCGCTGCGAGGCAAGCTCGACCACGCGCACCGCGTTGAGGCGCTTACGGACGTGCGCGACCGAGACGACGTCGCCGCGCAGGGCCACGCCCAGCACGTCGGCGAAATCCGCCCTTACGATACGGCGGAAAAGGCTTTTGGCATCCACCCGTGATCAGCCCTCGTCGCTCGCTTCCCCAACGCTGTCGGTAGAACCGGATTGGTCGGAATCGGTGAAGATGGAATCATACCACCTGGCGACCCGCAACCCGTCGCCGGACTTGCCTAGATGGATGACGGCACCGACGTAGGCAAGGACTACGTCGCTGTCGGGCGCCTTGACGCGCGCCTCGATGGTCATGTCGACCGGCGGCTGCTCGCGGCCCGAGCCGACGGCCGAGGAATCGAGCAGCGCGCGCAACGCGTCGGGAATGCCCTCCTCGCCGCCACGGCGCCGGTCGAAGCTGAGCTGCTCGGCGTCCTCGCGATTGAGCCCGCCCAGCGCCTGCATGACCGCCGGAGAAACCGATCGCATGTTCACCTTCACCGAAGTGTTGAAGACGCTGAAGATTTCCTTGAAGCCCGGATAGTCCTCGTTGCCCTCGTACAGCTCGCGCGTCACCCCGCGCACGAGCAGAAGCTCGTCCACCGAGTCGAAGGCCGCATTCTTTGCGCGGTACGGTCGCGGCAGATCCTCGTAATATTCCGTCTCAGCACCTTCGGGCTGGTGCATGTCGTCGCCATCGCGCCAGTCGATGATGGAATCGGCGATGATCTGCGCCTCGTCGTCGGGGATCTCCAGGTTATAGAAAATCTGCGCGAGCTGCGCCGAGCTCAGCTTGTTCAAACTGAGCTTTCCCGCCTCATCGACGACGCGGACTTCGTAGGGCTTGCCACGCCAGGACGCCTCGACCCAGGTACCGTCTCCCTGCGCGAGTGAACGGATGGGGTCGAGGTTTTCCTCATCCTCCATCTTCTCGAAGGGGTCCTCGTGCTGGCGATCCGCGCGCAGAGCGAGGATCACCTCGCTGATGGCCGCCATCGCCGTGTTGCGGGCGATGGCGGACTCCTTGAAGTTGCGCGTGCTCATGGCCTCGTCGTGCATGGCGCGAGCGAACTCGGCGGCCAGCACGGCGAGCACGGCAAAGGTCCAGACGACGACGAGCAGCGCGACGCCGCGCTGACGCCGGTCAGGCGTCTTTGCCTTCGTCCTCGTCCTCGTCGTCCTCGTCGTCGTCTTCGTCATCGTCCTCAAGGTCTTCGTCGTCCTCGTCCTCGAAGTCCTCGTCGTCGTCCTCGAAGTCCTCTTCGTCCTCGAGGTCCTCGTCGTCCTCCTCGAGATCCTCCTCGTCCTCGTCCTCGAGGTCGTCGTCCTCGAGGTCGTCGTCCTCGAGGTCGTCGTCCTCTTCCTCTTCCTCTTCGTTCAGATCCTCCTCTTCGATTGCGCCTTCCTCGGGCTCGGTCTTCTTGCCTTTGCCTCCGCGGCCGCCCATCGCCTCGAGGTCGGCGCCGGCCAGCCCGAACTTGCCGAGCAGGGTCGCCGGGGAGTCGTTGCCAGGTGTCATTACGGCTTCGTTCGTAAGTTGCATGTTACCTCCTCCGTCGTTCGTCGTTACCGAGCGTCCGGCATGTCCGCCAGCTCATTCCTCGTCCAGTTCCTCGTCGTCTTCGTCGTCTTCGTCGTCTTCTTCGTCGTTGTCGTTGTCGTTGTCGTTGTCGTTGCCGCCCGCAGGCTGCGTGGTCGGCGGCGTGCCGTCGTCATCGTCGTCGCCGCGGTCGCGCAAGCCGCGGCGTCCCTTGAAGTCCTCGGCATCGACTACCTGGTTGAACGTCGCGACCATCAACGGCATCTCATGGTAGAGCGCAGGACCGTCCACCGTAGCTGGTGCGATCTCGACTCGGACGCAAGCCGGCAGCAGATCCTCTTCGGCCGCGTCCCACACTTCGAGAAACTCATCCGCGTCTGCCTCGCGCTGATAGCTGAACGTAACCGACTCTACGTCGTACAGCAGCGTGGTTTCCATCGTTTCGTCGATGGCCTCCTCGTCGTCCAGGCCTTCGTCCGTGCCGTAGGCCAGGTAGACGGGCTTCTCGGACATCTTCAGCTCCCCCTCCTCTACCCAGTAGCGGACGATGGCCAGGCCGCTGGCGTCGGGACGTTGCGGGGCGGTCGTGACGAACTCGACCTCGTCCGCGTCCCCGTAGAAGAACGGCTCGGGCTCGCTCGAATCGTCTTCGTCTCCGAGGCCTTCCTCGTCCTGGCGCGGAAGGTAGAGGGCGTCGGTGGCGGCGATCTGACGGCCCATGAGGCTCGTGGCTATGCGAAAACGCCGCGCCTGCTCGCTGACGCGCTCGCCCGAGGATGCCGAGCGTGCGCCGAGGACCAGCACGCCGTAGAGCGCGACGGACACCAGGCCGAAGACGGCCATCGCCACCACCAGCTCGAGGAGCGTGAAGCCGCGAGCGCCGCGCATCACAGCTGCTCCTCGCCGATGCGCGCCGTCTCCAGAACGATCGTCTTCTCCCCGACCGGCCCCAGCCAGGTCACTTCGGCCACGATCTCCCACAGGCCGAGCTCGCCCGCCTGCTCCGTCAGATCGTCGAGCGACTCGGTCATGCCGACCAACTCCCGCTGGATGGGACGGGTCGTGACGGTCCAGGTGTACTCGCCCTCCTGCCCCGTCTGAGTTCCTTCCTCGAGGATCGACCGCCACAGCGCCTCGTCGATCAGCGACCGGCCGAGCACCATCGCGCGGGTCTGCCGGTCCGCCTCGCCCGCCAGTCGCAGGCTGCCGCTGAACAGTTGCAGCGCACCGACGATGCCCATCGACATCACGGCCACGGCCACCATGACCTCGAGAAGCGTGAAGCCTTTCTGCAGGCGCCGTCTCACGACGCCTCCTCGATACGCAGGCGGCCGATGAGCGGATCGAAGATCAGCACATAGGCCTGGCGCCCGCCGGCCACCTCGAACTCGATCTCGACGCTGCCGCCCACCGAGGCGCCGGTGGGAAAGAAGTCGAAGACGATCTCGTCCTCCGCTTCGCCTTCGCGTCCGCCCTCGATGGCGCCGAACTCGGCGAAGCCGGGCAGCTCGAACGTCTGCTCGCCCCCTTCGATTCCGAAGCGGCCGTCCTGCTCATAGACCGAGAGCCCGACCGCTTTGCGCGTGCTGACGGCCTTGGCCGAAGCGGCGCGCGAGGCACTGATGAACGTACGCACCGATCGTCGCACCGCGCCCTGGCGCCAGCCGGAGTTCATCGACGGCACCACCAATGCCGCAATGACGCCGATGATGACGACGACGACGACGACTTCGAAGAGAGTGAAGCCGCGCTGGCGGTGGTGGGTGGTGGAGCGCAAGGGTGCTGAAGAACTGGGTCAGGCACCCTTTGCACGGAAAGACCGTGCGAAGGGGTGCCAGCGTCCTAGTCCAGATTGGTGATGTCGGCGGCGTCGCCATCGCCGCCGGGGCTTCCGTCGGCGCCGTAGGACATGATCTCGTAATCGCCGCGGCCGCCTTCGGGCCCGCGGTAGACGTACTCGTTGCCCCATGGATCACGCGGCAGCTTCTTGATGTAGGGACCGTCCCACATGTCCATTCCCGAGGGCGGATCCAGCAGCGCATCGATTCCCTCGGAGCTGTTGGGATAGCGGCCGGTGTCCAGCGCAAGCGCATCGAGAGCGGTCGAGAGGTTCGCGATCTGCACGCGCGCGGTCTTGGCCCTGGCCTTGCCGACGTTCTGGAAGAAGTTCGGCGCCACCAGCGCGGCGAGCATGCCCAGAATCACCATCACCACCAGCAGCTCGATCATCGTGAAGCCGCTCTGGCGCTCGCGCCGCCGTCGCGCCTCCTTCTGGCATCGCTCTTCGTTTCGTTCTCTGTCTTCGGTCACGTTCTCCTACCTCCGACGCGGCCGTCGTTGTCGGCCCCGCCTTCCTGAGCTCTACAGAATCATCTGGTTGACGCTGAACACCGCCGACATCATCGCCCACACGATCACGCCGATGACCACGGCCATGAAGATGAGAATGACGGGACCGATGAGCGTCATCACGCGGGCCACGGCATTGGTGACCTCGCGGTCGTAATGGTCGCTGACGACGATCAGCATCTCGTCGAGGCGGCCGGTCTCCTCACCCACGCCCACCATCTGCAGGGCCAGCGGCGGGAAGACGCCCGTGCGTTCCAGCGGACCGCTCAGGCCCTTGCCTTCGCTGACGTCGCGCTGCACCGCGGCCAGCGCCCTCGAGATGATGACGTTGGGAACGATGCTGCGCACGATGTCGAGCGACTGGATCAGCGGCACTCCGCCGCGCAGCATCGTTCCGAGCGTGCGCGCGAAGCGGGCAACCTGCAGCTTGCTGACCAGGTCGCCGAAGACCGGCGCCGACAGCGCGAGCCGGTCGTAGCGCTCGCGCCCCGCCGGCGTGTCCACGTACCTGCGGATGCCGTACCAGACGCCCATGCAGGACAGGACGAGCAGCCACCAGTAGCTCTTCACGAACTCGCTGATGGCCATGACGGCCTGGGTCGACGCCGGCATCGCCGTACCGAGATCGGCGAAGATGGCGGCGAAGCGCGGCATCACCACGGTGAGAAGGATGGCGATGGCGCCGCCGGCCGTGACGATGAGGATGATGGGATAGACCATCGCCGACTTGATCTGCTCGCGCGTCTTCTCGCTGCGCTCCAGATAATCGGCGAGGCGTTCCAGAACGCCCTCGACGATGCCGCCGGCCTCGCCGGCCCGGATCATGTTCACGTACAGGGGCGGGAAGACCGCCGGATGCTCTCCGAGCGCCTGGGAGAGCGAGCGCCCCTCCTGCACCCGCGCCAGCACCTGCGAGACCACCGCCTTGAGCGTCGGGTTCTCCGAGAGCGCCGAAAGGCTTGCCAGGCTTCGATCCAGCGGCAGCCCGGCCTTGAGGAGCGTGGCCAGCTCACCGGTGAAGATCATCAGGTCGCGGCCCTTCACCTTCTTGGCGCGCCGCCAGGGCAGCGACATCGAGGCCAGGTCCGGAAGCGAGAAGCCGCGCGAGGATGCCGCGGCCGCGGTGGTTCCCTCGCGCACGGCAAGCGGGATGAAGCCCTGCCCGCGCAGGGAGGCGACCACGGCCGCCTCGCCCGAAGCCTCCATCAAACCTTCGACGATACGACCCTCACGGGTACTCGCCTTGTATGCGTACGCTGCCATGCAGGGTCTGCTCGAAAGCGCGCATCTTAACACCGCCACGCACACGCGCGACCGCTTGCGCACGTGCGGCGGGGAGAGCGACCAGGATGTCGAAGGCTTGTCGTCCCCGATGCCGGCAGCGAGCCCCGCAGCTCGCGCCTCGGAGCCTATGGACGTTGGTCATCCAGGATCGCTTCAACGAGTGCGTGCCACTGGCTGCGAAATGTCGCGGCGGTCATGACGGGCGCGGGTGCGCAGCCGTCTTCCAGAGCTTCGGCCAGGGCTGCGGCCAGAGCCACCGGATCGCCGGCGGGCACCAGCTCGCGACCGCTCGCCTGATCCGGCAGACCGCCGGCGTCGCTGGTCAGGACGCGGGCGCCGAGCGCGCGCGCCAGCGGAAGGAGTCCGCTCTGGGAGGCGGTCCGGTACGGCAGGACCAGCACCGTGGCGCGCTTCACGAGAAGCTGCAGCTCTTCGTCATCAAGATAGCGATTTTCCAAGATGATGGAGGAGTCGTCGGCGGCCGCACGAGAAACCCGTGCCAGTTCCCGGCGCAGAAGGTAGGACTCGCCCGCGATGACGAGCCGGCGTCCGGGGTGGTCGCCCGCGGCGGCCAGCATGCGCCAGGCGTGCAGGAGGACATCCAGTCCCTTGTAGCCGCGGAGATGGCCCGCGAAGACCGCCACCGCCGCGTCCTCGGCAATTGCGAACTTCTCGCGCGCCCAGGCTCTCGCCCTGCCCGCATCGATGGCGAGGGGCGCCGCCAGCGGCGGCATCGGCGCGATCGCGACGCGGGCAGCGATGCCGAGCTCTTCGACCGCGACCGCCACGCTTCGGCTGTGACACAGCACGCGACCGGCACGGCCCAGCGCCAGACGCGCCAGCGGGCGGGCCAGCGGAACGTGCTCATGCGGCTCGAGGTTGTGACACAGCGCGACGACCCGGCGGCGCGGAACTCCGGCAAGCGACGCCGCCAGCGCAGCGGCCGTCACCGGATGCCACCACTGGAACGCCACGACCTCGGCTCCGGCGGAACGGAGGAACCGGGCCGCCCGTTTCCAGCTGCGCGGGCCGACGACGTCGATCATCTCCTGGCCGACGCGACCGAGCGCGCTGTCGCGCTGGGCAGAGCCGGGAAAGAAGGCGCCGGGGTACAGGCGCGAGTACGACAGCACGCACGGCTCGATGCCGGCGGCCTCCAAGGCCTCGGCCAGGCGAGCGGTATGCGCCGAGATGCCGCCGCGCAGCGGCGGTGCCGGACCGATCAGCACCGCGCGCCTCACTGCGCATCTCCGGGCGCCTCTCCCCGGACCGCTTCGCTCCTGCGCCCTTGCGCGCCCGACTCGTTCGCCGCCTCGTGCTCGGCATCGCCGCTCTCGCTCGCGCGGGCATCGCCCGTTGCATCATCGGCGGCACCAAGCTCGGCCAGGCGCGTACGCGCTTCGGCATCGAGCGGCATGTGCCGCAGGTACTCGCGCAGCACCTTGCGCGCCGTCTCGGTGTCGCCACGCGTAGCCGCGAACTCGGCGCGCGCGAGGTAGGGCCAGTTGCGCTCGCGGTCGATACGCCGCGCGGCTTCCAGCGCACGCTCGGCGACGGCATCCAACCTGAGCGAATGCGCGACGTAGGCGACGAGCGTCCACGAGTCGGCGTAATACGGATCGAGCGAACGCGCGCGCAACGCGTGCCACAGCGCACGCAGGCTCGACCCGCGCCGGATGTGCGCCCACGCGAGGCAGCCGTGCGCCCACGCGCTTCGCGAGTCGGCCGCCACCGCACGCGCGAATGAGCGCAGCGCCGCCTCGGGCTCGCCGCGCGCATCCTCGCTGAAGCCGCGATCGATCCACGCCGCCACCAGCGACGGATCGCGTCTGGTCGCCTCCACGAGCAGCGCATGCGCGGTGTCGGACCGCCCGGGATCGGCTTCCTGCTGCGCCAGCGAGAGCAGAGGCCGGCCGTTGTGCGGCGAGATGGCGGCAAGCTCGAGCAGGCGCGTGCGCGACGGCTTCTCGACCATCGGCATCGCGCGCTTGTGCGGCCGCCAGCCGCCTTCGCACGTGGCCGGGTCGCCGAGCAGCTGGATGTCGGTCAGCGTCAGCGCATTGCCGAGCAGCGAGCGCACCGCGACATCGACGTGGCCGCGCAGCATCGCCGGATCCGCCACCGCCATGTCGATGGGAGCGTCGTGCACGGCCTGGCGACGCTCGATGCGACCGTCGACGCCGATTTCGTACGCTTCGCGGCGAAGGCGTGGGATGTAGGGAATCAGGCGCACCGCGGTGACGCGGCAGCGCGTCAGCATCTGCAGGCGCACGTGCACCTGCGCTGGAAGGTCTTCCCACGGCTCGCCGCCGCCGAGCCAGATCGGCTGCGGCGGCGTCAGCAGCTGCGGCGGCGGCCATGCCACGGCATGTCCGCCCGGATAGCCGACGGCCGAGGCAAGGACGCCGCGCGTGCGCGGCAGCGGGTCCTCGAAGAGAGGAGCCGCATCCGACGCGCGAGCGTCCAGCACCGTCAGCCACGTCGGCGACGCTCTCGCAGGATCGCCGCCGGAGGTTTTTGCCGCGCCACCAGTGGCTGCGTGGGCGCCGCTGCCGCGTTCGGCGTCGGCTCGTGCCGCTCCGTCCCGCGTCATGGCAGTCTCGGGCGGGTCAAGCCCGTCGCGCCGCTGCGTTGGAGCACCGTCACCGCCGCTGCGTCGCGCGATGAAGTAGTCGCTGTTCTCGAAGGCGATCGTCCACTGCTCGCCCAGTCCGCGCTGCGCAGCCTCTCGCCGGCTGCTCCACCACGGCTCGAGCGCATCCGCATCGCGTGCAGCCAGCAGCGCTTCGGGCCCGTAGCGCCGCAGCCACCGCTCCTCGCTGCCGGTGGCGACGAGGCGGCGCGGGAGCACCGCCCAGCGCGCGTCGTGGCGCATCGCCAGCTCGCGCCGGCGCTCCGCCGTCGTGTGAGAGGCGAAGAACTCGGAGCGGTCGCGAAGGCGACCGTAGGCGTTGCCCTCGTGGAGCGAGAACACCAGCGTCTGCCGCTCGGTCGATGCCACGACCGGCTTTCCCGTCAGCGCCGGCACCAGCTCGGCAAAGCCGCTCGGCGCCAGCACGCGGCCGCTGCCGTGCTCCGCTCGCAGAAAACGATAGGCGCCGAGCGCGGCGCCGCGCGGGGCCGGCGCTCCCGGGAATGGATGCTCGCCCATGTCGCGGCGCATCCTGTCGGTTGCCGTCGTGGCGGTGACGGCCAGAAGCGCGGCAGACATGGCGACCGCAGCCGCACGCAGCGCAGCGCCGCTGCTCCATGCCGCGTACAGGCCGCAGGCGAGCAGGAGCGGAACCGGCACCAGCCATCCGAGCCGATACAGCATCCACGGAACCCACAGCTTGCCTGCGGCCGCCGCCAGCAGCGGCACGAACAGCAGCGCGCACGGCACCAGCGTCAGCGCGATGAGCACGCGCGCCGCGGGCTGGCGGCGGCGACGCACGAGAAGCGGCAGCATCAGCATCGCCAGCACCGCCGAGGCGCCGAAGACTGCGCCCGGGTGGACGATCCAGCCGGGACTGCCGGCGAAGAGGATGCGCTCGAGCGCCAGGTGTGCGCGCACCACCGGGTTGTCGGCATTGGCCAGGGCGATGCCCTGATCGCCGAACGCCATGGCCAGCCGCAGCGCCTGCGCGACCGGATAAAGCGCGGGCAGCGCCAGCGCCGCGGCCACGCACTGCCCGTGGCGCGAGCGCAGGCACGCAGGCAGCCGCGACGGTGCCAGCCCCGCGACGGCAACGACGGTCGCGAACGCCGCCATCGTGTAGACCAGGCTGTGCACCGATACGGTCGCCGTCGCCACGCAGCCGACGAAGATCGCGCAGCCGGCGACGCCGCGATGGGGGACGCTGGTGACGTGGCGCCAGGAGCGCAGCGCCGCCGCGATCAGCACCGGCGCCAGCGCGAACGCCGCCACGTGCTTGTCCTGATAGATGCGCGTGAAGAACGGAATGGCCTCCGTGCTCCACAGCCACACCGCCGTCATCAGCGTCGACAGCGCGACGAGGCGGCGCTCTCCTCCGAAGACGGCGGCCGCCAGCGCGGAGAATGCGGACACCGTCATCGTCACCACCGCGGCCGTCCACGGCCCCGCCTGCGTGCGCCACGGCTCGGCGCCGGTGCATGAGGCGACCAGCGCCTGCAGCGCAAGCCAGACGCTCCACAGGAAGCGCGGGTGCGACTGGCCCGTATGCAGGAACGGCTCGTCGAAGTGGAAGTGGCCGCGCGCCAGCCAGCTCTGCACGAAGGCCAGGTCCCACCAGTCATCGACGTTGCCGCCGCAGTGCCGCAGCGCCACCGGCAGCAGCGCCGCCAGCGCGGCGGCGAACGCGGCGATCTCGATTGCCGAAGCCGGTGCCGCGGGCGGCACGCGGCCGCGGCGGTGCTGCTTCAGCGATGCGGCCGCGAGCAGGAGGAACACCGCTGCCAGTGCGAAAGGCGCAGCCGCCAGCGGTGCCTGCGCAACGTACAGCGGAAGCAGCGCTGCGGTGGCGACCGCGAGCGACAGTGCACCATCGACGGCGAGGCGCCCGGTGCCCCAGTCCTCTTCGGCGACCGGACCGATCAGCGGCGCGAGCACGCGGCCCGGGAGCCACAGCAGCGCCAGCACCAGCAGCGCCGGCGGAAGGTGCTGCCACAGGCCCGCGGCGCCGGCGGCGCCCATCAGCAGCAGCGCGAGCGCAGGGACGGGCATGGGTGTCAGTTCAAATATCCCAGATCCCGCAGCCGCTGCATGACCTCGGCCTCTTCGGCGGCATCGTAGTCGCGCGCGGCACCGCCGCCGTCGCCCTCGCCCGCGGCCTGGCTGTGGCGCACGGGATTGTCGGCGCGAAACTGCGCCGACAGGACTTCCTCCAGAACTCGCCCGTCCATGTCGTCGGGCACGGGCTGTCCGAGCAGATGAAGGATCGTCGGCGCCAGGTCCTGGATGCTCGCGCGCGGCGGCGGACTGCCGGCGGCGATGGCGCCGCCGGCAGCGATGAAGGTGCCGTTGTCGCGATGCATGCCCGAGTAGCGGTAGGTGGCGTCCCAGATGCGGCTCGAGCCGAAATCGGACAGGCCGTAGAAGATGTCGGCGTCGTCGTGCGGCAGCAGGATCAGATCGGGCGCCTCGTCGATGCGCGCGCCGTGGTAGACCTCCTCGCGACGGAGCACGCGCGACACCAGCGGACGGCCGAGCTCGGGATCGCGGTATTCGAGGACGGCGCGCGCGATCTCCTCGCGCGTGCGATCGTAGTCGGCGCCGCGCTCGACGCAGCCCTGTGGCTCGCGGCCCTGCACGTTGAGGAAGACCGACCCGTAGTGGCGGCCGTAGGAGTACGCGCGCGAGCGCGGCCAGTCCACGTTCAGGAACGACAGGAAGAAACGCTTGAGCACGCTGTCGAAGGAGTAGACGTTCTTGTACTCGGCATGCTTGGCCACGCCGAGCCGGTCGGCCAGCCGATGGACGTTGCGCAGGCTCAGCCCGCGCCGCAGCGCGAAGTGCTTCAGGCGCGTCGGCAGGTCGCCGGCCAGGCGCAGGAAGCCGAGCTCGAGCAGCAGGTTGTTGAGCACGATGAAGCGCGAGGCGCGTCCCATGCCGTGATCGGACATCAGCAGCACGGTGACGTCCTTGCCGGCCTTCTCGATGACGCGCGCGATGTCGGCATCCAGGCGCTGGAAGTAGCGAAGGACGGGGGCCGAGAGGTCTCGCGTGTCGCCGCTGGGCCGCCACGGGTGCTGCGGGTCCAGGTAGTGCCAGAGCTGATGGAGGATGCGGTCGGTGTCGAAGTACACCGTCATGAAGAAGTCCCAGTCGTCGCGATCCATCAGATGCAGCGTGGTGCGCGTGAGCAGCTCGAGCAGCTCGTCGCTGGCGCGGAAGAACGCCTCCCTGCCGCGCTCGGAGAACGTCTCGGACGGATAGATGCGGTAGTCGCCGACCTTGGCCTGGATCTCGGCGCCGAGCTCGCGCGGATACGTGTAGTCGGTGGCGAAGTACGGCGTCATCCAGCCGCTGATGAAGGTGCCGTTGACCGGCTCGACCGGATACGAGATCGGCACGTTGATGACGCCCACGCGAAGGCCGGCATCGCTCAGCAGCCGCCACAGGCTGCGGCCGCTTCGCATCGTCGCGTTGACGGGCGGAAACACGTAGCCGCCGGGCCGCCTGTACAGGAAGTCGTAGATGCCGGTCTTGCCGGGATTCTTGCCGGTGGCGAAGGTGCACCAGGCCGGGCCCGACGTCGGCGGCATCGTCGAGGCCATCACGCCGCCCGTGCCCTGCGATAGCAGCCGGGCGATCGTCGGCATGTGGCCGGCACGCGCCCACTGCTCGAGCAGCGGAAAGGGCGCCCCATCGAGGCCGATGACCAGGACACGCTTGCGAGCAGCCATGAGGAGCGGGTCTTACCAGCGCCAACCGCGGCTGCGAAACCGAGCGCGCATCGCAGCGATGCGTTGCGCCAGATCGGCGGCGTCGTCGCGGCGCTGGTCGACGATGTTGCGCGTCTCGCCCGGATCGGCGGCCAGATCGTAGAGCTCGCGACGCTCGGGCGTGTCCTCGGTTGGCGGCCGCCCGCTGTCGATCCTCTCCTTGGCCCTGCGCGGATCGGAAGGCGCGCCGGCTGGCGTGACGATCATCTTCAGGCCGCCCGAGCGCAACGCGAACGGATGATTGGGGCGCGGGCCGATCGCGAAGCAGTCGCGCGTCAGCGATCCCGCCGGTGCGTCGCCTCCGCGCAGCTCGCCTGCCAGCGAGGTGCCGTCGAAGTCGTGCGGCTGCGGGTCGACGCCGATCAGATCCAGCAGCGTCGGCACGATGTCGACCGTGCAGGCCTGCGTGCGAATGCGCGCGCCGGCCGGGATCTGGCCGGGCCAGGTGAAAACCAGCGGCACGCGTACGGTGCTGTCGTAGAGGAACCAGCCATGCTGCAGCAGCTCCTGATGCTCGGTCAGGCTTTCGCCGTGGTCGGCGGTCAGGACGACGAGCGTGTCGCGATGGCCGGAGCGCTCGATGCCGCCGAGAAGCGCGCCCACCTGGTGATCGGTGAAGCGGATGTCGCCGTCGTAGCGCCGCACGTAGTAGGACAGTCGCCGCTGCCCCTCCAGCACCTGGTATCTCGGAATGACGCCGAGGCCGAAGTTGCTGTCCGAGAACTCGAGCTCCGGATCCTCGCCGAACAGGCGCGCCGGGTACTGGAAATCCTTGCTCCACCACGCCTGCGCCGAGTTGTAGGGGCCGTGCGGGTCGAGCAGATGCACCCATAGGAACCAGGGTCTGTCGCGCGCGGCGGTGCGCAGGTGCCCGAGCGCGAGCGCCACCACGCGATCGTCCGTGCTGACCGTTGCGGGCGGCTCGATGGCGGCAACCTCGAAACGCTCGAAGCCCTGCCCGAACCCGTGCGCATCATCGACGATGCGGTTGGCGATGAACGCAGCGGTCGAGTATCCGCGCCCGGCCAGGATCTCGGCGATCGTCGTTGCCTTGTCGGGCAGATTGGCGCGGTTGAACGCCACGGCATGGCGGTCCTGATAGACGCCCGTGAGCAGCGTGGCCACCGCGGGCGCCGTCTCCGGCGCGCTCGCGATGGCGTGCTCGACGACCGTGCCGCGTGCCGCCAGATCATCCATCCACGGAGTGGTGGGATTGTCGTAGCCGTACATCCCCATGTGATCGGCACGCAACGTGTCGATGGAGAGGAACAGGATGTTGGGCGGCTCCTCCGGCGCGTGCGGCCGCCCCTGCGGCGCACCGTTGCAGCCCCCCTGGGTCATCAATACGGCCGCCGCAGCCAGGCTGCCCAGCATCCCGAAGGCCCGCCGAAGCGTCCAGCGCAGCCCGCGGCGCATCAGCTCGAGCGTCGACAGTTCGCGCACGTAGGCCTCGAGCATCTCGGTGCTTCCCTGCGGATGCGTGAGCAGGCCGAGTCGCAGCAGCCGGTCCTTTTCGTGATCGCCGGCGAACGCCGGCGCCTCCGCCCACTGCAGCAGCGGCGCTGCGGTGGCGGTAAAGCTGGCGTGCACGGCGGCGTGCCGGCGGCCTCGATCGCCGATGCGGTGCAGAGCCGACGGCTCGGCGGCCAGCTCGAGAAGCGCTTGCGCGAGCGACTCCGGATCCTGGCGCGCGCATCCCACCGCCAGCCCCTGCTCCACCAGCACCGCGCCGGCTTCGCTCAGCGCCGTGGTCAGACAAGGCAGTCCGTGCGCGAGCCATTCGACGACACGGTTCTCGGCGCCGAAGCGGCGTTCGTACAGCGGCAGCTCGATGTTGAGGCCGACGTCGGCGCAGGCGTAGATCGCCGGCAGCCGCGGCGAATCCACCCAGCCCAGCAGATGCACGCGATCGCACGAGCCGGCCAGCTCCAGGAAGCGCCCATAGCTGTGCTCGTCGTGACCGGGAATGGCGCCGCCCGTGACCACGACATGCATGCGCGAATCGCGCGCGAGCGCGTCTGCGGTCGCACGGCCGAGAGTGTCGACGTCGCACCAGGTGTTGAAGCCGCCCGAGCACAGCGCAACGAACGCATTCTCGGGGATGCCGAGCTCTCGCCGCGTCGCCCTTCGAAGGCGGTCGCGATCCTCGCGCGTGGCTGCAGGCGCCTCCGCGGCGCATGGGATCACTTCGACGAGATTCTCGCCGGCGGTGGCGGCGGAGAGGCGCCCGGCAAGGCCGAGCTGGCCGATGAGCGCGTGCGAGTGCGCGTGCGACACCGCCGAGAAGCGGTCGGCGGTTTCGAGCACCGGCGCGAGCAGGCTCCAGAAGTGGACGAGGCTCCAGTCGCCGCCGCTGCGTGCGGCCTTGGCCTGCGCCTCGCTGAGCAGGTCGCCGAAGACGTCGGCCCACATCGGAACGCCCAGGCGAAGTCGGCGCGCCAGCGCCGACGCATACACGGTGACACCGACCATCGCCTCGGGCGCGAACGCTTCCATGCGATGTCGCACCGCCTGACCGGCAAGCCGCTTCTCGTCGGTGAAGAACACCTCGATGCCTTCGGGCGCAGACGGCGCGGCGCCCGGCTCTTCGCCGTCGCGGCATACGCAGGCCAGGAGCACGCGGTGCCCTGCACGTGCCAATGCGCAGGAAAGGTGCGCCGCGCGGAGCCCCGGACCTGCGTGGCGAGAGGCTGGCACGTGAGCAGGCACGCCCATGGCGACCATGAGGACGCGACTCATCAGGCAATCCTCGGATGCGCACGATGCGCGCGTGCGAGAGCCGCAGCATCCGTCCGCTGTGCTACGGGCGCGGCCTCGGGCGGCAGTCCAGCGACCGCAGCGTCGCTGGCCGGTGCATCCACTCGCGGAATCCGTGCGGCCGCGGCGACGGCCGCGGCACTCTCCACCATCCGTCCCGCCTCCAGGCGAAGGACGTCATCGGCGACGCGCTCGACCAGCGCCATGTCGTGCGTGACCAGAACGATCGCGGTTCCGCGCGAGCGCAGGCTGGCGATGCGGTCGTCGCAGCGCGAGCGGAAGTCGGCGTCGCCCACCGACAGCACCTCGTCGACCAGAAGCACGTCGGGCTCGCCCGCCGTGGCCACAGCGAAACCGAGACGGGCCGTCATGCCCGAGGAATAGCTCTTGACTGCCACGTCCATCGCATCGGCCAGGCCGCTCATCTCGACGATGGAATCGTAGTCGCGGCGCAGCTCGCTCAGACGGCGGCCGAGCAGGACGCCGAACAGGAAGACGTTCTCGCGGCCGGTCAGCTCGGGGTCGAAGCCGGCACCGAGCTCGATCAGTGGCGCGAGGCGGCCGCGCACGGCGACGCTGCCGGCACTGGCCGGAACGATGCCGGCGAGCGCGCGCAGCAGCGTGGTCTTGCCCGCGCCGTTCGGCCCCACCACCGCGGTCACCCCTCCGCGCGCAACATGCAGCGAAACGTCGCGGAGAGCATCGAACCATTCCACCGACGGCGGGCGCCGCTGCACCGTGCGAACGAACAGCTCGCGCAGCGAGCGCACGCGGTGATGTTCACGGCGCAGCCGCACGGTAAGGGAGCGGGCATGCACGGCGCAGGTCATAGATAGAGGTGGAACCTGCGCGACAGCCGCTCGAACACGATCGCCGCCGCCAGCGCTGCAGCAGCGGCCAGCGTCGTGGCCGCCAGCAGCGTCGTCGCGTCCGGCCCGGTCCCCGCCCACAGCGACTGGCGAAGCGGCTCGATGGCCCAGTGCATGGGATTGAGGATGAGGAACGCATGCCACTGCGGCGGGATGACCGAGGCAGGGTAGACGACGGGCGTGGCGTAGAAACCGATCAGCAGCGCGCCTTCGACGAAATAGCGCACGTCGTGGAAGAAGACGTTGGCCGCCGACAGCAGCAGCGCCGCCGACGTCGCCAGCAGAACCAGCGGCACCAGCGACGGAATGGCGGTCACGGCCGCGGCCGGCGCCAGCAGTCCGGCCGCCATGCTCAGGCCGACGAGCAGACCGAGCGAGAGCGCCAGGTGCACGAGGTTGGCCAGGACCACGGCCAGCGGGAACAGCATCGGCGGCGCGCTCACCTTGCGCAGGATCGGCGCGGCGGCGTGCAGGCTGTCCATCGCCTGCATGACCGTCAGCGAGAAGAAGCCCCACGCGAACACGCCGACGATGACGTAGACCGGATAGCGCTCGATCTGCGGGAACACGCGCGCGAAGACGATGCTCAAGACCGCCATCGCCATCAGCGGCTGCAGAAGGCTCCAGGCAAAGCCGAGCACCGAGCGGCGATAGCGCACGGCCAGCGAGCGCGACACCAGCACGCGCAGACAGTCCCAGCCGGCGCCGTAACGCGGGCGCGCGATGCGCAGAGGCGTGATCACTTGCTGCGGTCTGACCACAGGTGCGTGTTTTTGGGAAGCGCACGCATCGGCGCATCGGCATCCGCGCACCCGCGGCATCGGCGACGGCGAGCGCCACACCGGCGCCGCAAGCGTGGGCGCGGATGCTCGCGCGGCGTCGTCCGCTGCTCGTGCCGCGGCGCCTGCGCCCCACCGGCAGGGGAAGCTGGCGATGCGCCTTCCCTTCGGCCGCGGCGTGCGCTACGTCGTGCGCCTTTCTCGCGGAGGCTGCCATGCCCAGATACGCCTATGACCGCCTGAGCTTTCTCGACAACTCCTTCCTGATCATGGAGAGGGAGAACACGCCGATGCACATCGCCGGCACCGCCACCTTCGATGCGGCGGCGCTGACCAAGGAAGACGGCGGCATCGACATCGACCGCATCCGATCCTACGTCGAATCGCGCCTTCATCTGATCCCGCGCTACCGCCAGCGGCTGCAGCAGAGCTGGTTCCTCAGCGCACCGATCTGGGTCGACTACGATCATTTCAACATTCACTACCACGTGCGACACACCGCGCTGCCCAAGCCCGGGGACGAGCGCCAGCTCAAGCGGCTGTCGGCTCGCATCATGTCGCAGCACCTGGACCGCGCGCGCCCGCTGTGGGAGATCTGGATCGTCGAGGGCCTCGATGACGGCGCCCGCTTCGCGATGGTGAGCAAGGTCCACCACTGCATGGTCGACGGAGTTTCCAGCGTCGACCTGATGAACGTGCTGCTGACGCCGTTTCCCATCGAGGAGTTCGAGCCGGCGCCGCGGTACGTTCCGCGGCCCGCGCCGAGCGAGCTCGATCTTCTCATGGAAACGGCCGGCGGAATCCTTCGCCTGCCGCTCGACGTCGGCAGCAAGATCACCGACCTCGCCACGCAGGCCGGCGATCCGCGCTCGGACGTGCGCGCCAGGCTTCGCGCGCTGCGCGGAATGGTCGGCGAGATCGTCGGCACGAGCCTCCGTAACGCCGACACGCCGCTGAACCAGAACGTCGGCCCGCACCGTCGCTTCGACTGGCTGGCGATGGAGCTCGACGCGATCAAGGCGGTCAAGAATCGCCTCGGAGGGACGGTCAACGACGTCGTGCTGGCGACCGTTGCCGGAGCGCTGCGGCGTTTCCTGGAACGGCGCCGCTTCAGCTGCGAGGGCATCGATTTTCGGGTGATGGCGCCGGTGAGTGTGCGGGCGCAGGACGAGCGCGGCGCTCTCGGCAACCGCGTCTCGGCCTGGATAGTGCCGATGCCGCTGACCGAGCGCGATCCGCGACGGCGGCTGCAGGTCATTCGCGAGACGACGTCGCATCTGAAGGAAGCCAAGCAGGCCATGGGCGCCGAAGTGCTGGCGCAGGTCGCCGAGTGGACGCCGTCGACGATCCTGTCGCTTGCGGCCGGCATGGCAACGCGTGCCCTCCCCTTCAATCTCGTCGTCACCAATGTCCCGGGGCCGCAGGTTCCGCTCTACATGCTCGGCGCGCGCATGCGCGACAACCATGGCTTCGTCCCGCTGCTGGATGGCCTGTGTCTGGGCATCGTGCTGTTCAGCTACGCGGGGCAGCTCTTCTGGGGTCTGACGGCGGACTGGGATCTGATTCCGGACCTGCACGACTTCGTCGAGGATATCGAGGAATCGTTCGCGGAGCTGCGTCAGGCCGCCGGGACGATCGAGGTTCGCGACGGTGCTGGCGTCGAGGCTGGCGACGGTGCTGCGCCGGCGACGACCGCGCCGGAAACGAACGGTTCGGAGACGGCGACTGTCACGGGCACGACGGCAGCCGGCAAGGCTGCGGTGATCCCGGGCAGCGCCGAGAGCGAAAGCCGCATGCAGAACGCGGTGGCGGCGGCGGCGCGCAAGGCGGCCGAAGCCGCTGCGCAGGCCAAGGGCGGCGCGGGGCGTACGGCCGGTGGCGCTGGTGCCGCCAGCCCCGGACTCGGCGTTGCGCCTGCCCGCGCCGGCGGCGAAGCGCACGGTGCAGCGCAGGCTCACGCCGCATGGCAGCCGGAGCGTCCGCTGCCGGTGCAGGAGGAAAAGGCGGCCAAGCCCGCGCCTGCGCTCAAGGCTTCGGTCAAGCGCGTGTCCCCGAAGCCGAAAGCGGTTGCGCGCAAGGCCAAGCCCGGTCCCAGCTCATCGACGACGAAGCGAAGCAGCGGACGCAAGCGCCCTTCGGGTGCGAACGGCTCGGATTTCCAGACGCAGCACTGAGGTGTGGTGGTGTCGCGCTGCCGCGGCGGCGCGTCGGCTTGCTCGAAGCAGTCAAGCCGCCACATCGCGCGTCCCGGCGGAACCGCGCCTACCTGGAGTTCCTCCGGCAGCCCCGCGAGTGCACGCGTGATCCGGAGGCGTCAGCGCAGGAGCTCGAGTCTCTCACCGACGCAGGCCTCCGCGTCGCGCGCTCCACGAACGAAGCCTGCGGTCCACCATACGAGGCCCAGCAACAGCACCGGAGAGAGCTGCGTCAGGGCAACCACGCCGGAGAAGCCGCTGCGCAGCTGCCAGGCCGCGATCCGCAACAGCCGCGCCGGCAGCAGCAGCGGAGCCAGCCAGCGGTAGCGAACGAAGACGGCGCCCGATACCGACGTCATCCGTCGCGCGGCGGCGGAGGTCAGGCCGAGCCGATGCTGATGCGCGAGCATCTCGGCGAAACCGGCCGGATGGCGGTGGTGCGTGCGCACGCGCGCGCTGAGCCCGACGCGGCAGCCGAGCCGCTGCAGGCGATGCATCAGCACCAGGTCCTCACCCGGCCACATATCGGGAAACCCTCCCGCGCGATCGAAGACCTCGGCGCGGCAGAGCATCGTGGTCGAAGGCGGCAGCCATGCCGGCGGCGCCGCATGCCTTCCCTCGGCTTCCTTGAACTCGAGCAGGTGCCGGGCGCGAGCGACGACTCCGTTCCCGTCGCACACCACGCGTGCGCTGATCGAAGCCAGGCCGCGCCCGCACAGCTCGCGCTGAAGCGCAGCCACGCCGCCGGCGTCGAGGCTGCAGTCGGCGTCGATGAACAGAAGGAAATCGGCATCGCCGGCATGGTCGCGGCCGACGTTGCGGGCGGCGCCGGCGCTCAGCGCCGCCGGGCCGGCGACGACTTCGATGCGAGGATCGACCTCGACGCAGCGCCGCGCGACCTCTGCCGTCGGATCGTCCGCAGACGTCACGACCAGGATGCGGGCGATCGGATCCTGCAGCCGCAGCGATTCGAGGGTACGTTCGAGCGTCGCCTCCGCACGGCGCGCCGGGACGATGGCGACGCAGGTCGTGCGCGCCGTCAAATCGCGCCTACTGGTCCTGCGTCACGCGCAGCACTTCACCGACGGTCGTGACGCCGTCGGCGACCTTCCAGTAGCCGTCGTCGCGCAGCGTGCGCATGCCGTGGCTGATCGCCTCGCGCTTGATCTGGTCGGCGGTAGCCTTGGCCACGATGAGCTTGCGGATGTGGTCGTCCACCGACAGCAGCTCGTAGATGCCGCTGCGGCCGTAGTAGCCGGTTCCGGCGCACGTCGGGCAGCCGACGGCATCGTAGACCTTGACCGGCCGCCCTCGCCTCTCGCCCAGGGCCTTGAGGAATTCGGCCTGCGCCGGAATCTCCTGGCGGCAGTTCGTGCACACGCGGCGCACCAGTCGCTGCGCCATCACGCCGAGCAGCGAGGATGCGAGCAGATAGTCCTCCACGCCCATGTCGAGAAGTCGCGACACCGCGCCGGCAGCGTCGTTGGTGTGCAGGGTCGAGAACACCAGGTGACCGGTCAATGCGGCCTGGATGGCGATCTCGGCGGTTTCGGCGTCTCGGATCTCGCCGATCATGATCACGTCGGGGTCCTGACGGACGATGGATCGCAGCCCGTTGGCGAACGTCAGCCCGATCTGGCTCTTGACGTGAATCTGGTTGACGCCTCGCAGCTGGTACTCGACCGGATCTTCGATGGTGATGATCTTGAGCTCGGGCGAGTTGATCTTGTCGAGCGCACCGTAAAGCGAGGTCGTCTTGCCCGAGCCGGTCGGGCCGGTGACCAGGATCAGGCCGTGCGGCTGCGCGATCATGTGCGTGAACGTGGCCAGCGTATCGTCGGGCATTCCCAGCTTCGTGAGATCCACGACGACGCTGCTGCGGTCGAGAATACGCAGCACCACGCTCTCGCCGTACAGGGTCGGCAGCGAGGAGACGCGAAGGTCGATCTCGCGTCCGACCAGCCGCAGCTTGATTCGCCCGTCCTGCGGAAGGCGCCGCTCGGCGATGTTGAGCTTGGCCATCAGCTTGATGCGCGAGATGATCGCCGCCGTCATGCTGCGCGGCGGCGGGTCCTGGTCGTGCAGCACGCCGTCGATGCGGTAGCGCACGCGCAGCTCGTTCTCGAAGGGCTCGACGTGAATGTCGGAGGCGCGCTGCTCGACGGCACGCGAGAGCATCTGGTTGACGAGGCGGATGACGGGAGCCTCCGAGGCCATGTCGCGCAGGTGCTCAACATCCTCCTCGTCGTCGTTGAGCACCTCGACGCCTTCGCGCTCGTCGGCCGCCGCGCCGCCCTCGAGCGTGCCGTAGACCGCCTCGAAGCGTTCCATCAGGTCGCGCGTGCGCATCAGCGCCGGCTCCACCATCAGGCCGGTGACCTGCTCGACCAGCTCGATGGCGGCCCTGTCGCCGGGATCGGCCATGGCCAGGCGCAGCGTCCCATTGGTCCGCTGGACGGGCAGGATGCGCGCCGAGCGCATGTATTCGACCGAGATGTGCTCGAGGTTGAACGTCTCCTCGGGCAGGTCCGTGCTGCGCAGCAGCGGGACGTTGTGGTAGCGGGCAAGGACCGGAAGCAGGTCGTCCTCGGACAGGAAGCCCAGCTCGACCAGCATGCGTTCGAGCCGCTCGCCCTTTTCGGCGGAGAAGCGGCGAACCTTGCGGAGGTCATCGACCGAGACCTTGCCGGAGGAAAGAAGGATATCGTCGAGGCCGCTGGAGACGGCCGGCACCACCGCCGGCTCGGCCGGCACTTTGGAAAGGTCCACGGTCTGTTGGGTTGCCATCGCGGGCCAGCCTGCCCCGATCCCCTGCGGCGCTCAACCGGGATTGCGCAGGCGATGCCGGTGCAGCCAATCCCCCGCGCCCGCCCGATCCCCGCGGGTGCTCGCGCGGCGGCCGCTCGACGCCGCGGCCGCCGCGACAAGCGCATGACGGCGGCGCCGATGAACGCCGGTCATGAATGTCGGGACCGGCCGCCGCGCAGGTGGTCGCGTTGAGGCGCGCATCACAGGCCGCGTTCGTGCGTGACCGCCACGCAGGCGCGCCCGGATGACGCACGGCGGCACACTGCATACTACACGTCAGTCACGGACGCGCCGCCGCAAGGCCGCAAAATCGCACGTCAAATCTCTGGCTGTCCGAGTGACAACTATGTAGAACACCGTCTGCCCGGGGGAAAAATACGGGCGAGTCGGCCGGACGTTCCGGGGACCGGGCTCGCCCCTCAAACCCTATCCAAGGAGGGAAGGGAATGACCATCCGTTCGACCAAGGGGAGCATCGCTCTGCTTTCGATGCTGGCGGCACTGGGAATGGGCTCGCAGGCATTGGCGAGCACGCTCACCCAGAACGTCTCATGGACGATCGACCGATCCGGTACCTCGACCAAGTACCGCATCACGGCCTACGGCGATTCCATCTACGCCGGCTACAACGGCTCGACCACCAACGCCGCCAAGTACGCCGCGACGACGGTGGATGCCGAGTATCTGTCGGCTCTGTGGAACGCGGACATCGAAAACGTCCGCCGCTGCAAGTCGGGCGCGGTAGCCAAGGACATCTACGACAACAAGATCGTGGCCGAACGCTCCTACATGCAGAGCACCAACACTCGCGTGGTGACGTTCGAGATGTGCGGCAACGACGGCCTCCAGGCGCGCAGCAGCTTCAAGAACCAGACCGGCACGTGCAGCTACACGGGCATGAACACCGCGCTGAACAACTGCACGACGTACCTGCAGGCGGCGATGTCGTACATCAACTCGAACGCCTATGCGGGCACGAAGCTGAAGGTCGTGGCCAATCTGTACTATCCCGGCTACGACGCCGATAACGTGTTGAGCAGCTGCACCGACTCGACCACGGGTCAGAAGGTGAACATGCGCGATACGTTCCTGCCGTACCTCGCGAAGATGAACTACCGTGCGTGCAACTTCGCGCAGCAGTACGGGTTCAAGTGTGTGGACAGCTTCGCCGAGTACATGGGCCGCGATTACGACTGGAATGGCGACGGCGCGGTAGACTCCGAGGCGCTGAAGTACATCCCGGGCGAGAGCGAGTCGGCGTACGTTACGCGTATCACCTCCACGCTGAAGTCCACCCTGCGGGACGCCAATTTCAAGGCCGTCAACTCGAGCACGACCTACGATTACATCCAGTCCGACAACACCCATCCCACCTACACGGGCGGAACGGTGACGGCGGGCCTGTTCGGCGGCACGACCGGCAGCGGCGCTCCGCGCTACACGTCGTTCACCAACGGCAAGAGCCCGATCTGGAATCAGTACGGCCACGAGCGCATGGGCTGGTCGTTGTCGACCTGGAACCCGCTGGCCCCGTAATCACGTCATCGCAACCGACGGCGCTCCGGCCGTCACGCAAGGCCGCGCTCAGCATGCTGAGCGCGGCCTTGTCGTCTGCGGCGCGTCGGGTCGACTGCGCGACGATCGAGATGGCGAGTTGCCGTACGTGCACCCCGAAACTAAACCTCGTGCAATGAACGATGGCGCCAGAGGCAGCGGGCCCGCGCGCGGCGACGGAGCCGTACGCATCGTGCAGGGCGATGCGCGCGCGCGCCGGCATGCGGTTCTCTATCAGGCGGCGGCCGTGCTGCTGGTAGGTTGCATGGCCGCCTACCTGCTGATGCCAGGCTCGCCGACGCCGTCCGCGCCGCAGGCCGCATCGTCGCCGCTGCCGGCCGACGCCGCGGCCATCGACGCGACACCGGCCTTGACGCATCGCCCGCTGGCGTTGCATGCGCGGCGCAGTCCCTCCGGACTGGCCGCGTCCACGGGCCGCCTTGCCACGCCCAAGCGGGCTGCACCGGCACAGCCGCAGGAGCCGGAGGGGGATCCCACGCTCGACATCTCCGCGTTCATCCCGCCCGGCGAGACTCCCACCGCCGGCCAGCTGATCGAGGAGCTGCACAAGCGCGGCATCTACGACGGCATTGCGGCCTTTCCTCCGCCCGGCACCAGCCCGCCGCTGGAAGGCCTGGCGGTCCCCGAGGACTTCGAGCTGCCCGAAGGATACGTGCGCCACTACCAGGCCACCGACGACGGTCAGCGCATCGAGCCGATCCTGATGTTCTCTCCCGATTACGAGTTCTTCGACGAGAATGGCCAGCCGATCCCGATTCCGGAGAACGGCGTCGTGCCGCCCGAGCTGGCGCCGCCGGGACTGCCGATCCGCCGCGTCGACATCCCGCAGAACCGGGAGTGAACGCCGCCGCCCCTGAGATGTCCGCCCGCGCCGCGCCCCTCGCCGACGCCGTCGTCCTTCCGCCGGTGTGGCGAGCCGTCGCGGCTGCGCTGCGCATCCTCGCGCGCGGCACGCTGCTCTACATGGCCGCAGCCATCGTGCTGGCGGAGACCCCGCCCAATCCGCTGAAGCAGATGCGGTTGTTCGCCGCGCTGTTCCTGGCGCCGGAGCTCGCGGCGTGGTCGATCCTGCGCGCATTTCGGGCGCACGTGCTCATCGGCCAGGGGCTGCTGGTGTTCGAGCAGCGATGGCGGCGCATCGAGATTCCGCTCGATGCCATCGCAGGCGTGCGGCCGTGGATCCTGCCCGTGCCTTCGACGGGGTTCACGGTCACGCTGCGCTCGGGCGCACGCTTCGCCGACGGAATCGCCGCCAGCGATCCGGTCGCGCTGATCGAGGCCGCTACCGGCGCCGGCGCGGCAGACGGCCTTCGCGACGTGCTCTCGCAGCGCACGATGTTCTATGCGCGAGCGCGGCTCGCGAGCTGGCGAAGCCGGCTCGACCAGCCGTTCCTGAAGTTCGTGGTGTTCGCGCTGGTGCCGGCGGTGCCCGCGTTTCGCCTGCACCAGATCATCGCCTACGGCGGCGCGCTGGGCGAGTACTACACGTTCGGCCTGAAGGCGTATCTGATCGCGTTCGGAATCTGGTGGGGCTCCTGGATCATCGGACTCGTCTTGTCCGCCGCCGTGCTGCGGGCCGTGATCGAGATCGTTACCGTCCTTCTGGCAGGCGTGCGATTCGCGTACACGGGCGGCGTGCGCCGCCTGCTCGAGGTGATCGCGCTGGCGATCTACTACATCGGAATCCCCGGCTGGCTGTTCCTGCGCATGCTCGAATAGGCCGCCGCCTCGCGCCGGCTTCGCGCGCTTGCAACGCTACGTCTCTCGCGCGCCACACTGCACGGTCTTGCCGCGCCTGCGGCCCGAGATCGCGCCGCGCGCTACCTCGCCGCCGGAAGCGTCTGGCCGGGGCGAGCACATCGCTCGAGCGCTCCGATGATCTGCGCCTTTCTGTCGACGATGTCGCGACCGATGAACACGCCCTGCACCGCTTCTTCGAGGCTTGCGAGCGCGATCGGCGCCAGTTCACTGCGGCCGCAGACGTAATTGAAGAGAAACGCCTGGCCGCCATCGGCGAAGCGCACGAATCCCTTGGCGCGAAACACCTGCGGCGGCAGCGCGGCCAGAAACGCTTCGAACGCCGCTCGTTCCAGCGCATGGTCCAGGCGGCACGAGAACGATTCGAAACGCTCTTCGTCGAGATGACCGTGCGGCTGCGATGCGCGCGCGTGAGCCTGCGCTTGCGCCCCGGTAACCCGCGCCTCCCCGCCGCCGGCAGCCTCCTTCGCCGCGCTGGCAGCCCACGCCCGCCGCACGCCCGCCGCCGTCAGCAGCGAGGCTCCTTCGCCGAGATCGCCGCGCATGCATTCCACGATCGCCGCGCGCGGCTGCAGCCGGCCGAGCCTTGCGCGCAGCGACGCGAGCTGTCGCGGCGTGACCAGGTCGGTCTTGCTGATGACGAGGAAGTCGGCGGCTCGAATCTGCCGCCGCGCCACCGCGCTGATCCGCCACGCGCTCGCCCACGCGGCCGCATCCACCACCGCCACGACGGCATCCAGCCCGAGTCCGCACCGCTCGATGCGTTCGATTGCCGGGGCCGGGTCGGCAACGCCGCTGGTCTCGATCAGCAGCAGCGTCGGATCGATCGTTCGCAGGAGCTCGTCGATGGCGAAGTCGAAGCGGTACTCGTCGATGCTGCAGCAGATGCATCCGCCGGCCAGCTCGACCACGCTCTCCAGGTGCTCGAAGCCGCCGAGAACGCGCCCGTCGATGCCGACCTCACCGACCTCATTGACGATGACGGCGATGCGCTCGCGCGACGGCGCCTGCTCGATCAGCCGGCGAAGAAGCGTCGTCTTGCCGCTGCCGAGAAAGCCGGTGAACAGATCGACGGCAACGCGCTTCAACGTCCCTACCGCCCGTAGCGATCCTCCAGCCGCACGACGTCGTCGAGCTCGGGCGTGGAAGCTTCCAGAAGGTCGACCGCCGTGGGCGCCTCGAACCGGTGCCGCAGCCCCGGCCGGATGTGAAACACCGACCCGGGTGGAAGATCCATGACCTGCGGCGGCTGCTCGTCGTGCGACCAGTGAAGGCGCAGCGTGCCCGAGAGCACGTAGATCGTCTCCTCCTTCTGGCGGTGGAACTGGTAGCTGAGCGCGTGCCCCGCCTCGATGTGCAGGATCTTGCCGACGTAGCGCTCGCAGTGCGCCCAGATCAGCTCGTATCCCCACGGCTTCTCGACGCGACGAGGCGCGGTGACTGCGGGTTGTTCGTCCTTGTTCATCGGCATCCTTCTAGAGCGCCGGACAGGCCCGCTCGCTCAAACGCGCGAATTCTTCAACGCCAACCGCCGGGCGCACCCCCGGCCTTCCCAGCAGCAGCGACACTGACTCGGGGGTGGCATGGCCGCCGACACTAGCGGAGCCGCGTTCCGAATGTGACCTGCGACGTCACGCACCCGGCGGCCGCAAGGCCACACCGATCCGGCCGCGCTGCCTGCGCCGGCACGTCCGTCGGTGTGGACACGCGCTGCGACATGGTCGTGGCCCACCGCCCGAGGCCGAGCCGGGCGCGGCGACGCCATTCTCATTTCGAGACAGAGACGACGCGTTCTCTCGACGCGCGGTCAGTAGCCGGTGCAGAACCGCCTCCTCGGTTCGGCCGCGATCCTCCACGGCTCCCGCAGCCTCATTGCCATAAGAGCCCAATGCGCGTTGACGAAGCTTCGCGAAAACGGTTCTAATGCGCCGCCGCGAGCGGTTCATCTCCAGGGGGAGGAAGACCGCGCCCAGACCGCGAGCTTAGGAGCACAAAGCTGATGACCACCGCGACCCGTCGCGAATCGGGGGTACTCTCCCTTTTGTCCATTTCTGTATGCGCCGCCATGCTGGCGGGCCTTCTGGCCCCGTCAGGCGCTCTCGCGCAGGTGCAGAATGCGGATCAACAGGACTGCGCCAACGCCGTCTTCAAGATGGCTGCCAAGATCGGAAAGTCGCAGACCAAGACCAACTCGGGCTGTCTCAAGTACTCGCACCTCAAGCTCAACGACAAGCTGGGCGCGGACGGTCAGGACAAGACCTCGGACTCTTGCCTGACCAATGATCCGAAAGGCAAGCTCGTCAAGGCGAACGAGCAACTCGCCGGCATCGTCGCCGATTGCGTTGCGCAGCCGGACTTCGGCAGCAACGGTACCAATGCCGGCGGCGCCGGCTCCGGCCACGCGCGCGCAACGATGCGCGGCATCTTCGGCCTCAACCTGGAGCAGCTGTGGCGTCGCCTCTCGTATACCGACGAGGCCGCTTCGGCGTGCCAGGTCGCCCTGGTCGGCCCGACGGGCAAGCTCTACAACACGATCATCAAGGAAGGAGCGTCAGCTCTGAAAACCGCGTTGGTCACCGCCGCCGACGGGCCTTCCCTGGCCTCCTCGATCACTGCCGCGCTGATCGCGGATGCAAAGGGCAAGATCCAAAAGGGAGAGGATGCCATTCGCGCCGACGTCGCCGAGACCTGCGCCGTCACTGCACAATCGCTCATCGAGCTCGCGCGCGGCTCGCACGGCGCCACCACCTCGGAGGATCTGGCAGACGCAGCGGTCCGCGTCACGCGCTGCGAGGCGTGTCTGGCCGTCGCCGGCGCAACGGCCCTCGAGCTGGACTGCGATCTGTTCGACGACGCGACCGACGACGATTCCTGCAGCGCCTACGTGGCAGCGTACGTCATCACCGACGAGTCCGATCTCATCACCGGCCCGCTGGCCGACGGCCAGGTGGGCGACTTCATGATGCGCAATGACCTTGCCCGCTTCATCATCCAGCGCGGCAACGTCCGCGACATGTACAGCGTCGGCGGTTTCGGCGGCAACATCATCGACGTCGAGTACAACGGCGTTGCCGGCACCGACAACTTCCTCGAGATGCAGCCTGCGATCAATATCGAGACGGTGATCAACGCGACCGCGGTCGAGGTGGTGAACGACGGCAGCAACGGCGCCGCGGCCGTGGTGCGCGCCTGCGGTCCCGACGACGTCCTGGACTTCGTCAACCCCTCCACGATCATCGAGGATGCGGGGCTGAACTTCCCCGAGGACGCCAACGACAACAATCAGGACGTCGAGGCCTGCACCGAGTATATTCTCGAGCCCGACGCCGCCTACCTGAAACTTGTCACGACCGTGTTCAACAATGAGCCCGGGACGACCGGCTTCTACATCGGCGACTACGTCAACGCGGCCGGCGAACTGGAGCAGTGGGGCAGCGGCAACGAAGGCATCGGTATCCGCCTGACCGCCGATGACATGGGCGTGTTCAGCTACACGGGCTTTGGCGAAGCCGCCGGCATCGACTACGGCATCACCGCCATCGATCTGCCCAACACCAGCGCCGTGCCCAACGGCGGCGCTACCAGCTATTTCTCGACCAGCGGCGTGACCTACATCCTGCACAGCCAGGGAGTCTTCGACGCCATTCTCGGCCAGCCGGCAGAGTTCCGCGTCGCCTCGGGCGCCAGCCGCTCCTTCATCCGCTACTTCGGCGTCGGCGACGGCAGCGGTGCCAATGCCGTCACGCTCGAGAACCTGGTCAAGGGCAAGCTCGCCGGGACGGTCTCCGGCTGCGTCACCAAGAACGGCGCTCCCGCTCCGGGTGCACGGGTCAGCGCCGGCCCGGTCGTCTCCGGTGCGATCGATCGCGTCACCTCGACGTGGGTCGTCGGCGACGACGGCTGCTACGAGGGTACACTCCCCGAGGGCAACTACGGGATGGCCGCCTGGCGGGAAGGCACGCCTTACGAGGGCGGCGGCGCGACTCCGACGATCCACAACGTCACCGTGGCCGTCGAGACGCCGGTGGTCCAGAACTTCGACCTGCCTCAGAACGGCACGATCAGCGTCGGCGTCACCGACGAGAACGGCAACGCCGTTCCCGCCCGCGTCAGCGTGGTCGGCTTCGATCCCTCGCCCGACATCATCCTGGGCGAGAATACGGGCCTGCACCGCGACCAGAACGACGTGCATCCCTTCGGCATCGCCCGCGCCGTCTACACCGACGCCACCGGCAACGTGACGTTCGAGATGGAGCCAGGCAGCTACCAGGTCTACGTCTCGCGCGGACCCGAGTATTCCGCCTACAGCGTGCCTGTCACGGTGTCGGCCGGCGCCGACACGCCCGTGGCGGCCGAGATCGCCCGCGTCGTCGACACGACCGGCTTCATCAGCTCCGACCACCACGTCCACGGCATCGCCAGCGCCGACTCGCGCGTGAGCGAGTCCGACCGCGTGCGCCAGTTCGCCGGCGAAGGCGTGGACAACGTGATCATGACCGACCACCACGCGCACACCGACCTCAACCCGCGCATCGCCGCGATGGGCTTCAGCAACTTCGTCGCCTCGACGGTCGGCGAAGAGATCACCACGTGGGACACCGGCCACTACAACGCCTACCCGATGACGGTCGATCCGACCCGTCCCTCGGGCGGCTCGACGGACTGGGGCGGTGCGGCAGCGGCCGGCGAGGACTTCGCTTCGCTCGGCAGCTACATTCTGTCGCCGGCCGAGGTGGAGACGCTGGCCAAGACGGGCCCGACCGCCACGGCCGACACGGTCGTGCAGATCAACCACATCGACTCGCACTTCGTGCCGATGAAAATCGACACCTCGGCCGTGCCTCCGACGACCGGAATGACGACGGCCGAGCGCCTCGCGTTCCGCATGGATCCGAACGGCGGCAACCTGTTCAACCACTTCGACGCCCTCGAGCTGTGGAACGGCTACAACCGCAACCACCAGAACCAGTTCCTCAACGAGCGCATCGGCGTGTGGTTCAACCATCTGAACCAGGGCCTGCCCATCACGATGATCACCGACACGGACACGCACGCCTTCGCCAACCTCGAGTCGGCCGGCGGCCGCACCTGGTCGGCGTCCTCGACCGATGAGCCGGCGCTGATGGTTCCTGGCGAGATCGCGCAGTCGGTCGCGGCCGGCCGCGCGGTGGGCGGACAGGGTGTCTATGTGCAGACCCGGCTCATCGATGCCGCCGATTCCGGCAACGTCGCCGACCTGACCCTCGCCGGCGACACGCAGATCACCGTCAGCAACCCGACCGCCGGCGTGAACCTGGAGATCTCGATCCAGGCGCCGCTGTGGGCCGAGTTCGACACCGTGCGCGTGTACTCGAACGCGGCGACGGCTCCGGTGGCCGCGCGTCCTCAGCTCTTCACGGCAACGCCGACGATGACGCTGGTCAAGGGCACGCACTTCACCGTCAGCACCGTCAACGTCGCGCCCGGCGTCGCGGGCGGCTCGCGCCAGGAGGCGGTCATCACGGTTCCGTTCGCGAACATGACGCAGGATGCGTGGTTCGTGGTCGTCGTGAAGGGCAGCGACGGCGTCTCCCGCCCGATGTTCCCGGTCTTCGCGGCCGATCTGGCCAAGGCCAGCAACACCACGCTGGCGCACCTGATTGACGGCAACCTCGGTCAGAGCGGCGTCACGGCCCTCGGCGTCACCAACGCGCTGTATGCCGACGTGGACGGCAACGGCGAGTTCGACGGACCGCTCGAGCCGTGATCCGAGCCGCGACCGCGGCCTTCCTGATCGTTGCAACCGGCGCCGCCCTCACGGGCGGCGCCGGTTCGACTTTGGGGCAGGCGCAAGACACTCCCCGACACGACGCGGCGCCTTCCTCGGCGCAGGAGTCGATCCATTCGGCCTCGCCGGCAGCCGGCGCTACGGCGCCTGCGGAGACGAAGCCGGACACGCCCACGCAACGACAGCCGGCGACGAAGACGCCGACACAGCAGCCGACGGCGCAGCCCTCTTCGCCTGGCTCGCCCTCGCCCGCTCCTGCCAGGAAGGTTCGCGCCGCCGGTGGTCAGGCCATTCTTTCGTCGGCCGAGAATGCGGCGCTGATGGTCAGCGGCATCATCCAGAGCTCACGCAAACTGGATGCGACCGGATGGACGGCGGAGCTGGCCGTGGATCGCAAGCTGCTCGGCGACGTCCAGGTCGGCACGACCGTGCAGATTGCGTGGGAAGAGCTGGCCGCGTCGCGGCAAGTGCGCTTCGACGACGGCGAGCGCGTGCTGGTCGTGCTCGAACCGTTGCCGGCGCAGAGCCTGTGGGCCAGGCGTTTCGCGGATGCGCAGAAGCGAGTGTACGTCGTCGCGCGCAATGGCGAGGCGTTCCTGCGCAGCCCCGACGCGACGACGCTCAACTCGCTCGAACACTATCTGGCGATGGGCCGCGAGGCTCGCAAGGGCGCGCCCGGAGCGAGGCGCCTGGCCGAGCTGATTGCATCGGGCCATCGGGCGATAGCGATGGAGGCGCTCGACGTTCTCGAGAACCGGACCGATCTCGCCGCCGCTCTCGGCGACGACGGCGGCTCGCTGCTTCTTCAGGCCGCGCGCTCGGAAGGACGCGACCACGCCATCCGTGCCCGTGCGCTGCGGCTTGCCGCCAAGAGCGGGCTGCGTGGCGTCAAGGAGGCCGCGCTGGCGCTGGCGCAGCCGGGCTCATCCATGCGCGCCGAAGCGTACCGTGCGCTGGGGATCCTGCCGCACGGCCTGACGCCGCAGGAGGCCGAAGCGCTGCTGGACGATCCCGATCCCGAGCTGCGTGTCGTGGGAATCGCGCTGGCCACCGACCCGGCCAAACGCGAGCGGCTCATCAAGATGGCGCGCAGCGACGATTCACCGACCGTCCGCGCAACGGCCGGTGCCACCCTTCTCGTCCGCCACCGCGAGCAGGCCATCCAGGACGCGCTGCCGCTCCTGGAGGACAAGGACCGCAACGTGCGAGCCGCCATCGGACACGCGCTCGGAGAGCTCGGAGATGCTGCGATCGAGCCGCTCAAGCGCGTCGTGGAGACCGGTAGCGAGGACGCGGCAGTGGCAGCCGTCCTCGGCCTGGCCAATGCGGGTGCCGAAGGCGGCGTCGCGCTGGTGTCGATCGGCCATCTGCATCCGAGCGAGAAGGTGCGCACCGCAGCCAATCTCGCGCTCGGCAAGGGACCGCCGAAGGCGCACGGGCACACGCACTGAGCTGCATCGCGGGTGCAGCGGGCAAAAAAAAGGGATCGCTGCGGAGCGGATGAGAACTGCCCAGAGCGGCACCGGCCGAGGCGGCGTCGCACCGCCGCCGCGGCCGGCGATCGTCTCACGCTCGTACGTAGCGCGAGGCCGGGCTCAGGCACGCGCGGCGTGCGCGGCCAGCGAGTGGGTGGCGGCCGCCGCGACGCGCTCGCGGCGGATCAGATAGATCATCGCGCCGATGCTGCCCGTGGTCAGCACGAGCATCAGGTACGGCAGCGGGTTGATCCCTTTCTGCCGCGCATCGCCGATCATCCAGATCGTGAAGAACGTCAGCGCCAGCACGAGATCGAACATGATCTGCATGGTGGCGGCGTTGGCCGTTGCCGCCTCGAAGAGGCCGACGACGCCGTAGTGGTAGAGGACGTAGCCGGTAAACGCTGCGAACTCCGCCAGGACGAAGAGAAGGCCGATCTGCTTGAGGTTCATGGGCTGCTCCTTGCGTGGACTTTCGTAGTCCAGGTTTGTGGGGCCTGCTGCGGCCCGTCGTTGTCGGCAGCCCACGATCCAAGCGTCGTGCCACGGACGTGACCGGCCCTCCCGCTTCCGTCTGGCTCGTCACGGCGCGCGGCGTTGCGGCGCATCCACCCGCGTTGCGGACGTGCAACGTCCCACGTGACCGATGGCTGTACTGGCCCGCGGGGTTGGGCGACAATGCTGCATCGGCCGCGGCTCAAAGCTTGCTTTTGTACGCCCATGGAACCGGAACCGATTCCTTCTCCCTCCCCTGCCCTGCGCGCGAGCCGCGGCTGGCGCTGGATCGGCGCCGCGCTCGGCCTCGGCCTCGGCCTGTTCGATGCGATGCTGCTGTCGTCGGCGATGGGCGTCGACTTCCGGCTCAACGGCGAATCGGGAACGTTGTTCGTCGGTGCCTACTTCGGCGTCAGCCTGGCGATCGTCGGCTTCCTGCTCGGAGAGACGATGGAAGCGCGGCGGCGCGATCGTGAGGCGGCGGCGCTGATCGAGCAGCAGAACCAGACGATCCTGGCTACGCGCGCCCGCCTGCTGCAGAGCGAGAAGCTGGCAGCGCTCGGGCAGCTGGCCGCCGCCATCGCGCACGAGGTGCGAAACCCGCTCGGAATCATCCGGTCCGCCGCTCAGGGCATTGCCGAATCGCTCGAGCATCCCGACGAGGACACACGCAAGGCGTGCTCCTTCATCACCGCCGAGACCGACCGCCTCAACAACGTGGTCAGCTCGCTGCTCCAGTTCGCACGGCCCATCAAGCCGGCGCCGCGGCCGGTCCGCGTCGAGGAGCTGTTCGACACGGCGCTGCTGCTGGTGCGTGACGAGATCGCGCGCAAGCAGGTCCAGCTGCGATGCGTCGTGGCCGCGTCCCTGCCGTCGCTCGACGTCGATCGCGATCTCATCACCCAGGTCCTGGTCGACCTGCTGTCGAACGCCGCCGAGGCCGCGCCGACGGGCGGCGAAGTCACGCTGGCGGCCAGCTCCGCCAACGGCAGCATCGTTCTCGAAGTCGCCGACTCCGGCGCCGGCATCCCTGCCGATCTTCGCGCGCGCGTGTTCGAGCCGTTCTTCACGACCAAGGCCTCAGGCACAGGCCTCGGCCTGGCCATCGCAAAGCAGATCGTCGGCGCGCACGGCGGGCGCATCGAGGCCGGCGAGCGCAAGGGCGGCGGCGCGCGACTGATCATCACCCTTCCGCTGGCGCCTGCGGCTGCGATGGCCGCATGAAGCCGCGCGTCCTCATCGTCGACGACGAAGAGCGCATGGCCGGCGTCGCAGCGATGGCACTGGCACGCGCCGGCTACGCCTGCGAGACCTGCTCCAGCGCGGCGGGCGCGCTCGAATCGCTGGAGGCCAACGGCGCCGACGTCGTCGTGACCGACTGGAAGATGCCCGGGATGGACGGCATCGAGCTGCTGCGGCGAATTCGCGCGCGCCACGCGCACGTTCCGGTGGTGATGATCACCGCGCACGGCAGCGTTCCTTCGGCGGTGGCGGCCATGCGCGAGGGCGCCTTCGACTACGTCACCAAGCCCTTCGACAACGACGAGCTGCGGGCGGTGGTCGCGCGTGCCATCGAGATGACGCGGCTGGAGCGCGAGAACCGCTACCTGCGTCAGGAGATTGCCGGCGCCTATTCTCCTGATGCGATCGTGGCCGAGAGCCCGCGCAGCCAGGAGCTGCTCGATCTGGTGCGGCGCGTGGCCGCCAGCCGCTCCACCGTCCTGGTGCAGGGTGAGAGCGGCACGGGCAAGGAGCTGGTCGCCCGCCTGCTGCATTACTGGAGCGACCGCGTCGGCAAGCCGTTCGTGGCCGTCAACTGCAAGGCGTTCGCCGAAGGCGTGCTCGAAAGCGAGCTGTTCGGACACGAGAAGGGCGCGTTCACCGGCGCGATGAGCGCGCGCGCCGGCTGCTTCGAGCGAGCCAGCGGCGGCACGCTGTTCCTGGACGAGATCGGCGAGATCGGCGAGAGCTTCCAGGCCAAGCTCCTGCGCGTGCTGCAGGACGGCGAGGTGCTGCCGGTGGGCAGCAGCAAGCCGCGCAGGGTGGACGTGCGAACGGTCGCCGCCACCAATCGCGTGCTGCGCGACGAGGTCGCTGCCGGCCGCTTTCGCGAGGACCTCTACTTCAGGCTCAACGTGATTCCGATCCAGCTTGCGCCGCTGCGCGAGCGGCGCGAGGACATTCTTCCGATGGCGCGCCACTTCCTGGCGCGCCAGGCCGGCGAGGCCGGGCGCCAGCTCGCCTTGAGCGATGAAGCCGAGGCCGCGCTGCTGTCGCATTCCTGGCCCGGAAACGTGCGCGAGCTCGAGAACGCCATCGAGCGTGCCGTGGTGCTCGCGCGCTCCGACAAGATCTGGAGCGAGGACCTCCTGCTGGAACAGCCGAAGGCGCCGGCTGCAACACCGATGCTCGGCAGCGGCGGGACGCTGCAGGAGTCCCTCGACGACGCGGCCGCCGAGCGCATCCGTGCCGCGCTCGAAGAAGCGGGCGGTCAGCGCGCCGAAGCTGCGCGCATCCTGGGCGTGGAGCGCACCACGCTGTATCGCATGATGAAGCGCCTCGGCATCCGCTGACCTCGGCGCCATGGAGAAGTCGCCAAGCCGCGGAGCAGCCGACCGCTGCGTCCCCTTCAGGCGTCGGTAGCCGCGGCCGTCTCCTGCCGGTGCAGGCGGCGGATGCGCAAGCCGACGGCCAGCATCACCACGCTCACTACCGCTATTCCGCCGGCCGCCATCGGCTGAGCCATCGCACGCATGTTCTCGAGCTCGCCGGGGCGCACCGGCAGGCCCTGGTAGGCGCGCCTGGCCATCTGCTGCTGCTCGGCCCATTCGGGAATCGCCGGCCACGCGAGCATGAGCACCACCGCTTGCAGGCCATAGACCGCAACGCCGAGCGGAAGCGCCGGCGCCATCAGGCGCAGCACGCAGATTCCGACGGCGACTTCGGCCGCGCCAACCGCGATCGTCAGCACGACGCTGGCCGGCCACGGCACGTCGATGCCGATGGGCGGTATCGGATTGCTCCACATCGTCCATCGCGTCATCCCTTGTACGCCGCTCAGCACGGCGAAGACTCCGAACAGCACCGTCCACCAGCGCTCGCTCGCAAGGATGCGCGGATCGACGTGATACCGGGGCTTTTCCATGCCTGGATCCTCGGGAGCGGGAACGGCGGAGGTGCGATGGGCGTCGATGCCGAGCGCCCAGAAACCGGGCGTCCACTGCACGCGGTCGAGCAGCACGAACTCGAGGGCCGCGAAGAACAGAATCGACGTCCAGAACGGGACCTCCGCAAGGCCCGGAAGCGTGCGCGTCAGCAGCGCCTGCACGATCACGAGCGGTGCGCTGACCAGCAGCCAGTCGACGTAGATTGCCAGCAGGAGCCGCTTGCGCGACGCCGCGGGCCAGGCGCTCCTCGCGTCGTTCCTCACCGCGGCGGCCGCCTCACCGCTGCGACCCGTGCTTCTCGCGCCACGGCTTGACGATGGCGAAGGGATCTTCGGGCGGCGTCTGGAAGACGGCGACGCCGTCGGGAATCACCACCCAAGGCTGTCTGCTGCGGACCCCGATGTGCGCGCAGCGTCACTCGGCGCTCTCTCGGAAGAAGCCGAGCACCAGCCACAGCGCCAGCAGCCACAGTGCCACGACCAGCACGGCGCCCGCATACGACGACGGACCCGGCCCCGCCGATGCCGCCTTGGCACGGGCATCGACCATGACCGGCTCGGGAATCATGCGCAGGCACAGCGCCAGGCCGAGCGGCACCAGCAGCAGGTCGTCGAGGTAGCCCAGGATCGGAATGAAGTCGGGGATGAGGTCGATGGGACTGAGCGCGTAGGCGACGACGAGCGCGGCCAGCAGACGCGCCGGCGCCGGCGTGCGCGGATCGCGAGCCGCGTAGTAGATGGCCAGAGTCTGCGCGCGAAGGTGCCTGGCGTGGGCTTTGAGCGACTCCAGCATGATGCTCACTCCTGCCGCCGGCGCACGAGGCTGACGACGAGCGTCAGCAGACACAGGGCCGCCATCGTCCTGTGGCGCCAGTCTCCATTCTGCGCTGTTGCCTGTGAGCTCATCGGGGCTCGTGCGGCCGGAGTCTAACCGCCGCCTCCCCCGACGCCAATCCGAAGGATGCAGTGGGCGCCGACGAGACAGTCCCACGTGAGCCGCCCTGCAAGCGAGCGAGGAGTTGCCTGGGTCAGCCACTCCTTCGTCTGCCGTGCTCTCGCCGTCTGCTCGCTGGGCGCAGAGCACACGTGGTCTGTTGCAGGAGGCCGTGCTAGTCCAGGCGCCTCTTGAACCTGCTTCGCCCCGCGCTGCTTCGAGTGCTCCTGCGCCTCCTGCCGCTGCTCGCGTCCGCCCAGGCCGCGCACGCGACCAGCGTCGAGATGTTCAGCCCGCAGGGCTTCAGCCTGGAGGCGCGTCAGGCCGTCGCCCGCTTCTCCGAGCCGATGGTCCCTTTCGGCGACCTGCGCGAGCAGGTGACGCCGTTCGTCGTCGAATGCGCGGAGAAAGGACGCGGGCGCTGGATCGACGGCCGTACGTGGGCGTACGACTTCGAGCGCGACCTTCCCGGCGGCGTGCAGTGCACTTTTCGCCTGACGCAAGGGCTGCAGGATCTCGAAGGCAGACGCGTCGAGGGCGCCGACGCCTTCACGTTCCACACCGGCGGCCCATCGCTCCTCCACATCGATCCGACGGCCGGCCAGACCATCTCCGAGGATCAGGCATTCATCCTGCACCTGAACGCCGAGGCAGATCCCGCCTCGGTGCCGCAGCACGCCTGGTTCGGCGTGGAAGGACTTCCCGAGCGTGTGGAGGCCGAAGTCGTGACAGGCGCCGAGCGCGAGGCGCTGCTGTCGTCGCTGTCGCAGTGGCGCAAACCCAAGGGCCCGTCGGTCATCGTACGTGCGCGCCGGAGGTTTCCGAACGACAAGGCGGTGACGCTGGTGTGGGGAAGCGGCGTACGCACCACCGGCGGCATCGCCGGCGTCAGCGATCAGGCCACGGCCTATCGAACGCGCAAGGACTTCGACATCGACGTGCGCTGCACGCGCGAGAACGCACGCGCCGACTGCAATCCCGTCTCGCGCATCACGCTGGACTTCCAGGGCTCGGTTGCGTGGCAGCACGCGCAGAAGATCGAGCTCGTCTCACCGGCCGGCGAGGTGCGCAAGGCCACTGCTCCGGCCTGGCAGGAGGACCTGCGCGCCGAGACGCTGGTAGACAGCGTCCAGTTCCCCGGCCCCTTCGCCGAAGCGACGACCTACGACATCCGCCTGCCGCAAGGTTTCTCCGACGATTCCGGACGGACGCTTGCGCCGGCGCGCGCGTCGGCGCTCCAAGCGAAGACGGCGCCGCAGGCTCCGCTGGTCAGGTTCGCTTCGCGCTTCGGCATCCTCGAGTCCAGGGCCGATCCGGCGCTGCCGGTGACGTTGCGCAACGTCGAAGCCGAGCTTTCCGGCATGCAGGCGGTTCTGACTCCGCAGCAGCAGACCGGCTGGATGACGATGATCGGGCGCGCCTACGATACGCTGACGGGAAAGACGGTGCGGCTTCCCGCCGACGATCCGGGTCGCATGCTCTACTGGCTGCAGCGGCTGTCGAGGGCACAGCGTGCCCGGTCGATCTTCGAAGGCGAGCCGGAGCGCGAAAGCGGCACGGCATTCCGGCTGCCCAAGCCGTCGCCGGCCAAGGAAATGGAAGTGGTCGGCATCCCGCTGCGCGAGCCCGGCCTCTACGTCGTCGAGCTCTCCAGCCCGCGCCTTGGCGCCTCGCATCTGGGCACCGATCTTCCGATGTACGTTCCGGCCGCGGCGCTGGTCACGAACATGGCCGTGCACTTCAAGCGCGGACACGAGAGCTCGCTGGTGTGGGTGACGCGGCTGGACGACGGCAAGCCGGTGGCGGGCGCACAGGTGACGCTGCACGACTGCAACGGCGCCAGACTCGCCGATCTCGTCACCGACCAGTATGGCCTTGCGCGCGCCGGCGGCTTCGACCGCTACGGCCCGGTCTCGTGCGATCGCCGCGGCGCGGTCAGCGAGGATCCGGTCAAGGACCCTGCCGGAAACGATTTCACCGACGAGCACGGCGACCGCTACAGCGGCCCGCTCGATGTCCTTTCCAGCGGCATCTTCGTCGTCGCCCGCAGCGGCGGCGACATCAGCTTCGTGCATTCGGGGTGGGACGACGGCATCGAGCCGTGGCGCGTGCTGCCGCAAGCCGACACCTACGGCAGCAGCGAGGACGCGCGCCACACGATCCTGGACCGCTCGCTGTTCCGTCCCGGCGACACCGTGCACATGAAGCACGTGCTTCGCCTTCCGGTGATGGGCGGCTTTGCCGTGCCGTCCGCCGACAAGCGACCGAAAAAGGTCAAGGTCGTGCACGAGGGCAGCGAGCAGAGCTACGAGCTCGATCTTGCGTGGGACGAAAACGGAGCGGCCGCCACCGACTGGCCCATCCCCGCCGGCGCCCGCCTTGGCACCTACGCCGTGCGGCTGACCGGTGGGGCCGCACAGGACGGCTGGGCCGACTGGACCAGCACGGCACGCTTTCGCATCGAGCAGTTCCGCGTTCCGCTGATGCGCGGAGCGGTGAGCCTGCCGGCGCAGACGCAGGTGGCGCCGGCGTCGGTTCCCGTCGACGTCGCCGTTGCGTATCTCGCCGGCGGCGGCGCCGAGCAGCTGCCCGTCATCCTTCGCAGCGAGCTGCGCGCGGGCAGCATCGACGTGCCCGAGGAGCTCGAGGCATTCACGTTCGCCGCAGGCTCGGTCCAGACCGGAATCGTGCGCGAGACCGACGACTACGCCGAGGAAGGCGACCTGCCTTCGCCCAAGCTGCATCAGGAGCGCCCGCTGACGCTGGATGCATCGGGCGCCGCGCGCGCCGAGGTGACCGAGCTGCCGGCGAGCGAAGAGGTGCGCGAGCTGGTGGCCGAGATCGAGTTTCGCGACCCCAACGGCGAGCGTCAGACGGTGGCGTCGACGACGACGCTGTGGCCGGCCGCGCGCGTGGTGGGCATCGAAGTGGAGCGCTGGCTGGCCACCGATGCCGACATTGAAGCCAAGACCGTCGTCCTCGGCAGCGACCGGCGCCCCGTTGCGGGCGCGCCGGTCACGGTCGAGCTGCTGCACCGGCGCAGCTACTGGTCGCGCACGCGCCTGATCGGCGGCTTCTACGGATACGAAGGTTCGGTGGAGACGCGTCTGCTGGGACCGTTCTGCCACGGCGTCACCGGCGCGGACGGCATGTTCCCGTGCAAGGCGCGCCCGCCGCAGGACGAGTCGGTCCATCGTGGCGGCGAGCTGGTGCTGCAGGCAACGACCGTCGACGAGCAGGGCCGCAAGTCGGTGACGCACGTCTCGGTGTACGTACCCGGCGACGACACCTCGTTCGCCGTCGAGCCGAGCGACCGCATCGACGTGCTCGCCGAGAAGCGCGAGTACGAGCCGGGAGAGACCGCCCGACTGCAGGTGCGCATGCCGTTCCAGCACGCCACCGCGCTCGTGGTCGTCGAGCGTGAAGGGACGGCCGAGGCGCGGGTGCTGGAGCTGTCGGGCGCCGATCCGGTCATCGAAGTCCCCCTGCTCGCCAGCTACGCGCCCAACGTCTTCGTCTCGGTGCTCGCTGTGCGCGGCCGCATCGGCGCACCGCAGCCGACGGCGCTGCTCGATCTCGGCAAGCCCGCGTTTCGCATGGGCGCGGTCGAGCTGCGCGTGGGCCGCAGGGAGCATCGTCTCGACGTGCGGGTCGGCGCGGACAAAGCCGTCTATCGCGTTCGCGAGAAGGCGTCGGTGCACGTGCAGGTGCGCCGCTTCGACGGCAGCGCGCCGCCCGCCGGCAGCGAGATCGCGCTGGCCGCGGTCGACGAGGGCCTGCTCGAGCTCGACGCGAACGAGAGCTGGGACCTGCTCGAAGCGATGATGGGCCGGCGTCCGTATCTGGTAACGACGGCAACGGCGCAGAGCCAGGTGGTGGGCAAGCGGCACTTCGGACGCAAGGCCGTCGCCGCCGGCGGCGGAGGCGGCGGCGGCCAGACCCGCGAGCTTTTCGACACGCTTCTCCTGTGGAACGCGCGCGTGCCGCTCGATGCCGCCGGCGATGCACGCGTGGAGGTGCCGCTCAACGACTCGCTGACCAGCTTCCGCATCGTCGCCGTGGCCACCGCCGGCACCAGCCAGTTCGGCACCGGCGCGACGTCGATCCGTTCGGCGCAGGACCTGCTGCTGCTGCCGGGCCTGCCTCCGCTCGTGCGTGCGGGCGATGCGTTTTCGGCCGAGCTGACTCTGCGCAACACCACGGCCGCCGCCATGGACATCGAGGTGGCCGGCGAGGCCGACGGCGTGCCGGAGCTGACGCTTTCGCCGCGCTCGCTGCGCCTGGAGCCGTCGCAGAGTTCCGTCGTCGAGTGGCAGCTGCGGGCTCCGCAGATCTCCGGCGACGTCGTCTACCGCCTGCGCGCAGTCTCGCGCAGCGGCTCGCAAGACCAGATCGTGGTGCGGCAGCAGATCGTGCCGGCGGTTCCCGAGACGACGCTGCAGGCGACGCTGCTGCACGAGCAGCAGGCGGTGCAGCGGGTGCAGATGCCCGCAGGCGCGGTGCCGGGCCGCGGCGGCATCGAGGTGGCGATGGCGCAGAGCCTGACCGGCAGCCTCGGCGAGGTACGGGCGGCGCTCGAGCGTTATCCGTACGAGTGCCTCGAGCAGCGCGTCTCGGTTGCCATCGGGCTTGCCGACCAGGAGCGCTGGGGGCGCATCCTGGCCGGCATCTCGCCGTACATCGACGGCGACGGGCTGCTCAAGTACTTCCCGTCGATGTCGCGCGGCAGCGAGGTGCTGACCGCGCACGTGCTGGCGCTGAGCAGCGCAGCCGGCTTTGCCGTACCCGACGACGTGCGCATGCAGATGATCAGCGGGCTGACCCGCTTCGTCGAAGGCAACGTCGTGCGCGATCCGGGATTCGCGGTCGTCGACCTGCCGCTGCGCAAGCTGGCGGTGATCGAGGCGCTGGCGCGCGCCGGCGAGGCCAAGGCGTTCATGGTGCAGAGCATCGCCATCGAGCCTGCGCGCTGGCCGACCTCGGCGCTGCTGGACTGGTGGAGCATCGTCCACCGCATCAAGGACCTTCCCGAGCGCGAACAGCGCCTGCAGGAGACCGAGCGGCTGCTGCGTGCGCGACTGGAAGTTGCCGGCACGCACATCGCCTTCCGCAGCGACGCGCGCGAGAACCTGTGGTGGCTCATGCGCGCCGGCGACCTCGACGACGTGCGCCTGACCCAGCTCCTGTCCGAACTCGACCTGCGGCGCGAGGAGCTTCCGGCCATCGCGCGCGGCGCGCTGTCGATGCAGCACAAGGGCTCCTGGAGCACGACCGTCTCCAACGCCTGGGGCATGGTGGCGATGCGCGCGTTCGACCAGCGCTTCGGCACCGAGCCGCTGACGGGAACCACCGCCGCGGCGCTGGGCGCGCAGGCTCGCGCTCATGAGTGGAAGGAGCCGGCGCCGGCTACGCTGACGCTGCCGTGGCCGGCCGCCGCCGAAGACCTTCGCATCCAGCACCGCGGCCGCGGCACGCCGTGGCTCACCATCACGTCACGAGCGGCGCTCCCGCTGCAGTCGCCGCTCGGCGCCGGCTACTCGATCCGCAAGACGGTGACGCCGCTGGACGTGCACGAGTCGGGTGCTCTGCAGCGCGGCGATCGCCTGCGCGTGCGTCTGGAGATCGATGCGCAGACGCACATGACATGGGTGGTGATCGACGATCCGGTTCCCGCCGGCGCCTCGCACCTGGCCGCCGGTCTCGGCCGCGGCGCCGGCGTCGGTCTCCCGGCCGCCGAGGACGCGGACATCGACACGCCGACCTACACGGAGCGTTCGTTCGCCGGATACCGCGGCTACTTCGAGTACATGCCCGCCGGAACGACCACCGTCGAGTACATCATCCGTCTGAATCAGGCGGGAACCTTCCAGCTTCCGCCCACGCGCGTCGAGGCGCTCTATGCACCCGAACGCTTCGCGGCGTCGCCGAACGCTCCGATGCAGGTGCATGACTAGTGGCGCCGGACATCGCCGCTGCATGATCGGCGGCGTCGCGGTCGACGCGCAGCTGGTCATCAGCGCCGCAGCCGCCACGGTGCTGCTGGTGACCGTCACCGCCGCGACCGTTGTTCGCATCGCCCGCGACGGCTCGCCGGCGCCGACGACGTTCGAGGAGACACGAGCCCTCCACTGCCCCTCCGACCTGCGGCTGCTCGACCGGCACGGCGCGGTCCTGCACGAGCTGCGGCTGGACGAGGCGCGCCGGCGGATGCGCTGGGTGTCGCTGGCCGGGATCTCGCCGGCGCTGCAGGAGGCGGTGCTGCGCTCGGAGGACCGGCGGTTCTTCGATCATCGCGGAGTCGACGCCCGTGCGATGATCGCGGCCGTCTGGCAGCGCATCCGGCACGGCAGCCTGCGCGGCGCCAGTACCATCACGATGCAGCTGGCCGCGATGCTCGACCGCGGCCTGGCGCGCGGCGGCTCGCCGCGCACGCCGGCGGCCAAATGGCGGCAGATGCGCGCGGCCTGGGCGCTGGAGGCGCGCTGGACCAAGCGACAGATCCTCGAAGCCTACCTGAACCTGGTGACGTTTCGCGGGGAGCTGCAGGGCGCGGCCGCGGCAGCGGCGGTGCTCTTCGACAAGGCGCCGCACGGGCTCTCGCATCCCGAGGCAGCCGTGCTGGCGGCGCTCATCCGCTCGCCCAATGCGGCACGCGACGTCGTGGAGGCACGCGCGAAGCGGCTGATGGCCGCGTCTTCCGCCGCCGCCGGCGACCCTGCGCGCGCGGCTTCGTTGTCGTCACGCGCCGATCCGCTGCGTGCGGCCCTGGACGACGCGTTCGCCTCGCCCTCGGGCACCGGTCCGCGCGTCACGGACGCGGCACACGCTGCACGTAGGCTCTTCACGGCCGACGACGTCGCCGGCTGCCGTGATCGTGCTTCGACGCTGGATGCCGAGCTTCAGCGGCGTGCGGCCTCCTCGCTGCACGATCACCTGCGAGACATGCGCGAGCAGTCGGTTCGCGACGGCGCCGTGCTGGTCGTCGACAATGCCAGCGGCGACGTGCTCGCGTACGTGGCCTCGAGCGGGCGCCTGTCTTCGTCCGAGCACGTCGACGGCATCCGTGCGCTGCGCCAGCCGGGCTCGGCGCTCAAGCCTTTCCTCTATGCGCTGGCCCTCGATCGCCGCCTCGTCACCGCCGCCACGCTGCTCGAGGACGCCCCGACCGACATCGCGATCGGCAGCGGCGTCTTTCGTCCGCGCAACTACGATCATCTCTTCCGCGGCCTCGTCACGGTCCGGACCTCTCTGGCGGCGTCGCTGAACGTGCCGGCCGTGCGCACGCTGCAGCTCGTCGGCGCCGATCGCTTCGCCGACTCCCTTCGCGAGCTCGGCTTCGACGGCATCGACGGCGACGGCGACTTCTACGGCCCGTCGCTGGCGCTGGGGTCGGCCGAGGTCAGCCTGTGGGAGCTCGTCGGCGCCTATCGCACGCTGGCGCGCGGCGGCCTCGCATCGCCGCTGCGGCTGACCGCTGCCGACGCGCGCGACGGCGACCAGGAGAGCATGACACCGCCTGCGCGCCGCGTGCTCGGCGAGGAGGCCGCGTTCATCACGGCCGACATTCTCGCCGACCGCGGAAGCCGCGCCACGACGTTCGAGCTCGAGAACGCGCTGGCCACGCGCTTCTGGTCGGCGGCCAAGACCGGCACGAGCAAGGACATGCGCGACAACTGGTGCATCGGCTTCAGCGACCGCTACACGGTCGGCGTCTGGGTCGGCAACTTCACCGGCGCCCCGATGCACGACGTCAGCGGCGTCTCCGGAGCCGCACCGATCTGGAATGATGTCCTGTCGCAGCTGCATGCAGATCGGCCGAGCATCGCGCCGCCGCCGCCGACGGCGGTCATACGCATGGCGGCGCCGGGCGGTGCGCCGCCGGAGTGGTTCGTGCAGGGCACGGAGCCGCTCGTGCCCTCGCAGCTGGCTCGTCTTCCGCGCATCGTCTCGCCGGCCGACGGCAGCATCCTGACGGTCGACCTGGACACCCCGCCGCAGCGGCAGCGCGTGACGTTCGTCGCCGACGCCGCGCCGGAAGGTGCCGCTTGGAAGCTCGGGGACGCGCTCCTGAGCGCGGCAGAGCCGGCGCTATGGTCGCCGGTGCGCGGGCACCATCGCCTCGCGCTGCTGGACGGCGATCGCCGCGAGCTCGCGGCGGTGACCTTCGAGGTGCGCGGCGGGCCGCGGCCGCCGCAGGATTAGAAGCCGCGGGCGCTATTCGATCTCGGCCAGGCCCGTCAGCACGTGTTCGAGGCCGCGCGTCAGGAGCGTCATGCGGTGATAGTCGAGGCGCTCGGCGGTGTCGGAGGAACGGTGGTAGTGCGGATCGCGGAACGTAGCGGTATCGGTGATCATCAGCGCCTGCACGCCTCGCTCCCAGAACGAGCGATGATCGGACCAGTCGACTCCCGGTACGCTGGCCGGCAGCACCGCGACCTCCGACGGCAGCCGTGCGACCTCGCGGAACCGCGCCACCACCTGCTGCACGAGATCCCGCGACGGCGGGTTGCCGACGAAGCCGATGAAATTGCCGCGATCCGGATACAGCGGCGCCAGCGCCGCCGGATAGCGCTGGCTGCCCGGCTCCTCGCTGTAGTAGCCGACGGTCTCGATGGACATCATCGCGTGCAGCTGCGCGCGCGGGTCCGAGAACGTGTTTACGTACTCGGCGCTGCCCATCCCGCGGCCCATGTTGAAGTACGGCGGCTCTTCGTTCGGGAAGGCGACGAAATGAACCGGCCGCCGCGGCGTGCGCTTCGCCAGTGCGCGCGCGAGCTCGAGCATGACCGCCACGCCGGTGGCGTTGTCATTGGCACCGGGCGAGCCGGTGACGGAATCGTAGTGGGCGCCGACCACGATCGCCGCCGCCGACGCCTCGCCGGCCAGCACGGCCTCGACGTTGTGGAAGGCCTGCCCGTCGTGCTCGTAGCTGCGCAGGCGCGGCTGGTATCCCGCGGCCGCGAACTGCTCTTCGATGTAGCGACGCGCCTGCTCCAGGCTGGCGTAGCGGCGCGCGTTGCGCTCGCCGATGCGTGAGGAAAGCGCCGCAACGTGCGCGTGCAACCGGTCACGCAAAGCCGTGTCTTCCATGGTCAGCTCGGGCAGCGGCCCCTGATAGGAGGCGCCGGGCGCGGCCAGCAGCCAGCCGCACGCACAGGCCACGCCGGCGGCAACCGCTGCGACCACCGCCATCGCCCGGCGCAGCGGCGTCACATTGCCCTCTCATCGCGCGCCTTCGGCGGCGCCGGACCGTCCACGCTCACGCAACGATGACGTCCGCCGCCGCGGTCCTGTTCGATGGGTTGGTATGCGGCGGGAGTCGAGAGCGCGACTGCGCCCGCGCCGCCTGCCCTACCAGGCGTCGACGCAGCTTCGCTTCTTCCCCACGCGCGGCGCCGGCGACGGCGCTGCCGTCAGCGCTCGCAGGATCCAGCGTCGCGATTCGGCCGGATCGATGACGTCGTCGATCTCGAAGTAGGAAGCCATGCTGACGGCCTTGCCGATCTCGTACATGCGCGCGACCATGTCATCGAACATGCGGCGGCGGTCGGCGGGATCCTCGATCGCCGCCAGCTCCTTCTGAAAGCCCAGCTTGACGGCGCCCTCGAGGCCCATTCCGCCGAACTCGCCGGTGGGCCAAGCCACCGTGAAGATCGGCGCATGGAAGCTGCCGCCCGCCATCGCCTGCGCGCCCAGCCCGTAGCCCTTGCGCAGCACGATCGTGAAGAACGGCACCGAAAGGCTGGCGCCGACGACGAACATGCGTGCCGCGTGGCGCACCATCGCCTTCTTCTCGATCTCGGGGCCGACCATGATGCCGGGCGTATCGCACAGGAACAGGATCGGCACGTCGTGCGCGTCGCAGAGCTGCATGAAGCGCGCGGCCTTGTCGGCGCCGTCCGGATCGATGGCGCCGGCAAGGTGTGAGGGATTGTTCGCGATGATGCCGAGGGGGCGCCCCTCGATTCGCGCCAGCGCGGTGACCATGCCGGCGCCGAAGCCGCGCCGCAGCTCGAGCACCGAGCCCGTGTCGGCGAGCGTCTCGATGACCGAGCGCACGTCGTAGATGCGCAGTCGGTTCTCGGGAATGGCTGCGCGCAGCAGCCGCTGATCGGCGCTTTGCCAGGACGGCAGCGGCCCCTGGAAATACGACAGGTACTTCTTGGCCGCCGCCACGCCCTCGGCTTCGTCGGCCACGGCGATGTCGACGACGCCGTTGGCGCTCTGCACGCTCATCGGTCCGACCTCGTCCGGATGGAACACACCGAGACCGCCACCTTCGATCATGGCCGGGCCGCCCATTCCGATGCTCGAGTTGGCCGTGGCGATGACGACGTCGCAGCAGCCGAGCAGCGCCGCGTTGCCGGCAAAGCAGCGGCCCGAGTTGATACCGACCAGCGGGACCAGGCCGCTGAGGCGCCCGAAGAACTGGAAGGCGCGGCAGTCCAGGCCGGCAACGCCGGAAGCGTCGGTGTCGCCGGGGCGCCCTCCGCCGCCCTCGGTCAGGATCACCACGGGCAGGCGCTGCTCGTAGGCGATTTCGAACATCCTGTCCTTCTTGCGATGGTTCTGCAGGCCCTGCGTCCCCGCCAGCACCGTGTAGTCGTACGACATCACGACCGCTCGCGATCGCTCGGGTGCGAACAGGTCGCCGTTGATGCTGCCGATGCCGCAGATCATTCCGTCGCCGGGCGTGCGGCGAATCAGATCGTCGAGCTCGCGGCGGCGGCGCTGCGCCGCAATGACGAGACCGCCGAACTCGGCGAAGCTGCCGGGGTCGCACAGGTCGTCGACGTTCTCCCGCGCGGTGCGCTGGCCGGTCTTGCGGCGACGCTCGACGGCCTCGGGCCGTGCCTCGTCCAGCCCGAAGCGGTGTCGCTCGACGGCCTCGGCCAGGTCGGGCCGGATACGATCGAGGTCGCCCGAGGACGACTCGAAAGTCTGAGCCGCGGCGACATCGCCTTCCTGCAGATACAGCAGCGGCTCGCCCTCGAAGACGGTGTCGCCGACCGCGACCGCCAGTGCTCGCACGGTGCCGCCGGCCGGCGCGCCGATGACGTGCTCCATCTTCATCGCTTCCATGACCAGCAGCGGAGCGCCTGGCGCGACGCCGTCGCCTTCGCCGACGTCGATGCCGACCACGGTGCCCTGCATCGGAGCGCGCACGGTCGCGGTGCCGGGCGGCGCCTCCTGCTCTGCGCGTCTGGCGCGCTGCGCCTGCGGCGTCGGCATCGCCGCCGCCTGGCCCGGCTGTTTGCCGTGCCGCACCACCGCCAGCGGATCGATGCGATCCACTCGCGCTCCGGCGCGCCCGGCTCGAGCGACCGATGCGGTCTCCGCGCCGCCGGCCACCCAAGCCTCGCCCTGTCCGGTCGCGGACGCGCCGGCGCTCGCAGCGTCCTTGCGCTCGGCCGTCGAAGCTTCGCGGTGCTCGCATGCATCGGCGCTCGCGAAGTAGAGCTGCGGCTGCGGCGTCTGCGCGCGATCGAGGAGATTGCTCACGCGGTCTTCGACCAGACGCGTGTGCACGCGCGATGCGGCGACGTCTTCGTCGTCCAGAAGGCTGTGGAGAAAGGCGATGTTGGTGGCCACCCCTTCGATGCGGAACGCGGCCAGCGCACGCTGCGCCTTCGCGACCGCCGCCGCGTAGTCCGCCGCATGCACGACCACCTTGGCGAGCAGCGAATCGAATGCGGGCGAGGTGGTGTAGCCGCTGTAACCGAACGTATCGACGCGCACGCCCGGTCCCGCCGGCGGCTCGAACGCCGTCAGGGTCCCGCCCGTGGGGCGGATGCTCCCGTCGGCCGCCACCGTCTCCATGTTCACTCGCGCCTGCAGCGCCACGCCGCGCACCGGCGGCGACGCCACCAGCGCAAGGTCGCCGAGCGTGGCTCCCGAGGCGATGCGGAGCTGCAGCGCGACCAGATCGAGGCCGGTCACTTCCTCGGTGACGGTGTGCTCCACCTGCAGGCGCGCATTCGCCTCGATGAAGTAGAACGCCTCCTCCTCGTCGAGGAGGAACTCGAACGTACCCAGACTTCGATAGCCGGCCTCTCGCGCCATCCTGCATGCCGCCGAAGTGATGCAGTCACGCGTGGCGCCGGACAGCGTCGGGCTCGGCGCCACCTCGATGAGCTTTTGATGGCGGCGCTGCAGCGAGCACTCGCGCTCGCCGAGATGAACCACGTTGCCTGCGGCATCGGCCACGACCTGCACCTCGACGTGGCGCGCACAAGGCAGGAGCTGCTCGATGTAGAGGTCTGCGCGGCCGAATGCCGCGGCTGCCTCGGAGCGGCAGCGTTCGAAGGCCGCGTCGAGCTCCTTCGCTTGCAGCACCACGCGCATGCCGCGCCCGCCGCCGCCGGCCGCCGCCTTGAGCACCACCGCAGCGCCGGAAGGCAGCGCGGCGAAGAACGCATGCGCCTGCTCGAGCGTCGTCGGCTCGTCGGTGCCGCGCAGCACGGGCACGTCGCAGCGGCGCGCCAGCTGGCGCGCGCGCGTCTTGTCGCCGCACAGCTCGAGGGCATCGGCGCCGGGGCCGACGAAGGTGACGCCGGCATGCGCGCAGGCGCGGGCCAGGTCGGCGTTCTCGCTGAGGAAACCATAGCCGGGGTGGAGCGCGTCGCAGCCGGTGCGGCGCGCGGCCTCCAGGATCTCGGCGATGTCGAGGTAGGCACGCGGCCCGCTGCCGCTGAGCGCATGGGCATGATCGGCGCGCCGCACGTGCAGCGAGCGCGCGTCGTCCTGCGAATGGACGGCCACGGTCTCGATGCCGAGGTCGGCGGCAGAAGCCGCGATGCGAATGGCGATCTCGCCGCGGTTGGCGATGAGGAGTCGTTTCATGGCCGTCGGCGTGATGGCCGCGGGTGCCGGTTGCGACGCGACCGAGTCGTGCGGTGCGGGAGGCCGCTCATACCTACCAGCCCGGCCGCCAGAACCCGACGTCTTCGTAGGCGACATCGTCGAGAGCCGGCGAGGTGCGCGAGGTGGCGCCGCTGCCGATGCCGCCGAGCCCCGCCAGCTCGATCGCCACGCGCACCTGGAACTCGTCGGGATTGACCCGCTCGATGATGCCGACGCCGATCGACCAGCAGTCGCACGAGGACGTGAACGTGATGCCGCCGGCCTTCTCGACGAAGCGCGTACTGATGAAGTCGTACCGGCCCTTCAGACCGATCGCGATGTTGCGCGTCAGGCCGAGGCGCGCGAGCAGCTCGCCGGATTCCAGGATGTCGGCTCCTTCGGGCGCCGTCGGCGCGGGATCGCTCGGGAGCTGGTCCTCGCGGACATAGCGATACGCTGCAGCCACGCGGGTGGACGGGCCGCGCAGAACGACGTTGGGGCCGCTCTCCCACGCCACCGACGCGTAGGCGCCTCGGACTTCGTTGGAGCCGAAGTTGTAGGACGTCAACGTGCGAAGGGCGAAGCCGGGCAGCGGCTGAACGAACGCGGCGAGATCGACGTCGGAGAAGTGATCGTCGACGACTTCACGGGTGATGTTGTAGGCCTGGAGAAGCGAGATGCGCGCGAGCTCGAAGGGATTCTGGTCGTGGTTGCGGCCGCGCAGGAAGAAGCGCGAGTCCACGCCATAGGTGACGACATCACGCCCGTCGATCGAATCGAGGCGGTCGAACAGCGGCAGGTCGCCGAACTCGTCGGTGGAGTTGAGGTAGCGGACGCCGGCGAACGGCTCGATCGAATTGTAGAGGTCCTTCCAGCGCTCGCTGTCGAGCGCGTAGGGCCGCGCCAGCTTGGTGCGCACATCCAAGCCGCCTTCGATCAGGCCGCGCGCGGGGAACTCGTCGAAACGGGCGATCGGAATGCCGTTGGGATCGAGCTCGTCCTGCTCGTCGAGGTGGTAGGCGCTGGCCCGTCCGTTCAACCACGCCCTGGACAGGACCACGTCCCGGGTCAGAAGCGGAAGTCCCACGGAGGTGGCGACGTCGAGGCGCTGCCCGTCGGTGCTGCGCTCGCGCAGGAACGTGGCGACGCTCGAGTCGATGCCGAAGATCACCGGGCCGACGCTGCCGTCGTGCTGCAGCCAGGCGGTGGCGGGCTTGTGGAGCGTCAGGTCGTTGGATTCGAACCCTGGCGCATGCAACCCCGCCTCATCCCGCCATGGCGACTCGGTCCCGAGCGCCTGATAGCCGACGGACTGAAGGCCTCCGCTGGTAAATCCATTCCACGCATCCACGCCGATACGAGAAGTCGTATAGCGCCGTGACTTGCGCAGCTCGCTGTTGTGGCCGTTGCCGCCGAACGTGTCGATCTCACGAAGAACCAGATCGTCGCTGACCGCCTGGATGTCGGCGTACGCGGTCCACTGGCGTCCGAGCTCTCGGTGGAGCAGATCGATGGACCAGCGGTTGTCGGGAATGTGCGAGGAGAAGAAACGCGGGGAATCGATTTCGGTGCTGTCGACGCACACGCCTTCATCGAATGGCCGCGCGTTGATGCAGTCGGCGTCGCTCTGACAGGACTTGCCGGGCGCGCGAGAGCAGAACTTCCCTCCCCCGCGCAACTCCTCGTTGTAATAGGCCACCTGCACCGAGCCGAAGCGGCGGCGCGAGGGGCGGTAGCGGTATTCGGCGTCCAGGCCCACGCGCGCCTCGGTCTCCAGGACGCCGGTGAACGTAAGGTCCTGCGATTTGTCGATGGCCCAGAAGTACGGTTCGGCCAGCACGAAGCCGCGGCGGCTGCTGTGTGCGATCTCGGGCGCAAGAAAGCCGCTCTGGCGCGTCTCCTTGGTGGGAAGGACGAGATACGGCACGTACAGGACCGGCGTTCCCTTGATCTCGAAGCGGCCGCTGCGCAGGCGCGCGTAGTCGTCGAGCTGCACGTCCAGGCTGCCGGCGCGAAGCTGCCAGTCGGGCTCGCTGTTCTCATCGAATCCGCAGGTGGTGAAATAGCCGTCCTGGAGGCGGAAGCGCCGTCCCTCGAGCTTCTCGGCGCGGGCGCCGCCGAAGCGGCCCGACTCGCCGCGGATGCGCACGTCCACGTTCTCGAGCGTGCCCGTCTCCTGGTCCACGTCGAGCGCAACGCTGTCGGCCGTGGCGCGTACTTCACTGGAATCGTACTGGACGGCACCTGTGGCCGAGACCTTTCTCTCGTCCTGATCGACCGCAATCGTGCCGGCTTGGAGGCGGCTCGACTCCCACTGCACCTGCACATTGCCTTCGGCGCGGACCTTGTCGCCTTCCTCCTGTACCTCGAGACGATCGGCCTCGACGATGACGGGGCTCTTGCCGGTTGCAGCGGCGGCTTCGGCGGCCTCGGGCGCGACGATCTCGGGCGGCGGCGGCTCATCGAAGGCCTGCGCGCATGGCTCGGTTCGACGGCGCCGCCGCTCGCGCTCGTCGCCGTCGTGCGAAGGCGCCTGCTCGCGCTCATCACGTTCCACGGACGGCGACGTAGTCGACGCAGGCATTTCGGACGTGCCCGGGGCCGGCTGCTGAACCTGCGCGCCGACGATGCCGGCCGCGAGCAGGAGCGCGATCGACGTCGAGAGAGCGCAACGGATCAGGCGCCGCCTTCGCAAAGGCGCAGGAGCACCTTCGTTGGCGTCAGTCGGACAGGTCCTGCTCGAGGAGGGAGCCACCGGCGCTTCTGTATAGGTGCCCTAGGAGAAAGATGGAACCGGCGATGACCACCGAGCCGTGGCCTGCGGACAGCTGTCGCGCCAGCGCCAGGCCTTCCTCCGGCGAGGCAGCGACGCGTGCCTGCGGCCAGGCCTCGAGAAACCGCCGCGGCGCCTCGGCGCGCGCCATCGAGAGCGGCACGAACACGGCGTCGTCGAAGCACGGCCGCAGCGCCGCCAGCATCGCGCGCCAGTCCTTGTCCGCCATGGCCGCAAAGACGAGCGTGCGCGGGCGCGCGATCCGTGTTTCCTCGAGCGCCGCCGCCAGGGCCGACGCAGACTCCGGATTGTGCGCGGCATCCAGCACCACCACCGGCGCGCCCTCGATGAGCTCGAGGCGGCCCGGCCAGCGCGCCTCGACGATCGCGCGATCGCGCTGCGACGGCTCGACCGGAAAGCGCTCGCCGAGCTGCTCGACCACCGTTGCCGCCACCGCGGCATTGCGCCGCTGATGCGTGCCCGGCAGGCGTGCCGTTCCGTCGAGCTGCGCCTGCACCATCGGAGCGAAATCGCCGAAGTCGCGGCCGTAGGCGAGCCAGCGCGCGGACGTTTCCTCCACGCGTGCGGCCACGACCTTCTCGGCCTCGCACGGCAGCGCGCCGGTGACCAGCACGGAGCCCGGCTTCACTATCCCGGCCTTCTCGAACGCGATGCTGGCGATGGTGTCGCCGAGGTACTCGGCGTGGTCGATGTCCACCGAGGTGATGGCGCAGACCTGCCCGTAGGCGACGTTGGTCGCGTCGAGCCGGCCGCCGAGACCTGCCTCGATGACGGCGACGGCCACACCGCGCTCGCGCATCGCGTGCAATGCGGCCAGCGTCACGATCTCGAAAAACGTCAGCTCCTGGCGCGCGGCTTCCATGGCAGTGCGAACGGCGGAGATCGACGCCACCACCTCGCGGCGCGACGCCGGAACGCCGGCCATGCGGATGCGCTCGCGGAACGAAACCAGGTGCGGCGACGTGTACAGGCCCGTGCGATGACCGCCGGCGCGCAGCGCCGCCTCGATCATCGCCGCGGTCGAGCCCTTGCCGTTGGTCCCGGCGATGTGCACGCACGTGAACGCGCGCTCGGGATGGCCGAGGCGATCGAGCACCGGATCGAGGCGAGCAAGGCGGAAGTCCATCCCGCGCTTGGCCTCGAGATGATAGAGCCAGTCGAGCGTCTCTTCGTAGGTTGCCGTCACTGGCTGTCGCCGTTTGCGATGCCGCTGCTGGCGGGGGAGCTGCCGGCTCAGGCGCTGCGGCGCACGCCGTCGATGCCGGCCCGCAGCGAGCCGACGAACTCTCGCGCCGCTGCCGGCCCCTCCCTGCCGCCCTCGTACACCCGGCGTACCAGCGCGGAGCCGACGATGACGAGGTCGGCGTACGCCGCGACCGACGCCGCCTGCTCGGGCGTAGAGATTCCGAAGCCGACGCCGACGGGAAGACTGGTGATGGCACGCGCCTGACGCACCAGGTCCTGGACGCCGTCGGAAGGCACCGATGCGCGCGCGCCGGTGACGCCGAGGACCGAGACCATGTAGACGAACCCGCTGGCGTACTGCGCGACCGCGCGCATGCGCTCCTCGGTGCTGGTCGGTGCGAGCAGGAAGATGCGGTCGAGGCCGTGCCTGCGACACGCGGTCGCCAGCGGCCCGGCCTCCTCGGGCGGAAGATCGGTGCACAGGATGCCGTCGGCGCCGGCGGCCACGGCGTCGCGTGCGATGGCTTCGTCGCCGTAGCGGAAGAACGGATTGCAGTATCCGAACAGGACCAGCGGGACGTCGGTGCGCTGGCGCAGCCACGTGACCATTTCCAGAATCCGCGGAAGGGAAGAACCGGCGGCGAGCGCGCGCTGGCTCGATTCCTGGATCACGGGCCCGTCGGCGATGGGATCGGAGAACGGCACGCCCAGCTCGAGGATGTCTGCGCCGGCTTCGGCCACCGCCATGATGGCGTCGCGGCTGGTCTGCAGATCGGGATCGCCGACGGTAAGGAACGGCACCAGAGCGGCGCGTCCTTCCTGGCGAAGGCGCGACAGCGTATCGGCAATGCGGCTCGGCACGAGCGGCGTCTTAGCGGGATCTGCCGGCGAACGACAATCACCGCCGCCTTGCCGGCACGTGCCGAGCCTGTTCGCGATCGTTACGGCGTACAGCCACCGCTGCCGTTGCACACCGAGGTGCCGACACACTCGGCGTCCGGATCGGCGCCCATCGGAATGAACGAGCACTGGCCGTCGAAGCCGCCGGTCTTGGCTGCCGAGCAGGCCTGGCAGGTGGAGGCGCAGGCGCTGTTGCAGCAGACGCCGTCGACGCACTGGAAGCTGGAGCACTGCGAGTTGCTGCTGCACGCCGTGCCGTCCGGGAGCAGGCAGACATTGCCTTCGTCCACAAAGCCGTCGCAATCGTTGTCCAGGGAGTCGCAGATCTCGGCGGACGGTCCCTGGTTCTGGATGCACTGCAGCGAGCCGGCGCAGGTCGTGGTGCCGGCCGAGCAGACGCCCGGCATGCCCGTCGAGCAGGCGGCGCCGCCGCCCGGATTGCCTTCATCTGCCTGGCCGTTGCAGTTGTCGTCCTGGTTGTTGCAGGACTCGGTGGCGGCCGGATTGATCGCCGGGTCCCCGTCGTCGCAGTCGACGTTGGAGCAGTACGAGTCCATGTCGGCGTCGACGCATGGCTGCGTCGTGCTGGTCGTGGAGACGAGGGGCGACGCCACCGGCGCGCAGAGCAGGCCCGTCGCCTTCACCTGGACGCTGTGCACGCCGAACTGATCGGTGAGGGTCGCCGCAGGCTGGAACTTCGGGCAGCGCGTCTTGTAGCAGAGGAACTTCTGCAGCGGCACGCCATCGGGAGCTCCCGGGGGAGCCGGGTTGACGTTGTCCTTGGACACGTCCACGCACAGCAGTTTTGCCGGCACCGTGATGGAGCAGCCGGGAGTGAGGCTGTCGAAGGCGGGGTCGTTGGAGTCGAGGTCGGCCGTGTAGATCGCCTTGGCCGACGAGTCCTTGATCTTGAAGCACTGCAGGTGGTCGAACGGCGCGGCATCGGCGGTCGCGGCAAGCACGAACATGGCAATGGCGGGCGACAGCGTGGGCAGCAGACGAAGCATGAGAGTCCTCCTCCGGGAAGATGCGACGGAAGCGCTCAGCACGGTATAGCGCAGCGCGACGCTGTACCAGAATTCAGCAGCAGGTTTGTTTCGCCAGCCGTCGACGAGAGCTGCCGCGAGGGAGAGGAGCCGCTCGGCCGCCGCTTGCAACGCCAGCGCACGAACGCCTCTGCGGCGGTGGGTGCGGCCGCCCCGTCCGCGGGTCCTGCTCCGCCGGCGTGAGGGGCGCCGCTCAGGCTGCCGACAAGCGCGGGATCGGCTGATCGGGCTGCGTCGTAGCCGGACCGTCGCCGACGGTGAAGAAGAAGCTCGAGCCCTTTCCGACCGCCGCCAGCGCCCAGATCCGCCCGCCGTGCCGGCGCACGATCCGTTCGACCGTGGCGAGCCCGATGCCGCTGCCCTCGAACTCGTCGGCTCGATGGAAACGCTCGAAGGGACGGAACAGCTTGGCGGCCTGCGAGGAGTCGAAGCCGACGCCGTTGTCGCGAACGAAGAACGCGCCGCTTTCGCAGCCAACCTCGATGCAGGCGTGCGCGGAATTGCGCGTGAACTTCCAGGCATTGGCCAGAAGGTTCTGCAGCAGGATGCGAATCATGCCCGGGTCGCCCCGCAGTGCCATGCCGGGCTGGATGCGGATCTCGACGGCGCGACCGGGATCGCCGTGGGAAAGATCATCGATGACGGTGCGCGCCAGCGAGCTGAGATCGATGTGCTGATCGTGGCGCGGCGCGCGCGTCAGGCGGGCGAGGGACAGCAGATCGTCGATCATCGAGGCCATGCGAACCGAGGACGCACGGATGCGCTCGAGGCGCTCGAGGTTGGTTGCGTCCAGCTGATCGCGCGCCTCTTCCAGAACGAGCTCGCTGTAGCCGGCCATCGCGCGCAGCGGCGAGCGAAGGTCGTGCGACACCGAGTAGCTGAATGTCTCCAACTCCGCCACGGCCCGCTGCAGAGCGGCGGTGCGGTCCTCGACGCGCTGCTCGAGGTCCGCATTGAGCTTGCGGATCTCCTGCTCGGCCCTGCGGATCTCGGTGATGTCGAGCGTAGCTCCCGTCATACGCACGATGCGACCGCTGTCGTCGGTGTCCGTGCGGGCCACGGCTCGCACGATCTGCTCGCGGCCCTCGAGATCCACCTGACGGTATTCCTCCGTGATCTCGCGCTTGCCGCCGGCGGCGATCAGACCGGCCAGCGTCGTTGCCACGCGCTCGCGATCGTCGGGGTGCACGAACTTCATCGATTCATCCAGGGAGAAGCTCGGAACGCCGCCGGCGCCCGGCACCGGATTGTCGCTCAGCCACAGCTTGCCGGTGGTGACGTCGAGGTCCCAGGTGACGACGCCAGCCACGCGCTGTGCCTCTTCGAGACGTGCACGGCTCGTGTGAAGCTCCATCTCGGTGCGGCGGCGCTCGGTGATGTCATGCAGGACGGTCAGCATCAGGGGCTTGCTGCGCTCGTCGAGCGTGTAGCCGACGACTTCGACGAGACAGGTCGTGCCGTCGGGGCGATGGATCGTATACTCGACGGTGCCAGGGTCTTCGCCGCGTTCCATCTTGGCGAGATTTGCGGCGGCGCGCGCCATGCCGTCCTCGTCGAGAATCTTCAGCTCGAAGAGATGACGACCTTCGGCCGACTCGGCAGTGACGCCTGCGATCTGGCAGGCCGCCTTGTTCATACGCACGAGCGTGCCGTCGAGGCCGACGATGATGTAGCCATTGGGCGCGAATTCGAAGACCCGGCGCCACAGCTCTTCGGCCTCGCGACGCGCCCGCCGATCCTGCTCGGCCGCTTTACGTTCGCGGCGGGCGCGAGCCCAGAGCTGCCGCATCGTCACGACGCCGCCCAGCGACAGCATCGCGACCAGCAGGCCGAAGAATTCACCCAGAACATATCCCCAGCCCGCAGCCACATCGGGCGGCTCCGCGTACAGCGTCACGAGCTTTCGCACCGACATCAGTGCGAGGGACGCAGCCACCAGCCGCCAGGCGAGACCGGCACGGCCGCTGCCAGGGGCGCGCCAAGCCAGCACCGTCGCCGCAACGAGGAAGAACAGGGAAAGGAAACTAAAGAACCAAGCCACGCCGCCCCCCGGAAAACCGGCGAGCCTTACCACGGCGGCCGCACCGCATGGAAGGGGCGAAATAGCGAAAGTTGCGCGGCGGCGCTCGATTTCAAGCGATGCCGTGGCAGCGCCGGAGCATGACCGGCGGCGGCTGCAGGATGCCTACATCTTGACCCCGAGATACTCGGCCACCGCCGGCTGCAGGATGCCTACATCTTGACCCCGAGATACTCGGCCACCGCCGGCTGCAGGATGCCTACATCTTGACCCCGAGATACTCGGCCACCGCCGGCTGCAGGATGCCTACAGCTTGACCCCGAGATACTCGGCCACCGCCGGCATGTCCTTGTCGCCGCGGCCGGACAGATTGACCACGATGATCTTGTCGCGACCCATGGTCGGGGCCACCGAGACGGCATAGGCCACCGCGTGCGCGCTTTCGAGCGCACACAGGATGCCTTCGGTACGGGCGAGGAGCTGGAGCGCCTCGATGCATTCCTGGTCGGTGACGGCGGCATAGCGCGCACGGCCGATCTCGTGGAGCCAGGCGTGCTCGGGGCCAACGCCTGGGTAGTCGAGGCCGGGCGCGATCGAATGAGCCTCCTTGATCTGGCCGAGCTCGTCCTGGAGCAGATAGGTTTTCTTGCCGTGCAGAACGCCGATCTGGCCGCGGGTGATGGACGCGGAATGGGCGCCGGCATCCAGGCCCCGCCCTGCTGCCTCCACGCCGACCATCTCGACGCCGTCGTCGCCGATGAACGGATAAAACAGGCCCATCGCGTTGCTGCCGCCGCCGACGCAGGCGACCAGCAGGTCTGGAAGGCGCCCTTCGGCGGCGACGATCTGGACGCGCGCCTCGGCGCCGATGATGGACTGGAAGTCCCGCACCATCTGCGGATACGGGTGCGGGCCCATGGTCGAGCCGATCAGATAATAGGTGTCGCGGACGTTGGTGACCCAGTCCCGCATCGCCTCGTTGATCGAATCCTTGAGCGTTTTGCTGCCGCTCTCGACGGGCCGCACCGTGGCGCCGAGCAGCCGCATCCGAAAGACGTTGAGCGCCTGGCGGCGTACATCCTCGGCGCCCATGAAGACTTCGCATTTGATGCCCAGCAAAGCACAGACGGTGGCCGTGGCCACGCCGTGCTGCCCCGCTCCGGTTTCGGCGATGATGCGCGTCTTGCCCATGCGCTTGGCGAGCAGGCCTTGCCCCAGGCCGTTGTTGATCTTGTGCGCGCCGGTGTGGCAGAGGTCCTCGCGCTTGAGATAGATGCGCGCGCCGCCGAGCTGATTGGTGAGGCGGCCGGCGAAATACAGCATGGTCGGCCGACCGGTATATTTCGTGTTGAGCTCGACCAGCTCCTGCGCGAACCCGGGATCGGACCTCCACTTCTCATACGCTTCCTGAAGCTCGAGCAGCGCCGGCATCAGCGTCTCGGGCACGAAGCGCCCTCCGAACTGGCCGAAGCGACCGTTCTCGTCGGGAAAGGCGGGCGTCGATAGGACTTCGGTGGTCTGGGTCATCGGATCCATCTCGCTTTGGGCGTCGCGTCGCGGCCGCGCCGGCTGGTCGTCCCCGTCGGCTACGAGCCTGGTTTTGCAGCGGCACCATCGCCTGCGGCTTCACCCGCCGCGGTCGATGCCGCCTGGTGCGGACGCGCGCTCTGGACGAACTCGTCGACGAGGCGCGCATCCTTGATGCCGGGCGCCGTCTCGACGCCGCCGGCCGTGTCGACGCCGAAGGGCGCCAGGCGCGCGACGATACCAGCCACGTTGGCCGGAGTCAGACCGCCGGCGATCACCGCCTTCGACAAATCGAGGCCTTCGAGGAGGGCCGGATCGATGAGACGCCCGCTGCCGCCGCCGGCGGCGTTGTCGATGAGGACGCGGTGATCCTGCGCGCACTCGAGCGCTTCGCGAAGCACGTCGCGTGAGGACGCGCCGACGGCTCGAAGGACAGGGAGCGACCAGCCTTGGGCGTCTTCGACGGGTTCTTCGCCGTGCAGCTGAACGCCGGTGAGGCCGACCTTGGACACGATGCGCTCGATCTCCTGCCTGGTGGTGCGTCCGAAGACGCCGTAGACGCGCGAGCGCCTGGGCAGAGCAGCCACGATGGCTCTTGCCTGTTCGGGGTCGCAGCAGCGCTTGCTCCACGAGCAGAAGTTGATGCCGATGGCATCGGCACCGGCATCGAAGGCGGCACGGGCATCTTCCAGGCGCGTGATGCCGCAGATCTTGACCCACGTACGCATGCTGCGCGTTTGTAGCGTGGGCAGCGGGAGCGCGAAACATGCCCCGGCGTTAGCAGCCATCATGCCTCATTTCTGTAGATACACATCGCCGCGCAGCCGCATGAGCGGCGGCTTGCCGGGCCGGCAGCCGAGTTCCCACAGCAGGTTGTCGGGCGCGCAGCCGGTCAGGCGGATGCGGCCGCGGTGGATGAAGTCGCGGTGGTGCTCTTCGCACACCGCCGTCAGGTTCCAGAGAGCGTCGG